>OCRP01000020.1_pt1 | contig 200597 bp, 195 predicted proteins | sample 1538871 | NCBI WGS metagenome assembly OCRP01 (sample SAMN04571731, study PRJEB22368) | human gut metagenome | biome: human gut; material: stool | host: Homo sapiens | place: Luxembourg | collected 2012-09-20 | reverse complement strand
GGCAAAATTTCACTATATCGGGGTGTTCTTTCATTGGAGAGTATGGTATACTCGGCTTAGTTCAACAAATCAAAATTTGGCGAGGTGATTTACATGAAAAAGAGCGCATCAAGAATCGTCGGTTTGGTAATGCTGATTATAGCTGTTGCATTTATAATGTTTGCGGTGAACCATCCAGAAATGAGTTTTCCTTGGAACAATACCATTACTTGGTTACTGTATGGTTTGTATGTTCTTGTGACAGTCGTGCTGCTTATTGCGCCTAAGAGATGAAGAAGTAAACAATTCCAGTTTGCCGTACTCGTTCCCAGCAGGGTTTGGGGCAGGCACGCCCCAACAAGAAGCTGTCCCAAAGGGGCAAGAATTTTCAAGAATTGAAAATTTGTGGCCACGGGACGATTCTTGCTCTCACCTTTTTCGCTGCGTTTCGCAATTTTCACATTTCAATCTGCTCGCAGATTGTTGACAAGCTGCGCTTGACCCGATACTATAAAGGCAACCCGAACACGCTGCCAAGGAGGTGCAACCATGACCGCCGTAATCTACGCCCGCTATTCATCCGACAGCCAGCGAGAAGCGTCCATTGAGGGACAGTTGCGCGACTGCAAGGCCTACGCCGAGAAGAACGGCATCACCGTGGTCGGCACCTACATTGACCGTGCCTACTCTGCCAAAACGGATGACCGCCCAGACTTTCAGCGGATGATCAAGGACAGCGGAAAGAAAATCTTCGACGTAGTTCTGGTCTGGAAGCTGGACCGCTTTGCCCGGAACCGATTCGATGCCGTGAACTACAAGTACCAGCTGGAAAAGAACGGTGTCCATCTGGTGTCTGCCATGGAACCCATCTCGCAGGGGCCTGAAGGCATTATGGTGGAGAGTATGCTGATTGGCATGGCGGAATACTATTCCGCCGAACTCGCCCTGAAAGTGGCGCGCGGTGAGCGCGAAAACGCCCTCCAGTGCAAGTACAACGGCGGTGTGGTGCCGCTGGGCTTCACCATTGGCAAGGAGGACAGGCTGTACCATATCGACCCGGAGACGGCTCCCATCGTGCAGGAAATCTTCAGCCGGTATGCCGACGGCGAACCGGCCGAGAAGATCGCAGCATCCCTGAACGAGCGCGGTCTGCGTACCCGCACCGGGAAGCCGTTCGTGAAGAACAGCTTCTTCCAGATCTTCCGCAACCGCCGCTACATCGGCGAATACCGATACAAGGACATTGTGACGCCGGGCGGCATCCCGGCTATTGTTGATCAGGACTTGTTCGACCGGGTGCAGCAGCGTTTCGAGCAAAACAGGATCGCCCACGGTCGGCCTGCAAAAGAGGATGTGAGCTATCTGCTGACCACTAAGCTGTTCTGTGGCAAGTGCGGCACCCTGATGGGTGGCGAAAGCGGCACCAGCCACATGGGAAACACCTACTATTACTACAAGTGCGGCAACGCCAAACGCCACGGCAAGGCGCACTGCGACCTGAAAGCCATCCGCAAGGAGCCTCTGGAGCGGTTCGTGGTGGACACTGCCATTAAGGTGATTTTCAGCGATGAAATCATCGAACAGCTGATAGATTTGGTCATGGAAGCCCAGCAGAAGGAGAACACCCGGCTGCCTGTCCTGAAAGACCAGCTCAGGGACACAGAGAAGCGGCTGGCAAACCTTCTGGAAGCCATTGAACAGGGCATCCTGACCCCGACCACCAAGCAGCGGTTGGACGAACTGGAAGCCCGGAAGGAAGCCCTGAACACCAGCATTCTGGAAGAAGAGCTAAAAAAGCCAGTCCTGACCCGCGAATGGATGCGGTTCTGGTTTGAAAAATTCCGCAAGGGTGACATGAGGGACATGGAACACCAGCGGCAGATCATTGATACCTTTGTCAACTCGGTCTACGTTTTTGACGACCGGGTCGTGCTCAATTTCAACTTCACGGACGATTCCAAAACCATCTCCCGTGAAGAGGTGTTGGGTTCGAGTGCTGTGGACAATGCTCCACCAAAACAAGAGCCTCTGACTTAGGTCAGGGGCTTTTTTGTTGCATCACCCACCAACCCACGTCAGAGCAGGACGGTACAGGACTCGAACAGGGCGGCTCTGACGACGCCAAGTCGGCAGAGTAAGCAATCAGCCCGTTGGGCTGTTGCTTAGCCCGCGGTTCCTGGACCCGTAGGAATGTCTACCAAGGTCGTACGAACCCGATTCTCTATGAGAAAGGGTTCGGGTACGTTTTTTGTTTACAGGAGGTTTTGAGAAAGGGCTACTCGGCCCATAAGCCGGAATGTGAAAGGATGAGAAGATGATCTTTTTAGAAACAAATCGGCTCAGACTAAGAAATGTAAGTCCTAAAGATGCGATTCAGATGGTTGATTATCGAAATAACGAGCGATGCTCGAAATATCAACGAGGCCAGACGAAAGATTATAAGGATATTGTTGCTTTGATCGAGCGTAATAAAGACAATGCCCTGAATATCGCATCGCCGACTATGATTAGTGTTGCATTAAGAGAAACGGATGTCATGATTGGCGAAATTGTCGTTATGCCTAACGAGGGCACAATTTCTTTAGGGTACACATTTTCTTATAAAGTTCACCGAAACGGTTACGCCTATGAAGCCTTGTCCTCTTTAATTGAGTATTTACACAAGCACTATCCTCAGTGGGATTTTATCTGTTTTACTGAAAGAGAGAACATTCCAAGTATGAGCCTTTTGAAGAAGCTGGGATATACGAATTTGGGTTATCTGCCGTCAAAGAATTCTCAAGTATTTGGAAAGTGGCTTCGCCAGGACACATTAGAAGAAATCACAAGTGCGGTTCGATAACTCCTGGTTTATCGCAACCTCAGAAGCAGGGTTTGGGGCACCGCACGCCCCAACAAGAAGCTGTTCCAAAGGGAGCAAGAATTTTCAACAACTGAAAATTTGTGGCCACGGGACGGTTCTTGCTCTCACGCTTTCACTCTCTTTGCGATTTTCTTTCTTGCTCTCACGCTTTCACTCTCTTTGCGATTTTCTTTCTTGAAAGTCTATCGTTCTTTCGTTATAATAAAACTGAAAGAAGGTGGACATTATGACTTTGCAATATTTTGTCACAGCATCCGATACGGGCAATAGGATTCCGATTGAGGTTGACAAGTCAACTCCCGCTGACCTTGCTGCAACCAAAGAAAGCTGGCAGACCGACTGGACAAGTGAGTTCATCGGTGACCCCGCACTGGAAAAGTACACGGCTAAAACCGAAAACGGCGAAATCGTAGCATTGGGTGCTTACCGCGAAACAGAATCCAGCATGTTCGTTTATATTGAGTACATCGAAAGCCACCCGGAGAGCAACCCGACGCTGACCATTCAGAAAAAATATCTGGGCATCGGGCGTATGATGATCGCGTTCGGCATCCAGCTTTCCATTGATTCCGGTAAAAACGGCGTCGTCACTTTTGAAGCTAAGACGGATGAACTTGCAAAACATTATATCCGGGATTTTGGCGCGATCCGGGTCTTTGCCAAACAGTCCGGCGGGCCGATCATGCTGATGCTTGCCGACAATGCGGCGCTTTCGCTCTTCAATACGTATCTTTCCTGAAAGGTGGTGCTCCCATGGATATTGAAGTCAAACGAATGTCCCCTACTGCTATTGAAATGCTTGACCAACTCAGCGCAGTCTGCAAACGGTTCGGCGTTGATTACTATGCAGCTTCCCAAAATCAGCGTGATCTGCTGGACAGCATTGCCCTGCACGAATATCAACTGAAAAAAGCACACGAGCAAGGGCTGAAGCGTTCCGAAGTGCCTCCGTTTCTCGGTTTGAAGCGCTCTGACCGCAGCAACGATATGCCTGCCTAAAGGTTCGACTGCTGCTGACAATGCTCCACCACAAAAATCCCGAGTCAAATGACTCGGGACTTTTTGCGTGGGCGGTACAGGACGAGAACAGGGCGGCGGCACGAAGTGCCGTAAGCAATCAGCCCAGTGGGCTGTTGTTTAGTGCGCGGTTTCCAACGACCAGGAATGTCTACCAAGAAAGCTCCGCCTGCCGGAGCACCATTTGCACCGCCTCGGTTGGTCGGGACAGGACAGGAACAATGTAAGTCAGAGCCATTCGTAAAAAAACAAAGGCAGGGTATCACCATAGCGGCGGTATCCTGCCTTTTTCGCATCTGGGATGGTCTTTCGGTTAATGGTATGGTATACTCGGCTCAACAAATCGGAATTTGTGGAGGTAAGTATGATAGTACCTGTAGATGAAACAAATCTTCTTCAAGCCGCAACCATCCATTCCATATCCTGGAAGGAATCGCATCGTGCATTTTGTACTCCTGATTTCATAGAAACACACACGCCAGATCGGCAGCGGGAGTATTTGAGAAACAAGATGAACAACGGAACAAAGCTCTATATGCTTGTAGAAGAAAAACCAATAGGGGTTGTTTCTGTAACAAAGGGTTTAATAGAGGATCTTTATATTCTTCCAGATATGCAAAACATGGGTTATGGAACGAAATTGTTACTATACGCAGTAGGCCAATGTACGGATACCTCTACGCTGTGGATTCTTGAGAATAATGTAAATGCTGAGAGACTCTATCGTCGAATAGGCTTTAAGGAGACAGGGAGAAAGAACGCAATAACAAATAAACTTGATGAGATTGAGTTCGCATTGACATAAATTCCCGTTTATCGCGCTCTTCCGCAGCAGGGGTGGCCTCCTATCCAAACCTCCAATTTTCCGCACCAAAGGGGCAAAATCTTGGCCAGTATTGCCGTTGCGCCGCAGGGATTTTTGGATTATACTGTTGACTTGTATTTTATTTTGTATTTTCCTGTTCAGTCGATCCAAAGGAGGCATCCTTACGAACTATCTGTTTCAATTTGCGCGCATTCTGGCGTTCTGCTTTTTGGGCGAGATCTGCCACGCAGTGCTCCCGCTCCCCATCCCGGCCAGCATCTACGGCCTGCTGCTGCTCCTGGCCGCGCTCCGCTTCGGCATCGTGAAGCTCGAGCAGGTCAAGGAAGTGGGCCTGTTCCTCACCGGCATCTTCCCGCTGCTGTTTGTGCCTGCCGCCGCGGGCGTCATGGAGCTGTGGGCAGAGATGGGCGAGATGCTGCTGCCCATCGTCATCGCCATCATCCCGGTGACGGTGCTGGTCCTCGTGAGTGCAGGCCGCACCACCCAGGCCCTCACCAGCCGCCGCGCTGCAAAAAAGGAGGCCGAACATGACTGAGCTTTTACAGGGCTTCCTCTCCGGGTCCGCCGCGTGGGGCGTGCTGCTGACGCTGGCCGCTTTCGCGCTGGGTGCTCTCATCAACAAAACCACCGGCAAGGCCATCTTCAACCCGCTGCTGCTGGGCAGCATCTTCGTCATCATCCTGCTGAGTGTGCTGAACATCCCCTACGCCGACTACAAGGTCAGTGCCGCCCCGGTGAACTATCTGCTGCTGCCGGCCACCATCAGCCTCGCTATCCCGCTCTATGAAAAATGGGACCTGCTGAAAGAGAACGCCGCCGCCATCATCGCGGGCATCTCAGTGGGTACGCTGGTGAGCCTGGGCAGCGCTTTGGCTCTGGCCCTCGCACTGGACCTCACTCGGGAGCAGTACGCCACCCTCCTGCCGAAGTCCGTCACCACGGCCATCAGCATGGACGTCGCCGCTGAGCTGGGTGGCATCGCGGCCCTGACGGGTGCCATCGTCATCCTCACCGGCATCGCAGGCAACCTGCTGGCCGAGGTGGTCTGCAAGATCTTCCACATCACCGACCCCATCGCAAAGGGCGTCGGCATCGGCACCTCGGCCCATGCCGTAGGCACCAGCAAAGCTCTGCAGATGGGTGAGGTCGAAGGTGCCATGAGCGGCCTGTCCATCGCCGTGGCCGGCGTCCTCACCGCCGTGCTCTGTCCCTTCTTCGTCGGCTTCATTCAGTAAAGATAGACAAAAAATCGCCCTCTGTACCGGCACAATGCCAATACAGAGGGCAATATTTTTTGCTTTTTAAGACCCGGCTTCTTTCCGCTCGGCTTTCTGGCGTTCCACCTCGGCGATGACCTCGGCGGCCTTTTCGTCGATGGTCCCCGGCTCTGCCGCCGGAGGGGCCAGACGGTAGCCCTGCAGCAGGTCTACACCCATCTCGAGCACCTTGCGCAGCTCCGACAGCGTTTCCACGCCCTCAGCCAGCACCTGCACACCGCGCGGGTGGGCGTAATCAATGAGCGTCATGAGGAACTGCTGTTTGTCGGCATCGGTATCAATGCCCCGGATGATGGCGATGTCCACCTTGACATACTTGGGCGCGATCGTCAGCAGGCTGTTGCCATTGCTGTAGCCGCTGCCGTAGTCATCCAGCGCAAAGACGCCGGTCGAACCGGGGACATTCCGCTTCCGTTCCAGCTCTCGCTCGTTCATCTCTTCCTCTTCGGTGATCTCCACCACCAGCTTCGGAAGGATGGCACTGTGGGCCTCGCAGTAGCTCGCCCAGTCCTCATCGCTCAGGCTGACACTGGCGATGCTGTTGACGAAGATGAGAGCGTCGGCGTCCAGTTTACCGGCAGCCTCCAGCTCCTCGTAGCACTCGCAGGCCCGGAAGAAAGTCAGCTTCTCAATATCATACAACCGGCCCATTTCGCTGGCCAGCTGCATTACCGTGAGCGGCGAACGCAGGGTCGGCAGCTGAGGCCGCATCAGGGCCTCGTAGGCCACCACATGGCCGTCGTGAGCCGAGACGATGGGCTGGAAGTGGTAGTCCACCCGCCGCTCCCGGATGAGCTTTTCAAAGTCGCTGCGCTGCTCCATCGCATAGACACCGGCGCGGTAGCGCTCCATGTCGAACTCCCGTACCTCGCCCTTGGTCGAGTGCTTGACTTCATACATTGCAAAGTCCGCATACTTCTTGAGGGTTTCGAGGTCCAGTGCATCCTCCGGATACCATGCCACGCCGCCGGACATCCGGATGCACAGTCTCTTGCCGTCCGGCAGAGTAGCACTGCTCTGGGCAAAGTTCTCTTCCAGCTTTTTGATGTCCGCCCGCAGAGCCTCCCGCGTCTCATAGCCGTAGAACAACAGCAGGAACTCGTCGCCGGAAAGGCGGGCCACCACAGTGCCGCTGGGCGAGCCCTGCTGTAAGCTGTGGGCCGTCTGCCGCAGATAAACGTCACCCCAGTCGTGGCCATAAGTGTCGTTGATGGTCTTGAGGTTGTCGAGGTCGGTCATCATCAGGGCCGCGTGACGGAGAGTATTGGGCTTCTCGAACAGCTCCCCGCAGACCCGGAAGAAGGCCTGACGGCTGTACAGCCCGGTCAGGGCGTCGTAATCGCGCTCATGCTCGATGCGGCTGCGCTCGGCCACCGCCGCCTTGTAGTTGTCGGTGCTCAGGGTCACGATGGCTTCCGCCAGCTGGTCCAGCTCCCGGATGCCGGTGCGGGAAAATTCCGGCACAGCCTTGCGCTGTTCCTGTGCGTCCACCAGCTCTTTCGAGAGCTGTGCAACGGGCTGTGCCAGACCATAGCTGACGAAGAAGGCGCAGGCCAGACCGATGCCCAGTGTCAGCAGTACGGCAAGGCCCAGCAGCTTCGTCACCGACTGGGAGAAGCTGAACAGATCGTTCCCGCCCACCACGCCGACGAGCAGCCACCGCTCACCCGAGAAGGGGGCGTTGCGGCTGTACAGGCCGATCTGCCGGATGCTGGCGATCTGCTGCTTACCGTCCATCATGTAATACCAGCAGTTGTTGCTGCGCTGGAGCGTCAGTTCCCATTTCGCATTCCGCAGCGGTACGCTCTGCTCGCCGGTGTTGGAGGTGACATGAAGAGCCAGCACCTCGCCCCGCAGGTCGGAGGTGGTGGAGGCCAGCAGATAGCTGCCGTGATGGTCGTTCTGCAGCTCGTCCCACGGGAGTTTGGTGTCCATGTAGCTTTCCAGAAGCTCGACGCCCAGAACGCCGTAGACTGTGCCGTCGTCCAGGATAAGGGGCTGCGCGTAGGCGATGGCCTCGCGGTCGTCGCCCAGCAGCTTATACGGCAGAGTCGTCCAGCGGCCATAGTTTGCCTCCCCCGTACGCTCGTCGTCTTCGTAGGCAGTCTGGAAGGGGCGGACATAAAACACATCCTGCTCTCCGTCCAGATACTGCAGTGCAGGCGACCACGCCTTATCCGTAGTGATGTCAAAGGTCTGCACCAGCTCCGACGGAGCGCACTCAAGCAAAATATCCGAGTTTACCACAGAGGGGACTGCATCCGGGTCGAGGTCGCGCAGGTAAACGCAGGGCAGGCGGTCTCCGGAGGTGCGGTCCGTGAAGTCGTGGGTATTCAGGATGAGGAAGATGCCCGAAATGCGCTTGGAGCGCAGCGTCTCAAGCATCCTGGGGGCTGCAGCCAGCAGCAGCGGCAGGCTGTCGCTGCTGCTGGAATCCAGCGTCTTGAGGGAAAGCGTTTCGTCGTCCAGCATCTGCTGGGTGGTCTCATTGATGTAGGTCGAAAGATCCGTCAGTTCCTGTGCCTGCTGGAGCTGGTCCTGAATGTAGCCTGCACGGTTCTCCACCTGCTTGTCCAGGATGTCCACCGCGTTCTTATCCAGTTGGAGGGTAACGCCGCTGACCGCAGTGGCCGAAGCCATCAGCATGACCACGATGGCCAGCATGACCATCAGCGCCGAGAAGATGGTAACGAAAATCGTATGCTCTCTTCCCTTCGCTTCATCCCGCATCAGCAGTTTCATGCTTTTCCCCTCCTTCCGCTCGTTTTTGTAAGATGCCTCAGCCCTCGTACTGGCTCAGTGCGTCACAGAGGCTCTGGTACCATGCCTCAAAATACTCATCCGTCAGGAATTCCGCCTCGGCCTCTTCCGCACTCTCGCCTGCTGCGAGGCGCTCTTCCACCGTGGCGCGGTCTGCCGTGGCAATGTCGCTCATGCTGTAGTTCAGCTTGCTGCGGGCGTCGGTGCCGCCCTCAAAGGCTTTGGTCGTGTACAGTTCATTGGTGTTCACTGCGTCCACGGCCTCCATCAGGACGTTTTCCATGTTGCCGGTCAGGGCGAGGCCGCTGCTGTGGATAGCATCCATATCGTTGGCGGCATGGGTCACGGGCAGATAGCCGGAACCCACTGCAAATGCGATGTTGTTCTCCGGCTGGGTGAACCACTTGAGGAAGACCACGCTGGCTTCCACCTCGGCATCGGTGGTCTTTGCCACGGCCATACCGGCACCCTGCTGGACAGAGACTTTCTCGCAGCCCTCAAAGTGCGGCGTGGGCAGGACTTTCAGCTCGATGTCGTGGCTCTCGGTGTCGCTCAGCATCACCTGCGTCGGGAAGTAGGTCGCGCTGGAGTTGGAGCCGATGTAGGCCAGAATGCTGCCGATTTTAATATCGTCGCTGCGGAAGTGGCCGCTGGCGGCGGCCCAGCCCTTGATGTAGGGGACATAGTAGTTATCCCACAGCTTGCGGGCCACGTCCTCGCTCAGGCCCATGGTCATCTTGCCGTCCTTGACGTCAAAGATGGTCTCGCCCAGCTCTTTTGCGCCGATGAGCATATAGTTTGCCATCGCGTCGCGGCCAAACAGGGCTTTGCCGTCGTTGGGCGTATCGGTCTGGGCATCCGTCCAGTTGTAGTAGGCTTCGGCGGTCTTGACCAGACCCTCCACCGTCTCAAGGTCGGAATACTGTGCGCCGGTGGCGGCAGCGAAGAGCTTCCAGTCGGTATCATTCAGGAACAGAAGCTCCGTGGACTTTGCCACCGGGAAGATCTTGATGCTGCCGCTGTCGTCGAAGTCGCCCTCGGTCAGGTAGCTGTCCACATAGGCGGCGCGCTCTTCGTCGGTGAAGTAGGGAGCAAGGTCAGCCAGCTCGCCCATCTGGTCCATGGCATAAGCGGTGTCTGCATAGGCCATAAAGATGTTGGGCATAGCAGAAGCGCCCACCTTGCCCTGTGCCGCAGCCATCACCTGCGTCTCGAGGTCGTTGACGCTGCCCTGGCTGTAGCTCTCCACGGTAATGTTCTTTTCCTTGCCGACGGTATCGTTGAAGGTATCCACCAGCTTATTGAAGCTTTCCAGCTGGTCGCCGTTGTAATATGTCCAGACGCTCAGATTCACCGGCTCGGTGTTACCCTGTGCAGTGCTCTGAGCGCCCCCGCAGCCCACGAGGCCCAGCACCAGAGCTGCAGCCGCTGCAAACGCGGCCAGACGGCGCATTCCGATTCGTTTCACCATGAACTTTCTCCCCATTATGAAGATTTGTTTATTCCCAAAGATATTTTTATCATACCACCACGCGGCCAGAGATGTAAACACGTTCTGTCAAAATCAGCAATATCACAACAACTCTTTTCGGATTTTGTCGATTTTTACGCTTTCTCTTTTCCACAAAAAAGCAGGGCAGGCCCGCGCCGCCCAAAGCTTCCAGCTTTTGGCAAAGCGCAGGTCTGCCCTGCATCGGATATTCAGATTACAGCTTGCTCAGCTGGGGACCCTGAGCGGTATCCTTCACGGCCCAGCCCATCTCGGTGAGCTGTGCGCGGATCGCGTCGGCGGCAGCCCAGTCCTTGGCCTTCTTGGCGGCGGCACGCTTCTCCACCAGTTCGGTCACCTCAGCAGGAACTTCGTCCTTCTTGCGGTTGTACATCAGGCCCAGCACGCCGGTGATCTCGTCGAAGGCGGCAGCGCCGGCTTCGAGAGCAGCCTTACTGGAAGCGGCGGACAGGGTGTTGATGTCCTTCACGAGGTCGAAGACAGCAGCCAGGGCATCGGGAGTGTTCAGGTCGTCGTCCATGGCGGTGCAGAATTTCTTCTTTGCTTCCTCGGCCTTCTCCTTCAGCGTCTCGTCGGTGCCGAACTCGGTCTTGCTCAGGGCAAAGTCGAGGTTCTCGCGGCAGGTGTAGAGACGCTCAAGGCTGTTCTTGCAGCTCTCGATGAGGTCCACGGTGTAGTTCAGCGGCATCCGGTAGCCGGCGGTCAGCATGAAGTAGCGGATGGGCTCGTAGCCGTAGAGGTTGGCCACGTCGCGGACGGTGAAGAAGTTGTGCAGGCTCTTGGACATCTTCTGATTATCCACGTTGATGAAGCCGTTGTGCATCCAGTAGCGGGCGAACTCGCAGCCGTTGGCGCACTCGCTCTGGGCGATCTCGTTCTCATGGTGGGGGAAGATGAGGTCCTGACCGCCGCAGTGGAGGTCGATGGTCTTGCCCAGATGGGTGCGGCTCATGGCGCTGCACTCGATGTGCCAGCCCGGACGGCCCATGCCGTAGGGGCTCTCCCATGCGGGTTCGCCGGGCTTTGCGGCCTTCCAGACGGCGAAGTCGGCGGGGTCTTCCTTCAGGTCATCCTCCATCTGGCTGCGCAGCTCGCGGTTGCCGCTCTCGAGGTCGTCCAGCTTGAGGTGGCTCAGCTTGCCGTACTCGGGGTCGCTCTTGACGCGGAAGTAGACGTCGCCGTTCTTGGCGACATAGGCGTGGCCGCTCTCGATGAGGTCTTTCACGATGTCGAGGATCTGCTGGATATGCTCGGTAGCGCGGGGCTGGACGGTGGGCTTTTTGCAGTTCAGACCGGCGGCATCCTTGAGGTACTCGGCCTCGAAGCGCTGGGCGACTTCCTTCATGGAAGTACCCTCTTCCTGGCCCTTCTTGATGAGCTTGTCATCGATGTCGGTGATGTTGGAGACATAGATGACCTTGTTGCCGCGGTACTCAAGGTAACGGCGCAGGGTGTCGAAGACGATGAGCGGGCGGGCGTTGCCGATGTGGATATAGTTGTAGACGGTGGGGCCGCAGACGTAGATGCGGTACTCGCCCGGCACCTGCGGCACGAACTCTTCCTTCTGGCGGGTCAGGGTGTTGAAGATCTGCATAGTTGAATACTCCTTTTTGTGGGACAGACCGGAGCCGTGATTATAAACCTCTCCGTCTCGCTTTCGCTCGACAGCTCCCCTATCGAGGGGAGCCCTTGGCAAAGAGGGCCAGCTCCTGCGAGCCTGCCCGAAAAAGCAAAAGCCTCCAACGCCATGCCAAAAGCACAGCATCGAAGGCGGTCTTTTCTCAAAATCGCGGTTCCACTCCGGTTTGTCGCTCAAAGCCGATAACGGCGGCTATCCGCGCTGCGATACTCAGCTTCCCGCAGCGTGCTGCCCGGGCGCACTTCACGCGGCGGTCTGCAAACAGGCTTCCAGCCAACGGCCCGTTCTCTCTGCCCAGACGATGCAGCGCTACTCTGCCCGGATAAACGCATTTATCCTTTTACAAACTTATTATAATAGCCGCCGGGGCGTAAGTCAAGCGTTTGACTCCCCTGCCCGGCTTGTGCTACACTGGGCAAAAATGCGGCCCGGAGGTTTTATCATGCAGCTTATCACCGAACGTCTTTTTCTCATCCCCCTGCAGCCCGATGGGATGCGCGCCCTTCTGGCCCGCACCACCGACCCGGAGCTCATCCAGCCCTACACCGATATGCTGAACCTTTCCCTCGCCCACCCCAAGCAGTGGATCTGGTACACCGCATGGGGGCTTTACCAGAACGATTCCGGCGACTGGGTAGGAGACCTCTGCTTCAAGGGCCTGCCCGAAAACGGCCAGCCGGAAATTGGCTACGGCCTTCTGCCGGAATATGAACATCAGGGCTACGCCACCGAGGCTGTCCGCGCCGCCTGCCGCTGGGCCTTTGAACAGCCCGGCGTCACCGCCGTCGAGGCCGAGACCGCCCCCGATCATGCTGCCTCGCAGGCGGTGCTGCACCGGGTGGGCTTTGTTCCGACCGGGACGATGGGCGCGGAAGGGCCGAGGTTTATTTTGCGCCAAAAGCCTTGACTCCATCGCCAAATCAGCGCTTTCCCCTTTACATCTCCCTCAACTTGTGCCATAATTTATTCTAATAAAGGGAAGCTGTCCTCGGCGCGGCGATTCGGCGGCGCGGGGCAGCAAGAGAGGGGTAATCTGCTATGAGTAAGATCATCATTCCAGCAAACTACACGCCCGCGCTGAACCTGTACGACACCCAGCGCGCCATCGGCACCGTGAAGCGGCTGTTCGCCGACACCCTGTGCGCCACACTGAATCTCTACCGCGTGTCGGCACCGCTCTTCGTCGAGGCTTCTACCGGCCTGAACGACGATTTGAACGGCGTTGAGCGGAAGGTCACCTTCGACACCAAGGACAGCGGCATCGAGGTGCAGGTCGTTCAGTCGCTGGCCAAGTGGAAGCGCAAGGCCCTGAAAGACTACGGCTTCCGCGTGGGCAAGGGCCTCTACTGCGACATGAACGCCATCCGCCGCGACGAGGACATGGACAACCTCCACTCCATCTATGTGGACCAGTGGGACTGGGAGAAGGTTATCCGTGAGGAAGACCGGAATGAGACGTATCTGAAGAACGTCGTGCGCTCCATCGTGTCGGCGGTCTGCGCCACCGAGATGAACCTCCACGCCATGTTCCCCCAGCTGCAGGACCTGCCGCTCCACACCCCCAACGTCACCTTCATCACCACCCAGGAGCTGGAGGATAAGTACCCCGACCTGACCCCGAAGGAGCGGGAGAATGCCATCGTCAAGGAGAACGGCACCACCTTCCTGATGAAGATTGGCGCTCCCCTCAAGAGCGGCAAACCCCACGATGGCCGCGCCCCCGACTACGACGACTGGGATCTGAACGGCGACCTGCTGTTCTGGAACGAGCCGCTGCAGTGCAGCTACGAGCTGAGCAGCATGGGCATCCGCGTCAGCCCCGAGAGCATGGACCGCCAGCTCACCGCCGCCGGCTGCGACGACCGCCGCGAGCTACCCTTCCACAAGGCTGTGCTGAACGGCGAGCTGCCCTACACCATCGGCGGCGGCATCGGCCAGAGCCGTCTGTGCATGTTGCTGCTGGGCAGCGCCCACATCGGTGAGGTGCAGGCAAGCGTCTGGGACAACGCCACCCGCGAAGCCTGCGAGAAGGCAGGCATCCCGCTGCTGTAAGACTGTATACAAAAAGGACTGATGCATCCGCAGCAGTCCTTTTTCTTATGTCTTGAATTCCAGACCCACCTTGCTTTTTCTCCCGTTTCCGCCCAGCCACCAGAGCAGGAAGGCGTACAGCAGGTTCGTGACGAGGATGATGGTAAACCACATCAGCGTCTCCTGAATGGTCTGGTCGTATACCCTCATAAAGGGGTAGGGGCCGTCGATGGTTCCTGTAATATTGCCGTGCAAATCATACAGACCGTATAGGATCGTCGGTACCAGCGCCCACCAGACCTGCCGCTGCGGCAGGCGGGGCAGACGCTCGAAGAGCACCAGCGACAGAATCGCCAGCACCGGGTTGAGGAAATGGTGGTAGAGCATCGAGCCCGTGAAAAGCATGATATACCAGCCGTTGCCGTCCTCGTACATGGGGGCCAGAATGATGACCACCGTCAGAAGGGTCATGGCGAGGCAGCTGGTGGAGATGAACTTGAGCCGCTTGAGCCAGAGGGGCAGTTCCCGCCCGGTGAAGATGCAGCCCAGCTGCCACAGACCCACCAGCAGACAGACCGCGCCATTGAAGATGTTGGACAGCTCGGTGTACATCGTAAACATGATGGTCCCGCCCATGGCCCAGCTCATGGGGACGGCGATGGTCTCGAAGTACACGATAAGGAAGTTCATTGCCGCCGAGGCCAGCTTCCGCAGGACAGTCAGGATGTTTTTCAGCACCGTTTTACTCTCCCATCTATAATTTTTTGTTGAAATATCAAAGAAACGAGCGGTTTTTTTCCGCTCGTTTCTTTTTTACACCCGGACGGGCGCTTATTTTGCCGTATTGATGAAGCTGCGGTTATCCCACAGGTACTTGATGCCGGAGATGGCGGTGACAGCGGCCACGACCCAGCACAGCACAGAGGCGATGTCTGCACACTGCTGGCCCAGCACATTGCCGGTCAGGGAGACCGTAAAGTAGTAGAAGATGATGGTCAGCATCTGGAGTACGGTCTTCACCTTGCCCCACATGTTGGCGGCGATGACCTTGCCGTCCTTTGCACCGGCGGCCACCATGCGGAGACCGGAGACGGCGAACTCGCGGGCCAGAATGATGCAGAGCACCACAGGGCTGCACACGCCGTCCCGCATCATGTAGATGAAGGCTACCGTCGTCAGCAGCTTGTCGGCCAGCGGGTCGGCGAACTTGCCGAAGTCGGTGACCATGTTCCACTTGCGGGCCAGATGGCCGTCGAGGAAGTCGGTGAAGCTGGCCACGGCGAAGATGAGGCCGGCGATGAGGTAGTACCGCGGGTTGTAGCTCGGCGTGATATACTGGCCGAGCGAGACGAAGATCATGAACACCGGCACCAGCAGGATGCGGGTCAGAGTGAGTTTATTGGGCAGATTCATACAAAATTAACCTCCAATCTGTTATTTTGCAACAGTACCATACAAATCGTAAAGGTCGCTGTCGTCCACCAGCACATCATAGAACTCGCCGGGGTAGAGCGGCTCTTCGCTGGACACGCAGACGTTGCCGTCCACTTCGGGGGCATCGGCAGCGGTGCGGCAGAGGTAGAGGCCGCTCTCGTCGTCCACACCGTCGCAGAGGACGCGGACAGTCTGGCCCACCTTTGCGGCCTGCTTCTGGGCCATGATGCCGGTCTGGATCTGCATCACCAGCTCAGCGCGCTTGTCCTTGACTTCCTGATCGATCTGGCCGTCCATCTTGGCGGCAACGGTGTTCTCCTCGGCAGAGTAGGCAAAGCAGCCCAGACGGTCGAACTGCACTTCCTTCACGAAGTTGCACAGGTCCTCGAACTGCTCTTCCGTCTCCCCCGGGAAGCCCGCGATGAGGGTAGTGCGGAGGGTGATGTTCGGGATCTCACGGCGCAGCTTGCCGATGACGTCCAGCAGCTCGGCGCGGTTGGAGCGGCGGTTCATGTTTTTCAGGATCGTGTCGTTGCAGTGCTGGATGGGCAGATCGAGATAAGGCAGGACCTTCTCGTTCCGCTTCATGGCGGCGATGAAGTCGTCGGTGATGCGCTCCGGGTAAGCGTACATGATGCGGATCCACTCGAGGCCTGGGATCTTGTTCAGCTTGTCCAGCAGCTCACAGATGCTGCCCGGCTTGCCCCAGTCCTCACCGTAGGCGGTAGGGTCCTGGGCCACGATGATGAGCTCCTTGACGCCCTCACCGGCCAGCCAGCGGGCCTCGGCCACACAGTCGGCCATCTCGCGGCTGCGCAGCGGGCCGCGGATGCCGGGGATCGCGCAGTAGTGGCAGCGGTTGTTGCAGCCCTCGGCGATTTTTAAGTACGCATAGTGGGCAGGCGTGCCGATGACGCGCTTGCCGCCCAGAGGAAAGTCCTTCTTGAGGCCGTAGCTTTCCAGATGTTCTTCACCGTTGAACAGACGGGCCACGATGGAGTCGATGGCCTTGTTGGAGGCACAGCCGACCACGGCGTCCACCTCGGGGATCTCTTCTTCGATCTGGCTGCGGTAGCGCTCGGCCAGACAGCCGGTGACGACCACCTTCAGGTTGGGGTTCGCCTGCTTGTAGGAGCAGGCCTCAAGGATGTTCTCGATGGCCTCGGTCTTGGCACTCTCGATGAATCCGCAGGTGTTGACGAGGATGACGTCCGCATCTGCGAGGTCAGCCACCGTCTCGTGGCCCGCCGACAGCAGGATGTGGACCATCACGTCCAAATCGACCTGATTCTTCGGGCAGCCAAGGGAAATACACGCAATTTTCATATGGGGTAATACTCTCTTTCTCTCTTGAGGGTCAATTTTCTTCTTCTACTCTTTTGATTGCTTCTTTAATAACCGGATATGCAAACCCCCGCCGGGCCAGCGCAGCCACCACAAGGTCTTTCCGCCCTGCGGCCAGCTTGCCGCGGTACCGTCCTTCCACGAGGGCGGCGGCGGCTTCCAGCTCCGGGTCTCCACCCACTTCGTCCGGCGCGTAGACCTCTTCCAGCGCAGCAGAGATCTGCTGTGCGTCCAGCCCCTTCTGCCGCAGATTCTGCGCGGCAGCGCGGCGGCTCTTGCGGGCGGCCAGCAGGCCGTGCGCCCGGGTCCGGGCGTAGCGCTCGTCGTCCACATACTGCCGCTCCACCATCTCCGCCACCACAGCGGCGGCGGTGGGCTGGGTAAACTTCCGCCCCAAGCGCTCATAGAGCTGCCCGGAGGAAAGCTCCTGCCCGGCCAGAAGCTCCATGGCCCGGGCGCGGGCCTTGGCGGCGTCGGTGGACTTTTCTTCTTCGGCCAGCGGATGGCCTCTTCTCGAAAAGGACATTTAGTCCTCCACCATGATGTCCAGCTCGCTCTCGCTGCTGCGGGCCGGGGCCTTGACGACAGGCTCCTTGGAGGCAGAAGCGGTCTCGCCGCCCTCTTCCTTCTCTGCCGCAGCGGCAGCAGCTTTGCCCGCCGGGCGGCGAGTAGCGTAGAGCTTGTCCGCGTTGGCGCGGATCTGGCCCTCGATGTCGTTGGCGATCTCGGGGTTGTCCTTGAGGAACTGCTTGGCGTTGTCACGGCCCTGACCCAGACGGATGTCGCCGTAGTTAAACCATGCGCCGCTCTTCTGGACGATGCCCAGCTTGACACCCACGTCGATGAGCTCGCTCATCTTGGAGATGCCCTCACCGAACATGATGTCAAATTCAGCCTCACGGAACGGAGGAGCCACCTTGTTCTTGACGATCTTGGCGCGGGTGTGGTTGCCGATGAACTGGCCGGAAGAGTCCTTCAGGCCCTCGACGCGGCGGATGTCGATGCGGACAGAAGAATAATACTTCAGGGCGCGGCCGCCGGTGGTAACTTCGGGGTTGCCGTAGACGATGCCCACCTTCTCGCGCAGCTGGTTGATGAAGACACAGACCGTGTTGGTCTTGCCGATGACGCTGGTCAGCTTGCGCATAGCCTGACTCATCAGACGAGCCTGCAGGCCGACGTGGCTGTCACCCATCTCGCCCTCGATTTCGGCACGAGGCACCATAGCAGCGACGGAGTCCACGACGATGGCGTCGATGGCACCGGAGCGCACCAGCGCCTCGCAGATCTCCATGGCCTGCTCGCCGGTATCCGGTTGGCTGACCAGCAGCTCGTCGATGTTCACGCCCAGTGCGGAGGCATAGGCCGGGTCGAGGGCGTGCTCGACGTCGATGAAGGCCACCTCGCCGCCCTTTTTCTGCGCCTCGGCGAGGATGTGGAGGGCCAGCGTGGTCTTACCGCTGGATTCCGGTCCGAACACCTCGATGATACGGCCGCGCGGCACACCGCCCACGCCCAGCGCCAGGTCGAGGCCGAGGCTGCCGGTAGAGATGGCGTCCACCTGCATGGCGGTGTTATCGCCCAGCTTCATGATGGCGCCCTTGCCGAACTGCTTTTCGATTTGGGCCAGCGCAGTTGCCAGCGCATCCTTCTTTGCGCCCGGCTCCGTCTTCTGGGTGGCGGGGGCGACGTTGTTGTTCTGATTCTTTGCCATAGCGTGCTGCTCCTTTATCACATGGCCTGCGGGGTGCAGGCGGTACTATACAGATTCTTTCCTCTATAGTATATCACAGATTTCAAATATTACAACAGATAGTTGTAGATATTTTCACTTTTTCTCACGCTTATTTGGGTCTCCGGGCCGTCACACAGCGGTCATTGCCGCCGAAATCCTTTCGGCAGGCAATGTCTGCCCAGCCGTTTGCTTCCAGCAGGGCGGTCACGGCCTCCCGCTGCTGCCAGCCGATCTCCAGCGCCAGCGCACCGCCGGGGCGCAGAGCTTTCTGGTAGTGTTCCGCGATGGCCTTATAAAATACGAGACCGTCTTTCCCGGCTTCCAGTGCCATGGCCGGCTCTTTGGCCACTTCGGGCTGCAATTCGCCCATCTCCTGCGCTGTCAGGTAGGGCGGGTTCGAGACGATGAGGTCGAGCTGACCCTCCGGCAAGCTCTCCCAGTAGGTAAAGAGGTCACCTTCCACCGGCTCTGCGGCGTGGGTAGGCTTCATGCCCCAGTCGAAGGCCGGCTCTTCAAAAGGTGAGGCATCCAGCACGTTTTCGGTGCTTCCGCCCCGGCCTTTCAGGGCCAGACGGGTATTTTTCTCGAGATAGACGTAGGCTTCCGGGCTCTTTTCCACGCAGACGACCTGCGCCGCCGGGCAGAGCCGCTTGACGCCAAGGCCCAGACAGCCGGTACCGGCGCAGAGGTCCAGCGCCCGGGGCGCTTCCACGCCCGCCAGCATCTCGGCAGCCGTCTCAGCCACCACCTCGGTATCAGCACGGGGACAGAGCACGCCCGGCCCCACGGCCAGTTCAAAGTCGAGGAAAGGCCAGCTGCCGCAGAGGTATTGCAGCGGCTCCCGGGCCGCACGGCGAACGGTAAGTTCTTCGAGCTTTGCCGCTTCGGCGGCGTCCAATGGACGGTCAGAAAGGCGGACGTCCCGGCCTGTCGCCAGCCGGAACAGCTCCCGGGCATCGAAATCTGCGTCCGGACAGCCCGCCGCCGTCAGCCGCGCTTCCACTTCTTTGACCGCTGCCCGGGGCAGCATCGCTTCGCTCACCATTTGCCGTCCTCCGGGTCTTCGGGCAGCACCGGCGTCACGGCGGCGATGGCCACCTCAATCATGCTGTCGTCGGGTTCAAAGACAGTCAGCCGCTGCACCCAGAGGCCGGGCTGGCGGATGATGCGGGTGGCGATGTTGTCCGAGCGGCCGCACCACTTGAGCAGCTCGTAGCTGATGCCCATGACCACCGGCAGGAGCAGCAGCTTGAACAGGACGCGGAGGCTGGTGCTGCTCCAGGGCAGCACGCTGTAGAGGAAAACGCTGACGATAACCACCAGAATGAGGAAGCTGGTGCCGCAGCGGGGGTGGAAACGGGTGTACTTGCGGACATTCTCCACGGTCAGCTCGTCGCCGGCCTCGTAGCAGGCGATGGTCTTGTGCTCTGCGCCGTGATACTCGAAAACGCGGTGGATCTCCTTCATTTTGGAGATGGCCACCATGTAGCTGAGGAAAATGGCAACTTTCAGCACCGCCTCGAGGATGACTCTCGGCCAGCGGGTCAGGGTGACTACCTTGCCGAGGCCGCCCACCAGCACCGTCGGCAGAACGGTGAACAGCAGAATAGCAAACAGGCCGCCCACAAGGGCCGCACCGGCCATCAGGATGTCCTCGGCCTTCTTGCCCAGATGGTCGCCCACCCATTTTTCAAAGGCAGACTCTTCCTCTTCGGCGTCGTACTCGTCGCCCATGCTCACCTGCGCAGAGTACATCATATAGCGGTAGCCGGTGATGAGGCTCTCTATCATCGAGATGGCTCCCCGCACGAGAGGGATCTTGGCCCAGATGCCGTGTTTCGGGGTGTCTTCTATCTTCGTTTCGATAGTGCCGTCGGGCTTGCGCACAGCGCAGCAGATGTGCTCCGGGCCGCGCATCATGATGCCTTCCATCAGGGCCTGACCGCCCACACTGGTCTTGAAGCATTCCTTCTTGGGTTCGTGATTCATAAAATGGATTTCTCCTGTCAGTTTTTGACCTTTATTTTATCATATAAATATGACAAAATCTTATTTTTTATAGAGCGGCAGCCCCAGAGTGACCACCGTACCCCGGCCCAGAGTGCTCTTGATGTCCATCGTGCCATCGAGGGCGGTCATGATGGAGTCCACCAGCGCCAGACCGATGCCGCTGCCGCGCACCGAGTTGCTGCCCTTGTAGAACTTGGTCTTGACGTTCTCGAGGTCTTCGGGCGGGATGCCGCGGCCCTGGTCGATAAATTCGATAAAGGCTTTGTACTCGCCCGCCCAGAGCTTGACTGTGATGCGCCCGCCGGGGGCGGAATACTTGATGGCGTTGTCCAGGATGTTGATGAACACCTGCCGCAGACGGTCGGGGTCGGCGTAGACCGGGATCATCTCCTCCGGCTCATTGTACACCAGCACAAGCCCCTCCCGCTGGATGCGGGCCTCGCAGAAAAGCACCGCATCGGTCAGCTCGGCCACAAGGTCGAGGGGGCGGCAGGTCATCTTGAGACGGCCATTCTGCAGGCGGCTGAAATCCAGCAGCTCCTCCACCATGTTGTAGAGGCGGGCCGTCTCGTTGTTGATGATCTCGAGGCCCTTGCGGTAGTTCTCGTCGGAGGGGTCGTCCAGCGTGCGCAGCGTCTCCACCCAGCCCCGGATGGAGGTGAGCGGGGTGCGCAGCTCGTGGGAAACGGAGCTGATGAACTCGTTTTTCATCTTTTCCGTCTCTTCAAGGCCCTCGGCCATTCGGTTGATGGTGCCGCGCAGGCGGTCTACCTCATCCCGCTCGTCGCCGGTGACGGGCAGACGGACGTCCAGCTCACCCCGGGCGATGCCGGCGGCGGTGCGCTCCACCTGTCCCAGCGGCACCACGATGCTCCGCACGAAGTACAGGCCCGACATGATGGTAAAGGCCAGCACCGCCGCACCCATGATGAGGGCTACCACCACGGTGCGTTTGAGCTGTTCTTCCACCAGTGTCAGACTGGTGACGAGACGCATGGCGGCCACATCTTCGGCTGCATAGGGTACGAGACAGCAGGCCGCCATGACCATCTCTCCGCTCTGGGTGCGGTAGATGGCGATGCCCTGCCCGTCCACGGCGTCCTGCGCCTGCTCAAAGTCGGTGCGGGTGACGATGCCCTCGGCATCGGTGCCGCTGGACGAGGCGATAACGCCGCCGTAGCTGTCCAGCAGCATAAATTCGTATTTGTCCTTATCGGAGAACTGCTCCACCATCCGACGCAGAGCCACGCTGCGGCTGGCGGCGGTCTTCTGGCTCGTTTCGCCGGTGTACATTTTGAGCTGACCGGTGATGGACGAAAAGCGGCGGTACATGGTCTGCTGGACGCCGTTGTAGTAGCTGCGGGTGGCGCTGTAGAGGAACATGACCTCCACCAGCAGCACCAGCAGTACCGTAATGAGCAGACTGCCCCGCAGCCATCGCCGGGTGATACCGCTTCGCATGTTACTCCTCCCACCGATAACCATATCCCCACACGGTGAGGATATGTGCCGGATGGCTGGGCTCATCCTCCACCTTCATCCGCAGACGGCGGATGTTCACGTCCACGATCTTGACGTCGCCGAAGTAGTTTTCACCCCAGACACCTTTGAGGATGCGCTCGCGCACCAGCGCCACACCGGGGTTGCGGAAGAACAGCTCCATGATCTGGAACTCCACCTGAGTCAGCTCGATGGGCTTGCCCGCCTTGAGCAGGACGCGGCGGTTCTCGTCCAGCACGAAGCTACCGCTCACCAGTGAGGCCGGTGCCTGCTCCCCTGCCTCGGCGCTGGCCGAACGGCCCACGCGGCGGCAGAGCGCCTCCACACGGGCCAGCAGCTCACTGACGCTGAAGGGCTTGGTCATATAGTCGTCGGCACCGATGGACAGGCCGCGAATTTTATCCTGCTCCTGCCCCTTGGCACTCAGGATGATGATGCCGATCTTCTGGTCGGTGCGGCGAATGGTCTCGCAGAGCGAGAAGCCATTCATACCCGGCAGCATCACGTCCAGGATGGCCGCGTCACAGCCCGGGCGCTGCTCCAGAAGAGGCAGGGCCGCTTCGGCGCTGTCCGCCTCCACAGCCTCCATCCCGGCCAGACGCAGGTTCAGCGCTATCATCTCACGAATGCTGGCCTCATCTTCCACTACCAGAACCTTGACCATTTATCGTTCCTCCGTTTCTATCCGGTTTGCCTTATGCGCAAGGCCCGGCATGTTACGAAAAATCATTTTTATTCAGTCCACTCAGACTTACCCTGCCTGCCAATGACTCTCCCCTTGGGAGCAACGGCGACGACCGCCGCCAGTGGCGGAAACAGGGAGGAACTGTTGGGGCAGCGGCCAGCAGGATGCGAGCGAGAGCGAAGCAGATGCTGGGAGCCGCAACCCGACCTTGGCGCGAAGCGCCTGAGAGGGCTAATTCAGCCGGTACAGCGACCGGGAGAGCCGGTAATCCGGGTCCTCGATCGTCACATCTGGGCCGAGCTTTGCCTGCATCTGGCGGGACGCCACCACACCAAGGCGGGTCCATCCCACAGCGTTCTCGCTGGACGAAGCCAGCCGCAGGGTAAGTACCAACTTGTTCTCGTCTACCGTCCGCAGCTCCACGGCGTCTTCCTCGTCCGTGCTGTCCGTCAGCATCAGGTTGCCCTCCCACTCGATGGGCAGGGCGATATAGCAGCCGGTCTCCTCATCCAGCAGGCCGAAACTCTTTTCCGGCGCTGACGCCGTGTAGTCCATCCAGACGATAAAATCCATCCGTCGGCTCTGGCTCATGTTCAGCAGACCCGCTTCGTCGGGCTGGGTCGGTATCTCCACGGTGCCGTCGCCGTCCAAATCGCGGCTCACGAGGCTTGGGACATTGCGCAGCGAGGCATTGTACAGCTCCTCGCTGGTGATTTGAGAGGCCGGCACCATCTGCTGGCTCTCATCGTCGAACCGCAGCAGCACCGAGGCCAGATTATTGCCCGAGATGCCCGTCCAGCCGTCCAGCACCAGATAGTGCTTTCCGTCCGCGCCGAGGCCCGCCGCCACCGAGGCACAGCCCGAGAACTTATCGCCCGACAGTGCCATGACGGCCACCTGCTGGAACCTTCCGTCCTTATCAACGGTCAGCAGCTCGATCTGGACGCCGCTGTCTTCCAGCGTGGACATCAGGATAAGGTCTTCGCTGCCGCCGCCGGTGATGTCCTCCACGAGGTACTGCTCATAAGCCTGCTCGAGGATAGCCGACACCTCACCGTTCTCATAGGAGTAAACGGCCAGATAGTGGTCATCCTGCGAAGCCGCATAGCCCACGACGAGCTGGACCGTGCCGCCCGCCTGAAGCTGAGCCAGCCGGACATTGTCCACCGAATCGGCCAGGCCCTCTACGGTCTGGCTCACCTGCCAGGCACCCCCGCTGTTCTTGCGTAAGAAAGCAACGCATACATTGGAGGTGAGGGCCGTGGTGTAGAACACCGCTGCGTCCTGTTCGCCGTCGCCGTCGAAATCCTGCAGCACAAAGGGCGACAGCAGATCGCCCTGCAGCGGATATTTCAGCTGGGCACTCTCCCCCAGCCAGTCGTTCAGGGCGGTCTGCAATGCGCCATAATCGCCCGCAAGGCGGGGCGCACGCAGCAGTTCCTCCACCTGCACCGTCTCTTCCTGCATGGGGATGCTGCACCCGGTCAGCAGCAGGCAGAACGCCACGCACAGCGCAGCCGCCCGCAGCCATCCTTTGATTTTCAACATGTTCCCTCCTGCTCGTGGAAATCTGCATACCATAACAGTATCAGTATATCACGCAAGGAGGGCTCTGCCAAGCGGCGAAAACAGAAAAAGCCCTCTCCCAGACGGGAAAGGGCTTTTTGATACTGATTTATTCAGTCAGAGTCGATCAGACGAGCTCCAGAACTGCCATCTCAGCAGCGTCGCCGCGGCGAGCGCCGATCTTGATGATGCGGGTGTAGCCGCCGTTGCGGTCAGCGTACTTGGGGCTGATCTCATCAAACAGCTTCTTTGCAACATCTTCCTTGGTGATGTAGGCGTAGACCTGACGCTTGGTGTGCAGGTCGCTGGCCTTACCCAGGGTGATCATCTTCTCGGCCATGGAACGAACGTCCTTGGCGCGAGTGACAGTGGTCTCAATCTTGCCATTCTCTAACAGGTAGGTAACCATAGCGCGCATCATAGCGTTGCGGCTGTCGCTGGTTCTACCGAGCTTTCTGGTACCGGGCATCCCGTTTCACTCCTTAACTTTAATATTACTCATCGTCTGTGTTCAGCTTGAAGCCGAGAGAGTCCAGCTTAGCCATGACTTCCTCGAGGCTCTTGCGGCCGAGGTTACGAACCTTCATCATTTCGTCCTCGCTCTTGCTGACCAGATCCTCCACCGTGTTGATGCCGGCGCGCTTGAGGCAGTTGAAGGAACGGACGCTCAGATCCAGCTCTTCGATGGTCATCTCCAGAGCCTTTTCCTTATCGTCGTTGGTCTTCTCCACCATGATCTCAGCGCCAGCGGCCTCGTCGGACAGGTTGACGAACAGGTTCAGGTGCTCGGTCAGCACACGGGCAGCCAGAGAAACGGCCTCCTGTGCATTGATCGTGCCATCCGTCCAAACCTCGATGGTCAGCTTGTCGTAGTCGATGGCCTGGCCAACACGGGTGCTCTCGACATTATAATTCACCTTGAGCACGGGGGTGTAAATGCTATCAACGGGAAGAGTGTTAATGTCATTCTTCTCGATGATGGCCTGCTTGTTGCGCTCAGCGGGCACATAGCCGCGACCCTTATCGAAGGTCAGCTCCATGACGAGCTTGCCGCCCTCGCCCAGGGTTGCGATGTGCCACTCAGGGTTCAGGATCTCAATATCATCGCCCTGCTTGATGTTGTCGGCGGTGACCTCACAGGGGCCAACTGCCTCAACACGCACTGTCTTCGGACCGTCGGTGTACAGCTTTGCAGCGATACCCTTCAGGTTCAGGACAATCTCGGTAACGTCTTCCTTGACGCCCTCAATGGTGGAGAACTCGTGAACCACGCCGTCGATCTTGACGCTGGTCACGGCGACACCGGGCAGAGAGGAAAGAAGCACACGACGCAGGCTGTTGCCCAGTGTGATGCCAAAGCCACGCTCCAGAGGCTCTGCCACGAACTTGCCGTAGCGGCCGTCGGGAGACAGGCTTGCCGTTTCGATTTTGGGACGTTCAATCTCCATCATATCTATGCCCTCCTTGTCAAACCGATGTTGCCATCGGCCCATTATTAAATTCTTTCAAAGAAAAGAATGCGAAAACCGGCCATCCACACGGAAGGCCAGGCCTTCTTAATGGATTACTTGGAGTACAGCTCGACGATGAGGTGCTCTGCAACTTCGTAGTCGATGTCGCTGCGCTCGGGGAGCTTGTTGACGACGCCCTTCAGGGTGCCAGCCTCGCGGTCCAGCCAGGAGGGCAGAGCCACGACGGGAGCCTCGGGGCCAGTCAGCTTAGCGAACTTAGCAGAGCTGCGGCTGGACTCACGAACCTCGATGACATCACCGGCCTTGATGAGGTAAGAGGGGATGTTGACCTTCTTGCCGTTGACGGTGAAGTGAGCGTGAGAGACCAGCTGACGAGCGTCGCGGCGGGTCTGAGCAAAGCCCAGACGGAACACGACGTTGTCCAGACGGCGCTCCATGAGCTGGAGCAGGTTCTCACCGGTCTTGCCGGGCATAGCCTCAGCCTTCAGGTAAGCGTTGTGGAACTGCTTCTCCAGAACGCCGTAGATGAACTTGACCTTCTGCTTCTCCTTCAGCTGAGTAGCGTACTCAGACTGCTTCTTGCGCATGTTGCCATTGGAGTTGCGGGTAGTATTCTTCTTTGCATAGCCCATGACCGCAGGAGAAATGCCCAGGGCCTTGCAACGCTTTGCGATAGGCTGCGTATTCTTTGCCATAATTCAGTTTCCTCCTTCGATCAGACACGACGGCGCTTCGGGGGACGGCAGCCGTTGTGGGGGATGGGAGTCACGTCCTTGATGAGGGTGACTTCCAGACCGGTGGCCTGAAGCGCACGAATAGCGGACTCACGGCCAGCGCCGGGGCCCTTGACGTAGACCTCAACGGTCTTCATGCCATGCTCGATAGCGACCTTGGCAGCGGTCTCTGCTGCAGACTGAGCTGCAAACGGAGTGCTCTTGCGGCTGCCGCGGAAGTTCAGGGAGCCAGAGGAGCACCAAGACACTGCATTACCCTGCAGGTCGGTGATGGTGACGACAGTATTGTTGAACGTAGACTGGATGTGAGCCTGACCGGCTGCAATGTTCTTACGCTCTTTCCGCTTCATGCGGACGTTTGCGCCCTTCTTGGCGTTATTTGCACTTGCCATTTCTCAGAACCTCCTTACTTCTTCTTGTTAGCGACCGTGCGCTTGGGACCCTTGCAGGTACGTGCATTGGTCTTGGTACGCTGGCCACGGCAGGGCAGGTTCTTACGATGGCGGGTGCCACGGAAGGACTGGATCTCAACCAGGCGCTTGATGTCCAGAGCGACATTACGACGCAGGTCGCCCTCGACGATGATGTTAGCCTGATCGATGTAGTCACGGATCTTAGCCTCTTCTTCCAGAGTCAGGTCCTTGACGCGGGTATCGGGGTTGATACCAGTAGCTGCCAGGATCTTGTTGGCAGTGGTCTGACCGATACCGTAAACGTAGGTGAGACCCACCTGAACGCGCTTCTCGCGGGGCAGGTCAACGCCGGCAATACGTGCCATAGTAGTTTTCCTCCAAAAATCATCCCATGTCAGTGTCGGGGTCTGCGCCGGGACTCTACGCACTTGACCCCCAGGCGCCCGAATTAGCCCTGGCGCTGCTTATGCTTGGGGTTCTGGCAGATGACCATCACGCGGCCTTTGCGGCGGATGACCTTGCACTTTTCGCAGATGGGTTTCACGGAAGGCTTGACCTTCATGATGTTGAACCTCCTTTTGGTTGATACCCTGGTGCTTATTTGGAGCGCCAGGTGATGCGGCCCTTCGACAAGTCGTAGGGCGACATTTCCACGGTTACCTTGTCCCCGGGCAGGATACGGATGAAATTGGTCCGCAGCTTGCCGGAGATGTGCGCTAAGAGGATGTGACCACTGGGAGTGAGCTTCCCGGTGTTCTTGTCCTCGCTCAACATTTCCACCTTAAAGATGGCGTTGGGCATGGCTTCACGCACGATGCCTTCAATTTCGATGACGTCTTCTTTAGACAAGCTAATTGCCTCCTCATTGGATCTGCTCAGTTTGTCGTGTTGGGACGGACAGGCGGCGATGAAAGCCACATACTTCTTCTCCTGCGGCACAAAATCCGCAAAGTGGGCAGAAAATCCCTGTCCACCGAGAAAGCATCTGGCTGTCACGGCCATTTATAGATTATACACCTTTTGTGTCTGTTTTGCAAGTGGTTTTTTCCGTATTTCCGATAAAAATTTCTTGCTTTTTCAAAATGGTCTTTTCCCGCCCTCTGCATTGCCATTTCCACCGTGGAGATGAATCTTTTTCACCAAAACTTGTCAGAATTGCATAAATAACGTCTTTCAAAACCAAAAAGACCTCCCCGGAAAGGGAGGTCTCGGTCTCAAGCCTTACTTGAAGCTGAAGGTATCGGGGTCAAAGTTGGGGTCGTCCCAGCTCCGGGTCATGATCTCGGTGCGGTCCTTGAGGATGGCTATGGAATGCTCGAAGTGAGCAGCCAGACCGCCGTCCTTGGTCTTGACCGTCCAGCCGTCCTTGGCCTGAGTGATCTTGCAGTCGTACTGGCAGATCATGGGCTCGATGGCGATGGTCATGCCGGGGACGAGACGGGGGCCGCGGCCCTGATGGCCGTAGTTCGGCACTTCGGGGTCTTCGTGCAGCTCCCTGCCGGTGCCGTGGCCCACGAACTCGCGGACGACGGAGAAGCCGGCGTCCTCGCAGTAGCTCTGGACGGCATAGCCGATGTCGCCGATGCGGTTGCCGGCCACAGCCTGCTCGATGCCCTTGTAGAGAGCGGCCTTGGTGACGTCCAGAAGGCGCTGAGCCTCCAGGTCGATCTTGCCCACTGCATAGGTACAGGCGTTGTCGCCGTTGAAGCCATCGACCTTTGCGCCGGTATCAATGCTCACGATGTCACCCGGGCGGATGACGATGTCATGCGAAGGGATACCATGGATGATGGTATCGTTCAAACTGATGCAGGCCGTTCCGGGGAAACCGTACAGACCCTTGAAGTTGGGGATGCCGCCGTGCTTCACGATGAAGTCGTAGATCAGCTTATCCAGCTCCCAGGTGGTCATACCTGCCTCGATATGTTCACCGCCGTATTTCAGGGCAGCTGCGCTCAGGGCATTCGCCTTGCGCATACCGTCCAGCTCTTTCGCATTCTTGATCTGAATCACTTTTATGCCTCCAAAGCCTTCATGATCTCTGCCGTGGTCGCCTCAATGGAATCGTTGAAGGGGATGACAGCCAGCTTGCCGCGCTGACGGTAGAAGTCCACCAGCGGCTCAGTCTGCTCATGATATGCCTTCAGACGGTCGAGCACGGTAGCGGGCTGGTCGTCCTTGCGGATGACGAGCTTGCCGCCGCAGCAGTCGCACACGCCCTCGACCTTGCTCTTCTTGTTGACGATGTGGTAACTTGCGCCGCACTTTTCACAGACGCGGCGGCCGCCCATGCGGTTGACGATGACATCGTCAGCGACAGACAGCTCCAGCACCTTGTCGATGCGGATGCCCATCTTCTCGATGGCCTCTGCCTGTGCGATGGTGCGGGGCACACCGTCCAGAATGAAGCCGTTTGCACAGTCAGCCTCGGACAGGCGGTCCTTCAGGATGCCAATGATGACCTCATCGGGGACCAGTGCGCCGGCGTCCATGAAGCTCTTTGCCTTCAGGCCCATCTCGGTGCCGTCCTTGACAGCAGCGCGGAGGATGTTGCCGGTGCTGATGGCGGGGATGTTCAGCTTTGCGCAGATGATCTCAGCCTGCGTACCTTTGCCTGCGCCGGGGGCGCCCAACAGAATCAGATTCATAGGAATTCTCCTCTCCTTATATAAAGGATGGTTTTTCATTGAGTCCGCTGCGGTTTGAAATCGCTAACGGCTCACCAAAGCAAAAAAGCACTGAAAAGTCCGAGCATGCTCTCCTTTCCAGTGCTTTCTTACATCAGTGCTTATTCTTTACAGATCAGCCGAGGAAGCCTTTGTGGCTGCGCATCGTCATGAAGCTGTCGAGGCTGCGGGTGGTATCGAGTGCCACACCGACCACGATCAGCAGACTGGTACCGCCCAGCTGGATGCTCATACCGGTCAGGTTGCCCAGAACGATAGGCAGCACAGCCACCACAGCGAGGAAGATCGCGCCGATGAGGGTGATCTTGTTCAGCGTGCGGGTGATGAAATCGCTGGTCGGCTTGCCGGGACGGAAGCCGGGGATCGAGCCGTTGTTGCGGCGCAGATTGTTGGCGATCTCAACAGGGTTGTACTGGATGGCCACATAGAAGTAGTTGAAGGCCAGGATCAGCAGCAGGTAGATGACGACGTAAAGCGGCGACGTATAGTTGAAGGTACGGAAGAATGCGTACCAGAACGGATGCGCAGCCTGGTCGACCTGCATGAAGCTGCCGATCGTGCCCGGGATCGAGACCAGAGCGGAAGCGAAGATGATGGGCATGACGCCGGTCATGTTCAGCTTCAGCGGCAGGTAGCTGTTCTGCCCGCCCATCTGCTTGCGGCCCACCACGCGCTTGGCATACTGGATGGTGATGCGGCGCTCAGCGTTCGTCATAATGACGATGAACACGATCACGACCAGTGCCAGAACGAGCAGCAGGGGCAGGAAGATGTAGAACTGGCTCTCGCCAGCAGCGGCGCGGGTCAGCAGACCAGCCACCGTGGTGTAGAGAGAAGACCAGTTGGAAACGATCGAAGAGAAGATCAGAAGGGACAGGCCGTTGCCGATGCCCTTGTCATCGATCTGCTCGCCGCACCAGGTGATCAGCTGAGCACCTGCGGTGAAGGTCGCGATGATGACCACGGCGGTAAAGATACCAGCCGCGCCGGAAGTGTACTTCAGTGCGCCCATGTTACGGACCACAAAGTAGTAGCCGAGGCTCATGATCAGAGCAATGATGCCGCCGGCATACCGGGTGATCTGCTGCAGCTTCTGCTGGCCGTCCGGTTCCTTCGCAATGTTTTCCAGCGAGGGGATGGCCACAGTGAGCAGCTGCACGATGATGGATGCGTTGATATAGGGTGTCACACCTAACGCGAAGAGCGTGCACCGGGACAGTGCGCCGCCGCTCATCATATCAAGATATGCGAGCATGTTGCCGTTCGAGAACATCTGCGTCAGCGCAGAGCTGGTCACGAAAGGCACCGGGATAGCACAGCCCAAACGATACACCACGAGGATCGCCAGCGTGAACAGGAGACGATTTTTAAGCTCGGGGATCTTCCATGCGTTACGGAATGTCTGGAACACCTTACATCACCTCAGCCTTTCCGCCTGCCTTTTCGATTTTCTCTTTGGCAGAAGCGGAATAGGCTGCGGCCTTAACGGTCAGAGCCTTGGTCAGCTCGCCGTTGCCCAGGACCTTAACGCCGTCCAGGGTCTTCTTGACCAGACCCTTTGCCTTCAGAGCCTCGGTGTCGACGACTTCGCCGGCCTCGAAAGCTGCCTCCAGATCGGCCACGTTAACGATGGCGTACTGGGTAGCAAAGATGTTGTTAAAGCCGACCTTCGGCAGGCGGCGTGCCAGAGGCATCTGGCCGCCCTCGAAACCAGCGTGCTTCACGCCGGAACGGGCCTTCTGGCCCTTGCTGCCGAAACCGGCAGTCTTGCCATTGCCGGAGCCAATGCCGCGGCCCTTGCGGGTCACAGCCTTGTTTGCGCCGGGAATCGCGTGCAGTTCATGAAGTTTCATTATGCGTATCCCCCCTGATTAGGCTTCGGTGACGCTGAGCAGGAAGCCGATCTTAGCGATCTTGCCCTGCGTAGCGGCATTGTCAGGCTGAACGGTAACGTCGCCCGGCTTCTTCAGGCCCAGAGCCTCAGCGGTAGCGATCTGCTTGGCGCCGCGGCCGATCAGGCTCTTCTTCAGCTCGATCTTGAGCATCTTATCTGCCATGGTTTGTTACCTCCTTAACCCAGAATTTCTTTCACGGTCTTGCCGCGCTTCTCAGCAACAGACTCTGCGCTGACCAGGCCGCACAGACCTGCGAAGGTAGCAGACACAACATTGATGGGGTTGTTGGAACGCATAGACTTCGCACGAATGTCCTTGATGCCGGCAGCCTCGATGACGGCACGCACGGGGCCGCCAGCGATCATGCCGGTACCGGCGGCAGCCGGCTTCAGCAGGACTGCGCCTGCGCCGTACTTACCGACGATCTCGTGGGGGATAGTGGTGCCCTTCATGGCAACCTTGTGCATATTCTTCTTAGCAGCAGCCTCGCCCTTGCGAATTGCCTCAGGCACTTCGCCGGACTTGCCGATGCCGTAACCGATGGTGCCCTTGCCGTCGCCCACGACAACCAGAGCGGCAAACTTCATGATGCGGCCGCCCTTGACAGTCTTGGAAACGCGGTTGATGGAGACAACCTTGGTGATCATGCCGTCGTCTTCACGGTTTCTCATAGCCATAATGTGTTTCCTCCTCTCATTACAGCTTCAGGCCGCCCTCACGGGCGCCATCAGCCAGGGCCTTAACACGGCCATGATAAACGTAACCGCCACGGTCGAAAACGACCTCGGTGATGCCCTTTTCCAGAGCCTTTGCTGCAATCTTCTTGCCGATCTCAGCTGCGGCCTCGACGTTGCCGCCGAAACCATTGAAGTCCTTGTCCATAGTGGACGCCGACACCAGAGTAACGCCCTGCTCATCGTCGATGATCTGAGCGTAGATGTGCTTGGCGGAGCGGAAAACATCCAGGCGAGGACGTGCTGCGGTGCCGCTGATCTTGTTACGAACGCGGCGATGACGACGAAGACGAGCTTCGTTCTTGTCGATCTGCTTAACCATTGTCTTTCACTCCTTACCTTATTTCTTGCCCTTGCCGGCCTTGCCTTCTTTGTGCTTGACGACCTCGCCCTCGTAGCGGATGCCCTTGCCCTTGTAAGGCTCAGGCGGCTTCTTGGCGCGGATCTCAGCAGCATACTGGCCGACCTTCTGCTTATCGATACCGGTAACAGTGAAGTGGTTGGGATCCTGCCACACGATGGTGCAATCCTCAGTATCGGGGATGTTCACCTGATGAGAGAAGCCCAGGTTCATGACCAGGTTGGAGCCCTGCTTCTGGCAGCGCAGGCCGACGCCCACGATCTCCAGCTTCTTCTCGTAGCCGTTGACAACACCGTTCACCATGTTGGCGATGTTGCTGCGGGTCAGGCCGTGCAGGCTGCGGGCCTCGGGTTCGTCATTGGGGCGGGTAACCAAAACCTCATTGCCCTCGACCTTGACGGTCATGAGGGGATGATAGTTGGAATTCAGGCTGCCCTTGGGGCCCTTGACGGTGACGCTGTGTGCTGCCTCATCGACAGTGACAGTAACGCCGGCAGGAATGACGATGGGTTTTCTTCCAATTCTCGACATTGTCTTTTACCCCTTTCTTACCACACAAAGGCCAGGACCTCGCCGCCAACGTGCGCAGCACGAGCAGCCTTATCGGTCATGATGCCCTTAGAGGTGGAAATGATTGCGGTGCCCAGGCCCTTCATGACCTTCGGCATATCCTCGCAGTTGGTGTAGATGCGCAGGCCCGGCTTGGACACGCGGCGCAGACCAGCGATAACGGGCTCGCCGTTAGCCTGGTACTTCAGGGTGACAACGATGGTACCCTGAACGGTGTCGTTCTTCACCTGCATGCCCTTGATGTAGCCCTCGTCAACCAGGATCTGGCAGATAGCCTTCTTCATGTTGGAAGCGGGGATCTCCACAGAAGGGTGTTTGGCAGTGCTAGCGTTGCGGATGCGAGTCAGCAGGTCCGCGATAGGATCAGTAATCTGCATTTGCCACTAACCTCCTTAGATTAGCTCTCATTTGTTTTATAATGATACCGCCCCGAAACATCGTTGCCCCGGGGCGGAATCCGACTTGTTATCCAGCCCTCTGGTTAATTACCAGGAAGCCTTCTTGACGCCCGGGATCTCGCCCTTGTAGGCCAGCTCACGGAAGCACACACGGCACACGCCGTACTTGCGCAGCACGGAGTGGGGGCGGCCGCAGATGCGGCAGCGGGTGTATGCACGGGTAGAGAACTTAGCAGGACGAGACTGCTTGAGCTTCATAGACAGTTTAGCCATTGTAATCTCCTCCTTAGTTATTCTCAGCGAACGGAGCGCCCAGAGCCTTCAGCAGCTCCTTGCCCTCTTCGTCGGTCTTAGCGGTGGTAACGAAGCAGACATCCATGCCGCGGACTGCATCGACCTTCTCGAAGTCGATCTCGGGGAAGATGATCTGCTCCTTGATGCCGCATGCAAAGTTGCCGCGACCGTCAAAACCGTTGCCGTTGATGCCGCGGAAGTCGCGGACACGGGGCAGTGCGATGTTGAAGAAACGATCGACGAACTCGTACATACGCTCACCACGCAGGGTGACCTTGCAGCCGATAGGAGTGCCCTGGCGCAGCTTGAAGTTAGCGACGCTCTTCTTGGCACGGCAGACGACTGCCTTCTGGCCAGTGATCTGGCCCAGATCCTTCATGACAGCTTCCAGGATCTTCTCGTTGTCCTTAGCCTCGCCGCAGGCAACATTGATGACGACCTTGTCCAGCTTGGGGATCTGCATAACGCTCTTGTAACCGAACTTCTTGTTCAGAGCAGGAGCAATTTCATTGACATACTGTTCTTTCAAACGAGCCATTGTTCCTTACTCCTTTCTTACAGCTCAGCGCCGCACTTCTTGCAGACGCGGACCATCTTACCGTCCTTCTCGACGTGGCCCACGCGCACGGCCTTGCCGCACTTGGGGCAGATGGGCATGACCTTGGATGCGTACATAGCACCCTCAGCCTTGACGATACCGCCCTGCTCGCCCTGACGGCGGGGCTTGACGTGCTTGGTAACCATGTTCTGGCCCTCAACGATGACCTTGTTCTCAGAGGGGCTGACCTGCAGGACCTTACCAGTGTGGCCCTTGTCCTTGCCGCTGATGATCATTACGTTGTCGCCGGTTTTAACATGAAGATTATTCATTTTTAAAACCTCCTTACAGCGATTCCGGAGCCAGGCTCAGGATCTTGGTGTAGCCGGCATCGCGCAGCTCGCGAGCAACGGGTCCAAAGATACGAGTACCCTTGGGGCTCTTGTCGGCCATGACGATAACGGCGGCGTTCTCATCGAAACGGATGTAGGAGCCGTCGTCGCGGCGGACGCCATGCTTGCTGCGCACGATGACAGCCTTGACGACGTCGCCCTTCTTAACGGAGCCGCCGGGGGCTGCCTTCTTGACAGAGCAGACCACGACGTCACCAATGTTTGCGTATCTCTTGCGGGTGCCGCCCAGCACGCGGAAGCACATCAGCTCCTTGGCACCGGTGTTGTCGGCAACTTTGAGATAAGTTTGCATCTGAACCATTTCAGATATCTCCTTTCAAACTGTTCAAAGCAGCGGGCAAAGAAACTTACTTTGCCTTCTCAACGATACGGACCAGGCGCCAGCGCACATCCTTGGACAGGGGGCGGCACTCCATGATCTCAACACGGTCACCGATGCCGCACTCGTTCTGCTCGTCACGAGCCTTGAACTTGGCGGTACGCTTCAGGATCTTCTTGTACAGGGGGTGCTGCACGCTATCCTTAACGGCAACCACGATGGTCTTATCCATCTTGTCGGACACGACGACGCCGACGCGGGTCTTTCTCAGATTACGTTCTTCCATCGTTTAACCTCCTTACTGCTTCTCAGCCAGAACGGTCATCACGCGAGCGATGTCCTTCTTGACTGCTTCGATGCGGCCGGGGTTCTCCAGCTGGTTGATGGCATGCTGGAAGCGCAGGTTAAACAGCTCGGCCTTCAGGTCTGCCAGCTTGCTGGTCAGCTCTGCGGTCTGCATTTCGCGGAGTTCATTAGCCTTCATTGGTGCCATCCTCCTTCACGGAGTCCTCACGGACAACAAATTTGCACTTGATGGGCAGCTTGTGCATAGCCAGGCGCAGAGCCTCACGAGCAGTTGCCTCATCGACATCTGCCAGCTCGAACAGAACGCGGCCGGGCTTGACAACAGCGACCCAGTACTCGGGAGAGCCTTTACCGGAACCCATGCGGGTCTCAGCGGGCTTCTCAGTAACGGGCTTATCGGGGAAGATCTTGATCCACACCTTACCGCCACGCTTGATGTAACGAGTCATGGCAACACGGGCAGCCTCGATCTGAGTGGAGGAGATCCATGCCGGCTCCAGAGCAACAAGGCCGTACTGGCCCTGGCACACCACGTTGCCGCGGGTAGCCTTGCCGGTCATGCGGCCGCGCTGGACGCGGCGGTACTTAACACGCTTAGGCAGTAACATTACTTGTTGCCTCCTTCCTTCTTCTGAGCGTTCTTAGCGCTCTTGAGGACCTCGCCCTTGTAGACCCAGACCTTGACGCCGATGCGGCCGTAGGTGGTAGCAGCCTCAGCGAAGCCGTAGTCGATGTCGGCACGCAGGGTCTGCAGGGGGATGGTGCCCTCGTGGTAGCTCTCGACGCGGGCGATGTCAGCGCCGCCCAGACGGCCGGAGCACATTGCCTTGATGCCCTTTGCAGGGACAGTTGCGCGATCGCGGGGGCTCATAGCGTTACGCATGCACTGCTTCATAGCGCGGCGGAAGGTAACGCGGTTCTCCAGCTGACGAGCGATGTCCTCGGCAACCAGCTGAGCGTTGGTAGCAGCGCTCTTGACCTCGATGACGTTGACGATAACAGTCTTGCCATACTCCTTGGTCAGCTTGTTCTGCAGAGCAACGCGCTCTTCGCCGCCCTTACCGATCACCATACCGGGCTTAGCGCAGTAGATGTTGACGGTAACGCGGGGAGCGGAAGTGGAAGGATCCACAGTGCGCTCGATCTCGATCTTGGGGACGCCAGCGTCCTTCAGCTGAGCCTTCAGCTCAGTGCGGATCTTGTGATCCTCGACGAGGTTATCGCTGAAATCCTTCTTGGAGGCAAACCAGCGGCTGTCCCAGTCTTTAATAACGCCGACACGAATGCCGTGCGGATTTACTTTCTGGCCCATTGTTTTCCCTCCTTACTCTTTCTCTTTCAGAACAACGGTCATGTGGCTGGTGCGCTTCAGGATGCGGTAGCCGCGGCCCTGTGCACGAGGCATCATGCGCTTCAGCGTCGGGCCGGGGCAGACGTAGCACTCGGCGACGTAGAGGTTGTTCTTGTCCATATTGAAGTTGTTTTCCGCATTTGCGGCTGCAGACTTCACCAGCTTCAGAAGGGGCTCACAAGCGGCCTTCGGGGTGTACTGCAGGATTGCCAGCGCTTCGTCCAGGGGCTTGTTACGGATCAGATCCATAACGATGGACACCTTACGAGGACTAATGCGGGCATAACGAAGAATTGCCCGAGCTTCCATGTTGTGTTCCTCCTTCTCTTACTTCGAATTACCGGTGTGGCCCTTAAAGGTACGGGTGGGAACGAACTCACCCAGCTTGTGGCCAACCATGTCCTCGGTCACGTACACAGGCACATGCTTGCGGCCGTCGTGGACGGCAAAGGTGTGACCAACGAATTCGGGGAAGATCGTGGAGGCGCGGCTCCAGGTCTTGATGACCTGCTTCTTGCCGGAAGCGTTCATAGCTTCAACGTGCTTCAGAAGAGCAGCCTGGACGAAAGGACCTTTTTTAATGCTTCTACCCATTGTCTTAAACTCCTCTCTTACTTAGCACGCTTCACGATGAGCTTATCGGAGCGCTTATGATGCTTGCGAGTCTTGAGACCCAGAGCAGGCTTGCCCCAGGGAGTCATAGGACCGGAGTGGCCAACAGGTGCGCGGCCCTCGCCACCGCCGTGGGGATGGTCGCAGGGGTTCATGACGGTACCACGGCTGCCGGGACGGACGCCCATGTGGCGCTTACGGCCAGCCTTGCCGAGGTTGACGTTCTCGTGGTCGATGTTGGAGACCTGGCCGACAACTGCGGTGCAGTTGACAGGCACATTGCGCATCTCACCAGAGGGCAGACGGACCAGAGCGTAGCCATTCTCCTTAGCCATCAGCTGAGCCATGTTGCCAGCGGAACGAACCAGCTGAGCGCCGCGGCCGGGATACAGCTCGATGTTGTGGATGATGGTACCGACGGGGATGTTCTCGAAGGGCAGGCAGTTGCCGGGCTTGATGTCGGCGCCCTTGCCGCTGATGACAACATCGCCGACCTTCAGGCCGTCGGGAGCGATGATGTAGTTCTTGACACCGTCAGTGTACTCGACCAGAGCGATGAATGCGCTGCGGTTCGGATCGTACTCCAGAGTCTTGACGGTAGCGGGCATATCGGTCTTCTGACGCTTGAAGTCGATGACACGATACTTGGTGCGGTTGCCGCCGCCCTGATGACGGACGGTGATACGACCGGTGTTATTGCGGCCGCTGTGCTTCTTCATGGGCTCCAGCAGGCTGCGCTCGGGAGCGACCTTGGACAGGACGCTGTAATCCGTGACGGTCATGCCGCGGCGGCCCGGAGTAGTGGGGCCATACTTTTTGATAGCCATTGTGCTATTCTCCTTTGTTTATCTTATGAATTATTATCGGGGTCATATCCCCATAGAGGAACCCTCGGTGGGTTCTATCAGACCATGCTGTTGAAGAACTCGATCTCCTTGGAGTCCTTGGTCAGGGTCACGATCGCCTTCTTGGAAGCGGCGGTGTAACCAGCATGCATACCCTGACGGCGGAAACGACCGCGAACAGAGATGGTGTTGACCTTGGAGACCTTGACGCCGGGGAACAGGACCTCGACAGCCTGAGCGATCTCGACCTTGGTAGCATCGGTAGCGACCTTGAAGGTGTACTTCTTGTCAGCGATACCGGCCATGGAGTTCTCGGTAATGACCGGCTTCAGGATAATATCATGTGCGGTTTTCATTAGCCAAGCACCTCCTCGAGCTTCTTCGCTGCGTCGACGCTGATGATCAGCTTGTCGGCGTTCAGCACATCGTAGGTGTTCACGCTGCCTGCGAAGGTGGTCTTGACGCCAGCGATGTTGCCAGCGCTCTTGACGAACTTTGCATCGACAGTCTCATTGACCAGCAGGTTCTTCTTGCCAGCGCCGACGGCGTTCAGCATGGAGACAACAGTCTTGGTCTTGTACTCGTCGCAGGCGAACTTATCAACAACGACCATGTTGCCATTGGCAGCCTTGTCGGACAGGACGCTCAGCAGAGCCAGGCGCTTGACCTTGTTGTTGATGTGGTAGTTGTAGCTGCGGGGCTTGGGGCCCAGAGCGACGCCGCCGTGAGTCCACTGCGGTGCACGGATGGAACCCTGACGAGCGTGGCCGGTGCCCTTCTGGCGCCAGGGCTTCTTGCCGCCGCCGGAAACTTCCATGCGGATCTTGGTGTTCTGGGTGCCCTGACGCTGGTTGGCCAGGAAGTTCACCACAGCAATGTGGACAGCCTTCTCGTTCGGGGTGATACCGAACACGGCGTCGGAAAGCTCGATCTCGCTAACATGCTGACCGTTCATATCGACTACGTTAAACTTTGCCATTGTAGCTTTCCTCCTTACGCCTTCACGCTGTTGGCCAGAGTGACGATGGTGCCCTTGGAACCGGGGACCGCACCCTTGACAGCGATCAGATTGTTCTCGGTGTCAACCTTGACAACAGTCAGGTTCTGCACGGTGACGCGCACAAAGCCCATGTGGCCGGGCAGGCGCTTGCCGGGGAACACGCGAGCAGGGGTAGAAGTGGAACCGTTGGAACCTGCATGACGAGCAACAGGACCGGTGCCGTGGCTCTCACGCAGACGGTGCTGACCGTAGCGCTTGATAACGCCCTGGTAGCCCTTGCCCTTGGAGACGCCCACGACGTCCACCTTGTCGCCAGCTGCGAAGACATCAGCCTTCAGCACATCGCCGACGTTCATTGCGGAGACATCTTCCAGACGGAACTCGCGCAGGGTCTTCTTGGGGGCAACATTTGCCTTCTTGAAGTGGCCTGCAGCTGCCTTGTTGACCTTCTTGGCGGAAACCTCGCCGAAGCCCAGCTGGACAGCCTGATAACCATCGCTCTCGACGGTCTTCTTCTGCACGACGGTGCAGGGACCAGCCTCGATGACGGTCACGGGAATGACCTTGCCGCTCTCATCGAACAGCTGAGTCATACCGACTTTCTTGCCGATAATGCCTTTAACCATTTTCTTTTCCTCCTGTAAAGGTTATTGGTTGGCAGCGCACGTCACTGCCAACATGACCCCTCGGGAAACGAGGGCATCGAATTTGATCGAGTGTCTTTTACAGCTTGATCTCGATGTCCACGCCAGCGGGGAGCTGGAGGCTCATCAGAGCCTCGACCGTCTTGTTGGACGGCTTCAGAATGTCGATCAGACGCTTATGAGTGCGGCTCTCGAACTGCTCGCGGCTATCCTTGTACTTGTGGGTAGCGCGCAGAACGGTAACGATCTCACGATCGGTGGGCAGGGGGATGGGGCCGGACACGCGGGCACCAGTGTGCTTTGCGGTCTCCACGATCTTCTCTGCTGCGGCATCGATCAGCTGAGCATCATAGCTCTGCAGACGGATTCTGATTTTCTCTTTGACTGCCATTGCTTACGCCTCCTGAAAAATTGTTTTGCCCTAGGCGAGCCGATAAATTGCTCTACACAGTTCCGGGTGTTCCTCGATTTGGCACTAGAAAAACCGGTGAACCGCTCGGCAGTTCTCCCGGAAATATATTAGCAAATCAAATCCGAACATTGGTTCCGCCCGTTTCGCAGGTCGCCCTGCCGAGGGAACGTATTCCATCGCTGTCAGTAATTCTTTCGCCCGGTTCTAAGATCGGACATACTCCGCGGAAATAACCCATCTCAGCTATCGCCGGATGACAACCTCCCGCATCTACGCATATCGCTGGCCTGCACGACTTGTATCGCACAAGCCCTTTGCAGCCGAGAGATATTCTATCACATCTTCGTGCATTTGGCAAGTGTTTTTTCGAAAAAACGCAGATTTTCTTTTTTTATTTGCTCCGTTTCATCTCCCGGGAGATTTTCTGTGCAGAATGCACAATCGGGTGGCAGTTTTTTCTGTGGAAAACCCCGCTCAGGGGATAGAATGCCCGTTCTCAGGTCGTTTTATACTAAAAATCTCTCCGTCCGGCGGCGACAAAAGACGAGCGGGAAGTGCAACGTGTTTTAGCCTTTTTGAAGAAAGCCGCCATGCAGACGCACAGCGGCTCAAATCGGGTTATTTTTTCGCGTTTGCTTTCAGCTCATCCAGAAGCTTCTCTCTCGGGGTGACGTACACGGTGGTATACACCTCGTAGAGCACCATGCCGGGCTTTGCCCCGTTGGCTTTCCAGATGTTCTTCACCTCGGTGGTGTCCACGGCCACCTTGGCGGCGGCACCGGCCTTGAAGGTGCTGGAATACACGACAGCCAGCTCTGCAGCCTCCTGCCTGGTGGTGTCGGGGATGTCCTCGCCCCGGCTCATGACCACGACGTGGCTGCCGGGGGCCTTCTGAACATGGAACCACAGATCCTTGCCCCGGGCGGTGTGGAGGGTGAGCCTGTCGTTCTGGGCGTTGTTGCGGCCTACCAGGATCTCGAAGCCGTCGCTGGACGTGAAGCGGAGGAAATCGGCGGGCTTCTGGCGCTTGTCGCGCTGTTTGTAATATTTCAGATAGCCCTGACTCTTGAGCTCGGCGCGTATCTCGTTCAGCGCCGCCTCGCCGGAAGCCGTCTCCACCTCGTAGAGCACCGTTTCCAGATAGGCGATCTCCTTCTCGCCCTCGGCCAGCAGGTCCACCAGCATCCGGGCTGCAGTCTGCTTCTTCTTGTAGTTCTTGAAGAAGTTCTGCGCGTTCTGGCTGGGACTGAACCGCAAATCGAGCGGGATCGTGACCTCTTTGCCCTCATCGTACCAGTTCGGCACAGTGATGCTCTTCATGCCCTTTTCGGCGAGGTAGAGGTTGGCTGACAGCAGTTCGCCGTAGAGGCGGAGCTTATCGCTCTTGCCGCTGGCGGCAAGCTCTTCCTGACGGGCCGCCTGCTTGCGGACGGCACGCTCGTACATATTGTGGACGGCTTTGTGGAGTTCCTTGCTCTTGGTGCGCAGGCGCTCGGCGCGGTCCTTCTCGGCGTAATAGCCTTCCAGCATCGCGTTGAAGGAGGGCCACTCCTTGATGAGATATTTCTCGCCATACTGCTGGGGGCGGAAGAAGGTGTACTCCACCGGCTTGCCGTCCGGAGCGGTGACGCTGCACGGACAGCCGCCCACGTCGTAGATCTCTTTCAACTCGTCGATGGCCGCCATCAGCCGGACCTTCTGGGCCTCCGTCAGCTCGTTGGCCAGCAGATGTTCTCCGTCAAAGGCGCGCCATGCGGCCTCGCGGCAGACCACCGGGCCAACACCGGCCACCGTTTTGTTCAGGGCGTCTGCCACCGGCAGGTCGCGCTCGCAGGCCGCCGCCACGATGGACGCCGAGCTGACGGCCAGAAAATCAGGCCGGGCAGGCTTGGGGGGCGTTGTGTAGGGCAGGCCGGGCAGAAGCTGACGGACATCGCTGTCCTCGAAATCCACCCGCTTGAGGGCATCGATGATCTTGCCGTTCTGCACCAGCACCAGATTGGAGTAACGGCCCATCAGCTCGGCGCAGAGGATGTTGCGCACAAGGTCGCCCATCTCGTTGGTACACTGGAACTCGAAGTAGACGATTCGGTCGCCCGGCTCCATCCGGACGTCCAGCAGACGCCCGCCGGTGAGATGCTTGCGCATCAGCATACAGAAAGAGGGCGGCGTCTCGGGGTTTTCGAAGCTCTCCTCAGTCAGGCAGACTCGCGCTGAGCCGCTCCGGGCCGACAGCAGCAGGCTGTAAGTCTCCGTACGGGTGCGCAGGGTGATGACCAGCTCGTCGCGGGTCGGCTCAAACAGTTTTGCGATTTTGGCGTCAGCCAGCGTGGTCTTCAGCTCCGCCGCCGTCAGCGCCAGTGTCGCGGCATCCAATGCCATTTATATTACCTCGTTTTTTGCACATCGGCAAGACCTGTCCAGCCCTGCCGATCTGCTTCTTTGTATTATAAATAAGTATAGGGGTCCCGGGCATCCTCGCTCACAAGGACTTCCAGCTCCGGAAAGGCCGTGCGCAGCTTCTCCGCCACCGCCGCCGTCACCGGGAACTCCGTAGCGTAGTGGCCCGCTGCGATGAGCGAGAGCCCCAGACGCTTTGCGTCGATGGCGTGGTGGTGGTTGGCCTCGCCGGTCAGCAGGCAATCCGCACCCCGTGCAATGGCGTCCTCGAAGAGGCTTCCGCCTGCGCCGCTGATGACGGCCAGTCGCCGCACTATTTTGCCGGTGTCGGCGAACTTGACCTGCACCGCAGGGCCGTTGAACGGCTGATTGCAGCGGGAGGCAAGCTCTTTCTGCGCCTTTTTTGCCAGCTCGGGGACTGTGACGGGCTCGATGCTGCCCACACGGCCGCAGCCCTCGGCGAACGCTTCCATCTCCCGCATCCCAAAGATACCGGCCAGCACCTCATTGACGCCGCCCTCGGCGGCATCGAGATTCGTATGCATACAAATCGCCGAGATGCCGCTTTTCACCAGCTGGAAGGCCACATCCTGCCCACTCAGCTTTTTGAGGGGCGAGAAGATGACCGGGTGGTGGGACACGATGAGCCCGCAGCCCTTCCGGGCGGCCTCTTCCACTACCTCAGGGGTGATGTCCAGCGTCACCAGCACACGGGACACCTCGCCGCCGCAGTCTACCAGCAGGCCAGGATTGTCCCAGTTTTCGGCCAGAGCCAGCGGCGCGATGCGCTGCATCTCTTCGTATATCTGCTGTACCGTCGTCATGCTTTGCTCTCCCCTTTTATCAGTTCATCCATCTCTTTCGCCAGCTCTGTGCCGTCCGGCACACCGAGGCGGAGGCGAGGCAGCTTGGCTTTCTGCCATGCGGCGTAGCCTTCCCCCTCCGGCCACTGGCCGGTGAGGCCGAACAGGCACTCTTGGAACGTGGGCGTTTTCACCTCGCCGGTGTACTCGGCGGCCATGACCGCATACCAGCGGCCCGCTGCCTGCACCGGCCGGTCGGCCGCGAGGGCGAAGCCATGTTCCCACAGCCAGCGGCGCAGATCGCTATGGCGGGTGGCCGGCACCATCACAAGGCGAGGCCCGCCCGGCGCAGATACCCACGGGGCTTTCTCGATGATCTCCCACGTTGTCTGGGCCGAGACGCCCGCCAGCACGATGGTGCTCACCTCGCCCGGAGACAACACAGAAAGACCGTCGCCGAGCCTCAGCTCAGCGCGGTCTTTGCATCCGGCATATTCCAGCGTCTGTTCTGCCTTTGCCAGCGGGCCGGGGCGCAGGTCGGCCCCGATGACTTTGGGGTACTTCCCCGAAGCGGCCAGCACCGCCGTCAGCTTGCCGTGGTCGCAGCCGATGTCGGCCACCGGCTCACCGGGGCGCACCAGCTCAGCGGCAGCGCTCAGACGCGCATCCAGTGTCGGCAGCACTCAGGACTTCTTGGAGGCCAGATGAGCGTTCAGCTTCTCCAGCAGCTCGTCGCAATCCACACCGTGGACCTCGCAGGCTTCCTCGATGCTCTCGCCGCGGGAAGCGGGGCAGCCCAGGCAGTGCATACCGATCTCCATGAAGTAGGGAGCGGTGCTCTGGTCCATATCCAGAATGTCGCCGATGATGGTCTCACGGGTGACCTGCTTCACAGCCTTGGCTTCGTCCTTCTTGAGCATATTGAAAATATCAAACATGGTAGTTGTCCTTTCTGTCTCTTACGATGCGCCTTTGCGGCGCTCAGCTATAATATACCCCAATCATATCCTATATTTCAAGTAGTAATTGAAAAAAGCCCCCGCACTGCAAGCAGTGCGGGGGCCGTTAAGCTTCAGATTGTAGAATCAGCGCTTAGTTCTGCTTCATGCGAGCGAAGCAGTCAGAGCAGTAGACCGGACGGTCCTCACGGGGCTGGAAGGGAACCTTGCAAGCCTTGCCGCAAGCTGCGCAGACAGCATCGAACATCTGGCGCTCACCGCCGTTGCTGCGTGCGCCGCCGTTCTTGCGGGCATCACGGCAGGGCTTGCAGCGCTGGGGCTGGTTCTCAAAGCCGCGAGATGCGTAGAACTCCTGCTCACCAGCAGTCCAAACAAACTCCTTGCCGCAGTCCTTGCAAACTAAAGTCTTGTCTTCGAACATAGTAGTATCTCCTCTTTGTTTAGTTCTTGCCCACGGAAGGATTGTAACCATACCTTTGGTTTTTAGGGACCATAGCGCTGATCGTAAGCTTACCAGGGGCTTGAATGAGTAAACGTCCTCTGACTGAGGACTCCCTTATTGTACCGTTCTTTTTTTGATTTGTCAACCAAAAAACAACCCCTCGCCCGCTTTTTTGTGCATTCGGCATAATAAGACGGTCTTTGCTCGTGCAAAACAGCAAAAAGGCCACACCGCCCTTTGGGGGAGCGGTGCGGCCTTGGATGCCTTAAATGCAGAGATTACTTCTCGAGGACTTCCTTGGTGTCGCGGGCGATCATCAGCTCCTCGTCGGTAGCGATGACCAGAGTGCGGACCTTGGCGCCCCAAGCGGTGATGTCGCAGACATCGCCCACGGGATGCTCGTTCTTTTCGGTATCGATGCGGATGCCCAGCCAATCCATGTGGTGGCAGACCTTTGCACGGGCGATCTCGTCGTGCTCGCCGATGCCGCCGGTGAAGACGATGGCGTCCACGCCGCCCATAGCTGCGATGTAGCTGCCGACGACCTTCTTGATCTGGTAGTTCAGCATGTCAGAAGCCAGCTGAGCGCGCTTGTTGCCGTGGAGAGCAGCCTCCTCGACGTCACGCTTGTCGCTGGAAACACCGGAGATGCCCAGCAGGCCGGACTTCTTGTTCAGGATCTCGTCCAGCTCGTGGCCGGTGATGTTCAGGGTGTACTTCAGGTAGTTGACCACAGAGGGGTCCAGGTCGCCGCAGCGGGTACCCATCATCAGGCCGGCCAGCGGGGTCATGCCCATGGAGGTATCAACGACCTTGCCCTGATCGACAGCGGCGATGGAGGAGCCGTTGCCCAGATGGCAGGTGATGAGCTTCAGGCGCTCAATGGGTTCCTCGAGGTACTCAGCAGCCTTGTGAGCAACGTACTTGTGGCTGGTGCCGTGGAAGCCGTAGCGGCGGACGCCGTACTTCTCATAGTACTCATAGGGGATGGCGTACATATAAGCCTTCGGGGGCATGGTGCTGTGGAAGGCGGTGTCGAAGACAGCGACCATCGGGACGTTGCCGAAGACCTTGCGGGCTGCCTCGATGCCGAGGATGCCTGCGGGGTTGTGCAGAGGAGCCAGGGGGCTCAGCTCACGGATGGTGTTGATGACCTCGTCGGTGATCAGGCAGCTGGCCTTGAACTTCTCACCGCCGTGGACGACGCGGTGGCCGATGGCGCTGATCTCGCTGACATCGTCGATGCACTTGCCCTCGCCGGTGGTCATCTTCTTCACGACCTCAGCAAAAGCCTCGGTGTGGGTGGGGAAGATAGCGGGAGTGGTAGCCTTGTGGCCGTTAGCTTCATGGGTGATCATGCTGCTCTCCATGCCGATGCGCTCGCACAGGCCCTTGCACAGCACCTTCTCACCGTCCATATCGATGAGCTGATATTTCAGGGAAGAAGAACCACAGTTGATAACCAGAATTTTCATCTTCTTGTTTCCTCCAGATATGTTTTTGTCCACCCTCGAGAGGGCAGAATTTTACAGATTCCTAGAATTATTATATAATAGGGTCGGCCGGTTTTCAAGCCGCAATGGCGGCAAAGCCTGCCACGAAGTCCCCGGGCTTTTTGTACATCCTGCCCAGAATCCTGTCATTCTGCCCCAGTTCTCCATGCAGTATGACAGATATTTCACAAACTTTTGAGGTCACGTCATGAAATTTGCCGGTATCATCGCCGAATACGACCCCTTCCACAACGGCCACGCATGGCAGCTGGCGCAGGCAAAAGCGCTGGGTGCAGAGCGCGTCGCCGTCGCCATGAGCTGTTCGCTGGTGCAGCGAGGGGCGCTGCCCCTCCTGCCCGAAGCTGTCCGCACCCGGTCCGCCCTCACCTGCGGGGCTGACCTTGTGTTTGCTCTGCCTGCTCCCTGTGCCTGCGCGGGGGCAGAGGCGTTTGCCCGGGCGGGCGTGGCGCTGCTTGCCGCCGCTGGGTGCGACGGTCTGGTGTTCGGCGCCGAGACGCCCGACGCGGCTCTTCTGATGGAGGCCGCCGAGCTTCTTGACAGCGACTCCTACCGCGCCGCCCTGAAAGCTCAGCTTGCGGGCGGCGCACGGAGCTTTGCCGCCGCGCGGCAGACCGCCGCGGCGAAGCTTGCATCTGACGAGCGGGTCGCCGCCCTGCTGGACAAGCCAAACAACAACCTCGCTGTCGAATACTGCCGGGCCATCCGCAGCCTTGCGCCTCGGATGGAGGCTTATCCCCTGCCCCGGCAAGGCGCGAACCACGGTGAGGCGCTCCACTCTGCCCATGGGCAGTTCGCCAGCGCCAGCGCACTTCGCAAGCTCTGGGCCGAGGGCGGAGCGGACGCCGTCGCGCCTTACGTTCCCGAGGCGGTCTTCCCGCTTTATCAGGAGGCTTACGCCGCCGGGCAGTACACCGATTTTTCCGCCGCCGGGCGGTGCGAGCTGGCCCTTCTCCGGTCTGCCTGCCGGGGCAAAACGCCCTTTGCAGACATCCGCGGCGTCTCCGAAGGACTGGAGCACCGTCTGGAAGCCGCCGTCCGTACCAGCACCACCTACGACGAACTTCTGGACGCTCTCACCACCGTCCGCTACCCCCGGGCGCGGATGCGCCGCCTCGCCATGGACGCCGCGCTGGGCTGCACCGCCGACAGTCTCCCCGCCCTTCCGCCCTATCTCCATCTGCTGGGAGGGAAGAAGGATGCTCTTCCTTTATTAAAAAATTGCACCCTCCCTGTCTCCCACTCGCTGGCCCGTCTGCGGGGATCAGGCTGCGCCTCCGCCCGGATGGCCGAGGCGCAGCTTGCCGCCGCTGATTTTGGTACGCTCTGCCGCGTTTCGCCGGAGGCCATGGGCGGTCTACTTCGTCAAAAAAATATCTTTTTGACGTAATGACAGAAATTTTTCTGCAAATTTTGTCATTTCGGCACTTGTATGCCGAGGCAGTTTCGGTGTATTATAGTAAAGATACTTGGATACAACGCTGCCTGTTCGACAGGCACAAGGAGGAACCATGGCACTTCACGTTCTGGACGAAGCCAACCGCTGCCTCGGCTGCAAAAAGCCGATGTGCCAGCAGGGCTGCCCCATCCACACCAACATCCCCGAGGTCATCCGCCTGCTCAAGGACAATCACCTCGACGACGCCGGCCGGATGCTGTTTGAAAACAACCCCCTGACCACTGTGTGCAGCCTCGTGTGCAACCACGAGAACCAGTGCGAGGGCCACTGCATCCGCAACCGGATGCCCAGCCACGACCCCGTCCACTTCTCCATCATCGAGGACTACATCTCCACCACCTACGCCAACAAGATGACTTCCGGCCCCGCCCCCAAGAACGGCATGAAGGCCGCTGTCGTCGGCTCCGGCCCTGCGGGCCTGACCGTCGCCGTCCTGCTGGCACGCTGGGGTTACGATGTCACCATCTTCGACGCCCGCGACAAGATCGGCGGCGTCATGCGGTACGGCATCCCCAACTACCGCCTGCCCGACAGCGTGCTGGACGACTTCCAGTACCGCCACCTCGAGCTGAAGGGCATCCACGTCCGCCCCAATACTGCCATCGGCAAGACCATCACCATCGACGACCTCTTCCGGGACGGCTACAAGAGCGTCTTTATCGGCGCTGGTCTGTGGAAGGCCAATGCCATGCACATCAAGGGCGAGACGCTGGGCAACGCGGCCTTCGGCATCGACTATCTGGCCAACTCCAAGGCCTTCCAGCTGGGCGACGACATCGCCGTCATCGGCGTGGGCAACTCCGCCATGGACTGCGCCCGCACTGCCATCCGCAACGGCGCACGCCACGTCACCTGCTACGCCCGCCGCGACGAGGCGTGCATCAGCGCTTCCGAGCATGAAGTGCGGTACGCCAAGCTCGAGGGCGTGGGCTTCCGCTTCTGCAAGGCTCCGGTGGAGATCCGTGAGAACGGCATCATCTGCCGCGACACCGTGAAGGGCGAGGACGGCAAGTTCACCCAGGTAGAGGGCAGCGAGACCTTCTACCCCCACACCGGCGTCATCGTCTCGGTGAGCCAGGGTTCTGAAAACTCTCTCGTCAAGACCACCACCGGCATCGAGACCAACCAGCGCGGCCTGCTCACCGTCAACGAGGACGGCAGCACCACCCGTGAGGGCGTGTTCGCCGGCGGCGACGCCGTCATGGGCGCGCGCACCGTCGTGGAGGCCGTGGCCATCGCCAAGAAGGTGGCTGAGTCCATGGACGCCTACATGAAGGCCCTGCCCGCCGACAACACTCCCGACCCCTACGCCGATATTCCGGTGTTCTCCACCCCGACTTCTGACGTTCTGGCAAAGCAGGGCATCTAAATTCTGATCTTCAAGGCTGCTGCGCAAAAGCGCGGCAGCCTTTTCTTTTTGTAACATTTCTGTTTCTTTGCCAATCTTAGCCGGTCTTTTGTTGACGGACTTTTGTCTGTTTTTGTATACTTAATAAGGAAATATTTCTCAATTCCAACGCCCGGCGGCACTGCTTCTGGGCGGGAAAGGCTGGTGGACATCATTATCAAATCATCCATCCCCAAACTTCGGGAGAAGCTGCTGGAGGCACTACAGGCCGTCCTGCCCATCGCGGCCATCGTGCTGGTGCTCTGTTTCAGCATCGCCCCTGTTTCTCCGAGCATCCTGCTCTGCTTTCTGTTGGGCGCGGCCATGATCATCGTCGGCATCATGTTCTTCACCCTGGGTGCCGAGATGAGCATGACCCCCATGGGCGAGCGGGTCGGCTCCATGCTCACCCGAAGCCAGAACCTTTTTCTCATCATCGGCGTAGGTTTCCTGCTGGGCTTCCTTATCACCATCTCAGAGCCTGACTTACAGGTGCTTGCCAATCAGGTACCCTCCATCCCCAACATGACCCTCATCCTCTCGGTGGCTACGGGCGTGGGCATCTTCCTCGTCATGGCCTTCCTGCGTATGCTGCTGGGCATCCCGCTGCCCCGGCTGCTGGTCATCTTTTACGCTGCCATCTTCCTTCTGGCTGCATTTGTGCCGAAAGAGTTTCTGGCCGTGGCCTTCGACTCCGGCGGCGTCACCACCGGCCCCATGACCGTCCCCTTCATCATGGCGCTGGGCGTCGGTGTGTCGGCCATCCGTTCCGACCGCCATGCAGCGGACGACAGCTTCGGCCTCGTAGCCCTCTGCTCCGTGGGTCCCATCCTCGCCGTCCTCATCCTCGGCATCGTCTTCAATGCCAGCGAGAGCAGCTACGTGCCGCCGGTCATCCCCGAAGTGGGCGACTCGGTGGAGCTGTGGCAGCTGTTCAGCGAGGGCCTGCCCACCTATCTGCACGAGATTGCCACTTCCCTGCTGCCCATCGTCGTGATGTTCGGCATCTTCCAGCTCGCCGCCCTTCACATCGACCGGCGGACGCTGGGCCGCATCGGCGTAGGCCTCGCCTATACTTACATCGGCCTCGTGCTCTTCCTCACCGGGGCAAACATCGGCTTCATGCCCGCCGGCAACTACCTCGGTCAGGTCCTGGGCGGCCAGAGCAGCCGGTGGCTGCTCATCCCCATCGGGATGCTCATCGGCTACTTCATCGTCCGGGCCGAGCCTGCGGTCTATGTCCTCAACAAACAGGTCGAAGAAGTCACCGACGGTGCCATCTCCGCCGGGACGATGGGCGCGGCCCTCTCGGCCGGCGTTGCCCTCTCGGTGGGCCTTGCGATGGTGCGCGTCCTCACCGGCATCTCGATTCTGTGGTTCCTCATCCCGGGCTACCTCTTCGCCATCAGCATCTCCTTTGTGGTGCCGAAACTCTACACCGCCATCGCCTTTGACGCCGGCGGCGTGGCCTCCGGCCCCATGACGGCCACCTTCCTGCTGCCGCTGGCGCAGGGTGCCTGCATCGCCGTAGGCGGCAGCATCGTCACCGACGCCTTCGGCGTGGTGGCCATGGTCGCCATGACGCCCCTCATCACCGTCCAGCTCATGGGCCTTGTGGCCCAGCTCAAGACCCGCAAGGCCCGCAGCGCCCAGCCCCTGCTGGATACTGCCGCCCTGCTGGCCGAACTGCCGGACGACGCCATCATCGAACTGTAAGGAGGCTTTGCCGTGAATACGCTTTACTGGCTGGTCACCATCACCGACCGCCCCACGACAGACGCCTTTCTGAAGCTGTATAAAAGCTTCGGCGTCGATGTCAGCCTCCGCACTGTGGGTGCCGGCACTGCCGTTCAGGAGACGCTTTCCACCCTCGGGCTGGAAAAGACCGAAAAAGCTGTGCTCTTTGCCATCATCACAGCGGACAGCTGGCCCCGCATCCAGAAAGCCCTGCGCCGCCAGATGCGCATTGATGTGCCGGGTACCGGCATCGCATTCATCGTCCCGGTAAGCAGCATCGGCGGCAAGCGCGCCCTGCTGTTCCTCACCGAACACCAGACCCTTGAGCTGAAGGAGGAAAGCACCTTGAAAGATACCCGTTACGACCTGCTGCTGGTCATCGCCAATCAGGGCTACACCGGCTCTATCATGGACGCGGCCCGGGCCGCAGGAGCCGGCGGCGGCACCGTCATCCACGCCAAAGGCACCGGCATGGAGGGCGCGGCCAGGTTCATGGGCATCGACCTCGTGAACGAAAAAGAGCTGGTGCTCATCGTCAGCCGCACTTCCGAGAAGAACGCCATCATGAAAGCCATCATGGACAACGCCGACAAAAAGGCCGGCTCCATCGTCTTCTCGCTGCCCGTCACCGACACCGCCGGCCTGCGCCTGCTGGACGAAGAGTAAAAAATCAAACTTTCATCTGTCAAATGAACAAAAATCCACGCTCCGGCAGGCCGCCGGGCGTGGATTTTTTTGCCGTTTTCCGGTATGATAGAAGAGAGATACGGGAGGAAACGCTATGAATCAGAATCCGCACTGGAAGCAGCTTATCTGGACCTGGGCTTCCATCATCTTCGGCAACGCGCTCTACTCGCTGGCCGTTGCGCTGTTCCTCGAGCCGGCGGGCCTCATCACCGGCGGCGCGACCGGCATCGCACTGGCCATCGGGCGATTGACGGGCCTGCCCGTCTCGGGGCTGCTGTTCTTCATCAACCTCGCCATGCTGGTCTGGGGCTGGGTGGTCCTGGGCCGGGCCTTCGCCCTCAATACGCTGGCCAGCAGTGTTCTCAGCCCCGCCTTCCTCGCCCTGTTCGAGGGGATGGCGAATGGCCGGGTGCTGACGGAGGACATCTTCCTCTGCACCGTCTTTGCGGGCCTCGGCATCGGCGTCTCACTGGGCATCGTCATCCGCTCCGGTGCATCCACCGGCGGCCTCGACATCCCGCCGCTGGTGCTCAACAAATGGTTCAAGCTGCCGGTGTCGGCCACCATGCTGGCTTTCGACATCATGGTCCTGCTGATGCAGGCTGTGTTCAGCCCGATGCCGCAGGTGCTGTACGGCATTGTGATGGTGCTCATCCACACCATCGTCATGGACAAGATGCTGATGATGGGTGCCAGCCGCACCGAGGTAAAGATCATCAGCAGCCAGTCCGACGCCATCTGTGCCGCCATCCTCGAGCAGCTGGACCGGGGCGTGACCATCCTCCACGGCGAGGGCGGCTACACCCACGAGTCCAGCGCCGTGCTACTGAGCATCGTGTCCAACCGGGAACTGCCCCGGCTGGAAAAGCTGGCTCACAGCATCGACCCCACCTGCTTTCTCATCGTGAGCCATGTCACCGAGGTCAGCGGCCGGGGCTTCTCGATGGATAAGGATTATTTGTAAAACAAAGGGGAATGCCGAACGGCATTCCCCTTTGTTTTACAGTAATGGCGCAATAACTTTCAGTAAAATTCCTGCCAGATGGAGCAGTACTTTTCCCTCCCAGATGCTCTCCCGGGTGGGCTCAACGTCGCGGCAGAATTCCAGCGTCTTCTGGAAATCCTTCTCGATGGCGGGGATGCAGGCGGTATCCTTCATCCAGACCGCATTCTCGAAGTGGTGGTAGAGGCTGCGGTAGTCGAGGTTTATGGTACCCACCACGGCCTCGCTGTCGTCCACCACAAAGACCTTCGCGTGGACAAAGCCGGGCAGCCACTCGCTGATCTTCACGCCCGAGTCCAGCAGAGACTTGTAGTGCGTCTTCGCCAGCGCATAGGCGAACTTCTTATCCGGCACATGGGGCAGGATGAGGTGGACGTCCACGCCCCGCTCTGCCGCGAACTTGAGGGCCGTTTCCAGCTCACCGTCGAGGATGAGGTAGGGCGTCATGATGTGGATGTAGCGCTTGGCGCGGTTGAGCAGGTCGATATAGACCATTTCCCCCACCCTCTCACCGTCCAGCGGGCAATCGCCGTAAGGGGCCGCGAACCCCTTCGCCGGGACGGAGTGGGGCGGCACGGAGAGGAACTTCTCAAACTCCGGCTCCCGGAGGATGCTCCACATCTCGAGAAAGAGGATGGTCAGCGGTCGGACAGCCTCGCCTTCCAGCATGACGGCGGCGTCCTTCCAGCGGCCATACTTCTCGATGTGGTTGATGTACTCGTCGGCGAGGTTCACGCCGCCGGTAAAACCCACCTTGCCATCAATGACGAGAATTTTCCGGTGGTCGCGGTAATTATAATGGGTCGAGACAAAGGGCTGCACCGGCGAGAACACCCGGCACTGGATGCCCAGCTTTTCGAGGCGGCTGGGGTAATCCCGGGGCAGGGTGGTGAACTCACAGGTGCCATCGTACATCACCCGGACGTCCACGCCCTCAGCGGCCTTGCGGGCCAGCACTTCGAGGATCTTGCCCCACATGAGGCCCTCGTCGATGATGAAGTACTCGAGGAAGATGTACTTCTCGGCCTTTTCCAGTTGGCGCAGCAGCTCTTCGAACTTGGCCTCGCCGCCGGGGAAGTAGGTAACTTCCGTGTTCCTGTAGACCGAGAAGCCGCCGCCCTTTCCGTGGAGATACCGCGCCAGCGAGGCCGCGCCGGGGTCGGCTTCGGCCAGCTCCTGGGCCGCAGCCAGCGGCTGGGGCTGTAAGCCCCGGGCCTCCTCAGTGAGGTGGGTCACCCGCTTTTTCAGGGCGTTGTGGCCGATGTTGCTCTTGACGTAGAAAAACAGCGGCACACCCACGACCGGCAGGATGGCGATGGTGACCATCCATGTGATCTTAGCACTGTTGTCCATCTCGCTGTTGAGGATGTAGACCACCATGAAGGCCGACATGGCCACACTGCCGCCGAAGTAATGGGGCAGCAGTCCGCCAAACCACCGGAACACGCTCCACAGCACACCAACCTGCAACAGCATGAGCAGCAGCACCAGCCCGAAGCGGCTGAAAATCGCGTGGACGATGCCCTTCTGACCCTTTTTCAGGAGCCGGAGGCCGCCGTCCTCAAACTGCTGCATCCTGTCTTTCATGTTCTGCTGAAGTTCTTCTTTTTTCATGCTTCTCCTTTCGGGCGGAGGGTGACGGCGAACAGCCCCTGGGCCGCATGGCAGTCCTCCACCAGCTGTTTCGGTTGCGGGCAGACGCCGTGGTCATGCCACGGGTCGTTGAACCAGTAGTTTTCGTCATCGTAGCCCACCAGCAGCAGGCAGTGTTCGTTGCACTTCCATGCAAAGTCAGTGCCATCGGCCAGCAGCCAGTGATCACGCTTTTCCGGCACGGGCTGGAAATCCAGCGTCGCCCAGAACACCACTGGCATCCCGGCGTCGATATAAGAGCAAAGCTCTGCCGCCGTCTTGCCGCTCTCGTCCACAACTTCGAACTTGTCGGCTGCGCCCTCGTGTTCCAGAGCGCTGTTCAGGGCCTTGACGATACAGGGCGAATAGCAGCCGTAGCCGGTGTGGTCGTGGGGGTCGCCGGGGTAGACCTGCCACGGGTCAGGGCCGTAGAGTTTTCCGTCCTGCTCCCAGTAAGGAGCGTGGGGCAGGTCGCGGGCGATGAAGGTATCCGGGTCGATGTCGATGCCCACGGCCTGGAGCAGCATGACGCTGCTGATGCTCTCGCAGCCGTTGACCCAGCGCTCAGTCTGGTCGATGTACGGGGCAGGAACGATTTTTTTCATCAAAATGCCTCCCAACAGAGATTCGGCCCTGTCAAAACAGAGCGAAGTGTGTTATTATGTAGGATAAGGATATTATACCCTACTCTGGGGATTTTTTCTACAACAATCGGCACGCGGAGGTTTTTGGAACATGAACAATCTGATCATCGGCATCGCAGGCGGCTCCGGCAGCGGCAAGACCACACTGGCCTGTCGGCTCAAGGCTCTTTTCGGGGAGGACGAGGTGCGCCTCATCTCCCACGACAGCTACTACAAGCGCCACGACGAGCTGCCCTTTGAAGAGCGCTGCAAGCTGAACTACGACCACCCGGACGCCTTCGACAACGCCCTGCTCATCTACCACTTACAGGAGCTGAAGGCAGGCCGCGCCATCGACTGCCCGGTGTACGACTACGCCGACCACAACCGCAGCAACGAGGTCCAGCACATCGAACCGGCCCCTGTCCTCATCGTGGAAGGCATCCTCCCCTTCGTGGAGCCGGAGCTGTGCGCCATGTTCGACTACAAAATTTTCGTGGACACCGATGCCGATGAGCGTATCCTGCGCCGTCTGGTGCGGGACGTCAAGGAGCGCGGCCGCTCCCTCGACAGCGTCATCAACCAGTACCTCACCACCGTCAAGCCCATGCATGAGGCTTTCGTTGAGCCCAGCAAGCGCAACGCTGACATCATCGTCCCCAACGGCGGCGAGAACACCACCGCCATCGAGATGCTTGCCCACCACATCCGCAGCCTCATCGAGAAGGCAAATATGCTCTAAAAGCTTCTGATACAGCAAAAACCGGAGTCCCCGCGGGGACTCCGGTTTTTGTTTCAGCTGTTACTCCTTGATGGAGGTGCGCACCAGCGCGCGCTTGAGGCGGGCCTGTGCCATCTCGTACTCGCGGCGGTCGAGGTCTTTGCGGGCCAGAATCTCTTCGGCGCGCTTTTTTGCGGCCTCGGCGCGGGTGTGGTCGATCTGCTCAGCCCACTCCCATGTGGTGGCTACCAGACGCACCTCACCGTCCAGCACGGTGAGCATCCCGCCCATGCAGGCGGCACGGCGGCGGCTGCCCTCGGCATCAACGATGTGGGCCTCGCCCATGCCCAGCGCGGTGCAGTAGTCGCCGTGCTTGGCCAGAATGGCAAGATCACCGTCGATGGCGCGGCAGACCACACGCTCGGCCTGTCCCTCAAAGGCGCAGCCGTCCGGTGTGACCACCGTCAGATGAAAGGTCGTCATGGTTTACCCCTTCTTCGCCTTAGCGAACACATCGTCGATGGTGCCTGCGAACAGGAAGGCGCTCTCGGGCAGGTCGTCGCACTCGCCGTTCAGGATCATGCGGAAGCCGCGCAGCGTCTCTTTCAGCGGGACGTACTGGCCGGGCATACCGGTGAACTGCTCTGCAACGTGGAAGCTCTGGCTCAGGAAGCGCTGCACCTTGCGGGCGCGGCTGACGGTGCGCTTGTCATCCTCGCTCAGCTCGTCCATGCCCATGATGGCGATGATGTCCTGCAGCTCCTTGTAGCGCTGCAGCACCTTCTGGACGGCACGGGCGATTTCATAATGCTCCTGACCCACGACCTCCGGGCTGAGGATACGGCTGGTGGAGTCCAGCGGGTCCACAGCGGGGTAGATGCCCTGAGAGGCGATGTCACGGCTCAGAACCGTGGTAGCGTCCAGATGGGTGAACGTCGTTGCAGGGGCCGGGTCGGTCAGGTCGTCGGCGGGGACGTAGACAGCCTGCACCGAGGTGATGGAGCCCTTGCGGGTGGAGGTGATGCGCTCCTGCAGAGCGCCCATCTCGGTAGCCAGCGTAGGCTGGTAGCCAACGGCGGAGGGCATACGGCCCAGCAGAGCCGACACCTCAGAGCCTGCCTGGGTGAAGCGGAAGATGTTGTCGATGAAGAGCAGCACGTCCTGATTCTTGACGTCGCGGAAATACTCCGCCATGGTCAGGCCGGACAGTGCCACGCGCATACGGGCTCCTGGGGGCTCGTTCATCTGGCCGTAGACCAGCGCCGTCTTGTTGATGACGCCGCTCTCGGTCATTTCACCGTAAAGGTCGTTGCCCTCACGGGTGCGCTCGCCGACACCGGTGAACACCGAGTAGCCGTTGTGTTCGGTGGCGATGTTGTAGATCAGCTCCTGGATAAGGACGGTCTTGCCGACACCGGCACCGCCGAACAGACCGATCTTGCCGCCCTTGGCGTAGGGGCAGATGAGGTCAACGACCTTGATGCCGGTCTCCAGAATTTCGGTGGTGGACTGCTGCTCCTCATAGCTGGGAGCGGGGCGATGGATGGGCCAGTAAGCCTCCGGGGTGGGGGCGGGCTTGTTGTCCACCGGCTCACCCAGCAGGTTGAACACGCGGCCCAGGCACTGGTCGCCGACGGGGACCTTGATGGACTCGCCGGTGTCCACGGCCTCGGTGCCGCGCACCAGGCCGTCGGTGCTGCTCATGGCGATGCAGCGGGCGACGTTGTCACCGGTCAGCTGCGCCACCTCGACCACCAGCTTCTGGCCGTGGTTGTCGATCTCGATGGCGTTGAGCAGGTCCGGCAGCTCTCCATCCTTGAACTGGATGTCCAGCACCGGGCCGATGACTTGGATCACCTTGCCGATGTGTTTTTCGGACATAGGCTACAACTCCTTCTCTTAAACCTCTCCGTCATCGCTACGCGATGCCACCTCCCCTACCGAGGGGCGGCCTTGGCATTCCGCAAAGCTTCATCTCTTCGCCAGAGGCTCCCCTGCCAGGGGAGCTGTCGAGCGATAGCGAGACTGAGAGGTTGGTTCATTTTTTAATTTTCCGCACCAGCCACGATCTCGGTGATCTCCTGCGTGATGGCGGCCTGACGGGCGCGGTTGTAATACAGATTCAGATGCTCTATCATCTCGCCGGCATTCTTGGTGGCGGCATCCATGGCGGTGCGGCGAGCGGCCAGCTCACTGGCCACGCTCTCGCACACGGCGCCGTAGAGAACACCAGCCACATACTCGGGGATGATAGCGCCGAACACTTCCTCGCAACTGGGTTTGTACAGGATCTGACTCCGACGGGCCTCAGCCTTCTGGGCCTCGGTGGGCTCGATGGTCAGGGGCAGCACCTCGAGGGTGGTGGCCGTCTGGGTCATCATGGAGTCAAAGCGGGTGTAGCAGAGCTTCACCGCGTCGTACTCGCCCTTGAGGAAGCCTTCCGTTATCTGGTGGGACAGGGTGAAGCACTCGCTCACCGACACATCCGCCGCCATCAGCACCTCAGGGGTAAAGAGGCCGGCCCCGTGGTGGGCGAAATACTCTGCGGAGCGCTTGCCGATGGGCAGCACGGTGACGGGGCCTTCGGCGGCGTCGGCCTGCTTGAACACATTGGCGTTATAGCCGCCGGCCAGACCGCGGTCGCCCGCGATGACCACCAGCAGAGTCCGCTTGATGTCGTCCCGGCGCAGATAGGGATTGCGGGCGCGGGGGTCTGCCGCCGCTATCTTGGTCAGCGATTCGTACAGCGTCTCAAAGTAGGGGCGGCTGTGCTCCACCCGCTCCTTGGCACGGCGCATTTTGGAGGAAGCCACCAGCTCCATAGCCTTGGTGATCTGCATGGTACTCTCTACGCTTTTGATGCGCAGCTTGATGTCCTTCATGGAACCTGCCATGCGTTACGCCTCCTTCCTGTCAGTGTGCCTTGATAAAGTTCTCGGTGTAAGCGGACAGCACACCCTTCAGAGCTTCCTCGGCGTCCTTTTCCAGCTTGCCGGTGGTGCGGATGGTCTCCATCACGGAAGCACCGGCTGCGTCGGTATCGAGATACTCGTACAGTCCCTTCTCGTACTCGGCCACGGCAGGCACCTTGATGTTCACGAGGTAGTCGTGGATGGTCGCGTAGAGGATGGCCACCTGCTTTTCGACCGCAACGGGAGCGGAGCGGTTCTGCTTGAGCACCTCAACGATGCGCTCGCCCTGTGCCAGACGGGCCTTGGTGTCGGCATCCAGGTCGGAGCCGAACTGCGCGAAGGACTGCAGCTCACGGTACTGAGAATAAATCAGCTTCAAAGTACCGGCGACCTTCTTCATGGCCTTGATCTGGGCGTTGCCGCCGACACGGGAGACCGAGATGCCGGGGTTGACGGCCGGCATGACGCCCGAGTGGAACAGCTCCGTCTCAAGGAAGATCTGGCCGTCGGTGATGGAGATGACGTTCGTGGGGATGTAGGCGGACACATCGCCCGCCTGCGTCTCGATGATGGGCAGTGCCGTCAGGCTGCCGCCGCCCAGCTCGTCGGAGAGCTTGGCCGCGCGTTCCAGCAGACGGGAGTGCAGGTAGAAGACGTCGCCGGGGTAAGCCTCACGTCCCGGAGGACGGCGGATCAGCAGCGACAGGGCGCGGTAAGCGACAGCGTGCTTGGACAGGTCGTCGTAGATGATAAGGACGTGCTTGCCCTTGTGCATGAAGTATTCGCCCATGGCACAGCCGGAGTAGGGAGCGATATACTGCAGGGGCGACAGCTCGGATGCCGTTGCCGACACCACGATGGTGTAGCTCATGGCACCGGCCTCGGTGAGGCTCTGCACGAGGTTTGCCACGGTAGAGCGCTTCTGGCCGATGGCGACGTAGATGCAGATGACGTCCTTGCCCTTCTGGTTGATGATGGTATCGGATGCGATGGTGGTCTTGCCGGTCTGGCGGTCGCCGATGATGAGCTCACGCTGGCCGCGGCCGATGGGGATCATGGAGTCGATGGCCTTGATGCCGGTCTGCAGCGGCTCCTTGACGGGCTGGCGCTCGATGATGCCGGGAGCAGGGCTCTCGATGGGGCGGAACTCCGTCGTCTCGATGGGGCCTGCGCCGTCGATGGGCTGGCCCAGTGCGTTGACAACACGGCCGATCAGTGCCTCGCCCACAGGGACGGACACGACCTTGCCGGTGCGCTTGACAGTGCTGCCCTCTTTGATTCCGACGTCAGAGCCCAGCAGAACGATGGAGACGGTGTTCTCCTCGAGGTTCTGGGCCATGCCGTACTCGCCGTTCTCAAACTGGAGCAGCTCGCCTGCCATGCACTTTTCCAGACCGCTGGCGCGGGCGATGCCGTCGCCCACCAGAATGACCGTGCCGACCTCGCTCTGCTCGATGACATTTTCGTAATGCTTGATCTGAGCACGGATGATCTTGGAGATCTCTTCAGGTTTCAGTTGCATTGTTGTGTCTTCACCACTCAATTCTTTGTAAACTTTCGGGTGGATAGCCCTCTCAGGCACTTCGGTCCAGCTTTGCCTTCTCGCCTTGCGGCTCCGAGAGCAGCCGGGCTTCGCGTTTACCCGAGGGCTTCGTATTCGTTACAGTGTTGCTGCTGCGATGCTGCTGCGCAGGCCGGCGAGGCGGCTACGGACGGTGCCGTCCAGCTCGGTGCCTTCGATGTCCAGCCGGATGCCGCCCAGCACAGCAGGCTCGACCTTCGTTTTGAGGTCGATGTGCCTGCCGGTGACTTTTTCCAGCTTTTCGTGCAGGCGCCTGGTCTGCTCTGCCGTGAGAGGCACAGCGGAAACAGCAGTCGCTTCCAGAATGCCGTGAGCCTCATTGTAGCGCAGGCGGTAAGCCCGGGCGCAGCCCGACAGCTCCCGCAGAGCGCCTTTTTCGCACAGCAGCTTCATAAAGTTGAGCACATAGAGGTGGACCTGCCCGCGGAAGGCTTCGTCCAACAGCGCACAGCGCTCTTTCTTGGGGATGCTGGGGATGCTGAGCAGATGCAGATACTCGGCGTCCCCGTTCAGCAGGGCGGTCACGCCATCCAGTTCGCCCAGAATGCGCTCGTCCAGCCCTTCCTCCGCGGCCAGGTCGTACAGGCTTCCGCCGTACATCCTTGCAGTCTCGGTCATGATGCTTCACCCACGTTTTTGATAAATTCGTCGATCAGGTCCTGATGGTCAGCCTCTTTGATCTCACGCTCGACCACCTTGGAGGCGATCTCCATCGCCATACCGCCGATCTCGTCCTTGACCTCGTTGACAGCCTTCTTGCGCTCCTGCGCAATGTCGGCCTCGGCCTTCTGCTTGAGGGCAGCGGCCTGTGCGCGGGCCTCACCCAGCAGCTCTTCGCTGCGGGCAGCAGCCGTCTTCTGGGCGGAGGCCACGATCTGGTTGGCCTCGGTGCGGGCATTCTGCAGGTTCTGCTCGTACTCCGCCTTCATGGCCTCGGCCTCGGTGCGCAGCTTTTCGGCGTCCGCGATCTGGCTGTCCGCCTTGGCCTTGCGCTCGGCGATGACTTTTTTGACCGGGTTCAGCAGCAGCTTTTTGAAGATCACCAGCTGGATCATCAGGTTGCAGATCTGGGCCAGAAACGTCCAGCCATCCAGCGTGATCAATGCCTGATAAAGTTGCATAAGCGTCTCCCCTTTCTCTTGAAATCAAGCTCTGAAAGGAGCGCTTACTGCAGGTAGTTCATGAACATGCCGGGTGCGAGGAAGATGAGCAGCAGGCCGGTGACGAAGCCGTAGATACCGGTGGTCTCAGACAGTGCGACGCCGAGGATGAGGGTGCTGGTCACGTCGCTCTTGCACTCGGGCTGACGACCGACAGCCTCACAGGCAGCAGCGGCAGCGTTGCCTTCGCCGATACCAGGGCCGATACCTGCGATCAGTGCGCAGCCTGCGCCGATGCCGCAGCCAGCCAGAGCGATACCACGAGCAAGGAATTGAAAGTCAGTCATAGTTTGTGTCCTCCTGAAAATGTTTGTTTTTGGGGGATGCCGGGGCGGGAGGCTTACTCCTCACCGGCAGCACGTTTGATGAAGATGGTGGTCAGGGTACAGAAGATGAACGCCTGAATGCAGCCGCCGAACCAGTCGAAATACAGGCCCGTGAAGGCCGGGATGCCGATCTGGAACAGCTGGAGCTGGCTCAGGAATCCGGGCAGCCAGCCAAAAATGACGTGGCTCAGGCTCGCCAGCGCCCAGTACAGCAGGGTGGAGATAACGGTACCGGACAGGATGTTGCCGAAGTGACGGAAGGCCATGCTGACAGGGGTGGACACCTCCGACAGCACATTGATGGGCGCCATCAGGAAGATGGGGTCCAGCAGGCCCTTCAGATAGGCGAGGATGCCGTTGGTCTTTATCTTGTAGTACATGATGATGATGAACACCACGATGGCCCAGGCCGCCTCGGTGTTCAGGTCTGCCGTGGGGCTCCACAGGCCTACCACACTGATCAGGTTGCAGCCGATGCTGAGTGCGAAGATAGCACCCACCAGCGGGATGAACTTATCGAAGTGCCAGCCCATGTTGTCGTGGACGAACTGGTCCAGCCGTTCCACGATGAACTCGGCGGCGGCCTGCCGTTTGGAGACGTTTTCCAGTTTGAGGTCACGCCCCAGCCAGAAGGCCAGAGCCGAGAGCAGCGCCATGACGATCCATGTGCTCACAAGAGTCTGGGTGATCTTGAAATCGCCCAGCACAGGGATATTGGTATGGATGGTATACAGGATCTTTGCGCCGTTCAGTTCCATTTGTTACGTTTCACCCCCTTTTTCATCGGGTGCGGACTGCTGCGCGTCGGCAGGTTCGGGGTCGTCCTCCACCGAGACGTCCACCGGCTCTGCCTTCGGCGTGAGCGGTTTGTACTTGCCCGTTATTTGCAGGTAATAAATGGTGACACGGGGGAAAAACAGCGGCAGCACACTGGCAAAGGGCTGGAAGCAGGGGGCCGCGATGGCCACCACCACCCACAGCGCCTGCAGCAGCATCCGGCTGTTGTAGGAAAGCTGTAATGTTGCCTTGCGGCGCTTCTCATCCGGCTCGTCGATGATTTTTTGGACCACGAAGCAGATGCCCGCAAAGTTGCCGATGGCGACGGCTGCGCCCACGAGGCTGCCGAGGACGACCGTATAGTCGAACTTCACCCAGCCCACCAGATGCAGCGCCGCGAAAAGCACCCACATGATCGCGGTGCAGAATGCCGTGCCGCCCGCGATGCGGAGCAGCTCCTTTTTGGATTCCGGCTGTAATTTCATAGATGTAGCTCTCCCTTATCTCATAAATGCGAGTTAAAGCCTGTCCGGCGGGGCTTGTCCTTTTTGGAGCGGTCGAGCCGCTCTTTGACGAAGACCCAGAAGTTCTGCGCCCCGGCGGCAAGCCCCAGCAGCACAGCGGGCAGATATACCCACATGGGCCAGCCCCAATGGCTGACGGCCCACCAGCAGCCGCCCAGACACATCACCAGCGGCAGCAGCATATTCAGCCCCAGCTGGGTCAGCCAGACCAGGTCTTCCAGTGCCTTGTACCAGCCCTTCACGGTCCGGCTCCCCTCCCTCTGCGTGCGCTCCGGGCCGCTCTGTCTTTTTTGCCCGGTCTGCACGTCAAACTTTGAACAAAGACTCTTTACTCCCCATTATACTCAAAACGGCTGTAAAATTCAATCAATTTTCCACTGCTTTTTAGCAAAATTCTATAAACGCAGAGAAGTTCGTCGTTTCTAACCAAAAGTTTTCCGGTTCAGCCGCTCATCTTCTCCGTGTCATTTATCATTCTGCCCCGTTTGAGAAAGAAAAAGCGTTTCCCTTTGGGTCGATTTTGCTGAAAGGCACAAAAAGCCCCGGCGGGCAAACTCCCCCAGTCTGCTTCGCAGCCAGCCCCCTCGGAGAGGGGGCCTTGAAGCCTCCCTCCTAGAGGGAGGTGGCATCGCGCAGCGATGACGGAGGGAGTTCCCCCACGCAAAAAGCCCCGCCGGGCTCGTGTGACCGAACCCGGCGGGGTGAAAAAGAATTTTAATTTTTCGGCTTACCAGAGGTTTGCAGTCTCATTGTAGAGGCCCTCATAGCTCTTGGCAGAGACATCCCAGCTGAAGTCGCACTCCATGTCGTACCTGATAAGGTTGTTCCAGTCTTCCTTGTTGTAGTAGCGGTCCTGTGCGCGGCAGCAGGCATCGTACAGCTCGTGGGCGCTGTAGCCCGCGAAGGTGAAGCCGTTGCCCTCGCCGAGGGTGCAGTCGTGGATGGAGTCGCGCAGACCGCCGGTCTCGCGGATGATGGGAGGCGTGCCGTAACGGCAGGCGACCATCTGGGCCAGACCGCAGGGCTCGCTCTTGGACGGCATGATGAAGGCATCTGCGCCGGCATAGATCTCCTGCGACAGGGTAGGCTCGAAGCCGATGTAGGTGCCTACACGGCCCGGATGACGGCCGCACAGGTCGGAGAAGAAGTTCTCGTACTGGCTCTCGCCGCTGCCCAGGATGACCAGCTCGATGCCGCGGTCCACGAGGCCGTCGGCCACGCTCTGCACGAGATCGAAGCCCTTCATGCCGACCATGCGGCTGACCATTGCAAAGACGGGGCTGCCGTCCTTGTTGAGGCCGAACCTATCCTGCAGAGCCTCCTTGCACTTTGCCTTGCCCTCTTCGAAGTTGTTGACATCGTAGTTGAAGGCGATGTGGGGGTCGGTGGCAGGGTTGTTGGCCTCCATGTCGATACCGTTCAGGATGCCGCAGAGCTTGTACTGCTTCTCGCGCAGCAGAGCGTCCAGACCGTAGCTGAACCACGGGTCGAGGATTTCCTGTGCGTAGGTGGGGCTGACGGTGGTGATCTTGTCTGCCGTCTCGATGGCACCCTTCATGAAGTTGGCGCAGCCATCGTACTCCACGATATGCTGGTCGCGGCGGCCGATGCCGCAGGTGTCTTCCAGAATATCGGTGCCGTACTTGCCCTGATAGGCGATGTTGTGGATGGTGAAGATGGTCTTGATGCGGTTGAACTTGTCCAGATGACGATAGTACAGGTTCAGGTACACCGGCACCAGAGCGGTCTGCCAGTCGTTGCAGTTGATGATGTCGGGGGTGAAGTCGATGTAGAACAGGGTCTCCAGCACTGCGCGGGAGAAGAAGGCGAAGCGCTCGCCGTCGTCGTAGAAGCCGTAGAGGCCGCGGCGCTTGAAGTAATACTCGTTGTCGAGGAAGTAGTAGGTCACACCATTGACCTCAGCCTTGAACAGGCCGCAGTACTGGCTGCGCCAGCCCACAGGGACCGAGTAGTTGGTAACGTATTCCAGTTTGTCGCGGAACTTCAGGTCGCCATACAGCGGCATGATGACGCGGGCGTCCACGCCGTCCTTGACCAGTGCTTTGGGCAGGGAGCCGGCCACATCGGCCAGACCGCCGGATTTTGCAAAGGGGGTTGCTTCCGAAGCAGCATACAGGATCTTCATAAGATTCGCTCCTTCCTGATAAAACGGATTCATATCTCCTCCCGCTGCGGCAAAAAGAGCGGGCGGGGGTACACACAGTACCCCCGCCCCTCTTTAAGAGGGGCTACCGGGGAGGGAGCCGCCCCTATGGGAGATTCTCAAACGGTTCAGACGATGTGGTTCTTCTGAACGTAAACAGGGAAGCTCTTAGTGCCGCTCAGCTTCTTGTCTGCGGTGATGCGGACATTCTTGTCCGTCACGACGCAGTCCAGCTCAGCGCCAGGCTCCACCACGGTGTCCTGCATCAGGACGCAGTTCTTGACGACGGCACCTTTCTTGACCTTGACGCCGCGGAACAGCACGCAGTTCTCCACGGTGCCTTCGATGACGCAGCCGTCAGCCAGCAGAGAATTGCTGACGCTGGAACCGGTGACGTAACGGGTGGGGTTGTCGTCGCGGATCTTGGTGTAAACGGGGTTCTTCTTGGGGAAGAGGGCGTTCAGATTCTTCTCATCAATGAGCTTCAGGTTCTCATCGAAGTAGCTCTTCATGTCGCAGACATGAGCCACATAGCCGGTGTACTCCAGAGCATGGATGTTCAGGATGTTGACGTTGTGAGCCAGGATGTCGCGCTCGAAGTAGATGAGGCCGCGGGCGGTAGCGTCCTTGACCAGCTTGATGAGGGTCTGGCGCTCCATGACATAGATGTCCAGATCGAGGTTCTGCTTGCCGGGGCGGTAATCGTTGAACAGCAGCTCCGTCACACGGCCATCGGCATCGACGGTCAGGGTGTAGTTGTCGTTCTTGCGGCCCTCGGGGATCTCGGTCTTCTGGTAGGCCACGGTGACGTCTGCGCCGCTGGCCTGATGGGCAGCCAGCAGGGCGTTGAAGTCGTAGTTGATGGCGATGTTGGCATCGCTCATGACCACATAGCGCTCCTTCTGGTTCTCGAGGAAGCTCAGGATGGAGCCAAGAGCCTCGACGCGGCCGGAGTAGATGCGCACGCCCTTCTCAGCGAAGGGAGGGACGATGTTCAGGCCGCCGTGACGGCGTGCCATATCCCACTCGCGGCCGGTACCCAGATGGTCCATCAGGGAGTGGTAGTTCTTGCGCACCACGACAGACACGTTGGAGATGCCGCAGTTGGCCATGCTGGACAGGACAAAGTCCACCATGCGGTAACGGCCTGCGAAGGGGATCGAGGCCATTGCGCGCTCGGTCACCAGCTCAGGCACGGTGTTATCATAGCTGTTGGGGAAAATGATGCCCAACGCATTGTTGTTCTGGCTCAGCATACTTCCTCGCCCTCCTTGACGGAATCAAATACTTTGGCGCCCTCTTTGACGGTAGCGCCTGCGCCAATGGTCAGACCGGTGCCGACATGTGCGATGGGGCCGTCGCCGCCGATCTTGGCACCTGCGCCCACCACGACGTTCTCAGCGAGGATGCAGCGCTTGACCACTGCGCCTGCCTTGACCACGACGCCATCCATCAGGACGGCATCCTCGACCGTTGCGCCCTCTTCCACGACGATGCCTGCGCTCAGCACAGAGTGCTTGACGCAGCCGTAGATCTGGCAGCCCTCAGTGACCAGCGAATCCTGCACGACAGCGCGGGGGCCGATCTTCTGGGCGGGCAGCACGGGGTTGCGGCTGTAGATCTTCCACTTCTCGTCGAAGATGTCGATGCCGGAGTTCTCGGGATCCAGGACCTCCATGTTGGCTTCCCACAGGCTGTCGATGGTACCCACGTCACGCCAGTAGCCGTTGAAGTGGTAAGCATACATCTTACGGCCGTCGCGCAGCAGCGCGGGGATGATGTTCATGCCGAAGTCGTTCTTGGAGTTGGGGTCTGCCTCGTCCTCTTCCAGATACTTCTTGAGGATATCCCAGTTGAAGATGTAGATGCCCATGGAAGCCAGATTGGACTTCGGCACAGGGGGCTTCTCCTGGAACTCGGTGATCTTGTCGTCCTCGTCTGCGACCATCAGGCCGAAACGGGAAGCTTCCTTCCAGTCAACTTCCATGACGGCCACAGAGAACTCTGCGCCCTTCTCCTTGTGGAAGCGGAGGAAGTCGGCGTAATCCTGCTTGCAGATCTGGTCGCCGGACAGGATGATGACGTACTCCGGGTCATAGCTGTCGATGAAGCTGATGTTCTGGTAGATGGCGTTTGCAGTGCCTTTGTACCAGTCGGTACCCTTTGCCTGCTCATAAGGAGGCAGGGTATGGACGCCGCCGTACAGACGGTCCAGGTCCCAGGGCTGGCCGTTGCCGATGTACTCGTTCAGCTTCTGGGGCTGATACTGCGTTGCGATGCCAACGGTATCGATGTTGGAGTTGACGCAGTTGGACAGCGGGAAGTCCACGATACGGTATTTGCCGCCAAAGGACACCGCCGGTTTTGCCGTTTTCTGTGTCAGCGCGTACAAACGCGAGCCACGTCCGCCGGCAAGGATCATTGCCACGATTTCTTTTGCCATAGCTTTATTCTCCCCTTTAACATTTCCTGATATTTGGTGGAAATGGTTCAACAATGTTGGTTCGGCCCGGCCTTATTTTTCGGCCTTGTCCGCCTTTTTGGCGCGGGGCTTGCGGGCGGGCTTTTCAGCCGGTTCCGCTGCCTTTTCTGCCTTGGGCTTACGGCCCCGTTTTGCAGGAGCCTTTTCTTCCGCAGGTGCAGCTTCTGCCTTCGGTTTGCGGCCGCGCTTCGCAGGGGCTTTTTCCTCCGCAGGTGCAGCTTCTGCCTTGGGTTTGCGGCCACGCTTTGCAGGTGCCTTTTCCTCGGCCTTTGCGGTCTTGGAAGCCTTCTTGGGTGCAGCCTTTTCCGCTGCCTTCTCCTCGGCGGTCTTGCGGGTGCGCTTTGCAGGCACCTCGAAATAAAGCACGCTCATGGGAGGCAGAGTGATGGTGATGCTCTGCTCGAAGCCGTGGAGCGGCTTCTTCTTGGAGCGGACAGCCTTGTTGTGGACAGTGCCAGCACCGCCGAACGCCTCGTCGTCGCTGTTCAGGATCTCCTTGTAGGTGCCGGAGTTCGGTGCGCCCAGGGTGTAGCCCTCGCGCAGGACGGGGTTGAAGTTGCAGACCACGAGGATCTGCTTGCCGTTTGCATCCTTGCGCAGGAAGGCCACGACGCTCTGACGAGAGTCGTCGGGGACGATCCACTGGAAGCCCTCCCAGCTGTAGTCGATCTGCCAGAAGGCCGGGTGGTCCTTGTAGAACTTGTTCAGGGTCTTGACGTAGGTCTGCAGCTCGGTGTGCTTGTCGTAGCCCAGCAGCATCCAGTCCAGAGACTTGGTCTCGTTCCACTCAGTGAACTGGCCGAACTCCTGACCCATGAACAGCAGCTTCTTGCCGGGGTGAGCCATCATGTAGCCAAAGAAGGTGCGCAGGTTTGCAAACTTAGCCTCATAGTCACCGGGCATCTTATTGATGAGGCTGCCCTTGCCGTGGACGACTTCGTCGTGGCTGATGGGCAGCACAAAGTTCTCGCTGAAGGCGTAGAAGAAGCTGAACGTGACCTTGTTGTGGTTGCCCGAACGGAAGAGTGGGTCGGTCTTCATGTAGCTGAGCATATCGTTCATCCAGCCCATGTTCCACTTGAAATTGAAGCCCAGGCCGCCGTCGGAAGCGGGTTTCGTGACCATCGGCCACGCGGTGGACTCCTCTGCGATCATGTACTTGTGGGGATGACGGCCCAGAACCGTATCGTTGAGCTTGCGCAGGAATGCCACAGCCTCAAGGTTCTCCTTGCCGCCGTCCTTGTTGGGCTCCCACTCGCCCTGCTTACGGTTGTAGTCCAGATAGAGCATGGAAGCCACAGCGTCCACACGCAGGCCGTCGATGTGGTACTGCTCCAGCCAGTAGAGAGCGCTGGAGATGAGGAAGCTCTGCACCTCGTTGCGGCCAAAGTCGAACACCATCGTGCCCCACTCTTTGTGCTCGCCGCGCTTGGGGTTCGGGTCTTCGTAGCAGGCTTCGCCATCGAAGTTGTACAGGCCGAACTGGTCTTTCGGGAAGTGAGCCGGCACCCAGTCCATGATGACGCCGATGCCCGCCTCATGCATCTTGTCCACAAAAGCCATCAAATCCTTCGGGGTGCCGTAGCGGCTGGTGGGGGCGAAATAGCCCGTCACCTGATAGCCCCAGCTGCCATCGAAGGGGTACTCCATGACGGGCAGCAGCTCCACGTGGGTGTAGCCCATCTCGGTGATGTACGGGATGAGCTCGTCGGCCAGCTCGGAGTAATTGTAGGGCAGACCGCCCTCTTTCATCTTCCAGCTGCCGGCGTGCATCTCGTAGATGTTCATAGGGCCGTTGATGACATCGGCCTTCTTCTGGGCGTTCTGCCATGCCTCGTCGTGCCAGACAAAGCCGTTCAAATCGTAGACTTTGCTGCCGTTCGAGGGGCGGGTCTCTGCGTGGAACGCATAGGGGTCAGCCTTGTAGACAAGGTCGCCCGCCCGGGTGGTCACGCAATATTTGTAAACGTCGTATTCCTTCATGCCCGGGATGAACAGCTCCCACACAGAGTCATTGTCCACCTTGCGCATCGGGTGGCTGCCCGGTTTCCAGCTATTGAAATCGCCTACTACGCTGATGGCCGTCGCGTGCGGTGCCCAGACGCGGAACACCACGCCTGTCTCCCCGGCCCGCTGCTCGATGTGTGCGCCAAAATAGCGGTACGCTTCACAGTTATTGCCCTGCTTGAACAAATACACCGGAAGGTCCGATGGATTGCTGCGGGTCTTTTCCTCAGTCGGTTTCATAAACAGCTCCTCCCCGCACAGGCCGCATGGGCAGTCCTGTGCCTTTTACTCTTTTATATTAAAGAATTTCGTCGGATTTTTCAAGAGTTTTCTTGTAGAATATACCATAATCTTTTCGTCGATATTTTTCTTATATATACAACATCTCCAATTTTAGACAAGAAATATCAGCAGACTTAACAGAATAAAGACAAAAAAGAAACATCCGCCCCGAATTTTGCACATTTGGCAAAAAATCAGAGCGGATGTTTTTCCACTATTTTACTTCAGTTTTTCAAAGGCGCATCAGCCCACGACGTAGACGTTGACGTTGATAGCGCCGTTGATGACAGACTCCGCATAAGTCTCATAGAACAGGTCCACGAGGATGCGGCCATCCTGCACGGCGATGCCGGTGTCGGTGGCTACCGCGTAGCCATAGACGAAGCTGCCGTCGGTGGAGGTGATATACAGCAGGGTGCCGTAGGGGATGACATCGGGGTCAACGGCCACGGTGCCGTAACCCAGACCCAGACCGGAAGAACCCTTGCCCGACTTGGAATAATAGCCGGTGGCCTTGCCGGTAAGGACCTTGCTGTAGCTGGCGGGGGCATTGGTGGTGCCGTCCGGGCCGGTCAGGGGCGAGACGGGCGCACCGGCGCCATAGGTCTTGACCACATGGTCGGTAGGCTCCACGGTGGTGGTCACATCGGTGACGACGCTGTTTTCCAGCTCGCCGTCCACCCAGCGCTCCCGGGTGGTGACGGTCTGCTGGCCCTCAGAGCCATGCTGCAGGGTGGTAGCACGGTTGGTGTTGCGGAAGTAGAGGCTGGTATAGACGTACTCCGTGTCGTAGGGGACAGCCTGCGTCTCCACCTTGTCCTGATACTCGACGCGGTGGACTTCGATCTTGCTGCCAGCCGTGACCATCGCGCTGAGGGCGGGTTCGGTGTAGTCGTCCCCCTCCAGAGTGATGCCAGCACGTTCCAGAGCATCGGCGACGGTACCCACCACCATCTTGACGGGGTACTCCTGACCTTCAGCCTCAATGGTAACGCTGAAGGCGCGCTCGATGTTCAGGGATGCCAGACTGCCGGCAAAGGCAGTGTAGTAGACTTCGTCTCCCTCCTCGGCCTTGATGCCGGAAAGGCTCATAACGCGGGCGGGGTCGCTCTCAGAAGTGAGGACCACCTGCCGCGCACCGTGGGAGTCTGTGACGTAGGTCAGTCGCAGATTCGCGGCGGTCACAGCCAGCGTGAACACGAGACACGCAGCCATGACGCAGAACGCCAGCACACGGGATGAGGCTGCACGGGTGCAGCCGGGCAATGCTTTCTTAAATTTGACGGAAGCGATACGAGACAACTCCTCTCTTTTCAGATTTTGGAATGGACAGCGGGCCTGTATCTCAAGGCCCGTCAGACTGTGCGTAAATGCCCCGCACAGCGGGCGCCGCAAAAGCGGCTTTTCACTTCACCGTGATGAATTTTATGCGCTGCAACGTGTGTTGAGCGGACGTTATTTTAGCAGACTGAGGCCGTTTTGTCAAATCGAAGGTCAGGCGCTCGTCAATTCCTTCACATAGTTTTTTGTGCATTCTGTACATAGTTTACTCTCGATTTCATGAAATTCAATGATTTCTCTCCGATTTTTTCGCAAAAATAAAGTCATACTTGTTCATATATTTTTAACATTTGAGTTGGCATTTCCGGGGTGTTTTTTGCAGTATTTCCAGCCCGCTTTGCGACGTCAAACCGGCCATAACCGGCTTATTTTCGACACAAATCATGGACTGTTTTCTGACTGTTTTCAAGAGAAAAAACGGGGTCTATTTCTCTCCGAAAAAGGCCGTTTGGCAAAATGCCTAACCCGCCAAATTCTCAATAAAAAAGTATGTACTTCCGCCCACTGCCGTTCTGCGCTACAATCGGGCCAGATGCAAACGCAAAACCAAATGAAAGGAGTTTTACCATGCAGATCAATATCACAGCCCGGGACTTCGGCGGCACAGAATTCCTCGCCCAGCCCCACCGGCTGCATCTGGGCGCACAGAAAGCCGAGGGTGTGGACCAGCTGGAATTCAGCCTGCCGGAGCAGTGGAACGGGTGTGTCGTCACCCTCCACATCCGGCACGCGGACGGCACGCTGGCCGAGCCGCTGGCGCTGGACGAAGCAGGCTGCGTCGGCGTGGGCCGGAGCTTTACCGGCTGGGCCAGCGGCGAGTGGATGCTGGCCGCTGCCAACGGCAATGGCTACACCGCCTACACCCGGCCCGGCCAGTACGACGTCCACGGCATCCTCCCCACCGAGGGCGGCGGTGAGGAGCTGACGCCCTCGATCTACGAACAGTTCATCGCCCGGGTGGTGGACAGCGCCAATGCCGCCGCAGAGGCCGCCAAACGTGCCGCCTCCGGCGAGGCAAACGCCAAACAGAGCGCCAGCGAGGCCGCAGTTTCCGCCCAGCAGACCGCCGCCAGCGCCACCCTGGCCGCAGGCTATGCCGAGCAGGCCGAAGCCGCTGCCGACCGTGCCGCCTCCTATGCCCCCTCGGAGGGCGCTGTGCTGAGCGTCAACGGCAAGAGCGGTGCCGTCCGGCTGAACGCACTGGATGTCTGGGCATTGCCCCGCCCTGTCTCACCGAAAGTCGGCCAGCTGGTGCGGGTGGTGAAGGTCGATGCCCCCACCGGCGCACTGACCGTCGACACCATCAGCACCGACAGCCTCAGCGGGCTGGGCAGCGAAGAAAAAGAGCTTCTGCTCAAGCTGCTGGGCTCTGTCAGCTACACCGACAGCAGCGCCAAAAATGCCCTTGAGGCCCTCAAAAAACTGTGGGACACCACGCCGCCCACTCCCCTGCCCGACCCGGACATCATCCCGGTGGAGAAGGTGACTCTGAGCCAGCACACGCTGGAACTGAGCCGGGGCAGCACTGCCGACCTCAGCGCCTCCATCGCGCCCCCGGACGCCACCGACCAGACGGTATTGTGGAGCGTTTCGCCGACGGACATCGTCTCGGTGGATGCGGGCCGCGTCACTGCCCTCAAGAAGGGTTCTGCCGTCGTCACTGCCACCTCCGACAGCAAGAGCGACAGCTGCACCGTCACAGTGACTCCCGCCGTCTACCGCATCGAGACGGCCCACACCGATAGCGGCGACATCCCCGCGTGGGACACTTATCCCGCCAAGTCCGAGTTCTTCATGCCATTGACTGCTAAGAAAGCGGGCCTGCTGCTCCGCTCGCTGGAATTCCGCGTCAAGGGCTATATGCCGGGCAAAATGCGCACCGTCCTGCGCAAGTACGGCACCACGACCGCCCTGGCAGACAAGTCCATCGACCTTGTCCGCGGCTACAACGATGTAGTGCTGGACATGGGCAGCATCGCGCTGGAAAAGGGCGTCGAATACCAGCTCTATTTCGCCGCCGCCAACAACTTCTATCCGCCCTCTGTCGATTCCTCCTGGGTCGCCGCAAACGACTGCATCGACATCGCCCACGGCAGCGCCTACTATGGTGATAACACCACCCTCATCTTCTCGGGTACCGTTGTGCTGCAGGAGACCTGAACCACACCAAACACATATCCTGAAACAGAAAGAGAGGTACTGACTATGACCCATCACAAAATTTCCGCATCCACTCTGGCCCGCACCGCTGCGCTGGCGCTGGCCCTGACCAATCAGGTGCTCAGCGCCGTGGGCAAGCCCATGCTGCCCATCGAGAGCGCCCAGCTGGAACAGCTCATTTCCAGCGGCCTGACCGTTGCCGCCGCCCTCGCCAGCTGGTGGAACAACAACAGCTTCACCCCTGAGGCCATCGAGGCTGACGACTTCATGACCCGCCTCAAGCAGCAGAAGCGATAAACGCTTAAACGAACACAGCGCCCCGGAGCAGACTGCTCCGGGGCGCTGTGTTGTGTTTGAAGAAAAGTTTATCTCAGGCGTTCCACTGAACATCCTCTGCGGCCACATGGCTATCCTGCACACTGATGACAGCGGCGTGGGCATCCATGTCGGATGTCTTTTTGAAAAGGCCCGTGTAGATGGTCATGCCAGCCATCAACAGGACAGCCAGTGCAAGGCCGACCAAACGAATCATCATACCGTCAACATTCTCGTTCATGATACCTTCTCCTTTTCCTCTTTGCGGCCCGGCAGACACCATTCTGCCGCAGCCCGCATCCCAATTTTCCGCTGCGGACCCCCTCTATCGGCCCGCAGCGATGCATTTCCCAAGACATTCCAAAGAAAAAAGCCTAGGGTAAACACACCCCAGGCTCCATTGTCTGTCTGCTTAGTATAATAGTCTCTTTTGCAGTTTTTGTCAAGAGGGAGATGAAGGAATCTCAACCGCCGGATATGCGCAGTCGTACTCCCCAGTCCGCTGGGAAACTCCTGCTAAACAAAAACGGCTCTGCCGAAGCGGCATCGTACGGCCAACTTCCCCGGGTTGCGGCTCCCAGCGTCTATTTCGGCCCTTGGGCGGGCCTCATATCCTGCTGGCCGCGGCCCCAACAGCTCCTCCCTGTTTCCGCCGCTGGCGGCGGTCGTCGCTGTTGCACTTGCTAAACTGGGGAGCATCGCTGGGGCGGCTCCGCCGCCCACGCGATGCTTGAGCAATTATTCGAAATGCGCATCCGGCTCGCCCCTCCGGGGCAACCGCCGGATATGCGCAGTCGTGCTCCCCAGTTCGCTGGGAAACTTCTGTTAAACAAAAACGGCTCTGCCGAAGCAGAGCCGTAAAAGCCGTAATACGGTAAAATCAGCGCTTGCTGAACTGGGGAGCACGACGTGCAGCCTTCAGACCGTACTTCTTGCGCTCCTTCATACGAGGATCGCGGGTCAGGAAGCCTGCCTTCTTCAGAACAGCGCGGTTCTCATCGCTCTGCTGCAGCAGGGCGCGGCTCAGACCGTGGCGGATAGCGCCAGCCTGGCCGGAAACACCGCCGCCGGAAACGCGGACGACGACGTCATACTTGCCCTCGAGGCCCAGCAGGACCAGCGGAGAGCGGACGATCAGCTTCAGGGTCTCCAGACCGAAGTAGTTGTCGATGTCACGGTCGTTGATGGTGACCTTGCCAGTGCCCTGGTAGACGCGCACGCGGGCAACGGAATCCTTACGACGACCAGTGCCGTAGAAATAAGGTTTGGTTTCGTACATGTTCGATTGCCTCCTTCTTAGAACTCGATCTTCTCGGGCTTCTGAGCTGCGTGAGCGTGCTCGGCACCCTGGTAGCAGTGCAGGCGGGTCAGAGCCTTAGCACCGATGGTGTTGGAAGGGATCATACCCTTGACAGCGTAGGTCATAGCCAGGTCGCTGTTCTCAGCCATCAGCTTGCTGTACTGGACCTTCTTCAGGCCGCCGATGAACTTGCTGTGGGTGATGTGGAACTTCTGCTCGGCCTTCTTGCCGGTCAGAACAGCCTTGTCGCAGTTGATGACGACGACGAAATCGCCGCAGTCAACATTGGGGGTATAATCGACCTTCTGCTTGCCGCGCAGCAGAACAGCAGCCTCAGCAGCGACGTGGCCCAGGCTCTTGCCGGCAGCGTCGAGCAGATACCACTTGCGCTCGACTTCAGCGGGCTTGACGAGAGTAGTGCTCATATCTATTTCCTCCTGATAAGTGTTTCAACGGTTCAATGCACCTTTTGGGGCGCGAGTGTCAGTATACATCACAAGAACGCCCCTGTCAACATCATTTTTCGATTTTTTCGGCTCAGTTTTTTGAATCTCTCGTTTTCTCTTGTTTTCTCTTGAAATCTCGTATTTTCTTAAATCGCATTTTCGTTTCTGTTTTTGCGGCAGAGCGCTACAATTTCAGTCCCGAGTATGTTATACTAATAAAGATGCAGCCCCCACCCCCGGGGCTGAGCCTTACATTTATAAGGAGGACATTCCTTCATGCCGAAAGACATCCACCAGCGCGACACCGCGCAGCAGCGCTCTTCCCGCCTGCTGCTGGCCATGGGCATCATCGTCCTGCTGGGCGCACTGGCCTATTTTGTACTGACCCTCGTGGTCAACCGCCGCACCCCCGCTTCGCCTGACACCCACTACACCGCCGAGAACGGCATCTCCGTCTACTACGAGTCCGCCGTCTGGCCGGTGTGCGAGATGACCGAGGACGCCACCCTTGGCCGTGCGCTGGAACTGGCCTCTGCCCAGAGCAGCGACGACGCCAACTATCAGGTCGTGCTCTTCCAGAAAGGCACGAAAGACACCTATGAGGACTTCATCGGCCAGTCGGAAAAAGAGCTCAAGCAGGCTTACGGCGTCATCAGCCCCCGAAAAGTCAATCTGAGCATCGACGGTGCCGCCGTCACTGCCGTGCGCTGTGATATTCAGGCTTACTACGCCGTGCTGGCCACCATCGAGTACGACAGCGGCGACGTCATCTATGTCTCCGGCCTGACCAAGCTGGCCTCCATCAGCGACATTGTCAACCTCGTGGAGAGCGTGAGCCTGTCATGAGCGACACGAAAGCGATGCAGCGGCTCTGTGGCCTGATGCGCAAAGCCGTCCAGCAGTACGAGATGCTGGCCCCCGGCGACCGCGTTCTGGTGGGCGTTTCGGGCGGCAAGGACAGCGTAGCTTTGACCATCGGTCTCGCGCGGTTGCGGCAGTACCTCGGCTTTCCGTTCGAAGTCGTAGCCGTCACCCTCGACCCCCAGTTTGGCGGCAAGCCGGTGGATTACTCCGCGCTGGAAGCGCTGTTCCGGCAGTATGATGTTTCCTATGAGGTGCGCCGCACCCTTATCGGCCCCATCGTCTTCGACTACCGGAACGAGAAGAATCCCTGCTCCCTCTGCGCCAAGATGCGCCGGGGCGCGCTCCACGCCGCTGCCGAAGAGCTGGATTGCAACAAGGTGGCGCTGGGGCATCATCTGGACGACGCCATCGAGACGTTTTATATGAACCTCTGGCGGGAGGGCCGCATCGGCTGCTTCTCGCCGGTGACAGAGCTGTCCGACCGGGGGCTGACCCTCATCCGGCCTCTCCTGCTCGCCACAGAGCAGGAGGTGCGCTGTGCGGTGAAGGAAGAAGGCTTTCCCATCGTCAAGAGCCGCTGCCCTGCCGACGGCGTGACCACCCGGGAGGACACAAAAAACTTTGTCCGGGAGCGGTGCCGCACCGACCGTGCTTTCCGGCAGAAGACCCTTCACGCTCTGCAGGAGAGCGGCATCGACGGCTGGCGTCCTTTGCACCCGGCCCGTACATCAAAAAAGGAGGACACAGCCCATGCAGATGCCCGCATTTGAAAAACACGTCTGGGCCGAGATAGACCTTGACGCCCTGCGCCACAATTTCCGCGCCGTGAAGGCCCGGGCCGGGGAGATGCCTCTGTGCGCTGTCGTCAAAGCCGACAGCTACGGCCACGGTGCCGTAGAGTGCGCCAAGGTCTTTGCCGAAGAGGGGGCCGCGTGGCTGGCTGTGAGCTGTCTGGCGGAAGCCCGTCAGCTGCGCAAATCCGGGCTGACGCTGCCCATCCTCATTCTGGGCCATGTGGAGCCGGGCTGCACGCCCGTCCTCATCCAGGAGGACATCACCGCAGCCTGCTACTCCCTGCCCCAGGCCAAGGCCCTCAGCGAGGCCGCCTGTGCCGCCGGCGTGAAGGTAAAAGTGCATCTCAAAGCCGACACCGGCATGGGCCGCATCGGTTTTGCGCTCCGCACCGACTTTGACGCAGCGCTGGCCGAGATGCTGGATGCCTGCCGCCTGCCGGGTCTGGACGTGACCGGCCTGTTCCAGCACTTCGCTGTGGCCGACGACGACAGCGCCGACAGCGTGGCTTATACCAGCCAGCAGCACGAGCTCTTCGTCCGGGCCTATCAGGGCCTTGCCGAGGCCGGTTTCGAGCCTGCCGTCGTCCACTGCGACAACTCCGCCGGGGTGATGCTCCACCCCGACTGGCCCGCCGGACTGCCCCGCACCCACTGCATGGCACGCCCCGGCATCGTCCTCTACGGCTTCGACCCCAGCGATGAAGTCCGCTTCGGCATCTTCCGCCCAGTGATGAAGCTCAAGACCATCGTCAGCATGGTCAAGGAGTTGCAGCCCGGCCAGTCAGCCAGTTACGGACGCCGCTTCACCGCGGAAAAGCCCACCAAGGTCGCCACCCTCTGTGCCGGTTATGCCGACGGCTACCCCCGCCTTTTGAGCTGCGGCAAGGGCATCGTGGAGATAAAGGGTATGCCCTGCCCGGTTCTGGGCCGGGTCTGCATGGACCAGATCATGGTGGATGTCTCCGCCCTGCCCGACGTGCAGGAAGGGGACGAAGCCATCCTGTGGGGCGGCGAAGTGAGCGACAGCGCCGAGACCATCGCCCACAAGACCGATACCATTTCTTACGAGGTGCTCTGCGGCGTTTCCCGCCGGGTACCCCGCGTTTACCTGGAAAACGGCGGCATCAAAGCCGTCGAGGACTGGATCCTATAAATTTCGGAGGAACTACATGGCAAGAGATAACATCCGCAACTTCTGCATCATCGCGCACATCGACCACGGCAAATCCACCCTCTCCGACCGCATCCTCGAGCTGACCAAGAGCGTGGACGAGCGGACGATGGAGGACCAGATCCTCGACAACATGGACATCGAGCGGGAACGCGGCATCACCATCAAGGCCCGCGCCGTCACCATGAACTACACCGCCAAGGACGGCAAAGTGTACGAGTTCAACCTCATCGACACCCCGGGCCACGTGGACTTCGCTTACGAAGTCAGCCGCAGCCTCGCCGCCTGCGAGGGCGCTATCCTCGTGGTGGACGCCACCCAGGGTGTGGAGGCCCAGACCCTCGCCAATACCTATATGGCGCTGGAACACGACCTCGAGCTGGTGCCTATCCTGAACAAGATCGACCTGCCCTCTGCCCACCCGGACGAGGTGGCACAGGAAGTGGAGGACGTCATCGGCCTGCCCTGCCTCGACGCGCCCCGCGTCTCGGCCAAGACCGGCCTGAACATCGATCAGGTGCTGGAGCGTGTGGTCAGCGACATCCCCGCCCCCACCGGTGACCCGGACGCTCCCCTCAAGGCCCTCATCTTCGACAGCATCTACGACAGCTACAAGGGCGTCATCGTCTATATCCGCGTCTTTGAAGGTACGGTCAAGCCCGGCGACACCATCCGCCTGATGGCCACCGGCGCACAGTTCACGCTGGTGGAAGTGGGCCACATGGGCGCTACCAGCCTGACCCCCTGCGACCAGCTGCAGGCTGGTGAGGTCGGCTATCTGACCGCCAGCATCAAGACCGTGCAGGATACCCGCGTCGGCGACACCGTCACCCTGGCGAATAACCCCACCCCCGAGGCTCTGCCCGGCTACCGTCAGGTCAAGCCCATGGTCTTCTGCGGCATCTACCCCGCCGACGGCGCAAAGTACCCCGATTTGAAGGACGCGCTGGAAAAGCTGCAGCTCAACGACGCCTCCCTGACCTTTGAGCTGGAAACCAGTGCCGCGCTGGGCTTCGGCTTCCGCTGCGGCTTCCTTGGCCTGCTCCACATGGAGATCATCACCGAGCGTCTGGAACGCGAGTTCGACCTCGACCTCATCACCACCACACCCAGCGTCCGCTATCGTCTGACCCTGACCGACGGCACCGTGGAGATGATAGACAACCCGTCCAGCTACCCCGACCCCTCCAACATCGTCAAGCAGGAGGAGCCCTTCGTGGACGTCCACCTCTACACCCCCAACGAATACGTCGGCAGCCTGATGGACCTGTGCCAGAACAAGCGCGGCGTCCTCATCGACATGAAGTATATGGATGATGTGCGTGTGGACCTGCACTACGCCCTGCCGCTGGGTGAGATCGTCTACGACTTCTTCGACGCCATCAAGAGCCGGAGCCGCGGCTATGCCAGCTATGACTACGAGTTCAAGGAGTACCGCGAGAGCGACCTCGTCAAGCTGGACTTCCTGCTCAACGGCGACCCCGTGGATGCTCTGTCCATGATCGTCTTCCGCGACAACGCCTACGCCAAGGGCCGCCGCATCTGCGAGAAGCTGCGGGACAACATCCCGCGCAACCTCTTCGAGATCCCCGTTCAGGCGGCCATCGGCGGCAAGATCATCGCCCGCGAGACGGTCAAGGCCATGCGCAAAGATGTGCTGGCCAAGTGCTACGGCGGCGACATCTCCCGCAAGAAAAAACTGCTGGAAAAGCAGAAAGAGGGCAAAAAGAAGATGCGCCAGCTCGGCAGCGTTTCCCTGCCCAGCGAGGCGTTCACCGCCGTGCTCAAGCTCGACAGCGACGACGATTGATATTGATTTTTCCGCTCCCCTCCCGCCCAGAGGGGAGTTTTTTTCATGTCTGGCGCAAGTCAAGAAAATAACGCAATAGGATAACAGCATATTTGCGATATGCAATTCAACGCTGTTGCTGTTGCATTAAAAAGTTGAATTGCTATGTCTGGCGGCTAAGAATCTTAGCTCAAATTGTCCCCAAACACAACTGTTCCGTCATCTTTCGCATCCGAACTGCCCGTTTTTCTTTTCTTCCCGCCCCAAAAAGGACAAACAAGAAACCCCCGCCTCCGGGAGTACCGGAGGCGGGGGTTTCGCCGAACTGTGATTTATGAAGAAGGTTCTCGGAAGGACCGCTTATCAGGCAGGCTGTGCCTTGTTGGTGTTCTTCTTGCCCGTCATGAAGCAGTAAGCCATGATGAGTGCGCATCCAGCAATGCCGATAATATCAGACATGGAGCTGGGCAGGATGAAGATGAAGGCCACGACATAGCAGGCGATGCGCTCCCACATCTTCAGGGGACGGAACAGGTAGCCAGCGATGCCGCAGGCCAGCAGATAGGTGGCTGCAATGACGATGCAGTATGCAATGATGATCTCCACCATCGTGCCTTCCAGCAGGATAGCGGGACGATACACGAATGCAAAGGGGACGATGAAAGCGGTGATGGCGAAGGAGAATGCCTTCCAGCCGGTCTTCCATGCGCTTGCACCCGCGATGCCTGCTGCAGTAAAGGATGCCAGACAGACGGGAGGAGTGATCTGAGCCACGACACCGAAGTAGAAGATGAACATATTGGTGACCAGAGCGGAGATGCCCAGACCCTGGATAGCCGATGCGAACAGAGTGACAGCGATCAGGTAAGCGGCCACGGTAGGCAGTGCCATGCCCAGCAGCAGGCAGCCCAGAGCGGCGATGAGCAGTGCGATGAACAGGCTGCCCTCACCAGAGGTACCGATGAGCTTTGCGATCTTGACGGCAACGCCGGAGTTGACCACGATGCCGATCATGATGCCGCAGGCAGCGGTGGGGATCGCAATGTTTGCGGCCTGACGGACGCCGTCCATCAGAGTCTGGAGCAGCTTGCGGGGACCCATGCGGGTCTCAGGAGAGATCGCTGCGATGATGATGGAGAAGATGGTGCAGTAGATCGCGGAACGGGGCAGAGAGTAGCCCATGATGATCATGATGACCAGAACGATGATGGGCAGCAGACGGTACACGCGGGGCAGGATGGGCTTGCCTTCGTAATGTACGCCGGAGTCTTTGCCCAGACCCTTCTTCTTTGCGATCATGTGGACAAGGATGAACACAGCGAGGAAGTAGGCCACAGCGGGCAGGACGGCTGCTGCTGCGATCTGCGCATACTGCACACCGATGATCTCGGCCATGATGAATGCGCCAGCGCCCATGATGGGGGGCATGATCTGGCCGCCGGTGGAAGCAACAGACTCGACTGCTGCCGCCTCTTCAGGGTCATAACCGGTCTTTTTCATCAGGGGGATGGTCAGAACGCCGGTGGTGGAAACATTTGCGATTGCAGAACCAGAAACCATGCCCAGCAGGCCGGAAGAGATGACAGCTGCCTTTGCGGGGCCGCCGACCGTCTTATCGCTGAGCTTCATGCCGCCGTCGATCAGAACACCGCCGCCGCCGCAGTTGGAGAAGAAGGTGCCGAAAACGAGGAAGTAGAACAGGGTGCCCAGAGAAGTGACCAGCGGAGAGCCGAAGATGCCATTCTCGCCGTACATCAGGACTTCCATCAGTTTGGGGAAGCTGATGCCAGAGAAGCGGAACAGGCCGGGGATATACTGGCCGAACCATGCATAAGCAAGGAAGAAGCAGATGACCCAGAACAGGGACATACTGACCACGCGGCGGACAGCCTCCATGACATTGATGACCAGAAGCACCGCCACGATGACCTCGGTGGTGGTCATAACGTCAACATTGAAGATGCGGTAGTTGAGCTGTTCTGCGTGGCTCAGGAAGAACCAGCAGATAAAGCAGCTGGACGCGATGAGGAAGATGTCGTAAATCCACCACAGCTTATTGTGGCTCTTGGATTTCTCGACCATCGGATTGTACAGCCACACCACGACCAGTGCAAGGCACATATGGAGCGGCAGCTGGAACCACGGGTCAAGGGGCTTGACCAGCTTGATGTAGAGCTGGAACACTGTCCAGATAACGGTAAGAACTGCCAGCGAATAGAAGCGCCATTTCGGCATATTCTTCAGCAGCTTGGCGATTTTGGTATCTTCGTCCTCTTCGTTTGCCAGAGCCTTGGCCTTGGCGTCGAGAGCCGATACCTTGGTTTCTTTTTCGTTGCTCATATTTCCCTCCGTATTATCCCTTGTGAAAGCGGAGGCCGGACACCGCAAAGCGTCCGGCCTCTGCCTACGGTCAAAGGATAGATCTGATGTCGTGCGGAGCGCCTCCGCCGAAAGCTTTCAAAGCCGGAACTTACTTCATGTAGCCTGCTTCCTTGTAGTACTTCTCAGCACCGGGATGCAGCGGGCAGCCGCCGCGCTTCATCTCTTCCCAAGCGGTCTCAGGCTCCCACGGAGACAGGGAATTGTACTCGGCCACCAGAGCGTCGCGGTTCTCGCTCAGGCTCTTGGTGATGGCGTAGACGACATCCTCGCTCAGGCTCTCTTTGCAGAAGACGCAGTCGGGAGTGCCGGGCAGCGTCAGCTCCTTATCCTGACCCTTGAAGGAGTTGGCCGGGATGGTGATGAGGTCGAAGCCCTTTTCGCTGACGAACCAGCTGCACAGGTCATCGCCCCACTGCAGGAAGGTGACATCCACGCTGGTAGCGATCTGAGCCATGGTGGAAGAAGCAGAAGAGGTGTGGTCGATGTAGAAGTCGATCTGGCCGTCCGCGATGGCGTCTGCGTTGGCATCGCCGCCCTGGTTGGTGATGGAGCCGCCCCAGCTCTTCAGGTCGTCCTCGGTCACGCCGAAGTACTCGAGCAGCAGGTAAGCGCCCTCAGCATCCATGGAGCCCTTTGCGGAGCAGCCGATGCGCAGGGGCAGCTTCTGCTCGAAGATCTCCTCGATGGTGGAGACATTGTACTTCTGCAGGAATGCGTTGGACACGCAGTTGATGTAGCAGACAGCAGTCAGGCCGCCGATGACCGCTGCATAGCCGCTGGTAGCAGGCTTGCCCAGAGTGCCTTCCTCCATTGCCCACTTTGCAGGAGCACCGTTGATGAAGGCCAGATCGGTGTTGCCGGAAGCAAACAGATAAGGAGCGCCCATACCGCCCGGAGAGTCAGGGTTGACGTTGACAGTCTGGAAACCGCCAGCCTTCTCCAGCACCTTGGACATTGCAACGATCATATTGTAAGAGCCAGAACCGACCTTATCGGAGCTGAAGTTCAGAGTCTCTTTGCTCATATCGGGCAGACCGTCCACAGCCTTTGCCTCAACGGAAGGAGCTGCCTCACTGGAAGCTGCGGTGCTGGTGGAGGAAGAGCCGCCGCAGGCTGCCAAAGCACCAGCCGCTGCCATAGTACCAGAAACCTTCAGAAAGCTGCGACGAGAAATCTTTTTCATAATCTTGTTCTCCTTTTCTCTTGGGGTTCTCGTGTAGCGAACCGGACTGTGTACTTCATGCCTTCTTCTGCGGCGTCGCCGCTTTTCACAGTCTTTGTTCGTTTTTGTTGTCTAAATTATATTCAAAACGGCAGACCCTTACAACGGCTAAATCGCCCTGTTTCTGTTTCATTATGAAACATTTCCAGGATATTTCATGAATGCCGCATTAAAAGTGTAACATTTTAGAACATTTCGGCAGCCTTCCCCGGATTTATCTGTTTCAGGATAGAACTTTTCTTTCAGTCCGTTAAGTTAAAAAACGCCCGCCTTTGCAGCAGGAGCTGCAAAAGCGGGTGTGCAAGGAGCTATTGGAAAATTTACGCCTCGCGGCCGGTCATCTTGACGGCATACTTGATGGCGTTGACAAGGCTCAGCTCATTGCCGTTGCCCTTGCCTGCATGGTAGAAGTCGGTGCCATGGTCCACGCTGGCGCGGATGATGGGCAGGCCCAGCGTGACATTGACGCCCTCCACAGCCTTCCACTCCTGCTTCTCACGGTCGTAGACGAAGCCCACGGTCTTGAGGGGGATATGGCCCTGATCGTGGTACATGCAGACCACGATGTCGTACCAGCCGCCGATGGCCTGAGAGAAAACGCTGTCCGGCGGGCAGGGGCCGACAACGCCGGTGATGCCCTCGGCCTTAGCAGCCTCGATGGCCGGGGTGATCTCCTCGATCTCCTCGCGGCCGAACAGGCCGTTCTCGCCGCAGTGGGGGTTCAGGCCGGCCACCGCGATGCGGGGGTTCTCGATGCCCATATCCTTGCAGGCTTTATTGGCGATCTCGATGACTTCCAGCACACGCTCTTTCTTGACCCGGTCGCAGGCTTCGCGCAGGGAGACGTGGGTGGAGACATGGACCACGCGCAGGTCGTGGTGGGCCAGCATCATGGTGTACTTCTTGGTGTGGGTGTAGGTGGCGTAAATCTCGGTGTGGCCGTCAAAATGGGTGTAGCCGTCCGACTTCTCGCCGTGATAGTATTCCAGAGCCTTGTTCATGGCTTCCTTGTTCAGGGCGTTGGTGCAGGTAGCATCCACCTCACCGGCCATGGCCAGCTCGATGACCTTCTTGACGCACTGGAAGGCTGCATTGCCGCCCTCCACGCTCACCTTTGCCATCTCGAACTTGTTGATGTCCTCGATGAGGTCGAGGTGCAGCACGTCGATGGTTCCGGGGGTGAACAGAGCATCCGACACCTTGTCGCAGCGGTGGATGACGATGTCCTCACGGCCAACGAACTTCCTGGCCTGCTCGAACACCTTCACGTCGCCCACAACGATGGGGCGGCAGTAGGTATACTGCTCCGGATCTGCCAGAGCCTTGATGGTGATCTCCGGGCCGGAGCCGGCGGGATCGCCCATCGTAATGCCAACGATAGGTTTATTCATAACAGTGCTCTCCTTGCTCTTCTCAGTTCAGGCCCTTGGCAGCGTTCTCGGCCAGGACCTTCTTGATGGCTTCCAGACCCTCTTCGGGGACGTAGTTGAAGGGGGCGCGGCACTTGCCGATGTTGTGGCCCTGCAGGGCCACAGCGGTCTTGATGATGGTGTGGGGATTGCCGTACTTGTAGGTCTGCTGCAGGATGGCGACGGCGTCCTGAGCGGCCTGTGCGCCCTCGAGGTCGCCAGCCTTGAAGCAGTCGTAGATTTTTACGACGGTAGCAGGCCAGATGTTGGCACGGCCTGCAATACCGCCTACACCGCCCTCCTTCAGGCAGGTCAGGATAGCGCCGTCGTTGCCGGCGAGGATGGCCACATCCTTGTCCAGCTCACGGGTCAGGCGGATGTAAGCTTTCAGGTTCTCGATGTCGCCGCTGGAATCCTTTGCGCCGACGATGACGTCCACGTCACGGCAGAGGGCCTGCACGGTCTCGGGCAGGAGCTTGTTGCCGGTGCGGGGCGGGATGTTGTAGAGGATGATGGGGATGTTGACCTGCTTTGCCACGGCCACATAGTGGTCGTACAGCTCTTTCTGGGAAGCCAGCGCGAAGCTGGGGGTGATGATGGACAGTGCATCTGCGCCCATCTCCTCGGCGCGCTTGCTCATGCGGATGGTCTCGGCGGTGGTGATGCAGCCGGTGCCTGCGTAAACGGGGACGCGGCCCTTGACCTGGTCGATGACGGTAGCCAGGATCTCTTCCTTCTCCTTAAAAGAGAGGGCGTAAGCCTCGCCGTTGGTGCCCAGAGGGAACATGCCGTGGACGCCGCCTGCCAGCAGACGCTCGACCTGCTGCCGCAGAGCCTCGTGGTTGACGGTCTGCTCGTCATCGTTGTTCATCGGGGTAATTACCGGAGGGATAATGCCTTTGATGTCGCTGGTCTTCATAACGGGTTCTCCTTTTCTATTACATGATTTCCTGATACAGTTTGCGGGCGTCGTCAGCGGTGACGGGGCGCATATTGTTCACCAGCAGACGCTGCACCTGCATACCGGACTCGACCAGACCCTCGAGGTCCTCAGCGGGGACGCCGAACTCCTTCAGGCTGGTAGGGATGTCCAGATGCTTGACGATCGCTTCGAGGCGGGCGATCATCCATGCAGCCTTCTCGTCCACGGTGGTGCAGGTCTTGTTCTCGTGGCAGCAGCGGTCATAAGCCACAGCCAGACGCTCTTTGACAGCCGGATGCTCGCTGTTGAAGCGCATGACAGGAGCCAGCAGGATGGCGTTGGAGACGCCGTGTGCGATGTGGTACTTGCCGCCCAGAGGATAGCTCAGAGCGTGGACTGCGGTGGTGCCGGAAGCGGTGATGGCCAGACCGCCGTAGTAAGCTGCGATCTGCATCCGGTTCTTCTCGGCCATGGCATCGGGGTCATCGCAGGCTTTCTCAATGTTGTTCAGGATGAGGTCGAGGCCCTCCAGAGCGTACAGGTCGCTGAAGGGGTTGGCCTTGTTGCTGGTGAAGCACTCGATGCAGTGTGCCAGAGCATCAACGCCGGTAGCAGCTGCGATCTTGCGGGGCAGGTTCTTGATCATGCGGGCGTCGAGGATGACGTAGTCCGCGATCATGTTCTCGTTGACGATGCCGACCTTCAGCTCCTTCTCGGGGACAGCGACGATGGCGTTGGGAGTGACCTCAGCGCCGGTGCCGGCGGTGGTGGGGATGAGGACGATGGGGACGCACTTCTGAGCCATACCGGGCTTGTCCAGCAGCTCCTTGACGCCGTAGTCATCGGTCACCAGCACGCTTGCCAGCTTGGCTGCGTCCATGACGGAGCCGCCGCCGCAGGCCACGATGAGGTCGGCGCCGGAAGTCTTGAACTCATCCACCAGCTTCTGGACAGCCATGTAGCTGGGTTCGGGAGGCAGCTCGTCCAGAACATAATACTCTGCGCCGGAAGCCTTCACAGCCTCCTCGGGCAGGGCGAACAGGCCAGCGCCCTCAATGCCCTTGTCGGTGAACATTGCCACCTTCTTTGCACCACGGGCCTTGATGATGGCGGTGATGTTGTCCATTGCGTTCTCGCCGCCGTAAACTGCGTGCGGCATCTTCAGATTGTACTGGGTCAGCATAACAAATTTCCTCCTTCAAAAAAAATCAGCGGGTCTGGACACCGGTGGGCAGCAGAGCTTCCAGCGTATCCATCTCTTCGTTTTCGTAGATCGTACCGTCTCAGGGCAGGCCGGGAAGTTTCTGATAGGCCATGGTTTTCTCCGAATCCATCGTCTATCTCAAGTTTGCTCGGCTGCAATGCGGTCTGCAAGGTCGAGCAGCAGTTTTTCGTGGCCGAAGCCGCCCGACTTGGTGATAACGTAGCGTGTGCAGCCGCGGTAGGTGAAGCGGGCCAGCACGACGCCCTTTTCCACCTCGCACACCGGCTCAAGCTCCTTGATGCCCACGCAGTTCATGCACTGTAACAGCGTGTCGCCGCCGGTGAGCAGCAGGGTCCCAAGCGCGGGGCTGGTGAACAGTTTGCCCAGCATATGGCCGATGCTGCTGGCGATGCCGACCCGCATGCCCTCAAGGTCGAGGCCCCGGGCGGCGGCGTAATCCGCCGTGGGCTGGTTGCCGCCCTCGTCATTGGTCTCGATGATGCAACGGGGATTCGCGGCCAGCATCTCGTTGATGCCCTGCAGGGCCTCTTTGCCGTTCTCGCTCTCCCAATAGCCGGGGTCGAGCTTCTGGCGCGGGGTCAGGCGCAGGCGGGAGAAGCCGTTCTGTTCGGCCACATCCAGCTGGCGCAGGGTGATGGAGTTGACGCTTCCGCAGACCACCAGCAGACGGGGGTCCAGCTTCGGCATGGTGACCGTCCTGCGCTCGGTCATCTTCATCAGGTCGGGCAGCAGCGCTGCAAAGCCGGCACAGCCTGCCATCAGGCGGGGCTTGCCATTCTGGAACAGGGCGCGGCCCGTGGACGCAAGGTCGTCAAGACTCCCGGCGTCAAAGACCAGGATGCCCTCCTGCTCCGGCACAGCCTCACCCTCTTTCAGGGTCTGGAAGCTGTGGGCAGGCACATCGGTCTGCTCCCCGATGAGCTCCGTCACCCTGGCGTGACGCACCGGCTCGAAGGGGTCGATGCCGAAGGGGCTCTCGGTCACAGGCACGCCGCTGATATAATGTACTCCGTCCCGGGTCACACGGTCGATCTGGGGGAAGGCCGGCAGGAACGGCAGCTGGCGCCCCCCGCTGGTTTTGAGCAGGGCCGAAAGCTCTGCGCCGATGTTTCCGCGCAGAGCGGAGTCTGTCTTTTTATAGATGCTGAAAACTCCCGCACTCATCGCCTCCCGGGTCAGTTTTGCGATGACGGCGTAGGCCTCTGCAGCGGGCAGATGGCGCGTCTCGGTGTCCACCACCAGCACAGCGGCGTCATTGGCTGCAAAATCCACCTGCTCTCCGACCACGACGCGGGTGGGGATGCCGCAGGCGGCAAACTGGACACCCGTATCCAGCGCGCCTGTAAAGTCATCTGCAAGGATCAGCAGAAGCAGCATAGGTTGCTCCTCCTCTCATGATTTATTCTCTTGATACCATTATGCCTTATTTTGACACGGCGTGCATGGAAACGAGCGGTCTTTTCCGTTTTAATTTGAAACATAGATTAAGTTTTTTGGTTATAAAGTCTTAAACCGTTTCAAATCAGAACAGTCTTTGTTTGATTTTCGGGCGTTCATTTGCTAGAATAGTAGCAAATATGAACGGAGGTGTCTGTTGTGATAGAGACTCACACCCGTATTCTGGGCATCGCCCCCTACGACGGAATGCGCACTGCGATGGAGCAGGCGGCACAGGCTTATCCCAATGTCGAAATGGACATTTACACCGGCGACCTGGAAGACGGGCAGGCCATCGTGCAGCAGATGCCCCCCAACTCCTACGACTGCATCATCTCTCGCGGCGGCACCGCCGCCCTCATCCGGCAGGTGACCGACCTGCCGGTGGTGGACATCCACATCTCGGTGTACGACGTGCTGCGCACCATGAAGCTGGCCGAGAATTATTCCAGCCTCTACGCCATCGTGGGCTTCCCCTCCATCACCGAGCCGGCCCACACCCTGTGCAGTCTGCTGGACTTCAACCTCGACATCCTCACCGTGAACAACGCTGCTGAGGTGCGCCACACTCTGGAACGCCTGCAGCAGGGCGGCTACCGGATGGTGGTCTGTGACATGGTCACCCACACCATCGCCCGGGAGATGGGCTTCGATGCCTTCCTCATCACCTCCGGCGTCGAAAGCCTCCACGCCGCCATCGACCAGGCCGTGAACATCAGCTCCTGGTTCGGCTATCTGCGGCAGGAGAACCTGTTCCTCCGCAGCATCACTCAGGGCCAGAATGGCCGCGTCATCGTCATGGAGTCCAACGGCGACCTCTTCTACAGCAGCATCTCCGAAGTCCCAGCGGAGCTGAGCAGCGTTCTTCAGTCCCACATCCGGGAGATACCGGCCAGCGGCAACCTCCGCTTTTACTACACCGAGCGGGACCAGCTCTACAGCATCACCGCCCAGCAGCTGCTGATGAACAACGTCCAGCGGTATCTGTTCTACTGTGTTCCGGCCCGCATCCCGCTCCATTCCAGCCGTCCCGGCCTGCGCACTCTGAACAAGGGCGAGTGCGAATACCTCTTCGCCAACAGCTTCTACAGCCTCAGCGGCGCGATGGGTACCCAGGCGGCCGAGATACGCTCCCTCGCCCTGCTGCGCCAGCCGGTATTCATCTACGGCGAGCCCGGCACCGGCAAAGAGCAGATCGCACGTTACCTCTATCTGCACAGCTCCCTTGCAAACCACCCCTTCATCGTGGTGAACTGTGCGCTGCTGAATGAGAAGACCTGGGATTTCCTGCTCAACCACTACAACTCCCCTCTCAGCGCCACCGGAAACACCATCTACTTCCAGAATTTTGAGTCCATCTCGCCCCAGTGGAGTTCAGAGCTTCTTGCCGCCATTGAAGAAACCGGTCTTGCCCGCCGGGTGCGGCTCATCTTCTCCTGCTCCATCGTCGAGGGGGAGCCGGTGCCGGAAGTGCTGCGGCATTTCAGTGAGCGGCTGGGCTCACTGGCCCTTCCCCTGCCCTCCCTGCGCAGCCGCTCCGACGAGATCCCGTCTCTGTCCAGCCTCTACCTCAACAGCCTGAACCTCGAGCTGGGCAAGCAGCTCTCGGGCTTCGAGCCCCGGGCCATCGAGATGCTCCGCCAGTACCCCTGGCCCAACAATTACACCCAGTTCAAGAACGTCCTGCGCGCCCTCGCCGCCCTGTCGGACGGCCCCTACATCCGGGCCGGGACGGTGGCCGATATGCTCTCCAAAGAGCGGACTCTGCGGGCCGTGCCGCAGCCGGCTTCTGCCCGCAAGCCCAGTGAGCAGACCCTCGAAGAGGTCATCCGCGATGTCGTCCAACAGACCGTCGCCGCCCACGGCGGAAATCGCGCCGCCGCTGCCCGTCAGCTGGGCATCAGCCGCACGACCCTCTGGCGCTATATGGAAAAAATCGAGCAGAAACAACAGAATGTAGAAAAAGAGTCCTGAAAAGCACAAAAAAGCTCCGGCTTTCGTACGAAAACCGGAGCTTTTTTGTGTTTTTACACGCCCGAATAGGCGGAGAAGCCACCATCGATGGGCAGGCAGATGCCGGTGATAAAACCGGCAGCGTCATTGTTCAGCAGGAACAGCAGTGCGCCCACAAGGTCCTTTTCGCTGTCGCCGAAGCGGCCCATGGGGGTCGCAGCGAGGATCTTGTTGGTACGGGCCGTCGGGGTGCCGTCCTCATTGTAGAGGAGGCTGGCGTTCTGCTCGCTGGCGAAGAAGCCCGGAGCGATGGCATTCACCCGGATGCCGACTTTGCTGAAATGGACGGCCAGCCACTGGGTGAAGTTGGTCACAGCAGCCTTAGAGCCGGAGTAGGCCGGTATCTTGGTCAGGGGCAGGTAAGCGTTCATGCTGGAGATGTTGAGGATGTTGCAGCCCGGGCGGCCCACCATCTGGCGGGCGAAGGCCTGGGTGGGCAGCAGGGTGCCGATGAAGTTCAGGTCGAACACCATCTCTACACCACTCTCGTCGAGGTCGAAGAAGGTCACGGTATCGTCCTCGAGGTCGGCCATCTCGAAATACTCTTTGTCAGTGTTGGCGCGGGCGTTGTTGCCGCCGGCACCGTTCACCAGAATATCGCAGGAGCCAAGCTCTGCCATCACGTCCTCAGCCACCTGCAGGCAGTTGGCCTTGTTCATGACGTTGCAGGTGTAGCCCCTGGCGATGCCGCCCTCGGCCTCGATCTCGTCGGCCAGAGCCTTGAGCTTCTCCATATTGCGGCCCAGCAGGGCGACTTTTGCGCCTGCCCGGGCCAGAGCCTTGGCGAAGATGGAGCACAGGGTGCCGCTTGCGCCTGTGACGACGGCCACCTTGCCGGTCAGGTCAGTGTTCAGTACATTCTGTTCCATGTTCTTCCTTTTTACAGGCTCAGCTGCGGTACTCGGCGGGCAGCTGGTCCATGCTCTGCCACTTGGTCATGGCCTCTTCCAGCTTCATGCCGTTGGCCACAGCGTCGCGGCGGCAGGCGTTGACCGCCTGGATCTCCTTCATCTTCTCGCCGGTCAGGGTGTAGCCCTTCATGGCGATAAGGGTAGCGGCCCAGGCCACCATCGGGATGATGCAGAACAGCACGATGACCACCCAATTCATACCGGGGGTGTAGAGGTCGTATTGGGTGGGCAGGCTCTCAAGACCGATGAAGCTCACAGCGATGCCGACGACGGTAGCGGACAGGCTGGACACCAGCTTATCCACCAGACTGAACAGCGTACCCATGATGCCGGGGATGTAGTTGCCGCTGCGGTAAGTCTCGTAGTCGGAGCAGTCGGCGACCATGGGGATGGGCATATCGGCGGTGGCGTAGTATGCGCCGTAGCCGATGCCGAAGAATGCGATGAAGAGGATGGTGTAGAGGTTGATGGACAGGCCGTTGTCACCCATGATGGACAGGGTGAAGGCGTCGCTGCGGCCCCAGAGCAGCAGCAGCACCAGCACGCCGATGTAGCAGATGAATGCCACACTGACGTACTTCATCAGGCTGGCCTTCTGGCCCTCCTTCTGGCTGGTTCGGACGGTGAGCAGGAAGAAGGGCACGCTGAAGACGTAGCCCAGCACCATCATGGGCAGGTACAAGCCGTCATAGTTGCCCATCATGCAGCCATACAGCATACACAGGACGGTGGTGTTGGTGGCGATGGAGAGAGCCAGCTTGCAGCCGGCACCAGCCACCATCAGACGCTGCATGGGGTTATTGTTCTTGATGATCTGGACGTACTCGTGCAGCTTGACCTTCTCGCTGGCCTCGCCGCCGATGCCGAAGTACTTGGGCTGGTCCTTCTCCCAGATACCGATGATGGCCAGAATGGTGAGGAGGATGGAGATGACGATGCCCACAGGAGCCAGGGTGCGGAAGAAACCGGCAGAGGCGTAGCCGCCCTCATAGTTTTTGGCGAGGATGGGGGCGAAGAACTGCATCGCGCCCATGCCCAGCAGAGAGCCGACGGTGTTGAAAATGGTGAACAGGGGGCGCTGCTTGGGGTCGTTGGTCAGAACGGTCTGGCCGGAACGGGTGCAGCTGGTCTGGAAGGTGTAGCCGATGACCCAGACTGCGTACAGAGCCACGAAAGCCGCATAGCGCAGGAACATCGAGCTGGCGGGGATGAGCGGGGTCAGGCAGTACAGCACGAGGATGCTGGCTGCCATGATGAGGTTGCCGATGACCATGAAGGGCCGGAACTTGCCGAACTTGCCGTTGGTGCGGTCCATCAGGGCGCCGATGATGGGGTCGGTGATCGCGTCGAACAGGCGCATACCGGTGACCATGACCGAAGCGAAGATCATGGACAGGGCCAGCACCTTGCTGCCGAAGGTGGCGATGTAGGAAAGCACCAGCACATAGTACACGTTCGTTGCGCCGTTGTTCAGCGGGAACAGCACCAGCTGGTAGGTCTTGGCGCGGTTCAGGCCCGGCGCCTTTGCGGTTTGTTCACCCATTTGCGGTGTCTCCTTTTTTCTTATAAAAAACGACAGCCTGCCCGCCGTTCTGGGGGACAGGCTGCCATTCGTTTTTAACAGTTGCGGAAATCTGCGCCGGAATTACTTCTGGTCAGCTGCGGGAGCGGTATCGACCATGCTCTTCTTAGCCTTGAGGGCCTTGCTCAGCTGCCATGCGCACAGGATGGTCAGGACGGCCAGCACTGCGATGAGAGCATAGATGGCGGTCTGCCACCACGGGGTTATGGTCTTCAGGGTATCGGTGGAAGCCCAGCCGTTCATGGCGTTGGAGTTGACCACGGTGTAGAGGATGTGGTGCATCGCATCACGCATCTGAGTGACGATGTAGGCATCGTTCTCATAGTTTGCAGCCTTGGTGGTGTGGATCTTGGGCATCGGGCTGTCCCAGATGTCGGAGCCGGCGATGAGGCCGTCCACCAGGTCCATGTACTGGCTGGAACCGGAGAAGTCGGTGATGCACATGCCGCGCATACCCAGCTCGCCGCGCAGGAAGCCGGTCAGCAGGTTGGCGTTAGCGCCGCACCAGGTAGCACCCCAGCGGTTGAAGCCGGTCATAACGCTCCAGGCGCCGCCATCGGTGATGGCCTTGTCAGCGACTTCCAGATAGATCTCACGAGCGGTCTGCTCGTTCAGCCAGGTGTTGACACCGCGGCGGCTGGTCTCGGAGTCGTTCAGGGCGACGTGCTTCAGGTAGACGTAGACGCCCTTGGACTGGATGCCCTGCACCTCAGCAGCGCAGATGGTGCCAGCCACGAACGGGTCCTCAGAGTAGTACTCGAAGTTACGGCCGCAGTAAGCGGTGCGGTGCATATTGATGCCGGGGCCGTACAGGCCGGAGTAACCCATGGCCAGGCAGTCCTCGCCGATGCACCTGCCGACCTCGTTGATGAGGTCAACATTGAAGGTAGCAGCCATGACGTCCTCGGAGGTGTAGCACATTGCGGATGCACCACCGGTCAGGGCAGCGGTCAGACCCTGAGGGCCGTTCTCGTCCTTGGTAGCAGTCTTGCCGATGGAGGCAGCGGCTGCGGTGTTGTGGAAGCCGAGGGTGATGGTGTTGACCATCTCGCTGTAGGTCAGCTGGTCCAGCAGGGTATCCCACTCGGGATCATCGAAGTCCTTGCCGATCATGGAAGCGAGGGTCAGGCCGTTCTTGGCGCCCAGAGTGGGCATCTCGACGCTGTTGGCCTCAGAGCCGTCGTACTTGGTGAAGGCGAGGCTTGCAGCCAGAGTCTCGTTGGCGGTCAGCTGTGCGGGAGCGGTGGGGATGGTGCCGGTCCAGTCGGAGCGGCTCATCCAGGTCACACTGCCGGGAGCATCGCTGCTCTTGTTGGGGTCGGACTCGTCAAACAGGTTGGTGATGGCAGTGCCATTTGCGCCGGTGGAGAAGGTGGTGGTATCGAGGGTGTCGTTGGTCCACTTCCAGACGAGGTCGGTGCTGCCGTCCTCGGTCATGCGGCCATTGGTGTTCTCGACGGTGTAGCCCTTGGCAGCCAGGATGTTGTTGACTGCGTTGTGGGAATCGGTGGCAGCGGTGAAGTAGTAGTCACCGGCGTCCACGATGTAGGTCTTGGCGTTGTTCGCGTCGTAGGTGCGCAGCTCGCTCTTCGGGACAGTGATGGTCACGTCCTCAGAAGCGCCGGGAGCCAGCACGTCGGTCTTTGCGAAGCCGCACAGCTCAGCAGCAGCCTTCTCGATGCCGTTTGCCTTGTCGTAAGCGGTGTAGGGAGACTGGAAGTAGATCTGGACGGTCTCCTTGCCGGAGAAGGTCTTGCCGGTGTTGGTGACCTTCAGGGTGACGGTGAAGGCATCGTCAGACTCGGTCACGTTGAAGTTGGAGTATGCGAAGGTGGTGTAGCTGTCGCCGTAACCGAAGGGGTAAGCAACGGTGGTCGCCCAGTTGTAATCGCCAGCCTTGGCGGTACCCATGACGACATCCTCGTAACGGGTCTCAAAGTAACGGTAGCCCAGGTAGATGCCTTCCTGATAGACACTGTACATACCCTGCACGTCAGCACCCTCGGTCAGCAGGTTGTACTCTGCTGCGTTGGGGTAAGCCTGGGTGTAGAAGTTGTACATAGCGGGGTTTGCCATGTTGTCGTACAGATAGGTATCGACCAGAGAGCCGGAGGGGGTGACAGCGCCGGACAGCAGCTGGCCCACACCGTTGATGCCGGTCTGGCCCACGTCGCCGATCCACATAGCAGCGTCGATGCCGTAGTCCTCACCGCAGATCTCGGGGTTGAGGAAGTCCAGCTCGATGGCGTTGGAGCTGTTGATGAGGACGACGATGTTCTTGAAGGTACCGTTGTCCTTCAGAGCCTTCAGGTTCTGCAGCAGCTCGATCTCTTCAGCGGACAGAGCGAGGTAGTTGCCGTCGCCCTCCTGGCCGGAGATCCAGCTGTCGCTGGTGCCATTCTCGCCGCTGGGAAGGTCTGCGCCCTCACCGCCGGAGCGGGAGAGGACCACGATCGCAGCGTCGCCGTACTCAGCAAAGCTGGACTCAGCGCTGGACAGAGCGCTCCAGGGAGCCTCGTTGACAGCGTACTGGGTGTTCGCCTCCAGAGTATCGGAGATGGAAGCGGGGGTCAGGCGGCTGTACTTGCTCATCATGGAGTCAGAGCTGTACAGGTCCCACAGGGTCTGGTTGATGGTGATGCCCTGAGCTTCCAGAGCCTGCTTGAGGTTGGGAGCCTTGCTGGTATCGACAGAGCCGGAGCCGGTGCCGCCGTACATCAGGTCCACAGAGCCGTGGCCGAACAGGCTGACCTTAGCGCCGCTGGCCAGAGGCAGAGCATTGTTCTCGTTCTTCAGCAGAGCTGCGCCCTCGGCCTCGACCGTCGCGCACAGTTCGGCCTCGTAAGCCTCGCGCTCCTCATCGGAAGCAAAGCCCTTCTTGAAGTATTCGGTATCGCCGGTATTCTCGCCGTGGATGATCTTATAGGTAGATGCATTCAGAGCGACGTTGATGGTGGTAGCGTACTGGTTTGCGATGATGTTGCCCACGATGGCAGCGACGGTCAGGATCGCCGTCAGGCCGGTGAGAACAGACCACAGCCGTACTTTCGGTTTGGTGTTTTTCACGGATTCTCCTCCTTTTTTCTATAACAACCGCCGGTCGGCGGAATGTTTCACAAATCAGACCCAGTTTGCACTCTTGGACTTGGTCTTGACCAGCTTGTAGCTGGGATTCGGGGTTTCCACATGACGGAAGGAAGCGGTGTCGGTGCAGTCACCGGCCACAGCCTTGACTTCGATTTCGCCGGTCAGCGGCACACGGAAGCTGAAGACGTGCTCGCCGGTCTGCTCGCCGACCTTCTCGCCGTTGACGTAGAGGGCGACGGACTTCTGGTTGGAGTAGACCTTCACTTCCATCTCGCTCTCCGTGCGGTCGGTGAACCGCTTGGAGCAGATGTGGACAAAGTTCTCGTCGCTCCACCATGCCTTGTAGAGGTAGAAGCTGTCCTTCCGGGTCTTCCGGTCGAAGGTGACGAGGCCCTTATGGTTCATGCCCGGCTCGCCGCCCTGGTCGCGGGCGTCGGCTGCAAAGTCGAACATATTCCAGACGTGGGTCGCCCACATCCACTTATGCCGGTCGAAGCAGCGGAGCATGTACTCGTGATACTTTGCCTGATACTCTTCGGTGTGGTCGCCGCGGCGGGGCTTCGAGCTGTGGAGATTCGGCATACCCTCGGCACCGTACTCGGAGAAGCCCAGAGGACGGTTGGGGTAGACCAGATGGAAGAAGTCCATCCACAGGTCGTTCAGGAACAGGCCCGGCACATACCAGCCGAGGTAGAGGTTCCAGCTGACGAGGTCGGTGATGTGGGCCACCGGGTTGAAGGGGCCGCACATAGCGTAGCAGGCCAGCGTGGTCAGGCGGGTGGAGTCCATCTTGTGGCACAGGTCGTTCAGCTCGCGGTGATTGTCGAGCATATCGGCCTTGTCCCTGGTGGAGATGGTGATCTCATTGGAGACGCCCCAGCAGACGATGCAGGGGTGGTTGTAGTTCTGGTAGATGAGCTCCTTCATCTGGCTGATGGTGTTGGCGCGGCCATTGGGCAGGTGCTCGGAGATGTAGGGGATCTCAGCCCAGACCACCATGCCGTACTGGTCACAGAGGTCGTAGAAGTACTGGTCGTGCTGGTAGTGGGCCAGCCGGACGGTGTTGGCACCCAGCTCCCGGATGAGGGCCATATCCTCATCGTGCATCTCGCGGGTGATGGCGTTGCCCACACCCTTGCGGTCCTGATGGCGGGAGACGCCGTGGAGCGGATAGGGACGGCCATTGAGGAAGAAGCCGTTCCTGGAGTCCACCGAGAAGGTGCGCAGACCCACGCGGGTGGAAACTTCGTCCACCACGGTGCCGTCGCTGCTCAGGCGGACGACACAGGTGTAGAGATAGGGGTCCTTCACGCCGTCCCAGAGGTGGGGAGCGTCGAGGTGGAGCTGAGCGTCTGCGCCCTCAGCCCTGGCCACGATGCTGCCGGCTGCGTCCTGCAGCTCGACGGAGACAGCGCCCTCACCTTCCACGATAGTCTCGACCCGGATGTCAGCCTTGCCGTCCTTGAGGACGGGGGTGATCTTGACGCCGGTGTCGCCGAAGTGGCCCAGAGCGATGTGGTTCTTGCTGACCACCATCAGGCTGATGTCGCGGTAGATGCCGCCGTAGAATGTAAAGTCGGCCTTCTGGGGGTAGACGTGGTCGTTGATGCTGTTGTCCACCTCGACGGTGAGCTGGTTGTCTTTTGCCAGCAGGTCGGAGACATGGACACGGAAGGTGGAGTAGCCGCCGTCGTGGGTGCAGATGTTCCTGCCGTTCAGCAGAACTTTGGCGCTGGAATTGACGCCCTCGAACTGCAGCCAGACTTCCTGCGAAGCTGCATCGAACGCCGGAGCGGCAAAGGTGGTGCTGTAGGTGCAGGTGCCGCGCCAGTAATCGTTGCCGCCGTCCTGGCCGTCTTTTGCGTTCCAAGTGTGGGGCAGCTCCACCAGAGTGGTCTTGCCGTCCGGCCCGGTGAACTGCCAGTCCTGCATGAGCTTGGCGATGCTTCGCATTCGTTTTCCTCCCGTGTATCTGTAGCGTTTTCTCTGTTGTGCGGTCGTTTTTCTGTCTTTCGCTATTATTTTATCAAAGACTTTTCCTTTCGCAAGACCGTTGCGATAATCGGTCGAATGGTGTGGATATTCGGTTTTGCTCTCACAAATCGAAGCTGATATATTTGTGCATCTCTCACAAACAGTTGGATACAACGAGAAAAATGCAAAAAGAAAAGAGACCATCTCACATTGATTTTGTGAGACGGTCTCAACCTCTCAGTCTGCTTCGCAGACAGCTCCCCTACCGAGGGGAGCCTCTGGCGAAGAGGGCAGGCTTTACGAAATGCCAAGGCCTCTCCTCGATAGGAGCAACAACGACGACCGCCGCCAGTGGCGGAAACAGGGAGTCGCTGTTGGGGCCGCGGCCAGCAAGACGCAAGCAAAGCGCTGCGGATGCTGGGTGCCGCAACCCGGGCAGTGGCAGCGCGTCAGCGCTGACGGAGAGGTTACTTCCCCTGCGGAAAAATGATCTTCACCGCAAAGAACCCGTTCTGGCTCTCTGTGGTCAGGGTACCTTTATACTTCTGAACGATGCGGTTGGTCACTTTGACGGCGTAATGGGCGGCACGGGTGTCGGCAGACTCCGCCGGGCGGTCGGGGCTGATGACGTTCACCACCACGAAGCTCTGCCGGGTACAGACCAGCAGGTCGATGCAGCGGCGCTCCGGTTCCGGCACCTTCACTGCACTTTCAATGGCGTGGTCCAGCATATTGGCAAAAAGGGCGTAGAGGTCGCTGGCCTCAAAAAAGTTCAGACAGCTGCCGTCCGTCACCGCGTTGAGCTGGATGCGGCGGGACTCGCAGAGCAGGCTCTTTTCCGTGAGTACCACGTCCAGCACCTCATTGCCGGTGTTTCGGCTGGCGTCGTAGAGCTGAGCGGCCTTTTCGGCCTCGTCGATGTGGGCTTTCAGCTCCGGGTCTGCCGGGGCGCTCGACATCTGGCGAAGCGCGGCGATTTGAAGCTTCAGCTCGTGGCAGCGCTTGTTGATGATCTGGACGTTCTGCCGCGCCACCTGGTACTGCTCCCGCTGGCGCTCATATAATAGGTTGAGGGTGTCCATCTCCTTCTGCATGGCCGAGAGCTTGAACACCTCGGTCTGGAAGTAGAGCAGGGTCAGGAAGTAAAACTGCCCGACAAACATCGTTATGACGAGACTGCGATCCAGCACCACCACCTGCCCGCTGCTCAGCAGCGCAGCCTGGAACATGAAGAGGATTCCGATGAAAAAGGCGCTGGTCAGCTGGCGCGGGCCGATGTTATACGCTCCTTTATAAGACATCTTCCGGGAGAGGGTGGTGCAGATAACAAAATAAAAGAATGCACCAGCGGCCAGTTGTGCCAGCATGACCGGCAGGCTTCTGAGGTCAAGGGGCGTTCCCCGCCACTCGAAGAATACTTCCACCAGATGCCAGCACTCGTAAGCGGTCTGGGAGGCAAGCAGGCTCCATACGGCACAGTAGAGCGCACTCTTTTTGTCTATCTCAACGCAGGCGTATATCATCATGCCCAGCAGGACGAAAAACGCGACATAGAGCGTCAGCAGAGAGAATTGAAGTCCGTGGAGGCTGGTGCTCTGGGCCGAGGGGTCGAGCACATAGGTCAGCCCCAGCAGCGGCAGCAACATCCCCAGCGCCCGCAGGCGGGCGTGAGGCCGGTGCTTGAGCGGGATGCAGAACGCCACCGCAGCAGTCCACCGCAGCAATGCCCGGAGGATGACATGGCGTGCAAGAAGATTCACAGCACACCTCCGATGTAGGACGCCACCGCCGTCAGGAAAGCCGCACGCTGGCGGCGGCTGATCTCCAGGTGGTCGGTGTTGACGTGGACAAAGTCGTTCTCCACAGCCTTTACATATTTCAGGTTGACCAGATAACACTGGTTACAGCGGGAAAAATGGTACTGCGCCAGCTGCTTTTCGGCGCTGGCAAGGCTGGCACGGACGGAAAACTCACCCTTGGTGGTGTGATACCAGAGCAGCCGGTCATGGGTCTCGAGATAGTAGATGTCGCCAGTAGAGAGCACCTGCATCCCGCCTCCGGCCAGCTGTAAAACGACCTGCCCGCCCCGGCGGCGCTGCACCCGCTGAACAGCCCGTGAGAGCTTGGTGCAGAACTGGTAGTAGTTCACCGGCTTGAGGACATAGTCCAGTGCGTCCACCTCGTAGCCCTTGATAGCGTACTGCGCCATGTTGGTCACGAACACCAGCACGGCGTCTGCGTCCACGGCCCGTATCTTCTCCGCCGCGCCGAAGCCGTCCAGTCCCGGCATCTCCACATCCATAAAGATGATGTCATACCCCGGCTCGTAGTGCTCCGCGATGACAGCTCCATCCTCGATGGGCAGCACCTCGACCTGCAGGCTGTTCTCGGCGGCGTACTGCCGGATGAACCGGCACAGCTCGTCCCGCACTTCCTGCTGGTCTTCGACGACAGCAATTTTCAGCATCCCGCAGTCTCTCCCTTCTCCGTTCCATTCCATTTGCTGCTTTTTATTGAAACATACTTTGGTGCGAAATGCAACGGAGAAGTTCGAAATCGCTTTCAGCCCATGACGACCTGCACGTTCACCTCGGCACCCTCCGCTGCCAGCGGCAGAACACTGCCTTGCAGAGGCTTGCCGTCCACGGTCACGCTCTTGACGCCATGCTGCACTCCGGCGGCATTGTCCACCGTGATGTGATAGGTCGCCCCACGGAAGCGGCGGGTCACAGTGAAGCCGGACAGGGTGTGCGGGATGCAGGGGTCCACCTTCAGTCCGTCCAGCGTGGGCTGGATGCCCAGAATATACTGGCTCACATTGAAGAACGTCCACGCCGCCGTGCCGGTCAGCCAGCTGTTCTTGGCCTCGCCAAAGGTGGGCGCATCCCTGCCGGCTACCATCTGGCTGTAGACATAGGGCTCTGTGCGGTGTATCTCCGAAATATCCTCAATGTAGGCCGGGCAGGTCTTGCGGTAGACCTCAAAGGCACGGTCGCCGTGGCCCAAAACGGCCTCAGCGCAGCTGATCCACGGGTTATTGTGGCAGAAAATGCCGGCGTTCTCTTTGTATCCCGGAGGATAGCTGGAGATCTCGCCCAGATTGAGCTGATAGCTGGTGTAGGCCGGCTGATGCAGCATCACGCCATATTTCGTATCCAGCCGCTCTTCCACGCTCTTCAACGCCTGCGCAGCCTGACCGCTCTCCCGGCCAATGCCGGCCATAACACACATACCCTGCGGTTCGATAAAGATTTGGCCCTCCGTACACTCTTTGCTGCCCACCGGCTTGCCAAAGGCATCGTAGGCGCGGCGGAACCATGCTCCGTCCCAGCCAGCCGTCAGCGCGGCCTGCTCCACGGCCTCAATGCTCTTGCGGGCAGCGGCCGCTTCCTCATCCAGATGCAGGTGGTCGCACAGTTCGGCGTACTCCCGGCCATACTTGACGAACATACCGGCGATGAACACGCTCTCGGCTACCGGACCCTCGCTGGGGCCGGTGATCTGAAAGCTCTCACCCGGATGCTCGGAGAAGCAGTTCAGGTTCAGGCAGTCGTTCCAGTCGGCGCGGCCGATGAGCGGCAGGCCGTGGGGGCCAAGGTGCGTAACGGTGAAGTTGAAGCTGCGGCGCAGATGTTCCAGCAGCGGCTGGGCCTTGGACTCGTCATTGTCGAACGGTACCTGCTCATCCAGAATGCTCCAGTCTCCGGTCTCCCGCAGGTAGGCGGCAGCGCCGGCGATGAGCCACAGCGGGTCGTCGTTGAAGCCAGTGCCGATGTCGCGGTTTCCCTTTTTGGTCAGCGGCTGATACTGATGGTAAGCACTGCCATCCTCAAACTGGGTGGCCGCAATGTCCAGAATGCGCTCCCTTGCACGGGAGGGGATGATATGCACAAAGCCCAGCAGATCCTGACAGCTGTCGCGGAAGCCCATGCCACGGCCCATGCCACTCTCGTAATAGCTGGCGCTCCGGCTCATATTGAAGGTGACCATGCACTGGTACTGGTGCCAGATGTTCACCATGCGGTCCAGCTTTTCCTCTCCGGAGTGCAGCTGATAGGTAGAGAGCAGGTCTTTCCAGTGGGCGGCCAGCGCAGCGCGGGCCGCATCGACCTGCGCGTCGGTGGCATAGCGCTCCATCATGGCGTAGGCGCGGGCTTTGTTGATGACGCCCGGCGCGACGAATTTTTCCTCCTGCGGGTTCTCGATGTAACCCAGACCGAACAGGATGCTGCGGCACTCTCCCGGGGCCAGCTTTACATGGATGTGCAGCGCACCAACAGGAGCCCAGCCATGGGCGATGCTGCCGGAGCAATGGCCTGCCCGAACGGCCTGCGGGTCTGCCGGGCCGCCATATACGCCGCAGAATGCATCACGGGAGGTATCAAAGCTGCTGATGGGGCAGTTGGCCCAGAAAACAGCGTAGTGGTCACGGCGCTCACGGTATTCGGTCTTATGATAGACAGCGCTGCCCTCCACCTCGACTTCACCGGTGGAGAAATTGCGCTGGAAGTTGGAGCTGTCGTCCACAGCGTCCCACAGGCAGAACTCCACATAGCTGAACACATCCAGCTCTTTTTCCGTGCCGCTGTCGTTGCGCAGGGTCAGGCGGTCCAGCTCACAGGCATCGCCTTTGGGCACAAACAGCTCCTGCTGTGCCGTCACGCCGTTCTTTCTGCCTTCCAGTATCGTGTAGCCCAGACCATGGCGGCAGGTGTAACTGTCCAGTTCGGTCTTTGTTGGCTGCCAGCCGGGGTTCCACACCGTATCGCCATCCTTGATATAGATATGGTGGCCGTCCATATCCAGCGGGGAGCTGTTGTAGCGGTAACGGGTCAGCCGGCGCAGCCGCGCATCGCGGTAAAAGCTATAGCCGCCGGCTGTGTTGGAAACCAGACTGAAAAAATCCTCACTGCCAAGGTAGTTGATCCAGGGCAGCGGGGTCTGCGGGGTGGTGATGACGTACTCTTTGTTCTGGTCGTCAAAATGTCCGAATCTCATAACGCTTCCTCCTTAAAACCTGCTCACGAAAACGATTGAGAGCTTTTGAAAGAAGCGGTCTCTTTGTTTTTAGCATAGCCTATCCGTGTAAAAATTGCAAGTACTTTTTCAAGATTCCGCCCAAAGTTCTCCAAAAAATATGCATCGTTTCATCACAAACATCCGCAGTGCCGCACACCTTTCCGATCCGCATCCTCTCCCTCTCCCGCCTGTCCTGTTCCTTTCGGCTCCGAAAAAAGCAGCGAAACTTTTTCGATTTTAACCGAAATGTAACGAAATCCAATCGAGATGCACAATTTTGGTCTTCAAAAAGCAAGCAAGCTGCTGAAATCAATGCGTTATGGTTAAAACTTTTTCTTTTTCGCTTGATTTTTGGTACAGAATGCGCTATATTGAATTTGCGAAAACGATTAAGGACTTTGCAGGAAGCGATTCCAAGAATCCTTTCCCGGAAAGGAGGCCAGCCGATGCCATCTCTGAAAGATTTGGCAAAAGAATGCGGCGTATCCGTCGCAACCGTCAGCAAGGCTCTGAACGATCAGCCTGACATTGCCGCCGCAACAAGAGAGCGCATCCGCGCAGCGGCTCGCCGTATGGGGTATCTGCCCAACGCAGCGGCCCGGGCCCTCAAAACCAACCGTACTTATAATTTGGGGGTCCTGTTCGTTGACGAACGGCAAAGCGGCCTGACTCACGAATACTTCTCCGCCGTGCTGGACAGCTTCAAGGTAGAAGCAGAAAAGCGCGGCTACGACATTACCTTTATCAACCATAACATCAGCGGCAGGAGCATGACCTACCTGGAGCACTGCCATTACCGCAGTGTGGACGGTGTGGTGATCGCCTGCGTGAACTTTTACGACCCACAGGTAGTGGAGCTGGTCAACAGTGATGTTCCGGTGGTGACCATCGACCATGTGTTCAACAACCGCATGGCAGTCCTGTCGGACAACGTGGCGGGTCTCAAAGCTCTGGTCAAGCAGGCATGGGCCTGCGGACACCGGCGCATCGCTTTTATCCACGGCGAAAAGACCTCGGTCACTGAAAACCGCATCGCCGGCTTTTATCAGGCCTGTGAAGAACTGGGGCTGGAGATACCGGAAGAGTACGTCCGCGACGGCGTGTATCACGATGTCGAGCGCTGTGCAGAAGAGACCCGGGCGCTGCTGGCACTGCCGCAGCGGCCCACCTGCATCATCTTCCCGGATGATTTCTCCGCACTGGGCGGCTATAACGCTCTGGCAGAAGCGGGGCTGAGCATCCCGGATGACATCTCAGTGATGGGATACGACGGCATCTACCTTTCCCGGGTGGTCAACCCCTCGCTGGTGACCTACCAGCAGAACACAGCCGCTCTCGGCCAGACCGCAGCGGACAAGCTCATCGAACTCATCGAGCACCCGCGGGTCACACTGCCGGAGCAGCTCCGAGTCTCCGGCAGGCTGCTGTCGGGCAGGTCAGTCCGCAGCCTTTGATTTTGGACCAGAACTCCTATGGCGGAGTTTTTTGAAGAAAATGGAAAACCATGAAGGAGGTTTACCCTTATGAAAAAGATCTCTCGTCGTAATTTTCTGCTCGCTTCCGGTGTCGTGACTATTGGCGCAGCCCTCACAGCATGCGGCGGCTCTTCTTCCACCAGCACAGCAGCATCCTCCACCGCTTCTTCCGCAGCCGCATCCGAGGCTCCCGCAGCAGGCGGCAAGACCCTGAACATCTGGTGCTGGAACGATGAGTTCCAGAGCCGCTTCAACGATTACTATCCTGAAGTTGCCGAAATCGCAGCCGATAAGTCCACCACCACCCTGAAGGACGGCACCATCGTCAAGTGGACCATCAACCCCAACGACAACAACAACTATCAGAACAAGCTGGACGAAGGTCTGCTGAATCAGGAATCTGCTGCCGATGACGACAAGATCGACATCTTCTTGGTAGAAGCGGATTACGCCCTGAAGTATGTGGATTCCGATTATACACTGGATGTCAAGGCGGACATCGGCCTGACCGATGCCGATCTGGCACAGCAGTATCAGTACACCAAGGACATCGTCAGTGTGGATGGCAGCCAGCGCGGCACCACCTGGCAGGCAACTCCCGGCCTGTTCGCTTACCGCCGCAGTATCGCCAAGGACGTGCTGGGTACCGATGACCCCACCGAGGTACAGAGCTATCTGTCCGACTGGGATAAGTTCAACGATGTGGCCGCTCAGGCTTATGCCAAGGGCTACAAGATGCTGTCCGGCTTCGACGATTCCTTCCGCACCTTCTCCAACAACATTGCAGCTCCCTGGGTGGACGGAACCACGATCAATGTGGACGAGAACATGATGAAGTGGGTCGACCAGACCAAGGAATACACCGATAAGGGCTACAACAACAAGTCCAGCCTGTGGGACAGCCAGTGGGCAGCAGATCAGGGTCCCACCGGTAAGGTATTCGGCTTCTTCTACTCCACCTGGGGCATCAACTTCACCCTGCTGGGCAACTCGCTGGCAACGCCCGTGGCTGACGGCGAAAAGCCGCAGGTGGGTAACGGCATCTACGGCGACTACGCCGTGTGCGAAGGCCCTCAGCCCTACTACTGGGGCGGCACCTGGATCTGCGGCGCGGCCGGCAGCGACAACATTGATCTGATCCGCGATGTCATGCAGAAGCTGACCTGCGACGAAGCTATCATGAAGCAGATCACTCTGGATACCGAGGATTACACCAACAACGAGAAAGCTATGGAAGAGATCGCCAGCAGCGATTACAAGTCCGACTTCCTGGGCGGCCAGAACCATATCGCGCTGTTCGCAGAGGCAGCCAAGAAGATCGATATGTCCAACGCAGGTCCTTACGACCAGGGCATCACCGAGAGCTTCCAGGCCGCGTTCAAGGATTACTTCACCGGCAATGTGGACGAAGACACTGCCAAGGAAAACTTCAAGACCTCTGTTCAGGAAAAGTACCCCGAACTGACCGATGTGGTATGGCCCGCATAAGCGGCTGACCCACTCGTTCCTATGGAAAAGTGAATACAGGGGGCGGGCGGCACATCTCGCCCGCCCCTTTGCTTTTCCAATCACGACAGGAGGCGATCCTTATGGGAGAAAAGACGAAAAAGAAAGGGTCGATCAGCTACGCAAAATGGGGCTATATCTTCATTGCGCCGTTCTTCATCATCTTTGCGGTATTTCAGCTGATCCCTCTGATCTCCACCATTTATTACAGCTTTTTTGAGTATTACCGCAGCGGCCTGAAAGTCATCGGCCCCAATTTTGCGGGCCTGAAAAACTACATCACCCTGTTTTCCACCGATCTTCCCAAGTATTTCAGTAACACCCTGATCCTGTGGATCATCGGCTTCATCCCGCAGATCGCCATCTCCCTGCTGCTGGCAGCATGGTTCACAGATCTGCGCCTGAAGCTGAAGGGCCAGACCTTCTTCAAGACGGTCATCTACATGCCCAACCTCATCATGGCCTCGGCTTTCGCCATGCTCTTCTTTGCCCTGTTCTCCGACAATGGCCCGGTGAACGCCGTGCTCATGAGCATGGGCTGGACAACGGAGCCCATCAGCTTTCTGAATACGGTGTGGGGCAACCGCGCACTGGTAGGCCTGATGAACTTCCTGATGTGGTTCGGCAACACCACCATCATGCTGATGGCCGCCATTATGGGTGTGGACCCCACCCTGTACGAAGCCGCCGAACTGGACGGCTGCACCCCGAACCAGATGTTCTGGAAGATCACCATCCCGCTGATCCGCCCCATTCTGGTATATGTGATGATCACCTCCATGATCGGCGGCCTGCAGATGTTTGATGTGCCGCAGATTTTGACCAACGGCAAGGGTGGACCGGACCGCACCTCCACCACCATGATCATGTATCTGAACAATCACCTGTTCAGCAAGAACTATGGCATGGCCGGTGCCGTTTCCGTGGTCCTGTTCCTGGTGTGCGCCGTGCTGTGTGTCGTGGTCTACTTCTCCCTCACCAAGGAGGATGACGGCCTGACCAAAGCCCAGCACAACGAGCTGAAAGCTGCAAAAAAGGTTGCTGCCAAGGCAGCAAAAGGGGGTAAGTGAATATGGCACACGCTCCGAAAACACGATCCGAAAAAGCAGTCCTGTCCGCGCGCCGTGCGTGGTGTTATCTGGTGCTGGTGCTCATCAGCTTTCTGTGCCTGTTCTTCTTCTATATTCTGATCGTCAACTCCACCCGCACCCACTTTGAGATCCAGAAGGGATTCTCGCTGCTGCCCGGCAAGTCGATGCTCACCAACTTCAAGAATGTGCTGGCCGACGCCAACATCCCGGTGGGCAGCGGCATCCGCAACAGTCTTATCGTGTCGGCCTGCTCTGCAGCCCTCAGCGTCTACTTCTCGGCCCTGACGGCCTACGGCATCTATGCCTACAACTTCCGCTTCAAAAAGGCCGCTTTCGCCATCATCCTGCTCATCATGACCATGCCCACACAGGTGTCCGCACTGGGCTTTCTGCAGCTGATCACCAAGATGGGCCTGAAGAACAGCTTTATCCCGCTGATCGTCCCCAGCATCGCGGCACCCACCGTGTTCTTCTTCATGAAGCAGTATCTGGACGCTTCCCTCCCCATGGAGATCGTGGAGGCGGCCCGCATCGACGGGGCCGGCGAGTTCTACACCTTCAACCATATCGTACTTCCCATCATGAAGCCGGCACTGGCCGTACAGGCCATTTTCTCCTTCGTGGCCAGCTGGAACAACTACTTCATTCCTGCTCTGGTACTGGACAGCGCCGACAAAAAGACCCTGCCCATCCTCATTGCCCAGCTGCGCAGTGCAGACTTCCTCAAGTTCGATATGGGCAAAGTCTACATGATGGTAGCCATCGCCATCCTGCCCGTCATCGTCGTCTATCTGCTGCTGAGCAAGTTCATTGTCCGCGGCATAGCTCTTGGCGGCGTGAAAGGCTGATTTTCCACTCCGACTCAGATGCAAAAACAGCAGAAGGCCCGTTTCCGAAGAAGCGGGCCTTCTGCTATTTTGTACGCAAAACCGCCCCGGTTTCCGTAACAGGAAGCCGGGGCGGCTCGTTATGCTATTATAAAAGCGTCGGCACTTCCTTTGCCAGCAGATCAGCCAGCTGTGCGTGGCCCTTACGGGTCAGATGCATGAAGTCCACCTGATTGAACTCGCAGTCGGCAGCATTGAGGAAATGGACGTTCTGACGTTCCGCAACGATACGGAACTGCTCGGCCACACCCTTCGACTTTTCCACACAGCCCTCGCCCATGACGGCATCATGGAAACCATCGCCGATGCGGGGCGGGGCCACGACGAGGATATTGGGAGCCTTGGTCCCCCAGCAGTCCACGCTCTTGGCCTTGAGGATCAGCCGTTCCATACCCGCGCCGATGCAGGCGGCATTGGCGTTGAACCGCTCTTTGACGTCGTTGGTACCCAGCATGATGATGAGCAGATCGATGACTTCATGGCTCTTGAGGAGCGAATAAGCCACGCTCAGAGCGTCCATTGACTCATGGATGGGGTCCACGAAAACGGTCGTCCGGCCCGAAAGGCCCTCTTCCGTCACGAGATAGTCGCTGCCAAGCGCCGTTTGCAGGCGGCAGGGCCAGCGCTCGTCCTCGTTGAAGCGGATGCCGTGGTCGGCACAGTCCGCCGGGTCGGCACAGTAGCCGTGGGTGTTGGAGTCGCCCAGACAAAGGATATGTTTTTTCATCGTCTCTTCCCCTTTCAAATCTCGCCCCGCGACTGGCGGAAATAGTAAACTGCGCCCACCATGCCGGCGTCGTTGTGGAGCTGGGCGGCGCGGATCTCCAGTCCTTCCGCAAAAGCGGGCATCACAGAGGCACGCACTTTCCTTGCAACGGGGTCTATCAGCAGCTCCTGCTGTGCGCTGACGCCGCCGCCGATGAGGATGAGCTGCGGGTTGAAGATATGCACCATGCCCGCAAGGCCCTGAGCGATCTCATCCGTCCAGTCGTCCAGAAGCGCCAGGATGGTGGGGTCGCCTGCATGGGCCGATTCAAAGATAGCGCGGCCATCCTTCCACTTCGGGTTCCGGGGCTGTGCGCCCCGCACCAGAGCGGTGGTTGCGGCGTACCGCTCCCAGCAGCCCGACGCGCCGCAGGTGCAGAACACGCCATCCAGCGCGTGGGTGCGGAAGTGTCCCAGCTCACCACCGAGACCCCGCGCACCTTCCAGCAGGCGGCCTCCGGTGAGGATGCCGCCGCCGACGCCGGTCCCCAGCGTGACACCGATGACGTCCGTGTAACCCTTCGCGCCGCCGACCCAGACTTCACCCAGCGTCATGCAGTTGGCGTCGTTGGCGACAGTGGTCGGCAGGCCGAACTTTGCTTCCAGCTCTGCTTTAATGGGGCTTCCGATGTAGTTGGGCAGGCTGCCGCAGGTCCCGGCCACGATGCCCTTTCTGGTGTCGATTTGTCCTGCGGCGGAAACGCCGATGCCCGCAAGGCCCTGCGGTTCAACAGCCTGCTCCTTGAGGAACTGTTCGGCAGCAGACAGCACCGTGGTGAGGATGGGCGTCTCGTAGTTGTCGAAGCAGACGCTCTGCTCCGTTTTGGAGAGCACACGGCCCTCTTCGTCCACGATTCCCAGTTTGACGGCAGTGCCGCCAATATCAATGGCAAGATACTGTTTCATCGTCGTATCTCCGTATTATTTGTGCATGGCGTTGATGGCACCGGTGAAGCGGGCGGTGATCTCCGCCGGGCGGGTGATGGCACCGCCGACGACGAGGGCAAAAGCTCCGGCTTCCAGCGCCTTGACAGCCTGCTCAGGGTAATGGATATGACCCTCGGCAATGATCTTTGCCGGGCATTCCGCGGCCAGTTTGTGGACAAACTCAAAATCAATATCGTTGATTCCCTGCGTCTCGGGGGTGTAGCCGCGCATGGTGGTACCCACAAAATCAGCACCGGCCTCGGCGCAGAGCATGGCGTTCTCGAAATTGTCGCAGTCCGCCATGAGCAGCTGGTCGGGATATTTCGCCTTGATGGCGCGAATGAACTGGGCCGAAGTAGAGCCGTCGGGGCGGATGGCGGCAGTTCCCTGCACGGCGAGGATGTCCACGCCGCAGGCCACCAGCTCATCCACCTCCTTCATGGTGACGGTGATGTACATGGGGGTGCCGGGGTAATCCTTTTTGATGATGCCGATGACGGGCAGGTCCACCACCTGTTTGATCTGGGTGATGTCGCGGACAGTGTTGGCGCGGATGCCCACGGCTCCGCTCATGGCGGCGGCTTTCGCCATCAGGGGCATGACGCCGCCCTCTTTGGTGTAAAGAGGCTCCGTCTCAAGTGCCTGACAGGAGACGATGAGGCCGCCTTTGATTTGCTCAAACAGTTTTTCTTTCTCCATATCCATCAATCCTCCATCCTGATTTTGATGACCACTTTGCGCACATGAGCACAGCCGGGGCGTGCCACGCCGGGCTTGTGCAGCTCGCCGGGGAAAAACAGGACGAACCGCCCCTCGCCCAGCGTGCCGCTGACGGCATCCGGACTGGTCCTGAAACCAATATCTCCCGTAAACTCCCCTGCCTCTTCGCCGGGCAGATTCGTATAGCCCCAGCCCTCGCCGCCGGTCAAATCGATTTGAAGGTCAGCGTACTTTTTGTGGTATTCGAGGCGGGTGCTGTCGGGGCTCAAATCGGCCTCCATCACGTTGATGAAGACGTTCTCGCCGTCCACCTCGGTGCGGCCCAGCGGCAAATCGTACAAATCGTGGGCCACATGGTAGGCGGTAAGATAGTCGATGGCGGTGTCAAGATTCCGGTGAAGCCCGCGATAACGGTTCAGGTGCTCCAGTGCGTCGCAGATCATAATGATTTTCTCCCAACTAAGTGTTTTTTAACAAAAGCACAAAGAGCGCCTGCCCTCTCCCCCTCATTGAGAGACGGAGAGGGGGCGCTTTTTGATTTTTCAGAGTTTTGCGATGGCGGCTTCGATCATGGCCTGTGCTTCGGCGACGATGGGCTCATCTTCCGGGATGAGGCCGGGCATCGGCTCGCGGACGCCGCCCAGCTCAAGGCCGTACATCCGGCGCAGGATCTCCTTCTGCACTGCGTAGAGGTTGCCGTGGGCTTCGCACATCTTATAAATGATGCGGTCGGCGTCGTACTGAATGGCGCGGGCAGCTTCGATCTCGCCCTTGTTGATGTGCTCGTTCATGGCAAGATACAGCTCCGGCATGACGGCATAGGTGCCACCGATGCCGCCGTCCGCGCCGATGACGCGGCCGGAGACGAACTGCTCATCCGGGCCGTTGAAGACCACGAAATTGCCCTCACCACGGGCGGCAATGCCTGCATCCTTGAACATCTGGATGTCCTGGGTGGGCATGGAGCTGTTCTTGACGGCAACGACGTTGGGGTTCTTGAGCATCTCGCGCAGCAGGCTCATGGTCAGGCCGGTGCCGGCCAGCTGGGGGATGTTGTAGATGACGAACTCGGTGTTGGGAGCCGCCGCCGACATATCGTTCCAATATTTGGCGATGGCATACTCCGGCAGATGGAAGTAGATGGGAGGGATCGATGCAATGGCATCCACGCCCACGCTCTCGGCGTGGCGGGCCAGCTCGACGCTGTCGGCGGTGTTGTTACAGCCGACGTGTGCGATGACGGTCAGTTTGCCTTTGGCTTCACTCATGACGGCTTCCAGCACGGCCTTGCGCTCATCGACGTGCTGATAGATGCACTCACCGGAGGAGCCGCCCACATACACGCCCTTGACGCCCTTTGCAATCAGATGGCGGGTCAGTGCCTTGACGCCCTCGGTGGAGATATTGCCCTCTGCGTCGTAGCAGGCATAGAAGGCCGGGATAACGCCCTGATACTTGGTAATGTCTTTCATAATAGGTCTCCTTTTTAGCCTTTAACAGCACCCATTGCAATGCCCTTGGTGAAATACTTCTGGAAGATAAGGAAGATGATAATGATCGGCACAGCGGCCAGAGCGGCGCCTGCCATGATAAGGCCGAAGTCGGTGCTGTTCTCCGCCTGCAGCTTTGCGATGCCCAGCGAGATCGTCAGGTTGCTGGTGCTGGACAGCATGATGAGCTGCATGAAGTAATCGTTCCAGCTGTTGATGAAGGTGAAGATGGCCAGCGCGCCGATGCCCGGCTTGACCATCGGGAGCACGATGCTGACGAAGGTGCGCGCCTCGCTGGCACCGTCGATACGGGCCGCTTCCAGCATCTCGGTGGGGATGCCCTCACTGAACTGCTTCATCAAAAAGACGCCGAAGGGCCAGCCCACGATGGGGAAAATGACGGCCCAGATGGTATTGTAAAGGTTCAGTGCGCTCATCTCACGCAGCAGCGGGATGAGGATGACCTGCTTGGGCAGGGCCATTGCGCAGACGATGAGGGTGAAGAGCAGCTTGCGGCCGACGAAGCGCTTTTTTGCCAGCGCATAGCCTGCCATTGCGGCGGTGATGCAGGTGAGAATCATGGACATGACGGCCATGAACACGGTGTTGATCATCCAGCGCAGCGCGGCCGGAGCAGTTGGGCCGACGGAGAAGTAGATCGGCTCTCCATCCGCGCTGAAAGAGTGGCTGAAGGGCACGGCCAGCTGCCACAGGGGTGCGCTCTTGCCTGCGAAAAGCTTCTGGTAGTTGGTCAGCACCCACTGGCTGGGCCACCACTCGGGGGTAGTGGAGTTGATGGCCGCGCCGGTCTTGAAGGAACCGGTGATGATCCAGTACAGCGGGAACGCGAACAGCACGGCCACGATGCTGATAAGGATGAGGGTCAGTATCATGTAAGCGCTCATCTTTTTCAGCTTGCTGGGGTGACGCTTCAACGGTTTCTGTTTTTTTGCAGTTGCAGTCATTGCCCGGCACCTCCTTTAATTATCCTGACTGCCAAACTTGAACTGGACAGCCGACAGGATGGCGATGATAACGGCCAGCACAACGCCCATTGCGTTGCCGTAACCATAGCGGTAGAGCTTGAATGCAGTGTAGTAGATGTAGTACATGATGGTATCGGTGCTGTGGTTGGGGCCGCCGGAGGTCAGCAGCTGGATCAGTGCGAAGCACTGGAAGGAGTTGATGGTAGTGATGACCAGGATGTACAGGGTGGTGGGCATGATGGCAGGCCACTTGATGCGCCAGAAGCACTGGAAATCGGTGGCGCCGTCCACTTCAGCAGCTTCCACGATGGACTGGTCTACGTTGCCCAGTGCGGAAACGTACAGCACGATGGGCTGGCCGACAGAAGTAGTGAGCAGGATGAGGATGATGCAGCCCAGAGCGTATTTTTCATCGCCCAGCCAGTTGATGTTCTTGTCGATGAGGCCCACAGCTTTGCCCAGATAGTTGAAGATGCCGTAGTAGTTGTTGTACATCCACTTCCACACGACGGTGACAGCCACCGAGCCGGTGACGACCGGCAGGTAAAACACGCAGCGGAAGAGGCTGGTGGCCCACTCGGGCAAATCGACGATGGCCGAGCTGACCCACAGCGAGAACGCACAGGTCACAGGCACCGAGACGACCACGATGATGAAGGTGTTGCGCAAAGCGCCGATGAAGATGGGGTCTGCGAACAGCTCTGCGTAGTTGGCAAAACCCACAAAGACGTCGGCACGGTTCATGGTCGAGTCAAAAAAACTCGTGACCACGCAGAGTATCATGGGGTAAATGACGAAGCCGAGAAAAAAGATGAGGCTGGGCAGAAGGAACAGGTAGGAAGCGATGGTCTCCTGCCGAACCAGTGCGCTGCTGCGCTTCGGCTCTTTGATGCTTGCAGTCTTTGCAGCCAAAGAAATCACCAGACCTTTCGTTCTGATTGGGTGCTTGTCTTACACAAAATGCCCCTCCCTCGCCGGGATGTTCGAGGGAGGGGCAGTCATTACTTATTTGCCCTCAGGCGGAAAAGCTCAGGCTTCGGCGGCTGCGGCTGCGTTGGCGTTCTGGACAAAGGTTGCAACGGAAGTGGCAACGTCTTCGCCAGTGCCTACACGCTGGAGCATGTTCCACCACTCGGTGCGGGCAGTTGCCCAGCCCGGAGTGATCTGGTAGTAGTCGCCCAGATAGGCCATGAACTTGGTGTACTCGCTCATGATGGCATTGTCGGCGTAGATGTCGCCCACGCTGGCGCGGACCGGGAAGTAAGTGGAAGCCAGAACGCTGTCCTTCACCTGGTCAGGGTCAGCAGCGATGAACTCAATGAAGGTCTTGGCTGCCTTGACCTTGGCCTCATCGCCATTATCGAAGACGCCAAAGCCCCAGATGCCGCCGCAGAGCTTCGGGTCGCCGCTTGCAGTCGGGAATGCCATGGGCATGATCTCGTCGCCGTCATTGGTCAGGCCGGCGTCGTTGTTGTCGGTGTTCAGCTGCTGAGCGATGTTCCAGCAGAAAGCCATCTGCAGCGTGCCGTTGCGGAACAGAGTGATCTCGTCGCCGCCAGCGATGGAAGCGTCGAAGTTGATGCCGTCGGTATCGTACAGGGTCTGGATGGCCTTGATGTTCTCGGCAGAGTCTGCAGTGTACTTGGTGTGAGCGTCGTCGGTGAAAGTGCCGCCGTACATATTATTGATAATAGCACGGGTACCCTGGTCGCCGCCCTGACCGCCGCAGTAGATGGCTGCCACGTTCTCGTAGCCGCCCTTGTACAGAGCGTCAACGGTGTTCAGGAAGCCTTCGGTGCTCCAGGTGTGCTTATCGGTGTCGAGATACTTGTCAGCGCCCACTTCCTTGACCTTGGTCATGTTGACGGCCATGCAGTGTGCGGTCATGCACAGGGGGTACTCGTAGTAGTCGCCCTTGTCGTTGTGGCAGGCGGAGTTGACGGACTCGTAAATGTCCTTCTTGGCGTCGTCGGTCCACAAATCGTTCAGCGGAGCCATGACACCCTTTGCGCCCCAGTTGGCCACCAGACGCTCGGGGCCTTCCATGATGAGGTCGGGTGCGCTGCCGCCCTCGATGGCGGTGTTCACCTGGTCATCGCCGTTGGTGTAGTCCAGATACTCAACGGCCACTTTAATGTCAGGATACTTTGCGTTGAAGCTGGCGATGAGCTCCTGCACGGTCTCGTCCTTGCCCCAGCCGCCGATGGGGTATGTCCACAGCTTGATGCTTGCGCCGGATGCAGAGCCGGAAGCGGCAGTGGAAGCAGCACTAGAAGCTGCCGTGCTGGTAGAAGCGGACTTGCCGCCGCAGGCAGCCAGCGCACCCGCTGCGCTCATAATACCAACGGCCTTCAAGAAGGAGCGACGAGAAATGGCATTCTTCATAATAAGTTCTCCTTACCTATCATCATATCGGCGGTCCTTCATCCCTGACCGCTCTTGTTGGCCTTATTATAGAAAACTTCTTTCATTTTGTCCATCGGTCGCATACACAATTTTCAGAAAGTTTTCTTGTCCATTCCGCACAAATATCTGGGATACCAGCCAGTTTTTGGCCACTTTCACCAGTTTCATTGCCAGTTGTAGCCATTTTGTAATCATTTCTGCGTAGTTTGTCATTTTCGGTTTGAAAATCATTTTCGTTTTTCTTCCGCAGTTTTGAAATTTATTTTCAGTAATAAGTCCTACTTTTCCTCGTTTTTTAGATGCTCTGCACAGCTTTTTCTTCCGAATTATGGCGAAAAGCACACTTGTCAAGCGGCCAAACTTCTTTTATACTTTTTATAAAGATGCCCCCTTCCCTGTGCAGCGGAAGGGGCAAAAGAAGGTATCAGGAATAGTGCGGGCATTGCGGCCTGCTCGAAGGAGCTTGACCATGGGTACAAATTTTTGGGAATTGCTGCATCAACGACAGGACCAGCTGACCAGATCCGGCCACGCGGTCGCCGACTACCTGCTGCAGCATGCGGACGAAGCGCAGTATCTCTCCATTTCCTCGCTGGCCCGGGAGTGCAATGTCGCCGAGGCGACAGTGTTCCGGTTTTGCCGGGCTTTGGGGTTCGACGGCTACCATGAGATGCGCATTGCGCTGGCGCAGGCCAACGCCACCGGCACACCATCCAGCCAGAGGGAGCTTCAGCCCGGTGCTACCACCGCAGAACTCTGCGAGCACGCATACGCCCGCTTTCTCACCGCCATCAACGGCACCCAGAACGCCCTCTCTACCGAGGCCGTGGACGAGGCCGTACACCTGATGCAGGAGGCCAGACAGGTGTTCTGCCTCGGACAGGGCGGCAGTATGCTCCTGGCAAACGACATCTGCGCCCGCTTCGCCAGCCTTTCCACCAAGTTCCGCACCGCAGGCGACAGCCATTTACAGCTGCTGACTGCCAGTCTGATGAACGAGGCCGACGTTGTGCTCTTCATTTCCTACTCCGGCGCGACCCGCGACATGATGGAGACACTGCGCACCGCCAAGGCCGCCGGGGCAAAAATCATCCTGTTGACCCATTACGAGGACTCCCCCGGCGCATTGCTCGCGGATGTCGTCCTTCTCTGCGGCGCACAGGAAAGCCCGCTGGACTCCGGCAGCATCCCCATCAAGGCAGCATTCCTCTATGTAGGCGAAGTTCTGGTGCTGCGGTATATGCTGGATGACCCTGCCCATAGCAACACTGCACAGGACCTCACCAGCGAGGCTATGACCGTGAAAATGCTGTAAAAAGTTTTTTCCATGTACTGCCAAAAGTAAAACGCCCCCGGCTTCCTGTCATGGAAGCCGGGGGCGTTGCGGTTTTATGGGAAACGCCTCAGGCGCTGCAAAGCCTCAGTGCAGCAGAGAGCTGACCCATGCCCGGGCGGCCGTCTTGGCCTGGAGCTTATTGTACATCTTCAGGGTGGTGTTGTACACCTTCTGGCTCATGGCATTGCTGGCGTTGGTGGCGGCAGCCTGCTTGGCCTCAAGCGTGTCGGCGGCGGCAACGGCGGCCTTCATATCGGCGTAGTCGGCCATGATCTCCTGCTGGAGCGCGGCATAGCTGGCCTTGGCTGCTGCCCGATCCTTTGCGGTGACCTGATTGCCATTGCTGCCGTAGGTCAGCAGGTTGGAGAGGGCGTCACGCACGCCGTAGAAGGAGTCGGTCCAGTCGTCCGGGTAGGTATAGTAGCGGCCCTTGGCATCCTGATACCAGACGCCCTCGGTGGGCTGCTCGTCGGAGCGGGTGACCGTGTGGACCGAGACCTTGTAGACATCTGCGGTGTCGGTGGTCAGCATCGGATAGTAAGGGACGAAGGCGTTGTACACGTCGTCGTCAAAAGCGGTCCACTCGGTAATGGCGGTATTCAGATCGCCGGTGGCGCTCACCTGGAACAGATGAGTCTCCACATTGCCCGTCTTGCCGATGGGCTCAGTCTGAAAGAAGTGGATGGAATCCTCCACAGAGAACTTCTTGGTCAGCTGGATGTTGGAGTAGACCGGGACGATGGCACCGTTCTCGCCGACGTTGCTGATAGCAAAGTCGGTCTCGCTGTAGTTGTCCTTCGTAAAGGTATCGGTGCCGTACAGGTAGTTCAGGCCGGCTGCCATGCGGTCCGATGCGATGTCGCCGTTGTAGGAGGCATCCAGATCGATGACATTGGCAGCGGCGTCGCCCACAAAGGTACCGGCCTTCTGGGCCACGGAGATCAGGTTGGCAGAGGCCACCACATGGTCGGTGTCATCCAGATCGATCTTGCCCATAGCGGCGATGTTGGGCTGCATGAAGACCACGCTGGAGGAGAGCTTCAGGGCAAGGTAGGTGTGGCCCGTCAGGTTCTCCACGAACCAGGTCTCGTTCTGGTCGGCAATGAACACGCCGGAGCCGCCGGCTGCACCGGCGTTGTCGTAGATGGAGGTCAGCAGGGCAACACCCTCGCGGGCCGTGGAAGCTTCGCTCAGCAGCACCGTGGTGATCTCGGCTTCCTCAATGCCGTTGTCCACATAGGGGTCTACGCTCAGCACGGCGTCGGTGCCGTAGAGAGACTCGGTGGCAGAGACCATGACGCCCTTCTCGTTGGTGCCAGCCTCCTCATAGGGGGTGTGCTCGTGGGTGCTGTCGCAGTCCGGGCAGACACCCAGACCGTTGTCGTCCCGGCGGGCGGTGTAGCGGTAGCTGTCGTGGGTGAAGGTGTAGGTAAAGCCGTAGCAGCCCTCGTACACCTCGCCCGCGGTGTGCTTTCCGGCGGGGCTGATGTTGAACAGCTTGTTGTAATCGTTGGTGCCCAGATCCTCGATCCGGCCAAACATGGTGGTGCCATCCTCGGTGAGGTCGCTGCCGACATAGAGTGCCGTGCAGGCGAAGGCGGAAGGAACCACGGCAAGCGTCATCGCACAGGCGATGAAAGCCGCAGCAATTTTCTTCTTCAAAGACATAATAGTATCGATCCCTCTCTTGTTGATTGTCGGCATTTCGTCGGCAGGTGTTATAATACGCCCATTTTAATTAAAATGCAAGTATTTTCCCGAAATTTTAGCATATATTCATTTTTATATGGTATATATTCATACTGCGTTTTTCATCTGCCCCTCCGTGAGCGCAAAAAACCGCCCCGGCCTCCTCTTTCGGAAACCGGAGCGGTTCGTTTACTTTATGGGTGCTTTTTCAGGCACTCAATGCCTACCAACTGGCATTCAGTTTTTGAAGTTTTAGTCATATCTGTATTTAGAGGACTTTCCGTACACTTTTCGGAGTGATTTTTTCAGGCTGACCACCGTTTCTTTGATGATTTTTGCTTCATCGGCAGAGCAATCCGCAAGCTGTTCGGTCATCCAGCTGTCGAACACCGGCTTTGCCTTTTTGATCTCAATGCACAACAGTTCATCTGCCGAACAGTCCAGTGCGTTGATGATGTCGATCAGCGTTTTCAGGCTGGGCACGGAGTTTCCTGTTTCGATATGGCTGATGTGCGTGACCACCACGCCGACCTCATTGGCCAGCTGTTCCTGCGTCATGCCCTTTGCAAGGCGGCAGGCACGGATGCGTTTTCCGATGTCGGCGTAGTCCACCATAATACAAGTCCCCTCCGTTTTGTGAAGTGATACTTGTATTGTATGTGCAATCGACCGGGATTGTAATAACCTGAAAGTGCAGTGGACTTTTAACAGAAAGTTTCTGTCAAAATCATTTTTTGCACTTCAGCCCCGGACACAAAATTTATTTTTTCTCTTTCTTTGCACGCAGTCTTGCATTTTCCTGGTTGATCTTTTCGATTTCTTCGCTGTTGGTCAACCAGCCAAGACCCTTGGAAAGCTCTTTCTTTTTTGCTTCGTTATCACTGATTTTGGAATCAATGAGTGCAACGCTCGTAGCCTTCATATTGTCAAGCGCAAGCTTTGCACCGCCGCCCAAAAGTGCTGCACCCAAAGAAACCGCTGTCGCAAACAGAGCGCTCTGTTCTTTTTCCATGTCATTTCTGCCGATACCCATACTGTACTACTCCTTTACTTGTTGTGTTATTTTATTCCATTAAAAGAATGGTCCGTCCATTCTCTTCAATGTCTTTCCAAAACATATCATCTTCATCTCTACAGTAATTCTGCAGGAGTTTAAGATTTGCACCGATCACCTCATCAAAGAAATTCTGATATTCCCGCTGGATATCATCCTGCGGTTCTTTTTTCCAGCGGCCGACCAGGTTTTCCAGCGCAACCAATTCCTGCATAGTCTCAAGCATACCCCGGATTTTTTTCATGTCTCCGTCCAGTTTTTTCAGCTTGATACTCCGGATAAAACGCGGACCCCACACGATTTTTTTCACATCGCTCACATAAATACGAAGTGCACCTTCAAACCGGTGGATTGCTTTGATAAACGCATCGTCCGCCTTTTCAAGGTAGGAAACTTGATTCGTTTCATCCTGTGCCCTTTTATAGCGTTCCAGATACGTTTTGCCATCCATCAGCCGACTGCTGTAGTCGTTCAGATGTAGGTCTTCCAGTAGTTCAAAACGCTCGTTGAAGTGCTCGATCTGTGCGATATGCAGCTCTACCAGAAATTCCCCCAATTTTTTCGGATTGGTCAGGTCATACATTTCCACCAGTTCCTGCATGGCCTGCTCGCCGCCCTCTTTCAGGTCTCCCCTGCCGTTGATGCTTTCCGGGCTAAACAGCACATGCAACGCACTTTTTGCCTTTATAAGATCCTTGGTGTGTACTACATTTCCATCGAGATCCTGCGTCCGTGCCATCTTTTCCACAACATCAACGGTATCCACCGCCGTTTTTACCTTTTCCTCAAGTCCTCCCTTTGTCATCACATTTTCCACAACATCTGCGTGCTGTATAAAAATCGACTTCAATGCCTCTGCATTCGCTGTTTTGCCTGTTTTTTCCTCGTAACTTTTTGCATATTGGTCTACCGCTTTTGAAATCGCCAGCTTCTTTGCCTTATCCAGAACACTTTCCCGACTTTGTTTTTTCTCCACTTTCACGATTCATCGTTCCTTTCAGAATGTTTTATACTATTCATGTCATATGTCATCGCAAAACAAATTCTTCCTCGGAGCACATTGCTGCGCGGAACGCGTCAAAATCTCTATGCTGCAGTGCAAGACCTGTCTGGTCTGCATAGTTCAAAATGGCATATACCGCACGCTCGTAGTTGGTATCATCATCCGCAAGGTACGCGAAAGCATCCAGCAGGCTGCTCAGTCGGGTACGCTGCTGCTGTTCATATTGCTTCATAAAATCCATCAGTTGACGGTGATATTCCTGTTCCAACCGCGTTGATTCCTTCAGCAATGCCGTCATCCGATCGTACTCTGCCGCATTCAGCTCTGCCTGCTCCACAATAGCGCGTATGCAGGACACCACATAAGCTGCTGCCGTATAGACCGCCATCGGGACAAACGGATTTGCCGTGCCGACCACCAGTCCGAGCGCTTTGGTAAAATAGACCGTTGCGACCGACTTTACCGTCGTATCTGCCAAAGCCCCCTGCAGCTGCTGCCCGGTGATCTCTCCTTTTGCGTAGGAATAAAGTGCTGCGCCTCCATCTATCAGCCCGCCCGCCATGACTGTTGCTGCGGTTGAATCCGAAAGCACCGGAAGTGCCACTTTCCGGCCTCCAAAGCGGATCACCGTGCTAAGCACGCCGGTCTCGCCACCGCGCAGTGCACCGCTGACGGTATCCGCTTTTACTTCTTCCAACGCATTGTCGAGCGTTTTGCGATCCCGCAGCACCTCAAACAAATTCTGTGTACCGGACACAATGGCTGTGATAACACCGGTTGCCACCGCCATATTCGATGCCGCTGTACCGACCTCCCGCGCCAGCTGCTTTCCTTCAAAGCGAGCCGCATACTGCCGAACCGCTTGTTGAGAAACTCTGCCATCTGTGCCACGCAGCTTTTGCAGCTCCGCAGTTGTTGTGCCTCCTGATGCAATGCCAGTGGACGGATCTGTCAAGCCCTTCTTCATCAAGTTGGATACCGCATTCTCGTAGGCCGTTTTTGAAATCTCACCGTTTTCAGCCATTTTGTGCAGGCAGCTCTCAATGTCTGCCATCTGGTCTGTTGGTGCTATGCGTTGCATATCCGTATACTTCGGATCTACAAAATTCTGCGCAGCTCGCCAGGCACTGTTATTGTATTTTGCCTGTCCTTGCCCTACGATTCGGCCATTCCTCTGCATACGGAAGTCATCCGGTGCCGTATGCCCGCCGTATCCTCCCCGACCTGCCGCCAGATCCGTCACTGGGTTCCGGTCAAAGCGTTCGCCGCAGTTTGCCATGTTCGTTTGCAGCTTTGCTGCCTCAATGTACTCAAACAGATTTCCCTTGGACTGCTCAAAGCCTACTTTTGAAATCTTTCCTGCCTTGTACAAAAGCTCCCTCATAGAGTCAATGGCCGTATCGGTTCCCATTTGTACATTCTGGGAGGCCGCATTGCCCACAAATGCACCAGCCTGACCTTCCAGATTTTTTTCTTCCCTGCTTCTCACAGCTCGATCCTTCTTTCTCCTTTACAGGCGCATCAGAAGCCGTACCTTCCCTGTGCGAATGCCGGATACACATTCCTTGCGTTCTGCAGAGTTGTCTGTGCTTTCGAAGCCAGTTCCCCGGCCGGTGTCAGAAGCGGTTCTGACAGCACTGAACACATAATTTGTGCCATAAGCCATGCCTGATGAATCTTTTTCTGCTCTGCTTCGGTCAGGCTGTTGAAATCGATTTTCTCATCGTCCGAATCGTACAGCATCCTTTTCTGCTTCTGTCTGGTGCGCTGTTCCATATATTTCATCTCATTTACTACCGGATAAAATGCACTGCGAAAGCGTACCAGAAAGTCCGAATAGTTTTCTGCAATACTTGCAGTCTTTTTCATAAAATCTGTCATAACAGCCATCTTTTCCACCGCCGTTTCGGCCCGCGCCGCCGTGGCTTCTGCACTGGCTAGATTTTCATCCGCCTTGGCATTCATGATAAGGCCTGCGGCTGCCAATACCGGCCCGACAACGATGCCGCCGAGAACCAGTGTGCCGCCCGCCATGCCCAGACCGCCTGCGGTCAATGCACCGCCGCCAAACCATGCCAGCGTTGCATTGGTCGCTGCCACGCCGGACAGACTTGCAATGGCCGTGCCTGTTGATGCAGATGCAAACATCATCGCTCCGCCGTAGGAGGCAATGCCTGCCAGCACTCCGGTGCCAAGAGAAGCAACGCCTGCCCGCGCAATCTCCGTTGCCTTCAAAGCAGCAGCTTCCATATTTTTCAGGTTTTCTGTTCCCTGACACTTGAGCTTCAGACGTTCATCCCCGGCCACGTCACTTTCCATCCGGACATTCTTGAAGGCTCTGAACGTACGGATAAAATCATTCATTTCTTTCGACCAGATATCTACCTTGAGCACTCCCAGCCGTTTCAGGCATTCCGCTGTGCAGGTCCTTTGTTCCTCCAGCATCTCCCGCGCCTCGTCATAGATATTCTGTGCCTCCGCAACGATCTGCTTTGCGTTTGCATTTTTCGTGTGAGCAGATACACTTTTTACAGCACCGGTGATGCCGGCCAACGCCGCACCACCCAGCAGGATAAAAGGCACCGCCATTTTATTTTTCTCCTTTCCTAATGCGTTTATTGTTCTGCCAGTACCCGCACATAGTTTCCCTGACTTCGCACCCACATTTGAATACCTGTGCCAAATACCTCAGCCTCTATGATCCAGCCCTTCTCCGTCACCTGCAAAACCTTTGCAGTGGGCAGTCGGTCGAGAACGGATTCCAAACTTGGCCCGGTATACTCGAACCGAATGGTCTGCAACTCGCCGCCGTACATAAACTGGATGCGCTTGCGCATCTCGCCCTCCTGAAAGCGGTCGGTGTACCGCTGTGCAAAGTGTCGGTCGAGGGTTTTGTAATTTTGAATGCGGTCAATACGATAAATCGTCGGGGAATTGTCCTGCGGGTTCTGGAAGTGCTTGTCCTTGTCGATGCCTTCAATGAACGCAGCCAGATAGAAATAATACTCGCTGAACAGGATGCCCACCGGCTCAATGGTGCGCACACGAGTCTCGCCGTCATGGGTGCGGCAGTAGGTAATTTCCATAACATTGTGATTTTCTACTGCCGTGCCGATCTCCCACAGGCTCTCGATAAACTTCCGGCCGTGCTGCGGCTCAACGTAATGGAAACGCTCATTGCTAATGAGGTCTTTCACCTGATTCAACCGGTCCAGCGGGGTGCACACCTGCACCAGCTTGTCCAGAATGGGGAACATCTCCTCCTTGACCATGGAGCGGCTCTCCAGCAGGATCTTGCACACTGCCAGAATTTCGCTACTGGTGAGGAAGCGTGAAAGCGTGTCATCCAGCAGATAGCCGCCCTTTGCGGAGTTGTATAAGATCTCTCGGCGCGGCTCGCTGTCTGCAAAATGATTGCGCAGGGTGTCAAGATCGCGTTGGATGGTTTTCTCACTGACACCGAAGCGGTCAGCCGTCTGCTGTTTGTTCAGCACACCACCCTGTACCAGCACCTGCTGGATATAGAGTATACGGTCTAATCTACTATTACGCACAGTTCATTCTCCTTCTCTGCTCATTGTAACACAACACAACTATCGCTGCAATTCTTTGTGTGAAGTTTTGTCGTTTCACGGAATTACAAAAAAATTTTTGTCTCTTTTGCACAACCCCAGTATACAAAAAAAGATGGACAGACTGCCTGTCCATCTCCTAAAAAGTCAAGGTAGACTATTCTTAAATTGCCAACCTCTTTTGAAGCGATATGCACTGTTCATCAACTCGTCTGTGATGGTGTAAAGCGCCCGGCGTGGCGAACCATATCCGCCAATCAGCCCAATCACAATCGCAAGATTCAGCACAAATGCAATGCTCAACAGCACCATCAAAAATTTTTTCATACGCTCTTCTCCTTCTTTCTTATGATTCCATCACTTTTCTGCCCTCATTATACGGATTTGGCTGGACGGTATGGTTGTCCATCCTACACAAGCAACAAAAAAGGAACACGGCATTCTCATTTTGAATGTACCGTGTTCCTTCTGTCCGCTTTTGCAGCACTTCTTCTACATAGAAGTCAATCCTTCATTTCAGCGTCCTCCCGAATCTGCCGCTTATATTTATAATAAGTATTCCGGGCAAGTCCAGTCAATTTTATGCAGTCCACATCAGGAATCGGCGGAAACTGCCAGCCTCCCTGTCTTTCTTGCTCCGTCATTTATATATCCTCAATTCATTGAATTCTTGCCTAAACCAAAACCCTCCCCGGCAAAACCATTCAGTTTCACCGGGGAGGGTTTATCATACGCTTATCTTCCCATGTTTTGCAGGATTAGTGCATCTTCATGCAATAATCTTACTTTCTGGGATTTTTGATAGCAGCCTGAGCGGGTGCCAAAATTACAGAGCATTCGGAGTAACGGTGATATGTTATTTGTGATTTTTCAGTTCGCCTTACTCCATCTCCGCAATGATCTTCTCCAAATTTTCTTCCTGCAAATAGAATTCCGGCAGCTTTGCCTTATCATACCGCATATAAGGAATGTCTTTCGTTCGCTGTTCCAATAAATTGGTGAAGAACCGCTCCCAGCTGAAAAATTCGCTGCTCTCAATGAAATCTGCCGGATGTTGCAGGATTTCAAGAACGTCCGGCTGTCCGAGCAAATCCGCTTTCAGAAGCAGCCATTCCAGCGATTCCGGCAGGTACAAACTGAATTTTGCGCTATCCTCCTGCATCAGGCGATAAATGTCGTTCATCTGCGGGCCAAACGCCGCACCATCCGCAATTACCAGAACCTTCTCGGATTTCATCGGGAAGATCATTTGTTTGATGTTATCTTTTCCTGCCGCAGAGATACAGACAACGCCGTATTTCTCGCCGACTTTTGTAAACAGCTGATACCCGGAGTTGGCATCTTCTGTCAGTAATTTTTCGACATCTCCAAGCTGCACATTGCTGGCAGAGAGCGAATCGTAAATCGGATATGCTTTATTGTAAGTCCGCTTAAATCGGCTGGTCGTCTTTTTCAGTTCCAGAATTGCATTTACACTGTACGGCAGGGTGCTCAAATCTTCTCTTGTCACAAGCACATAGTAGTTGTCCGTTCTCTGAATCGCACGGGCAAAATCAAGACTTGAAACAAAAGTACTGCCTTCATCCACAAACACAATGGTGTCCTGAATGTCTTTCAGTTGAGCTTCCCAGAGTGCACCGGACAGGACTCTGCACATTTTGTCACAGACAATCGTAACACCGCTTTTTCTTCCATAGTTTTCATAGGCACTCAGCATCTCAACCAGCGTTGTCTTGCCTGTGGCACTGTCGCCGCGCAGAATTGTGATGTTGCGTTCCAGTTCTATGGTAAAAACGATTCGTTTGCTCCGGACTTCGATTTTATGTTTACCCTTCATCGTATAGCCTCACACGAACTTGAATGCAACCGGCATCAGTTCTTCCATGCTGTGTACCACGTCACCTGTATTCAAAACTTTTACGGCCACCGGGAATTTTTTCTTTCCAAAATCCATCAGATGGCGCAGGTTGATCGTCAGGTCTTTTTTCTTAGCTAATTTGAGGATAAAGGGTGCGCAGTTGTCACCGCAAGTTGAAGCATTGAAAACCTTTTCCGAGTCATTTGCCATGAGCAGCAGAGTTTTCGTGCCGCCAGACAGGTTCTCCGGCGGAATCACACCCAAAACCGGGCTTTCGATTGCATGAGGCCCCAAAACATTGGATTTGTCAATCTTTTTGATAACGTCTTTTGCAAAATCAGAAGTTAGCCATTCATCCTCATAAGTGTAGTTAAAATAAACCGCTGTGTTGTAGACAGCCTCCGGCATATCTCCAAAGTAGATGTTCAGCATCGTATCACCTCGCAGATGTGAGTCACTTGCTATTATTGTACCTTCTTTCCGCTCACAAAACAAGACGCAAAAGGCACTTAGCCTCTGTAGTAGGAGGCCAAGTGCCTTTGCATCGTTCAGGTTTTATTTTCGATGGAAATGTGTTCATTCTGTTCTTCTTATTCAACGAACACCACACCTAATTATAATAAAGTGTCTTTTCAGGTTATACGCTCTACTTCAAATAGGTCGCTCCTGTATGTACCGGCATCCACGACCGAAACCTTGCAATTCAGCCATTTCAATTTCTTTTCAATGCTGAGTTGGATTCTATCCATGTTCATTTTCTTGGTTCGAGTACCAGATTGGAAGTCACCCTCCAGCAGCAGAATAACAAAAACGGTCTTGTTGCGCTGTGCAACTTTCTCATTTTCCAATGCCTTTGCATACGGAATCAGTTCTTCCTGCTGGAATGGACGATTTTCACCGAAGGTCTGTGCACCAAGCAGACAGGAGATTGTCATAGCCACCTTATGTGCTACTTCATTATCAAAACTTTCTCTGCCTTCTGTATCGACTGACGTTGGCGAAGTGGCTACCTTTGTATTATCTATTGCTATTCTCCAACCGTTTTCTGCTTCATTGCCAAGGCAATCCTTTACCTCAAGCAACATCAAAAAATCGTCCGTATCACAGATGAAGTCCACGCCTTTTGCGCCTGACAGCTTATTGAACCGTTTCCGATAAAATTCGGTATCATCAAATTTGATGGCCTTTTCTCCCGGAAACGTAAATTGCAGTTCTCCTTCAGTTAGTACCATAAATCAAATCCTGTTCCCGATTATACAGCTCATCAAACTCTTCCATAATCGAATTATGGTCAAGGTCGGTCAGTTCTTTCCCTGTCTCCATAGCAATTTTTCCATCCTCGTCACGGTACAGCGAGATAAACTGCACATTGACAGGCTTACCTTGCGGATATTTTGCCATCAGATTAAAGCTCTGCATAGTAAAATAATCATGGGTCGTAACAAAAACCTGAACTCCTGCACGAGCCAATGCTCCCAATGCCTGTGCAACAGGCTCCACCATCTTCGGATTCATATTGGTTTCAGGCTCATCCCAGAACAGAATCGAGCCCTTGCTAAGACTGCCGGACTGAATCAGGTAAACAATCGTTGCAAGCTTTTTATAGCCCTCGGAAAGCAGGCCCATTTCAAAAGAACCTTCGCCCTCCACGTTCAGGTAGAACTTCTTGTCTTTCTGAACGACTTTGCCTTTCATACTTTCCTCAAATTTTGAGAGGACTTCGTTCTGCTCGCTGGTATATGCGCCCTTTTTCAGCGGCTTATCCAGCAATTTGGTGAGGTCATAGTACATTTCTTCAAAGTCAATATGATACTCCTCATACAGACTCTGGAAATGTTCTGTTGCCGAAATCATTTCCTTGGGTGGCAGATAGACAGGTTCAAACGGCTTATCTTTTTCCTCTGCCTGAATGGACACATCGGCATGGTTTTCCTTTCGGCTTCCGAACGACACATTGATTACATCGCCCTCAGCCATGCAGACCTTCATCTGTGTCGTCTTCGATGCGCCACGCTTGCGACTTGCCATGCGGCCAATTTTCCCCTCATCGGGGCGGAAAACGCCAACCATCTTATTGACGATCATATCTTCCTGCTGCGGCAGTGTACATTTGGGAAAGTCCTTTCGACTGTACGGCTTTACCAGTGCATACAAAGCTTTCAGCAACGTGGTCTTGCCTGTGCTATTATCGCCTAAAATCACATTGATGCCCGAAGACCACTCCACATCAACAGAATCGAAAATCATAAAATTCTCTAAGGCAATGCTCTTGATTTTCATAGGTAAAGTTCCTCTCAGCGTGTGATTTCAGAATTCTCTTCCACTTCATCTCTTATTATAGCTGATTTCTGTCCGAAATAAAAGGATTTTTTAGTAGATGTAGAACATCCAATAAAAAGTCCGCGCAGCCATCGTTGATTCTTCAACTTTGACTGCATCTCTCGTTGTCGGTTGTTCCTTATATTTTCGTTTTTTAGTTGATTCCTAGCTCTTTTAGCAGACGGTCATAATAGGCCGCGTTCTCGGAAGCCTTTTTCGCATCATCAATACGATTCTGCTCAAAAAGCTTCTTCATAAGCGCCATCACTTGTGTTCTTCCTTTAATTCTGCCCTCAGCTTTCCCTTTGTCGATACCACAGTTTTCTATTCTATCCAGCACTTCACACATATCGTGTTGGCCTCCTTTATTCCCACCCTGCACAGGTCTAACCAATCACATCCATGTAAACTTTCCGCTTTACCATTTGCCAGAACCTTCAAACACAGACACACATTGATCTGCACCATATCGGCCTTCCAGATACTGCTTGTCAAAGGCCGCTGTGCTCTTGACGCGAGTATTGTCCTCCTGCCGGAATTCATAAAGCGAATAAATCTCGCTTTCATGATTATCATTCATCGCGGCAAACCAGATTTCATCACGACGGAAAACAGTATTCTTCATTGTAGTCAGGTCGTGAGAACTGAATAGTAGTTGTGCACCCTTCTTATTCAGTTCCGGGTTCTTGAACATCTGAATCACATATCGGAGCAGCTTCGGATGCAACTTGGCATCCAGTTCATCCACAACCACTGTACGGCCTTCCTGCAATGCTACCATCAGAACCGGCAAAGCTGCTATCATTTTCTTGATTCCATCCGACTCCGCTTCAAAGGGAAGCTCATAAACCTTGTCATTGATCGTCCTTTGCGTGAACAGGTGCTTGCTATCCTCATCATAGCGATAGCCAGACAAATCAATGCCCACATCATTTAGTGCATGAATCAGGCTTTCCTTGGTCGTCTCATTCTTGGACACCAGCACAATGTTTTCTGCTCTGGGGTTCGCGTAGCTCTGCGTAATACAGGATTCAAACCAATTTTGCACTTCTGTAATCACAGGGATATTATAGTTAATCGCCAAAAAAGAAAGATACGGCATCTTCGGATTGACATCCAGATTGATGCTCGCCTTACTGATGCTCGCGCCCAATTCAATCTTCTGACCGTCTCGCTCAAAAATCAGGCCCGTCTTCTTGCCGCCAAGAGTGCGCCACAGTAGAGACTCAAAAACAATTTCTTCCTTGAGAGAAATATAATACTGGTACTCCTTCTCGCCTACACGGAAAAACACCTGAAAAATCGTAGGCTCATTTACAGAGTTTTCATCCAGCATAAAAGGAGCCACACTGCTGCCCTGCTGGAAGATCATAGGCTGTCGATTCTTCTCCAGCGCATGGATTGGCTTTACGACAAGGTTAATCAGGCAAAAGAATGCCTGAAGCAGATTTGTCTTACCGCCACCATTAGGGCCGTAGACTGCACTGACCGGAAGCAGGTCTTCCGCTTTCTCCTGCCGAATCAAGGCATCCTGAAACTCCGGAATTGCCATTGCACGGAAATCAAATGTCGTTTCATCCTTATAAGACTTAAAATTCTGAAAAGAAAATTGGCAAAGCATTCTTTCAACTCCTTCCTGTCATTAGCATACCTTATTTTCAATTTTTATTCCAGCATTTTAGAAAATTTCATTCTTATATAAGTTTTATAGAGCGAAACCGAAGAGTAAAAAGTTTTTATTTATACAAAAAACGGAGCTTCCCGCAGCATTTTATCTACGCAAAAGCTCCGCCTCATGGTCGCTTATGATTATCTTTTAGTAGAACTGAATTTCGGCGCCGCTTTCCTCTGCAATCTGAATCACTTCATCCACGCATTGGCCCGCTTCTTCCTCTGTATCGGGGTCGTATGCATAAATATCATTCATGGTATCACCTCGCAGATGTGAGTCATTTGCTATTATTGTACCTTCTTTCCACTCACAAAACAAGACACAAAATGCCCGCTGGCTCTTGATAAAGAAAACCAGACCTGTCTGATCGGACGAAAACCACCCCAAATGTCGAAACTGGATTTATTGCGGTCTGTAATGATTTTTTCATTCGGCATAATGAATTTGAAGGGCGGAGATCGAAAATACGCTGCCTTTGATTAAATCGCCCTATAAGAAATCCTAAAAAGCAGTTTATTATCATTCTATTAGATTTCGATCTATGGATAACAGTGTCATAAATCACCAGATAGAATGCTATGCGTTTTTATAGTAGTTGTTCCTCCTGATCAATTTCTATTTGATTCATAACATCCTGATAAATCACAAAATGAGGTGTTTTTTATGACAATGGCAAAGAAGCTCCCACTTTTAGCACCTTCCATTCATACGTTTGAAGTGAATGGAACGTATACCGATTGCGAAGCGAAACGCACAGTTTTTATGGCAATTCAAAAAATGGTATCCGCTGGAAAATACTATCGGATTCCGTATCATGGCTCCTCGAAAAAAGGCTACTCTTATAAAAGAAATGATGGCGGTTTGACCATCACATTGGCAGATTATCCAGATTTTAAGAAGCGATACATAACGTTATCTGGTGTGAACCTCGCTCGGATTGCAGGTGATCCATCTCGTTTAAGTTTAACAGACTTATCACCAGAAGGTTTGGTCATGCAAGAGCAGGCATTTCTGGATGAATTGGAGCAGCTTGGACTCCTTGAAATTGAGGAGTCTGTTAAATGGAAAATGCATCGGTTGGATATTACACAAGACTTCTATGTGAAATGCGATCCCTCGCTGATGGTAAAAATTATTCGCTATGCAGGAAGCGTTGACCCGTACAGAAAAGGTCGCGCACTACACTATAACCAGCACAATGAGATCCGAAGCTGTAAATTTGAAAAAACGTGGTACGATTTTGCACTCTATGACAAGCATCAGCAGCTCTTGAATTGTGAAAAGGAGAGCTATCCGATTTTTCCAGACGATTTGGAACGCTCAAAAAATCTGGTTCGATATGAAATTCAATTAAAGCGCCCCAGTCTGAAAGAATTTGAGCACGATAAGTTGGAATCGAAATCTTCAAAGTTCCAGTTTGGAAATCATGCGCTGTTTTATTATTTTGATAAAATCAGTGATGATATTCCGCTCTTTCTATATCGGTATGCCGTCGATTATTTTGGCAAGCATTCGTGGTATAACGTTCCAACTGCCCTGAAAGCCGTACAAATGAGCAATCTTGATGACGATACCAAAGAACTTGTCAGTGCGTATATCGAAGCGCAGGATGAGCCGGAACCGACCGATAAGATACATCATAAAAAGAAAATCGCAAAGGCTTTGGAAAAATTAGAGATCAACGACGTGATCATCCCTTGCCGCATCCTGAACGATCGTCAATGCGGCAGGTTTCCTTGTGCGCCCTTATGCACAAGGGTACAAGGTCTTTGATTTGATAAAAACGTTCCGTGCAATGCAACACGAAAATTCACCAGAATCACAAGAATGGAGTTGATTTTCAATGCTAGACAACTATCCTGATGTCCTGAGCTTCCGGCAGGTCATGGAAATTACGCATGTTGGCAGAAATCTACTGCTGCGTCTTCTGAACAGCGGCGAAATTCCCGCATTCAAGATGGGAAAACTTTGGAAGGTTTACAAACAAGACCTGATCCAGTATATGAGCCAATGTCAGTAAGCCGTATCCTTTGTTTGGGGCAAAAAGAATCCCGTTGGACTCCGCAGCAGGAATCCAGCGGGATTCGATTCTATCGATCTTTTAATGTGCTCGTCTCAAATTTCAAAAAGGATTTGACACTCTTGTACTTTTACCAAATCTGTATTTCAGCACCGTTCTCTTCCGCAATTTGGATCACATCATCCACGCACAGGGCTGCTTCTTCCTCTGTAGCGGGGTCGTATGCGTAATATACGTCATAGAGCGCCGGTGCCGGAGCCAGCTCATTGTTATAATCCACCACCTCGTCATAAAATACCATATACTCCGTAAAACTCTCCCACGCGACCTGATTGCTATACTTCATGCTGTACTCATATACGTCCGTATATAATGCGTTCAGCCATGCAGTATCAAAATCACTCCCATAGCTGAGATAGTATTCTTTTACGTTTTCTGGCATTTCTCCGATTTCATAGTGGCTCACGTCCACAGAGATCTCGCCAGAAAGTTCCGAATAGGTATCCATTCCATTCGTGCTAACAACTTTACGGTCTGATCTGGTAGCCGTCTGGGCAGAATTGTCGGAATCTGTGTCCTCTGTGTAGGTTTCGCTCTCAGGTTCTGCCATGCTGACGCTGGAAGATGAATCGGCAAGGGCATCACTCAGCGCATTTTCCAGCTCATCGAGACTGCCCTCCAGCGCATTGCTGCTGGCAATTCCATGATCGTTGCAATAGCTGTTACTGATTTCGGAAAGCGCAGTGTTCTGCATTAACAGATTCATCGTTTCGCCGTCCATGGTCATCCGGTCGATTTCAAAAGAGCCGTCATCATTCAACTTGAAATAGATGCCAACTGTAGCTTTTTCTCCCGTTTGTGTGCTGACGCACTCACCGCTGTAGTGGACAAAAGTCACTCCGTCCTGTTCATAGTTTTCCCACGTTCCGTTTGCAAAGAAATCGTCCAACACCTCACCAACCGTTGCCCCTGCTGGGAAAGTACTCAAATATCCGTCCGAAACTCCTTTGGAGCGGGCATTGTCTGAGTAAAGCACAGGATATAACATATATACTGCAAACGCGACAAACGCCGCCGTAATCGCCAACTCAATCAACAACGGCATCTTATATGCGCCGAACAGCTTCCGGACTGCCGCCTTTTCTTCTTCCACCTGCTCCGCAGAAATTTTTTCAGGGTACAGGATGGCGATCACCTGCGACAGCAGAACGCTGCTGAAAACTGCATACAGATATTCTTTCTTACTGCTTTTGGACGGTTTGGTCAGGATGGTCATTTTCAGACCATCGGCTGTGTTTTTCAGTTGATAAGTACCACGCTTTTTGCTGTAAAAGGTCATGGCATCCGCAGTATCTGTGACCTGTTCAACGTCCGGGTTGGCAAATCCACGGCGGATGCGGTCTACGGCTTCCTCCCAGCTCATTCCTTCCGGCAACGGCAGCTGGCCTCTATCATGCTCCGGGCCGTATACTTTTTTGTAGACATCATCCCGGAAGCCGAAGTAGATTACTGCGGCGATCAGAAGCCCCAAAAGGACGGATACCGCTCCGGCACCGGTTGCAACACCTGTCACAATGCCAACAATAAACCCCAGCAGCAACCAGATCTTTAAGGCATCCAGCGCAATGCTTCTGCGCGCAGATGCAGTAAACAGTGGATGAAAGCCGCTCAAATTTTTAGATTTTCCTTTGGCTTTTTTAGCCTCTGCACTGCCATCATAGATTTCAAATAATTCTTTCATGGTTTTTTCTCCCATCTCAATGGATGCACAGCTTTTTCAGAATCGCCACTGGAATCAAAATCAGTCCCAGCAGCACACCAAGAACGAATCTTGTCAGGAAAATATCCTTCATTGAGCCAATTTGAATTTTGTTTGCGTAGATCGTCTGCCCGACCGCCCAGTAACTCAACACACAATACACGATAAAGACAACCATTTCCATCTTTTTTTCCAACCTTTCTCAAATGTGCCGCCACACAGAATTGAACCCTTGCAACTTGCTGTTTTCGATTCATCCCCTTTTCCATAACGCTCAATGCGCTCGTCTGTAATTCGATTTATCTTGTTAAAATTATACGATTTATAGAATTACATGTCAAGCTATCCGCCCTTAAAATCGTAAGTGACACTACGATTTATCCAAGGAGGTCTATGACATGGAACGCGAGAAGCCAAACTTTGACATTCTGGGAAGGATCGACCGGGAGCGGTTGGCTCGTGGATGGTCTGAATACACCCTTGCCGAGAACTCTGGTCTAACGCAATCCACCTTATCAACGTGGCGCAGACGAAACCTTCAGCCTAATGTGACCTCAATTGAAAAAATATGTCACGGCCTTGGTATCACACTCTCGCAATTTTTTGAAGAGGACACTGCCGTTCACCATTTGACAGAGGAGCAGAAATCCCTTTTGACCATCTGGGATAGACTTTCGCCCTCGCAAAGAATCGCTATTTTGGATTTGATTCGGGCATTTCTGCCTGAATAAAGCAAACCCTTACAAAAAAGAAGGATGCCGGCGACCATTGCGTCACCTGGCATCCTTCTTCATTAGATAAAGGACTTCAGAACTTTTTTCAGTGCTTCACGCTGTTCCGGGGTTATGCGATTCAACAAATTCAAAAATTCCTGTTGTTCCTCCTTTGTAAATTCGCTATGGGGTTCATCTTTTACACATTTTTCGTTTTGCATAACAACTCTTCCTTTTTAAGTTTTCCCTCGTCAGTCAACTCAGCCCGAATCTGCCGCTTATATTTATAATAGGTATTCCGGGCAAGCCCAGTCAATTTCATGCACTCCATGTCATCCAATGTGCCGCCAAAGGTCTTGCAGTGGGTGCGGATGATCTGCTTGGCTTCTCTGGATTTTTTCGTTTCAAAGCCAACACCCTTTTTGCGGCCAACCTGCTTGCCGTTCAGCCGGGCGGTCAAAAGGCCCTCACGGGTGCGCTGGTGCAAGTCGGCAACTTCTTTTTCGGACTGCTCAAAGGCCAGTTTGATCTGCTCTTTTGCCAAGGCCATCAAATATTCGTTGATGCCCTTCAAGATGAAGTCCACATTTGTCCCTGTCATGGCAATGCTGCCGGACAGGGCTTTTTTGTAGGTCTCGGTGTCGATGTGGTGCTCTTTCAAGAACACCAGCCGGATGCCCTTGTGGTAGAGGTCTTCGTACAGAGCAAAACCCTCTTCTGCATTTCTGGACATCCGGGACACCGAATCGAACACTACCACATCTCCGGCTCTCAGAATCCGATAGAGCTTCAGCCATTCCGGGCGAAAAATGGATGTGCCAGTATAGGCTTCCTGCACGATATGGGCAGTCGGGTATTCTGCCTTGATGTTGCGGATCTGACGGTCAATGCTCTGTTTTGCAGTAGAAATTCTGCAATAGCCATAAATGCTCATAACTCTTTTCTTTCTGTATCAAAAATGCCGTTCGTCATTTTAGCGTTGCCGATTTGCTGACGCAACTCTCTCAAATGATAGAGAATTTGATACTCTTTTACCTCTACGGCATTTTTAATACTTTCCCGGCACAAGTTGTCATTTCTGCTTCACATAGGTCTTTATAAATTCTTTCACTGTGACACATGGCTTTTGATTTTTCTCTGTTCCTCCAAACGGAGCGTAGTTCCAGTCGGTGTCCTCGTCAATATATCGCCGCCCATCGTCCGGCAGTTCCAGCGGTTCCGCAAGGATGATGGTGCCCCAGTGGTTGACCATCACAAAGGGCGCGATTTCACAAGGGATACCCCGGCATTCATCATCATGCCGGACATCGTAGGCATAGCTTGCCTTCATCATTGCAGACCAGTGTGACCTCTGAACCGGTATCACTCAATGTGATGCATTCGATCAGCCCGCCTACAAAGTTCTGCATGGCTTCAAGGGTGTTGTCCAGTTCGATCTCCTTTGGCAACTCCATTGGCAGGAGCGCAAGGACTTTGATTTTTTCCTCTTTCATCGTAAAACCTCCTTATGCCACGTTTAGCCTTGTAGCCTTATAACAATCAGCACACATCCCCTCATGGGTAGCTGCAAATTCTGCCGCCTGCATGATGGAGCCGTCCTTCAGCTTGACCCTCTTGATGGGCTGGTTGCACCGGGCACAGATGCAGGGCACAGGCGGCTGTTCCGGCTTTTGGCTGGTGGATTTCGGTTTCGGCTGCTTTTGCGGTTCTGCCTCCGGCTGCGGTGCGGCATCCTCCGGTAAATCCTCTCCGGCATAAACGTACAGGCCAAGGCCAAACATAGCAAGGTTCTTCACCAAGCACCGCATGATAGCTTTATTCACATCGAACATGGAGGCTGCTTCTACGGTGCGTTCTTCCATGCCGACTTTTTCACGGCGGCGAGTCTGCGGATTGTAGTCCCATTTCGGAGTGGTGTAGGTGTAAGGGGTGGCTTTCATCGCTTTATTTGCGCCATCCAGTACAGGCAGCCACATTTCGTGCGAAACGCCCTCAATCGTGACCGAGGTATACACCATGAAGCCGGTTATGGGGTCATAAACATAGGGTAGGCCGTTGAATTTCTTGACCTCATAGCTGGCAGCGGGATACAGTTTTTTCACCTCTGCCCAGGCATACGCCCAGCTTACATATTTCAGCTCGGTATTGCCGGACTTCTTGACTTCCAGATGATCTTTGAAGTCGATAGCGAATAATTTTACGAACGGATTTTCTGTAGCCATAATCAAACCTCCAAGAAAAAAGGCGGCAGAGAAGCTGCTCTCTGCCGCCATACAATTATGCCGCATGAACGATGGTAAACCTGCGGCTGCTTACATTTTTGCTGTATTGGTTGAAAATGTCCGGCTGCTCTTTCCGCAGTCGCTGAGAATCCACACGCTTGCTTTCTGAGGATACCCACGACACCTTATAGCCCGGTGCCGTGCCATAGGCAGCATCCTGCATTTGCAGCTTGACCTGTTGCTCGATGGCCGTCTTTTCCTGTTCCATCTGCTCGATTTGGTCGGAAATCTCCTGCCGCTTATCCAGAAGTCCATGCAAGGCACTCAGGTCAGCAGTCTTGTCCCGGTTGTCTACCTCATAAAGCTGGTTGATCTGCTGGGTGTCACAATCGCAACCGTTGGGTGCAGGGGGAATCTGGGGCACAACATGGTTCGTCCAGAAACGCTCTTCCTTATCAATAAGGTCAGAAATCACCTGCTTATCTGTCACGATCTTGTGGATCACCAACTCTCTGCCGAAAATCAGAGCCGCCACATACCAGCAGTCGAAACCGCTGACGGCTAAGTAGTGGTCAACCTGCGCCAGATAATGAGCTGGGATTTTCCCATCCGCCCACTTATCTGCGGAGAAGGGCGAAACCGTCTTGCACTCCAATCCAGCTTTCTGCCCAACGATCAGGCGGTCAAAGTCTGCCAGAAGCAGCGGATGTTCCTCGCTCTGGTAGATAGCGTTTGCACGGCGCACCTTAAAGCCCGTTTCTTCGGAGAACCGCTGCGCCACATAATCCTCCAAATCACGGCCCTGCCGCATGGCCTCGTTGTCGATATTTTCAATGGTATCGCTGATTTTATCGTAGTACACCTGAAATGCAGAGCGATAGGGATTCAGGCCAAGGATAGCCCCGGCATCCGTGCCGGTAATGCCGCATTTGCGGTAGTGGAGCCAATCTTCTTTTGACAGGTTCCGTGTAGATACAAGCCTTTTCATGCGATGTTCAACCTCTCTTTCATCTGTTCTTCTGCGATAGAGAAATCATATTCCACCAAGTCTTTGATAATGGTGGAAAATTCGTCCACCAAGGTGCGGTCATCATCCAGCCACAGGGCATACAGGAAATCCAGAATATTCCGCTGCACCCGAAGATGATTCCAGAAACGCTCGTCCATCTGCTTTTCGGTGTCCAGCGTAATCAAGGCACTGACAATGGTGCTTTTCATCGTGATCTCGTATGCTGTGGTGCAAGTTGGCTTTGGAAAGTTGATCTCGATGCGGTCAAGGAACTCAGAAAACTCCCGGACAGCCCGGTTGCTCACATCGTTCATACGTCCTCCTTTATGCTGCTGCCAGCACCATCTTGTAGGCTTTGTCGATCATGGGATTGCCCTCTGCGGTACGCAGGAACAGATTCTCATTGTAGTTCCGGGTCTTGCGGATGGGGTCTGCATGGGTGGCAAAGTCGGAAACAGCGTTCACGAACCGCCAGCCGTTCTTTCCGACCCACTCCAGATCGGGTGCATTATAGTAGCGAGCCTTCAAATCTTCCTGCAAGCGCAGGTTGTTCTTCCGCTGGCCATCGGTCAGATCTTCGGTGACAGGGAAAAACTCATTGATGAACTCCTGCACCTTGCGGTCAGACAGCTTGATGGTAGTCAGTTCATGGATGCCCTTGCCCAATTCCCCCATATAGCTGTTGGCAAGCTGCAAGGTTTCACGGGCATCCTGCACACGGAGCAGAACATTTTCGGTGTGGCGAGCAGTCCAGATGCGCTTTGCCGTGCCCAGAGCCAGATTCAGGGTGTTCTGGCAGACCACACGAACCGGGGTCATGGCTACTTTCACACCAGAACTGCCATCGTGACTGTTGAAGAACACAAGATATGGTGTCACTTCGTCTCCGGCGATGATGTATTTCTCCGGCAGCTTTGCCAGCATCCAGACCTTCTTGCCGCCCTGCAAAGAACCAGCAGTTTCATAGGTAACGCCCTCACCCAGCAGATCATCTGTGAACTGAAATGCTTCCTCGTTCTGCACAATGCGGTAGCGGTCAGACACCACGCCCAGAACAGCATTATCGGTGCTGCGGACATTGGCACGATAGCCGGGAATCATTGCACCAGTGCCGGAATAAATGTTGCGGCTCTCGACCTGCCAATCCAGACCAGCCAGTTCCAGAGCCTCACGGCTTGCAGGGGCATCCATAACGATACGGCCAAGGCCATGCCAAGGGGTCTCACGGACAGAGAACATGGTTTCAACATTTGCGGACATAATCTTTACCTCCAAAATTTTTGATTGTCTTATTTCTTTTCGATTTGATGAGCCGTCCAGACAATGATTTTCGCAGCACCTTTTCCGACTGCTTTCATCACCTCCACCAATACTTTTTCAAAGATTTCTGCCATTGATTTTTCCTCCGTTTTTCTGTAAAAATCAAAGACCAGTAAGCTGATGTGATTGCTTACTGGTCTTTCTATCCAAGGGTATAATATATCATTATATCTGCTTCAGATACGCCTAACTTGTACCATGTGTGTCCGCTGTGTCAGTGTTTTTGCGAATCAGTCTTATGTTTTCGTGTCTTTCAGGTGTTTTATGGGTGGAGATATAAGGATATAAAAAACTTGTTTTGAAAATCTCTGACACAACCGGCACAGCTGACACAGCCTCCTACTTCTGAGTTTTCGACCAGATTCCCACAACCACTGTGAGATCCTGCCATTCATTTTTGCGGATTCCCTGATTTCGGGATGCCTTAAAAGCCTTTGCCTCCTCAAAGGAAATCGAAAAGCGTGCCATCTCTACAAAACCATCCATCGTATATGCTGCGGCGTTTCTCGCCTGTACCTCTGACATCTGAAAGTCGAGTGCCCAGCGAAATTCTTCATTTGTCAACGGCGTGATTTGCGCCACACAGCTGTTGATAAGCTCCCGATCAACATCGTTCTTTGATGCCCGCTGCCATTCATCCAGCTTCTGCGAGATCAGATTCATGTCCAGCGCTCCACTGCGTTCATCCTCCTGTTCTACGCTCTCATACTGAGATTGCAGATCTGCGATCTGGTTGTCTAAGCCTTTGCGACGTTCCATAAGTTCCTGTTTGGTGATGATGCCGTCTGCACACAGGTCAATATACTTATCCAGCCGCTCTCTCTGCTTAGCGATACTCTTTTCCAGCATTGCCTTTCTGGAAATACGAACCGTCTTTTCCTCTGCCATGCAGCGGTTCAGAATCCGGTATACCTCTTTGACGGTCTTGCCTTTGTCAAATGTGAGATGTTCAAACACCTTTGCCGCCATCAAGTCCAGCTTCCACTCACTGATAGCCTTGATTTGGCAGCTGATGCTCAAATCAAGGCTATGTTCCTGCAAGTAGCTGATGCTCGGCCTGCGTGTACGGCGGTAGCACTGAAATCCATGAATTACAGCACCATCCCGGTTCACACGCCACTTGAACTGAATAAATCCTGCACCGCAACTGCAACGCAATTTTGCCGTCCAGACCGACTTTGGCGTATTTCTCATGTACTTGTGCTTTTTTCCGGTTTCATCGATTACTCGTGCTGATCTCGATGCCAAAATCTGCTGGCATCTCTCCCACATTTCTTCCGAAACCAATGGCTCAAAATCCCCTTTCACATAGATGTAGCTGCTTTCATCCAGATTTTTGATACGCTTCTGCGTCAAGTAGCCGTCACTATGGGATTTATTATAGCAAATGAATCCCTTATAGGTTGCATTGTGCAGGACACGACTCACCTTGGAAGCGTCCCACGAAACATGACCTCCCGCATCCAACCGTCCAAGACGATATAACTCTGCGACTATTTTCTGTAGGCCGACTTCACCACTCGAATACATCTGGAAAATCAACCTTACAGTTTCAGCCTGTTCCGGTTCGGGAACATAGGTTCCATTCACCCTGCGGAATCCCAAGATGTTTCCGTTGCCATACAGAATGTGCCTTTCCCGACTGATTTTCTGCCCCGCCTTCACACGTTCTGAGATTTTGCGGCTTTCATCCTGTGCCATGGAAGACATGAGCGACAGTCGGAGTTCGCCATCATCGGCAGCCGTGTTGATACCGTCATTGATAAAAAGCACATCCACGCCCATAGCCTTCATCTGGCGCGTATAGGACAAAGCATCCACCGTATTTCGTGCAAAGCGGCTCACCTCACGGGTAATGATAAGGTCAAATTTATCTTTCCTTGCATCCTCCATCATACGCAAAAACTCTGGCCTCTTCTGTGCTTGTGTTCCGGTGATGCCTTGGTCTACGTAGACCTCCACGACTTCCCAGTCCGAATGCCGGGAACATTCGATTTTATACCACTCCAACTGATTTTCCAGTGCATTGATCTGCGCCTCATGCTCTGTTGAGACACGAGCATATACTGCTACTCGCATTTTTTACCTCCATTTTCTTGATTTTTCGGATAAAAAGAAAGGCTCTGGCAGAATCCTCCACCAGAGCCTTTCCCTGTTGCTTACGAAGCCTTTGCAGGCGGTTCTTCCTCCTGCTCACGCTTCATCCGAAGGAAGTTCTGATAGGTAGGCAGGTTCAGCAGTCCTGCCGCAAAAAGAGCTTCGATCAGACAGTAAGCCATCGCCTTTTCGTCAACGTCCATCATCGTAACACCTCCATAGTGTTTGTGGTTGTGCTGGTGATCAGAGATATAACATATCACCGAGAAGTCAGACGTTACGGACGAAGGCGGATACCTCGGAACGCCGACACAGCATGTTCGTGTGCAATCATTCCTTCCCCTGAGCACCGGGAACGCATGTGCTCAAATCCCATCGCAATCAACGCCTTTCTTAAATCCGAGTCTGTGCACGCTCCTATATTCTGTTCCTTGCAAAAATCCAGATAGGCTTTGTATAAGTCAGACAGAGCCACTTCAGCATTTATATTGCTCGTATCACAGATTTCTTGTACGAACCTTTTTACAGGCGAGTACTTCGCGCTGTCCACATAAGGAATCTCAGGGAAGATGTAGTTGCGTTGAACGAGCTTTCGCGCATAATACAGCGCCTTTGTAACAATGGCATCCCGCTCAGCCCAGATTTTGTCTCCCAAATCTGGGTCTTGCTGATTATCCGGGATTGCATAATTAAAAGGCAGGTATACGATACGCTTCATGAGTGCCTCATCCTCTCCGTCGATGATGAGCGGGTGATTACTAGAAAAGACAAACTTGATGCGCCTTTCCAGCAGCGCATCATCACGATATTTGCGTGGAATATTCATTGAATCTCCTCCAGTGATTTGTTTCAGGCGAGAAGCTGCTTCATCATCGATTCTTGAACTGGGCATATCCATATCAAAATTGATGACGGAAGTTGCCAAGGATGCCATTCCAAATTGGTTTGTCAGATTCTTGAGTCTGATGCTGCTGATGGATTCTTTGGGGTACAGTTGTCGGATAAATCTTCCAAGAACGCTCTTACCGCTATTTCCGACGCCTTTCATGAAAATGAAAAACTTTCCCCGTGCAGGATAGATAAGCAAATACCCGATTGCCATCCAAAATCGCTCCATCAGTTGGGGATCACCGCCCGTGACCTGATGCAAATAGCCCTCAAATATCGGGCATTTTGCCTCCGGAGCATATTTTGCTTTAATGTAGGTAAAGGTTATTTGATCAGGACTGTGTGGGTAAAGCTTCCACTCTACAAGATCAAAGATCCCATTTTCTAAAGGTGCATAAATCGGCTCATCCTCCGGCTCGCTACACTCAATTTGGGGATCCGTCATAAAGCACCCGTAGAGTTCCTTATACCCGTGGAGACTGGATTCATGATTGAGCTCATAGTCCACATGCTCACGATATAGCTTGATCAGTTGCTTTGCATCAAGCTGTGTGTAGTAGTATCCGTTGTGATAATACAGCGTATTTCCATAGGAAATAATGTGGACATCTTTTTTCAGTTCCCTTGACAAGTCCACAAGGGACTGATCTTTAGAAACTTTCTTGACAGCCGGTTCTGGTGTTGGAAGACTTACCGAATCAGACAATGTGCTTTTCTGCACATCATCTGGTACGTCATCCATCATCAAGACCATTGGTGGTACTGCATCTCTCGCATTGAGAGAACCGGGATAGTCCGAAAGCTGTTCGGAGAGTATCGGCGCATCCAACTTATGCCGTGCCTTATTCCATTTCTCCTTAAATATCTCGCTGGTCTTCGGTCTATCCTCAGGGACAATCGGCGTCATGTTCTCTAATAGCTCAACCTCACCAGACTGAAGAACTTCATTAGAATCATTGAAATCGTAATCCCATGCGGACACAGCTTCTGTCCCTTCAGTCGGCCGGACACGCTGCTCAAGCAATTTCTTTCGTTTTTCCTTGAACTCGGCTTTATTCATGCTTTTCTTCCTCCTTAGAAGTTTTCTGAACGTAGCTTTGCGCGATAAGATTCTCGATGAAGTTCTGCTTACCTGTCGTATTGCCAGAAATGAGATAATCAATTCTCGTCAGTCCACCATCCTGGTTGTCACCAACCCAGATGTATCCAGTTTCCGTATCCCAAGCATGAACCAAAAGCTCGTAGTGAGTCTCCTGTTCAATATCTTCGGTATGACCAACGATGATTGGTACATCTCCTCTGAGAATAAGGCCGAAGAAGATTTTTCCAGATTTGTCGGTTTTCGTGCTGTACAGAATCCGAAAGTTCTTAGTTCCATCCTCAATTTTCCAATTGTAGGCCGTGATCTGCTTTCCATTCTTGAAAACAAAAAGCTGAAGTCCCTCAAGGGTGGAGAAATATTCTCCTTCACGGAAGACTACCTTACCATTTAATCGAGCAATAGCTGAGTAGTCAGTTTTTCCTTTGAATGCCTTGTCTGTCAATTCAACACTGGTTACTGTAACATTGCGTTCCTCCTCGCTCAGTGATTTGTAGATTTCTTCGTTGCTTTTCTGTGTCATCATTATGACCTCCCAAATAAATAATAATTTGCTTCGACAACGTATCTGTCGTTTGCAGGTATGATTATACTCAGCCCTGCTTTCAGCTTCACGTAAAAAACAACGGTGCTCTTTTTTGAAAAAGAGCACCGTTGTTCACATTTCGTTCATATATTGATACTATTTGTTGTTTCTTTCATTCAATATACAAAAACCATCCTTATTTTTTCAGCCTTCTGCAACATTACTTCATATATATCAGTTAAAAAATTTTTTATCCGTACACCCTTTCATTCGTTTTTCTTCTCATACCGCTTTAACTGACGTATCACTTCCTTTTTCATATCATGAGCCATATCATAATCAATTGTCTCTAAGCAGTATGTAATTTTCTCCATACAGCTTTCTAGCTCTCCATCCACAAAATCAAATACTGCTTTATTCTCTTTTCTATCATAATTATTATCAAAATCTGTTATTGTATTATACATTGCCTCAATCAAAATCCATGTCTTGGATTTTGTCAGTTCCATTTTTTCTTCAATTAAAAGGTCTTGCATCCTAGTCATCATCGCCTTCTTACTAAAATGCATTGCCTTATTCTCCCATAATGATTGAAAACCTCTAATTATTATTTCTTCTAGCACAATGTCCGATAGCTGATACTGCACTAACTGATATGTAAGTTGATTTTCACGTCTATCTACAAAGTTCTTCCATTCATCTTCTTTTCTCTCTAAAAGCAAATCAAAGAACACCATATTTGATGCTGTAAGCAGTGTTTTACCCGCTATCATTGTAACCAATTTCTTATATTCATTTCCGATGATTATTTTGAGTTTCTTTTTAATTTCCTTTCCTATTTTTTCTCTTTTCTCTCTTACGTCAAGGTTATATTCAGGATCTTCTGCCTTATTATTTTTAGCATTATTCTTTGCTTGTTCATCAAGATAGTTTTGAACCTTTGCGTCCGTGATCTTACATATCTTCAATTCAACTCCATTTTTTCGCATCCACTGTTTCAGGCAGTATTCTTGAAATGTCAATGTCTCCTGAGATTCCTTTACATTTTCATATCGTGAAACGATTTCTTTATATACTTCATCCCATTTTTTTAGTTCTTGATTGCATTTTCGTTCTCTTTTTTCATCCTCTTTTTTTCTTCTAATTGCTTCCTGTATAATTTTTTCGCCTTCTGGCAATTCCATAGTTTCCTCCAAAAAAACAAACCCTCCCCGGCAAAACCATTCAGTTTCACCGGGGAGGGTTTATCATACGCTTATCTTCCCATGTTTTGCAGGATTAGTGCATCTTCATGCGACAATCTTACTTTCTGGGATTTTTGATAGCAGCCTGGGCAGCAGCCAGACGTGCGATAGGCACACGGAAGGGAGAGCAGCTGACGTAGTCCAGACCAACATTGTGGCAGAACTCGACGCTGGAAGGATCACCGCCGTGCTCGCCGCAGATGCCCAGACCCAGGTCGGGACGGGTCTCACGGCCATCATGTGCAGCCATCTTGACCAGCTTGCCGACGCCGACCTGGTCCAGATGCTGGAACGGATCGCTCTCGTAGATCTTGTTCTCGTAGTAAGCGCCCAGGAACTTGGCAGCATCGTCACGGCTGAAGCCGAAGGTCATCTGGGTCAGGTCGTTGGTGCCGAAGCTGAAGAACTCGGCCTCCTTGGCGATTTCGCCGGCAGTCAGAGCTGCACGGGGGATCTCGATCATGGTACCGACCAGATACTTCATGTCAACACCGGAAGCCTTGATGAGCTCGTCTGCGACCTTGACGACAACGTCCTTGACGAACTTCAGCTCCTTGACCTCGCCGACCAGCGGGATCATGATGTGCGGAGTGATGATGTAACCGGTCTCAGCAGAGACATTCAGAGCTGCCTTGATAACAGCGCGGGTCTGCATTGCTGCGATCTCGGGGTAGGTGACAGCCAGACGGCAGCCACGATGGCCCATCATGGGGTTGAACTCGTGCAGAGAAGCAACGACGTTCTTCAGGTCATCAAAGGTCATGCCCATGTCGGCAGCCAGCTCCTTGATGTCCTCGTCCTTGCTGGGCAGGAACTCGTGGAGAGGCGGGTCCAGATAACGGATGGTCATCGGGCGCTCACCCATGATGCGGTACATCGCCTCGAAGTCACCCTGCTGGAACGGCTCGACCTTGGCCAGAGCAGCCTCGCGCTCTTCCACGGTACGTGCGCAGATCATCTCACGGACAGCCTTGATGCGGTCCTCAGCAAAGAACATATGCTCGGTACGGCACAGGCCGATGCCCTCAGCACCCAGGTCAACTGCCTGCTGTGCGTCGCGCGGGTTATCAGCGTTGGTCATGACCAGCAGCTGACGAGCGGCATCTGCCCAGCCCATGAAGCGGTTGAAGTTCTTGTTGCCGGTGGCGGCGACGGTAGCGACCTGCTCACCGTAGATGTTACCAGTGGAGCCGTCGATGGAGATCCAGTCGCCCTCGACGAACTTGTGGCCGTTGAGCTCAAAGGTCTTAGCCTCTTCGTCGATCTTCACGTCGTTGTCGTTGCCGCAGCCGGAGACACAGCAGGTACCCATACCACGAGCAACAACGGCTGCGTGGCTGGTCATGCCGCCGCGGACGGTCAGGATGCCCTGAGACACCTGCATACCGACGATGTCCTCGGGAGAGGTCTCCAGACGGACCAGAACGACCTTCTTCATCTTGCCGGACTTGACCATCTCCTCAGCCTCTTCGGCGGTGAAGACGATCTGGCCGCAGGCAGAACCGGGAGAAGCTGCCAGACCCTTGCCAACGACCTCAGCAGCCTTCAGGGCAGCTGCGTCGAACTGGGGATGCAGCAGGGTATCCAGCTGCTTGGGCTCCACGCGCAGGACAGCCTCCTGCTCGGTGATCATGCCCTCGTCCACCAGATCACATGCGATCTGCAGAGCAGCCTGAGCGGTACGCTTGCCGTTACGGGTCTGCAGCATGTACAGGTGGCCGTCCTCAATGGTGAACTCCATATCCTGCATATCGCGGAAGTAGTTCTCCAGACGGGTAGCGATCTCAACGAACTGGTCGTAGACCTCAGGCATCTGCTCGTGCAGGTGGCTGATGGGAGACGGAGTGCGGACACCAGCAACGACGTCCTCGCCCTGTGCATTGATGAGGTACTCGCCCATCAGCTTCTTAGCGCCGGTGGCGGGGTCACGGGTGAATGCAACGCCGGTGCCGGAGCGGTCGCCGGAGTTACCGAAAGCCATCTGCTGGACGTTGACAGCGGTACCCCACTCGTAGGGGATCTCGTTCATCTTACGATAGACGTTTGCACGGGGGTTGTCCCAGCTGCGGAAGACGGCCTTGACAGCCTCGATGAGCTGATCCTTGGGGTCCTGGGGGAACGGCTTGCCCTCGTTGTCCTCGTAGATCTTCTTGAAGGTGCCGACCAGTTCCTTCAGGTCGTCAGCAGTCAGGTCAACGTCATTCTTGACGCCCTTGGCTTCCTTCATCTTATCGATTTCGACCTCGAACAGGCTCTTCGGGACCATCATGACGACGTCGGCGAACATCTGCACGAAGCGGCGGTAGCAGTCATATGCGAAGCGGGGGTTGTTGGTCTTCTTGGCCAGACCCTCGACAGCCTCGTCGTTCAGGCCGAGGTTCAGGATGGTGTCCATCATGCCGGGCATGGACTGACGTGCGCCGGAACGAACGGAGACCAGCAGCGGGTTCTCGTTGTCGCCGAAGGTCTTGCCGGTGATCTTCTCGAGGCCCTTGACGTGCTCGAAGATGTCAGCGGTGATCTCGTCGTTGATCTGGCGGCCATCTGCGTAGTACTGGGTGCAGGCCTCGGTGGTGATGGTGAAGCCCTGCGGCACCGGCATACCGGCTGCAGTCATCTCAGCCAGACCAGCGCCCTTGCCGCCCAGAATGTTCTTCATGGTGACCTTGTCGCCGCCAAAGGCATCGTTGCCTTCGCTGAAGTAGTACAGATACTTTTTGCTCATGCGTGTTTACCTCCCAAATGGTAGCCGCTGGCGCGAAGCACGGCGGTCTTATCGTTGCTCTGCTTGTCATACGATAAACATTTCTCTGTGAATGCTAAACTATTATACCAAAATTTCACGTCTATTCCATCGGGCAAATCACCGAATTTGTTTGATATTTTTTGTGCAAACCCTTGCATTTTACTCACTTTTTGGGTAATATAAAATGGGAAAGATTTGAAGAGGATTTTCGAGTTCTGACGCCGTTTTTGGGCAGTTGGATACAACTTTCTATCCATTAAACTCATTGCCGTTCTTGTTTGTCTTCCGTCTTTCCGAATTTCTTCTATCTTGGATACAACATTTTCTCTTCCGCAGGGGTCTGCACAGCTTCTGCGAGAGGCGGTTTTGGAGGAGGTTTTTCTCTATGCAGAATATTGATACATCCGCACTGGCTGCCGCAAAGGCAAAGCTCGACGCTGCCGAGGCCCAGCGCGAAGAGGTGCTGCTGCGCCACATCGCAAACGGCGTGGACATCCGCAGCCGCAATGTGGAGATCGGCTCCGAAGTGGTCATTGCCCCGGGAGCCGTCATCCTCGCAGGCACCATCCTGCGCGGCAAGACCGCCATCGGCGCAGGCTGCGTCATCGGCCCCAACACCCTCATCGAGGACAGCACCGTGGACGAAGGCACCACCGTCAACGCCAGCCAGGTCTACAGCAGCCACCTCGGCCCCCACAACAACATCGGCCCCTTCACCCATGTGCGCATCAACACCGTCACCGGCTACGGTGTGCATCTGGGCGCTTATGTCGAGACGAAGAACTCCAACTTTGCCCGGGGCAACACCGTCAGCCACCTGACCTACATCGGCGACAGCGATGTAGGCAAGTACTGTAATTTCGGCTGCGGCACCGTCACCTGCAACTACGACGGCAAGGACAAGTTCCGCACTCAGATCGGCGACTACTGCTTCATCGGCTGCAACACCAACCTTGTCGCCCCCGTCACCATCGGCGACGGGGCCTACACCGCCGCCGGCAGCACCATCACCAAGGACGTTCCCCCGCAGGCTCTTGGCATCGCCCGGGAGCGTCAGACCAACCTCGACGGCTGGGCTGAGCCGAAAATGGAGGCATACATTATAAAGAAGCAGAAACTCGAAAAAGAGCAGGGTTAAGTTTTCCGTTTTTGCTCCCCCTCCGACTCTGCCCAGAGCGCCGGTTCCGCATCCGGCGCTTTCCATCTGCCCCGGCGCACGTTCCGCATCCGTGCGCCGGGGCATTTTATGTTTTTTGTGTATCTTTTTGCGCGCGCGTATGTTATAATAACATATTGTTCGAAAACAGATCCAACGTAAAAAAGGCAGAATATATCATATGAACACCAATGACATCTGGCTCATTGCCGGCCTCGGCAATCCGGAGCCGAAATACGACGGCACCCGTCACAACGCAGGCTTTGCCGCGCTGGACTATCTGGCCGGCAAGTGGGGCATCTCCGTCTCCAAGACCAAGTTTCAGGGCCTGTGGGGGCAGGGCGAGGTGGACGGCCACAAGGTCGTGCTCCTGAAGCCCCTGACTTATATGAACCTCTCGGGCGACTCCATCGGCCCACTGGCAGGCTTCTTCAAGATCCCTGCCGACCACATCATCGTCCTGTGCGACGACATCACTCAGAACCCCGGCAAACTGCGCATCCGGCCCTCCGGCTCTGCGGGCGGCCACAACGGCCTCAAGAGCATCATCGCCCGCCTCGGCGGCGAGAACTTCCCCCGCATCCGCATCGGCGTGGGCGCAAAGCCCCGCCCGGACTACGATTTGGCCGACTGGGTGCTGGGCAAGTTCCCGCCCGACGACGCCAAGGCCCTCGCCGACCGCTGCCCCGACATCGCAGCCGCCGCAAAGCTCATCATGGACGGCAAGCTGGGTCTGGCGCAGAGCAAGTATAACGGGTAATCCCTCTCAGGCGCTGACGCGCCAGATTCCCCTTTTTGTCGCTTACGCGACATCTTCCCCCGGCCGGGGGAAGTCTTTCCTCAGAGGGGGAGTCCTTGGCAGGCCGGGCCGCTTTGTACCGCCTGCTGAAAGCCTGCGCATCCGCAGAATGCCGGGCCTTGCTTGCGGGGGCAGATGTCTTGTGGACAATGCACCTTGTAAAGCTGTTGCTGTCCTCGGCAGCAGGGCACTACCGTTCCCGATAAAAGAACCCTCTCTTGTCTCGCAAAAGCCTGACCGACACGCCAGTGGCTCTCCCCATGGGAGAGCTGGCATCGCGCAGCGATGACTGAGAGGGCTGAAAGGAGGTCCACCATGTACGAAGCACTCCTGAAAAACACCCCTGAATATCAGAAGATAGCGGCCAACCTCGCCTCCCCCGGCCCGGCGGCGCTGTTCGGCCTACCTCCGGCAGGCCGGGCACTGCTCTACGCCGCGCTCCAGAAGGACACAGGCCGCATCCTCTGCGTCGTCACGCCCGGCGAGGCCGAGGCCACCCATTTTGCCGACGACCTCAAGACGCTGGGGCTCTCGGCGGCAGTGTTCCCGCCCCGGGACTTCATGCTCCGCCCCGTCGAGGGCGCGGGCCGCGAGTACGAGTACCGACGTCTGTCGGTGCTGGGCGCACTGGCGGGTGGACGGCTGAACGCCGTCTGCGTCCCCGCCGAAGCCCTGCTCCAATACACTGTGCCGCAGGATGAGTTCCAGAAGAACACCCTCACCCTCAAGCCCGGCATGGTCTACAACCGCGAAGCGCTGGTGGAGCGGCTCTTCGCCGCCGGATACGTGCGGCGAAGTCAGGTGGACGGCCCGGGACAGTTCAGCGTCCGGGGCGACATCGTGGACATCTACGCCCCCGATATGCGCCAGCCCGCCCGTGTGGAGTACTGGGACGACGAGATAGACTCACTCGCCTCCTTCGACCTGCTCACCCAGCGGCGGGACGGTGCGCTGGAAAAAATCTATCTTTCCCCCGCCCGTGAGGTGCTGTTCGGCAGCACCGCCGACACGGCGGAGGCCCTCCGCGCCGCCCAGAAGAAAGCCCGCGGCAAGCGCCGCACCGCCCTCGAAAAGGCCATGGAGTCCGACCTCGCCCAGCTGGACAGCGGCGTCATGCCCGAGGCCATGGACAAATACTACGGTCTGCGGTACGAAACGCCCGCCACATTGCTCGACCACCTGAGCAGCCCCATCTTCATCCTCGACGAGGTGGGCGGCATCCGGGACGCCCAGAAGGCCACCGAGTTCCGCCGCTGCGAAGAGCTGACCGGCCTGCTCGAGGAGGGCGTTATCTGCCCCGGCCTCGATGTGCTCTACCAGACGATGGACGACCTCGCCATTGCGGCGCAGGACCAGAGCACCCTGCTCTGCGAGAACTTCCTGCGCGGCATGAACGAGTTCAAACTGAAAGACCTCATCAACGCCGAGGCGTTCGCGGCCCCCAACTGGGGCGGCGACCTCGCTTCCCTGCGGGAAGACCTCGACCCGCTGGTCCAGCAGGGGTACGCCGTGACCCTTTTCGCCGGCACGCCCAAGGGCGCAGCGGCCCTTACCCGCGATTTGGCTGACAAGGGCTATGCCGTCAGCATGAGCCGGGACGTCCGGCCCGCGAAAGGTCTGGTTCAGGTACTGCCCGGCCACCTCACGGCGGGCTGCACCTTCCCGTTCGCCCGCGTGGCGGTCATCTCGTCCCGGCGTCACGGTCTGGACGACGAGGCCGCCGAGAACAAAAAGCGCAAGAAGAACAAAAACGCCCTGTCCAGCCTCTCGGACATCAAGCCCGGCGACTATGTGGTTCACCAGAGCCATGGCATCGGTATGTATGCGGGCATCCAGCGTCTCGAGGTGCAGGGCGCGATAAAAGATTACCTGAAGATCCAGTATTCCGGCTCCGACGTGCTGTATGTACCAGTCACTCAGCTCGATCTGCTGAGCCGCTACACCGCCCCCGGCGACGAGGAAAAGGTGAAGCTTGCAAAGCTGGGCGGCACCGAGTGGCAGCGCACCCGCGCCAAGGTCAAAAAGGCCACCGAAGAGATGGCGCAGGAGCTCATCGAGCTCTACGCCCGCCGCCGTCAGGCCACGGGCTACGCCTTCCCCGCCGACGGTGATTGGCAGAGCGATTTCGAGTCCCGCTTCGAGTACGACGAGACGGACGACCAGCTCACCGCCACCGCCGAGATCAAGAAGGACATGGAAAAGGGCTGGCCTATGGACCGCCTGCTCTGCGGCGACGTGGGCGTCGGCAAAACAGAGGTCGCCTTCCGCGCGGCCTTCAAGTGCGTCATGGGCGGCAAGCAGTGCGCCATTCTGGCCCCCACCACCCTGCTGGCGTGGCAGCACTACAACAGCATCATCTCCCGCATGGAGGCGTTCCCGGTGAAAGTCGGGCTGCTCTCCCGCTTCCGCACCGCCAAACAGCAGAAAGAGACCCTGAGGGGCCTGCAGGCCGGCAGCGTGGACATCGTCATCGGCACTCACCGCCTGCTCTCCAAGGACGTCCGGTTCCACGACCTGGGCCTTGTCATCATCGACGAGGAGCAGCGTTTCGGCGTCAAGCACAAGGAGAAGCTGAAAGAGAACTTCATCGGCGTGGACATGCTGACCCTCTCGGCCACCCCCATCCCCCGCACCCTGAACATGGCCATGAGCGGCATCCGCGACCTCTCCACCATCGAGCAGCCGCCCATCGAGCGCCAGCCGGTGGAGACGTTCGTGTTGGAATACAATGACGTCATCCTCGCCGAAGCCATGAAGAAGGAGCTGGCCCGGGGCGGTCAGGTCTACTACCTGCACAACCGGGTGGACAACATCGAGTCCTGCGCCGCCCATGTCAGCCAGATGGTGCCGGGAGCGCGGGTGGGCATCGCCCACGGCAAGATGACCGAGGAAGAGCTGAACCCTGTCTGGCAGCATCTGCTGAACGGCGAGATCGACATCCTCGTCTGCACCACCCTCATCGAGACGGGCATTGACGTGCGCAACTGCAACACCCTCATCATCGAGGACGCCGACCGGATGGGTCTGGCCCAGCTGTACCAGATCCGGGGCCGCGTAGGCCGCTCGGGCCGGAAAGCCTACGCCTACTTCACCTTCCGGCGGGACAAGACCCTCACCGACATCGCCCAGAAGCGGCTTTCCGCCATCCGGGAGTTCACGGCCTTCGGCTCCGGCTTCCGCATTGCCATGCGCGACTTACAAATTCGCGGCGCAGGCAGTCTGCTGGGCCACAGCCAGCACGGCCACATGGAGGCCGTGGGCTATGACCTCTATGTCAAGATGCTGGGTCAGGCCATCGCCCGGGCCAAGGGTGAGCCCATCCAGCGGGACAAGAGCGAATGCCTCGTGGACCTGCGGGTGGACGCCTTCATCCCGGAAAAGTATATTGCCGACGGCCCAGGCCGCATCGAGGCCTACAAGCGCATCGCCGCCATCCAGACCCCCGAAGACGCCGCCGACGTGCTGGACGAACTCATCGACCGCTACGGCGACCCGCCGCCCTCTGTCAGCGACCTCGTGAACGTCTCGCTGGTGCGCGTACAGGCCACCGCTGTGGGCGTCTACGAAGTCACCCAGAAAAAGGACACCCTGCTGTTACAGGTGGAGACGCTGGATGTGGCCATGATTCGCGGCCTGCTCATTGCTTTCAATGGCCGGGTGACGGCAGGAGCCGGCACCAAGCCCTACCTCTCGGTGACTCTCCAACCCGACGAAAAGCCGCTGGAACTGCTGCAAAGCATCCTCAAGGCGATGGCAGACATCCTTGCCGTCCCGCCGGAGGAAAACACCGGCAAAAAATAAATTCACTAGGAGTACACTTATGAAAAAGAAACTCATCGCGCTCGTCTGCGCCCTCGCTCTGGCCGTCGGCCTCGTGGGCTGCAGCCTCTCCACCCCGGATTCCGTAGGCACCATCGGTGAGGTGGACATCCCTTCCGGCCTCTATCTGCTGGCCCAGTTCGATGCCTACCAGACCGCCGCCGACCTCGCTTCCGACGACCAGGACGCCACCAAGGTGTCCAGCTTCCTCAAGGCCACCATCACCGTCGATGACGCCACCGGCGAGACCGCCGTGGTCAGCGACTATGTGGCCCAGAAGACCCTCGAGAACCTCGAGTCCTACGCCGCCATCGAGACCCGTTTCGATGAGCTGGGCGGCGTGCTGACCCCCGACGAGGAGACGCAGGCCGACAGCTACGCCTCCCAGCTGATGGAGCAGAACGGCGACCTCTATAAGGCCAACGGCATCGGCCTCGACACCCTCAAGCGGTTCGAGCGCATCCTCATCAAGAGCAACGACCTGCTCGAGAAGTGCTATGGCACCGACGGCGAGACTCCCGTCTCCGACGCAGAGCTGACCAGCCACCTCGAGGACGAGATGGTCTACATCCGCTATGTGGTCGTGCCGCTCTACAACACCAGCACCTTCGCTTTTGCTGATGACGACCAGAGCGCCCAGATGCTTGAGCTGGCCCAGACCGCCGCCGAGAGCTACAACACTGCCACCCCCGATGGAGCCAGCGCCCAGACCTCCGCTTTCAGTGCCGCCGTCACCGCTGCCCTGCCCGACATCTACGCGGTGCTGGATAGCGAGCCCTCTTCCGACGCTTCTTCTCTCTCCACTGCTCTGCTGGGTTCTGACAACATCGATGCCACCTTCTCCGAGGAAGGCACCGCCGACGCTGTCCGCGCCCTCAAGCCCGGCGAGGCCGCTGCCGTGCAGTATTCCAGCTATGCGCTGATGATGCTCGTCCGTCTCGACCCGCTGGACGCTGACACGCTGGACAGCCTCCGCGCACAGGCCCTCTCCGACATGAAGAGCGGCGAGCTGCAGGACAGCATTCAGTCCTATGGCGCCCAGCTGTCCCACGCTCTGGATTCTGCTGCCATGAAGAAGATGCCGGCTTCCAAAATCAAGAACGAGCAGTAATTTTCCTCAAAAATAATACAAAAGCTCCGGGAAACTATTGGTCCCCGGAGCTTTTCTGTTATCATACTGCTTTTCAAATTCCGCTTCCAGCGCCGTGCGGATATGCATCGTGCGGCGTTGCTTTTTGTCGGTTTTTATGGTATCCTCTTAGCAGAAAGGCGCTGTCCTGCAAGTGCAGCGGTCATGCTCCCTCCCTCGCGTCACATTGTGCCGCGTCAGGAGGAAGTTCAATTTTTTGTCATCCTCCTGACGGTTCGAATGTTTCTACATGAAAATCTAAGGGAGGATTCCACTATGGAAATTTTGAATACTGTTATTGCTCTGCTCGGCCTTCTGGCCACTGTCATCCTTGGCACTGCCAAAATCACTTGGACGATTGCCCAAGTCTTTTTTCGGGATATGCATCACGCAAAACACTATATCAAAAAATAAAATGGCAAGAAAAATGACCGCCCCTATAGTCTTCCAAACTCCGGCGGTCATGTTTCTCAAAATGTGACACTGAGAGAGGGAGCTGACCACTGTGCAGCCAGCGCCTTTCCTTATCTTTATTATAGACAGCCGCGCGCGGATTGTCAAGCGCCAGAACTTCCAGAATACAAAAGATAAAAACGGACCGCCCGCCCCAGCCTGAAAAGGCCGAAGCGGACGGTCCGACGTTTTCTAACGCATTCTGATGCAATCCGACGTTTTTATCCGTTCTCTTAAAAACAATGCAGCTGCATCATTTTTCTTATATTTCGGCGTCATTTTCGCCTTCTGCGGCATCTCAAAGCGGGCAGTTTTTGCGCTTTTGAGTTTCCATGATTTTCCAGTTCATGCATCTTCAACTGGTCTGCACCTTAATTATAGAGGAATCGTTCTCCAATGTCAATAGCCCAGCACCTATAAAAAGCCTAAGGGCGAGGCCCCTTGCGGAACCTCGCCCTTAGACTATGTGAGATAAATCACTACATGCGCGAACATATAATGTTTATCATTACAGGCCGTGTACCTGTAATTACTTTTTAAGAGTCAAGCAATTAGACCTTAGCAGGCTTAGCAGCAGCGACAATGACAATAATGTCATACTCCTTGCCGTTCTTATCAGCCTTCTTGGTGGTTCTGGTCTCCATAGCGACGCTGACTTCCTTAACGTCCTTGGTATCGGCAGTTGCAGTATAGCCGTTGGCCAGAATCGCATTCACATCACCAGCCAGCTTGTTCCACTTGTAATCACCGCTGGTAGGAACGACAACTGCAGCAACAACATACTTGCCTTCGCCCTTCAGAGCAGTCAAGTCCATAACGGCACCGGTATTAAGCTTATCGTTCTTCTCGGTCTTTTTAGCAGCAATCTCCTTAGCAACTGCAGTAGCCTTCTCAGACAGCGTATAATCGACACCGTTAACCTTGACCTTGCTGTCCTTGACATACTTATGGAAGGCGCCATTGACCTTGGTGGTGGTACCAGCGTCATTCAGAGCGTTCAGCAGCTGCTTCTCGTGGACAGCATCGCCAATAGCGCAGCCAGTCAGCATGGAGACAGCCATGACAGCAGTCAGAGCAACAGCCATGATCTTCTTGAACATTTTCATAGTGATATTCCTCCAATAAAAAATATTTTTTATTTCGGCAAACCACTACAAGAACTTCGTGGTCTGTCTCGATGGGTTCAGTATAGTGCATTTTCACAAGATTGTCAAGATACGGTATTGTTTTCGGCATTTTGTCCAATCAGAAGCCGTGAAAAATAGCAAACTGCCCGTTAAATATGCATCCGTGCCAAAATTTGTGCCAAAGATCCTCAAAAGCCGCCCTTTGCTTTACCTTTATAATAAGGGCAGCCGCTCTGTCTGCACAGGGGAAAATGGCCGAAAGCCCATTCATTCTTTTACTGCCTTTTCAAACTCCGCTTCCAGCGCCTCGTTGACGGCGCGGACGGCGGCGGTATCGGGTTTGATGGCCATGCGGTCGTAGGTGAACAGGCCGTTCACCTCGTCTTCCACATCGGTCAGCTGGGTGTATACCAGCGCCGACAGGCCCTTTTTCAGCTGCGGGAGCACCGTCTTGCGCTGCAAATTGCAGTAGCGCTCGGTCAGCTCTGCCCGGCTTCTGGCCGTGCCGTAGCCGTAGGTCTTCCGGGGCGGCTCATGGCCGGGCATGGGCCATGCAATGCCGCCGTACTCGCTGAGGGCCACCGTGCGCATGTTCGGGCGGATGCGGAGCGGATAGAAATAGTTGTGGATGGAATGCACATCTCCTCCGCCCCGGTCGAACCAGCCGCTGGCCTCGTCCACCAGACGGGACAGGTCGAGGGCGCGGAGGGTCTCGGTGGCTTTCCGCGCGTCGAACTGCCCCCACCCCTCGTTGAACGGCACCCAGCACCCGATGCAGGGGTGCTGACCCAGCTCGGCTACCGTGTCGGCCAGCTCCCGGGCGTACTCCTCCCGGCTGTGGGCGCTGCCCCGGCCCAGAAAGCCCCACAGCAGCTTTCCGTCCGGGGCGCGGCGCATCAGGGGCTGTAAGGCGTTGGTCAGGTAGGTGACGTACCACATCGGGTAGGCCCCGCCGCCGTTGACCATATCCTGCCAGACGATGATGCCCAGTTTATCGCAGTGGTAGTACCAGCGCTCCGGCTCGATTTTGGCGTGCTTGCGCAGCAGGTTGAAGCCCAGCTCCCGCACGGTGTGCAGTTCGTGCTCCACGGCCGCGTCGGAGGGCGGGGTGTAGAGGCCGTCGGGCCAATAGCCCTGGTCCAGCAGGCCGTTGAGCAGGATGGCCCTGCCGTTCAGGAAAAACCGCCGGATGCCCTTTGCATCCTCTTTGCACTCCCACTTGCGGAGGGCGAAATAGCTGTGGACGGTGTCGAAGCCCTCTTCTTCGCCCTGGGTCGTGCCGACGGTCAAATCATAGAGGAAGGGGCTGTCAGGGCTCCACGGGAAGAAATGCTCTTCGGCGATGTTCAGGGTCACTTCGCCGTCCCGGTCGGCCTCGTCGCTGCCCCAGTCCTCGGCGATGGTCACGCCGCCGGCCCGCACCACGGCCCAGAGGTTCACCGCGCCGCCGGGCTTCGAGGTATGGGCTTTCACGGTCACGGTCCGGGCATCGTAGTCCGGGGTGACGGTCAGCGTATCAATGTAATTTTCCGGCACCCGCTCCAGCCACACCGTCTGCCAGATGCCGCTCTGGGCCGGGTAGAACATCCCGCCGGGCCGGAGGGTCTGCTTGCCTCTCGCCTGCGTGCCGGTGCCGGTGGGGTCCTGCACCGCCACCCAGAGGGTGTTGCGGCCCTGCGGGCGGAGCAGGTCGGTGATGTCCAGCGTAAAGGGCCAGTAGCCGCCCCGGTGTCCCCCGGCCAGACGGCCATTCACCTCCACCGCGCAGGCGTAGTCCACCGCCCCGAAGTGGAGCAGGACGCGCCCGCCCTCGCCCGCCGGGGGCGTGAAAGTGCGGTGGTAGTGGAGCCACTGGCCGGGCTGCAGCGTCCGGCCCACGCCGGAGGCTTTTGCCTCGGGCGAATAGGGTACGAGGATAGCGCCGTCCCACTTTGCCGGGAACTCCGAGCTCTGGGTGATGGCGTAGTCCCACGGGCCGTTCAGGTTGACGTAGCTGTCCCGGCGCATACTCGGGCGGGGATATTCGGGGAGCGGATGCATGGAACTACCTCACATTCACTTTTTATAGGCTGCGGTCAGCTTTTCCAGTGCGGGCAGGCTGCGCTTCACCTTCTCGGTGTCGATGCAGTAGGCAAAGCGGACATAGCCCTTGACGCCGAAGGTGTCGCTGGGGACCAGCAGCAGATCGAACTCCCGGGCCTTGAGGCAGAAGGCGTTGGCGTCCTCTTCCAGCGCCTTCGGGAAGATATAAAATGTGCCGCCGGGGCGCTCCACCTCAAAGCCCAGCTCGGTGAGCTTATCGTACAGCAGGTTCATGTTCGTCTCGTAGACGGACAGATCACTGGTGACGTCGAGGCACTCAGCAGTGGCTTTCTGGATAATGCTGGGCGGGCAGTTGTGGCCGGTGAAGCGGGAGATCTGAGCCATCATGTCCACCAGCACGTCTTCGCCCTCGCAGCCGGGCCGGACGGCCACATAGCCCAGACGTTCGCCGGGCAGGCTCAGGCTCTTGGAGAAGGAGAAGCAGGTCAGGGTGTGGGGGTAGAACGCTGCCGGGTAAGGCACCTTTTTGCCGTCGAAGGCGATGTCACGGTAGGGCTCGTCGCTGACGAGGAAGATGTTGTGGCCGAAAACTTTGCTTTTTTCGGTCAGGATGTCGGCCAGACGGCTCAGGGTCTCGGCGGAGTAGACGACGCCGGTGGGGTTGTTCGGGGTGTTGATGAGGACGCAGGTGACGTTCTCGGTCAGCATCTCTTCAAAGGCGTCGAGATTCGGCTGGAACGCCGGCGCCTGAGGCGGCACGACCTTGAGCACAGCGCCGGTCCCCTCCACATAAGGGCCGTACTCGGGGAAGTAGGGGGCGAAGGTCAGCACCTCGTCACCGGGCTTTGTCACAGCGCGGATGACGTGGGCGATCGCGCCCGCCGCACCGGTGGTGGGGAAAATATCCTTCTGCTCATAAGGCAGGCCGAAGTTCTTTGCCAGATGGGCCGCAACGGCGGTGCGGAAGCCCGGGTCGCCCTGACTGGGGCAGTAGCCGTGAAGGGCGACAGGCTCTTCCTCGGCCAGCAGGGTCTGCATGGCTTTGGTGAACTTGTCCGGGCAGGGGACGCTGGGGTTGCCCAGCGAGTAGTCGAACACGTTCCCATAGCCTATCTCGGCGGCGCGCTGTTTGCCGTACATGAAAGTCTCGCGGATGACGCTCTTGTGGCCCAGCATGGCGCGGTAAGTCTCGTTCAGCATAATACTTTCCCTCTTTTTCTTATTGATCCTCTTCCGGCAGAGCGGAAGCATAGCTCTGCTCCACCTTCACCATACAGCAGTATCTCGGGTCCTGCTCCTTGACGAAATTGCACATCTCGGCCAGCCGCGCGTCCTTGTCGCCGGTGTAGCCCGCCGGGAACACGAGGTCGAACAGCACGTTGGTGTGGCTGTCCCCCGGCACGATGCGCAGGTCATGGATGGACAGACGAGGGTCCATCTGACGGGCTTTTTCCATCAAGCGGCTCCGCAGGACGCCCACGGCGGCGTCCGACGTCACGATGGGGTCGTAGTGGATGGTGACCTGTAAGTGGTCTTTTTTCAGAAAATCCCGCTCGATGTTGTCGATGATGTCGTGGGCTTCCAGCGGGTCGGCCTCGGCGGGGAACTCGATGTGGAGCGAGGCGAACTGATGCCCCGGGCCGTAGTCGTGGACCATCAGATCGTGGACGCCCAGCACTCCCGGGTAGCTCATGACGGTGTGCTCGATGTGCTCCACCAGCTCCGGCGAGGGGCTTTCGCCCAGCAGGGGGCTGAGGGTGTCCATCATAAGTCCCCAGCCCGACCAGAGGATGAACGCCGCCACTGCCACGCCCATGAGGCCGTCCAGCACGTCCCAGCCCGTCAGGTGGGAGAGGACGGTGGACAGGAGCACGGCGCTGGTGGTCAGCACGTCGTTCCGGCTGTCGGCGGCGGTGGCCATCAGGGTCTCGGAGTTGATGCGCTGGCCGATGCTCTTGTTGAAGCGGCTCATCCAGAGCTTGACGCCGATGGACGCCGCCAGCACCCCCACACTGAGCCAGCTGAACACCACTGCCGTCGGATGCAGCACTTTGAGCGCGGATTCTTTCAGCAGCGAAAGCCCAATGGCGAGGATGGTGACGCAGACCACGAGGCCCGCCAGATACTCATACCGGGCGTGGCCGTAGGGGTGCTTTTCGTCCGGGCCTTTGGCCGCCAGCCGGAAGCCCACGAGGCTCACCACGTTGGACGAGGCGTCCGAAAGGTTGTTCAGGGCGTCGGCCATGATGGCGATGGAGCCGAACAGCGTCCCCGCCGCCAGCTTGCCCAGACAGAGCAGGAGATTGCAGGCCATGCCCACGAGGCTGGCCAGATTGCCGTAGGCCGTGCGGACGGCGGCGTCCTTGGTATCGTCCGGGTGCCGGACGAACAGGCGAATGAGCAGTTGTGTCATAAAATTCCCTCTCAGCAGGTATTTCGATGCTACCAGTATAGCACTGCACTTTATGGTTTTGAAGTATTTCAGTAAAATTTTTCGGGTATGCAAAGCCCCCGGCGGGGAAGTTCCCTGCCGGGGGCGGAGTTTTCAGCGCAAAGGGCCTTACTTATCGGAAGGCTTGCTCAAATCGATGCTGCGGATGATCTTGCGCACGGGCAGCACGCTCTTGGCGTTCATGGACAGCTCGTCCACGCCCATCCGCAGGAACGTCTCGGTGAGGGCGGTGTCTGCGCCCAGCTCGCCGCAGATGCCCACCCAGATGCCGTGGCGGTGGCCCGCGTCGATGGTCATCTTGATGGCCCGGAGCACAGCGGGGTGGTGCGGGTTGAAGAAGGGCTCCAGCTTTGCGTTCTGGCGGTCCAGAGCGCAGGTGTACTGGGTCAAATCGTTGGTGCCGATGGAGAAGAAGTCGCACTCCTCGGCCAGCTCGTCGGCGATGAGGACAGCGGCTGGCGTCTCGATCATGGTGCCCACTTCCATCTTCTCGTCGAACTTCTTGCCCTCAGCCCGCAGTTCCGCGCGGCACTCGTCCAGCACGGCCTTGGCGTCCTGCAGCTCCCGCAGGCTGGTGATCATGGGGAACATGATGCTCATGTTGCCATAAGCGGAAGCGCGGAGCAGGGCGCGCAGCTGGGTCTTGAAGAAGTCCTTCCGGGTCAGGCAGATGCGGATGGCGCGGTAGCCCAGCGCGGGGTTTTCCTCGTGGTCGAGCTTCATGTAGTCCACGGTCTTGTCTGCGCCGATGTCGCAGGTGCGGACGACCACCTTGCGGGGTGCAAGGCTCTCGAGCACCTGCTTGTATGCCTCGAACTGGTAGTCCTCCGTCGGGAAATCCTTGCAGTTGAGGTAGACGAACTCGGTGCGGAAGAGGCCGACGCCGCCGGCGTCGTTCTGCTGCACAGCGCCCACGTCGCTCATGCCGCCGATGTTGGCAAAGACGTTGATGGTCTTGCCGTCGAGGGTGGTGTTGGGCTTGCCCTTGAGCTCCTGCAGCAGTGCCTGCTTTTTCTGGTCTTCCTGCTGGCGCTTTTTCAGGCTCTTGAGCAGGTCGGGGGTGGGGTCAACGTAGACACAGGCGTTGTAGCCGTCCACGACCGCCATCTTGCCGTCCCAGTCGTCCTGAATGTCCTTGCACTGGATGAGGGCGGGGATGTTCATGCTGCGGGCGAGGATGGCGGTGTGGCTGTTGGAGCTGCCCTCCCGGGTGATGAAGCCCAGCAGCAGGCTCTTGTCCATGCGGACCGTCTCGGACGGGGCCAGGTCCTCGGCTACGAGGATGCTGGGCTCAGTACCCTGCAAAGTAGCATTGTCCACGCCCTGCAAAATGTCGAGGATGGCCTGTGCAATGTCGATGACGTCGGCGCTGCGGGCCTGCAAATAGGGGTCATCCATGGCGGCGAATACGGCGGCCTGATTGTCGCCGGCGGTCTTGACGGCGTACTCAGCGCACTTGTGCTGGCCGTTGATGATCTCCTTGATGGCGTCCACGAAGTCGTCGTCATCCAGCATCATGGCGTGGATGTTGAACACCTCGGCGATGTCCTCGCCGGCCTCGGCCAGAGCCTTCTCGTACAGAGCGGTCTGCTGGTCGATGGCCTTGGCGCGGGCGTCCTCAAAACGGGCCACTTCAGCGGCGGTGTCGGCCACTTCGGCGGCAGAGATGACGGTATCTTTTTTCTTATAGATCTTCAGCTTTCCGATGGCAATGCCATTCAGGATGCTTTTACCGGTACCTACCTGCATTGCAATTTCTCCTTATTCTTGCTGTTTTGTGTTCCGTAACAAAAAGCCCCCGCAGGACATTCCCCGCAAGGGCTTCTCATCACGCTGGGCGATCAGACGTTCTCGCTCAGGAATTTCTGGATAGCTTCGGCGCAGGCGGCTTCATCGTCGCCCTCCACCTTGATGGTGACGGTATCGCCCTGCTTGACGCCCATTCCCATCAGGGCCATCAGCTTGCGCAGGTCGCAGGTCTTGCCGCCCTTCTCGAGGGTGGCGGTGCTGGCAAAGCCCTTGGCCACCTTGACGAGCAGACCGGCGGGACGGGCGTGGATGCCGCAGGCATCCTTAACGGTGTACTGGAATTCCTTCATGATCATTTTCTCCTTACTTCATCCGGTCCTCCTGGGCAGCTCACCCTACCCCTCGGGACGCAGCACTCGAACCTTCTGGCTGCTGGATGTTTATCTTTATTATAAACCTTAGTCGTTCTTTTTTCACCCTTTCATATTGCCGATTTTTTATCAAAAATTTTAGTAACATTGAACAGAATCTTTCTACAGAAATACCACTACTGCACAATTTTTCTGTTTCATCGCACTTTTTTGTACAGAATGACGGTTATTCGACGGGGTATCCCTCGGCGTCCAGCGGCAGATCGGTGTACTGCACGGGCTGCTCCTGTGCAGCGTCCGGCTCGCCGGAAGTCTGCTGGGCCTGACCCTCTGCGCCCAGCTCGCCGTCATGGCGCTCTCCCCAGTCGCCGCTGAAATCTTCGCCCGAGGTCTGCTGGGCCTGCCCGTCGGTCAGTTCATCCTCGTGCCGTTCGCCCCAGTCCCCGCTGAAGTCCTCGCCGGACACCTGTTCGGCCTCCTGCAGGGCCATCGCGGTCTGGGCGTCTTTCAGCCCGGTGACGGTGCCGGAGGGCTTTTCCAACAGATACGCACCCACGGCCTTTTTCTTGTAGACCAGCAGCACGCCGTAGCTGCTCACATCGCCCCGGCTGGCCGCCGGGATGAGCGCTGTCCACTTCTCCACCGTCTTGCCCTTGTAGCGGGCCAGGTCCATGCCGCTCTGCTGCACCACCCCGTTAAAGGCCGAAAAGCTGTCGTCCCACTTGCGGGGGATCTTCACCTTGTCGGCGGTGATGGACGCGCCGTCCACGTCCAGCCCGTAGCCCGTGAACCAGGTCTGGATGTCCTGCGCACTCTCGATTTTATTACTTGCCGCCGCGACAGCCACCGAGCGGGTACTGATGTACCGCCCCAGCATGGCGCTGAACACCACCAGCGCACAGCACATCGCCCCCACGCCCAGCTTCTTGACGCTTGCCTTACTCAGTGTGACCACAAACATACCCTTGCCTCCCACCCATTCAGATTTGTCCGTACAGCATATGCGGGAGACTGCGGTGTCATGCAAAAACGGGGCCGCTTTCCAGCCAAGGCCGCTTCTCTTTGCTGTCTCCGTTGACAAACAGGGCCGGAGAGGGTAAACTTAGGCAGAGATATTTGCAATTCATTTGCCTATGATAGATTAAAAGGAGAAATCATTATGCCGAACAATAATATCCGCACCCGTTTTGCTCCCTCGCCTACGGGTTATATGCACGTTGGCAACCTGCGCACGGCCCTGTACACCTACCTGATGGCCAAGCACGATGACGGCACCTTCATCCTCCGCATCGAGGACACCGACCAGGGCCGCTACGTGGAGGGCGCTGTGGATGTCATCTACAACACCCTGCGGGAGACCGGCCTGCTGTGGGACGAAGGCCCGGACATCGGCGGCCCCGTCGGCCCCTACGTCCAGAGCGAGCGCATGGGTATGTTCAAGCAGTATGCCGAGCAGCTGGTGGCTGAGGGCAAGGCCTATTACTGCTTCTGCACCGAGGAGCGTCTGGAAGCCCTCCACGCCGAGCAGCGCGCCCACGGTGAGATGACCCACTACGATGGCTGCTGCCGCGACCTGCCCAAGGAAGAGGTGGAAAAGCGCCTCGCCGCCGGTGAGCCTTACGTCATCCGCCAGAAGATCCCCCGCGAGGGCGTGACCGGTTTCGACGATATGGTCTACGGCCACATCGAGGTCAACAACAGCGAGATGGACGACCAGATCCTCATCAAGACCGACGGTATGCCCACCTACAACTTCGCAAATGTCGTGGACGACCACCTCATGGGCATCACCCACGTCATCCGCGGCAGCGAGTATCTGTCCTCCACCCCGAAGTATAACCTGCTGTACCAGGCTTTCGGCTGGAACATCCCCAACTATATCCACTGCCCGCCGGTCATGAAGGACGCTCAGAACAAGCTGTCCAAGCGCAACGGCGACGCCAGCTATCAGGATCTCGTTGCAAAGGGCTACCTGACCGAGGCTATCCTGAACTACATCTGCCTGCTGGGCTGGAGCCCCAAGGGCGAGTACGCCGAGCAGGAGATCTTCTCGCTGGCTGATCTGGTCAAGATCTGGACGCCGGACGGCATCTCCAAGTCTCCCGCCATCTTCGACCCCCTCAAGCTGCGGGCCATCAACGCCGAGTATATCCGCCGCCTGTCCCCCGAGGAGTTCCTCGCCAAGGCTGAGCCCTGGATCGACAGCGCCGTCCATACCCCCATCAACAAGAAGCTGCTCTGTGCAAACCTGCAGCCCCGCTGCGAGGTTCTGGGCGAGATCCCCGAGCAGCTGGATTTCTTCGACGCCATGCCCGAGTATGACGTGAGCCTCTACACCAACAAGAAGCAGAAGACCACCCCTGAGTCCGCAAAGGAGGCACTGGAAGCCTTGCTGCCCGTGCTGAGCGACGAGGCACTGGACTTCAATGACCGTGACACCGTCTTCGACGCCTGCAAGGCCAAGGCCGAGGAGCTGGGCAAGAAGAATGGCTGGCTGCTCTACCCGCTGGGCATCGCCCTCTCCGGCAAGCAGCGCACCCCCGGCGGCGGCACCGACCTCGCCTGCATGATGGGCCGCGAAACGACCCTCGAGCGGGTGAAGGCCGCTATCGAGAAGCTGAATGGCTGAGCCGCTTTTTGGCGAAGCGCACTACTTCTGCTGAGATTTTATCCCATCCCATCACCCCGCCAAAAACTGCGCGCACTCTGCGCTACAGTATACGCAGAAGGCGCGGGAAACAGAACAGCACAGCGTGATATTGCAAAAGATCCCCGCCGGAAAGCGGGGATTTTTTCATGCAGGTATCTTTTCGGACGATACAGCTCACAGACGGGAAAAAGCGGGTGAACGGTGCGCTCCGGGCGCGGGCGGCAGTGCGGCCTGCCCTGCGGCAGGGGAGCGCGTTCCTGCTGGGGCTGGCTGGAGGCTGGGCCGTGCTGTACGGTGCGCTGATGCCTTTCGGGCTGGGGCTGACGCTGGGCTTTGCGGAGGACTGCTTCGCTGTGGGAGCCGCTGGGGCCGCACTGGGGGTGCTGGCCCGGAGTTTCGGAACGCTGACCGTGGAGAGCGTCTGCCTGCTCTGCGCACTGGGTGCGGCGGTAGCGGCACGGTGGCTCTGGCCCGGCCGATTCGTCCCGGCGGTAGCGGCTGGCTGCGGCACACTGGTGGGAAGCGCAGTCTGCTTCGCGGCGGGGGAGGAAAACGGCGTTCAGACCATCCTGTTCTGCGGCGGCGACGCTCTGCTGGCAGCGGCGGCGGGGTACGGCCTGCGGCGCTTCCCGCCCGAAAAACCGGGCATGGGCAGCCTGATCTTGTCTGCCGCTGTGGCCGCCGCACTGGGCGGGATGAGCTTTGGCTTCTTCCTGCCCGGGGTGATGGCCTGTGCGGCGGCAGAGCTGGCCCTCTGCTGCAAGGGCCTGCCGCTGGAGGCATTGGCTTTCAGCGGGGTGACGGGTGCGGCTCTGGCCGCGTCAGACCCTGCCCTTGCGCCTGCCGCCGCCGGGCTTGCCTGTGGGTGTGCCGCTGCGGCAGTGCTTGCCCCGGCGCGGCGGGTGGAGGGGCTTGCGGCCTATGCGGGCGGCTGTGTGGCGGGGGTGCTCTGCATCCAGCCGCTGGCGGGGGCGTTCAGCTTTCTGCTCAGTGCCGGGGCGGGTGCGGGGCTCTGCACCCTGCTGCCCGCGGGCTGGCTGATGCCTGCCCTCAAAGAGGACGACCCGCCCGGCGACGAGCGGCCGCGCCTCTCTGCCGCCGCGACCCGGCTGGAAGCGGTGGCCGAAAGCCTCTCCTCTCTGGCGGAGACGGTGAACGAGGTGTACGACGCTTTTCCACGCCGGTGCGAGGGGTTCCGATGGGTCATCGACAACATCCACGACGGCCTTTGCGCCAACTGCGGACGGCGGGAAGTCTGCTGGAAGCAGGAGCACGCCTCCACCCTGGAAGGAATGGAGGCCCTGCGCCCCATTCTGGAAGAAAAAGGCCATCTGGAAGCGGCACTTCTGCCCGGTCAGCTGGCGCGGTGCATCCACCCGGCGGCGCTCTGCGCGGCGGGGGACAAGGCGTTTGCACTCTACCGCAGCCGCCGGGAGGCCCGCGTCCACTCCGAGGCCATGCGGACGGCCCTCACTGAGCAGTACAGCGCCGTGGCCGATGCACTGGGCGTCCTCAGCGAACAGCTGGGGCGTCCCGGAAGCCCGGAGCCCTACAAGTCTGGCCGGGTGTCGGCGCTGTTCGCTCAGCTGGGGACGCCGCCGCTGGAATGTGCTGTGACGCTGGACGATTTGGGCCGCACCCGGGCGGCAGTGACGCTGCCCCGCACCCGCTTCAATGAAAAAGAACTGGCCGCTCTGGCCGGGGAGGTGGGGCATATCTGCCGCCGCAGCCTCGAGCCGCCGCAGGTGCTCTCCTGCAAGGGGATGACCACCCTGCTCTTTGCCGAAAAGCCCCTGCTCCGGGCCGTATTCGGGACGGCGGGCGCGGCGGCGCGGGGCGAGATCTCCGGCGACGCAGTTCAGCAGTTCTGCAGTGCGGCAGCGGCCCAGATGATACTCTGCGACGGCATGGGAACCGGACGTCCGGCGGCAGTAGACGGCAACCTCGCCGCAGAGCTGACGGCACGCCTGCTCAAAGCGGGTTTTACCGCAGAGCTTGCGGCCCGGCTCGTGAACGTGGCGCTGGCGCTCAAGAGCGACGAGGAGAGCGGCGCGACCCTCGACCTCGTGAGCGTAGACCTCTATACCGGCACATCCCGGCTCTTCAAGGCCGGTGCGGCCCCGGGCTTTCTCGTGCATGGGGGCAAGGCCCGGGCTGTGGGCGAAGCCAGCCTGCCGATGGGCATTCTCGGCGGCGTCAACGGACAGAGCCGGGTGGTGCATCTGGCGGCGGGGGACTATGTGGTGCTGGTGTCGGACGGCCTCTTGGTGGACGGCCCCGGCTGGGTGATGCAGCAGCTGGAACTCTCCGCTGCCAAGGCAGAACCGCCCGACGTTCTGGCGAAAAAGCTGGTGGAAGCCGCCCGCGCCCGAGCCGTCCAGCGGGGCCGTCCCGACGACATTACCGCCGCTGTCCTCCGGCTCGAAAACAGCTGAGTTGCTTTTTGGGCGGCGAGGGGGTATACTTGTCAGTATCTAGAACGATCATAGGAGAGACACATATGCTGACAGTTACAGTTGCACAGGACGGCAGCGGCGACTTCGCGTCCATCGCGGAGGCGGTGCTGGCCGTACCTTATGAGGAGGAAGCACTGGTGCAGGTCGGTCCCGGCATTTACCGGGAAAAGCTGGTCTGCGAAAAGCGCTGCATCACCCTGCGGGGGGCGGGTGCAGATAAGACAAAACTCGTGTGGGGCGACGGCGGCAAGCTGCCCCACAAGGACGGGCGGCCCACCCATACCTTCCGCAGCTACACCGCCTTTTTCAGCGGCGAAACGCTCTGCGTGGAGGACATGACGATTGAAAACGACGCCGGCCCGGGCGCGAAAGCCGGGCAGGCCGTCGCGGCCTATGTGGACAGCACCCGGGCGGTGTTCCGCCGCGTAAAACTGCTGGGCAGTCAGGACACGCTTTTCTGCGCACCGCTGCCCGAAAAGGAGCGGGAGAAGGACGGCTTTCTCGGCCCGCGCGGTCTTGCGCCCCGCAAACCGACCGCCCAGTACTACACCGACTGTGAGATCGCGGGCGACATTGATTTCATCTTCGGCGGCGGCGACGCCCTCTTCGAAAACTGTGTCATCCGCACGGTGGACAACCACATCCCCCACAGCTATGTCACAGCTCCTTCGGGCAGGGCAGACGGACTGGGCTTTGTGTTCTGGAACTGCGATTTCGTCTCCGACTGCCCGGCGGGCAGCGTCTATTTGGGGCGTCCGTGGCGTCCCGAAGGCAAGACGGCGGTGCTGGACTGCCGTCTCGGCGCCCACATCGCGCCGGAAGGTTTTATCGCATGGAATGACCGCACCGATACCGGCCTTGCCAGCTTTGCGGAAGCTGACAGCACCGGGCCGGGCGCAGCAGAGCGCCCGGCGTGGGTGAAACAGCTTTCCGGGCCGGAGGCGGCGGAACTGCTGGCCCACGCCCGCACCCTCTGCCGACCGAAAACCAACTGAGGATGTAACAAATGAAAAAACTGCCGAATTTTGTAAAGTGGCTCATCATTGCCGTGGTGCTGGCCGCAATGGCCGCGATGATGGTGGCCGTGAACGACCGTGCCTCCCGGGTGGAGATGCCAATGCCGGACAACAGCCTGGGCATCTATCGCCAGACGCCTGCCACTGGAAAGTGAATCAGAAAAACGAGACGGGACTGCTGGAAAGCGGCCCCTCTTTGCTTCTTTGAGAAGTTTTTGTCGAATCCGCCCGTTTAGATTGACGAATGGCTCAACTTTTTGTATACTGAACAGGCACGAAGTTGACAGAATTTTCCTGTTTTTCCTGCACAGGAACATTTTTTGCGTTGTGTCGGTGTAAACGACGCTCATTCTGCCATCTTTCCGGACACACTGAAAAGGAGAAATGAATATGAAAACAACTGGCATCGTTCGGGGCATCGATTCTCTGGGCCGCATCGTCCTCCCCAAGGAGCTGCGCACCAATATGCACATCGACAAGGACTCGAAGCTCGAGATCTTCGTGGAGGGCGATCAGATCATCCTCAAAAAGCACCGTCCCGCCGGAAGCTGCGATTTCTGCGGTGAGCTGGCGGCTGACATGGCCCAGTATGAGGGTTACTGCATCTGCCCCGCCTGCCGGGCCAAGATCGCTGCGCTGTAAACGGAAAAGGAGAATCACATGAGTCAGATGACCGATTTCACCCTGCCCTCCTGCGTACCGGGCCGGACGCTCCATGCATTCCGCTGTGTGCCGGAGGGTGAGGTGCGGGCCATCCTGCAGCTCTCCCACGGCATGGTGGAGTTCATCGACCGGTACAAGCCTCTGGCCGAGTATCTGGCCGCCCGGGGCATCCTCGTCACCGGCCACGACCATCTGGGCCACGGCGGCTCCATCCGCACCAAGGCGGATTACGGCTATTTCGCCCAGCCCGACGGCAACCGCGCCGTCCTCGACGATCTCCACGCTGTCACTGCGCTGACGAAGCAGCTCTATCCCGGCGTCCCCTATTTTCTGCTGGGCCACAGCATGGGCTCGTTCTACGCCCGGCAGTACCTTTGCGAGTGGGGCGGTGAGCTTGACGGAGCCATCATCATGGGTACCGGCTTCCAGCCCAAAGCGCTGGTCGCCACGGCCCGGGCGCTCTGCCGGGTGCTGGCCGTCTTTTTCGGCTGGGAGCACCGCAGCAAGCTGGTGGCGAACCTCTCCTTCCTCGGCTACAACAGGGGTCTCGAGGGCCGCACGCCTCAGGACTGGCTCAACCGTGACCAGGCCGAAGTGGACAAGTACCGCGCCGACGAGCGCTGCATGTTCACCTTCACCCTGAACGCCTACTACAGCATGTTCACAGGCATCCTGCGGCTGTACGACCCCGCCGTTCTGGCCGGGGTGCCAAAGGACCTGCCCCTTCTCTTCCTCGCCGGTGACGCCGACCCTGTGGGCGAGCGCACCGCCGGAGTCCGGCGGGCTATCCAAAGCCTCCGGGACGCCGGTGTCGGGAACATCGAGTCGAAATTCTACCCCGGCGCCCGCCACGAGCTGCTGGTGGAGACGAACAAAGCCGAGGTGTTTGCGGACATCGCCGGCTGGCTGAACAAACAGATCTGATAAACATAACGGGGCTGTTGCAAAACAACCTCTCAGTCTCGCTTGCGCTCGACAGCTCCCCTACCGAGGGGAGCCTCTGGCGAAGAGGGAAAGCTTTACGGAATGCCAAGGCCTCTCCTCGATAGGAGAGGTGGCACGCCGCAAGGCGTGACGGAGAGGTTATGCAACAGCCCCGTTTTTTTGTTTTTCTTCTTTACTTTTTGGCTGCCCAGCCGTCCACGACAGCCACAAGGGCCTTGCCCCGGCGGCCCAGAATTTTAGGCAGCAGGATGCGGGCCATGGCCCAGACACCGGAGAAGTTGTACAGGATGATGAGGGCGGTAATGATGCCCGTCCAGAGGCCGTACAGCGGCGTCTCGGCCAGCAGCACGAAAGCCTCGAACACCAGCGCGGCGGCGTTGACGAGGACACGGCCCGGGTGGACATGCATCCCGATCATGCCGTGGGCATCAATGGCGCGGAGAGTGAACACCAGCCCGAGGCCGAGGAAGGACGCATAGGTCGCACCCACAGGACCCCACCACTTGATGAACAAGTAGTTCATGAGGCAGTTGCTGATGGCACCGGCCATCATGGTGACCATGCTGCGCTGGGACTTCTTATTCACGACATAGACGCTGTTCATGAACTGGTTGAAGCAGCTGCAGGTAGACGCCAGCACGAGGAACGGCACGAAGTGCCATGCGTAATAGTAGTTGGACTTCATGACGTGCATGACCGGGCGGCAGAGCCAGATGATGCCCGCTGCACAGCAGAACAGCACGCTGGAATAGGTGCGGAAGATCTGGGTAAAGAACTTGGCTCTCCCCTCTTCCTCGGTGACAGCCGACAGCTGCCATGCGTCGTAGAAGATAAGGCCCAGCGTCGTGAGGATGGTGGGCAGGAAGTAGCCGGTGGAGAGCAGGCCGCTCCATGCGTCGCCGCTGTGGCCGTCGAGGCCGTCGCACATCTCACGCACAAAGAACAAATCGGAGGCGTTGATGATCCAGAAGCTTATCTGGGCCGGTATCATGGGCAGCGAGAAGTGGAGCATCTGCTTCCAGAGGGTCTTGTTGATGCCCTTCAGCTCGATGAAATCCCAGAGCTTGCCGGTGAACATCAGGAAGAGCACGCTCACGAAGTCGCCGCTGATGATGGCCAGCAGATAGCCGTTGGCCCCCCACTTGAAACCCACCAGATAGAGCACATAAAACGCCATGGTCGCCACGGTGCAGAGCACACCGTCCACGGCCACCAGCTTGTTCCACTGGCGGCTGCGCACGAACTGGGTGCAGAGGGTGCGCAGGCAGCTCATCAGGACGTAAATATAAATGAGCAGGCCGTACTGGGCCATATCGGGCAAAAACTGCGCCACCGGCCAGCAGAGCACGAGGATGCCGAAGCCGCCGAGGATGGTGAGCAGGCCGTTGGTGAACACCTGCTTTTCGCTGTTGCCCTTGTCGAGGCCGAAGCGGATGATGGCGTTGGACATGCCCATCGACACAAAGGGGATGAGCAGGTTGGCGTACTGGCTCAAAATCTTCGACAGGCCGAGGTCGGAAATCTCGGCCATCGCGTACGTCAGGAACGGCTGAACGATGAGCGTCAGCAGCTTGGACGAAAAGCTGCTGATGGCAAAGATGATGGTATTGCCGGCGAGCTTCGAATATTTATCGCCGCCGGAGGTCTTTTCGCTTTCCAAAAGATTTTCTCTCCTATTTTAATAAATCCCGCCGGGCTTTCCAGTCCGGCATCAGCTTCGCCACTTCGGCCCAGAAAGCCGGGCTGTGGTTGGGCTGCAAAAAGTGGCAGTACTCATGCACTACTACATAGATCTGTGCCGCCTCGGGCATATTGTAGAGCTGGAGCGCGAAGGTGATCTGGCGCTTCGCCATATGGCAGACGCCCCAGCGGCTGGTCATGCTGCGCACTTTGATGGTGGGCTTCTGCCCGCCCAGTACCCCGGCAAAGGCCGGGTAGACCTTGTCGCTCATGGCCGTGAAGTGGGCCAGGGCGGCCGCCTTGTCGGGCAGTTCCTCCTGCCGCTTTTCGCGGGCGGCCTGCCGGGCCTGTGCGGCCCGTATCCACTCCGCCTCGGCGATGACGTAGGCGTCAGCCGCTTCCAGCGTCGTGCGCAGGGGGATGCTGAGAGCCACGGTGCCGTCCCGCCTGACGTGGAGGTTGAGCCGCTTGACCCGCCCCCGCGTCAGCTCATAGGGGATGCCCCCGGCCGCCCGCAGCATCACGCGCCCTTTTTGCATCTGCGCAGCTCCGCAAGGGGCAGCTGAGACAGCACAACGGCGGCGAAGATAAGGGTGCAGCCTGCGCTCTCCCGCATCGAAAGGTTCTGGCCCAGCAGCAGCCAACCGCCCAGCGCACTGAATACGCTTTCCAAGCACATGATAAGGCTGGCGATGGCGGGGTTCAAATCTTTCTGGCCCAGGATTTGAAGCGTATAGCCCGCGCCGCTGGACATAACGCCGCAGTAGACCACAGGCAGAAAGTTTGCGCCGTACTCTGCCAGCGTGGGCGTCTCGAAGATCAGCGCCGCAGCAGAGCTCTCCACAGCCACCACGATGAACTGGATGAGGCTCAGCCGCACACCGTCCACAAGCGGCGAAAAGTGGTCGATGGACATGATCTGGAAGCTGAACAGCACGGCGCAGCTGAGAAGTATCCAGTCGCTGGTCTCAATGCCGCCGAAGCCGTTCTTCATGCAGAGCATATACAGGCCCGCCACGGCGATGACCATGCTGACCCAGAGCTGAGCGCTGCCCTTCCGGCCCAGAAAGAGGCCGAACACCGGCACCATCACGACGTACATGGCCGTCAGGAACGCGGCCTTGGCCGTGGACGGGTTGATGGTGATGCCGATCTGCTGAGCCGCTGAGGCCGCGAACAGAAAGGTGCCGCAGACGAGGCCCGCCACCAGCAGGGTCTTGCGCTCCGACTTCTCCTTCGGCCAGCCGTAGGGCTGGCCCTGTTTTTTGCGCACGGCGTCGAAGGCGAACACGGTGGGAATCAGCACGAGGACAGCCAGCCAGCTGCGCCCTGCGAGGAAGGAATAGGCCCCCATGCCGGAGCCTGCGCTCTGGGCTACGAAAGCCGTACCCCAGATAAAGGCGCAGAGCATCAGCATGAGCGAATGTTTGGTCTGTGTCTTCATCCTATGCCCTCCACTTTGAGTCCGCCATAGAGGTAGTAACGGCTGGAATCGTAGGAGATGGTCAGGCGGTAGCTGGCCGCCGGGTCCAGCCCGGAGATGACGCAGCGGTAGTTCTGACCATCGGTCTTGATATAATAGGTGCTTCCGTTGACGTACTGTGCGCCGCCGGCCACCTTCTGCCAGACGGACACCTTGTACCGCTGGGTACCCTCGGCGGTGCCGTAGCCGGTGATAGTCAGGCTGCCGCCCGGGACGGTGAAGTAATCGGTCTGGCGGCTCCAGATGCCGTTGAACACGAGGTTCAGGCTCCCGTTCACCGCCGCCGAGGCATACTTGGCCGAGGCGTCAGCAATGCCCTCGAGGTTCAGCGGGTCGCTGGTCGGTTCGGCCCAGCGGGTGCTGTCCTCTTCCTGCACCTCGTTGTCCGCGCTGTTCTTCATGTCCAGCACAGTCTTGACGCCGGACGCAGCCACAAGCAGTACCAGCACCGCCACGACGAGCAGGACGATTCGCTTTATCTTTTTCATGATCTTTTATCCTCAAATTTTGTTTTAACACGAGGTTTTACACGATTTATATAGTATACCGCATTTTATGCTCCCATACAAGAGTTCAGGCTGTAGTCAGAGCGGCCAGCGCCACACGTTCGGCGTCGGCAAGCTCCGGCTGAGCTGACCGGAACAGCGAATCGTACCGGTAGAGCGCCCAGCCGCCCGCGCCGAGGCTGTGCAGACGTTCCACCTGCCGGGCAAGAGCGCTGCCCGTACACCACTGGCTCTGGCTGTCCTCGTTGGCACCGCCGTCGCCCTCGCCGATGCGATAGGCCCCCAGCCCGAAGTAGAGGGCCGTGGATGCCGCCCTGGGCATGGCCAGCCACTCCGGCACGATGTTCTCGAAGGCGAAGCGGGTGCTGCCCGACTGGAGGGTATAGCCGCAGCCCCAGTATATCTGCGGGCAGAGGTAGTCCACCACGGCGTTTTCGCCCTCGGCGGCCAGCCATGCTTTCACGTCGCTGTACTGCTGGCCGAGGTCGTTGTCAGGGTTGCCCTGCGGGCTGACGCCGAAACGGAGGGTAGCGTCGGCGGCTTTGACGGCGTCGTGGGCCGCTTTCACCAGCGTGGTGACGTTCTGCCGCCGCCATGCGGCCAGATCCCCCGCGCCGCTGGCGGCGAACTGGGCTGCGTCCAGCGCAGCATCTGTCGTGGGGTAAAAATAGTCGTCGAAGTGGATGCCGTCCACAGCGTAGTTCTGCACCAGCTCGGCCACGCCCTGCACCACATAGTCTGCGGCTTCCGGGATAGCCGGGTTCAGGTACAGCCCCTCGCCCACGGCGCAGACCCACTCGGGATGTACATTGGCAAGGTTATTTTCCGCCAGTGCGGGCGGCATCTTCGCCGAGGAGCGGAGGCGGTAGGGGTTCACCCACGCTTCCAGCGAAAGGCCCCGGCTGTGTGCTTCGGTGATGAGGACGTCCAGCGGGTCGAAGCTGGGGTCCTGCCCCTGCTCGCCGGTGCAGAGATGGCTCCACGGGAAGAGGTTGCTCCTGTAAAGCGCGTCCCCGAAAGGCCGCACCTGCGCGATGACGGTGTTCAGCCCGATGGACAGACAGTTGTCCATCAGCTCCGCCGCACCGGCACGGAAGGCTTCTTCGGACGAAAAGTCCATCCCGGCCCATTCCAGATAGCTCACCCAGACGGCCCGCCATTCACCCGTGGGCAGGGCGGCGTTTGGCTCTGCTCCGTCCGTCGGCGGCACCGACGACGCCGAGGCCGTCTGGCCCCGGCCCAGCAGCACCGCTGCCCCGGCCAGCGCGGCACAGCCGGCCCCGGCCAGGAACGCCCGCCGCCCGAACCGGCCCCGCCGGGCGCGGCGTCTTCTCCGCCGCTGGGTCATGCGTCCTCCTGCATCTTATAGAGGCTCAGCGCTGCCCAGCCCCGGGCGCAGGCCAGCAGCACCCAGAGCAGGTTCGTCCAGAAACCCAGCGTGGCCATGCCGCCGTATTTCGCCATCAGCAGGAAGAACAGGTGGAGCGCTTCGGCGGCACCCACCAGCTGCAGCTGGCGCTGGATGGCCATGCCGCGCTTGTACTCAGTACTGAGCAGCAGCGGCCACGCCAGCGCAGAGCAGAGGTAACCCGCCCAGCCGTTGATCATGTAGCTCACCATCAGCAGCACGAACACGCCGGTGAAGTTGCGTTTTTCCCAGCTTGCCGAGCCTTTTTCCGCCGCGAGGAAAAGGGCCGCGATGCCCGCCGCGGCGAATGCGATCTGCTCGATGAGGCCGAAGCTGGTGCCGCTCAGGACGGCAAAGCCGTTGAGCATGGAGGCCGCTGCGGAAACCAGCAGCAGGAAATACCAGGTCTTTCGCGTGAATTTGAGTTTCATATCGTCCCTCCCGCCCGCAGAAAGGGCGCAGGCTCCCCCATCAGTTTTTGGAATTTTTCAAATATTATAACACATTTTGGGGCGTGTTGTGTTACAATAAGGAAAACTCGACACAAATTCCATCGGGAGGCGCACATGAACGCTGTTTTTTCCATCCTTCTTCTCGCGGCCATTCTGGGCTTTATCGTATTTCTGCTGTCTAAGAAAGACCAGAACCGCCGCAGCCAGTACGGCCCCAGCGGCCTGTCCGAGTTCCGCACCGACCTGCCGCTGGACGACTGCTTCGACCGGCTGGACCAGCACAGCCCGGACGATGTCTTCGCCTACGAGTGCCGCCGGGAGAACGACGGCGGCTTCACCCTCCACCTGACGCTCCATCAGCCCACCCAGCAGCCGCTGGACACCCTCTACACCCTCCGGTTCGACCCGGGCCGCCAGACCATCGTGACCCTCATCTTCATCCGGGAAGCTTTTGGCTACAAAGAGCCGCTGTTCCAGTCCGCGATGCTGGACGAGTTCATGCTGCGCAAGTTCGACGCCCGCCGCACAAAATAATTCCGGCAAAAGGATTTGCTTTTTTCTGATTTTTTGGTATACTTATAGTTAGTCCATGTGCGGCAGACCGCCGTCTTCGTGGGCCAGTAGCTCAGTTGGTCAGAGCTGGCGGCTCATAACCGCTTGGTCGCGGGTTCAAGTCCTGCCTGGCCCATAACAAAAAGAACCCCGGCTTAGGCTGGGGTTCTTTTTGTTATTGATAAAATGATATGCTTATCTTATCACTTTCCGCAGCGTCCCAAACAGCCGCTTCACATCAACAGGCTTTGCCAGATGGGCATCCATGCCGACGGAGAGGGCTTTCTGGCGGTCTTCGTCGAAGGCGTTGGCCGTCATGGCGATGATGGGGATGGTGCGGTAATTGCCCGACAGATTGCGGATGAGCTTCGTCGCCTGATAGCCGTCCATGTTGGGCATCTGGATGTCCATGAGGATGGCATCATAATAGCCCGCCGGGTGGGCTTTGAGTGCCTCGATGCAGAGTTCACCGTCGGCAGTGCGCTCCACGGTAAGGCCGCTCTCTTCCAGAATGGTCACGACGATCTCTGCGTTGAGGTCGTTGTCCTCGGCCAGCAGGATGCGGCAGCCCTTGAGCTGGGCCGCGTCGCCCTCTGCGTCCTGCTCCTCTACGCTCTTCTGGGCCTCATCCGTCAGTGGGAACCCAAGGGTGATGGTCACAGTGGTTCCTGCGCCCAGCTTGCTCTGCACGTCGATGCTGCCGTGCATCCACTCCACGAGAGCCTTCACGATGGGCAGGCCGAGGCCGGTGCCAATGACTTTGCTCTCGGTGCTGGTATGCTCACGGGTGAACTCCTCAAAGATATGGGGCAGATACTCCTCGCTCATGCCGATGCCGTCGTCCTGAACAGTAAAGGTATAGCGGCCCGTCTTTGGCTTCTCAGCCGGCAGTTCTTTCACCGACACCGCAATATGTCCGCCCTCGGGCGTATACTTGATGGCGTTGCTGATGACATTCAGAAATATCTCCCGCACTTTGGTGCGGTCGCTCACAATATAGGGATGTTCGACATCCGTATGGTAGGTGCAGGTCAGCTTTTTCTGCTGGACAGAGGGCTCAAATACGTCTGAGAGCGTCTGCATCAGTGCGCACAGGTCGCCGGGTTCTTCTTTCAGCACAGCCTTGCCGCTCTCGATGCGGGCCATTTCCAGCACATAGTTGATGAGCGAGAGCAGAAATGCGCTGGACGAGCGTATCTTTTCGGTGTAATCCAGCACCTTGTCCTTCTCGTCGATGTGCTTTTCCAGAAGCTCCGAAAAGCCGATGATGGCGTTCATCGGGGTGCGGATGTCATGGCTCATATTGAACAGGAAGCGGGTCTTTGCCTCGTTGGCTGCCCGGGCCTCCTGTGCAGACTTTTCAAGGGCCGCTTCGTGCTGCAGGTCCTTCTGGTGCCGGTTCATGAGCTCCCAGCAGGCATAGGCCGCCATTATGCCAATGATGGTGGCGATGGCGATGCCCAGCGAGAGCTGCTGGTCCGAGAACCACCCGGCCTTCGGGATGATTTCAAAATACCATGTATCGTTGGGGACGCTGCACGCAACTTCCAGCGCATTGCCGGGGAAATCCTCTTCGCTCTCCGCGATGACGATCTTTTCGCCAGTATAGGGGTCTTTTTTCCAGATTTGATACCGGTAGCCAGCATCCTCCATCTTGTCCAGCTCGACCTCCTCAATGAATTCGTCCCACTGTAAAACAAGGATGGAGAAGCCCCAGAACGAGCGCTCTCCCTTTTCACTATAGGTATAGATGGGGTCGAACAGCAGCGCGCCCGTGCCGCCCTGCACCAGCTCGAAGGGACCAGCGATGGTGTACATCCCGCTGTTTTTGGCAAGGTTTGCTTCCTTTTTGCGGGCGGGGTTATGCAGCATATCGAGCCCGATGGCCGCCTCGTTGCCCGCTACCGGATACACCTGGGAGACGACGCCGTCTTTCGCCAGCTCGTGGGTCTTGATGACGCTGCTGCCATCCTGCATATTGCTGGATATAACTGCAAACTCCTCTTCACGGAGCACACGGCCCGACTCAATATATTTTTTGATGAAGTCCGATTCTGCCAGATAGCGGTTCAGCTGGGAAGACACACGGCTGATGGTGGACTCGGCCGCATAGACAGCCCGCAGCCGCTCGTCTTTTTCCTGATTGAGCGAGAGAAGCCGGAGCGAAAACAGCGCCACCACAAATGTGAGCAGGAAGACCACTGCGGGCAGGATGACGTCCCTGCGGGCAAATTTTTTGAGTGCCATTGCTCGTTTCCTCCTGTTCCGGTATTTCCGTTTTATCCCATTATAAGAAATCCGGGTGCAAAAGTAAATCATCCGCCCCGAAAATTCACAAAAGTGTGCAATAATGGAAAAAGCCCGGTGGTTTCAACGAACCATCGAGCTTTTTCTTGGCGGAGTAGGAGGGATTTGAACCCTCGCGCCGTTGTTTAGACGACCTACGCCCTTAGCAGGGGCGCCTCTTCGGCCTCTTGAGTACTACTCCAGAGCAAAGTGCGTTACACTTATTCAAAAAAATGGCGGAGAGAGTGGGATTCGAACCCACGGTACGTTGCCGTACGGCAGTTTTCAAGACTGCTTCCTTAAACCACTCGGACATCTCTCCTCGTGGGCACTCGCACACGCCGTACCGAATGCCTATTTAATTTACCAGATTTCCGGCCTTCTGTCAAGCCCAAATTGAAAGTTTTTCGTCCAGTCCTGCAAATCTCTCTCATGCGACAACCTTTTTTTGGCTGGCCGCTCACTTTTCTCTTTACAAAAACATCTTTTTGTTGTACAATAAAAGCATAAAATATTGACCTTGGAGTAAAGGAGTGTACGACCATGTCGTTTTCAGAGCTTTTGAAGCAGTGCCGCAAGCAGAAGGGGATCAGTCAGGCTGAGCTGGCATCCAAACTGGGGGTGACCCAGCAGGCCGTCGGCAAGTGGGAAAGCGGCAAATCCTCCCCCGACCCCGCCACGGTGGCCCGCATCGCTGAGATCCTGAGCACCACAGCCGATTTCCTGCTGGGGCTCTACCGTCCGGTGTCCAACGTGACCACCCCCGAGGAGCGTTTCTTCGGCAACTACGCCGAGAGCCTCATCCCGGTCATCGGCACCGTGAAGGCCGGGTACGGCGCACTGGCCTTTGAGGAGGATTATGGGCAGGAGTATGCCCGCGTCAAGGACCCCTCCAACTACTTCTACCTCGTCGTGCGCGGCGACAGCATGGAGCCCCGCATCCAGGACGGCGACCTCGCCCTTGTCCACAAGCAGGACACGCTGGAAAACGGCGACCTGGGTGTGCTGGTCTACGGCGACGAGGGCGAAGGCACCCTCAAGCGGTATATCCAGCGGGGCAACTGCGTCGTTCTGCAGCCCTTCAACCCCGCTTACAACGAGCTGGTCATCAAGGGTGAGGACCTGAACCGCCTGCACATCGCGGGCCGCGTGGTCGAGACGAAGGCCAAGTGGTGAGTCTCTCCCCTGCCCCACAGCTTCTGATCAGCAGCTGTGGGGGTAAGGGGGAGATATACCCTTCTGGGAGGTATCTTTCTATGGAACAGTCCCTGATGGACAAGCTCACCATCTTGGCCGACAGCGCAAAATATGACGTGGCCTGCACGTCCAGCGGCGCGTCCCATCCGGCAAAGCGCGGCACCATCGGCAGCTGCTATGCGCCGGGCTGCTGCCACGCCTTTACCGCTGATGGCCGCTGCGTCAGCCTGCTGAAAGTCCTGATGAGCAACTGCTGCGCCTTCGACTGCAGCTACTGCGTCAATCGGAAGTCCAACGATGTTCCCCGGGCCACTTTTTCGCCCCGGGAGCTGGCAGAACTGACCATCGAGTTCTACCGCCGCAACTACATCGAGGGACTTTTCCTGTCCAGCGCTGTGCTGGGGACCCCCGACTACACCACCGAGCGGATGCTCACCGTTCTGCGGCTGCTGCGGAACGAATATCACTTCGGCGGCTACATCCATGCCAAGACCATCCCCGGCACCAGCCCCGAGCTCATCCAGCAGATGGGCTACCTCGCCGACCGCCTCAGCGTCAATGTCGAGCTGCCCAGCGAGCAGAGCCTCCATCTTCTCGCCCCCGACAAGGGCCGCCACTCCATCTTCCGGCCCATGAAGCAGATCTCGGTGGCAGGTGAAGAGAGCAGGCAGGAGCTGACCCTTTACCGCCACGCGCCCAAGTTTGCTCCCGCCGGCCAGAGCACCCAGATGATCGTCGGTGCGTCGCCCGAGACGGACTACCACATTTTGCAGCTGTCCGAGGGGATGTACCAGAAATACGGCCTCAAGCGGGTGTTCTACTCGGCTTATATCCCGGTATCGGATGACACCCGCCTGCCCGCGCTGGACACGAAGCCGCCGCTCCTGCGGGAACACCGGCTCTATCAGGCCGACTGGCTGCTGCGGTTCTACCAGTTCAAGGCCGACGAGATACTGGATAAGGACAACCAGAGCTTCAACCCCTATCTCGACCCGAAATGCAACTGGGCCGTCCAGCACTACGGGCTGTTCCCGGTGGACGTGAATCGCGCCCCCTTCGAGATGCTGCTGCGGGTGCCGGGCATCGGCCCCAAGAGCGCCCGCCGCATCCGGGACGCCCGGCGGCTGTCGGCCCTCGGCCTCGACGAGCTGAAGCGGATGGGCGTCGTGCTCAAGCGGGCGCAGTATTTCATCACCTGCCGGGGCTTTTCCGGGGCGCACCCGGGCCGGGGCAGCGCCGGACGGGAGCGCATCACCCGGGCGCTCATCGACCCCAACGTCTTCAGCGCCGGGGCCGAGCAGCTGAGTATGTTCGCACCGCCCGCCGTTGACCGGCTGGTGGAGCAGGGCGTGCCGCCCCGGGCGGCCCAGCGGATGGTGCGGGAGGAGGCGGTGCAATGTCTGGCGAGAGCACTGTGATGCCGCCCCGGAAGCTCCACGACGCCGATGTGGTCTACCTCTACGATGGCAGCTTTGAGGGCTTCCTGTGCTGTGTATTCGAGAGTTTCGCCCAGCATGAGATCCCCTTCGCTGTCTGGACGCCCCAGCGGGAGACGGCCACCCTCTACCCCGTCCGGGACATCGAGACGGACTCTTCCAGAGCGCAGCGGGTCTTTTCGGCCCTTGGCCGGAAACTGGGCCGGGAGACGGAATATCTCGTCAGCCGGGATTTTCTCTCCGGGCAGGAAGATAAGGAATTGCTTCTCATCCGCTTCCTGCATCTGGCCTTCGCCCTCGGCCCCGGCACGGTCAAGCGGATGGGCCACCCGGATGTGGCCCCGCTCTACGAGATGAAAAAGAGTCTCGACTGGGAGGTGGACAAGTTTCAGGGCTTCGTCCGCTTCGAGGAGCACGACGGGATGCTGGGTGCGGTCATCCACCCCAAAAACTATATCCTGCCTCTGCTGCGGGGGCATTTCTGCTCCCGCTTTCCGGAAGAGAACTTCATGATATACGACGCGGTCCATCAGGCGGTATTGCTTTATCAGGAGCACAAGGCCCAGCTTCTGGAGCTGGCTGCGCCGCTGGAGCTGCCCCCGCCCAGCGCCCGGGAACAGGAGTTTCAGGCTCTCTGGAAGCAGTTCTACGACACGCTGGAGATCAAGGCCCGCCACAACGAAAAGGGCCGGATGACCCACTGTCCCAAGCGTTTCTGGCAGGATATGGTAGAAACGCGGTGATTCTTTACAAAAAGGTTGCATCTGCGCCGTTGCGCTCTGCAAAAGGTATGGTATACTAAAGGGGAGCTTCGGCAGAGCATCTGCCGCACCCACCCCGAAACGGGCTATGATAAAAGGAGCATTGTTAAAACTATGGTTCGCATTACTATGGAAGACGGTGGCATCATCGACATCGAGCTGAACGAGGAAGCTGCCCCCATCACCTGTGAGAATTTCAAGAAGCTGGTCGGTCAGGGCTTCTACAACGGCCTGACCTTCCACCGCGTCATCCCCAACTTCATGATCCAGGGCGGCTGCCCGCTGGGCAACGGCACCGGCGGCCCCGGCTGGAACATCAAGGGCGAGTTTGCCGCCAACGGCGTCAACAACCCCATCAAGCACGTCCGCGGCGTCATCAGCATGGCCCGCAGCATGAACCCCAACAGCGCCGGCAGCCAGTTCTTCATCATGCATAAGGACGCACCCCATCTGGACGGCCAGTACGCCGCTTTCGGCAAGGTCGTCGCCGGCATGGACGTCGTGGACAAGATCGCATCCGTCCCCACCGACTGGAACGACAAGCCCAAGACCCCCGTCAAGATGAAGACCGTCGAGCTCATCGAGGGCTGATTTTCTGCACCTATGGCTTTCCCTTTGGGGAAAGCCTTTTTTGCATCCACAGGAGGAACTTCCATGAAGTACGATTTCACCACCCTGCCCGACCGCCATGGCCGGGACGCCATCGCCGTGGACGGGCTGGGCAAAGGCTTTGCGCCCGACGCACCGCAGCCCGGCTTCGATGCCATCCCCATGTGGGTGGCAGACATGAACTTCGTCTGCCTGCCCACCATCCAGCAGGCCGTCATCGAGCGGGTCCAGCACCCGGCTTTCGGCTATTTTGACCCGACGCCCGAATACTACGGCTCCATCATCCGCTGGCAGGAGACCCGCAACGACGTCACGGGTCTGACCGCCGAGGCCATCGGTTACGAGAACGGTGTGCTGGGCGGCGTCATCAGCGCACTGAACTGCGTCTGCTCCCGGGGCGACAAGGTGCTGGTCCACAGCCCCACCTACATCGGCTTCACCCGCTGCCTGACCGACAACGGCTATGACATCGTCCACTCCCCGCTGGTGCAGGACGAGAATGGCGTCTGGCGGATGGATTACGCCGACATGGAAAAGCACCTCGCCGAAGAGCACATCCACGCCGCCATCCTGTGCAGCCCCCACAACCCCTGCGGCCGCGTCTGGGAGCGGTGGGAGCTGGAAAAGGCCATGGAATTGTACAAAAAGTATAATGTCTACGTCGTTTCCGACGAGATCTGGTCGGACATCATCCTCTCCGGCCACAAGCACATCCCCACCCAGTCCATCAGTGAGGACGCCCGGATGCGCACTGCCGCCCTCTACGCCCCCTCCAAGACCTTCAACCTTGCCGGTCTCATCGGAAGCTATCACATCGTTTATAACCCGTGGTGGCGTGACCGCATCAAGAAGGAATCCTCCCTCTGCCACTATAACTCCATGAACGTCCTCTCGATGCACGCTCTCATCGGTGCCTACCGCCCCGAGGGCTATGAGTGGGCCGACGAGCTCTGTGAGACGCTGACCGGCAATGTGGATTTCGCCTGCGACTACATCGCAAAGCACTTCGAGGGTGTCCATGTGACAAAGCCCGAAGGCACCTATATGCTCTTTGTAGACTGCACCGACTGGTGCGCCGCCCACGGCAAGACCATTCAGGACGTTGAGAAAGCCTGCTGGGCCGTCGGTGCTGCCGTGCAGGACGGCGTGATGTTCCACGGCCCCTGCCATCTGCGCATCAATCTGGCCTCGCCCCGCGCCCGCATTGAAGAGGCGTTCCACCGGATGGACAAGCATGTGTTCAACGCAAAGTAATTTCAAATAAAATTTATACAACAAAAGGCCCTGAATCTGACGATTCAGGGCCTTTTGTTTCATTATTGATGCATTTTTACCAGCCGCTCGTTCAGCGCCCGCAGGCCGTCCCGCACCTCGGCGGGCGAGACGACTTCTATCTTGCCGCCGAAGCCGCAGACCCAGCCGTAGAACTGGTCGCTGACACAGACGGGGACGTCGAAATGGAAATGTTCCTTCCCTTCCGGCACGAAGATGGGCGAAGCGCCGAAGCGCTCCCGCATGGCTGATTCAAGGTCGGAAGTACACCGCAGGGTGACTCTATACTCCGGCCCGCCGAACATCTGGAAGTGCTTTTTCAGGTAGGCGGGCAGGTCGAGATCCGCGAACTGCTCTTTGCCGCGGCGGGGCTCGTCCAGCACCGTGACGCCGGCCATTTTATCCACCCGGTAATGGCGGATGCCCACCGGCTCCTTCTCATCCTGATAGGCGATGAGGTAGTAGCAGCCGTTCTCCCACGCCATCTGCCAGGGGCTGATGGTGTAAGGCGCGGGGCGTCCCGCCTTTTTGTAGCGGAAGCGCACCATCCTGCCGGTGTTGATGGCCGTAAAGAGGGCATCCACGCTGTAGGGCAGGTCTTTGTTGGCGCTCTTGGGGCGGCCATCGACATAGACCTGACGCTGGAGCTGACTGCCCTCATACTGGGAGGCCAGCCCTTCCAGCTTATGGATGAGCTTATCACTGGACGCTTTCGAGATGACCCGGCTGGACTGGACAGCGTCCACCAGAAGCTTCAGCTCCGCCAGCTCGAAAGGCCGCGTCGCCATCCAATAGCCGCCGCTGCGGCCCCGGCGCAGCCGGATGTCATAGCCCAGCGCGTTCAGCGCGTCGATGTCGCTGTAGACGCTCTTTCGCTCGCAGAGGATGCCCTGCCGGGCCAGCAGCTCCACCAGCTGAGGCACATTCAGCAGATGCTCCTCGTCGGTCTGCTGCTCAAAGATATGCAGCAGCGCCAACAGTTTGGATTTTTGTCCCTCCTGCTTGGGCATGGGCGGCCTCCTTTACGGTCACGAGTCCTTTTTGTCGAATGCGGCGCGGCGCTGGGTGGACAGACGGAACATCTCTTCCAGCTTGTCCCGGTCATCGGCCACGAGGGCGTCCCGCAGCTGGTCCAGAGCTGAATCGAACTGGTCGATCTCGGCGATGAGGTTCTCCTTGTTCCAGAGGAACAGCTCCGCCCACATCTTCTCGTTGATGCGGGCGATGCGGGTCAAATCGCGGAAGGAGTCGCCCGTGTACTCGCAGAGAGAAGAGTTGTCGTTTGCACACATGAGGCTGACGGCGATGGCGTGGCAGAGCTGGCTGACGTAGCCGATCATCTTGTCGTGCTCCTGCACCGTCAGGGTGCAGATGTGGCGGAAGCCCAGCACCTCGGCCAGCTCTTTTGCCCACTGGACGGCCTCGGGGGTGTTCTTCTCGGTGGGGGTGATGATGAAGTTGGCCGGGGCAAAGCTGACCTCGGCGGCGTGCTCGACGCTGGAAGTCTCACGGCCTGCCATCGGGTGGCTGGCGATAAACTCCACACCCTCCGGACACATGGCCTGCACCGGCTCCACAAGGCCGGTCTTGACGCCGGAGACATCGGTAAAGATGCAGCCGGACTTGATGAGATGGCCGTAGGTCTTGAACCAGTCGATGAGGGCCGTGGGGTAGAGGCCGAAGATGATGTGGTCGGCCTGCGAAACGAGGTCCTCGAAATCGTGGGTCTTGCCGGTCTCGATATAGCCGTGGTCGAGAGCGTACTGTAAGTGGCCCTCGCTGCGGTTGATGCCGTCCACATGGAATCCGGCTTTGGAAAGCTCGAGGGCGTATTTGCCGCCCAGCAGTCCGAGGCCCACGATAAGATAACGCTTTGTTTTATCCAGCATATTCTACCTCCGCGCCTAACGGCTTGATGGCTTCAAAGAAATGGGGCCAGCTCTTCTGCACGGCCTCGGCGTCGTCGATGGAGAGTTCCAGCCCGGCGGCCAGCGCCAGCACCGCAAGGCTCATCACCACACGGTGGTCGTTGTGGCCATGGAGCGGCGCGGCGGGGGCGTGGAGCCTGTCTGCACAGCCGTGGATGGTGATGGTGCCGCCCTCGCTCTCGAGGACGCCGCCGCAGACCCGCAGTTCGGCTTCCATGGCTGCAATGCGGTCGCTCTCCTTGATACGGAGACGTTCCGCGTTGCGGATGGTGGTGGTCCCTTCGCAAAGCAGGCCCAGGACCATCAGCACGGGGCCGAGGTCGGGGCAGTCGGCAAGGTCAATGTCCACACCGTGGAGAGGTGCTTTCTCGAACACGATGCCTGCATCGGTGGTGCGGAAGCTTGCACCACAGCGGCGCAGAATGTCGAGGATCGCGGCATCGCCCTGCAGGGTGTCGGCGGATAATCCTTTGAGGGTCACGCCGCCCTGCACCGCTCCCAGCACCGCCGGGAAGGCCGCCTGGCTGTAATCGCCCTCCACGGTGTAATCGCAAGGCCGGTATTTCTGCCCGCCCGGGATAAAGAGGGTGTTTTCGTCCTGCCAGCGGCTCTCGACGCCGAAACGGCGCTGGGCTGCCCGGGTCATCTCGATATAACTGCGGCTCTCTACCGGCGGGATAAGGTGGAGGGTGCTGTCGCCTGCCAGCAGCGGCAAGGCAAACAGCAATCCGCTGATGAACTGGCTGGACACGTCGCCCGCCAGCTCGTATTCGCTGCTTTTCAGAGTTCCTTCGACGGTCAGGCCCGCCGAAGACTGTTCAAAGCGGAGAGACTGCTCCTGATACAACTTCTCGTATACTGTCTGAGGGCGTTCCATCAGCCGTCCGCGGCCAACAAAGGTCACTTTCTGCCCGGTGAGGCTGGCAATGGGGATGAGAAAGCGCAGGGTGCTTCCACTCTCACAGCAGTCCACCGGAGCGCTGACGGGCAGAAAGCTCCCCAGACCCTCCACGACGGCACGATCCGCACCGGTGCGCACTTTGGCGCAGAGCTGCCCGGCGGCGGAGAGGGTGGCAGAAATATCCTTGCTGAATTCAAGGTTTTCGATGTGGGAAGCACCCTCGGCCAGCGCCGAGCAGAGCACCGCACGGTGCGCCATGCTCTTGCTGGGCGGCGCGGTGATGGTGCCGCCGATGCCGCCGGGGGCGCGTTTTATCGTAGCATTCATATCACATATCCCGGCCAATAGCCCATGCGACCTGACGGCACTTTGCCATAGCCTGCGCAAAGGCGTCGGGGGTCAGGCACTGTGCGCCGTCGCTCCATGCGTGGCGGGGGTCGTAGTGGACTTCCACCTCAAGGCCGTCGGCACCGGCGGCGACAGCGGCGATCATCATGGGCTCCACAAGGTTTGCCTTGCCGGTAGCGTGGCTGGGGTCCACGATGACGGGCAGATGGGTCTTCTCGTGGATGATAGGCACAGCGGAGAGGTCGAGGGTGTTGCGGGTGTACTTCTCGAAGGTGCGGATACCGCGCTCACAGAGGATGACCTGCTCGTTGCCGCCGGCCATGATGTACTCGGCGCTCATGATCCACTCTTCGATGGTGTTGCAAAGGCCACGCTTGAGCAGAACGGGCTTGTGCATCTTGCCCACAGCCTTGAGCAGCTGGAAGTTCTGCATATTGCGGGCGCCGATCTGCACCACGTCCACATATTCCTCGAACTCGGGGATGCGTTCCTCGCTCATCAGCTCGGAGACGATGGGCATACCGGTGGCCTCGCGGGCCTTTACCATGTCAAGGATGCCCTCAGTCTCGAGGCCCTGGAAGGAGTAGGGAGAGGTGCGGGGCTTGTAAGCGCCGCCGCGGAAGAGGGTCGCACCGCCGGCCTTGACGCCCTGTGCGATGCGGAGGGCCTGCTCTTCGCTCTCGATGCTGCAGGGGCCGGCCATAACAGCGATCTTCTCCTTGCCGCCGATCTTCACGCCGCCGCAGTCGATGACGGAATCTGCCGGGTGGAACAGGCGGTTGGCACGCTTATAGGGGGCAGAAACACGGGTCACGTTGTCGATCCAGGGGTTGGCTAGGACGTCGCGCTCGTCGATCTTGGTGGTATCGCCCACGAGGCCGAAGACATTGTAGTCCTTGCCGGTGATGAGGGTGACGTCGAGGCCCTGCTTTTCGAAGCGGTCAACGATTTTCTCGAGTTCTTCCTTCGGGGTACCCTTTTTGGTGGAGATGATCATAAAATTTTTCCTTTCTATCCTTCTTTTCCACGCCCTCTTTGCTCCGCTTTCCAGCAGAAGAGAGTCGATTTTTACATCACTAAATGGGTGTGCGCACTGCCGTCCAGCCGCAGCAGCTGGGCCAGATAGGCGGCAGCGTGGAGATAGCCGCTGATGCCCTCGCCGATGAAGTGGCCCTGACAGCCGAACGAGACGATGTCCGTCTTGCGGAAGGACTCGTGCTCGTCGGGCTCGCTGAGCAGCACTTCCACGGCAGGCACGCCGCAGAGGCGCAGCGCGTCGAGGATGGCGACGCTGTAGTGGGCGTAGCCGCCGGGGTTCAGGATGATGCCATCGGCCCGGCCTGCGGCAGACTGGATCTCGTCGATGAGGTCGCCCTCGTGGTTGGACTGGAAAAATTCCACTTCCATGCCCATCTGGGTGCAGCACAGCTCGAGGTAATCCAGCAGACCGTTATAATCCAGCTGACCGGCCACACCCGGCTCGGTGAAGTGCATCATGTTGAGGTTGGGGCCGTTAATGACTAAAAATTTCATCCAGTGCCTCCATTGCGGCGGTCACGGCGTCTTCCACCGTGCCGCTGTTCGGGATAACGGCGTCTGCCGCCGCGAGATACAGGGGGCGGCGCTCCGCCTCCATCTTTTTCAGCGCCTCGGTGCTGGACGAGAGCGGACGTCCGCCGCCCACCGTCAGCGCATCCAGGGGCCGGTCGAGGAAGAGCACGACGCCGTTCTGATGCAGCGCCCGCAGATTCTCGCCCCGCTTGATGATGCCGCCGCCGCAGGAGAGCAGCTGTCGGCCCTCTTTGGCAAAGCGGGCGGTCTGGGCGGATTCCTTCGCACGGAAGCCGTCCTCGCCCTCGGCGGCGAAGATGTCGGGGATGCTGCGGCCATCGGCCTTGACGATTTCCTCGTCGAGGTCGATGAACTTTTTGCCCAGCTTTTCGGCCAATGCACGGCCCACGGTAGATTTTCCGCTGGAGGGCATTCCGATGAGGGCCACGTTGAGCATATCGCGGCGGAGTGCGGCAGTGATGCGGCCGATCTCCCCTGCTGCGTCGTCGAACTTCCGGCTGAGGAAGTATTCGGCGGCGTACACGGCCTGCGCCACCAGCATCTCGAGGCCGCCCACAGCCACCGGGGTCCCGGCCTCTTCGGCCCGGAGGATGAGTTCCGTCTTATCGGGGTTGTACACCACGTCCAGCACAGCTTCCAGCCCGGGCATTTTTGCCACGTCCAGACTGCACACGCCCACGTTGGGGTACATTCCGGCGGGGGTGGTGTTGATGACGATTTGTGCGCCGCTGAACACAGCCTCTTCATAGGAGAGCTGGCCTTTGGCGGCGTCCGGCGTCCGGCTGACGGTGAGCACTCTGGCCGCGCCCTTGTCGCGGGCGACGGCGCTGGTGGTGTTGTGGGTGCCGCCGGTGCCGAGGATGAGGACGGTTTTGCCCGCAAAATCGACGCCGTGGGCGTCGCACAGGTGGGCAAAGCCGAGATAATCGGTGTTGTAGCCGTAGAGCAGGCCGTTCTTGTTGACCACAGTGTTCACCGCGCCGATGGCCTTGGCACGGGGGTCGATGTAGGTGCAGTATTCCATCACCAGCCGCTTATAGGGGATGGTGACATTGATGGCCTTGAACTGCCGCCTGGTCAGGAAAGCCCGGGCCTCCTCTTCGGTGGGAAGCGGGCAGAGGTCGTAGTGGTAGCCGCAGAGCATCTCATGGATGATCTTCGAGTAGGAATGGCCCAGTTTCGAGCCGATGAGTCCGTATTCCATCACAGTCCCTCCCTGCGGTAGCTGGTGGGCCGCTCCATCCATGCGGTGCCATAGCGGGCGGTCATCAAATCGCCCACAGCCAGCGCGGCGGCGCAGGTCTGGACGATGGCGGCGCGAGGCACGATGCAGGGGTCATGACGGCCCTGAATGGAGAGGGGCGCGTCCTGCTTTGCAATGTAATCCACCGTCTCCTGCTCTTTGTAGATGCTGGGCGTCGGCTTGACAGCGGTGCGGAAGACGACAGGCATTCCGTTGGTGATGCCGCCGTTGATGCCCGCGTTGTGGTTGGTGGCCGTGACCACCGAATCGCCCTTCATGCGGAAGGCATCGTTGGCCTCAGAGCCTTTCAGGTCGGCGAAGCCGAAGCCGGTGCCGAACTCAATGCCCTTCACGGCAGGCACCGAAAACGCCATGTGGGAAATAAGGCTCTCAACGCTGTCAAAATACGGCTCGCCCACACCGGCGGGCAGGCCGAGAATGGCTGTTTCAAGGATGCCGCCCACGCTGTCGCCCTCCGAACCGGCGGCACGGATGGCCGTTTTCATCGGCTCTTCGACGGAAGCATCCAGCAGGGCGAAGCCCTCGTCCCTGCTTTCCAGCACGCTCACCTGAGCGGCCAGTGCGGCGGCATCGTCCAGTGCAAAGGGCGCATCGGAAATGCCGGCACAGCGGGCGATGTGGGTGGTGATGTCGATGCCGGCGCGGTTCAGCGCACCCAGCACGATGGCACCGCCTGCCACCAGCGCGGCAGTGATGCGGCCCGAAAAGTGTCCACCGCCCCGGGCGTCCTGAAAACCGTGGTATTTGGCGTAGGCGGTATAGTCCGCGTGGCCGGGGCGGAGAAGGTCAGCCGTCTTGGCGTAGTCGCCGCTGCGGGTGTTCTGGTTCTCGATCATCAGGGCGATGGCCGTGCCGGTGGTGTGACCGTTCACGACGCCGGAGAGCAGCTGTACGTTATCGGCCTCCACGCGGGGCGTCGAAAGCCCGTCGCCCCGGGCGCGGCGCTTATCCATGCAGGCGGCAATGAATTCCTCATCCACCGGCACACCAGCGGCCATGCCGTCCAGCACACCGCCGATGGCCCTGCCGTGGCTCTCGCCGAAGATGGTCAGCGCCAATGCGCTGCCAAAGGTGTTTTTCATGGCTTTAGTCCTCCATGCCCAGCAGGGGGCGCAGACCCTCCACCGGGATGGTCTCCGCGCGCCAGCAGCCCAGACCCGGCACCTTGATGACGGTGATCTGGCCGCCCTGTGCCTTTTTGTCGTGGAGCATCTCGGCGTAGACCTTGTCCTTGTTGTAGGCGGTACGCAGGGGCAGGCCCAGACGGCGGTAGACCGCACGGACGCGCTTCTGCAGTGCCTTGGACTCGATCATCGGCAGCATCCCCAGAGCCACGCACTCGCCGTGGTAGAGGCCCACGGTGCGGCGTCCCTTGACGCCCTTGACGGCCTCGATGCCGTGGCCGATGGTGTGGCCGAAATTGAGGGCCTTGCGCATTCCATGCTCCGTCTCGTCCTGCTCGACGATGCTCTTTTTGAAACGGAGGCTGCGGTAGATGATCTCGCCGATCTGCTCGTCGATGTCGCCCTTTTCAAAGATGGCGAATAGTTCCGGGTCGGCCAGCAGACTGGCCTTCACCGACTCGGCCAGACCGTTGATGTACTGGCGGCGGGGCAGGGTGGCGAGGGTGCTGGGATCTACGATGACCAGCTTGGGCTGCCAGAAGGAACCGACGATGTTCTTCGTCTCCCCCAGATCCACAGCGGTCTTGCCGCCGATAGAGGAATCGATCATCGAGAGGGTGGTGGTGGGGCAGTTGATGAAGTCGATGCCGCGCATATAGATGGAAGCGGCAAAACCCGCCAGATCGCCCACGACGCCGCCGCCGACGGCGATGACGAGGTCGCCGCGGCCCATGTTGAACTCCAGCATCTGGCGCAGGACGCTTTCGAGGATCTTCATGCTCTTGCTGGCCTCTCCCTGCGGGACAGTAATAATTTTTGCGTCGCGGCACTGGTCGGCCACACGCTGTGCGTACTCGGCGGGAACGCCTGCGTCCGTCACCACCGCCACCCGGCGGTCGAGGCGGGCAAACTGGTACAGATTTTCCAGTGCGCCGTTTTTCAGGATGATGTCATAGCTGCGCTCACCCAGATTCATGGTGAGCTTGGTGCCGATAAATCCACTCATTTTGTATACACTCCTAACAGCCGCACCGTGCGGCAGGTATGGTCCAGCTCACGCAGCAGCGCGGCGGTCTCGTCGGCGGAGGGGTCGCCCACCAGCTCGACGTAAAAATAATAATCAAAGGGAACATGGGGCAGCGGACGGCTCTTGATGGACTCCATGTCGTAGCCGAAGCGGCCAATGACCTGGATGACCTCAGCCAGCTTGCCGGGTTTGTTGTCCAGTGTGAACAGCAGCGAGAAGCGGTTGCCTGCGGTGGGCTTTTCGCGGCTGAGGACGATGAAGCGGGTGGTGTTGTCGCCGTCGGTGTTGATGCTGGGGACGAGGACTTCCAGCCCGTAGAGGGCGGCTGTCTCGGCGCTGGCGATGGCGGCTTTGGACGGGTCGCCCGACTCGGCCACGAACTTTGCGGCCATGGCCGTGTTGGGCATGGCCGTGGCGGGCAGACGGAACTGCTTTAAGAACGTCTCACTCTGGGCGATGGCCTGCTGATGGCTGTAGACGTGCCTGAGCTGGGCCAGCTGGGTGCCGGGCAGGACGAGCAGGTTCTGGGAGATGGGCAGGTCGTAGACGTCCACCACCCACAGCTCGGGGTGGTTGTAGCACAAGTCGAGGACAGCGGAGACGTCGCCTGCGTGGCTGTTCTCAAACGGCACAACGCCGTGGGCGGTGTCGCCCCGGCTGACGGCATCGAACACCTCGTCCCATGTCGGGCAGCTGACGGCCTCCGCGTGGGGGAAGAGCGCCCGCAGCGCGATGTGGGCGAAAGCGCCTTCCACGCCCTGATAGGCGGCGCGGTTCCGGCCCAGCACCTCAGCTTCGTACTGCTTGGCGACATCCATCATGTTCTGGACATGGTCTTTATAGTAAGGCCGGAGGGCGGCGTTCTGGATGCGGGCCGCAGCCTTTTCCAGCACCACCGCCTCCCGCGCGGCGTCAAAAATCGGCAGGCCGTGGGCCTGTTTGTATTGGGCGACGCTGAGCACAGCGGCCATCCGCCGCTCAAACAGGGCGGCAAGCTGCGCGTCCACCGCGTCGATCTCGGCGCGGGCTTGTTCCAGTGTGTCCATCTTTCCACATCCTTTGGGTAAAGTTTCAGTTCTTACAGCGATGATACCTAGTAAGTATACCATAACCCGGATGAGGAAACAACAAGCCCGGCTCTCTTTGAGGGTAGATAATATTTCAAATCCAGGGCCGTCAACGCGAAGAGATTGCAACCAAAACGCCCTCTCCGGCAATGACGGAGAGGGCGTTCTTGCTTATTTGCGCAGGTCTTCCCTGCTACGGGGGGTGCCGAACACCCGGCCATAGGGGTTGTCGAGGTCGGCAGCCTTCAGAGATGCAGTTTTTTCGGCAGGCTTTTCAGGGATGCTGAGATGCTTTGCCTTCCCCTTGGAGAGAACACGGTACCGCATGGCTCAGTCCTCCGGAGCTGCCGTGGAGGCAGCGCCTTCGGTCAGCTTCTGCCAGAATTCTTCGCCTCCTGCGAGGTTATCAGCAGTGCCACTGTTCCACGCGCCCCGCATTCCCACATAGAACTGGGACATATACTCCTGACTGGAACCACTCCTGCTCTGGGTGGTGTCGGGGCCGTAATCACCGAGGTCGAGGCCAGCCAGGACCGGGCAGTCATCCCACTTGTACACCATGTTCCACCAGTCCTCGTCGCTGTCGGCGGCGGGCAAAGTGCCGTCAAGATACCGCAGCGAGCCGGTGCTCTCTTCAAAGCCCGCCGGGTCCCAGAGCAGGAAAACAGAGCTGAGGCCGCCCTGTACGTCGGTAGCCAGCTTGGTAGTTCCAGCCATGGTCAGATAAGCAGCGCTCTCGGTCTGGGTCTCAGTGTCGGAGTAGTCGAGAGTGTAGACGTTGAGGGTCACGACCACCTTGCCGTCGCCGTTGCGGTCTTCGCCGTAAGCGGCCAGTGCATCCTGCAAAGAGTTCACGGTGTCCTCGGGCAGATAGTAGGGGGCCACCACGGCCACGTTATAATCGGGCTTGGTGACAAAGAAATACTGTCCGATGAAGTTGTAGGCCACAAAAGCCGCGGCGATGCCGATGATGATGACCCATTTCAGGTTATAGTCCCACCAGTTGGCCCATCGCTCCTTGCGGGTGTACTGTCTTTCCTTGCGAGGGGCAATGTCTTTCGGGTCGATGTCGCGCTCGTAACGGTAGCTTGCCATGAGGCAGTGTCCTCCAAAAAAGTTATAACTCTGCCAGAATGGTCTGGCGGACGGCATCAGGCAGCTGCTTCTGCTCGGCCCGGCTCATGTCTGCCGTCTGGATGGGCGGCAGCACCCGGACGTATACCGTTCCGGGGGTGGCACGGTTGCCGTGGGCCTCGAACAGGCCCCGTGCGCCGGAGATGGCCACCGGCACCACCGGCGCGCCGGTCTTGACCGCAATGCGGAAGGCACCGGCCTTGAACTCACCGGCGCCGCCCTCTTCACCCTTGTAGCGGGTGCCTTCAGGGAAGATGATGAAGCTCCTGCCGCTCTCCACGATGGCGGTGGCGTCGTTCAACGCGCGCACCGAGGCGCGGACATCGTCGCGCTGGACGAAAACGCAGCCCAGCAGCTTCATCCAGCGGTTGAGCAGAGGAATTTTTTCCAGCTCTTCCTTGGCGAGGATGCCGTAGGGCTCATCGAGGCCGGCCAGCAGCAGCGGGATGTCATAATAACTGCGGTGGTTCGCCACAAAGACGCAGGGGCCATCCTTCGGGATGTTGTCCAGTCCCTCGACGCTGAGCCGGACGCCGGTGACGTTCAGGATGCCTTTGCTCCAATGGGGGATGTGCTTTTTTACCAGCTGGCGCACCGTCTCGGTGTCGCCTGCGGCCAGCGCACGCTCGGCTTTGCACAGCACACTGTAATGGACGATCATGTACCCGAACAGATAAACGAATAACGCAATGGTGCGGAAAATGCTCACAGAGCGATACCTCCTTCTGGCTCAAAAAGCCGTTTCTATTGTATCACACTCCGCCCCAAAAAGGGAGAGGAAATACTTTTTTTACATTTAGAGGGCTTTGCGGCTTGCAAAATCCACAAAATCCGGGTATATTTATAATCAGAAAGCCAGCACAATGGCGTTTCCTGCCAAAACCGTGCTGCGCAATGTAAGCCGTCTTTCGGGACAGCGAGAGAGGATATTCACACAACATGAGTCTGTTCCCTTCTGCAAACGATTTCAAGTCCGGGCCGGGCGTCGAAAAGGACGCCCCCCGCAAGACCGGCGTAGGCCGCTTCTTCGAGCTGGTGGGCCGGGATATGAGCGGGATGTTCCTTGCAAACCTGCTCACCTGTCTGGGCTTTCTGCCCGTCATCTGTCTGGTGTACATCGGCTTCCTGATGAACAGCCTGCCCGTCATGGTGCTCAGCGCCGCCGTGGGCGGCATCCTGGCCGGTCCGGTGCTGGCAGGCATGTACGACACCGTTCTGCGCGCTCTGCGCGATGAGGCCGGTTACTGGTGGACCACCTACCGCAAGGCTTTCAAGCAGAACTTCAAAGCCAGCATCCTGCCGGGCGTGCTCTACTGCGTCGTGGTCACGGTGCAGATCTTCCTCGTGTACTTCTGCTTCAACCTGCTCTACCACGGCACCAACGTCGGCGTAGGCATGTGGGTGGCCACGGTGCTCAACCTCGTCATCTTCCACATGCTGTTCTCCTACATGTGGCCCCAAGTGGTCCTGCTGGACCAGCCTTTCGGCCAGACGCTCAAGAACAGCGTCAATTGCATGATTGCTTTCCTGCCCCACGCACTGGCTGCATCTCTCGTGACGGTACTGTTCTGGGGCCTCGTCATCCTCTGTATGCCGCTGGGTCTGTTGCTCATGCTGGTGTTTGGCTTCTGGTTCCAGGTGGAGATCACCAGCCAGATCGTCTACGGCGACCTCGACCGGGTGTTCCACATCGAGGAGAACATCCGCAAGCTCCACGACGCCGAGTATGAAGCCGAGATGGCCGAGGAGCGCAGCGACGACGAGGAATAAACGACACACCGACGCGGAAAGGGGATGCGTGCAATGGAACAGCGGAACAATCTGGTGCTGCAGGGCACGGAGACATTTTCCCGCGGACAGCTCGATAATGTAGCGCTGGACAACGGCAGCGTCGTGCTGGACAGCGTGGCCGGGCGGTACCTGCAATACGGCAGCTACACGACGCCCGAGTTCGCCATGCCGGCCTTCTGCAACCTGAACGTCAGCTGGAACGCCCACGCGCCCCAGAACACGATGGTGGAGGTGCGCTGCCGCGTCTACGCAGGCGGCAGCTGGACGGGCTGGATGAGCTTTGGCAAGTGGGCGCCGGATTACCCCCGGGCCAGCATCAGCACCCACAGCGACGACGGCCTCATCTTCCTGATGGGCGACACCGTGACGGTGGCGCTGCCCGGCGGCGGCACCGGCGTCCAGCTTCAGGTCAATCTTTCGACCAACGACGATAAAGTCACCCCGGCGCTCCGGCTGCTGGCGGCGGCGGTCCGCCCCCTTGCGTGGGATAAGCAGAGCGGCCACCCCATCAACCGCCGCCTGTACTTACCGGAATACTGCCTCTCGGCCCATGACCCCAGCTTTGGCCGGGACATGGACCTGCCGCTGGTGATGGCGGCCCTGATGAACCGCTGGGGCGAGGACATCCTGCCCGAAGAGGTGGCCTACGTCATGGAGGACAAGACCACCGGCAGCACCAGCAACGGCGCTTTCGCCGCCGCGGCAGCGGGCTGCTGCGGTTTTCCCTGCTGGCAGGCGTGGATGGACCTGCAGGACCTGCGGGAGCAGATACACGACGGCTGTTCCGTAGCCGTGCGCATCGAGCGCCGCATCCGGGGCCAGCGGGACCCCATCGGAGTCTGGATGGGTCTGCGGGGCTTCGGCCACGATGACGCGGTCCTCGCCGATTATGTCCTGCTCAACGACCCCACCGCCGACAGCGACGGGGCCGTGAACTGCACGATGGCGGTGACGGATTTTGCCCGCTACTTCACCGGGCGGGCCATCGCTCTCCGCCCCAAGCCCCGGGACACCGAGGCCAACCGCCCCCGGCGGGTCTCCTGCGACTTTGTGTACAGCGCCGAGGATGACTGCTGGTATCTGGCCCAGAAGGGCCAGCGGCAGCTGCTCCCGGCAGAATTTTCCGGCTGGGCGGCCTGCAGCCCTCACGACGGAGTAGCCCACGCCACCACAGCCCACCGCACCTTCCGGCGGATGGAGCGGACACGGACAGGCGGCTTCCGCTTCCCGCCCGAGCAGACCGACGCAGGCGGGCGGTGCAGCGTTTACATCGTGGACCAGACCGGCACCATGCAGTTTGCAGAGGTCCGTCTGCCAGCCCCTCCGCCGCCCACGCTGCCGCTATCGGAAACAAACCAAAGCACTGAGCCTTCTGTCTCCTGAGAGGCAGCACAGCCAAGAGCTTTTTGGGATAAATCATCAACATGGGAGGAACATATTATGGCAAAGACGATCATCACTTTGGGCCGCGAGTACTGCACCGGCGGACGCTACATCGCCAAGGACGTGGCACGCGCACTGGGCATCAAGCTCTACGACAAGGAACTGATCACGATGGCCGCCAAGAATTCCGGACTGTCCGAGGAGGCCGTGGCCGCCAGCGAAAAGCGGCACACCCACAGCCTGCTGTACAGCCTGTATACGATGGGCAATGACCTTCCGCTGGGCGATCAGGTCTTCATCCTGCAGAGCCGCATCATCAAGCAGCTGGCCGACGAAGGCCCCTGCGTCATCGTGGGCCGCTGCGGCGACTACGTCCTGCGCGACCGCAAAGACGTGCTGCGCGTCTTCGTCTACGCCCCCAAGGAGTGGCGTCTGGCTTACGGCAAGGAGAACAACATGCTGCAGGCCAAGGACGAAAAGGGCATCAAGGACGAGATCGACAAGACCGACCGCAACCGTGCCGCCTACTACAACTACTACACCCAGAACCGCTGGGGCGACGCCCACAACTATGACCTTGCCATCAACGCTGCACTGGGCCATGACGCCTGTGTGCAGATGATCCTTGCCGCCGCAGAGGCCAAGGAGAAGGCCATGGAGGGCTGATGCCCGCCGCCCCGGAAGGGGCAAAATAAATAATGATGCTGCGTGGGTGGGGTGCTTTTGCGCTCTGCCCACGTTTGCGGCATAGAAGAACTCTGCATCCCCAAGTCATCAACATCAAAAGGAGAAATCGTGGAAAACAAGCAGTCCTTATCCTCTCCCGCCGGTGAGCGGGAAAACATCATGGGTACCATGGACATCAACCCTCTGCTCATCAAGCTCAGCGTGCCGATGATGGTATCCATGCTGGTGCAGGCCCTCTACAACGTGGTGGACTCGATTTTCGTGTCCCACGTCAGCGAGAGCGCCCTGACCGCCGTTTCGCTGGCGTTCTCTTTGCAGAACGTCATGATCGCCGTGGGCGTCGGCACCGGCGTGGGCGTCAACGCCCTGCTGTCCAAGAGCCTCGGCGAAAAGAACCAGGAACGGGCCAATAAGACCGCCGAGAACGGCATCTTCCTGTCCCTGTGCAGCTACGCCGTCTTCCTCGTCATCGGCCTCACCTGCATGAAACCCTACTTCTACGCACAGACTTCGGACATGGACATCGCCCGGCAGGGCATCCAGTATCTGCAGCTCTGCTGCGTGCTCAGCCTCGGCCTCTTTACCCAGACCATGGGCGAGAAGCTGCTGGCCGCCACCGGCCGCACCCATCTGAGCATGATAAGCCAGCTGGTGGGCGCTGTCGTGAACATCGTTCTCGACCCCATCTTCATCTTCGGCTACTGCGGCGAGGCCCTGTCCGGCACCACCGGCGCTGCCGCGGCCACCGTCATCGGCCAGTTCTGCGGCGCGGGCATGACGCTGTACTTCAACCTCAATAAGAACCCCGACATCCAGATCAGCTTCCGGGGCTTCCGGCCCAGCGCAAAGGCCATCGGCCGCATCTACACCGTCGGCCTGCCCAGCATCGCCATGCAGTGCGTGGGCAGCGTGATGACCTTCTTCATGAACCAGATCCTGATGGCCTTCTCGGCCACGGCTGTCGCCGTCTTCGGCGTCTACTTCAAGCTGCAGAGCTTCGTGTTCATGCCCATCTTCGGCATGAACAACGGTATGGTCCCCATCATCAGCTACAACTACGGCGCACGGAAGCCAGAGCGGGTCAAAAAGACCATCCGCCTCTCAGTCTTCTACGCCGAGTGCATCATGCTGGTGGGCTTCTGCATCTTCCAGTTCCTGCCGGATAAGCTGCTGGGCCTCTTTGCCGCCAGCGACGCCATGCTGGCCATCGGCGTCCCGGCGCTGCGCATCATCTGCCCCCACTTCCTGCTGGCGGGCGCCGGCATCGTGCTGAGCTCGGTGTTCCAGGCGCTGGGCAACGGCGTGTTCAGCCTGACCGTCTCCATCTGCCGTCAGCTGGTGGTGCTCATCCCCGCTGCATGGCTGCTGAGCCGCACCGGCGAGGTGAACATGGTCTGGTGGGCCTTCATCATCGCGGAGGTGGTCAGCCTTGCGCTGAGCCTCGTTTTCATGGCCCGCATCAACCGTACCGTCATCGTCCCGCTCTCCGAAAAGCAGGACGCGGCCGTATAACCTGAAAGGAACGTGAACTCTATGGCAAAAAAGCTGAAGTGGAACCTTATCCTCATGAGCCTGCTCTATCTGGCGCTGGGCATCTTCCTGCTGATGGTGCCTGGCACGGCCCTCAACGTGGTCTGCTACGCGCTGGGCGGCGTGGTGCTGGCCTGCGCGGCAGTGCAGCTGGTGCGGTATTTTGTCGTAGAGCGCGGCGTGTTCCAGAGCCAGCTCACCCTCATCTCGGGGCTTGTCTGTCTGGCGCTGGGCGCATTCCTCATCATCCGCAGCGATGTGGTGGTGCGGGTGCTGCCCATCGTGTTCGGCCTGTTCGTCATCTTTGACAGTCTGGGCCGCATCCAGAACGCTCTCGAGCTGCGCCGGTGCGAGTATTCGAGCTGGAAGGTCTTTCTGTTGCTGGCCGTGCTCAGCGTCGTGCTGGGCATCGTGATGGTGGTGGACCCCTTCGGCACCATGGAGACGCTGGTGATGGCCATCGGCCTCATCCTCATCCTGGAAGGTGCGCTGAACCTGCTGAGCGCCCTGTACACCATGCTGGCCATCCGGCGCTTTATGAAGCTGCATCCGGAGACCCAGTCCATGCTGGAAGCCATTACCGGCCAAGATCTGAACGGCGACGGCGTCATCGCCCCAGATGTCTCCCACGCAGATGTGGAGTCCACCGCTGTGGAGCTCGACTATGTGGATGAGAGCGCCGAGGTGGAGCAGGAGGAGGAATAACCTCTCCGTCATCGCTGCGCGATGCCACCTCTTCTATCGAGGAGAGGCCCTGGCGTTCCGCTGCGCTTCTCATAAAACATCGTAAGACTGACCTCTTTGCCAAAGGCTCCCCTCGGCAGGGGCAACAACGACGACCGCCGCCAGTGGCGG
>OCRP01000017.1_pt1 | contig 212646 bp, 191 predicted proteins | sample 1538871 | NCBI WGS metagenome assembly OCRP01 (sample SAMN04571731, study PRJEB22368) | human gut metagenome | biome: human gut; material: stool | host: Homo sapiens | place: Luxembourg | collected 2012-09-20 | reverse complement strand
TAGAAAGCAACTTTATTGCTTCTGCATAAAAAAATTACTGGGGATCCCTCAGCCCTGTGGGAGAGGGTCGGGGTGAGGGCATCAGACCGCACCTTACAAAAAAACTACACCTGACCAACATACAGATAAATTGCCAGAAAGTGGCACACGCTGCCGCCCAGCACAAAGCCGTGCCAGATGGCATGGTTGTACGGGATACGCTTGCAGACGTAGAAAATCACGCCCAGCGAGTAGATCACTCCGCCCACCGCCAGAAGCGTCACGCCCCCCACCGCCAGCTTAATGGCTAACTGATACACCACAATCAGCGACAGCCAGCCCATTGTCAGATAGGTGACCAGCGACAACACTTTGAACCGGTGCGCGATGGTCAGCTTGAACAGGATCCCCAGCAGCGCCAGGCTCCAGATCACAATCATCAGGCCACGCGACAGCGGTGAGTTGAGCCCCACCAGCAAAAATGGCGTGTAAGTGCCTGCAATGAGAAGATAGATTGCGCAGTGGTCAAATTTCTTGAGCCATATCTTCGCCCGTTGATGCGGAATAGCGTGATACAGCGTTGAGGCAAGGAAAAGCAGGATCATACTCCCGCCATACAGGCTGTAGCTGGTAATGGCCATCGCGCTGGCGTTGGTATCTACCGCCTGCACCAACAGCAATACTAAGCCGACAATCCCAAACACCAGGCCAATGCCATGGCTTATACTGTTGGCTACTTCCTCAGCCAGCGAATATCCCTGTGCGATTAATGGTCTGCTCACCATACTTAACTCCGGGAAAACAAAAGATGATTATTCATCGCCAGTCTATGCTAACTGAGAATGATTCCAGTGAACACCTGTTAGCTAAAATAAATCCATAATCAAGATTTATCCTTACAAATCAGTATAATGCAAAATAAATCCACCGCACAGGTGTAAATGATTTCATTAACACCTGAGTAATCAAGGAGATAAATCCGTCTCTCACCCTTCGTCATCATGGTATGCTTCAGGGATAGTGTCCGACAGCGAGTTTAGCCATTGTGAGTATGTTCAGCCATTCCGCCATTGCCAGCCTCAACAATCTGGAAATGATGGTCTACAACTATGTCATTAAGAACCGTGACAAAGTGATGTACATGACCATCCGCGAGCTGGCGGATGCGGCGGGAGTCTCTACCACTACTATCCTGCGCTTCTGCCGAAAGCTCAACTGCGAAGGCTACTCGGAATTTCGGGTGCGCTTTAAACTCTATCTGGAGCAGAACGAGCCGCAGCAGGCGAATTTTGGTGCCAGTGAAATTATCAGCTTCTTTAAAAGCGTAAATAACGAAGAGTTCGATGCGTTATTAGATAAAGCCGTCGATATTATTTTATCATCTGAACGAATTATTTTTGTTGGCGCAGGCACGTCCGGATCGCTGGCAAAATATGGCGCACGTTTCTTTTCAAATATCGGGAAATTCAGCAACCATATCGACGATCCTTATTTCCCGGTCACTAACGATATGGCTAAAAATGCGCTGGCCATTGTACTTTCCGTCTCCGGAGAAACCGAGGAAATCCTGCGCTTCGCCAGCCAGTTCAGCCTGCATCGCTGCAAGGTGCTCTCTGTCACCAGCCACGAACATTCTCGTCTCGCGAAACTGGCGGACTTTAATCTCTCCTGGCATGTCCCCCAAACGCGCTTAGGCGGCGTTTACGATATAACCACCCAAATCCCCGTCATCTATATTCTGGAATCATTAGGCCGGAAACTGGCGAAGAAATTAACAGAATAAAACATCCTGTTTTTTTGATGTGACAAATTACAATTTCCGCAAAATGTTATATCGTGACATTTATTTCCGCTTTGCTAGACTCGAAATCAATAAGTCCTGAATTGAGAATAGCAAAGATGAAAAAACTCACTTTACCGAAAGATTTTTTATGGGGCGGCGCGGTGGCGGCGCACCAGGTTGAAGGCGGCTGGAACAAAGGCGGCAAAGGGCCAAGCATTTGCGACGTGCTCACCGGCGGCGCACACGGCGTTCCGCGTGAAATCACGCAGGAAGTGATTGAAGGCAAATATTACCCGAACCACGAAGCCGTCGACTTTTACGGCCATTACAAAGAAGACATCAAGCTGTTTGCCGAGATGGGCTTCAAATGTTTCCGTACCTCTATCGCCTGGACGCGCATCTTCCCGAAAGGCGACGAAACTCAGCCAAACGAAGAGGGGCTGAAGTTTTACGACGACATGTTCGATGAACTGCTGAAGTACAACATCGAGCCGGTGATCACCCTCTCCCACTTTGAAATGCCGCTGCACCTCGTTCAGGAATACGGCGGATGGACCAACCGTAAAGTAGTCGATTTCTTTGTACGCTTCTCGGAAGTGGTATTTGAGCGCTACAAAAATAAGGTCAAATACTGGATGACCTTCAACGAAATCAACAACCAGCGCAACTGGCGTGCGCCGCTGTTCGGCTACTGCTGCTCTGGCGTGGTCTATACCGAGCACGACAACCCGGAAGAGACCATGTACCAGGTGCTGCACCACCAGTTCGTGGCCAGCGCACTGGCGGTGAAAGCCGCCCGCCGCATTAACCCGGAGATGAAAGTCGGCTGCATGCTGGCGATGGTGGCGCTCTATCCGTACTCCTGCAAGCCAGAAGATGTCATGTTTGCTCAGGAATCCATGCGCGAGCGCTACGTCTTTACCGACGTACAGCTGCGCGGCTACTACCCGTCTTACGTGCTGAACGAGTGGGAACGCCGTGGCTTCTCCATCAAAATGGAAGCAGGCGACGAGCAGATCCTGCGTGAAGGCACCTGCGATTACTTAGGTTTCAGCTACTACATGACCAACGCGGTCAAAGCGGAAGGCGGCACCGGTGACGCCATTTCCGGCTTCGAGGGCAGCGTGCCGAACCCACACGTCAAGGCGTCCGACTGGGGCTGGCAGATTGACCCTGTGGGCCTGCGTTATTCACTGTGCGAACTGTACGAGCGCTATCAGAAGCCGCTGTTTATCGTGGAGAACGGTTTCGGCGCCTACGACAAAGTGGAAGAAGACGGCAGCATCAACGATGACTACCGCATCGACTACCTGCGCGCCCACGTGGAAGAGATGATGAAGGCCGTGACGTACGACGGCGTGGATCTGATGGGCTACACCCCGTGGGGCTGCATCGACTGCGTCTCCTTCACCACCGGCCAGTACAGCAAGCGCTACGGCTTTATCTACGTCAACAAGCACGACGACGGCACCGGTGACATGTCCCGCTCCCGTAAGAAGAGCTTTGAGTGGTATAAAACCGTCATTGCCAGCAACGGCGAAACGCTGTAATGGCTTGCCCTCTCTGCAAGCGGAGAGGGCAAACTGCTTATCTTCCAGACACTTCTTTACAGCTTTTGCGTTGCCAAAATATGTTCGCCCGATAATATAGGCATCCTGAATATTTGAGGCGAACATGATTAAGCGACAACGCAACGCTATCCTGCTTGTAGCCCTGGCCTGCCTGGTGGTACTGATATGTACCGCCCAGCGGATGGCCGGGATGCACGCGCTTGTCATGAACGTCACCGCCACGAGCCAGTCTGTTCAGCAGGGGCAGGAGAGTGCCGACGCACCGGTAACCCCGTGTGAGCTAAGCGCCAAGTCGCTGATGTCGGTCCCGCCTGTTTTGTTTGAAGGCGCCCTGATTGCCGTCACCCTGCTGCTTGCGTTGCTGGCAGCCAGTCCACCGCGCCGCGAACGGCAGTGGCCTCCCCGCGTTATCTCCCCGCCCCGGTTAAGGGTGCATCTGCGATTATGCGTCTTCCGTGAATGAGCCTTCGCCTGTTACTTCAGGTTAATTCATCATTTACGGAGAAAATTTATGTTTACTGTATTCAGGCGACTGCTGGTCTGCCTGCTTTGGCTATGGCTGCCCCTCAGCCAGGCTGCCGACAGCGGCTGGCTGCGCGCCGCCGATAATCAGCACGCCAGCGTCAGGCTGCGTGCGCAACCTGAAAGCACTGGCGAAACCCGCCTGCTGCTGGACGTCACCCTGCAAAAAGGCTGGAAAACCTACTGGCGCTCGCCGGGCGAAGGCGGCGTCGCACCCGCGATTAAATGGCATCAGCCCGTCGAGGCGATCTGGCGCTGGCCTGTGCCGCAGCGTTTCGACGTCGCGGGCATCACCACGCAGGGCTATCACGGCGATGTCAGCTTTCCCCTCACTCTGCGGGGCGACGTCCCGACGATCCTGAGCGGCGTGCTGACGCTCTCCACCTGTAGCAACGTCTGTATTCTTACCGACTACCCGTTTTCGCTGAACATGACCGCATCCGCAGGCGCCGGTTTTGATTACGATTTCAGTCGGGCCATGGGCACCCTTCCGCTCAGCGGCGGGTTGACCTCAACGCTTAACGCCACCTATGCCCCCGGCAAGCTGACCGTAACGGCGCAGCGTGACGCAGGCTGGCAGGCGCCGTCGCTGTTTATCGACGGTATGGATGATGTTGATTTCGGCAAACCGGCCCTCACCGTGCGCGGTGATTCGCTGGTCGCCACCGTGCCCGTGACGGACAGCTGGGGCGAGGCCGCGCCCAACCTCAGCGGCAAAACCCTGTCACTGGTTCTGGCCAATAGCGGGCAGGCGCAGGAGTCCAGCCTGAGCATTCAGCCGGGGAACGCCGCGCCGACGCTCCCGTTAGGCTGGGTGCTGCTGATGGCGCTGGCTGGTGGCCTGATCCTCAACGTTATGCCCTGCGTGCTGCCGGTGCTGGCCATGAAGCTGGGCACGCTGATGCAAACCGAACGGCAGGCGCGCGGTCAGGTGCGCAGGCAGTTTCTTGCATCGGTAGCCGGGATCGTGATCTCGTTCCTCGCACTGGCGCTGATGATGACGGTATTACGTTTAGGCAATCAGGCGCTCGGCTGGGGGATCCAGTTCCAGAACCCGTGGTTTATTGCCGCGATGGCGCTGGTAATGGTGCTCTTCAGCGCCAGCCTGCTGGGGTTGTTTGAAATCCGTCTCCCTTCCGGCGCCAGCACCTTCCTCGCCACGCGCGGCGGCAACGGGCTTGCGGGTCATTTCTGGCAAGGCGCGTTTGCCACGCTGCTGGCGACACCCTGCACCGCGCCGTTCCTGGGGACGGCGGTCTCGGTCGCGCTGGCGGCACCGCTTCCCCTGCTGTGGGGGATCTTCCTGGCGATGGGTATCGGCATGAGCCTGCCGTGGCTGCTGGTGGCGGCCTGGCCGGGGCTGGCCCAGCGGTTGCCGCGTCCGGGGCGCTGGATGAACGTTGTACGCGTAGTGCTGGGGATGATGATGCTCGGCTCATCGCTGTGGCTGCTGAGCCTGCTGACGGTGCACATTGGCAGCCTGCCGGTCATTACGCTGGGCGTGCTACTGATCCTTGCGCTGCTGCTGGTCACCGCCTGGCGCTACCGCTGGCAAACGGCACTGCGCGCCGGGGTATTAGCTGTACTGGTGGCCGGGGTAGTCGCGTTTGTTTCCGGCTCCGGCGGCGAGGGCTCCCGCCGCGATCGTATTCACTGGCAGCCGCTCAGCGAGCAGGCCATTGTCCGCGCGCTGGCGGAGAACAAACGGGTGTTCGTCGACGTGACCGCCGACTGGTGCGTGACCTGTAAAGCCAATAAATACAACGTGCTGCTGCGCGACGACGTGCAGGATGCGCTCTCCGCCCCGGACGTTGTCGCCCTGCGCGGCGACTGGAGTCGTCCCTCAGATACCATCAGCCAGTTTTTAACCACGCGCGGCAGCGCCGCCGTGCCGTTTAACCAGATCTACGGACCGGGATTACCTCAGGGCCACGTGCTGCCTGCGTTGTTAAGCCGCGAAGCGGTGCTGAGCACCCTGTCCGATGCAAAAGGAAAATAACATGAGAACCTTCGTTGCCTTACTTCTGCTGTCGTTATCAACGTTCGGTTTCGCCGCACCGTCAGATGACGCTTCCAATGACCAGCTGGCAAAACTGCTGTTTAACGACCCCAACAGCCCGCGAACCGGCGCGACATCGCCGAAGCTCACCATCGTCTCCTTCACAGACTACAACTGCCCGTATTGCAAGCAGTTCGACCCAATGCTGGAGAAAATCGTGCACGATAATCCCGACGTGCAGCTCATCATCAAACTGCTGCCGTTCAAGGGACAAAGCTCGGTAAATGCCGCGAAAGCGGCGCTCTCAACGTGGCAGCAGGCGCCGGATCAATTCTGGGCACTACACCAGCGGCTGATGATGAAAAAGGGCTATCACGATAACGCCAGCATCGCCGCCGCGCAGGTGAAGACCGGGACGGACAGCATTAAAACCGATGATAAAACCATGGACAGCGTAAAGATGAACCTGATCCTGGCGCAGGTGCTGAATATTCAGGGCACCCCGGCGACCATCATCGGTGACCAGATGGTGGCGGGCGCAATCCCGTATGACGATCTGGAGGGGCTGGTCAAAGAACAGCTGGCAAACGCCCGTGGCAAGTAAGCTTCCGCGCCTGCTGCGCGAGCTGGCCGTGTGGCTGCTGATTGGCGTAGCCGTGAGCCTGGCGGTGGACTATTTCCGCCAGCCCGCGCTGCCGCAGAATTTCTCCGCGACGGCACTGCACACCCTCGACGGTCAGCCCGTCGATCTTATCGCCATGAGTAAGGAGCGACCGCTGCTGGTCTACGTCTGGGCGACATGGTGCGGCGTCTGCCGCTACACCACGCCGTCGGTGGCGGCGATTGCCGCGGACGGGGGTAACGTGATGTCGGTTGCGCTGCGCTCGGGCGATAACGCGACGCTCGAAACATGGATGAGAAAGAAGAAGGCGATGATGCCCACGGTCAACGACGCCAGCGGAGAACTGGCGCGTCAGTGGGACGTTCAGGTGACGCCAACGCTTGTGGTGATCTCTCACGGTGAAGTGAAGTCGATCACCACCGGCTGGACCAGCGGCTGGGGAATGCGCCTGCGGCTGTGGCTGGCGTCGTAACGTTACTTCCCGCCAGCCAGCTCCAGGAAGCTACCGGTGACATAAGAGGCTTTGTCGCTCAGCAGCCAGGTAATGGCCTGGGCGACCTCCTCCGGCTGACCGCCACGCTGCATCGGTAACATCGACTTCACCCGATCCACACGCCCCGGCTCGCCGCCGGAGGCGTGAATATCGGTATAAATCAGGCCTGGCCGCACGCAGTTAACGCGAATGCCCTGCGCCGCCACCTCCAGCGCGAGGCCGGTGGTGAGGGAATCCACCGCCCCTTTGGAGGCAGCATAATCCACATACTCCCCCGGAGCGCCCAGTCGTGAGGCCGCCGAGGAGACATTCACAATCGCGCCACCCTTGCCGCCGTGTTTATGCGACATGCGTTTCACCGCCTCACGGCAGCAGAGAAAATAGCCAGTGACGTTGGTGGACAGCACGCGGTTAATACGTTCAGCGGAGAGGTTTTCGATGGAGGATTGTTCAAACAAAATCCCGGCGTTGTTCACCAGCGCGGCGAGCGGCTCACCTTCGCGATCGATGCTGTCGAACATCGCCATCACCTGCGATTCATCGCTGATATCCGCGCGCACGGCAAAGGCCTTACCGCCCGCGTCCACGATCTGATTAATAACCTCTGTCGCGGCTTTGATGTTGTGATGAAAATTCACCGCAACGGTGTAGCCTTCGCTTGCCAGCTGTAGCGCGGTGGCTTTACCAATACCCCGGCTGGCGCCGGTGACCAATGCAATTGCCATTCTGTTCTCCAAATAAAAAAGCCGGGTGGCGGCTTCGCCTTACCCGGCCTACGTTACTACAGGAACAACGTTACTGGTATTCGCTCATCGGCACGCAGGAGCAGAACAGGTTACGGTCGCCGTAAACATCATCAAGACGTTTCACGGTTGGCCAGTATTTGTTTGCTACACCTGCCGGGAAGACAGCCAGCTCGCGGGTATAACCGTGGTTCCACTCTGCCACCAGTTCGTTCTGGGTATGCGGCGCGTTAACCAGGGGGTTATCTTCCAGCGTCCATTCCCCGCCTTTCACGCGGTCGATTTCGCTGCGGATCGCCAGCATGGCGTCGATAAAGCGATCCAGCTCCACCTTGCTTTCAGACTCGGTCGGCTCAACCATCAGCGTACCCGCTACCGGGAACGACATGGTTGGCGCGTGGAAGCCGTAGTCGATCAGACGCTTGGCGATATCCAGCTCGCTGATGCCCGTCTCTTCTTTCAGAGGACGAATATCGAGGATGCATTCGTGCGCCACGCGACCGTCGCGACCGGTATAGAGCACCGGATAGGCGTCCTTCAGACGCGTTGCGATGTAGTTGGCGTTGAGGATCGCCACCTGGCTGGCTTGCTTCAGCCCTTCCGCGCCCATCATGCGGATGTACATCCAGCTGATTGGCAGGATAGAGGCGCTGCCGAACGGTGCCGCGGAGACCGCGCCCTGACGGGTCAGCATGCCTTCAATCTGCACCACGCTGTGGCCCGGCACAAACGGTGCCAGGTGCGCCTTCACGCCGATAGGACCCATCCCCGGGCCGCCACCGCCGTGCGGAATGCAGAACGTTTTATGCAGGTTCAGGTGCGACACATCCGCGCCAATAAAGCCCGGAGAGGTGATGCCCACCTGGGCGTTCATGTTTGCGCCGTCGAGGTAAACCTGGCCACCGAACTGATGCACCACTTCACACACTTCACGGATAGTTTCTTCGTACACGCCGTGGGTGGACGGGTAGGTCACCATGATGCAGGAGAGTTTGTCGCCCGCCTGCTCGGCTTTGGCGCGCAGGTCGGCCAGATCGATGTTGCCGTTTTTGTCGCACGCCACAACCACCACTTCCATTCCTGCCATCTGGGCAGAAGCCGGGTTGGTACCGTGGGCAGAGCTTGGGATCAGGCAGATATCACGGTGGCCTTCGTTGCGGCTTTCGTGATAGTGACGGATCGCCAGCAGACCGGCGTATTCACCCTGCGCACCGGAGTTCGGCTGCATGCAGAGCGCGTCGTACCCGGTCAGCTTCACCAGCCAGTCGGAGAGCTGGTTGATCATCATGTGATAACCTTCCGCCTGCTCAGCCGGGCAGAACGGGTGCAGCTCAGAGAATTCAGGCCAGGTAATTGGGATCATCTCAGCCGCGGCGTTCAGCTTCATGGTGCAGGAGCCCAGCGGGATCATCGCCTGGTTCAGCGCCAGATCTTTACGTTCCAGAGAGTGCATGTAACGCATCATCTCGGTTTCGCTGTGATAGCGGTTGAACACCGGGTGAGTCAGGATCGCGTCGTCGCGCAGCATGCTTTCCTGAATGGAGCGGCTGTCGAGCGCAACCTCTTTGTCGAGCGTATCAACGTCCAGACCCTGTGCGTCACCCAGCAATACGTTGAACAGGGTCAGGATATCGTCACGGGTGGTGCTTTCGTCCAGCGTAATGCCGACCGCATTGTGAATGTCGCTGCGCAGGTTGATTTGTGCTGCCTCGGCGCGCGCCAGCACGGCCGCTTTGTCTGCCACCTCGACGCACAGGGTGTCGAAGTAGTGCTCATGACGCAGTCTGAGACCTTTCTGTTGCAGACCGCAGGCCAGGATATCGGCCAGACGGTGGATGCGGCTGGCAATGCGTTTCAGGCCAGCCGGACCGTGGAACACCGCGTATAAGCTGGCAATGTTAGCCAGCAGCACCTGCGAGGTACAGATGTTGGAGTTCGCTTTCTCGCGGCGGATATGCTGCTCGCGGGTCTGCATCGCCATGCGCAGCGCGGTGTTACCGGCGGCATCTTTCGATACGCCGATAATACGGCCTGGCATGGAACGTTTAAATTCATCTTTCGCGCCAAAGAACGCCGCGTGCGGGCCGCCGTAGCCCATCGGCACGCCGAAGCGTTGCGCTGAGCCGAAGACAATATCCGCGCCCTGTTTACCTGGCGCCGTCAGCAGCACCAGCGCCATAAAATCAGCGGCGACGCTAACAATAACCTTACGGGATTTGAGCTCGGCGATCAGCGCGCTGTAATCATGCACTTCCCCGGTGGTGCCCACCTGCTGTAACAGCACGCCGAAGACGTCCTGGTGATCCAGCACTTTGTCAGCGTCGTCGACAATCACCTCAAAGCCGAAGGTTTCCGCACGGGTGCGCACCACGTCCAGCGTCTGGGGATGCACGTCCGCCGCGACGAAGAAGCGGTTGGCGTTTTTCAGCTTGCTCACGCGCTTCGCCATCGCCATCGCTTCAGCGGCGGCAGTGGCTTCATCCAGCAGCGAGGCAGAGGCGATATCCATACCGGTCAGATCCAGCGTCACCTGCTGGAAGTTCAGCAGCGCTTCCAGACGGCCCTGGGAGACTTCTGGCTGATACGGGGTGTAAGCGGTGTACCAGCCCGGGTTTTCCAGCATGTTACGCAGGATCACCGGCGGTAATTGCACGTTGGTGTAGCCCATGCCGATGTAAGACTTATAGCGCTTGTTAAGGCCGGCGATGGCCTTCAGCTCCGCCAGCGCGGCGAACTCCGTCGTGGACTCGCCTACCTGCGGCGGTGTGGCAAGCTGGATGTCTTTTGGCACGATCTGGCCGATCAGTGCGTTTAATGAATCCGCGCCAACTGTCTTCAGCATCTCCTGCTGTTGCTGAGCATCCGGCCCAATGTGACGTTCAATGAAGGCGCCACGGTTTTCAAGCTGGCTTAAAGTCTGTGTCATGAGCGATGGTTCCTGAAACGTGCAGTGAATCGTAATTATCTGTAACGCTGTTGCCCGGTGGCGCTAACGCTTACCGGGCCTACGTAGATCTGTAGGCCGGATAAGCGCAGCGCCATCCGGCACAACGTTATTCGTCTTCCAGTAGTGCTTCGTACGCGGTCGCATCCAGCAGCGCGGCAACCTGCGCTTCGTCGCTGGCTTTGATCTTAAAGATCCAGCCGCCTTCATAAGGCTCGCTGTTCACCAGCTCCGGGGAGTCGCTCAGCGCGTCGTTCACGGCAACAATTTCACCGCTCACCGGAGCGTAGATGTCAGAGGCCGCTTTAACGGATTCCGCCACCGCACAGTCGTCGCCTGCGCTCACGGTTGCGCCCACTTCCGGCAGGTCAACAAACACCATGTCGCCCAGCAGTTCCTGCGCGTGCTCGGTGATCCCAACGGTGTAAGTGCCGTCCGCCTCTTTGCGCAGCCACTCGTGTTCTTTGCTGTATTTCAGTTCTGCTGGCACATTGCTCATTGAAGTTCTCCTGATAAAAATAGTTAGGCGACCGGCTTACCGGCGCGAACAAAAATCGGTTTGGTCACGTTGACCGGCATTTCGCGGTTGCGGATCTGCACCACCGCCGTTTCGCCAATCCCCGCTGGCACGCGTGCCAGTGCAATACTGTAGCCGAGCGTCGGGGAGAACGTTCCGCTGGTGATCACGCCTTCGCGATGATTGCCATCGGCATCGGTGAAGCGCACCGGCAGCTCGCCGCGCAGAACGCCTTTTTCTTTCATCACCAGGCCAACCAGCTGTTCAGTGCCCTTCTCGCGCTGCATCTCCAGCGCTTCACGGCCAATAAAATCACGGTCAGCCGGTTCCCACGCGATGGTCCAGCCCATGTTGGCCGCCAGCGGTGAGACGCCTTCGTCCATCTCCTGACCGTAGAGGTTCATCCCCGCTTCCAGACGCAGCGTATCGCGCGCGCCCAGGCCCGCAGGCTTCACACCCGCCTCCACCAGCGCACGCCAGAAATCGGCGGCCTTTTCGTTTGGCATTGCAATTTCGTAGCCCGCTTCACCGGTGTAGCCGGTGGTGGCGATAAACAGATCCCCCGCCTGCACGCCGAAGAACGGCTTCATGCCTTCGGTTGCTTTGCGCTGCTCGTCGCTGAACAGAGACGCGGATTTCGCCTGGGCGTTTGGCCCCTGCACCGCAATCAGCGACAGATCGTCACGAACGGTGATGTCGATGGCGTAAGGTTCAGCGTGTTGGGAAATCCAGGAGAGGTCTTTTTCGCGGGTGGCGGAGTTTACAACGAGGCGGAAGAAATCTTCGGTGAAGTAGTAGACGATGAGGTCGTCAATCACGCCGCCAGAGGCATTAAGCATGCCGGTATAGAGCGCTTTGCCCGGCGTTTTTAGTTTGGCGACGTCGTTTGCCAACAGATAACGCAAAAACTCCCGGGTGCGGCTTCCGCGCAGGTCGACAATCGTCATATGAGACACGTCGAACATACCGGCATCGGTGCGCACCGCGTGGTGCTCATCAATCTGCGAGCCGTAGTGCAGCGGCATCATCCAGCCGTGGAAGTCCACCATGCGGGCGCCGCATAACACGTGCTGTTCGTACAAAGGAGTCTGTTGAGCCATCTTTTCCTCGTTGAAAAATTCACCGTGAAACCCGGTGTCGACCTCGCGATCGGGGGCCGACGCAAACGTTCTCTTTTACCTGAACTTACCACCGAAACCGGCGGTTAACCATAAGGTAAAACGGGTCATCACATTAGCTTATGACCAAAAATCGCTGAAAAGCCTACAGAGTTATTCACTGGTAAAATGCGATTAAACCCGCATAAAATTAACATCGAGCTAACAGGATTTAGCAGATGGTGATATTTCGTGCGGAAAAACGGGCCGAATTTCCGTAACATAAAAATAGTAAGATTAGATTTTCTAATGCGAAAAATGACGTGAAATTAGATTATTTCAAACGAGGAGATTTCCCCGGCGCGAAGGCCGGGAAAATAAAGTGTGACGGGGATCGAGATTAACGTAACCAGTCGGGAAGATCGTTAAGGCCCATTGCCTGACGAAGAAGCTGCGGTTTGACGCCGGGAAGGGTGTCGGCCAGTTTGAGGCCGATATCGCGAAGCAGTTTTTTCGCCGGGTTCGCTCCGGCAAATAGCTCGCGGAAGCCCTGCATGCCCGCCAGCATCATCGCCGCACTGTGTTTGCGGCTGCGCTCGTAGCGACGCAGATACAGATGCTGACCAATATCTTTACCTTCCCGATGCAGACGACGCAGCTCTTCAACCAGCTCGGCCGCGTCCATAAAGCCGAGGTTCACCCCCTGCCCGGCCAGCGGATGAATCGTATGCGCCGCATCCCCCACCAACGCCAGACGGTGCGCCGCAAACTGACGCGCGTAGCGACCGGTTAACGGAAACGCCTGGCGTTCGCTTTCAAGCGTGCACAGGCCCAGACGGTTATCAAACGCCACGCATAGCGCCTGATTAAAGGCGTCCGGCTTCGCCTCCTGCATCTGCTGCGCTTTCTCCGGCTCTAAAGACCAGACGATGGAGCAGAGATGCGGATCGGCAAGCGGCAGGAAGGCCAGAATGCCATCATTGTGGAAAATCTGGCGCGCCACGCCACCATGCGGCTCTTCGGTGCGGATTGTGGCAACCAGGGCGTGATGACGGTAATCCCAGAAGGTCAGCGGAATATCCGCTTTGTTACGCAGCCAGGAATTGGCGCCGTCGGCACCCACTACCAGCCGCGCGGTCAGCATATCGCCGCTTTCAAGAGTGATAAACGCGTCGTTTTCGCCCCACGCCACCTGCTGAAGTTTCGCCGGTGCGATCAGCGTGACGTCGCTGCACTGCTGCGCTTTTTGCCACAGCGCGTGGTGGATCACCGCGTTTTCAACGATGTGCCCAAGGTGGCTGTAGCCCATGCTTTCATCGTCAAACGCGATATGGCCGAAGCTGTCTTTATCCCACACTTCCATGCCATGGTAACAGCTGGCACGCAGCGCCACGATTTCAGACCAGACGCCAAGGTGCGTCAGTAGCTTTTCGCTGGCGGCATTGATCGCCGAGACGCGCAGCTCCGGCGGTGCATCCTGCGCCACAGGCTGCGGCGCATTTTGCTCAAGCACCGCCACGCGCAGGCCGCTGCCCTGTAAACCACAGGCCAGCGCCAGTCCTACCATTCCGCCGCCGACAATGGCGACATCAACATTTTGCACGGTGATTACTCCTTAACGCGCGACCCAACCCAGGGTCCGCTGCGCCAGCACGTCACGTGCCGGAATGAACAGTTCCATCGCCATCAGCCCAAGGTTGCGACCCGCAACCAGCGGTGCCCAGCGATTGGCAAACAGGTGGACTAAACCGTCGGTAACGCCAATGGTCGCCGCTTTGTCCGCCTGACGTCGTTTCTGGTAATGGCTCAGCACTGAGTATGCGCCACAATCCTGTTGTTCGCTCCACGTCTGCGCCAGTAGCTCAGCCAGGCTCATCACGTCGCGCAGGCCAAGGTTAAAGCCTTGCCCGGCGATGGGGTGCAGCGTCTGCGCGGCGTTGCCGACCAGGGCGACGCGATGGGAGACAGTCTGCGATGCGGTCGTCAGCGCGAGCGGATAGGCCACGCGTTTTCCGGCCTGGGTGATACGCCCAAGCCGCCAGCCGAAGGCTTTTTGCAGCTCGGAACTAAAACGTTCGTCGGACCAGGAGAGAACCTCATCGGCCCGGTCCTGCGCATGGCACCACACCAGCGAGCAGCGCCCGTTCGACATCGGCAGCATGGCCAGCGGGCCGTGCTCCGTGAAGCGCTCAAATGCCCTGCCGTTATGCGTGCCAGCCGTAGAGACGTTAGCGATGACCGCCACCTGCCCATAGGGTTCAGAGCGCAATTCGACGCCGCACTGCGTGGCGATCGCGGAGCGTGAACCATCCGCCGCCACCAGCAGTTCCCCCTCCAGCATGGTGCCGTTGTCCAGCGTCACGCTGACGGCTTCGTCACGGCGGCTAAAGCTGGCGACGCGCGCCGGACAGTGCAGCGTGACGCCAGGCGCGTCCTGTAACAGACGGAACAGCCGCAGCCCTACGTCATGCAGCTCGACAACCTGCCCCAGCGCCTCGATCCGGTAATCGTGGGCATCCAGCGTCACAAACCCGGCGTGCCCGCGATCGCTGACGTGAACGGTGCCGATCGCCGTTGCGCAATCCGCTATCGCCTGCCAGATCCCAATACGCGCAAGCTGCTGACAGGTTCCCTGCGCCAGCGCGATAGCGCGGGCGTCGAAACCGGGATGATCGGTCGCCTGCGGCGCGACCGCCTCAACCAGATGCACCGGAAGCTGGCCCTGGGTTAACTGCGAAATAGCCAACGCCAGAGTAGCGCCGGTCATGCCTCCGCCAACAATGATTACGCTCATCCGCGTGCCGCCGCCATCAGCGCCTCGATGTCGTCGGCTTTTTTCACCACGGTCGCGGTCAGGTTTTCGTTACCGGTTTCGGTGATGACGAGGTCATCTTCAATACGAATGCCGATCCCGCGGTACTGTTCCGGCACGTCGGCATCCGGCGCGATGTACAGCCCCGGCTCAACGGTCAGCACCATGCCAGGCTCCAGCACGCGCGAACGTTCCGGACCGTATGCCCCCACGTCATGCACATCCAGCCCCAGCCAGTGGCTCAGGCCATGCATAAAGTACGGGCGATGGGCGTTTTCGGTTATAAGGGTGTCCACATCGCCTTTCAGAATGCCAAGCTTCACCAGCCCGGTAATCATGATGCGCACCACCTCGCCCGTAACCTCCTGGATGGAGGTGCCCGGGCGGAACAGCGTCAGCGCGGTCTCCAGAGACTCAAGCACGATGTCATAGATTTCACGCTGCGCTGGGGTGAATTTACCGTTCACCGGGAAGGTACGGGTGATATCGCCCGCGTAACCCTGATATTCACAGCCGGCGTCAATCAGCACCAGATCGCCGTCGCGCAGTTCACTTTCGTTTTCGGTGTAGTGCAGAATGCAGCCGTTTTCCCCGCCGCCTACGATGGTGTTATAGGACGGGAAGCGCGCGCCGTGACGGTTAAATTCATGGTGAATTTCCCCTTCAAGCTGGTACTCGAACATACCGGGACGGCACTTTTCCATGGCGCGGGTATGCGCCAGGGCGCTGATTTCGCCCGCGCGGCGCATCACATTCAGCTCTTCTTCAGACTTAAACAAGCGCATCTCGTGCACTACCGGTCTCCAGTCTGTCAGGGTTGCGGGTGCAGACAAATTCTGACGTGAGCCTTTACGCAGCTTATCCAGCGCAGTGAAAACAATCTCATCCGCATAGGCGTATTCACCCTGCGCGTGGTACAGCACGTCCAGGCCGTTGAGCAGTTGATAGAGCTGCTGGTTGATTTCGCTGTAGGCCAGCGCGCGGTCCACGCCCAGTTTTTCCGGCGCCGCCTCCTGACCTAAGCGGCGGCCAAACCAGATTTCCGCAGTCAGATCGCGAACGCGGTTGAAAATCACGCTGTGGTTGTGGGTGTCATTGCTTTTAATCAGCACCAGTACCGCTTCCGGCTCGTTAAACCCGGTGAAGTACCAGAAATCACTGCTCTGGCGATAGGGGTATTCGCTGTCGGCGCTGCGCGTCACTTCCGGCGCGGCGAAAATCAGGGCAGCGCTTCCCGGCTGCATTTTTGCCAGCAGCGCCTGACGACGGCGAGAATACTCTTGACTGGAGATAACCATGACACCCTCCTGTGCGTTATTTTTCTTAGTGTAATGTTGGCTTGCGAACTTCCGGCGCGGTCGGCTGCGAGCGCGTAAAGTTGTCGTGGCACAGCAGAGACGCCACGCGCACGTACTCGATGATCTCTTCGAGAGACATCTCCAGCTCTTCCTGGTCTTCGTCTTCATCGTAGCCGAGCTGGGCGATGTTACGCAGATCGTCGATCGCTTCACCCGCTTCGCCGGTCACTTTATCCAGTTTAGGCTGGGTTACGCCCAGGCCAAGCAGATAGTGGTTTACCCAACCCGCGAGCGCATCAGCGCGATCGAAGACGCTGACATCGTCGCCTTCAGGCAGATAAAGCTGAAAAAGAAAGCCATCGTCTTCCAGGGAATCGCTGGTTGCGGCGTGCATTTTACGCAGCGCTTCCGCCAGTTCGTGGCCAAACGCCAGCCCTTCGTTGGTGAGGTCGTGGATCAGCGGCTGCCATGAGCTGTCGCTGTTTCCGCCGCACAGTATGCCGCTGATCAGACCGTGCATTTCGGCAGGGGTTAGACCGACTCCCTGCTGGTTCAGTAACTGGTTTAAATCCTTGTAACCAGGCATTTCGTTCTGTATAGACATACGCATTCGTCATCAAAGGGAGGATATTCATGATATGCTACCACTTTGGACCCTGGTGATACCAGAAAAGGGCTTGTATCTTCACATCAGGGTAGCTATAGTGTCGCCCCTTCGCAGCCCCCGGGGCAGTAAGCGAAGGCAGCGCAGTCAATCAGCAGGAAGGTGGCATGTCTGCACAACCCGTCGATCTCCAGATTTTTGGCCGTTCACTGCGAGTGAATTGTCCGCCTGAACAAAGGGATGCTTTGAATCAGGCTGCGGACGATTTGAATCAGCGGTTGCAAGATCTAAAAGAACGCACTAGAGTCACAAATACTGAGCAGCTGGTTTTCATCGCCGCGTTGAACATCAGCTATGAACTGACTCAGGAAAAAGCGAAGACCCGCGATTACGCGGCAAGCATGGAGCAGCGCATTAAAATGCTCCAGCAGACCATTGAACAGGCATTGCTTGATCAAGGTCGCAGTCCTGAAAGACCGGGACCAAAGTTTGAATAACACTTCTCAGTTGACTATGGTAGAGTAACTGTGAAGACAAAATTTCTCTGAGATGTTTGCAAGCGGGCCAGTCCCCTGAGCCGATATTTCATACCACAAGAATGTGGCGCTCCATGGTTGGTGAGCATGCTCGGTCCGTCCGAGAAGCCTTAAAACTATGACGACACATTCACCTTGAACCAAGGGTTCAAGGGTTACAGCCTGCGGCGGCATCTCGGAGATTCCCTCTCTCTTCTTCTACCAACTACCATGACTCAATTCCCTGAAGTTTCTGCTTCACGCCAGGATATCCGTCAGCTCATTCGCCAGCGTCGTCGTGCCTTAAGCGCCGAACAACAGGCACAGTTTGCCCAGCAGGCCGCCGCCCGTATGATGGCCTATCCGCCTGTGGTGATGGCAAACACCGTCGCCTTGTTTCTTTCATTTGATGGTGAGCTGGATACCCAACCGCTTATCGACCAGCTCTGGCGCGCCGGGAAAAAAGTTTATCTGCCGGTGCTGCATCCCTTTAGCCGGGGCAATCTGCTGTTTCTGCACTACCATCCGCACAGCGAGCTGGTGGTGAATCGTCTGAAAATCACCGAACCCAAACTCGACGTGCGCGATGTGCTGCCGCTATCTGAACTGGATGTGCTGATTACGCCGCTGGTGGCGTTTGACGAGCAGGGACAGCGCCTGGGAATGGGCGGTGGTTTTTACGACAGAACGCTACAAAACTGGCAGCAGTACGGATTGCAGTCGGTGGGCTATGCGCATGATTGTCAGGGCGTGGAGGCATTACCCGTGGAGAAATGGGATGTGCCGTTACCGGCGGTGGTGACGCCCAGTAAAACCTGGACCTGGTAGAATAAAGCCGGGTGGCGGCTACGCCTTACCCGGCCTACATAAATCCTCGAACCTTGTAGGTCGGGTAAGCGTAAGCGCCACCCGACACACAGACCTCACGAACATTGTAGGTCGGGTATGCGTAAGCGCCACCCGACACACAGACCGCACGAACATTGTAGGTCGGGTAAGCGTAAGCGCCACCCGATACACAGACCGCACGAACATTGTAGGTCGGGTAAGCGTAAGCGCCACCCGATACACAGACCGCACGAACATTGTAGGTCGGGTAAGCGTAAGCGCCACCCGATACACAGACCTCACGAACATTGTAGGTCGGGTAAGCGTGAGCGCCACCCGACACACAGACCGCACGAACATTGTAGGTCGGGTAAGCGTGAGCGCCACCCGACACACAGACCGCACGAACATTGTAGGTCGGGTAAGCGTAAGCGCCACCCGACACCACAGACCGCACGAACATTGTAGGTCGGGTAAGGGTAAGCGCCACCCGACACCACAGACCGCACTATCAGTACAGCAGACGCGCGCGAATCGTCCCCGGAATGGCCTTCATGCTCTGCAATGCTTTCTCGGCAATGTCTTCATCCGCTTCAATATCAATCACCACATAACCCATCTGCGCGTTCGTTTGCAGATACTGCGCGGCAATGTTGACGCCCTGTTCGGCAAAGATCTGGTTGATAGCAGTCAGCACGCCCGGACGGTTTTCGTGAATGTGCAGCAGACGACGCCCGCCGTGTAGCGGCAGAGACACTTCCGGGAAGTTCACCGCAGAGAGCGTTGAACCGTTGTCGGAATATTTGCTCAGCTTGCCCGCCACTTCCAGGCCAATATTCTCCTGCGCTTCCTGAGTAGAACCCCCGATATGCGGCGTCAGGATCACGTTGTCGAACTCGCACAGCGGAGAGGTGAACGGATCGCTGTTGGTGGCCGGTTCCGTCGGGAACACGTCAATCGCCGCACCCGCCAGATGCTTACGCTTCAGCGCATCGCACAGCGCAGGAATATCGACTACTGTACCGCGCGCGGCGTTGATCAGCAGTGAGCCCGGCTTCATCAGCGCCAGCTCTTCCGCTCCCATCATGTTTTTTGTGGACGCATTTTCCGGCACGTGCAGGCTGACCACGTCGCTCATGTTCAGCAGGTCAGAAAGATGCTGCACCTGCGTCGCGTTACCCAGCGGCAGTTTGTTTTCGATATCGTAGAAAAACACGTGCATGCCAAGGGATTCCGCCAGAATACCAAGCTGCGTACCGATGTGGCCGTAACCAATAATCCCGAGTTTTTTACCACGCGCTTCGTAGGAGCCCGCGGCCAGCTTATTCCACACGCCGCGGTGCGCTTTGGCGTTAGCTTCCGGAATACCGCGAAGGAGTAGCAGCAGCTCGCCAATCACCAGCTCCGCCACGGAACGGGTGTTGGAGAACGGGGCGTTAAAAACCGGGATACCGCGTTTTGCGGCGGCATTCAGATCAACCTGATTGGTACCGATACAGAAACAGCCAATCGCCACCAGCTTTTCCGCCGCAGCAATAACGTCTTCAGTCAGTTGGGTACGGGATCGCAGGCCAATGAAATGGGCATCACGGATGGACGCTTTCAGCTCTTCAGTATCCAGCGCGCCTTTGTGAAATTCGATGTTGGTGTAACCTGCAGCGCGAAGGCTATCGAGCGCTTTCTGGTGCACGCCTTCAACCAGCAGGAATTTAATCTTGTCTTTCTCCAGTGATACCTTTGCCATTTACCCGACCCTGTTTTTATCTGAACTGATGTTGTGCTGGATATAAATCCCGTGCAGCCAACATATCAAAAAAAACTATTGCAGCAATATGAACGTTTGCGTCGGCACTCTGAAGAAAAGTCATACAGAGCAAAATGACAGAGGAAAATGCTATGGAAATTTACAAACGCGGCAGGATCGGCAAAAGAGGCGGAAAAACGTGACACAAGTCACCGAATTTAGCTTTTCAAAATTTTTTAGCGGGGGGAGCGCTCCCCCCGTCAGATCATTTTACGATGGTTTTTACACCGTCAGCCGTGCCGATCAGCGCCACGTCCGCGCCACGGTTGGCAAATAACCCTACGGTAACGACGCCCGGAATGCCGTTGATCGCATTTTCCAGCGCAATGGCATCGAGGATCTCAAGGCCGTGAACGTCGAGGATCACGTTGCCGTTGTCGGTCACCACACCCTGACGGTATTCCGGACGACCACCCAGCTTCACCAGTTGACGTGCCACGGCACTGCGCGCCATCGGGATCACTTCGACCGGCAGCGGGAAACTCCCCAGAATGTCGACCTGCTTGGAGGCGTCCGCGATGCAGATGAACTTATCCGCCACGGAGGCAATGATTTTTTCGCGGGTCAGCGCCGCGCCACCGCCTTTGATCATCTGCATGTGGCCGTTGATTTCATCCGCGCCATCAACGTAAATGCCCAGACGGTCCACTTCGTTGAGGTCGAAAACAGTGATGCCGAGGCTTTTCAGCTTTTCCGTGGAAGCATCGGAGCTCGAAACCGCGCCCTCGATTTGCCCCTTCATCGTGCCCAGCGCATCGATAAAGTGCGCCGCCGTCGATCCCGTACCAACACCGACAATGGTACCCGGCTGTACGTACTGGAGAGCCGCCCATCCTACTGCTTTTTTCAGTTCATCCTGCGTCATGATCGTTTTGCCTGTGGTGTGAAAACTCAGGGCGCATTATAGAACACGTCGAATGGATTTCGTCTGCCACGAAGGGAAAATTGTGTCATAGTGCAGATTAAGCAAAATTAAGGAGTCAGCCAGAGCAATGAAACGTCCGGACTACAGAACACTACAGGCACTTGATGCAGTTATTCGTGAACGCGGTTTTGAGCGCGCGGCGCAAAAGCTGTGCATCACCCAGTCCGCCGTATCACAGCGTATCAAACAGCTTGAAAACATGTTCGGGCAGCCGCTGCTGGTGCGTACCGTACCGCCGCGTCCAACGGAGCAAGGACAAAAGCTCCTCGCCCTGCTGCGCCAGGTTGAACTGCTGGAAGACGAGTGGCTGGGCGATGAACAGACCGGCTCCACGCCGCTGCTGCTGTCGCTGGCGGTGAACGCCGACAGTCTGGCAACCTGGCTGCTGCCGGCCCTTGCGCCGGTGCTGGCCGACTCCCCTATCCGCCTGAATCTCCAGGTTGAAGATGAAACCCGCACCCAGGAACGCCTGCGTCGCGGCGAAGTGGTTGGTGCCGTCAGTATTCAGCCTCAGGCGCTGCCAAGCTGTCTGGTGGATCAGTTGGGCGCGCTGGATTACCTCTTCGTCGGTTCAAAAGCCTTTGCCGAGCGCTATTTCCCGAACGGTGTGACCCGCGCCGCGCTGCTGAAAGCGCCTGCCGTCGCGTTCGACCATCTGGACGATATGCATCAGGCCTTCCTGCAGCAAAACTTCGATCTGCCGCCGGGCAGCGTGCCGTGTCATATCGTTAACTCGTCCGAAGCCTTTGTGCAGCTTGCACGTCAGGGAACCACCTGCTGCATGATCCCGCATCTGCAGATTGAGAAAGAGTTGAAAAGCGGTGAGCTGATTGATTTAACTCCGGGGCTGTATCAGCGCCGGATGTTGTACTGGCACCGTTTTGCGCCGGAAAGCCGCATGATGCGCAACGTCACCGACGCGCTGCTGGCGTTTGGGCATAAGGTGTTAAGACAGGATTGAAAAACAAGCCGGGTGGCGGCTTCGCCTTACCCGGCCTACGGGTTACTGAGCTGGCTTTTCAGTCGGCTCCAGCTGGAACACCACATCAACCTGATCGTCGAACTGAATGGTTGGCTGCTCGTAGGTTTCCTGAGCAGAAACCGGCGCGGCATCCGCTTTCATCATCCGCACCATCGGGCTTGGCTGGTAGTTTGAGACGTGGTAACGCACGCTGTAAACCGGACCGAGCTTGCTCTTGAAGCCGGATGCCAGCTGCTGTGCCTGATGAATGGCATCATCAATCGCCGCTTTACGCGCTTCGTCTTTATACTTCTCCGGTTGCGCAACGCCCAGCGAGACGGAACGAATTTCGTTCAGCCCTGCCTTCAGCGCACCATCCAGCAATCCGTTGAGCTTATCAAGCTGGCGCACGGTCACTTCTACAGTACGCACGGCGCGATAGCCTTTCAGGATGCTTTTGCCGTTCTGGTAATCGTAATCCGGTTGAGTACGCAGGTTCGCAGAGCTGATGTCTTTTTTCGCGACACCGTTCTGTTCCAGGAAAGAGAGGTATTGCGCAACACGATCGTCTGCCTGTTTCTTGGCGGAAGCAGCATCTTTCGCCGCCACGTTCACTTCAATTGCCAGGGTTGCAACATCCGGTACCGCATCCACGCTTGCCGTACCTGAAGTGACAATGTGCGGGCCGTTTGGCAGTTCATTCGCCTGCACCGACACCGCACCTAAACTTACTAATGCCGCCAGGGCCATCACCTTAAACTTCACTGTCATTCCTCCATGTTGCGAAGAGTGCCCTGTTAACAGGGCTCATGCCAGCAAGCTTAGCGGGTCTTGTTCAGATGTCCATAAGACAACGCTTAGTTGAACAATCCCTGTACGTGATGAATGCCCTCTTTCGCCAGCTGGAAGGCAATAAACCACATCACCAGCCCCACCAGGGTATTGATAATGCGCTGCGCTTTGGCGGTACGCAGTCGTGGTGCCAGCCATGCCGCCAGGATCGCAAGACCAAAGAACCAGAGGAAGGAGGCGCTGACCGTACCGAGCGCAAACCAGCGTTTGGGCTCAACGTCCAGCTGTCCACCCAGGCTGCCGAGCACCACGAACGTATCAAGATAAACGTGCGGGTTAAGCCATGTCACGGCGAGCATGGTGACGATAATCTTCCAGCGCCCTTGCTTCATCACTTCGGCGCTCGCCAGCTCAAGATTGCTGCTCATGGCCGTTTTCAGGGCGCCAAACCCGTACCACAGCAGAAACGCTACGCCGCCCCAGGTAACCAGCGCCAGCAGCCACGGCGACTGCATCAACAGGGCGCTGCCGCCAAAAATCCCGGCGCAAATCAGCAGCAGATCGCTCACCGCGCACAGCAAGGCAATCATCAGATGGTACTGACGGCGGATGCCCTGATTCATCACGAACGCATTTTGTGGACCAAGGGGAAGGATCATGGCCGCACCTAACGCAAGCCCTTGAAAATAGTAAGATAACATAACGTAATTCTCGCAGAGTTGTCCTGGGGCAGACTATACTGCGGGAACGACATTAGAGGAAATGGATAATATTAATTGGGGATTAGCGAGGCTAATAAAAGAAAAGCCCGGTGTCGCTGACGCTTACCGGGCCTACGGAGACGTTACTCTGCTTCTTTGACTTTTTTGACGTTTACGTCCATCTGCGGGTACGGGAAGCTGATGCCGTTAGCATCGAAGTCACGCTTAATGCGCTCCAGCACATCCCAGTATACGTTTTGCAGATCGCTGCTTTTGCTCCAGATGCGCACCACAAAATTAATGGATGATGCGCCCAGTTCATTCAGACGAACGGTCTGCTCGCGGTCTTTCAGAATACGGTCATCTGAAGCAATGATGTTGGTAATCAGAGACTTCACCTGATCGATATCGGAATCGTACGCCACGCTGATGATCAGCTCGTTACGACGCACCGGCTCGCGGGAGAAGTTAATGATATTGCCGGCAATGATTTTCCCGTTCGGTACCACCACAATACGACCGTCGACAGTACGCAGAGTGGTAGAGAAAATCTGTACCTGCAACACGGTACCCGCGATCCCGCCTAAATCCACGTATTCACCGGAACGGAACGGACGGAAGGTTACCAGCAGTACGCCCGCCGCCAGGTTCGACAGCGAACCCTGTAATGCCAGACCAATGGCCAGACCGGCAGCACCGAGCACAGCGATGACGGATGCCGTCTGCACGCCGACACGCCCCAGCGCCGCAATCAGCGTAAAGGCGATGATGCCGTAACGCACCAGCGCGGAGAGGAAATCGGCGACCGTGGCGTCAATGTGTCGTGCAACCATCACCCGGTTGACCGCGTTCGATACGATACGCGCCACGATCATCCCGACAATGATGATGGCAATAGCGGCAACAATATTCACAGCGTAGCTCAGCAGTAGCGCCTGGTTGCGCACCAGCCAGTTACCCGCGTGATTGATGCTGTCTACAACATCAAGTTGTTCCATTTATTCTTCCTTTTGCTAAACCAAAACACAAAATCTATCCCTTAAGGGGACAGGCAGGTCAGTAAAGGGTAAACAAAAAGAGCGGGTAATGCCAAACAGATCACAAAATCAGGTATTGCAGGATATTGAAAAAGCATAAAAAAAGGCCCGCATTTGCGGGCCTTCTGATGTGCTGTCAGCAGTTCAAATTACAGAACGTCAACCGCGTTCAGTTCTTTGAAAGCCTGCTCCAGACGAGTAATCATAGAAGTCTGGGCAGCGCGCAGCCATACGCGTGGATCGTAGTATTTCTTGTTCGGCTGGTCTTCGCCTTTCGGGTTGCCCAGCTGACCTTGCAGGTAAGCTTCGTTGGTTTTGTAGTATTGCAGGATACCGTCCCAGGTTGCCCACTGGGTGTCGGTATCGATGTTCATTTTCACTACGCCGTAGCTTACGGAATCTTTGATTTCCTGAGCAGAAGAACCGGAACCGCCGTGGAAGACGAAGTTCAGGCTGTTGTGCGGCAGGTTGTGTTTCTTAGACACATATTCCTGAGAATCACGCAGGATGGTCGGGGTCAGAACCACGTTACCTGGCTTGTACACGCCGTGCACGTTACCGAAGGATGCTGCGATGGTGAAGCGTGGGCTGATTTTGCTCAGCTCGGTGTAAGCGTAATCAACGTCTTCTGGCTGAGTGTACAGAGCAGAAGCGTCCATGTGGCTGTTGTCCACACCGTCTTCTTCACCGCCGGTGCAACCCAGTTCGATTTCCAGGGTCATGCCCATTTTGGACATACGCGCCAGGTACTTAGAGCAGATCTCGATGTTTTCTTCCAGAGACTCTTCGGACAGGTCGATCATGTGAGAAGAGAACAGTGGCTTACCGGTTGCTGCGAAGTGTTTTTCACCTGCGTCCAGCAGACCGTCGATCCATGGCAGCAGTTTTTTCGCGCAGTGGTCAGTGTGCAGGATAACCGGAACACCGTAGTGCTCAGCCATCTGGTGAACATGATGTGCGCCAGAGATAGCACCCAGGATAGCAGCGCCCTGAGGAACGTCAGTTTTCACGCCTTTACCTGCGATAAACGCAGCGCCGCCGTTAGAGAACTGAACGATAACCGGTGCTTTAACTTTTGCAGCGGTTTCCAGTACGGCGTTGATGGAGTCGGTACCTACGCAGTTAACTGCTGGCAGAGCGAAGTTGTTTTCTTTAGCTACCTGGAACACTTTCTGTACGTCATCACCAGTGATAACGCCAGGTTTTACGAAATCAAAAATTTTAGACATGTTGCTTAGTCCTGTATCTTCGGCCGTTAGAAAAGGTGCGAGCTCTGATAAGCGCGCTGAAAATTGGGCAGGTTTCCCTGCCCCTGAATGGCTTACTTCTTAGCGCGCTCTTCGAGCATTGCTACTGCTGGCAGGACTTTGCCTTCCACGAATTCGAGGAATGCGCCGCCACCAGTGGAGATGTAGGAGATCTTGTCAGCAATACCGAACAGGTCGATAGCTGCCAGGGTGTCACCACCGCCTGCGATAGAGAACGCTTCGCTGTCTGCGATAGCGTTAGCCACGATTTCAGTCCCTTTGCGGAAGTTCGGGAATTCGAACACGCCGACAGGACCGTTCCACAGGATAGTTTTTGCGTTTTTCAGGATTTCAGCCAGTTTCTGTGCAGAAACGTCGCCCAGGTCCAGAATCTGCTCTTCATCTTTGATGTCATTAACAGATTTAAGGGTTGCGGTAGCAGTTTCGGAGAACTCGGTCGCCACGCGAACGTCAGTTGGAACCGGGATATCACAGGTGCTCAGCAGGCGTTTGGCTTCGTCAACCAGATCCGCTTCGTAAAGGGATTTACCCACGTTGTGGCCTTGCGCAGCAACGAAGGTGTTCGCGATACCACCGCCAACGATCAGCTGGTCAGCAATTTTGGACAGAGAATCCAGAACGGTCAGTTTGGTAGAAACTTTAGAACCACCAACGATAGCGACCATCGGACGAGCAGGTTCTTTCAGTGCTTTACCCAGCGCTTCCAGTTCGTCAGCCAGCAGTGGACCTGCACAGGCGACGTCTGCGAATTTACCGATACCGTGGGTAGAAGCCTGCGCACGGTGAGCCGTACCGAATGCATCCATCACGAATACGTCGCACAGCGCAGCGTATTTTTTGGACAGGGTTTCGTCGTCTTTCTTTTCGCCTTTGTTGAAGCGAACGTTTTCCAGAACAACCAGCTCACCTTCGGCAACTTCTACGCCGTCCAGGTAATCTTTCACCAGGCGAACCGGGTTGGACAGTTTGTCTTTCAGGTAATTAACAACCGGCAGCAGAGAGAACTCTTCGTTGTACTCGCCTTCAGTTGGACGGCCCAGGTGGGAGGTGACCATCACTTTAGCGCCCTGCTTCAGAGCCAGTTCAATGGTTGGCAGAGATGCACGGATACGCGCGTCGCTGGTCACTTTGCCATCTTTAACCGGTACGTTCAGATCGGCACGGATGAAAACGCGTTTACCTGCCAGATCCAGATCGGTCATCTTAATTACAGACATGGTGAATCCTCTCGTTGATTCTTAAAGTTTTGCAAGCGCAAGGTGCGCTCTACCTGAAACCTTTTGCGGCCATGGCTAACGTGGTGTCGAGCATTCGGTTAGCAAAGCCCCATTCGTTATCACACCAGACCAGCGTCTTGATGAGGTGCGCACCACTGACTCGCGTCTGCGTGCCATCCACGATGGCGCTGTGCGGGTCGTGGTTAAAATCTACTGAGACCAACGGTAATTCCGTATAGTCAACTATACCATGAAATGCTCCCTGTGCCGCTTTTTGCAGCAACAGGTTGACTTCACAGGCTTTTACCGGTTTTTTCACCGTCACGCTAAGATCGATTGCGGTGACGTTTATCGTCGGGACGCGCACGGCAATCGCTTCGAAACGGTCGTTAAACTGCGGGAAAATACGCGTGATCCCGGCAGCCAGTTTCGTATCCACCGGAATGATGGACTGGCTCGCCGCGCGAGTGCGTCGTAAATCCGGATGGTAGGCGTCGATAACCTGCTGATCATGCATGGCGGAGTGAATCGTGGTCACGGTACCGGATTCAATGCCATACGCATCGTCTAACAGTTTAATGACCGGAATAATGCAGTTGGTGGTACAGGAGGCGTTGGAGACAATGCGGTGTTCAGCCTGCAGTTCGTGCTGGTTGACACCAAACACGACGGTGGCGTCGAGGTCGTGACTGCCGGGATGGGAGAACAGCACTTTTTTCGCGCCAGCATTCAGATGCGCTTCGCCATGTTCACGGTTACCGTACACGCCGGTACAGTCCAGCACCACATCCACACCCAGTTCGCGCCAGGGCAGCTCTTCAATACTGTTCTCATGCAGCACGCGGATGGCATCGTCACCGACGAACAGCTGTTCCCTTTCCTGGCGAACGTCCCAGGCAAAGCGACCGTGGCTGGTGTCATATTTCAACAAATGCGCCATGCCCGCAGCATCCGCCAGTTCATTGATTGCCACCACGGTGATTTCCGCACGACGCCCGGATTCATATAAAGCACGAACCACGTTGCGCCCGATGCGACCGAAGCCATTAATCGCTACGCGTACGGTCATAGATCTCCTGCAAAGCTATCCCTGAGTTTGAGGTGGCTGAAAGAGTAATCCAGCGACGCCCGAAGGGGAATCCTTGCTGTCACAAACTGCGATTGATTGGTCAATTGTCGAACATTTAATAGACTGAAACGCTTCAGCAAGAATAAGCGAATCGGGGAATAAAAGGAATCTCTGTCCAGATTAAGAGCGATTTTATCTGATCTCCATCACATTTTTCCGGAATAATCCCTTTTCTTCCCGCCACGTAAAACGCGGCGGGTTGACCGGTGCACCCATGGAACGCCGCGAAAGATCAGACGAGTCGGTATTCGCCATTTGCCGACATCATCAGTTCCACATTGGCAGAACGGCTGTGACGCAAAACACGCTCCACGTTTGGCCCGTCGGTGCGCGCATAAAACGCGTCGGCGTCGGCCTGAGAGAGTCCCCCGGCCAGCTTACGCCCTACCAGGCGCGTACGTAACGCTTCAGCGGGCGCGCGAATGAACAATGAAAAATCGCAGTATTCCATCAGCGTTCGCCATCGTTCGTCATCAAGCAGCAGCCAGTTGCCCTCAACAATCACGACAGGGGCCGTTACCACGATTGCCTCTTCGACAGGATCGTGCGTTTGTCGGTCATACTGCGGCCAGGTACTGTCGCCTTCTTTTATCTGCCGCAGATGTTGCGCAAGCCTGTCGACATCAAAGGTCTCGGGCGCGCCTTTGTACGCACGCAGGTTATGGGCCTCAAGCCACACGTTGTAGTGATGAAAACCATCCATCGGCAACGTCTGGATCGGCGGCATCCCCTCCATCTGACGAGAGAGGAATTCCCAGAAGGCGGTCAACGTGGATTTGCCCGTCCCGGGCGGCGCGCTGAGAAAAACAATCGTACGTTTGCTGGCGCTGGCAGAATGCAGTTTCGCCAGTTGCCGCAGCAAAGGCTTATGAACATTTTCGATTTCGTCATCAGGGTAATGTGCTTCTACATCTAATCCGTTGACCTTTAGCCCAATTTTCACGGCGTCAGTTCCTTTAAAATTGTCGTTACCGCCAGGGTGAGCGCCGTCTTGATCATTGCGGTAAAGCGCACCTCAGACCATGCGGCAAAGTCAGCAAATTTCATCGACTCCAGCGCGCTGAATAACGTCGCGTTACGGGTGATGCAATTAACGTTGCTGATAAAATCCCAGGTGATGTCATCGGCGAAGCCAGGGATCGTATCCTGCTCTTTCAGATACTGATAAAACTGCGAAAAATGCGTAATGTCGGCGTAGAGCCATTTTTCCATTTTCCCCAGCGCATAGATCAGTCGTAACGCCACATCAATGTCATCAAGCGGCCCACTCCGGGCGAGTAACGGCTTCACTGCATATTCCACGATCTCTTCATCGTTATCGACAAACAGCGACGGCAGAAAACATTTAATGCCCTGGAGCAAAAAAGACTGTGCCGTCGTCATGAATGCGAGGAGGTTATTCTGAGCATCCAGTTGCTCAAGCACATCGTCTTCTGTCAGCGTCGTCATTTGTATCTCGATAAATCACCGTGAATGCAGAGAGTCTATTATATTACACGTTCGATCTGCGCCGCCGATCAGTAAAGTTTGCGTGCGCACACCCTTCGCAACCTGTTGAATACCTTTAACCAGTTCGCCGCCCGTCACGCCCGTCGCGCTGAACAGGATGTCATTGCCCTTTACCAGTTCGCTAAGGGTATAGATACGATTGACTTCCACTTTCATCTCCGCACAGCGGCGGTGCTCCTGCATGGCGACCCGACGGTTCTCAGGACTCTCCCCTTTCGCTTCACAGAAATCGATCAGTTCCGCCTGCATATCGCCGCCCAGCGCTTTCACCGCGCAGGCGGAGATCACCCCTTCCGGCGCGCCGCCTGTGGTGTACATCAGATCATAAGGATTATCCTGTAAGCAGGTCAGTACGCTGGCAGCGACATCGCCATCGGGCAGCGCAAACACTTTCACGCCCAGCTGCGTCGCCTCGGCAATTGCATTTTGCAGGCGCGGTTTGTCCAGCGTCACCATCCGCAGATGCTCCAGCGGCTTGCCCAGCGCCCGGGCAACGTTGCGAAGGTTTTCTGCCAGCGGGAGATCGAGGCTGATTGCCCCGGCGGCCGCTGCGTTAACCACCAGTTTTTTCATGTACATATCAGGGGCATGAAACAGGCTGCCCTCAGGCGCAAACGCCATCACTGCCAGAGCATTGCTTTGCCCCATCGCCACCATGCGGGTGCCCTCTATGGGGTCGACGGCAATATCTACCGCCGGGCCGACGCCGCTTCCAACCTCCTCACCAATCCACAGCATTGGCGCATGGTCAAGCTCACCTTCGCCGATGACGATACGCCCGCGAATCGCTATCGCGTTTAGCGCCTCGCGCATGGCGGTTACCGCCAGCCCGTCGATTCGGTTTTTATCGCCGCATCCGGTTTGCGGCCAGGCGGCCAGCGCCGCCTGTTCCGTAACGCGAAAGAGCGGCCATGCCAGAGACATCATGCTGCCGCCTCCCCAATATCCACCCCAAACTTCGCCAGCAAATAGCGCTCTGCTTTTTCATTCCAGATGCCGTGAGTCTCTTCCACAAGCCTTGCCAGCTCCCGGAAAAGCGGATCGGTCTTACCCTTTTCGGCAAAATCGGCAATGGCCGTTAACGGCATGGTGACACCGTTATAGATAAGCTTCTTGCCTCCAGGAATGTCCGGCAGGTTGAGTACCGTATGCGGCACCGCATCAAGGCCGCCGATGTGGGTCACCATAAACGACGGCTGAAGCTGGCCCGTCGCACTCAGCGCAATCGCCTCTTTCATGTCCTCCGTCGAGCCGCCGGAGGTGCCCACCACGTGGGTACTGTTGTAATGGACGTTGTAAAAATTAAACGGCACCTTGAAATTGCTGTCCGTTGGTCCGGCGAAGAAATTCAGGCACCCGTCCTCGGCGAGAAGATCGTCAGCCAGTTCAATGACCGCCGGAACCGCAGCATAGACAAACACGTCGTCGAAGCCGACATTGTCAGTTAATGCGCGTAACGTAGCGGCCGGGTTCTCCAGTACAGAGGTATTGACATAGATAAGCTCAATACCCTTTTGTGCCGCCAGCTCAACCGGCAGGAGTTTTTCCGCCTGCGCAAGGCGGGCCTCATCAATATCTACCACCACAACGCGCGACGGCTGAATCCCGCCGTTAATCGCATAATCAATAGCGCCAATTCCCATCGGCCCGGCGCAGGCCAGAAGCGCAATATTACCTCCCGGTTTCACACCCATCCGGTGCTCATAGACATATTGCGTCGTATGATAATTGGCGTTATAGGCGCCGATAATGCAGCACATGGGTTCCGCCAGCGAAGCCGACGCAAAATAGGAGCCGTGATAAGGTAAAACGCAGCCCAGATTAATCGCGACTTCTGGAATAATCATATACGTCGCATTGCCGCCAAAATATTCATAGCTGTATCCAGCGGAATAACCGCTTGGCAATCCCATTGCCGGTTGTAAAACAAAGCGCTGACCTTTTTTATATTTCCCGGCAAGGTTTTTTCCGACCTCAACAATCACCCCGGCGCATTCATGTCCGGTAATGACCGGATGATTTTCCAGATCGTCCGGCACACGTTTATGTTCACTGCCTAATTTGGCTGCCTTCCAGGTGGATAAACAAACGCTGTCGGAAATTACGCTCACCAGCAGTTCATTGTCGCTTATTTCGGGCAGTTCAAATTCGCGGATACGAACATCCTGCTTGCCATAAATGGCAGCCACTTTCGTTTTCATAATGACTCCAGGAACCAGATAGATTAATTCGCCGTTAGATGCTTAAATAATTCGTCAAGATTCGGATCGCCGAGATAGTTTTTTATCAACACTAACGGTTTGTCACTGACCCGTTTAGCGCGCCCCTCCAGGCTGGCATGGGTAACAATAATGTCCGCGTCGTCAGGCACATTTTCGATGGCATAATGTTTTACTTCGATATTTTGTCCGGCTTTTTCCAGGCGCTTCCGGAATGTCGTCGCGCCCATAGCGCTGGAGCCCATTCCGGCATCGCAGACAAAAGCGATATGCTTAACATCCTGGTAAGAAAACTTGCCTTCCTGCTTCATGGCTTTTACGGCGTTAGCAGAATCATTGAAAGTATCTTCCGTTTCAGCTTCGCTATTTTTATCCATCTTAAGGATAAAAGAGGCGACCGCAAAGGTGACCAGCGTGCCTGCCGTTACGCCAGCAATCGTGGCGAGGAATGCGCCTTTAGGCGTTAACGCGAGGTAGGCGAAAATCGAACCCGGACTTGGGCCAGCCACCAGTCCACCGCCTAACAGGTTAAATACCCACGTCCCGCTCATGCCGCCAGCAATCATCGCAATCAGCGTCAGTGGTTTCATCAGTACGTAAGGGAAATAGAGCTCATGAATGCCGCCCAGGAAGTGAATGATCATCGCGCCGGGGGCTGACTTTTTCGCCATTCCTTTGCCGAAAAAAGCAAAAGCCAGCAGCAGGCCTAAACCCGGCCCGGGGTTGGAGGCCACCATAAAGAAGATGGATTTACCCGTCTCGGAAGCCTGCTGCATCCCCAGCGGATAATAAACCCCCTGATCGATAGCGTTATTTAAAAACAGGATTTTTGCCGGTTCGTTAATCAACGACAGCAGCGGCAAGTAGCCTGCATGTACCAGTGATTCAATACACTCTTTAATAAAGTTATTGGCAATCGACACCGCAGGACCGATGATTTCAAACCCCAGCAGGCAGAGGATCATGCCCGCAATACCCAGCGAGAAGTTGTTGATGACCATCTCAAAACCCGCTGGAATGCGTTTATCCAGCATTCGGTCGATATGCTTAATCACCAGGCCGCCGAGTGGTCCCATAATCATTGAGCCGAGGAACATAGGAATATCCGCGCCGATGATCACGCCGATAGTGCCGATCCCCCCCATCACCGCCCCACGTTTGCCGCCAACCAGGTGTCCACCGGTAGAGCCAATCATAACCGGCAGTAAATAGGTGATCATCGGTCCGACAATTTTGGCGAAATGCTCATTTGGCATCCATCCGGTTGGTATAAATAATGCGGTAATAAATCCCCAGGCAATAAAAGCGCCAATATTCGGGATGACCATTGCAGTCAAAAAGCCCCCAAAAGCCTGGACCTTTGCACGAGCAGACTTGTGTTCCATAATAATATCCTGTAAAGGAGAGAATAATTATGCGCGAGCGATAATATCCGCCAGTTGCTTTTCAGACTTAGCGGTTAACAACGCTGACAGCATATCTTCTTCACATAATAATTCGCTTAATGCCTGGATAGCGTCGATATGTGAATCCGCATCCGCCGCAGATAAACCAATGAGTAATTTTACTGGCTCATCGTCGTCGGCAAATTGCACTTCCTGTTTAAGAAGCGTTAATGACATACCTGTTTTTAAGGCACCGCACTCCGGACGGGCATGAGGCATCGCTACACCCGGAGCGAGAATGTAATAAGGACCATTAGTGAGCGTCGAGGTTTTAATTGCCTCAATATAATCAGCGTTAATACAATGATTTTGCAGCAAAGACGACATGGAAAAATCAATGGCTTCCTGCCAGTCCTTTGCTGCGGATTTTATTGATATTGAGGATTCAGGGAAATAATCAATTAACCGCATATATCATCCTTATTTTATTTTTAGGGTACAACGTATCGCTAAAAACAAAATACGCATGCGGTAAAATGAAATCAAACGGAGAGAAAATAGCGAGCATGTCAGAGTGGATTTTAATAAAACGAATAAAAACAGATCGTTAAAAACAAGAAATTAAAAAGCAAGTCTATAAATGTGATATCCATTGCAAATTAAACATATTATAACCTTTCGTATTTGTGATGGGAATCACCAAATATATGTTGTTAACACCAAAGAAAATACCACCAAAATAAAAACGGGCCGCCTGAGCGACCCGTTTTGCCTCACGGAGAGATTTACAGCAGTTCTTTCGCTTTAGCGACAACGTTCTCAACGGTGAAGCCGAACTCTTCGAACAGCAGCTCTGCCGGAGCAGATTCACCGAAGGTGGTCATACCGACGATAGCGCCGTTCAGACCCACGTATTTGAACCAGTAATCAGCGATACCCGCTTCCACTGCCACGCGAGCGGAGACCGCTTTAGGCAGTACAGATTCGCGGTACGCGGCATCCTGCTTGTCGAACGCATCGGTAGACGGCATGGAAACCACGCGCGCTTTCACGCCTTCAGCAGTCAGTTTTTCCCATGCGGCAACGGCCAGTTCAACTTCAGAACCGGTCGCGATAAAGATCAGCTCAGGCTGGCCCGCGCAATCTTTCAGCACGTAACCACCGCGGGCGATGTTTGCCAGCTGCTCTGGGGTACGTTCCTGCTGCGCCAGGTTCTGACGAGAGAGGATCAGCGCGGTCGGGCCGTCCTGACGCTCAACGCCGTATTTCCACGCCACCGCAGATTCAACCTGGTCACATGGACGCCATGTGCTCATGTTCGGGGTCACGCGCAGGGAAGCCACCTGCTCTACCGGCTGGTGAGTTGGACCATCTTCGCCCAGACCGATGGAGTCGTGGGTGTAGACCATCACCTGACGCTGTTTCATCAGCGCGGCCATACGCACGGCGTTACGTGCATACTCTACGAACATCAGGAAGGTAGAGGTGTACGGCAGGAAACCACCGTGCAGAGCGATACCGTTGGCAATCGCGGTCATACCGAATTCACGTACACCATAATGGATGTAGTTACCGGCAGTGTCTTCGTTGATTGGCTTAGAGCCAGACCACAGGGTCAGGTTAGATGGCGCCAGGTCAGCGGAGCCGCCGAGGAATTCTGGAAGCAGAGGACCAAACGCTTCGATCGCATTCTGAGACGCTTTACGGCTGGCGATTTTAGACGGGTTCGCCTGCAACTTCGCGATGAACTCGTTCGCTTTCGCGTCGAAGTCAGACGGCATGTCGCCTTTCATACGACGGGTGAATTCAGCCGCTTCCTGTGGGAAGGCTTTCGCGTAAGCCGCGAACTTCTCGTTCCAGGCTGCTTCTTTCGCCTGGCCCACTTCTTTCGCATCCCACTGCGCGTAGATTTCAGATGGGATTTCGAAGGCAGGGTGTTTCCAGCCAAGCGCTTCACGGGTCAGTGCGATTTCCGCGTCGCCCAGTGGTGCGCCGTGGGAGTCGTGAGTGCCCGCTTTGTTCGGAGAACCGAAGCCGATGATGGTTTTGCACATCAGCAGGGACGGTTTGTCGGTCACGGCGCGCGCTTCTTCTACGGCACGTTTAATCGAGTCAGCATCGTGGCCATCAACGCCGCGCACAACGTGCCAGCCGTAGGCTTCGAAACGTGCGGCGGTGTCGTCAGTGAACCAGCCTTCAACGTGACCGTCGATGGAGATGCCGTTGTCGTCGTAGAACGCAACCAGTTTACCCAGCTTCAGGGTGCCTGCCAGGGAGCACACTTCGTGAGAAATGCCTTCCATCATGCAGCCGTCGCCAAGGAACGCATAGGTGAAGTGGTCAACGATGTCGTGGCCAGGACGGTTGAACTGTGCCGCCAGGGTCTTCTCAGCAATCGCCATACCCACGGCATTCGCAATGCCCTGACCCAGCGGACCGGTAGTGGTTTCAACGCCAGCGGTGTAGCCCACTTCCGGGTGACCTGGAGTTTTGGAGTGCAGCTGACGGAAGTTTTTCAGCTCTTCGATTGGCAGATCGTAGCCAGTGAGGTGCAGCAGGCTGTAGATCAGCATAGAGCCATGGCCGTTAGACAGCACGAAACGGTCGCGGTCTGCCCATGCCGGGTTCTGCGGGTTGTGGTTAAGGAAATCACGCCACAGGACTTCGGCGATGTCAGCCATGCCCATAGGGGCGCCCGGGTGGCCGGATTTGGCTTTCTGTACTGCGTCCATGCTCAGCGCACGAATAGCATTAGCAAGCTCTTTACGTGAGGACATTTTAACTCCAGATCGGACTGTTAAAGGCCATGCCCTTGACGACAGCGCGTTTTGGGCTACGCCGGAAAAAAGTGCCAACAATGTAACCCAAGCCGCAGGGCATGTACATGGACCATTCTTTTGCAGCTTAAGAAATCTCTGGATCATGCTCGCATGTTGCGCAATCTACTCGCCCGCCCCTGTAGATATTCCTTATACTTAGCCCGACACCGGCTTCGTTGACGGTGCATTTTTCGGAATTAATTCAGATTAACGAGTACGGAAGCAACATCATGAAAATGCGTGCAATTGGGCTGGCTGTGGGAACAACGCTCCTGCTAAGCGGCTGTCAGAATATGGATTCTAACGGCCTGATGACCTCAGGCGCAGAAGCTTTTCAGGCCTACTCATTGAGCGATGCGCAGGTGAAAGCGCTGAGCGACGAGGCCTGTAAGGATATGGATGGAAAAGCTACGCTTGCCCCGGCAAACAGCACCTACACGCAGCGTCTGAACAAGATTGCTTCCGCGCTGGGCGACAACATTAACGGTCAGCCGGTGAACTACAAGGTGTATATGGCGAAAGACGTCAACGCCTTCGCGATGGCTAACGGCTGTATCCGCGTTTACAGCGGCCTGATGGACATGATGACCGACAACGAAGTGGAAGCGGTGATCGGCCATGAAATGGGTCACGTTGCTCTCGGTCACGTGAAGAAAGGGATGCAGGTTGCGCTGGGCACCAATGCCGTGCGTGCTGCGGCGGCCTCTGCGGGCGGCATTGTCGGCAGCCTGTCCCAGTCGCAGCTGGGCGACGTGGGTGAGAAACTGGTTAACTCCCAGTTCTCCCAGCGTCAGGAGTCGGAAGCGGATGACTACTCTTACGATCTGTTGCGCAAACGCGGCATCAATCCATCGGGTTTAGCCACCAGCTTCGAAAAACTGGCGAAACTGGAGGAAGGCCGTCAAAGCTCCATGTTTGACGATCACCCGGCCTCCGTTGAACGCGCGCAGCATATCCGTGACCGCATGGCGGCAGACGGAATTAAATAAAACTTCGGCCCGGTGCGCGCCGCGCTACCGGGCAACAAGTCTCAATCAGTACAGCGTTTTCTGTGGCGGCCCGGCAAACTTCAGGGCGCCAATCTGCCCCATCCGCACTTCCACCACCGACGGCCCCGGCATCGCCAGCGCTTCCGTCATCACCGCATCAAAGTCCTCAGCCCGCTCAACGCTCCAGGCCTGTAGGCCAATCGCCTGCGCCAGCAGGGTAAAGTCCGGTGTATGCAGTTCGTTATAATACTGACGCCCGCCAAAATATTTATCCTGAATACCGCGCATTACGCCGTAGCCCCCGTCGTTCATGATGAGCAGCGTCACGTTGGCTTTCTCCTGCGCCAGCGTCGCCAGCTCGCCTAAATTCAGGCTCAGGCCGCCGTCGCCCACCAGTCCCACCACCCTGCGCTGCGGGTTAGCAATCGCGGTGCCGATGGCCATCGGCAGTCCCATACCAATCGCCCCGGCGAGAGAGTGAATGTTCAGCAGCGGACCGTTAGCCCTGAACAGGCGGCTACCCCACAGGCTGCCGGACACGGTGATATCGCGCACCAGCAGGCCGTCTTTCGGCAGGGCTTTTTCTATGGCGTCGTTAAGCTTCGCATAGGCGCCGCACTGCTCGCGCAGCCCCTGCTCAGCTTGCCCGACCGCCTGCTGCACCTGCATATCCCACTGCGCGTTGCCCCACTCGCGGCCCTGCACTTTTTCAGCCAGCGCGCCAAGCACCGCGGAACAATCTGCTATCAACGTGCTATCCATCAAGTAGTTACGGCTGGCTGCCGCCGGGTCGATATCAATCTGCACGCGCGGGGACGGCAGCTCAAGCGTCCAGGAGCGGGTTTCGTTGCTGCGCAGACGTGAACCGGCGACCAGCGTAAAATCACACTGCGCAATCAGCGCCTCCACCGACGGCGAGTTGTGGAACGCCCGCAGGCTGGCGCGGTGGTCGTCCGGCAGCACGCCGCGCGCGTGGGTGCTGGAAATCACGGTGATGCCCGCATCCGCCAGTTTTTTCACCGCCTCAGCGCTTCCCAGCGCCCCGCCGCCCAGCCACAGCAGCGGCTGTTTCGCCTGTTTGAGCTGCGCCCACAGCGCGTCAACCATCCCGGTATCCACGGCTGGAACCGATGCCGGTTTGACCGGGGCGGTAACCAGCGACAGCGGAATTTTGGCGCCCTGAATATCAATCGGGATTTCCACCGAAACCGGTCCGCACGGCGGGGTCTGCGCGTCCTGGATGGCTTTATGCAGAATGGCTATCGCCTGATTCGCATTGCTGATACGGTACGCCCGTTTTGAGCTGGCCTTCAGGAAGGTCAGCTGATCGCGGGTTTCATGGATAAACCCGGTGTCGGCGTCCAGCCAGGCTTTCTCTACCTGCCCGGTTAAATGCAGCAGCGGCGTGCAGGCATTCATCGCTTCCACCAGCGCGCCTACCGCGTTCCCGGCCCCCGCGCCGGTGCTGGTCAGCGCCACGCCGAGGCCGGAAAAGCGCCCGTGGGCATCGGCCATGGTGACGGAACCGGCTTCACCGCGCGCGGGCACAAAGCGGATATTGCCCCGCTGCCCAACCGCATCCGCTATCGGCAGGTTGTGAATGGAGATGACGCCGTAGATGGCCTCAACCTGATACTGCTCCAGCGTTCTGGCGATGGCGTCGCCGACGGTTATCATTTCGCTCATTGCTCACCCTTTCTCAGTCGCACCAATGGTTGACGCTGTTACCCATCGCCAGATAAATGCTCTTTTGTTGCATCCAGGCTTTCAGCCCCTGGATACCCTTCTCGCGGCCCAGACCGCTCTCTTTAAAGCCCCCGAACGGGGTCGAAATCGCAAAAACTTTGTAGGTGTTGATCCACACCGTGCCTACCTCCAGCTGCTCGCTGAGACGCAGGGCGCGCCCGGTATCGCGCGTCCAGATCCCCGCCGCCAGGCCGTAAACCGAGTCGTTCGCCTCGCTGATCAACGCCGCTTCATCGCGAAACGGCATCGCCACCAGCACCGGGCCGAAGATCTCTTCCTGACATGCGCGGGCGCTGTTGTTTAGCCCTTCGATAATGGTTGGCTGGAAAAAGCTGCCGTTTGCCAGAGCGGGATCGGCAGGGATCTCGCCGCCGCACAGCACGCGGCCCCCTTCCCGCTTCGCCAGTTCGACGTACTCGATCACGCTCTGGCGATGTTTCTCGCCGATCAGCGGTCCTACATGCACGCCGTCGGTAAACGGATGCCCGACGCGCAGCCCGCGAGTTAATTCCAGCAGCCTCGCCATCAGCGGGGCGTAAATACTCTCGTGGATAAACAGCCGCGATCCGGCGATGCACGCCTGCCCCGCCGAGCTGAAAATGCCGTAGCAGATCCCGCGCGCCGCCTGTTCGATATCGGCATCCTCCAGCACGATGGTCGGCGATTTGCCGCCCAGTTCCAGCGAGGCCGGGATCAATTTTTCCGCCGCCACGTGCGCCAGATGACGGCCCGTAGTGGTTCCGCCGGTAAAGGAAATTTTGCGCACGCGAGGATGACGCGCCAGCGCATCGCCAATCACCGAGCCTTTGCCCGGCAGCACGCTCAGCAGCCCGGCGGGCAGCCCGGCCTGTTCAAAAATCCGCGCCAGCTCCAGCGCCATCAGCGGCGTGGCTTCGGCGGGCTTGAGGATCACCGCGTTCCCGGCGGCAATCGCCGGTGCGACCTTCTGCATTTCGCTGGCAATCGGCGAGTTCCACGGCGTGATGGCCGCCACCACGCCAAGGGGCTCGTAGCGGCTCAGCGTCAGCAGATCCGGCTGGCGCGGTGTCGGAAGTTCACCCTCCAGCAGCTCGCAGGCGGCGGCAAAGTAGCGCGCCGTTCCCGCCGCGCTCATCACCAGCCCGCACGCTTCCGCCAGCGGCTTGCCGTTATCCCGGCTCTGCATCTGCGCCAGTTCATCCACACGGGATTCAATAAGATCCGCCACCTTGTGCAGGATCTTCGCCCGCACGTGCGGCAGGCTGTTACGCCAGGCGGGATCGCGCCAGGCGCGCTCTCCGGCGTCTACCGCCTCCTCCAGGTCATCCAGACTGGCGGCGTTCAGCGTCGCGTTGATCGACCCGTCTGCCGGGAAGTGGCTCTGCATCGGGTTACCTCCGCCGTGTCGCCACTGTCCGCCGATAAAAATCTTCAGATCGTCCATCGTCACTCCTCAGCTCAGGGCCAGCTCGCGGCAGGCGCGCACCGCGCTCAGTGCCGCCAGGGTGGAGGTTTTAGGGTTAGACGCCAGCGGCAGCCCGCTCAGCTCCAGATGGAATTCGCCAAACAGCCCTTCGACGTGCAGCGTGTGGGTGTTACGTTTCGTTGCCGGGTCAACCATCAGCTGCACGCGGGTGTCATCCATCCCGACGCCGCCGAGCGCCACGGTCGCCGCTACGTTGGCGTTCGCCGGGAACAGCCGCGCCGCCTCGCGGGCGCTGCCTTCAAAAAAGACCTTTGCCTCTGACACCGCATTCAGATCGATAAGCTGCTCGGCATAGCTGCCGCGCCAGCTGGCCGGGCTTTTACGGGACTGATAAGTGACGCGTTCAAGCCCACCCTCTTTCGCTGCCGCCAGCCCGTCGATACCGGCCACTGCACCGGAAAGCAGAGTCAGTTTTCCGCCCGCCGCGAGCAGGCGCTGCTCCAGCGCGCTGTCCGCCAGCGCGCCGGTGGAAATGACGGCCAGATGCCAGCCGCGATGCAGGATCTCTTCCCCGTACTGGGCCACCGCCTGCTGGCTGGCGCATTCCAGCACCAGATCCGGCGTTTGCGCGCACGCCATTGGCGACGTCAGCGCCTCGACCGCATCGCCAAACTGGTCGTGAATGGCGGCATGGTGAGATGCGCGCGCCACGATCCAGCCGATAGCCACACCGGCGGGCAGGCGCTCAATCACCGCCTGCGCCATGGCACCAAAACCAATCAACATTACCTTTTTCATGATGCGTCCTTACAGATGGCGACAGAAGCCGCCGGAAACGTCCAGTGCGGCGCCGGTGGTAAACGAGGCCAGCGGCGAGGCGAGGAACAGCAGCGCCTGCGCGGGCTCCTGCGGCTTGCCGAGGCGCGCCATTGGAATGCCGCGCTTGCGCGCGATATCCGCCGTCCACTCCGGCCAGCTCTGGCTTTTGTCCGCCCGGTTTTCAAAGCGGCGCTGCCACTGGCCGGACTCCACCATGCCGAGCAAAATGGAATTGACGCGAATGCCTTTACCCACCAGCTCTTTCGAGAGCGTCAGCGTCATGTTCAGCAGCGCGGCACGAGCAGCGGAGGTAGCAATCATGTGCTCCTCCGGCTGTAGCGCCAGCAGGGAGTTGACGCAGGTAACAGAGGCAATGTCTGACTGCTCCAGCAGCGGCTGAAACGCCTGCACCGGATTGATGACGCCAAACAGCTTCAGCTCTGCCTCGTGCAGCCACGCCTCGCGCGGGGTGTCATGGAAGTGCGCCACGTAGCCCTGCCCGGCGTTGTTGATCAGCAGATCAGCCGCGCCAAAGCGCGCCTGCACCGCATCCGCAAAGGCCTGAACCTCGTCGGCATTCAGCACGTCGCAGCGGTAAGAAAAAATCTCCCCGTGGGGGAATTCGTTTTGCAGCGTCGCATGGGCGCTGGCGAGCCGATCCGGGTCACGGCCGCAGAAGGCGACTTTCGCCCCTTCACCCAGCAGCAGGCGCAGCGTTTCAAAGCCAATGCCAGAAGAACCGCCGGTGACTACCGCTACGCGCCCGTCAATTTGTGCATTCATCGCGCACCTCTTCGTTAATGCGTAAAAGCTGTTGGTTGAAAAACACGTCGTTATCGAGATAGCTGGCGTGCCCGGCCTGCGGAATGGCGGTAAACGGCATGCCGTAGCGCAGCGCCAGCCCCTGCACCAGTTCGGGCTGCGTTATCGCGTCCTGCTCGCCGCACCAGACTTCAAACGTGCCGGAGTATCGTTTAAGCCAGCCGTGAATGTCGTCATTCGCCAGCATCCACGCGGCGGCAAGGTAGCCTTCCGGGCGCAGCGTGCGCATGCCCGCCGCGACGGTGGCGATATCTTCCGCGCGCGCGCCGGGGCGCAGCAGCTTCGCGGCACGGGTCTGGGCGAGGATTTCGCCGCCCAACGCCATCTGCTGCTCGCGGTTGCGCCAGACCTGCTCCCGCTGCTCCGGCGCGGCATTGCCGTAGCCCTGCGCAGCGTCGGCCAGTACAAGATGAATGACGCGATCCGGGAACTTCGCCGCAAAGGCACTTGCGACCAGTGCCCCCAGGGAATGGCCAACCAGCACTGCCTGCCAGACACCGGCGCGGTCGAGCATCGCCGCCAGCGCGTCGGCGTAATCCCCCGCGTTTGCCCGCGCGACGGCCAGCATCGGGCTTTCGCCATAACCGGGCATGTCCCACGCCAGCACGCGAAAACCGTTCAGCGCCATCTGCTTGTGCCAGGACGCAGCGCCAGAGCTGATCCCGTGTAGCAGCATCAGCGGAATGCCGCTTCCCTGTTCACGAAAACCCGTCATGGCGCCCCCTTAGTTCCGCTTCACTTTCGAGAGCGGATGGTCGGACGGATAGGTCGGGATTTCCGGCTTGTTGGTCCCCAGCATGACGCACATCAGCGCCTCTTCTTCCCCGTGGTTAAACAGGCCGCGATAGATGCCCGGCGGGACGGAGATCAGGTCACGCTCGCGCAGCACCGTTTCGGTGTAGTTGTCGCCATCCTGGATCATCAGCGTGATTTGCCCCTTGAGCATGAAGAACACCTCTTCCACGTCGTCGTGCAGGTGCAGCGGCCCTTCGCACTTCGACGGCAGTACCATGGTGGAGAAGGTAAAATGGTCCGCCTGCACGGTATTGGTGTCGTTCGCCACGCCGGTTGCGCCGGTGCCGATGTAGCGCATCTGCGCCCGGCGGTATTTCGGGTCAAAATCGGCCTGGAACTTCAGCGCGTTCCAGTCGTATTTACGGCCTTCGAAGCGCGCGATGCGCGACTCGACCCACTCTTCCATCGTCAGATGGTCAGGTTTGATGCCCGTTTTGTGGGTTACGGTTGAATCAGTCATGACACTCTCCTCAGTAACGTCTCAGCAGCGGCAGTAACAGGACGCAGCCCACCGCCGCCATCACCGCCAGAAAAATCAGCCCGGAATCCATGCTGTGGGTGAAGGCGATAAGCGCGCCCATCACCGCCGGCGACAGCGCGCCTGCAAAGTTTCCCAGCCCGTTGAAAATGCCGCCCGCCGTGGCGCTCACCCGGGGATGGGTGGCCTTCGCCAGCAGGGCGAAAATGTTGGGCGCGCCGGTGCCCCACATAAAGGTGCTGAAGCTCATCGCCGCGATGACGGCGAGCGGGGTATCGAGGTGCATCACCGCCGCCAGCCCCACCGCCGCCCCCGCCATCGAGATAAAGCAGGCCGCCGCGCGCTTATCGACCCTGTCCGAGAGCCACGCGCCAATCACTTCCCCCGCCAGCATGGCGATGAACGGCATCGACGACAGCCAGCCTGCATGCTCAAGGTGAATGCCTTTGCCTTTGATCAGGTAGCCCGGCAGCCAGCCGTTGATGCCCCACAGGTAGGTCAGGAACGCGATGTTAAAGATGCAGATGATCCAGAAGTGCGGGCTGACGAACAGCTCGCGCCGCGCCGCGCGCCGCTCGTCCTGAGACGCCTGCGAGGTGCCGGGTTTAGCCTCCAGACGTATCCCGCGCAGGCCGATGCGTACAAAGATAAGCACCGGCACGGTAAGCATGGCCATGACAAAGAAGGTGCTCTGCCAGCCGAAGGTGTTCAGCAGCCAGAGGGAGAGCGGGAAGCCAATTGCCGCCCCTACCGGTGTGCCCAGCAGCCACAGCATGGTGGCGCGCGCCTGTAAATGCTGCGGGAAGTTGTGGCGCACGATGGCGAAAGCCAGCGGGAACAGCGGCCCTTCCGCCACGCCCAGCAGGATGCGCAGGACGATCATCAGCGTGTAGTTATGGGTAAAGCCCATCGCCACCATCAGCACGCACCACACAGCCATCATCCCGGTGAGCAGGCGCAGCGGCGCGATTTTGTCGCCTAAACCGCTCAAAAATACCGACGAAAAGCCGTAGCTCAGCAGGAAGGCGCTCATCAATATGCCGAGGCGCGTGGTGTCGAAATCAATGCCCATCGCCTGCTGGAAATGGGTATCCGAAAAGAGCGCCGCGATGCTGATTTTGTCGAAAAACGCCAGCAGCACGCAGGCCAGCAGCGACAGCGGGATGGCCCAGCGCACCGCTTTTTCGGGCGTGCGGGTCCCCTCACCGCTCGCCTCAACCGGCGCGGTGTTCGTCTCTAGTGTGGTCATCTCTCCCCCTACGGGTGCGGGTTAGCTATCGCAGTGACATCAGTAAAAATGTTGGGTCGGCAAGCGGTAGGTCCGACAGATCCCGCCCCGCCGCCATCCAGCGCTTCGCCAGCTTGACGGTGCGCGCATCGTTGAACGCCACCAGCTGCGTCAGCCGCCCGTTTTCATCCAGCGAGAAGAACAGCGCATCTTCACGCACTATCGTTTTACTCTCCGGCTGCGGAATACCGAGGATCTGAATATTGTGCTGATATTGATCCGACCACAGCCACGGCGCGTCGTCATAACCTGGCGCATCGGGGTTGAGCATCGCTTTCGCCGTCGCCACCGCCTGATTCTGGGCGAAGGCCCAGGACTGGATGCACAGGCCGTAGTGATGGTGCTGGGCCACATCGCCAGCGGCAAAGATGAATGGATCCGAGGTGCGTCCATGGGCATCCACCACGATCCCGCGCCCGGTTTTCAGCCCCGCATCAAGCGCCAGCTCCAGATTGAGATCGACGCCGATCCCGACCACGACCGTATCAAAGGTTTCACGGTTGCCGTCGCAGTGGATGACCGGCAGTCCATTATCGTCCTCCAGCTCCAGCGCGCCGCAGCCGGTACGGATCTCCACCCCCTGCTCGCGGTGGATGGCCTCCAGGCGCTGGGACACCTCGCTGCTCACCGAGCGCATGCACACCGCAGGCTGCTGCTCGAACAGGGTGACCGCCACGCCGCTTTTCCGCGCGGAAGCGGCAATCTCAAGGCCAATCCAGCCGCCGCCGATAATCGCCAGTTTGTGACTTTCCGACAGGCGACTTTTCAGGCGCTGCGCGTCCTGCCAGTGGCGCAGGGTGTAGACCTGCGGATGGCTGGCCCACGCCTGCGAAGGCAGGCGCGCCCGACCGCCGGTAGCGATTAAAAGGATGTTGTAACTAAGACATTCGCCGTTGCTTAAACGCACGATTTTCTCTTCACGATCGACTGATTCAGCACGCAGCGGGCGGTACCAGATCAGGTTCAGCGCCTGCTGCGCTTCTTCGCTAAACAGCCGCGGAAGCGCGGAGTCCGGCTCCAGCAGAGACGCTTTTGACAGCGGCGGCCGCTCGTAGAAATCCCATTCCTCTTCCGCCACCACGCAAATCTCGCCGTCGAAGCCCTCGTCACGCAGGGTTTTCGCCGCCCATCCGCCCGCCTGGCCGCCGCCGATAATGACAATGCGCGATGTCATACCGCCTCCGGCTTTTTCTGCTGACGGCGCGTGTCGTGGTCAATCCCGCCCTCCACCGCCCATTCGGTAAAGGAGACCAGGGAGTGCTCCAGCTCACGCGGCTGCCAGTTTTCGGTCAGGTAGTCGTCGTTGGTGTAATACTCAAACGCGCCGCCGGTCGGGCTGTTGACGTACCAGAAGTACGCCGACGACACCGGATGACGGCCCGGCCCGATAAAAGTGCTCCAGTCATGTTTATTCATCGCGATACCGCCGCCGATCACCTCGTGGATGTCGCGCACGGTGAAGGCCACATGGTTGAGGCCGCGCTTGCGGTTCGGCAGTTGCAGCAAGAACAGGTTGTGATGGCCGCCACGCGCCCCGCAGCGCAGGAACACGGCGCGGTTGATATAGCGATCCGAGACCTGGAAGCCGAGCACCTCGCGGTAGAATTTCTCCACTGCCGCCAGCTCTTCCACGAAGAACACCACATGCCCCACGTTGATCGGCTGGGCGCGATCGTAAACCGGGCTGGGCGTGTCGATACGGCGGGCGTCGCCCCACTGGTTTATTGGCTCGACGTTAAGCTCCACGTCGGTCTGCTGGGTCACCTGCACGCGCAGCGTCATGCCGTTCGGATCCAGGCATTCCAGCGCGTCGCCCACTTCACGAAAACCTGGCTGTTGCGCCAGCTTCGGGCGCAGCGCATCCAGCTCAGACTGGCTGGCAACCGCCCAGGTCATGCGGCGCAGAGTGTTGCCCGCTTCAAACGCGGGCGGCAGGTCGGGGCTGTCGATCGGGTTAAGCTCCACGCGCGCGCCGCTCAGGGTGGTGAAACGCTGGCCGCTGGCATCGCCCGTCAGGCCAAAATCACGCATAAATTTGGCGCAGTGCGTCAGGTCTTCCACACCAAATTCCAGCTTTTCAATTCCGGTTATACTCATCGTTCGTTGCCTCATCTGGCCCAGATTGGGCGTAAAACATGCCCGACGCAGTCAAGCGCCTGACGTTAACTCACTGATTTAACTGGCCTGTGACAGATACCCTAAGAAGCCAGAAATTTTATCCGCCGCAAGGCGAACCTCGTTTTGCAGGCGCTCGCGGTCGCTCAGTGGGATCTCCTCCGACGGCACCAGAATGCTGACCACCGCCGCCACGCGGCCGCTTCGGTCATACACCGGGTAGACGATGGAAGAGATGCCGTGGCGGAAGAAGGATTCGCCAATGACATACCCGCGGGCTTTGTCCTGCTGCACCATCTGCCACAGGGCTTCGCGGTCGTGAAGCTGCCCCGGCGTGTTGCCCGGCAGGCGCTCATGCGGGAACAGCTGTTCGAAATCAGCGCGGGAAATATCGGTCAACAGCATGCGGCCCAGCGAGGTGCAGTGCACCGGCAGACGGGTACCAATGCTGACCTGGTTGATACGCGACCCGGCGGCGCTGACGCGGGCGATATAGATAATGTCGCGCCCGTCGCGGATTGCCAGATGGCTGCTGCACTGGCTCACGTCGCGCAATTGCTCGATCACCGGCTGGCCGACCTGCGCCACGTCCAGCGAGGCGATGTACTCAAAGCCAAGACGCAGCACGTTCATGCCCAGCGAAAAGGTATTGGTGCGCGTGTTGCGCTCCAGAAATCCCATATACTCCAGCGTCTGTACCACGCGATAGGCGGTGGCCTTCGGCATATCCACCAGCCGATGCAGTTCGGCAAAGGTCAGATCGCGATGCTGCTCGCCAAAGGCCAACAGCAGCTGTAAACCGCGCTCCAGCCCCGGCACCAGATACTTCACTTCCTGATCGTTTGCCATCATTGCCCTACCTTAGTTAAAGACAAAACCGCCGTTGACCGGGATCAGCTGTCCGGTGATGAACCGCGACAGATCGCTTAACAGCCAGACCACGCTGCCGGTGACGTCTTCCGGCTGCTGCGCGCCCGTTAACGCGCGGCCGTTTTCGTAGAGCTGATGCCGTTCGGCGGGGACATATTCCGTCGCCTCGACGCGGGTTAGCCCCGGCGCGATGGCGTTAATGCGTATACGCTTTTCACCCAGTTCGCGCGCCATTGAGCGGGTCATGGCAATCACGGCGCCCTTGCTGGCGACGTAGGCCATCAGGCGCGGCGCGCCCCACAGCGCGGTGTCGGACGCGACGTTCACGATGCCCGCCCCCTCGCGCAGCAGCGGCACCGCGGCGCGCGTCACCAGCCAGGTGCCTTTGACATTGACGCTCATCACCCGATCCCAGAGATCCGGATCGTAATCGAGCATATTTTTGCCGCCGACGCCCGTCGCCATCGCCGCGTTGTTCACCAGGCCGTCAATCAGCCCCTGCTCGCCAATCGCGCTGAACACCTGCTCAATGGACTGCGGATCGGCCAGATCGATAACGTGCGATTCGATCGCATATCCCCGCTCGCTCAGCCGGTGGGCGCTCTCGGCCAGCTCGCCTTTGAGGATGTCGCACATCACCACCGCCGCGCCCTGCTCCGCGCAGGCCTGGGAAAAGTGAAAGCCCAGCCCGCGCGCGGCGCCGGTTATGACGATGCGCTTACCGCTCAGCAGCCCGTTCATCAGGCGGCCCCCTGCTGTGCTTCACGCATCGCCAGCTGCTCTTTGGCGGCCTTTTGCATCATGCGGCGCAGGCGCGAGAGGCCAACGTCGTGCTGATACAGGTATTCATGATCGCGGGCGTTTGGCGCCAGGCTCTCCAGTACCACGCGGTCCTGCTCCAGCACTTCCCAGTGCAGTTTTTCCAGCCGGTTGCGGTACATGAAGCGCCACATATCGCGCTGCCAGCCCTGCACGCGGCGGATGCGCCAGAAGAAGACGCGGCAGTTGTCGTTATCTTCCGGCACCACCATGCCGACGATAAAGAAGTGGCCGCCCGGCCCGAAACGCTTCTTGTACGGAATGGAGAGACGCATCCAGCAGGTGCCGCTGTTGCCCAGCTCCACCCAGTCGAAGTTGACGCCGCTCTGCCCTTTCTTCTCAAAGATAAAGCCGGTTTTGGTCGGCTGGAGCACCATGTCGGCCTTGCGATCCCCTTCCGCCATCGAGTGCGAGGAGGAGTGCAGATAAGTGCCGTGCATCGGGTCCATCACGTTTTCCAGCGCGTACTGGTAATTGCATTTCCACGCGGCGGTGCAGAGGAAGTTGCTGAAGTTTTCCGTGTCGGCGAGTTCATCCGGGAAGGTCAGTTCGTCCGGCTGCTGATCCGCGGTGACGCCAAACCAGAGGAAGATGGCGCCGTGCGCCTCCTGCACGTTATAGCTGCGCACGCACTGCTGGCCGACCAGCGGACATTTATCCACAGCGGGCACGTCTTTCACCTCGCCGTTGCCCGCCACCTCTACGCCGTGATACCAGCAGGCGATGCGGTCGCCGAGGTTCCAGCCCATCGACAGGCGCGCGCCGCGGTGCGGACAGCGGTCCTCCAGCGCCTGCACCTGGCCGTCTTTGTTGCGCCAGACCACAATCTGCTCGCCCAGGCGGGTGATGCCCACAGGAGCAGACTGCACTTCCCAGCTCGCCAACACCGGATACCAGAGGCCGCGCAGGCCTTTATCCAGATAGTCTTGTACGGTCGTCGTCATCGCGTTGCCCTCAGTAGCCGTTAACCTGTAAGAATGCCTGGAAGCTGGCGTCGCTCCACGGCTCGCCCTGCTGGTCGTGCATGCGCACCGCGTTCAGCCCGTTTACCAGCTCCGGCAGGGTTTCAACGCCCTGTTCGAAGAGCTCTTCCAGCGTCGCAATCAGCTTCACCTCCCAGCTTTCCGGCTCACGGCTGCGGGTCTGCCAGATCAGGTTCTGGTACTCGCCCGGCTTGTGAATGGCGCCATTACCGCCCTCTGCCGGCGGGGTAAACTGGCGGCTTTCCGGCAGCGCCGGGTTGTAGTTCAGCGTGTCGCTCATGCCACGGTCTCCTCAACAAAGGTAATCTGAATCTGATTTTCAAAGACCCGAACCGGGTAACGGTTGAGGTTGCGTCCTCCGGGGCCGTGCAGACACTGGCCGGTTTTGACGTCGAACACCGCCTCGTGCAGCGGGCATTCCACCTTGCCGTCTTCTACGAAGCCCTGACTCAGCAGGGCATAGGCGTGGGGGCATACGTCTTCCAGCGCGTAATATTCACCGTCGATCAGGTAAACGCCGATCTCTTTCCCGTCGACGTTGCCGCTAAAAGGGAAATCTTCCTGTACTTGTTCTGCGTCACATACGCCTATCCAGCTCATCACGATCCTCCAGGCTTTTGTTTCATATATGAAACTCTGTTTCTTATTTAATACGGTCAATATAAAAGCGATGAATGTTTCGTCAAGCGACAATGTGACGAATTTGTTAATCGATCGGCAATTAATTAACTAAGTGTGCAAGGGATCACGAAAAAATGCAGCGATATGAAATTTTCATTATTACAGCGTGAGAAATACGTTTTTTTAATGGTCTCTTATTTTGAATAAAAGTTATTGACTTCCTTTCTTTTTACTCTTTAAAAATAAATTAACGTCACCTCTTTCGCGTTTCACCGGTGAAACTGATTTTTAATTTATCTTTAATAAACAATGAGTTTCACAGGTGAATCATTTTAGCTCCGTGACAATCACATTGATGAAAAATATAAGTTACAAAAAACGTAAGGCGGACATGATGACGGCAAGATGGCAAGGCACGATTGCGCTTTTATTACTCATTATTATTTCGTACGTCGATCGGGTAAATATCTCGGTAATGATTTAAACCCGGAGTTTGCCGAACATTTTCAGTTAAATGAAAACAGAATGTTACAGGGTCTACTCATGACCTGCTTTCTTCTGGGTTATGGTTTTTCCGCTCTATTATTAACGTCGGTTATTGAAAGCAAACTTCATTATCGGCAGGGATTATTAAGCAGCATTGCGCTTTGGGCCGCGGTCTGCGCGGTTTCGCCTTTGTTAGGCTCGCTGACGGGAATGGTCATCGCCCGCGAAATAACCGGGGTTTGTCCACACCTTCACGCTGGCCTGGGGAATGTTGCTGCTGCGCATGCGGCGCGCAGCAGCAATCAGCGCGTAAGGCTTATTCGCCTTTTTTCGCTGCCTGGATGTAGAGCATTTCCAGCGCCAGGGTCGCCGCGGCCAGCGCGGTGATCTCGGACTGGTCATAGGCCGGAGCCACTTCCACCACGTCCATCCCGACAATGTTCAGATCCTTCAGGCCGCGCACCAGCTTGATGGCGCGGTCTGACGTCAGGCCGCCGATCACCGGCGTACCGGTACCCGGTGCGAATGCCGGATCCAGGCAGTCGATGTCGAAGGTCAGGTAGACAGGCATATCGCCGACGATCTGCTTAACCTGAGCCAGAATATCGTCCACGCCGCGATCGTTCACCTGGCCCGCGTCGAGTACGGTGAAGCCGTTGTCTTTGTCGAACTCGGTGCGGATGCCGATCTGCACGGAGTGGTTCGGATCGATCAGGCCTTCTTTCGGCGCGGTGTAGAACATGGTGCCGTGGTCGAATTCGCAGCCGTTCGCGTAGGTGTCGGTATGCGCGTCAAAGTGCACCAGCGCCATTTTACCGAAGTGCTTCGCGTGGGCGCGCAGCAGCGGCAGGGTCACGAAGTGGTCACCGCCGAAGGAGAGCATGCGTTTACCGGCCGCCAGCAGCTTCTCGGCGTGCGCCTGCAATTTTTCGCTCATTTCGCGCGCGTCACCGAAGGCGTACACCAGATCACCGCAGTCCACCACGTTCAGGCGCTCGCGCATGTCGAAGTTCCACGGGAAGCGGTTGTGCTCCCAGGCCAGGTTGGTGGAAACCTGACGGATTGCCGCCGGGCCATGACGTCCACCCGCACGACCGGACGTTGCCATGTCGAACGGTACGCCGGTGATCACCCAGTCAGCATCGCTGTCGTAAGGCTGGAAGTTCATCGGAAGGCGTAAAAAACCAAAAGCGTTAGATACCAGAGAGTTATCGTACTGATGACCTAAAGTGCTCATGTCCTGACCTCTTATAAAGTCGATACATTAAAAACAGATGAAAAAAAATCCCCTCCGCGTCGTTAAACCCGACGAGGAAGGGATTGATTCGTAAATCGCATAGTGGGGCGAATTATCGCCGTTAATTCATACGGGTTCAAGTGAGTATAGGGCATCGTGCGGTCTGATGCCCTCACCCCAACCCTCTCCCACCGGGAGAGGGAGGTTTTACTACTCGTCTTCCAGATACGTATACCCGTACAGACCCGCTTCAAACTCTTCCAGGAACTGCTGCTGCAAGGCATCGTCCAGACCGGTGTTTTTGACCTGATCGCGGAACTGGGTGAGCAGTTTTTTCGGATCCAGCTGAACGTATTCGAGCATATCCGCCACGGTGTCCCCTTCGTCGGACAGCTCAACCTCCACGCTGCCGTCAGGGAAGACAAACACGTCAACCGCTTCGGTATCACCGAACAGGTTGTGCATGTTGCCGAGGATCTCCTGATACGCACCCACCATAAAGAAGCCCAGCATTGGCGGGTTCTCCGGATCGTACTCCGGCATTGGCATGGTCGTAGCGATACCGTCACCGTCGACGTAGTGGTCAATCGCGCCGTCTGAGTCACAGGTAATGTCCAGCAGCACCGCGCGGCGTTCAGGCGCATGATTCAACCCTTCCAGTGGCAGAACCGGGAACAGCTGGTCGATACCCCAGGCATCCGGCATCGACTGGAACAGGGAGAAGTTGACGTACATTTTGTCCGCCATACGTTCCTGCAACTCGTCGATAATCGGACGGTGTGCGCGGTTGCTCGGATCGAGCTGCTTCTGCACTTCATGGCACATGTTCAGATAGAGCTGCTCCGCCCACGCGCGTTCCTGCAGGCTAAAGGTGCCTGAAGAATAACCGACGTGAATGTCGTGCAGATCCATCTGGCTGTCGTGCAGCCATTCGCGCAGAGAACGACGCGTGCCCGGCTCGTGCATCTCCTGCCAGGTTTCCCACATGCTTTGCAGGGAACGTGGAGCATCGTCTGCCGGAGGCGTGGCTTCAGTGATTTCGCTGCGCTCAACGCCGATGATGTTAGAGACCAGCACCGTATGGTGCGCAGTGACCGCGCGGCCGGATTCGGTGATCACCGTCGGGTGCGGCAGGCCGTGCTCTTCGCAGGCATCGCCAATCGCCCAGATAATGTTGTTGGCGTATTCGTTCAGGCCGTAGTTGACCGAGCAGTCAGACTGCGAGCGTGTCCCTTCGTAATCCACGCCCAGGCCACCGCCCACGTCAAAGCACTGAATATTTACGCCAAGCTTGTGCAGCTCAACGTAGAAACGTGCCGATTCACGCACGCCGGTGGCGATGTCGCGAATGTTGGCCATCTGCGAGCCAAGGTGGAAGTGCAGCAGCTGAATGCTGTCCAGACGACCGCGCTCGCGCAGAATTTCCACCAGCTGAAGCACCTGGTTCGCCGCGAGGCCGAACTTGGATTTTTCACCGCCGGAAGACTGCCATTTACCGGAACCCTGCGACGCCAGTCGCGCACGCACGCCAAGCCGTGGGATCACGTTCAGACGCTCGGCCTCTTCCAGCACGATCGCGATTTCGGTCATCTTCTCGATCACCAGATAGACCTTGTGGCCCATCTTCTCGCCAATCAGCGCCAGACGAATGTATTCGCGGTCTTTATAGCCGTTACAGACGATCACCGACCGGGTCATGCCCGCGTGCGCCAGAACCGCCATCAGCTCCGCTTTGGAGCCAGCTTCCAGGCCCAGCGGTTCGCCGGAGTGGATCAGGGACTCAATCACGCGACGGTGCTGATTGACCTTGATCGGGTAAACGAGGAAATAGTCGCCGTTATAACCATACGATTCCCGCGCGCGTTTGAACGCGGCGTTAATAGAACGCAGGCGATGTTGCAGGATCTGCGGGAAGCAGAACAGTGCAGGCAAGCGCTGACCCTGGGCTTCACGGGCTTTCACCAGCTTAGCGAGATCCACGCGCGCTTCCGGGACGTCCGGATCCGGGCAGACACTGATGTGGCCCAGCTCGTTAACGTCGTAGTAGTTATTGCCCCACCAGGCAATATTGTAAGTGCGCAGCATCTTGCTGGCTTCCTGGGAGCTCATCGCAACCTCCTGCATAGAACGTAGTACACCCTGTTCGCCTGCTGACGAAGGCGAAAGCGAAGACATGTCGTCAGACATAGCGAACCTCAACTCTTTGTATTAAGTGTAAAACAGTTGACTACTATCGCAGCGTTATACGGCGATAACAACCCATTAACGGCTCCATTTCCCAGCAGAGTATGCTGAAATCCAGACCGTGCGACCGGTTTCTTATTCATATCATTGTAAAACACGTATCCGAACTCTGTATGACAAGGTTCGGCGAAACCACGAGAAAACTCCTGTATTAACAAGAGCGCCCTTGTTCAGTTTTCACAAAGCGTGACCGGCTCTGGAATCCTGAGAAGCACCGAGATGGGTATAACATCGGCAGGTGTTTAGACCAGAAGTGCGGGTGGGAATCAAATGCGCGCCAGAACGACTGCGCTGAATGAGCGGAAAACAATGGTTCATTATCTCGTATCACCTCCACGGCCGCCTCTGCTGAAACGGACCACAAGCCAAAGCTAAAAGTTCACTGCTTAACCCGGCTGGAAGTGGCGACACGATGTGTTCATCGAGCGCTTATTTTATATGAGCCGCGCGCCGCGTTTTATACCGAGAAGGTCGCTAAAAAGCAAAACAAAAATGCGCAGGTTGCCAGCGCCGTCAGGAAAAATTTCCAGCCGTGTTTTCAACGCAGTGAGAGGTGAGTCAAAAAAAACTGGAAATCGGGTGAAGAAGTGACCTAAAATAGACGTCCAGATGTTAATCCATCCATACCGATTAACACTCAGACTGCCAGTGTCAAAATCCTGCAGGCCTTGGTAGAATTATCTCCTTTGGCTATTCCACACAGCAGTTCGAGCTAACCAAATTCCTTTTAGGTGAAATAAAACATGGCAAAACACCTGTTTACGTCCGAGTCCGTATCAGAAGGACATCCTGATAAAATTGCTGACCAAATCTCCGATGCGGTGCTGGATGCGATCCTCGCGCAGGATCCAAAGGCGCGCGTAGCGTGCGAAACCTATGTCAAAACCGGCATGGTTCTGGTTGGCGGTGAGATCACCACCAGCGCATGGGTTGATATCGAAGAGATCACCCGTAACACGGTTCGTGAGATCGGTTATGTACATTCTGATATGGGCTTTGATGCCAACTCCTGCGCCGTACTGAGCGCTATCGGCAAACAGTCCCCGGACATCAACCAGGGCGTTGACCGTGCCGATCCGCTGGAACAGGGCGCGGGCGACCAGGGCCTGATGTTCGGCTACGCGACCAACGAAACCGACGTGCTGATGCCAGCGCCGGTGACTTACGCACACCGTCTGGTGCAGCGTCAGGCTGAAGTGCGTAAAAACGGCACCCTGCCGTGGCTGCGTCCGGATGCGAAAAGCCAGGTGACCTTCCAGTATGACGACGGGAAAATCGTCGGCATTGATGCCGTGGTTCTTTCCACGCAGCATGCTGAAGATATTGACCAGAAATCCCTGCAGGAAGCGGTGATGGAAGAGATCATCAAGCCGGTTCTGCCAACTGAATGGCTGAGCTCTGCGACCAAATTCTTCATTAACCCAACCGGACGCTTCGTTATCGGCGGCCCAATGGGTGACTGCGGTCTGACCGGTCGTAAAATCATCGTAGATACCTACGGCGGCATGGCGCGCCACGGTGGCGGCGCGTTCTCCGGTAAAGACCCGTCTAAAGTGGACCGTTCTGCGGCGTACGCTGCACGTTATGTGGCGAAAAACATCGTTGCTGCGGGCCTGGCTGACCGCTGTGAAATTCAGGTTTCCTACGCCATCGGCGTGGCTGAGCCAACCTCCATCATGGTGGAAACCTTCGGTACTGAAAAAGTGCCTTCTGAACAGCTGACCCTGCTGGTGCGTGAGTTCTTCGACCTGCGTCCATACGGTCTGATTCAGATGCTGGATCTGCTGCACCCAATCTACCAGGAAACCGCAGCGTACGGTCACTTTGGTCGCGAACATTTCCCTTGGGAAAAAACCGACAAAGCCGCCCTGCTGCGTGATGCTGCCGGTCTGAAATAAACGACTGCCAGCAGCTTAAACAGGCCAGCCTTTGTGCTGGCCTTTTTTATGTCGGGTAGCGGCTATGCCTTACCCGACCTACGGGTAGTAATTTTTGTAGGCCGGGTAAGGCGCAGCCGCCACCCGGCAATATTTGGAACCGTTTACACCTCACTCTCTAAACCCCGCTTTCAGAATATTCTCTTTGCATGATCGCATTTCTTCTGCTGTTACATTCCCTTTCAGTTAAGTCTGAAATTTGTGCAAACGCGATGCATATCAATTAATTTACCTCTATATTTTCAAAGCTTTAATTATTTTTACGGTTACAAACTAGTGTAACCGATTACACCGTTGTGATTTGACTCACATATTTTTATGAGCCGCTCACCTACTCTTAATATCGTAAAAACTGATAACCCAACTGGAGGGCATAATGCCTGACAATAATAAACAGGGGCGTACGTCCAATAAGGCAATGACGTTCTTCGTCTGCTTCCTCGCCGCTCTGGCAGGATTACTCTTTGGCCTGGATATTGGCGTAATTGCCGGTGCATTACCTTTCATCACCGATGAGTTCCAGATTAGCGCACACACTCAGGAATGGGTGGTCAGCTCCATGATGTTCGGTGCCGCCGTCGGCGCGGTCGGCAGCGGCTGGCTCTCCTTTAAGCTCGGGCGTAAAAAGAGCCTGATGATCGGCGCGATCCTGTTCGTTGCCGGCTCACTGTTCTCTGCCGCTGCGCCTAACGTTGAAGTGCTGATCCTCTCCCGCGTGCTGCTCGGTCTGGCAGTGGGCGTGGCGTCTTATACTGCCCCGCTGTACCTGTCTGAAATCGCACCGGAAAAAATCCGCGGCAGCATGATTTCCATGTACCAGCTGATGATCACCATCGGTATTCTGGGGGCTTATCTTTCCGATACCGCCTTCAGCTACAGCGGCGCATGGCGCTGGATGCTGGGCGTCATCATCATTCCGGCCATTCTGCTGCTGATTGGTGTCTTCTTCCTGCCGGACAGCCCGCGCTGGTTCGCCGCCAAACGCCGCTTCCACGATGCCGAACGCGTGCTCTTACGCCTGCGTGATACCAGCGCCGAAGCCAAAAACGAGCTGGAAGAGATCCGCGAAAGCCTTAAGGTCAAACAGTCCGGCTGGGCGCTGTTCAAAGAGAACAGCAACTTCCGCCGCGCGGTGTTCCTCGGTGTGCTGTTACAGATCATGCAACAGTTCACCGGGATGAACGTCATCATGTATTACGCGCCGAAAATCTTCGAACTGGCGGGCTACACCAACACCACCGAACAGATGTGGGGCACCGTGATCGTCGGCCTGACCAACGTGCTGGCGACCTTTATCGCTATCGGTCTGGTGGACCGCTGGGGGCGTAAACCAACCCTGACGCTGGGCTTCCTGGTGATGGCCATCGGGATGGGCGTGCTGGGTACCATGATGCACATGGGCATTCACTCCCCAACGGCACAGTACTTCGCCGTGGCGATGCTGCTGATGTTTATCATTGGGTTTGCGATGAGCGCCGGTCCGCTGATTTGGGTACTGTGTTCTGAGATCCAGCCGCTGAAAGGGCGTGATTTTGGTATCACCTGCTCTACCGCAACCAACTGGATTGCCAACATGATCGTCGGCGCAACGTTCCTGACCATGCTCAATACCCTGGGTAACGCCAATACCTTCTGGGTCTACGCCGGTCTGAACCTGTTCTTTATTGTTCTCACGATCTGGCTGGTTCCTGAAACCAAACATGTTTCACTGGAACACATTGAACGTAACCTGATGAAAGGTCGTCCTCTGCGCGAAATCGGCGCACACGACTGATCCTCCTGCGGGGAGGCGCCTCTTGCGCCTCCCCGCTTCCCGCTTTATGCTCTGCCCCTATGAAATCTCCCCGTCTCCCCATCGCCATTCAGCAAGCCGTCATGCGCAGCCTGCGGGAAAAACTCGCCCAGGCCAACCTGAAGCTCGGCCGCAATTATCCTGAACCGAAGCTGGTCTATCAGCAGCGTGGCACCGCGGCAGGCACCGCCTGGCTGGAATCGTATGAGATCCGCCTGAATCCGGTGTTGATGATGGAAAATCAGCAGGCGTTTATCGAAGAAGTGGTGCCGCACGAGCTGGCCCACCTTTTGGTGTGGAAACACTTTGGCCGCGTCGCGCCGCACGGCAAAGAGTGGAAATGGATGATGGAGGCGGTGCTCGGCGTTCCGGCTCGCCGCACCCACCAGTTCGAGCTGGAATCGGTACGCCGCAATACGTTTCCCTACCGCTGCCAGTGCCAGCAGCACCAGCTTACCGTGCGCCGTCACAACCGCGTGGTGCGCGGCGAGGCGACCTATCGCTGCGTAAAGTGCGGCGAACCACTGGTGGCGGAATAATCACTCGAACTTTCAGGAACTTTCCTGATCTGACTGATTGCATACGGGAACAACATTCGTTACGTTGCGGGCTCGTTTTGACACGGAGTGTAAGATGTCCCGTAATGTTTCTCTCGCAGTCGCTTTTCTGGCGGCGGCGCTCTCCGGCCATGCTCTGGCCGACGGTATTCACAGTTTCTCACAGGCAAAAACCGCAGGCGTAAAGATTAACGCCGACGTACCGGGTGATTTCTACTGCGGCTGTAAAATTAACTGGCAGGGTAAGAAAGGGGTCGTGGATCTGGGATCCTGCGGCTATAAGGTGCGCAAGAACGAGAACCGCGCCAGCCGAATCGAATGGGAACACGTTGTTCCGGCCTGGCAGTTTGGCCACCAGCGCCAGTGCTGGCAGGACGGTGGACGTAAAAATTGCGCAAAAGATCCGGTCTACCGCCAGATGGAAAGCGATATGCACAACCTGCAACCCGCCGTGGGTGAAGTCAATGGCGACCGCGGAAACTTCATGTACAGCCAGTGGAACGGTGGCGAAGGCCAGTACGGTCAGTGCGCCATGAAGGTCGATTTCAAAGAGAAACTCGCCGAACCGCCTGCCCGCGCGCGCGGCAGCATCGCCCGCACTTACTTCTATATGCGCGACCGCTACGATCTCAACCTTTCCCGCCAGCAGACGCAGCTCTTCAATGCCTGGGACAAGCTCTACCCGGTGACGGACTGGGAATGCCAGCGCGACGAACGTATCGCCAAAGTCCAGGGGAATCACAACCCTTACGTCCAGCGGGCTTGCCAGGCGCAAAAGAGCTAACCTACACTACGGCAATTCGCTTATATCGCATGACACATGGAATTTCTGACTATGCGCATCCCTCGCATCTATCACCCTGAACTGATTACCCCAGGCGGCGAAATCGCCCTGTCTGATGATGCCGCAAACCACGTAGGCCGCGTGCTGCGCATGGGCGCAGGCCAGGCGATTCAGCTCTTTGACGGCTCTAATCAGATTTTTGACGCTGAAATTACGCGCGCCGATAAAAAAAGCGTGCACGTGAAGGTGCTGCGTGGCGACGTGGACGACCGGGAATCCCCGCTGCACATTCACCTTGGCCAGGTGATGTCGCGCGGGGAAAAGATGGAGTTCACCATTCAGAAATCCATTGAACTGGGTGTAAGCCTCATTACGCCACTTTTTTCTGAGCGCTGCGGCGTTAAACTGGATGCGGAACGTCTGAACAAAAAGATCCAGCAGTGGCAGAAAATTGCCATTGCAGCCTGTGAACAGAGCGGCCGCAACCGCATCCCGGAGATCCGCCCGGCGATGGATCTGGAGGACTGGTGTGCAGAAGAGGAAAGCGGGCTTAAGCTTAATCTTCATCCGCGCGCCAGCGCCAGCATCAATACGCTGCCGCTGCCCGTTGAGCGCGTACGCCTGCTGATTGGCCCGGAAGGCGGCCTGTCGGCTGACGAAATCGCCATGACGGCGCGTTACCAGTTTACTGATATTCTGTTGGGACCTCGCGTTCTACGCACTGAGACAACGGCACTCACCGCCATTACCGCCCTACAGGTGCGATTTGGCGATCTGGGTTGAAGCAAAGCCTGACCCATAACCGGAGAAGAACATGATTAAGCTCGGCATCGTGATGGACCCCATCGCAAACATTAACATTAAGAAAGATTCCAGCTTCGCTATGCTGCTGGAAGCGCAGCGTCGCGGCTATGAACTCCACTATATGGAGATGAACGATCTGTACCTGATCAACGGTGAAGCCCGCGCACGTACCCGCATCGTTAACGTCGAGCAGAACTACGAAAAATGGTACGAATTCGGCACCGAGCAGGATATTGCCCTGGCCGACCTTAACGTCATCTTGATGCGTAAAGATCCGCCGTTCGACACCGAATACATTTACTCCACCTATATCCTTGAGCGTGCCGAAGAGAAAGGCACGCTGATCGTCAATAAGCCGCAGAGCCTGCGCGACTGCAACGAGAAGCTCTATACCGCATGGTTCTCTGACCTGACGCCGGAAACGCTGGTCACCCGCAGCAAAACGCAGCTGAAAGAATTCTGGCAGAAGCACGGCGACATCATCATGAAGCCGCTGGACGGCATGGGCGGCGCATCGATCTTCCGCGTGAAAGAGGGCGACCCGAACATTGGCGTGATTGCCGAAACGCTGACCGAGCTGGGGACCCGCTACTGCATGGCGCAAAACTATCTGCCAGCCATTAAAGACGGCGACAAGCGTGTGCTGGTTGTAGACGGCGAGCCGGTGCCGTACTGCCTGGCGCGTATCCCGCAGGGTGGTGAAACCCGTGGCAACCTGGCGGCCGGAGGTCGTGGCGAACCGCGTCCGTTAAGCGAAAGCGACTGGGAAATTGCCCGCCGCGTCGGCCCTACGCTGAAAGCCAAAGGCCTGATCTTCGTTGGCCTCGATATCATCGGCGATCGTCTGACCGAAGTGAACGTCACCAGCCCGACCTGCATTCGTGAGATCGAAGCGGAATTCCCGATCTCGATCACCGGAATGCTGATGGACGCTATCGAAAAACGTTTACAGAAATAACCTGTGACAGCGCCTGTGTTTATCCCCATACTGGGCGCTGTCGCTTTTTAAACCAGGAAACAGTACCTCTGACAATGAATTTACAGCATCACTTTCTTATTGCCATGCCTGCTCTCCAGGATCCGATTTTCCGCCGCGCCGTGGTCTATATTTGCGAATACAACGAAGACGGCGCAATGGGGATTATCATCAATAAGCCGCTGGAAAACCTTCAGGTCGAAGGCATTCTGGACAAGCTGAAAATCCCTGCTGAAGCGCGGCTGCCGGAAATCCGTCTTGATAAACCGGTGATGCTCGGCGGACCGCTTGCAGAAGATCGTGGCTTTATCCTGCATACCCCGCCGGTTTTCTCGTCCAGCATTCGTATCTCCGATAACACCGTCGTCACCACCTCTCGCGATGTGCTCGAAACACTGGGCACGGCAAATCAGCCTTCTGAGGTGCTGGTTGCGCTCGGCTACGCTTCCTGGGAAAAAGGGCAGCTGGAACAAGAAATTCTGGACAACGCCTGGCTGACGGCCCCTGCGGATATGAATATCCTGTTTAAAACCCCTATCGCCGATCGCTGGCGTGACGCGGCAAAACTGATTGGCATTGATATTCTGACCATGCCTGGCGTTGCGGGGCACGCGTAATGAGCGGCACCCTTCTCGCCTTTGACTTCGGCACCAAAAGCATCGGCGTCGCTGTGGGTCAACGGATCACCGGTACCGCCCGCCCGCTCACGGCGCTGAAAGCTAACGACGGCACGCCGGACTGGAACCTTATTGAGCGCTTGCTCAAAGAGTGGCAGCCGGACGACGTGATTGTCGGTCTGCCGCTGAACATGGACGGCACCGAGCAGCCGCTTACCGCCCGCGCACGCAAGTTCGCGAACAAAATTCATGGCCGCTTTGGTGTCTCCGTTAAGCTGCACGATGAACGTTTGAGCACCGTCGAGGCACGCGCTGGCCTGTTCGAGCACGGTGGCTTCCGGGCGTTGAACAAAGGCAGCGTGGATTCAGCTTCAGCCGTCATTATCCTCGAAAGCTATTTCGAACAGGGTTACTGAGCGCCGGGGCCTACAGCCGCCCCTGCGCCCGTCGCTCCGCCAGACTCTGCTCAAAGTTCTGCATCCCCGCCTGCTGCCCCGTTTGAATAATGCCCGGCAGTTGCCAGGTTTTGCCTTCGCGGATCAGGTTTGCCGCCGCCGACGTATTCACCAGTAGCTCATACAGCGCCACGCGCCCGCCCTGGACATCCTGACGCAGCTTCTGCGCCAGTACCGCACGCAGGCTTCCCGCCAGCTGATTACGAACCGGATCTTTCTCCTGCGCCGGGAAGGTATCGACCAGGCGCTCGATCGCCTGCGCCGCACCGCGCGTGTGCAGCGTGGCCAACACCAGATGGCCAGTCTCAGCCGCCGTCAGCGCCAGGCGTATCGTCTCGCTGTCGCGCAGCTCACCAAGCAGAATCACATCCGGATCTTCACGCAGCGCACTGCGCAGGGCCTCGGCAAAGGACGGGCTATGCTGGCCTATCTCCCGCTGCCGGATGAGGCAACGTTCACTCTGGTACATAAACTCCACCGGATCTTCCAGGGTCAGAATGTGCCCGTCCGTATGGTGATTGAGAAAATCGACCATCGCGGCCAGGGTGGTCGATTTCCCGCTGCCGGTGGCGCCGGTGACCAGAATCAGGCCATTGTCATTGGACAAAAGCTCCGGGATCGCGCGCGGCACGCCTAGCGCAGAGAGCTGCGGACACGTCAGCGGCAACAGGCGTAGCGCGATCGAAACGCCGTGCATATGCTTAAACGCACTGCCGCGCAGCCGCTGACCGCCTGTGAGGGTAACGGCAAAATCTACCTGCCCGTTTGCCCACCAGGCGCCCTGCTGTTCGTCATTGAGCCACGCTTTTAATAACGCCTCCACATCGGGGGGCGGAAACGGCGCAGGTTCAAGACGGCCTGACCTGCGCCAGCGCGGTGGTGAATCACTGCACAGGTGTAGATCGGAGACGTTATGCTTTACACTAAGGGCCACAATTTCTTCCACATCCATAGACAACTCCTCGGAAAATGAACGACATTGCGCATAACCTGGCACAGGTCCGGGACAAAATCTCAGCCGCGGCAACGCGTTGCGGCCGTGCTTCAGAAGAAATTACGTTGCTTGCAGTCAGCAAAACCAAGCCTGCGAGCGCCATCGCAGAAGCGATAGCCGCCGGTCATCGTGCCTTTGGTGAAAACTATGTGCAGGAAGGCGTAGATAAGATTCGCGCTTTCCGGGAGCGGGGAAATACAGACCTGCAGTGGCACTTTATCGGTCCGCTACAGTCGAACAAAAGCCGTCTGGTAGCAGAGCACTTCGACTGGTGTCACACCATCGATCGTCTGCGTATCGCTACCCGTTTGAGCGACCAGCGCCCTATGGAGATGCCAGCGCTTAACGTGCTGATTCAAATCAACATCAGTGATGAAAACAGCAAGTCCGGCATTACGCTGAGCGAACTGGATGCGCTGGCGGCGGACGTGGCGGCGCTGCCGCGCTTAACCCTGCGCGGGCTGATGGCCATTCCGGCACCAGAGTCAAGTTATGAAAGGCAGTTTGCCGTAGCACAGCAAATGGCTGTAGCATTTGAGGCGCTTAAAGCGCGCTATAACACGGTAGACACGCTTTCTCTGGGCATGTCGGACGATATGGAAGCCGCCATCGCGGCAGGCAGCACCATGGTGCGCATCGGCACAGCAATTTTCGGTGCGCGCGATTACACCCAATAATAAGGAAACCTGAGGAACGCCATGAAGACGTTGACTTTCCTGCTTTCAACGGTCATTGAACTGTATACGATGGCGCTGCTACTGCGCGTCTGGATGCAGTGGGCCCGTTGTGATTTTTACAATCCATTCTCACAATTTATCGTGAAAATCACGCAGCCCATTGTGGGGCCGCTTCGCCGCATCATTCCGGCAATGGGGCCGATTGACAGTTCATCTCTGCTGATGGCGTTTATTCTGAGCGTTATCAAAGCGATCGTGCTGTTTATGGTCATCACTTTCCAGCCGATTATCTGGATTTCAGCCGTTCTGATCCTGGTTAAAACCGTCGGCTCGCTGATCTTCTGGGTCCTGCTGGTGATGGCGATTATGAGCTGGGTAAGCCGGGGCCGTAGCCCGGTGGAGTACGCGTTGATTCAGCTGACTGAACCATTGCTGCGTCCGATCCGTAGCCTGCTGCCTGCGATGGGCGGAATCGACTTCTCCCCGATGCTTCTCGTTTTGCTGCTGTACGTGCTGAATATGGGTATCGCGGAACTGTTACAGGCGACGGGTAATATGCTGCTGCCGGGGCTGTGGATGGCGTTATGAGTGCAGTTAGCCCCTGCGCCGACGGGCTGGTTTTACGGCTGTACATTCAGCCGAAAGCCAGCCGCGACAGCATTGTTGGGCTGCATGGCGACGAGCTAAAAGTCGCCATCACTGCCCCGCCCGTTGACGGCCAGGCGAATGCGCATCTGACCAAATATCTGGCAAAACAGTTTCGCGTCGCTAAAAGCCAGGTCATCATTGAGAAAGGTGAACTTGGCCGGCATAAACAGGTAAAAATCCTTAACCCGCAATCTATCCCGACTGAAGTCGCGGCTCTGACAAAACAGGACTAAACCATGCAGAAAGTTGTTCTCGCCACCGGTAACGCCGGTAAAGTGCGCGAGCTGGCCTCGCTATTACATGATTTTGGGCTGGACGTGGTGGCTCAGACCGAGCTGGGCGTGGACTCCGCCGAAGAAACCGGCCTGACGTTTATCGAAAACGCCATTCTGAAAGCGCGCCATGCGGCGCAGATCACCGGGCTGCCCGCGATTGCCGATGACTCCGGTCTGGCCGTGGATTTTCTGGGCGGTGCGCCGGGGATTTACTCCGCCCGCTATTCCGGGGTGGACGCCACCGACCAGCAGAACCTGGAAAAGCTGCTTGTGGCCCTGAACGACGTCCCTGACGAACAGCGTACCGCACAGTTCCACTGCGTGCTGGTCTACATGCGTCACGCGGAAGATCCCACGCCGATTGTCTGTCACGGCAGCTGGCCGGGCGTGATCACCCGTGAAGCGGCGGGCAACGGCGGCTTTGGTTACGACCCGATTTTCTTTGTCCCGACCGAGGGCAAAACCGCTGCGGAACTCACCCGCGAAGAGAAAAGCGCGATCTCCCACCGTGGACGCGCCCTGAAACTGTTACTGGAAGCACTGCGTAATGGCTAATTTGCCGCCTCTGAGTCTTTATATTCACATCCCATGGTGCGTGCAGAAATGCCCGTACTGCGATTTCAACTCGCACGCGCTGAAGGGCGAAGTGCCGCACGATGATTACGTCGCGCATCTGCTGACCGATCTGGATGCCGATGTACCGTACGCACAGGGACGTGAAGTGAAGACCATTTTTATTGGTGGCGGTACGCCGAGCCTGCTTTCAGGCCCGGCGATGCAGACGCTGCTGGACGGTGTGCGCGCACGCCTGAACCTGGCAGCGGATGCTGAAATTACGATGGAAGCCAACCCGGGCACCGTTGAGGCCGACCGTTTTGTCGAGTATCAGCGCGCGGGCGTGAACCGTATCTCCATCGGCGTGCAGAGCTTTAGCGAGCCAAAGCTGAAGCGCCTGGGGCGCATTCATGGCCCGGAAGAGGCAAAGCGCGCGGCGAACCTGGCAACGGGGCTTGGGCTGCGCAGTTTTAACCTCGATTTGATGCACGGCCTGCCGGATCAGTCGCTGGAAGAAGCGCTGGACGATTTGCGTCAGGCAATTGAACTGAACCCGCCGCATCTGTCGTGGTATCAGTTGACCATTGAACCGAACACCCTGTTTGGTTCCCGTCCTCCGGTGCTGCCGGACGATGACGCGCTGTGGGATATCTTCGAGCAGGGCCACCAGCTTTTGACCGCGGCGGGGTATCAGCAATACGAAACCTCGGCGTATGCGAAGCCGGGCTATCAGTGTCAGCACAACCTGAACTACTGGCGCTTTGGTGATTATCTGGGGATTGGCTGCGGGGCACACGGCAAAGTGACCTTCCCGGACGGGCGCATTCTGCGCACTGCAAAAACGCGTCATCCGCGCGGGTTTATGGAAGGCCGCTACCTGGAGCGTCAGCATGACGTCGAGGCGGTGGATAAGCCGTTTGAGTTCTTTATGAACCGCTTCCGTCTGCTGGAAGCCGCACCGCGCGCGGAGTTTGCGCTCTACACCGGGTTGTCAGAGTCGGTGATTCGTCCGCAGATTGACGAGGCGCTGGCGCAGGGGTATCTGACCGAGTGTGATGAGTACTGGCAGATCACCGAGCACGGTAAGCTGTTCCTAAACTCCCTTCTTGAGCTGTTCCTCGCTGAAAATCCTGAAGGCTGATTCAGGATTTTACATCCCGTTCTGCTGGTTGAGGGAAAGGCTGGCAGAGTGTGGGGATGGAAAAATCAAAACAACTCCGCAAACAAATGACACCCGAAGAATTACGCCTCTGGTATCTGCTCAGAGGTCGCCGCTTCTTTGGGTATAAGTTTCGCCGACAGATGCCGGTTGGGCCGTACATCGTGGATTTTGCCTGCTTTAAGGCGAAACTGATTGTTGAGCTGGACGGGGGGCAACATCAGGATAAAGAGGCCTATGACTCTCGTCGCACCGAGTTTTTGAATGCGAACGGCTGGGAAGTCGTACGGTTCTGGAATCATGAATTCAGGGCTAATGAGGAGGAAATGCTGATGGCTATTCTGCAACGATTGCAATGCCTGATGCCCTCACCCTAACCCTCTCCCACAGGGAGAGGGAACTGGTTACCCCCTCTCCCCTGGGGAGAGGGCCGGGGTGAGGGGCCCTACGCGCAGAGGCGTTACTTCAGCGTCCCCACCAGCGCCTTCCGGCTGTCTTCCAGGGACACCACGCGTTTACACACGTCTTTGCCGAACTGCTGGAAATCGGCTTCCTGATTCTTCCACTCGTTCTGAATCGAGGTTTGCAGTCCGCCCAGGCTACCCAGTACACCCTGCAACGGATTACCGCCGCCTTTCAGCACCGCTTTGGCGCCCATCTCGTTGATGCTGTCCTGGAGAATGCCGCCCATCGCCTGGTTCACCAGCTGCTGACCGTCGGCTCGCACCTGATCGATCGCCTTATAGTGGAACGTCAGGCCATCAGAGCGCGTCTCAATAATGCGGTTCATCTGTTCTTTCAGCTGTTTATCCAGCTTCGTCAGGCGGGTGCGCATATTGCTGCTCTCCCCCACCTCTTTGGTGATGATTTTATCCAGCGCCACGCGGCCCTTCTCAACGCGGGTCAGCGCGCCATCGTTTATCCATGGCAGCGCGGTACGCAACTCGGCCTGGTAGTCCATCGCCTGCTCGCGCTGGGCGGCCGTCAGGTTTTGCTGTTTGCCGTTAAACGTCACGTTGCCATCCGGCGTGATCACCAGATTGCCATTCTCGCCCTTAACCTGCACGGTTTGCGGGCTTAATACCACGTCGTCACGCGGGGTGACGCTACATTTATACTCCGCATGGGCGGTGGTTCCGATTGCCAGTAAAGCAACCGCCAGCAACGTTTTACGCATCTTCAACACTCCCTCAGACAAAATGGGCCAGCTAATGCTGGCCCCGTTCTTGCTTTATTAGTCCCACCAAACGTCGAAAAGTTCGCTGACGCGGACATCTTCCAGTTTGTGGTCTTCAAGCCATTTGCGTACCAGCGCCTGATGTTCTTCGGTGCATTTCCCCACTTCCTGGGTGCAAATCAGACCTTCCCACGCCAGATAGCCGCTACCGTCGAAGGCCAGCTTGTTGGGTTCGATCACCTCGTTGATGAACGCATCAACGTCCTGATCGATCTGCTCAACGCTGGTGCCTTCCGGGAAACGCCAGGCAACGGAGAAACCCACTTCCTGGAATTCTTCGATGTGCATCTTTTTACGCAGACGACGGCTACGATTCTTTGCCATTATTTCACCCTCTCGAACATTAAGTCCCATACGCCGTGACCAAGACGATGGCCACGCTGTTCAAATTTTGTCACCGGACGTGAATCCGGACGCGGTACGTAGTCGTTGCTTTCAGACTGGTTTTTATACCCGTCCAGCGACGACATCACTTCCAGCATGTGTTCCGCATAAGGTTCCCAGTCGGTCGCCATGTGGAAGACGCCGCCCAGCTTAAGCTTACTTTTCACCAGCTCGGCAAACGGCGCCTGAACGATACGGCGTTTATTATGACGCGCTTTGTGCCACGGGTCAGGGAAAAAGAGCTGAACCATGTTCAAAGAATTGTCAGGAATCATTTTGTGCAGCACTTCCACCGCGTCGTGACACATAACGCGCAGGTTCTCAACGCCCTCTTCATGGGCCGTTGCCAGACACGCACCGACGCCTGGCGAGTGCACTTCAATACCGAGGAAGTTCTGCTCCGGTCGCGCTTTCGCCATAGTGACCAGCGAGGTGCCCATGCCAAAACCGATCTCCAGCGTCACTGGCGCATCGCGACCAAACAGCTCGGTAAAGTCGAGCGGCTGCTCGCTGAACTCAACGCCCATCACCGGCCAGTAGTTGTCCAGCGCGTGTTGCTGCCCTTTTGTCAGGCGGCCCTGACGGCGGACAAAGCTGCGAATACGGCGCAGCGGGCGACCGTTTTCATCAAATTCCGGTGAAATGACGTCGTTTTTCATAAAAGAGTTGTCTGCTTGTGAGAGTGTACGGGAAACGGGCATTATCCAAAGTTAAGGCTTCTATGCAAGCATGGGAAAGATCCGGTTTACAGCAGATTGACGCTGTGCTGCAATCTGCCTCCCTGATTAAGCGAATCGATGACCATGCAAGCCTCTCAATTTTCAGCCCAGGTGCTGGACTGGTACGACAAATACGGGCGTAAAACCCTGCCCTGGCAAATTGAAAAAACGCCTTACAAAGTATGGCTCTCCGAGGTGATGTTGCAACAAACGCAGGTCGCGACGGTCATTCCTTATTTCGAGCGTTTTATGGCGCGCTTCCCGACAATCACCGATCTGGCCAACGCGCCGTTAGACGAGGTACTGCACCTGTGGACAGGCCTCGGCTATTACGCCCGCGCGCGCAACCTGCACAAAGCCGCACAGCAGGTCGCCACCCGCCACAACGGTAAATTCCCGGAGACCTTTGACGAGGTTGCGGATTTGCCCGGCGTCGGGCGTTCAACCGCAGGCGCAATCCTTTCCCTGTCTTTAGGCAAGCATTTCCCTATTCTCGACGGCAACGTCAAGCGCGTGCTGGCACGCTGCTACGCCGTAGAAGGCTGGCCGGGCAAGAAAGAGGTTGAGAAGCGCCTGTGGGAGATCAGTGAAGCGGTCACTCCGGCGAAAGGGGTGGAGCGTTTTAACCAGGCGATGATGGATCTGGGCGCGATGGTCTGCACCCGTTCAAAACCGAAGTGCGAACTCTGCCCGGTAAATAACCTCTGCGTGGCCTATGCGAACCACTCCTGGGCGCAGTATCCGGGGAAAAAACCGAAGCAGACGCTGCCTGAACGCACCGGGTACATGCTGCTGATGCAGCATGGCGACGAGGTGTTTCTCGCCCAGCGCCCGCCGAGTGGCCTGTGGGGTGGTCTATACTGCTTCCCACAGTTTGAGGATGAAGCTTCGCTTCGGGCATGGCTTGAACAGCGCGGCATTGCGGCCGATACCCTGACGCAACTCAACGCGTTCCGTCATACCTTCAGCCATTTCCATCTGGATATTGTGCCTATGTGGCTTCCCGTGTCCTCATTCACCTCCTGCATGGATGAAGGCACCGCTCTCTGGTATAACTTAGCGCAACCGCCATCAGTCGGGCTGGCGGCTCCCGTGGAGCGCCTGTTACAGCAATTACGTGTCGGTGCAATGGTTTAGCATCGGCAAGACAAAGAGGAATGAGTATGGCCAGAACCATTTTTTGTACTTTCCTGCAGCGCGACGCTGAAGGCCAGGATTTCCAGCTCTACCCGGGCGACCTGGGTAAACGCATTTACAACGAGATCTCCAAAGAAGCCTGGGGACAGTGGCAGAAAAAACAGACCATGCTGATCAACGAGAAAAAGCTCAGCATGATGAACCCGGAACACCGCAAGCTGCTGGAGCAGGAGATGGTGAACTTCCTGTTCGAGGGTAAAGACGTCCACATCGAAGGCTATACGCCACCGGAAAAATAATACTCTGCGGCTGCTGCCCGGCGGCGCTGCGCTTGCACGGGCCTACGGTTATGTAGGCCGGGTAAGCGCAGCGCCACCCGGCAACAGCAACCTCAAAGCAAACACAACACGCACTCCCGGAATGATGAAAAAACTATTAGCGCTAGCACTTGTTGCGCCGTTGCTTGTGTCTTGTTCTTCCAAAAAGGGCGATAGCTATAACGAAGCCTGGGTTAAGGACACCAACGGTTTTGACATTTTGATGGGGCAGTTTGCCCATAACATCGAGAACATATGGGGATTTAACGAAGTTCTAATTGCCGGACCGAAGGACTACGTTAAGTATACCGACGCCTATCAGACCCGTAGCCACATCAACTTTGATGACGGTACGATTACGATTGAAACCATCGCGGGGACTGAACCTGCGGCGCATTTACGTCAGGCCATCATCAAAACCCTGCTGATGGGCGACGATCCGGGCTCTATCGATCTCTACTCTGATGCCGATGACATTACTATCTCCAAAGAGCCGTTCCTGTATGGGCAGGTCGTTGACCAGACCGGTCAGCCGATTCGCTGGGAAGGTCGCGCGACGAACTTCGCAGACTATTTGCTGCAAACGCGCCTGAAAAGCCGCACCAATGGCCTGAAGGTGATCTATAGCGTTACGATCAACCTGGTGCCGAACCACCTCGACAAGCGTGCGCATAAGTATCTGGGCATGGTGCGTCAGGCGTCGCGTAAGTATGGCGTGGATGAGTCGCTGATCCTGGCGATTATGCAGACCGAATCCTCGTTCAACCCGTATGCGGTGAGCCGTTCCGACGCGCTGGGGCTGATGCAGGTTGTGCAGCACAGCGCCGGTAAAGACGTGTTCCGCGCACAGGGGAAATCCGGCACGCCGAGCCGCAGCTACCTGTTTGACCCGCAAAGCAACATTGATACCGGCACGGCCTATCTGGCGATGCTGAACAATGTCTATCTCGGCGGGATCGATAACCCGACTTCACGTCGCTATGCGGTGATCACCGCCTACAACGGCGGTGCGGGCAGCGTCCTGCGCGTCTTCTCGAACGATAAAGTTCAGGCCGCGAACATCATCAACAGCATGGCGCCGGGGGACGTGTACTCCACGCTGACCACTCGCCACCCGTCTGCGGAATCCCGCCGCTATCTGTATAAGGTGAATACGGCGCAGAAGAACTACCGTCGCCGCTAGAAACCAACACCACCCCTCACCCTGCCCTCTCCCCAAAGGGGAGAGGGTGTTCAAGTTCCCTCTCCCCTTTGGGGAGAGGGTTAGGGTGAGGGGGCATCAGACCGCACCCATCTCATCCCACCCATACAAAAATGCTATTTGCATCACAATCCAAACTGCAAATTAATGTGGATTGCATTTTTTTGCGGGAGGTAACAAAACATATCGTTGCCAACTGATAGAATTGCATCAAATAACAACCCTGAATGTTCCCAAAACAACATATCTCCCGCTCACTTGTGAGGAAAGTAACATGAACCTTAAGCTGCAGCTTAAAATCTTGTCGTTTCTGCAGTTCTGCCTGTGGGGTAGCTGGCTGACTACACTCGGCTCCTATATGTTTGTGACGCTCAAGTTCGATGGTGCGTCGATCGGTGCCGTCTACAGCTCGCTGGGTATTGCGGCTGTCTTCATGCCAACGCTGCTCGGTATCGTGGCGGATAAATGGCTAAGCGCGAAATGGCTGTATATGCTTTGCCACCTGGTGGGTGCGGGGACGCTGTTTATGGCGGCCGAAGTGACCACGCCGGGGGCGATGTTTATGGTGATCCTGCTTAACTCGCTGGCGTATATGCCAACGCTTGGCCTGATCAACACCATCTCCTACTACCGCCTGAAATCTGCCGGTCTGGATATCGTCACCGACTTCCCGCCAATCCGTATCTGGGGCACCATCGGCTTTATCATGGCAATGTGGGGCGTGAGCTTCGCGGGCTTCGAGCTGAGCCACATGCAGCTGTATATTGGTGCCGCGCTCTCCGTGCTGCTGGCGCTGTTCACCCTGACGCTGCCCACCATTCCGGTTTCTAACCAGCAGAAAAACCAGAGCTGGAGCACCATGCTTGGCCTGGACGCCTTCGCCCTGTTCAAAAACAAGCGCATGGCGATCTTCTTTATTTTCTCCATGCTGCTGGGCGCGGAACTGCAAATCACCAACATGTTCGGTAATACCTTCCTGCACAGCTTCGATAACGATCCGCTGTTTGCCGGGAGCTTTATCGTTGAACACGCGTCGGTGATGATGTCCATCTCGCAGATCTCTGAGACGCTGTTCATCCTGACCATCCCGTTCTTCCTGAGCCGCTACGGCATCAAGAACGTCATGCTGATCAGTATCGCTGCCTGGATGTTGCGCTTCGGTCTGTTCGCCTACGGCGACCCAAGCGCGTTCGGCACCGTGCTGCTGGTTCTGTCGATGATTGTTTACGGCTGCGCCTTCGACTTCTTCAACATCTCCGGCTCGGTGTTTGTAGAAAAAGAGGTGAAACCTGAAATTCGCGCCAGCGCGCAGGGCATGTTCCTGATGATGACCAACGGCTTCGGCTGTATTCTGGGCGGCGTGGTGAGCGGTAAAGTGGTTGAGATGTATACCACCAACGGCATCACCAACTGGCAGCCAGTGTGGCTGATCTTCGCCGGGTACTCACTGGTGCTGTTCTTCGCGTTCATCGTGCTGTTCAAGTACAAGCACGTACGCGAACCACACGGTGCGCAGCCGATCGCGCATTGATTGTTGTGCCCGGTGGCGGCTTCGCCTTACCGGGCCTACAAACCGCAAACCGTAGGCCGGGTAAGCGTTAGCGCCACCCGGCTATTTTATTCCAGACAGCACCCACCCCACCGACAGCAAATCCGCGCTGCCGCCCGGACTCAGGTTTCGTTCAATCAACGCGTTATCCATCCTAAGCAACGCATCCTGATCCCAGCCGTTCGCCAGCAGCTCCTGCGCATAACCCTGGACGTAGCGCAGCCCTTCAATACCGCCGCGCGAAACGAGATTACTGTCCTGGTTGATGGCCATCAGGCGCAATAACAGGTCATGAAGGGTGTTTCCCTTCCACTGAGCCAGCGCCTTACGCACCGTGCTGAAGCCGCTTTCTGCCTCACCGCGCGCGCCGGTTAAACCGTACTGTTGAAACTGTCGCTCTCCCGCCGTTGCCTGCCCGCAGCGCCCGCCCAGTTCCCGCGCCACCAGCCCACGACAGATGTTACTTACCTCACAACAGAGGCTATCCGCAGAGATATTTTTCACACGTCCGGCGGCGAAGCAGAGCAAACCAAGGGCAAAAATCCCGCCCTTGTGCGTGTTCACCCCGCCCGTGGCGGCGTACATTGCCTGCTCACAGGCCATTCCCATCGGGCGGATAATCCGCAACTGCTGATCGGCAGGTTTGGCCGCATGTGCTTTACCCAGTTCCGCAAAACGGGCAAACCACGGCGTAATCGCCGCAATGCTGTGGAGGAATAAGGTATGGTCCATATCGCGATGGGAGCCGTTATTGAGCCTGTCCACCAGCCCCGGTTTGGGCGTCAGCTCCAGCTCCTTCCACAGCGCCTCTGCGGCAAGCGCAGGGAGATCAACCGGGCGCGATTCAGTCGCGAGCAAACCAGTCATCGATCATCTTCTCCACGCGGGAAACCACCTGCTCAGCGGGGTGATTGCGCGAACGGGAACAGGCGTGGGCGGGCTCGTCACAGATCAGGCAGCGTCTGAGATTCGCCCCCAGCGACTGACGCCCGACGTGGCCGTTTTCAGGGCAGATCACATCCAGATCCCACAGCCTGCCGAGTGGGTGCGTCTGCTCCAGTTCTGCACAGTGCGCCTTAATTTCCGCCGCCGGATGCGCGATGCACCACAAGGCTTCAGGTCCGGTGGGTAGCCACAGCACCTTACGGTCCAGCACCTGCCAGCGGTTTTCCCACAGCAGCTGGTCGCACATTTGCAGCGCCACGCCCATGGTGTTGCGATAGCGAAGGCTGTCTTTGATTTGCCCGGGCGTGACCAGCGTTAGGGAGATCACCGGTTGTTGATGGTGCGTAAGCCAGTCAGCCTGACGGGCTGCGCGGCGCTCTTTCGCCGCCAGCAGCGCGTCCAGGCTGACACCCGTCCGCACGGGTGTCGCAATAGTCATATTCACTCCTTTACCTGTCGAACGGTGTCGATCACGCTGCCGTCGCGGTAGCGGATCACCCCGACAATTTTGTCGGTGAACTCAATCGGTTTCGGTACGCCGGTCAGGGAAATCGCCCGCTCATAGAGCGCGTTGATATCTACAACCTTCAGGCCTGCTTCCATGAGTCGTTCGCGGATCTCCGGGCGCGCCGGGTTGACCGCAATACCGTGGTCGGTGACCAGCACGTCAATGCTCTCCCCCGGCGTGAGGCGCGTGGTAACGCGCTTCACGACGGTCGGGATGCGGCTTCGCAGCAGCGGCGCGACCACAATGGTCAGGTTGGCTGCCGACGCCACGTCGCAGTGCCCGCCGGATGCGCCGCGCATCACGCCGTCGGATCCGGTGATGACGTTGACGTTAAAATCGACGTCGATTTCCAGCGCGCTGAGGATCACCACGTCGAGCTGGTCGCAGCTTGCCGCCTTGCTGCCGGGGTTGGCGTAGACGTTGGTGGAGATCTCCACGTGGTTCGGGTTGCGCGCCAGCGAGGCCGCTGCCTGGCCGTCAAAGCACTGGGTGTCGAGCAGCTTTTCGATGAGCCCCTTCTCGTGCAAATCCACCAGGCTGCCGGTGATACCGCCAAGGGCGAAGCGCGCCTTCACGCCGCTGCGCTCCATCTTCTCTTCCATAAAGCGGGTGCAGGCGGTCGCCGCCGCGCCGGAGCCGGTCTGCATCGAGAAGCCCGGTTTAAAGTAACCAGAGTGTTCAATCACGTCCGCCGCATAGCGGGCAATCATCAGCTCGCGCGGGTTGCTGGTGACGCGCGCCGCACCGACGCTGATTTTCGCCGGGTCGCCCACGCTCTCCACCTGCACGATGTAGTCCACCTGATCCTGCACCAGGCTGGCGGGCATATTCGGGAACGGCACCAGTTCTTCGGTCAGCAGCACCACCTTACGGGCAAAGTGTGCGTCCACCATGGCGTAGCCCAGCGAACCGCAGCACGATTTGCCCTGCGTGCCGTTGGCGTTGCCAAACTCATCGCTGCACGGCACGCCGAGAAATGCCACGTCGATATTCAGCTCGCCATCCTGGAGCAGCTTCACGCGCCCCCCGTGGGAGTGAATTTGTACCGGCTCGTCCATCAGCCCGTGGGAGATGGCCTCCGCCAGCCTGCCGCGCATACCGGAGGTGTAAATTCGGGCGATCACGCCGTTTTGAATATGCTCGATCAGCGCGTCGTTGCAGGTCATCAGTGAGCTGGAGGCCAGGGTCAAATTTTTAAAACCCATCCGCGCCAGCAGCGCCACAACGGTGTTGATCACCCGGTCGCCTTCGCGAAAGGCATGGTGGAAAGAGATGGTCATCCCGTCCTGCAAGCCGCTGCGCATGACGGCTTCTTCGAGGGAGGCGCAAAGCTTACGGTTGTGTTTCGCCTCGCTGTCCGCCAGCCACGGCGTCACGCTATGGGCGGTATCAAAGGGCTTCAGATCCCGCAGATGGGGGAAATTCACATGGAGAAGTTCTGTCTGATTCATTATGTCATCCTTACCGACGCACGCCGGAGGCCGCCGCGCGCTCCAGCACCACCTGCGCGTGGTTAATAATCGGTGCATCCACCATTTTGCCGTTGAGCGAGACCACGCCCAGGCCGTTACGCTCGCCCTCTTCTGCCGCCTCAATCACCCGTTTGGCGTGCTCCACCTCTTCCCGTGTCGGGGCGTAGGCGTTGTGCAGCAGGTCAATCTGGCGCGGGTTAATCAGCGATTTGCCGTTAAAGCCCATCTTGCGGATCAGATCGACCTCGCGCAGGAACCCGGCTTCGTCATTAACGTCTGACCACACCACGTCGAAAGCGTCGATGCCCGCAGCGCGGGCGGCGTGCAGCACGGCGCAGCGGGCGTAGAACAGCTCGGTGCCGTCGCCGCGCTCGGTCTGCATGTCCATTACGTAGTCAAAGGCGGCCAGCGCGATGCCGATCAGGCGCGGGGAGCTGCGGGCAATCGCCACGGCGTTGATGACGCCAATGGCCGATTCAATCGCCGCCATCACGCGGGTGGAACCCACTTCGCGCCCGCACTCCTGCTCAATGCGCTCGAGGTGGCCTTCAAGCTCGTAGATATCGTCCGGGGTGTCGGTTTTCGGCAGGCGAATCACGTCTACGCCCGCGCGCACGGCGGCCTCCAGATCCAGCAGGCCAAACGGCGTGCTCAGCGGGTTAATACGCACCACGGTTTCGATATCCTGATACATCGGGTGCTGCAACGCGTGGAACACCAGCATGCGTGCGGTGTCTTTCTCGCGCAGGGCCACGGCGTCCTCAAGGTCAAACATGATGGAGTCGGGGCGGTAGATAAAGGCGGTGGAGAGCATGGCGGCATTGGCGCCCGGCAGGAACAGCATACTGCGGCGGAGTTTGCTCATTTCAGCGCCCCCCAGTTGATGGCCTGTTCATCGGCTGCACGCAGAAGCGCGCTTTGCAGGCGGGCGCGGATCACACAGTCCAGCGCCCCTTTGTCTTCAATAATGATTAATCCCTGGTGCACGTTCATGGCGCGCAATGTGTCGTTGACCACCTGGCGTATTTGCTCGCCAAACTGCTTAATCACTTCACTGTGGATGACAATCTCCAGCTCACCGTGAGCGGGGGCGATTTTCACCATCAGGTCGCTGGACTCCTGCGTTCCGGCCAGCGCCTCCCTTACAATATTCATGATAAATTCCTGATAGTTATGCGACTTCCGCACTCGCACGATAATGTGCTTCGAGGTGCGCGAAGGTGGAGTCCGGGACAATCTCCCGGATCCGGGAAAACTGCTGTGTCTTGAGTAAACGGCGTACTTCCGAGGCCGAAATGGCGTTGCCGGTGGCTTTGATGCGCGGCATTTCCACCACGTCGATGTGCGAGGCCAGCAGATCGTGCAGCGTCTGGTTGTACTGGCGGGTGATATCGCAGAACGGTTCCGAACCAATAAAACGGTGCGTGATGCCCAGCGCCGGGGCGATAAAGTCCCGGAAGATCAGCACGTCGATCTCGCTCCACGCCTGCTGCACTTTGCCGGTCTCCTTCAGGAAGTAGGCCGGAAACGTGGCGCGGGAGATGATGTACTGCGAGCCTTCATGCACCACCACGTTCGGCAGATGCGCCACGCCCGCGCGCACCATCTCAAAGCGCGCGCTGAACGGGAAGAACGAGGCGTCTTCACGCACCACGAACAGATGCAGAGCATCGCACTGCGCCGCCGCCTGCTCCACCAGATGACGGTGACCGAGGGTGAACGGGTTGGCGTTCATCACGATGGCACCAATCTTCTCCCCACACTTGCGGCTAGCGCGCAGGGATCGGCAGTAGCGCACGATCCCTTGCGGAGTGTTCTCCATTAGCACCGCGTTGTTCCCGCTCTGGGCAACCGGCCAGAAACCGCTGCGGCCAAAGCGCTCCTTATTGCACGGACGGGTGCAGAGGAAGAGGTGAAAATGGCCGCGCTCCAGCGCCGCATTTTCCACCTCTGCCAGCAGACGCGCGCTGAGGTTTTCCCCACGAAGCTGCTCGTTGACCGCCACGCACTTGATGACGTTGGCAGCAAGTCCGGCGCAACCCACCAGCTGCGCGCCGGACCAGGCTTCAACAAACAGCGTGATGTCGTTGTCCAGGCCAAGGCCGCTGTCTGCCAGCAGGTAGCGGATCTGGCTTAAGCGTTCCGGGTGTTTCGCCACAACGGTGTGGCGAAAATCAATGGGTTGCGAATGCATGCTGCCGCCTTACTCAGTGTGCTGCCGCGAGCCCGACGGCTGGCGCTTCCACGATCACGTTGCTCAGATGACCGATATGCTCGATCTCTACCTCAATGCGATCCCCCTCCTTCATAAACAGTGGCGGGTTGCGCTTTTTACCCACCCCGCCAGGCGAGCCGGTGATGATCACGTCGCCCGGGCTGAGACGGGTGAAGGTGCTGATGTACTCGATCAGCTCCGCCACCTTGTGGATCATGCTGCTGGTGTTGTCCTCCTGCACCATGCGGCCGTTCAGCCAGGTGCGGATCGCCAGGCTGTGCGGGTCCGGGATCTCATCCGCCGTCGCCATCCACGGGCCGAACGCCCCGGTCTGCCGCCAGTTTTTCCCGGCGGTGAACCAGGTGTGCTGCCAGTCGCGGGCGGAGCCGTCCATGTAGCAGCTGTAGCCCGCCACGTGGCGCAGGGCGTCGTCGCTGCTGATGTTCTCCCCGCCTTTGCCGATGATCACCGCCAGCTCGCCTTCGTAGTCGAACTCGCTGGAGTGGCGCGGCTTCAGCACCGGCTCGTTGTGGCCGGTCTGTGAATCCGGGAAGCGGACAAACAGGGTCGGGGCCGGGTTATGCTGATCAAACTCCTTGCGCTTGTCGGCATAGTTCATGCCCACGCAGAGAATTTTTTCCGGCTGGACAATCACCGGTAAGAAGGTGATGGCGTTCAGCGGTACATCCACCGCGTCGTTCAGAAAACGGGTGGCCTGCGCCAGCCCGTTCCCCTGCAACAGCGCTTTAAGGTCGCCATAGCGGTCGCCCAGGCGGCGGCCTAAATCAATCACGCCCTCGGCCTGAACGATGCCGTAGCTGCGTTTACCCTGGTATAAAAAGCTTGCGAGTTTCATTGTTCTTTCCTGAAAACTTAAACGAGGAAGTTGCCCAGAATCAGCAGTGAGACAGAGACGTTAATCGCCCCGCCGATACGGGTAGCAATCTGGGCGAATGGCATCAGGCTCATGCGGTTGCCTGCGGTCAGGATCGCCACGTCACCGGTACCGCCCTGCCCGCTCTGACAACAGGAGACGATGGCGACATCAATCGGGTGCATACCAATCTTTTTGCCAACGAAGAATCCGGTTGCCACCAGCGCGGAAACGGTGCTGATAATCACCAGCAGGTTGCTGACGGTGAACGCCGCCACCAGTTCATGCCATGGGGTAATCGCCACGCCAACGGCGAAGAGAATCGGGTAGGTCACGGAGGTCTGGAAGAATTTGTACACCACCTGAGAACCCTCCAGCAGACGCGGAGAGGCGCCATTGCAGAGCTTCACCAGCACCGCCATAAACAGCATACCGACCGGCGCTGGCAGACCAATCAGCTTGTGACCGAGCATGCCCAGCATGTACAGCAGCACCGCCAGCAGCGCGCCGGAGGCGATGGTGGTCACATCCGCTTTGCCGGAGAACGCGGGTTGAGAGACGGTGGCATCGGCGTTGGCGCGGTTAGGCATCAGCTGGCCTTCACCGGTCAGGTGCGGGTAGCGTTTACCGAGCTGGTTGAGGCAACCGGAGATGATGATCGCCGTCAGGCCGCCGAGCATTACCATCGGCAGCACGCGGCCGAGCGCCACGCCCTGATCCATGTGCAGCAGCGTGGCATAGCCGATAGAGAGCGGGATCGCCCCTTCCCCAACGCCGCCCGCCATGATCGGCAGAATGATAAAGAAGAAGATCTGGAACGGCTCAAGGCCCAGCGCCAGTCCAACGCCCATGCCGACAATCATGCCGACGATTTCACCGCACAGCATCGGGAAGAAGATGCGCAGGAAGCCCTGGATCAGCACGGTGCGGTTCATGCTCATGATGCTGCCGACGATAATGCAGCAGATATAGAGGTAGAGAATATTGGTGGATTTATAGAATTTGGTCGTGGACTCGACCACCACGTCCGGCAGCAGGCCGTAATAGACCAACGCGGAAGGGATAAAGGTGGCGCAAATTGCCGCCGCGCCGAGCTTGCCGACAATCGGCAGGCGTTTGCCGAACTCACCGCAGGCAAAGCCGAAGAAGGCCAGCGTGGCCACCATGACCACGATGTCGCTCGGCAGTTTTCCGCCCAGGCAATCTATCGCAATCAGCGCGCCCGCCAGAACGAACAGTGGCAGAGGAATAATGCCGATTTTCCAGGTATCCATAATATGCCACCAGCGCTCTTTGAGCGATGGCCGCTGAATATCAATCGGGTCGTGGGTAACAGAGAATGAATCGTCAGTTGTGCTCATAATAAGCCCCTTAGTTATTTTGTGCGTCCAGCTTAGAGTCACAAAGGCTTACTTTATGTGAGGGATGGCATATTAAAAGCGAAGTTTTAATGGCCGCTATGGTTTTAATGGTTTCTTTTATTTAATGTGATTTATGCCTTATTTATTGCCGTGGTTTTTATGGTTTCTTTTCTTAACTGAACAAAGAAATAACATTTATTCATTTAAACTTAAGAGGATGAGACTTTCGGAAAAATCTTTTACAGGCTGCGCTGTGCAAGGGATCACAAGTTTTCGGCAAAGCGGGCATCCAGGCCTTAAAAGATGATATATTCAGCCGACCTGTTGATATCTCGCGTGATAGTTATGAAAGTATCGTTTCAGATCAAGCTGTTTATTTCGCTGGTCGCCTTTTTCTCAGTACTGTTCGCATTACTGGGCGGATATTATTATGTCGATGTCGGCAGGCAGCTTTATCAGGAAATGAGCGCGCGCGCAAAAATACAGGCCGAAGAAATTGCGCTTATTCCTTCTTTGCGAAAAGAAGTCGAACAAAAGGATATCCTGGGCATCCATGACTTTATGCAAAAAATAGCCGCCCGCAGCGACGCCAGTTTTATTGTGATTGGTGACAATAAAGGGCTGCATCTTTTCCATTCCGTGTTTGCCGACCGGGTAGGCAAAACGCTGGTTGGCGGAGACAACGACGAGGTATTACACGGCAAAAGCACCATCACCATCCGCAAGGGCGGGTTAGGCATTTCGCTGCGCAGCAAAGCGCCCATTTTTAATGATGCCGGGCAGGTGGTAGGGATTGTTTCGGTAGGCTATCTCACAAGCTATCTGGACACCATCACCGTCAGCAAGGTGGTTAATATCCTGATTGCCGCCGTGCTGCTGCTTATCGCCCTGTTTATTTTCTCCTGGTTCTTCACCCGCAGCATCAAGAAGCAGATATTCTCTCTGGAGCCGCGCGAAATCGGCCTGCTGGTGCGTCAGCAAAAGGCGATGATGGAATCCATTTATGAAGGGGTGATTGCCATCGATGACGATCTCCGCATTGAGGTGATCAACCAGGCGGCGCGTAAATTATTAGGCTTACGCCAGCCCGCCCGCGAACTGCGGGGTCAACTCATCAGCCAGGTGATCGCGCCCGTCCCGTTCTTTAACGCGCAAACCATGCTTGCGAAAGACACCCACGATGAGATCTGTCGCTTTAACGATCTCACGGTCATTGCCAGCCGGGTGCGGATCATGCTGGAAGATGCGTTGCAGGGCTGGGTGATCACCTTTCGCGATCGCAACGAGATCGACTCGCTCAGCGCCCAGCTCAGCCAGGTGAAGCGCTATGTTGATAACCTGCGCATCATGCGCCATGAACAGCTGAACCGCATGACCACGCTGTCCGGCCTGCTGCATATGGGCCGTTATGACGAGGCAATTCGCTATATACAGGCGCAGTCGGAACACGCTCAGGAGCTGCTGGACTTTATCTCGTCCCGCTTTAGCTCCCCGACGCTGTGCGGTTTGCTGCTTGGAAAGGCCGCCCGCGCGCGTGAAAAAGGCGTTGAGCTGAGCTTCGATCCGGCCTGCCGGGTGGACAAACCCTTCCTGCCGCTGCTCGAATCGGAACTAGTCTCGATCATCGGGAACTTGCTGGATAACGCCATCGAAGCGACCCAGCGCGCCCCGCTCCCGCATGCCCCGGTAGACGTGCTAATAAAGTTGAACGAGCAGGAACTGATTATTGAAGTCGCCGACCAGGGCGTCGGCATCACACCGGAGATCCGCGACCGGATCTTTGAGCGCGGCATCACTACCAAAACGCGCGGCGATCACGGTATTGGCCTGTATCTGATTGAAAGCTACGTCACGCAGGCTGGCGGTGCAATTGAAGTTGCCGATAACACCCCACGCGGTGCCATTTTCTCACTGTTTATTCCCGCCACGGGAACGGTCCGGCACCCCGTACAGGAACTGGAAGATACCGACTATGCAACATGAACTTATCGACGTACTGATTGTTGAAGACGAGAACGAACTGGCGCAACTGCACGCGGAGCTTATCGGTAAACATCCGCGCCTGAGGCTGGTGGGGATTGCCGCGTCACTGGCCGACGCGCAGGTACAACTGGAGAGCAAACAGCCGAAGCTGATGCTGCTGGATAACTATCTGCCGGACGGCAAAGGCATCACCCTTATCAGCAACCCGATGCTCACCCGCGCCAACTGCTCGGTGATTTTCATCACCGCCGCCAGCGATATGGACACCTGTAGCCAGGCGATTCGTAACGGCGCGTTCGACTACATCCTCAAGCCAGTTTCCTGGAAACGCCTGAGCCAGTCGCTGGAACGTTTTGTGCAGTTTGCCGAACAGCAGCGCGTCTGGAAGATTGTCGACCAGCAGAACGTGGATTCACTCTATCAGCTACAGGCGAAAAATTATCGACTGGACAACGGCAGCAAAGGGATAGAGGAGAACACGCTGGCGCGGGTGCAAACGCTGTTTAACAACAAGGCGGCGCACTGCTTTACGGTGGATGAGGTGGTGAGCGAGACGGGACTGAGTAAAACCACCACCCGGCGCTATCTGGAACACTGCGTGGAGGTGGGTTTTCTGACGGTGGAGATGCTGTACGGGAAGATTGGGCATCCGAGAAGGATGTACAGGCGTAGTGCGACTTAACTCCCCTCACCCCGGCCCTCTCCCCAAAGGGGCGAGGGTGAAAAGACGGCTCCGTGCAATCCCCTCTCCCCTTTGGGGAGAGGGTTAGGGTGAGGGGCCCTACTTTAACACGTACCCATACAGTCGCTTGATCCCGTCGGCATCCTTCTCGCTGTAAACGCCCTGCAACTCTGGCGAGAAACCCGGCAGCATATTAATGCCCTCTTCCAGCGCCAGGAAGTAGCGCTGTACTGCTCCACCCCAGACTTCCCCCGGTACCACGCACAGCACGCCCGGCGGGTATGGCAGCGCACCTTCGGCGGCAATGCGTCCTTCGGCGTCACGAATACGCACCAGTTCGACATTCCCGCGAATGTACTCCTGGTTGGCATCCTGCGGGTTCATCACCACGGCAGGCAGGCTCTCCTGGCGGAACATCGCCTTCTGTAAATCCTTCACGTTAAAGCTGACGTAGAGATCGTGCATCTCCTGGCACAGCTGACGGATCGTATAGTCGCGGTAACGCACCGGGTATTTCTGATAGATGGTCGGCAGCACATCCACGAGCGGCGTATCGTCTTCAATATGCTGTTCAAACTGCCCCAGCATCGCCACCAGCTGCATTAGCTTCTCCGCGCTCTCGGCTGGCGTCAGCAGGAACAGGATGGAGTTGAGATCGCACTTCTCCGGCACAATGCCGTTTTCGCGCAGGTAGTGGGCGAGAATGGTCGCCGGAATGCCGAAATCGGTATAGTGCCCTGTTTCAGCATCAATGCCCGGCGTGGTCAGCAGCAGCTTGCACGGATCGACGAAATACTGCTCGCGGGCATAGCCTTCAAAACCGTGCCATTTTGCACCCGGTTCAAAACTAAAGAAGCGACGCTCGCTGGCGATAGCCTGCGTGGGGTGATCCTGCCATGGCCGCCCCGCCACCACCGATGGGATAAAGGGTTTGATCATATTGCAGTTGGCGATGATGGCCTTGCGCGCTTCAATGCCCAGCTCGACGCATTCAGCCCACAACCTGCGTCCGCTCTCACCCTCGTGGATCTTGGCGTTCACGTCCAGCGCCGCAAACAGCGGGTAAAACGGGCTGGTGGAGGCATGCAGCATGAACGCATTGTTCAGCCGCTTGTGCGGGCAGAAGCGCGACTGACCGCGAATATGGTTATCCTTTTTATGGATCTGTGAGGTTTGCGAGAACCCGGCCTGCTGTTTGTGGACCGACTGGGTCACGAAAATTCCCGGATCGTTCTCGTTCAGTTCCAGCAGAAGCGGAGACGTTTCCGCCATCATCGGGATAAATTGCTCGTAGCCGACCCAGGCGGAGTCAAAGAGGATGTAGTCGCAAAGGTGACCGATCTTGTCGATCACCTGACGGGCATTGTAGATCGTGCCGTCGTAGGTGCCGAGCTGAATGATCGCCAGACGGAACGGGCGCGCCTCGGCGGCTTTCTGCGGCGCGACGTCACGGATCAGTTCCCGCAGCCAGGCCTCATCAAAGCAGTGTTCATCGATCCCGCCGATAAAACCAAACGGATTACGGGCTGCCTCAAGATAGACAGGCGTTGCCCCGGCCTGGATCAGCGCCCCATGATGGTTGGACTTATGGTTGTTACGATCGAACAGCACCAGATCGCCACGGGTCAGCAGCGCATTGGTCACCACTTTATTGGCCGCCGACGTGCCGTTCAGCACGAAGTAGGTTTTATCCGCGTTGAACACTTTCGCCGCGAACTTTTGCGCGTGCTTGGCAGAACCTTCGTGGATCAGCAAATCACCGAGCTTCACGTCGGCATTGCACATATCGGCACGAAACACGTTTTCACCGAAGAAGTCGTAAAACTGCCGCCCGGCGGGATGTTTTTTAAAAAAGGCGCCGTGCTGGTGACCCGGACAGGCAAAGGTGCTGTTTCCCATCGCCACATACTGGCTCAGGGTGTCAAAAAAGGGTGGCAGCAGGTTCTCTTCATACCGGCAGGCGGCAGATTCCAGTTCCAGCAATTCCTGTGCTTTACCCGAGATGATCGCCGTGACACCCTCTGGCACCTCTCCTGGCTCTGTTGAGAACATAAATACCGGTAGCTGAAAGCCCGTACGCTTCAGCAACGCAAGAATGCCGCTGTAGCTTTCAACAACCGTAATGACGACTGCCGCCACATCGGTGAAATCGGTGTTATCCAGCATAACCTTTTCGCGATGCGTAGAAACTTTGGATACCAGCTCACGGCTGACGGCAATTTTCATGGTTTTCATAAGCGCAAATACCCTCACCGAACGGTGAGACAGGAAGGAGAAAATTCGCGCAATCATGTCACCTTTTATTTTCAGGTGCAAGAAGGAATCAGTATGCGTTACGCCTCCCAAAGCTAAGCATAATCAGGGACGGACGTGCCATAATCATGCAATGCCAATGCTTAAACAACAGGAGTTAGACGTGGTGATTGGACCCTTTATCAATGCGGGAGCCGTATTGCTGGGCGGTGTACTTGGGGCAGTATTAAGCCAGCGGTTGCCGGAGCGTATTCGCGTCTCCATGCCCTCCATTTTTGGCCTGGCGTCGTTAGGGATTGGTATCCTTTTAGTGGTGAAATGCGCCAACCTGCCGGTGATGGTACTGGCGACACTGCTCGGCGCGCTGATCGGCGAGTTTTGCTATCTGGAAAAAGGCATTAATCACGCGGTAGGCAAAGCCAAAAATCTGATTGCCCGACCGGGCAAGGCAAAGCACGGCACGCACGAGTCGTTTATTCAGAACTACGTTGCGATCATTATTCTGTTCTGCGCCAGCGGCACGGGGATATTCGGTTCGATGCAGGAAGGGATGACCGGCGATCCCAGCATACTGATTGCGAAAGCGTTTCTGGATTTCTTTACTGCCACCATCTTTGCCACCACCCTCGGCATCGCCGTGGCGGCGATTTGTGTACCGATGCTGCTTATACAGCTGGCGCTGGCCACCTGCGCCACGCTGATCCTGCCGCTGACGACGCCTGCGATGATGGCGGACTTTACCGCCGTCGGCGGCCTGCTGCTGCTGGCGACAGGGCTGCGCATCTGTGGCATTAAGATGTTTGCAGTGGTGAACATGCTCCCTGCCCTGCTGCTCGCGATGCCGCTTTCCGCGCTCTGGACGCACTTTTTCGCTTAAGTTTGCGACGAAATGGTGAGAGAGTGTGCAGTCTGCACCGAAAACAACAAATTTCGTTGACGTCGGAGGGAGGATCGGGTTTAATGCGCCCCGTTGCCCGGATAGCTCAGTCGGTAGAGCAGGGGATTGAAAATCCCCGTGTCCTTGGTTCGATTCCGAGTCCGGGCACCACTATTTAAAGAACCCGCCCAAAAGGCGGGTTTTTGCTTTTGGGCTAGTCTAACAGCTCAATGCTTCCTTCTTTTGTTCTTAGCCAACGCGGCGCTTTTAACGTTTCGGCGTAATATCCCACCAGTTCATACAGTAAATCACTGATGACTCTTTCGGCTTCCACCGTCAGAGACCCACTCACTATCAATTGTGTCAGTACCTGGCAGTAATGCCCCACCTGGTCCGCTTCCACTTCAAAAGCAGGTACATGCAATGGTATTTCATCCACCGTCAGGCTCTCTTTTAAAAACTCCGGCACAGGTTCCATCAACGTCGGTTGTAATAAGGCCAGACAGGCACAAAGCCGCCCGCACAACGCCATTTTCTGCACAGGATCATGGCACTCCACCAGCGCTTCACTAAAACGCTCGCAGTTGTCCGCGAGTTCCGTGAAGTCGGTTTTGTGATTGAAGGAAACGGTAAATAAAGGGTGAATCGATGTTGGGATAGTAGCCATAGTGGCATCCTCCTGTAACGTTTATATTTCCGTCACTGGAGAGGTCAATCTCACGGGTGGCGGAACCGAGCAGGGTTGACCTTACCGGCGTTACAGGAAACCGGCGCGCCTTACGACGCCCCCGCCCGGCCCGCCATTGAGGTATAGCCGTGCGTACGACATAAAAAAGACGCTGGCGCGTCATATGTCGCCTGTAACAATTTTCAGGAGGTCAAGCCCGACACCTGATTTTGCAGGTGCGGGTAAAAGATACTGTAATTAGCCAATAGCAGCAAGCGAGGTTATGGAAGATAGCTCGTAGAAAATAAAAAAACAGCTGGTGAAGCAAGTTCTCTATGTATCAGCCCGTTCATTAAACCAAGTCTCTCCTCTTCCACTGCATACAAAACATAACTATGCTTACGGTAAAAAACACGGACATTGATTTGATGAGGGTGGTCAAGCCCATTTTTCTGGTATAAAGCATAGAGTTAAACTTTACAGGCATAATCCTGCCTTTATTGGAGGTATGATAATGAAGGATAATCTTGTTCAAGATATTGCTTATAAACTCTTTTTGTCAAACTCAGATGAAATGGAGTATGAACTCACTGAACAGGAGCTCTCATTTCTAAACGTAGAGAAATCTGAAGGCTACTGTCTAAAGGACGGTAAATTAATCTTTTCATCTTATGAAGACAGAGATCATTATGTTGCCCATCATTATTTCTCAGAAATAGACAGTGATTGCATTGATGCAGAGAAAATCATACTTCAGACTGCTTTTTGCATATGGGGTAAGACTTTGCGTGATGATCGTTCAACCGCAGGTATATTTCTCAGTTTATATGAAGATAAAATCAATATTTGGCATATGCTGCTCGCATCTGAACGTAACCAATATGAAGTTACGTCTCTGTCCGATCAATTTGTAAAACATTCTAAACATCTAGATATAAATACTTTGTTTAATTTTTTCTCCACCATTCACAATAAATACAATCAATATCCTGGAGTATTTACATTGTTAGGAGAACGACTAGCCAATAACCCTCAAGAATGTTATAAGATAATTAATAAATTTCATTCAGATATAAAAAAAGAAACTCTTCACCTCTATAATATTGCCTTATTTTCACTAAGAAAAGAAAACTATACATCAGCTATTGATATTTTGCTAGCTGACATAGAAGAAAATGATGTTATCTTGTCTCCTCAAGCCTTGTGGATACTTGGCAGATATGTTGAGGTGAATAATATAGAATATCGTAACAATGAAATAAAATTAATCATCCAAGAAAAAATCGCTTCTCCGGTTACAGATATTTCCAATGCTGCTATACAAGCAATCGTAAATACGGTAGATAAAATACCTGAATTTTGTGAAGTCATCCTTAATTTGCTCAAGGATAAAAATATAAAAGCAATAGCGTTGCTTTGCCAAAAAATAGCAACAGCTAAAAAGTTACAATCTCATGCTGACTTTCCTGACTGGATAAATATCATCTGTATTAACTCAGGAGATGATATCGAACTCAGAGGGTTAATACTCCATATTTTATCATCACTCACTGAAGATGAAACCAAACATCATTTATTGATTAACTGCCTCTTTGTAATGATAAAGAATGCTTCTATAGTAAGAAAATCTCAGGAATTAGAGAGTTTTTTATATCATGCTACAAAATCCACTGAATTAATGAATGAAATTTTCACATTGGCACTTATAGATGACACTCCAGAAATCTCTGAGTTTTCACAATTACTATCCATATATTTAATGGTTAATGATAGTAGTAATTCATTAAGTTATAGCCTTCCCATTATTAATAATTTCACTGAAAGAGATTTCATTTTTTTGGTGCGTAGAACTTTGGGTTATATTACTAATGAGAAACATTTAATGTCTTCCATACTTTCATTACTGAATATTGATAACGCAAATAAAAGAACCGATAAAATTGTAATATCTGTCATATCAAATGAAATAGCCATTGATTATCCAAACTATGTTATTGATGTAATACGAGAATGCAAAAATAAAATCAGGAACAAAAGAAATCGCTTATTAAAAATATATGACGAAATACTTGTTCGTACGGAAGACTATCTTAACTCTCTAAAAATATATCCAAGAGTAAAAGAATTCGAACCACCTTCAGCATATGTACTGTCCTTTCAAAAAGAACGGAATAAAGTTATGACCAAAAACCAAGAGGCTATAAATGAAGATTCGCTTGTATTTAAAATAGCTACCCGCATACAACTAAAAGCAGGAATAGGCTCTTTTTATTACAATGATAACTTTGGTACTGGCTATAGTGAACCATCATATCTGTACCCATTTTCGAGTAGCTATTCTCTTCCGCGAAGGTACGTCATGGACAATGTTGGGTATGAATTACGCTTGGCAATGTTCAAGACAGCAAAAAAGGATACAATATGAAAGTACTAATTTCTCAATATATTCGAACATTGAAAGAGAGAAATGAACTCGACAGGCTATTGCCTAATTTATTATTATCAATGAGTATCGTCCCTTTATTTACTACACAAACGGGAACAAGACAATATGGTGTCGATATTGCTGCAATAGGTAAAGATCCTGATGATGGGGAAAAAAAACTATTTATATTTGTAATTAAGCAAAAAGATCTTGGTAGATCTGAATGGGATTCCGGGCCACAGTCCATACGACAAAGTTTAAATGAAGTTTTTGATGTTTACCTTAGAAATCATTTACAACCAAAACACAAAAAACTGCCCAAGAAAATAATTTTATCCACCAGTGGTGATATGAAAGAAGAGATAAATCAAAATTGGGCCGGATATCTTGATGATCATAAACCCCATGAGTTTGATTTCTGGGGAGCAGATAAGCTTTCCACTTTTATCGAAAAATACATGTTAAACGAGCATATATTTAACGATATTGACAGAACCGATTTAAGAAAGTCGCTATCATTGATTAGTGAAAATGATTATTCACGGATTGATTATCATCGGTTACTACTAAGAATCCTGATGCTTGATGATGAGGGGAGAAAAACTAAAGAGATCAATAAAGTAGAACTGGAGAAGTCAATCCGCACCTGCTATCTCGCGGCTAATATATTAGCTTACTGGGCAATACAGGATGGCAACACTAAGCAAGCTTTGTTTGTATCTGAACGATGTCTACTATGGGTATGGCACCGCATCAATCTTGAAAAAGATCCAGAAAAATACTTCCCTGCGTTTGAAGTTATATGGCAAAGTTACATTAACATTTCAGCTGAATATTTTTCCAAAGTTCAACCATATTTCCATGGAAAATATATTCTTTCTTCATATTCAACTGAAAGTTCACTGGTCAACATAACTGTATTTGAACAAATTGGTATACTTGCAACTCTCGGATTAAATAATTTTTTCCTCGCCCATAGGAAAGATAATAATGGTGGTGCGCTTCAGATTCATAATGCCGATATCGTTGCCGATAGCTTGTGTGCGTTAATTATAAACAATCCCGCATCTGGTTCGCCACGTCTTGATGAGAATGCCATTGAAATTGCTCTTGGATTAATATTTCTTTCGCTGATGGGGAGAAAGGATGCTGTCGAAAAATGGCTTAGAGAACTAATTTGGAGGTTGGACTACGTACTCAGGATTGGACGAGAACATCCGATATCAACAGATTCTATTGACGATCTTATTAGCATGGAATGCAATAGCGATGATGCATATTTAAAAGAAAAAACAACAAACATGTCCTGGATTATCCCCACTTTAATGGGATGGTGTGTGATACTGGAAAAAGAAGAAGGATATTCCGCATTATTAACTGGAATAAAAGATTCATATAAAAATATATGCTCCCAGCTATGGCACCCAACGAATGACCTTTATAGACACCTTTACTTTCATCCAGCTCAATCCTTCACTGGTGAGACCGAGGCACCAATAGCTTTTCCGGATAATATGAATGATTACAAGAAGAGAATGGATGAACTACGTAAAAACAAAAGATATAATATTTTTAAAGAGTCAAGTGCGACACAGGCAGGTTTAATTATACTCGATTTTATTGCCTGCAGACATTTTAGAACTCCTGTACCCGCTGTACTTTGGTATGGCATGCAAAAAAAAACAGAGTGATAAATTACGTTTTTCGGTTTTATATCATGCTTCACCAATGGGCGTTATCTTAAAGCCCATTGGTCCCTTTTGAAGTACCTTTTGATTCATGGTGTTGCCTGCACGAACTGGAAGTGCTCTTCATTCAATACGAAAGAGTTCTATATCTCTGCTAAATACTCGCCACCAAATCCCCCAACGTCACCATCAATATCATCGGATCCATCGGCGATGGCTCAAACCCCACCCGCAGATAAAATTCCCGCGCTTCATCCGACAGGGCATGAACCAGCATTCCGCGGATGCCGATGCTCTCCGCCACCTGGATCACCCGCAGCCCGGCGTCGCGTACCAGCGCCCGACCAACGCCCTGCCCATGAAGAGACTGATCTACCGCCAGGCGTCCCAGCACTACAACAGGGATGGGATCGGGCATATTGCGACGAAAGCGGCCGGGTGCCGTATTCGTTGTGACCGCGCTGGACGCCAGCGCGTAATAAGCCAGTACGTTAGAATCTCCGCCACAACAGACAAATGTACGCGATGCACCACTGGCCTGATTTTTCATCGCCCGCTGCTTAAGCCAGTTATCCATCGAATCTACCCCACAGCAAAATGGAGTAAGAATATGCCCGGCTCGAAGGGGCACTGGGGCAGAGATCATTTTTCCTGCTCCCACGGCGCAAGGGTCTGCATAGTTTTACGCAGTGCGGCATTAGGTGCTGGAGCCTGATCCAGACGGGTCAGAAATTCCTGATAAGCCTCTGGATCGGCCATTATGATGCGTTGTTCGATCAGTGCCTCTTCCGCAGCTGCGCGGGCTGCTTCCAGCACAAAGTCAGTACGGTTTTTCCCTCTCGCTTTCGCTGCCCGATCGATAAGATCCCGCTCGGCAGGCCTGATGCGCAGGTTAAGGGTTTCGCGTTTCACCGCCATAGTGTTTGCAGCTGGCATGGTGTTGTCCTCCTCTATTCAATGGATATTAAGTATACAACACGCGTAACGCAGATGTCATTACAACGCTTTAAAAGGCACCGAACCGAAAGGACTTCAACTTATTTATATCCACGACACCCTGACCACTGCGTCAGCAGCGCATGCAGTTTAGCCGGCTCCAGAGGCTTGCGCAGCACCAGATACCCTTCCTGCTCCGCCTCCAGCAGAACCGGTGAATTAAATTCGCCGCTGACTATGGCGCCGCTCATATCCGGCAGACGGTCAAAAAGCGCTTTCAGGATATCGAAGCCGCTTTCGCCGGATCGCAGACGCTGGTCGCACAGCACGGCGAACGGCGTAAAGCCGTCGTCGATTATGGCAAACGCTTCTTCAGCCGAGGCCGCACAGCGTACGTCGATTCCCCAGATGTTCATCAGGCTCTCCCAGGCAGACGTCACCAGCGGGTCGTCATCGACGACCAGGCAGGAACCGTGCAGGGGCGCATAGCGTACCGGCGTGGCGGTGTTGTCAGCGGCGGGCGGGATATCCGGCGCGATGTCTTCGCCAGCATATTGGGTGAAGCGCATCCAGAAGCGTGAGCCTTTACCTTCAATGGATTGCATCCCGTATTTCACCTTCATCAGCTTGGCACAACGGGCCACTACGGCCAGTCCCAGCCCGTGTCCGGCGCTGTCGATCTTCCATGCCAGCTCGGGGCGGTAGTAAGGTGAGAAGATTTTGCCCTTCTCTTCATCGGCGATTCCGACTCCCGTGTCCCACACCTCCACCATACACTCGTCACCGCGCGGTCGGATGGCGACCAGCACCCCGCCCTGGAGCGTGTAACGAAGGGCGTTTTGAATCAGGTTAATCAGGGACTGTCGTACCAGCAGCGAATCGCCCATCACGTAGATACGGCGTTTAGGCCGCCGGATGCACAGCCTAAGCGCGCGGCTGTTGGCCTCTTCGCGAAACAGCGTGATGACCGAGTCGAGCAGAGCACCGATATCCACTTTGGCCGGGACGGAGAGGACATTCCCGGATTCTATTTTGCTGAGATCGAGCAGAGAGTTGAGCATTAAATGTACCGAGCGAACGCTCTGCTGCAGGTCAAGAAGCTGTGGCGTCAGGCTGTCGTCCCGGTTTCGGTGGAGGATGGCTTCGATCAGAAAGCCCATAGCGTGTACGGGCTGGCGCAGATCGTGGCTGGCGGTTGTCAGAAACTGATTTTTATCCAGCAGTGCCTGCTCCGCGTCCTCTTTGGCCTGACGAAACTGTTCCGCCAGGCGTGAGCTTTTTTCCTCAAGCAGTGCCTGCTGAATAAAGAACGCATGGGAAGTTAACGCATGGCGGTAAATTGCGAAGCCGTAAAGCAGATTCAGCATGAGCACGATGAACATCAACTCATCCAGCCGCCAGATAATACCGAGGTTCAGCACCCCCCAGGAGGCGAAGAAAAAGCGCGTAAAGGTGCTGATGACCGGCGTCAGATGCGTCGCATTGGCGGCGACGATAGCGGCGATGCTGATATTAAGTAACAGGAAAAAGTCAAAATTCTGCGTCTGTGGAGTAATTAAATAGAGCGAAGAAATGCCCAGCCCGTGAATAAAGGCGATATTATTAATACGCGGAAGCCAGCGTCGCAGGACGTCCCTATCACCGTTTTCTTTCGCTTCACGCTGATAGCGTCGGTGCAATAGTCGTATCGCCCCGGCACATAGCAGATAAATAATTATCCAGATAATCGTTGGGCCGAGGTCGTCCCCAAGCATATAAATCCAGATGGCGAAAGGAATACCCACAAAGGGCACAGCACTAAAGCTAAATACCAGCCGCAGAAAGGTGTTGTTTAGCAAACGGATCTGCGCCGGAGCAGAGATACCTTCGTTTTGTAAGCTCTGGAAAAACCTCATTCCGACGGTTCCTGCTTGCCGTGCAGAAGCGTGATGGCTTCGACCCGGCTGTTAACACCTATCTTTTTCAATATATTGCTGATGTGTTCTTTGACCGTGGGCTCAGAAATTGAAAGCTGTGCGGCGATTCGTTTATTTGGCAGGCCGCGCATAATCATATTTAATACGTCTATTTGTCGCGGCGTTAAGTTAAATTTACTTAACTTCTCATTATTTGCCTTAACGGAAATTTCGTTTCCCTCAGGAAACCAGGTCTGATTATCACTGAGTGCGAAAACGGCCCGCGAGAACATCTCAGGTGGCTCGCTTTTCAATACAAAACCGTGGCCCCCGGCGGCATTAACTTTGCGCCAGATATCATTATTGTCATCCCCGCTGACCACCAGGAGTCGTACCTGTGGGTAAAGTTGTTTTACTTCTTTGAGTAATTTCAGGGCCGTTCCGGAAGAGAGCCAAAAATCGATTACCAGCAAACGTGGCGGGCCATGATCCCTAATTTGGCGGTAGCAATCATCCTCATTCGTCACCACACACGCCTGTTTAAACTGGCAATGTGTAATCAGAAAATTGGCGATGCCGCTTGCTACCAATGGATGGTCATCAACGACTAACGCATAATTCTGTCCCAAAGGAGCCTCCTTTTACCTTCGCATATCTTAGAGTACAGATGAATTATTATCTACCCACCCTACTTTAGGAGGGTTTTTTCGATTAGGAAAGAGAAATATATTATTCGCTGATTTGGGTAAAAGAAAACATAAATACAATCAGTGAAATTAACTGGTTGGATATCAAGGATAATTTATGAAAAAACCACTAATCGTTTTAACCGTTACGTTGATGCTAGCCGGTTGTTCCACGTTGAAAACCGATCAGGCTATTCCACTCCTGCAAGCGGAGACCGCTAAAATGCTGGGACTGGGCTCATCGGATGAAATAACCGTGACCAACGTTAATGGCGCCCAGCCGGACGCACTGGGAGGACAAAAACTGTCTTATCGCGCCACGACAGAAAAAGGGCGTATTTTCGATTGTTCATCAATGATGATGCCGGGGATTTTAGGATCCGCACCGACGCTAAGCGCGCCAACCTGTACACCTGTTGTCACACATAAATAATTAACGCCGCATCAAAAGGCGTACATAAATAACGCCTTTTACATTTTCTGACGTATCTGAGTTTTCATAAAAACGATTTTCCAGATATCACGCTAATGAGTACGGAGATAGCCCGTGAATAACTCTACATCGCTTGCTTTAGCGGTTAAGACGCCGCTTTCCAGACTTTACCTCGCTCTATTTTCCGCGCCGCTGTTACTGTTTTTACCTGCCGATATCGCGCGTGCAGCCGATGCCTTTTTTGATGGCGACTCGCGTATTACCGAAACGCTGGGTTACACCGGAGATGTTTATGTTGGACGTAATCAACGCGGAAACCTGCTGATCGATAATGGCAAAATCACCGCCTATAACATCAATATCGGTCGGCTGTTCGACGGCAAAATTTATGAAAGCGTGGTCACGGTCCGTGGGCCAGACGCTGAGCTTAACGCGGTGAACGATCGGTACGTCCTGCGCGGCGACCTGAATCTTGGCCTCGGCACCCTGCGAGTCGAAGAGGGCGCGCTGGCGAGCGCAAAGGAGATTGTTGTCGGCACCACCCGGGGCTACGACAGCCACCTTATCGCCACGGGTGCCGGCTCTCGCGTGACCAGTAATTTTCTGAGCGTAGGCACCGATCTGGGCGCACGCTCCACGCTGGCAATTGAGGACGGCGCGGCGCTCAATACCGCCTACGATGCGCGCATCGGGAATGGTACCGGGCCGGGTGAAACCGACACGCTGAGCCCGAAAGCCACCGTCACGGGGAGTGGCTCACAGTGGAACGTTGGCCGTACGTTGACGCTTTATGGCGACCTGGGCGTACTGGACGGCGGAGCGGTTAACGTTGGCGGCGTACAGGTGGCGGGCGTCTCCGGCGCAGGGAAAACCGCCGAATTGGTTATTGCGGGCAAGGACTCGCGCTTTACCAGCGGCAGCAGCGTGAGCGTGGGCGATTACGGCAATGGCGTGCTGTCTGTGATTGACGGCGGTTCATTTTCCGCTGGCAGCAATGCGCTGATCGTGGGGACATCGGGTTCCGGCTCGAACCGGGGTGCGCTCATCATCGGCAGCCGCGGCAATATGGACACCGGCACGGGTTTAACTGAGCCAACGCCTGGCACGGCGGGCGGCGCAGGTACCCTCGATGCGAAGACGGCAATCAGCCTGCGTGGCGGACTGTTCGGCAGCTATGTCTACTTCAACCATACCGACGGAAATTACATCTTCAGCAACACGATGAGCGGTGAAGGTGATGTGATCAACACCTCCGGGCAAACGACGCTGAACGGCGATCTTTCCGCACTCAAGGCGAACGTAACCGCGCGGGGCGGTAAAGTTATCATTGCCAGCAATATTAATACCCAGCCAGAAGACGATATTTTTGATGTTCAGACCCTTAGCGCCGAGAACGGCGGAACGCTGATCCTCAACGCGACGGCGGGTTCAGACGTCAGCGACGGGGTCGGTTACAGCAGCGCCGCGTCAATCAAGTCCGGCGGCACGCTGGGCGGCAACGGCACGCTGGGCCAGACCGAGATCCTGTCTGGCGGGCATATCTCGCCTGGCGACGGCAATATCGGTACGTTGACGCTGAAACGCTATCTGAACTTTATCGGCGAATCCTTCTATGACGTGGATATCGCGGGCGATGGCAGCAGCGACCAGCTACTGGTATCGGGCAAAACCACCATCAGCGATCGGGCTAAGGTACAGGTCACCGCGCTGGATCCGCAAACCAGCTATAAAACGGGCCAAAGCTACCGCATTTTGACCTCCGACGGGGGAATTGACGGTGAGTTCGCCGGAGCGATTTCCAAATCCGCCTTCCTGGACGTGGCGCTTGAGCAAAGCACCAACGCCGTCGATCTGACCATCGCGCAGAAAGAGACCGGAGGCGAAAATCCTGGGGGCGAGAACCCGGGCGGTGAAAATCCCGGAGGCGAGAACCCGGGCGGTGAAAACCCCGGAGGCGAGAACCCGGGCGGTGAAAACCCCGGAGGTGAAAACCCGGGCGGTGAGAATCCTGGCGGCGAAAACCCGGGCAGCGGCAAGCCGGGCATTTTCCAGACCGTGGCCCAAAGCAGCAACCAGTGGAATACCGCTGGCGCGCTCTCCACGCTGACGCAAAGCGGCCCGTCGCTGGCGCTGTATAACTCGCTGCTGGTGCTGAGCGCGCCGCAAGCGCGCGAGGCGTTCAACCAGCTGTCTGGCGAAGTTTATCCATCAATGCAGTCCAACCTGATCGCTGGCAGCACGCAGGTGTTTAACGTGTTAAACCAGCGTATGCAGCGCGCGTTTGATAACGACAGCCTGCCGATCCCACCGTTAGCCATGTCGCTGGTGCAACAGCCGGAGCCGCAAAACAATGGCGTCTGGGGCCAGACCTTCAGCTCCTGGAGCCGAAACAGCGGCGACGGAAACGTGGGCAAGCTGGACGGCAACACCACCGGCTTCCTGCTGGGGGCAGATCGCAAGCTGGCGGATCATAACGTGCGTGTCGGCGGCTACTTCGGCTACAGCCGGGGTGATTACGACGTCGACAGCCGTCGCTCCTCAACGGATACCGACAACTATCACCTTGGCCTGTATGCGGCGGGTCAACAGGATGCGTTCTCCCTTCGCGGCGCGCTGGGTTACACCTGGCACAAGATCCAGGGCGAGCGCAATGTTGATTTCAGCGGCTTCTCGGATCGGCTGAAGTCAGATTACGACGCTAACTCGCTGCTGGCGTTTACCGAAGCGGGCTACCGTTTCGGCCAGCCAGACAGGAATATTGAGCCGTTCGTCAATTTATCGTACATCCGGCTGCATACCGACAGCTTCAGGGAAGACGGCGGTGCCGCTGCGCTGAGCGTCCGTAACGCAACGATGAACACCTTCTATTCCACACTCGGGGTGCGCGGTGTGACCGAGCTGCCGAAGAACGTTAACCTCTACGGTTCGCTGGGATGGCAGCACGCATATGGCGATAAAAATACCTCTTCGCGCATGGCGTTTGCGGGCAGCGACGCGTTCATTACTCAGGGGCAAGCCGTGGATGAGGACGTAATGGTGGGTGATATCGGCGTGAGCGTACAGCTGTCGCGTGCTGCGACGCTGGATGTGGGTTATCAGGGACAATATGGTGCGGATACCCGCGTCAACTCTGTTAACGCCAATCTGCGCTGGTCGTTCTGAATTATTTCCATTAAAAGAACCCGCCCTCGTGGCGGGTTTGTGCTTTTGGCTTCTGACGAAGCTAGGGATCGTTCCCAGCCGCGTCCAGCAGTTTGTTTTTGAAGATAAACAAACACGCCTCGTTGAAGTTCCCTGCCCCTAACCGCTCCGATAGCGCCGTTCGCTTGCGATAGAGGCTTTTAACCGACATATTCAGCTTATCTGCAATCTCTTCCATTGACCTCCCTGCCTTCAGCAACCGGAGCATTATCGCTTCATGTCTACTCAGCCGTAAGTTAAGCAGCCATTTGGTTGTCAGACGCCAGCCTTTCATATCAAGCACCAGATTGAATAACGACGCCATATCCGGAGGCGTAAGCGACGTGTTCATAAACAGCTTCATACTGTGCAGATCCTCCTCTCGAGGGCGCATATCCAGCATAACGCAGCAGATGGTTTTTCTCGTTCTGGCCGGATGGCGTATCAGGTAATCATATAAACGGAGCGGCGTACGGCTATCAATCAGTACAGTATATTCATTTGCGTCGGTATCAAATATGTTTCTGTCTATCGAACAGAGGCAAATTATATCCGGGAAAAATAGCCGCATCCCCCTGACAAGGAAACAATCCTGAGTCACTAACACTATTGAAGTCGCCACTAATCATCCCTTTTAGATTAAAGCAAGCCCGCCTCTTAAGAAACAAGGACGCTTTCGTTTATAGCGCTTTACATTAACGGCAAATGTTTTCTGGCTTTGATCATCCCTCAATATGACATTGGTGAGCTAGACTTTTTGTAGACTATCACTCAATGCCTGGCGTTAATTATAAATAAAAAAGAATTTCAGAAAAGTCACTTCTCTGAACATTAAGAATTTTTGTCATGAAACTTCCCAAACATGCACCAGAAAGTACTTTAATTAACTCAGCAGAACTTCATTTCAAATATAAAAAAACTGCAAACAGCAAAAGAAAAAACATTTAATATCAATCAGTTAAAAAGAACAATCCTGCACTAAATTATCTAAAAAACTTACTTCTTCCAGAATTATCTCAAAACCTCCCAGCCGCTTTTCAACTTATTTATCCCCCAACACATCGGGTGTACATTAAGTCCAATCAGACCACTGAGATGAGGGCGCATAATTACCTTTAAGTAAGTACCCCATAACGTAGCATCATTCAGATTTAATGTTCTCCTTTATGCCCTTTAACGCAGAGTTAAAAGGCGGCCGTGTTATGCAATGGATTCACGATAAACAAATGGCAAATAGATATGGAAAGATCGCTTAGCTTCACTACGTTATTCTTTTATCGCACCACAATATTATTGTTCCTGCTTTTACTCTTTCCTGTTCTGGTTCAGGCTGATGAATCCGTTTATGAGCATCAGATACAACAGGCACGTAACGGTAATTACGCTCTGTTTCTTGATTACCTACAGCGCTATGAGCAACAGCATGCTTTAACACCTGGACAGGTTGCGGACTGGTTACAGGTAGCCTCCTGGGCAGGACGCGATGATGAGGTTATTCGAGTCTGGCAGCGTTATGGTATTTATATGCCGCTGCCCGCTCGCGCCATCGCTGCTGTCGCCCAGTCCAGAAGAAACCAAAAAGCCTGGCCATCCGCCTTATCGCTGTGGAAAGAGGCGCTCAGCCTTGCGCCGGACAACGACGATTACCGCATCGGCTATGTTAAGACCCTGGCCGATGCCCGCAGAGATCGCCTCGCGCTTTCGAAAGCCCGGCAGTTGGTTAAGGACGATCCTTCTCCCGCGCACCTTGAGACGCTCTCCTATGTCTGGATGCGCCAGGGAAAAAACGGGGACCGGCTGCTGGCGGACATGCGCGCGCTAAACGCCGCACCAGGGAATAACGCCCTTCTTCGCGAGACGATCGATGCGTTAACGGATAACCGGGTAAGCACGCCCGCACTCTGGCTGTCGCAAAGCGCAGCGATGTCCCCCGCGGAGCGTCGCCGCCTTGAGCGTAACGCCGCGGCTGAAAAGGTACGCCTGGCGGATGTGCCTGGCAGAACGGAGAAAGAGCGGCTGCGGCTGGCACAAAACGCATTAGATCGCTATCACGTCCTGCTTTCCCGCTGGCAAAACGAACCGCAGGCGGCTGAAGACATCATCCTTGCCCGTATCGATCGGCTTGGCGCGCTGTATGCGCAGGGTGATTACCGGCAGGTTATTAGCGAATATGAGGCGCTGACGACCGCACAGCATCCGGTGCCGGACTGGGCCATCGGCTGGGTGATCTCTGCATATTTGCAGGAGAAAAACACCGTCGCCGCCTTCTCGCTTGTACAACGCTATCCACACTACGCCTCCGATCCGCAGGATGAGGAGCATGCGCTTTTCTACGCCTGGCTGGATACGGGGCAGTATCAAACCGCCCGCCGCTACGTTGAGCGCGAGACCCGCAGCGTTCCCTGGACCCGCTACGATTTCGGATCCCCGACCGCTCAGCCGAACGATAGGTGGCTCACCGGACAGTCACTCAAACTTAACTATTTGCTGGCGACCAACGCCCTGTCGGAAGCCGAAAAGCTGTCGTATCGTCTGGCGTCAACGGCGCCGGGAAATCAGGGATTACAAATTGATTATGCCGCCCTGCTTCAGGCCAGGGGCCTGCCGCGCGCGGCCGAGCAAAAGCTTAAACGAGCAGAGGCGCTCGAACCCACGAATCTGGAGCTTGAAAAACAGCAGGCTTACGTCGCAATGGACCTTCAGGAGTGGCGCCAGATGGATTTACTGGCTGATGACGTAATTGCTCGCGCCCCCGCCGATCGCAGCGCCCGCCGCCTGGACAGGCTCAGAGCGGTTCACCATATGTCAGAGCTGCGTCTGAACGCGGGTAAAGGATTGCACTCAGATAACCCCGTCAGCGGTAGCCACGACATGACTTGGGACGCCACGCTCTATGGCCCACCCGTGGCGGATAACTGGCGGCTATTTGCTGGCGCCCGCTATGCACAGGGGAATTTCGACGAAGGTAAAGGCATCAGCCGCCACCTGTTGGGCGGCGTTGAGTGGCGCCCACGTGACCTCACGCTCGAAGCCGAGCTCTCCAGCAACCGCTATCACGGCACAAACAGGCCGGGTGCACGGCTCTCAACAACCTTCAGCCTGAGTGATAACTGGCAGGTCAGCGGTAGCCTCGAGCGCTTATCACGCGCGACACCCTTACGGGCATTACGCAATGGGATCAGCGCCAACCGGGGTGAAGGTGGGGTGCGCTGGTATCAAAACGAGCGACGTGAATACCAGTTCAACGCCGCCGTCAGCCGCTTCTCAGACCACAACCGCCGTCAGGAATACACCCTCTCTGGGAAAGAGCGTCTCTGGCAGACCCCGACCCTGACGCTGGATCTCGAACCGGGGATCGCCGCCAGTAAAAACAGCCTGCGGAATACGCTCTATTACAACCCGGCACGGGATCTGTCCGTGACGGCAGCCCTGTCCGTTGACCATGAGATGTACCGCCACTACGACACCCTCTGGAGCCAGCAGTTCGTGGCAGGCGGCGGCAGCTACTGGCAGAAAAATCAGTCGCCTGGCGCCATTACCCTGCTGGGTTACGGGCAACGCATTCAGTGGAACAACGTTGTCGATACTGGCGTGATGCTGAACTGGGATAAACGCCCTTACGACGGCAAACGCGAGAGCAATCTCTCCGTCACGTTAGATGCGACTTTACGCTTTTAAGGATGAATATGCTGAATACACGTTTTTCTGTAAGCCTGATCGTCATCGGCTGGCTCTGCCTCAGCGCGAGTCTCTGCGCGCAGCCGCTCTCCTTTATGGCTCCTGAAGAGAGGCCGCAGCTGGAGGCCAGCAAACCCTGGCCGGAGAATCAGTTTCTGGTCCTGGCCTACCACGACGTCGAAGATGATGCTGCCGATCAGCGCTACCTCTCCGTTCGCACCAGCGCGTTAAACGAGCAGATAAGCTGGCTTTTGCACAACGGCTATCACGCCATCAGCGTGCAGGACATTGTGGATGCGCATGAAGGAAAAAAAGCGCTGCCGCCGAAAGCCGTTTTGCTCAGCTTCGACGACGGCTACAGCAGTTTTTACACCCGGGTCTGGCCCCTGCTTCAGGCCTGGAACGTTCCTGCGCTGTGGGCGCCGGTGGGCAGTTGGGTGGATACGCCGGCAAATCAAAAAGTTAACTTCGGCGGTCTGATGACGCCCCGCGATCGGTTCGCGACATGGGACATGGTGCGCGAGCTCAGCCGCTCCCCGCTGGTTGAAATCGGCTCGCATACCTGGGCCTCGCATTACGGCATCCCGGCCAACCCGCAGGGAAGCCGTGAACCCGCTATCGCCAACCGTTTTTTCGATAACGCGACGGGGCATTACGAAACCGATGAACACTTCAACCAGCGGATCGCCGCAGACGTACGGAAAGTCACCGAAAAAATCACCCAGGTGACGGGAAAAGCGCCGCGTGCCTGGGTGTGGCCCTATGGGGCTGCCAACGGTACATCGCTCGCTATCGCCCAGAAACAGGGCTATCAGCTGGCCTTTACCCTGGAGGACGGGCTGGCAAACGTGCGCGACCTCGGCAACATCCCGCGCCTGCTGATTGCCGGAAATCCGTCGATAAAAACCTTTGCCAACACGGTTAGCCGCGTTCAGGAGTTTGACCCGGTGCGCGTCATGCATGTTGATCTCGATTATGTCTACGATCCCGATCCGGCCCAGCAGACGAAAAACATCAACAAACTCGTCCAGCGGGTCTATGACATGAAAATCAGCCATGTGTTTCTCCAGGCGTTTTCGGATCCGCGGGGCGACGGCAGGATCGGCGCGCTCTATTTCCCCAACCGCCGGCTTCCGGTCCGGGCCGATCTCTTTAATTTTGTCGCCTGGCAGCTACAAACCCGCGCGGGAGTGAAAGTCTTTGCGTGGATGCCGGTCCTCTCTTTCGATCTCAGTCCAGCCCTGCCGCGCGTGCAGCGCCGGGATCGCCAAACGGGAGAGTTGACCGTGGCCGCCGAGCCCTATATCCGGCTCTCCCCCGGGAGTCCACAGGTTCGCCAACAGGTGACGGAGATCTATGAAGATCTGGCCCGCTATGCCAGCTTCAACGGGATCTTGTTCCATGACGACGCGGTGCTGACGGACGTTGATGATGCCGGACAGGAGACGACCCGGCAGAAGAGCCAGCAGCTTATCGGCTTTACCCGCACCCTGAGCCAGGCGGTGAAAAACATCCGTGGCCCGCAGATCAAAACCGCGCGCAATATGTTCGCCCTCCCCATTCTGCAGCCCGAAAGCGAAGCGTGGTTTGCGCAAAATCTGGATGATTTTCTGTCGGCCTACGACTGGACGGTGCCGATGGCAATGCCACTGATGGAGTCCGTCCCGGCAGAAGAGAGCAATGCCTGGCTGACGCGTTTAGTCAACGCCGTCGCCGCACGCCCCGGCGCGCTGAATAAAACGATTTTTGAGCTACAGGCCAGGGACTGGGCGCAGAAACCGCAGCGTGCCGTAGCCGATGAACGTCTGGTGGAGTGGATGCAGGTGCTCCAGCTGAACGGCATCAAAAATTACGGTTATTACCCCGACGACTTTCTCAACAACCAACCTGATATTTCGCGTATCAGGCCTGAATTTTCTTCGTACTGGTATCCTGACAATGACTGATCGCATTATCGCCTTCTCTATTTTGTGTCTGGTATTCGGGTTGCCGTTAGGCGTAGCCGCGCTGTTTACCGGCGAACTGATTCTGGACTTTGTCTTTTTCTGGCCGCTGTTTATGTCCGTGCTCTGGGTAACCGGCGGCCTCTATTTCTGGTTTCAGCTTGAACGGCACTGGTCGTGGGATAACGCAACACCCGCGCCCGCCTTAGCCGGTGAACCGTTAATCTCGATTCTTATTCCCTGCTTTAATGAGGAACGCAACGCACGGGAGACCATTAGCGCCGCGCTGGGTCAGCGGTACTGGAATGTTGAGGTTATCGCCATCAACGACGGCTCTTCGGACAATACCGCGCAGGTGCTGCATCAACTGGCGCAGGAGCAGCCGCGCCTGCGGGTGATTAATCTCGCGGAGAATCAGGGGAAAGCCGTGGCGCTCAAGGCTGGTGCGGCGGCGGCCCGGGGCGATCTGCTGGTCTGCATTGACGGCGACGCCCTGCTCGATCGCGATACGGCCGCGTATCTGGTGGCACCGCTGATTCAGTATCCCCACGTTGGGGCCGTCACCGGAAATCCGCGTATTCGCACGCGCTCAACGCTGATTGGTCGTATTCAGGTGGGCGAGTTTTCTTCCATTATTGGTCTTATCAAGCGAACGCAGCGGATTTATGGCCGGGTCTTTACGGTTTCCGGCGTCATCGCCGCCTTTCGCCGACAGGCGCTGGCGGATGTCGGGTACTGGAGCCCGGATATGATCACAGAGGACATTGACATAAGCTGGAAGCTTCAGCTGCGCCACTGGGATATCTTTTTCGAGCCGCGGGCGCTGTGCTGGATCCTGATGCCGGAGACGCTCAAGGGGCTGTGGAAACAGCGTCTGCGCTGGGCTCAGGGCGGTGCAGAGGTGTTTCTGGTTAACCTGCGCAAAATGGCCCGCTGGGAACATCATCGGATGTGGCCCCTGTTTCTCGAGTACGCGCTATCAACGCTGTGGGCGTTTGCCTATGGAGCGACCGTGGTGTTGTTTATTCTTAGCCATATTATCCCTCTTCCCGCGAACCTGGCCGTTGCGAGTCTGTTTCCCCCGGCGTTTACCGGGCTGCTGCTGGGGGTGATGTGCCTGCTGCAATTCCTCGTCAGTTTGTATATCGAGCGGCGCTACGAGCGGAAAGTGGCAGGCTCGCTGTTCTGGGTGATTTGGTTCCCGATGGTGTACTGGATGATTGGCCTGTTTACCACCCTCGTGGCATTTCCGAAAGTCATGCTTAAACGTAAACGCGCCCGCGCGCGCTGGATCAGTCCGGACCGGGGAAAAGGGAGCATTCAATGAACGAGAATACGTTAATTTTGACTGAACATCGGCTGGCACCGCGTCTTTTCGATGCCGCATTAACGCTGATAGCCTGGGGAGGATTCCTGTTTTTCCTGTATGCCAGGCTGTGGATGCAGTTAACCGAGGCGAGCGATCACCGCTGGAGCGTGATTATCGCCTCTTTTAATACAGTGCTGGTCTATCTGCTGATTGCCGCGTTCAACGGCTGGCTGCTGATCCTGTGGTATCAGTACAATCGCCGCCGCGCGCATGTGAGGCGGCGTCATCCGCAAATGTTGCGCCATGACGAGCTTGCCCAAAGTTTTAACGTCACGCCGCAAATTATGTCCGAGATGAGCCAGTACAACCTGCTGACGGTCTATCATGACCAGATCGGCCGCATCATTGATCTGAAGATCAGCGAGCAGCAGGTCGAGGAAGAAGAGTAATAAAAAGCCCCCGCAGGTTATCCGGCGGGGGCTTTTTTGTCGCGGGTATGAATTAGTTATCCTTCACCACAATCAGCGGTTCAATATCGCTCTCTTTCTTCACCACCAGCGAGTCATCCCCACGCAGACAGGTTCCGCCATAGTTTCCGCCCACGGTAAAGGTGCAGACCTGTATGTATCTGCCGTCAACCTTTGGCAGGCACCATAGCTGCTGGTAGATATTTTTGCGGTCAACAAACTTGCCGCTGGACTGGTCCAGCAGTTGATCCTGGGCGCCGATCAGATCGATATTGCTCCCGCAGCGTCCGGCTATCGGTTTAACGGCATAGCCTGTCCGTTTCAGCAGCGCATTCACCTCAAAATCGGTATCCAGCAGGTAACGGTGGTTCGGGAACAGCTGCCACAGCACCGGCAGGATCGCCTTGTTACCTGGGATCACCGTCCACAGCGGTTCAAAGACCAGCACTTCCGGGCGCAGCAGGACGTCAATCAGGCGCACTTCACCCTCCGGGTGACCGGTACGGATGGGCACGGCGGCGTACTCGGTTTCGCTCACCTCGCGGATCTGCTCGATCGCCGTTTCCCACGCCCAGGTTTTCCATACGCAGTTGACGTGACGGCCTTCATCATCAATCAGTTGCCCGGCGGCATCCCAGCTCAGCGCGCCCAGTCCATGCAGAATTTTGGTTTCAAACCCGGCCTGGATCAGCGAGCGCTGAATAAAGAGCGCGTGGTAATCCTCTTCGATATCGTTGTCCTGCATAATATGGACGAACGGCCGCGCGTGGCTGTGCTTCCAGGCGCCGGTCAGCTCTTCCAGCAGCCCTTCCGCCGGATTGTGGCCGGTGCCGCGATAGCCGTTTTTCACCCACTCTTCAAGAATCAGCCCGCCCTCGGTATGGCAGGAGGCGGAATCCGCGTTGTACTCGTAAACCTTAATGCCGCGCTCATCCATGCAGAAATCCATACGACCGGTGATCATATGGTGACGACGCCACTGCCACGAGAGGCGCAGACGCGGCCAGAGAATTTTCGGGATGTCGAAAAGCGCGAGTAAGCTGTCGTCTTTCAGCACCTTGTCGGTGGCATGAAGGTACATCAGGTGCAGTTCGTTGGTGGCTTTGATAAGCTCCTGCTCGGCACTTTCGGTAATGGTGAAGTACTGGCAGGGATCGTTGTTAATAACGTGGCCGTTCGCGCGAACGTACGCCTGTTGCAGGGCGTCGTTTTCATTGAGCCATTTTCCGTCGAACTGACGGTTGTTCTTCAACCGCGCGCCGCTGATTTTCAGCAGCTCACCGTCGATCTCCGGCTGAGGAATACTGTGTTCCGTCTCCTCCGTCTGGATCATCCAGCCGAGGATCTCGGTATCGCTGAACGTATCATGAAGCGTATAGCAACCGTTCTCAACGCTCAGACGCAGCTCGCGCGTCCACTGCTGCCCCATCGGCAGCGGAGAGTGAATAACGTTCTGCTCGGCAATGCGCACTCTGTCGTCCAGCAACTGGGTGATGACGGCGACGTGGCCGGTCTCTTGAAACTCACCGCCCTTTTGCCAGATGAGCAGCGCACCGGCCTGCGGCGCGCGTTTTGAGCCATTAGCAAAGGCCTGTAGCGGCAGGATGTTGTCATTCACCACCTGGCGTAAAAAACGCAGGGAGAAGATCTCCCACGCCATCCCGACGTCGGTAAAGACAAACCCGTGGTTGAGAAACAGGAAACGGCGCGCAAACTCAACGCACTGCCATTTATGGCCCATGTATTCGTTGCCAATATAGCTGCGGAATTCCGCGTCTTCCGGGTAGTGCCGCGGATCGAGACTGCCGTAATTTGAAGAGTAAATCGCCACGCCACCCGGCGCATAACCTAATAACGTCCCGAAGGGTGCGTCACTGCTTAACGTTCCTTTACGCATGTGTCCAACCTAAAACAGGCAGGCGGCAATTTTTTTGTGGGGTTGTCGTCGTCTGCACGTTGTAATTAACTGACAGAGGTGGCGTTATCATACACCCGCCCTGCCCATTACGCTCGCATCGTTAAACGGTTCCCCTATCTCCTGCTACACTGCCTCAACACAACACCAAAAAGGCAGGCCAACATGTCAGATAACACCTATCAGCCACCGAAAGTGTGGGAATGGAAACAGAATAACGGCGGCGCGTTCGCCAATATCAACCGTCCCGTCTCGGGCGCTACGCACGAGAAAGAGCTGCCTGTGGGCGAGCACCCGCTCCAGCTGTACTCTCTGGGTACGCCGAATGGACAGAAAGTTACCATCATGCTGGAAGAGCTGCTGGCGCTGGGCGTGACGGGCGCGGAATACGACGCATGGTTAATCCGCATCGGTGAGGGCGATCAGTTCTCCAGCGGTTTTGTCGACGTGAACCCGAACTCGAAGATCCCGGCACTGCGTGACCACTCTACCACCCCGCCGACGCGCGTCTTTGAATCCGGCAATATCCTGCTCTATCTGGCCGAGAAATTTGGTCACTTCCTGCCAAAAGATCCGGCTGGACGTACGGAAACCCTGAACTGGCTGTTCTGGTTACAGGGCGCGGCCCCGTTCCTCGGCGGCGGTTTTGGCCACTTCTATAACTACGCGCCGGTGAAGATTGAGTACGCTATCGATCGCTTCACCATGGAAGCTAAACGCCTGTTCGACGTGCTGGACAAGCAGCTGGGGCGCGGTCGTTATGTAGCGGGTGAGGAATATACCATTGCGGATATGGCAGTCTGGCCATGGTTTGGCTGCGTGGCGCTGGGCAGCGTCTACAACGCCGCCGAATTCCTCGACGCCGGGAAGTACACCAACGTGCAGCGCTGGGCAAAAGATGTGGCGAATCGCCCGGCCGTTAAACGCGGGCGCATTGTTAACCGCACCAACGGCGAGCTGAACGAGCAGCTGCATGAGCGCCATTCAGCGAGCGACTTCGATACCCAGACGGAAGATAAACGTCAGGATTGACCCATCACCGGGCGGTTCGCCGCCCATCTTTTGCGATGAGAAAAATGAGTCAGCACGCGTGAGCAAGGATCCTCGAATGTCAGACCAGACGCTAAAAGCGACCCGACAGCAGAGCATCATCACCCTGCTGAGTAAAAGTGACTGGCTGACCACCGATGCCCTGGCTGAAAAGCTCTCCGTCAGCAAAGAGACGATCCGCCGGGATCTGAAGTCGTTACAGCAGCAGGGGAAACTTCTGCGCCAGCACGGGCGTGCGCGTCTGATTCACCCGGACAGCCGCGACAGCGGTGAACCCTTTGGCGCACGCCTGAAAAGCCATTATGCCGACAAAGCCGATATTGCCCGACACGCGCTGGGCTGGATCAGCGAAGGGATGACCATCGCCCTCGACGCCAGCTCGACCTGCTTTCATCTGGCGCGCCAGCTTCCGGATATCGAACTCACCGTGTTTACCAATAGCCTGCCTGTCTGCCACGAGATGGCGAAGCGCGAGCGGATCACGCTTATCTGTTCCGGTGGAACGCTTGAGCGTAAGTATCGCTGCTATGTTAATCCGGCGCTGGTGACGCAGCTTAAAGGACTGGAGATCGATCTGTTTATCTTCTCGTGTGAAGGGGTTGATGAGCATGGCATCCTTTGGGATCCGTCCGAGCACAACGCGGGCTTTAAGGCGCTGCTGTTAAACCGGGCCAGCCAGTCGCTGCTGCTGATCGACAAAAGTAAATTTATGCGGGCAAGCGAAGTGAAAATCGGTCAGCTGTCGCAGGTGACACAGATTATTCAGAGCGATAAATGTCAGGCCGCCAGAGACGGCCTGACGCGATGATGTTACGCGGAGAGACGGAACTTCTGCACTGAGCGCTGGAGTTCTTCGGTCTGCCGTTCCAGTGCGGCCGCGGCGGCGGAAACCTGCTCCACCAGCGAGGCATTCTGCTGGGTCACGCCATCCATCTGCGTGATGGCTACGCCGACCTGAGAAATACCTTTGCTCTGCTCCTCTGACGCGGTGGCGATCTGCTTCATAATGACGGTCACCTCCGTCACGTCGCGCAGGATAGCTTCCATCGTCGTGCCGGTATCGTTCACCAGCTGCGCCCCCTGCTCCACGCGGGCAACGGAATCCGCAATCAGCCCTTCGATCTCTTTTGCCGCATTCGCGCTGCGGCTGGCCAGATTACGCACCTCACCCGCCACGACCGCAAAACCGCGCCCCTGCTCCCCGGCCCGAGCCGCTTCCACCGCGGCGTTCAGCGCCAGAATATTGGTCTGGAAGGCGATGCTGTTGATAACGGTAGTGATTTCAGCAATTTTCTTCGAGCTGTCCGAAATGCCGCTCATGGTCGTGACCACATCGTCTACCAGCGACCCGCCGCGGCTGGCCGTACTGGAGGCGACATCCGCAAGCTGGCTGGCCTGGCGCGCGCTTTCGGCGTTCAGCTTCACCGTTGCGGTAAGCTGTTCCATGCTGGCCGCGGTCTCTTCCAGCGCAGCGGCCTGCTCTTCGGTACGCGAAGAGAGATCGTTATTCCCGCTGGAGATCTCCGTTGCCCCGCGCCAGATATTCTCGCTGCCGGAACGAATCGTGCTGACCGCCTCCCGCAGGCTGTCCTGCATGGCGCTCAGCAGCGGAACCAGTTGCCCCACGCAGTTGCGGCCAATGGGCTCAATCGGCTGGCTGAGATCGCCCTGCGCAATCTGGCGGAACTGCTGACGGATACGCTCCAGCGGTTTTACCAGCAGCGCCACCAGGTAGCGGTCGGTGAACAGCAGGATCAGCAGACCCACGATCGTGGCGGTGATAATCACCGTCCGGGTCATGCTGGTCAGGCTGTCGACCACAACGCGCGTACTGTCGAGCGCCTTCACCGCAGAATTGTTAAAGTTCTCAACCGCGGCGCCAAACGCGCGGCTTAGCGGCGGTGTAACGTTGTTGGCATGCTGACGATAGCCTTCGAGCGTCGCCTGCTTTGCCTGCACCATCTGAGGCGTAACGCCCCGATCGAGCAGCGCCTGCCAGGTGGAAATCACCTGCGCAGAGACCTTTTCATCCATCGGGCCCGGGGAGATAGCCTTCATCTCTGCCAGCTTTTTACTCATGTTATCCAGCGCCTGCTGAGCAGGAGCCAGGTCCGGCGTGCCGCCCGCTGCTTTAGCTTCCATCGCCCGGCTCAGGCGGGTGACGAAACGGAAATACTGATCGTTGCCCTGGCTCAGCACCGTCATTTGCCTGACCAGCTGGCGGTCAACGTCATTACCATCAGAAACACGAGACAGAGACCAGGTGCTATAAAGCCCCACGCCTGCCCACATGACACAAAAGATCCCCAGTACCGTCAGCATGACGAAACGGATGGTGAAATTACGAAGCATCTTCATTGAGTATTCCTTGCCGTGAGGGTGAATTCGCCCAGAGGCGAGTACTACCCTCGTTATCGGCAGGGACAGGGGAAAAGATAACCCTTTGTGATGATTTATTTAAGCAGGGCTTATCATTCCAGATATTTTTTAAACCAGCTTAACGTTCTCGACCAGGCCAGCTCGGCTGCGGGCTGGTCATAGCGTGGGGTAGAATCGTTGTGAAATCCATGGTTTACGGCGGGGTAGATATACGCTTCATAAACCTTATTATTTGATTTCAGCGCGGCCTCATAGGCAGGCCAGCCCTCGTTAATATTTTTGTCCAGCTCGGCATAATGAAGCAGGAGCGGCGCGCTAATTTTTGGCACATCCTCCACCCGCGGCTGACGACCATAGAAGGGCACCGCGCAGTCGAGTTCCGGATACGCTACGGCGGCGGCATTCGATACGCCGCCGCCGTAGCAAAAACCGGTAATCCCCACCTTCCCGGTGGCTTCCGGATGATTTTTCATAAACTCTATGGCGGCAAAAAAGTCGTTCATCAGCCTTGTCGGGTCGACCTTCTGCTGCAAAACCTTTCCTTCGTCGTCGTTGCCGGGGTATCCCCCCACCGAGCTCAGGCCGTCGGGAGCCAGCGCGATATACCCCGCTTTCGCCACGCGTCGTGCCACATCTTCAATATACGGATTCAGCCCCCGGTTCTCATGCACGACCACTACCGCGGGCGTTTTCGCGGTGGCTTTGGCCGGCTTCACCAGGTAACCGCGCACTTCGCCGTGACCATTGGGCGAGGGATAAGTGATGTATTCCGGAAGAATATCGGGATCGGTGAATTTAACCTGCTCCGCGAGGGCGTAGTTGGGTTTAAGCATATTAAACAGCATCAGCGCCGTTACGCCGCCTGCGGCATAGCGTGCCGCGAGATTCAGAAATTCGCGTTTGCTGATTTTACCGTGGGCGTAATAGTCATAGTAATCAAGCAGCTCTTGCGGAAAATCTTTGGCAGTCAGGCGCGTCATCGCTTATCTCCATGATTTATGATTTGATAAGCTTAGAATAAAAACGCTGTTTCGAAAATTCACCGATAAGAAAGGAGACATCGTGTCCTGGCACCCTTACACCGGCCGATACGAAAACATGCAGTACCGATACTGCGGCAAAAGCGGCCTGCGCTTACCGGCGCTGTCGCTGGGTCTGTGGCACAGCTTTGGCCACATTCAGGCGCTCGATTCCCAGCGCGCGCTGCTGCGTAAGGCCTTCGATCTCGGCATTACCCATTTTGACCTTGCCAACAACTACGGCCCCCCTCCAGGCAGCGCTGAAGAAAATTTTGGCCGCCTGCTGCGAGAAGATTTTGCCGGGTATCGCGACGAGCTGATCATCTCCACCAAAGCGGGCTACGACATGTGGCCAGGACCGTATGGTTCGGGTGGTTCACGTAAGTATCTGCTCGCCAGCCTCGACCAGAGCCTTAAACGCATGGGCGTGGAGTATGTGGATATTTTCTATTCTCACCGCGTAGACGAAAACACGCCGATGGAAGAGACCGCCGCCGCGTTGGCACACGCGGTGCAGAGCGGAAAAGCGCTGTACGTCGGCATATCGTCCTACTCCACGGAACGCACGACGGTGATGGCCGAATTGCTGCGCGAGTGGAAGATCCCGCTTTTGATCCACCAGCCGTCTTACAACCTGCTTAACCGCTGGGTCGACAAGACTGGTCTGCTGGACGCGCTGGAGAAAAACGGAACGGGCTGTATCGCCTTTACCCCGCTGGCGCAGGGCCTGCTGACCGGGAAATACCTGAACGGTATTCCGGACGGTTCACGTATGCAGCGCGAAGGGAAAAAAGTACGCGGCCTGACGGAGAAAATGCTGACCGAAGCCAACCTGAGCAGCCTTCGTCTGCTGAACGAGATGGCGCACGCGCGCGGGCAGACGATGGCGCAGATGGCGCTAAGCTGGCTGTTGAAAGATACACGTGTAACGTCAGTGCTGATTGGCGCGAGCCGCCCGGAGCAACTGGAAGAGAACGTTCAGGCGCTGAATAACCTGTGCTTTACCGAAGATGAACTGACGCGGATTGACCAGCACGTGGCGGATGGTGAGCTGAATTTGTGGCAGGCGTCGTCGGATAAATAAATAGTGCGGTCCGATGCTTTCGCCCCTCACCCTAACCCTCTCCCCAGAGGGGAGAGGGAACTTGAACACCCTCTCCCCTCTGGGGAGAGGGCAGGGTGAGGGGCCTGGTAAATTTATTTCTTACTGATCTTATCCAGATATCCCATCACAAACGCCGACAGTACAAACGTCAGGTGGATAATCACATACCACATCAGCTTATTATCCGGGACGTTTTTAGCATCCATAAAGACACGTAACAGGTGAATAGACGAAATCGCCACAATCGACGCCGCGACTTTATTTTTCAGCGATGAGGCGTCCATTTTCCCCAGCCAGTTGAGCTTTTCTTTGTGCTCGGCGATATCAAGCTGAGAGACGAAATTCTCATAACCGGAGAACATCACCATCACCAGTAATCCTCCTACCAGCGTCATATCCACCAGCGACAGCAGAACCAGAATCAAATCGGCTTCTGCCACGGAGAAAATGTTTGGCAGGACGTGGAATATCTCCTGGAAGAACTTGATCGTCAGGGCGACCAGTGCCAGAGAGAGACCAAAATAGACGGGTGCGAGCAGCCAGCGAGAGGCATACATTGCGTTTTCAAAGAAGCGTTCCATAAAATCCTGTCTGCAAACGAAACCAGCGCTCAGTATATCTCAACTATACCTCGTTGGGATCCACATCCGGACGCGCATACTCCGGCCAGACCAGTGCGACCAGTTCCGGGTAGGCTTCCAGGCTAAACTCGCGAAAACACTGGCGCAGATTTAATACGTCTAAATCGGAATACGACACCTTCTCGCCATTCAGACAGCGTTTTTTGATATTGTCGTAATATTTATAGACCGCCGAATTAAGGTCGCTACAGCGGCGCTGCGCGTCGAACAGGCCGGGCGTATCATTAATTTCGGCCATTTTCATTCGCTTAATTGTCGCATGGAGAAAATCGATATATTCGTGATTCACCCGCCAGTACCAGACTGGCGTCACGGCGTTCATCAAGACGGAGAAATGATCTTCCCCCTCCTCTTTGGACATCAATTCAGGCTGCGGTGGTTCACTGGCGTCATTTGACACTTTCGTTTTATTGAACTCTTGCATCAATAAAAGCACGCCAGCGGTCAGTAATAGTAACGTTACGACCGTGAAGAAAATGCTGTTCATGGGTAGGCTCCATTTTTTTTGATTTTAAAATTGCCTCATGATATTGTCAACGAATCTCACCCTTTTTCCAACCCCACCCTTTTGAAATTAAAGGAAATTAAAATGCTGCCCGACAATCTTGTCCCGGCAAAGTACCACATTACGCCTGTGGAACAGCCTTCGACGGAAGCAGATAAAGAGGCGAATTTCACTCAAGGAAAAAGAAAACTCTCCGACTATGAAGCCGATATATTAATTGGTGTTTCACGCACCGGCAAATCCCGTAATATGGTGCTGGAAGAGCACGATCGCCATTTAAAAGAACGGTTATTTCGTGCCATCAAGATTGAAGCCTTAGTTCATCTGCTAAATGATTTACAGGCCGAAGGGGAAATAGATGCCCAGGCTCTAAGTCAAATAATGGCCGAGAAAACACAGCAAATAAATGAAGCTGGCAATGAAATTTGGCTTAACTTAATTACGCGTGAAAAAAGCAATCCCATTTTTTATAACCTGGGGGATGATTAACGTGAATGATAATAGCGGTAATAACGTTTATTTGACTTTAGATGATAAGAAAAGCGATGAATTTATCTTAAAGCAGAATCTTGACGCCCTGAAAAAGATAAAAAATGACGAGATGACGCGAATAACGCAGGACTTGGTTTCGATTCCGGCCACGCTGGTGCGCCTGAAATGGCAGAACCGTCGGGAAATTTATGCCTTGCAGGCCAAAGAGGAGATTTACGGCGCGGTGATGAACGCCATTATTGAGCTGCGCCCTGAGCTTAAAGAGAAGATCCTTGGGCGACTGGAGACGAACTATCAGTACCTGCTGGCACGCGAGACAGCCACCCTGCGCCTGACCCGTAAACTCTCGGAAGGCAACTATCGCACATCAAACGTCACCTGCGTGGCGCTCGATGAAGAGGCGTCAACAACATCTTCTAACTGCTGACAACGTGGTTCGCCCGGCGGCGCTAGCCTGAGATTGTAGGCCGGGTAAGGCGAAGCCGCCACCCGGCACGGAAGGCGGCTTCGCCTTCGTTTTACTTCGCGGCCGCTTTCTCTTCGCCGACCAGACCAATCTTCAGGTATCCCGCCTGATGCAGCGTGTCCATTACCTTCATCATGGTTTCATAATCGACGGTTTTATCCGCGCGGAAGAAGACGGTGGTGTCTTTCTTGCCGCCGGTCAGCTGGTCCAGCGCCGGAATAACCGAGGCATCCGTCACCGGATCGTTGCCCAGGAACATGGACTTATCGGCCTTCACGGACAGGTAGACAGGCTTTTCCGGACGCGGCTGCGGCTGGCTGGAGGACGCAGGCAGATTCACCTTCACGTCCACCGTCGCCAGCGGCGCGGCAACCATAAAGATAATCAGCAGAACCAGCATGACGTCGATAAACGGCGTCACGTTGATCTCATGCATTTCACCGTTATCGTCCAGATTTTCATTAAGACGCATTGCCATACAATCAACCTACGCGCAGTTTGGACGCCGCATGCACCGGTTTAACGGCGCTGGCGTTCAGGTCCAGATCGCGGCTTTGCAGCAGCAGAACCTGCGCGGCAACGTCACCCAGTGTGGCTTTGTAACTGCCAATCATGCGCGCGAAGATGTTATAGATAACTACCGCAGGGATAGCGGCAACCAGACCGATAGCCGTTGCCAGCAGCGCTTCTGCGATACCCGGCGCGACGACCGCAAGGTTAGTGGTCTGCGTCTGGGCGATACCGATAAAGCTGTTCATGATGCCCCAGACGGTACCGAACAGGCCGACGAACGGGGAGATAGCGCCGATAGTCGCCAGGTAGCCGTTACCGCGGCCCATATGACGACCCACGGCCGCAACGCGACGCTCCAGACGGAAGCCGGTACGCTCTTTAATGCCTTCGTTATCTTCACTGCCTGCGGAGAGTTCCAGCTCGTTCTGCGCTTCGTTCACTAACAGGGTAGTCAGGCTTTTCGCATGGAAGGATGAGGTGATATCAGAAGCCTGATCCAGAGAGCGGGCTTCCGCCAGCTGCTTCTGCTCACGCTTGAGGCGGCGTTTTTGTGAAAGAAGTTCGGCGCTCTTGCTGAAGAAGATAGCCCAGGTGATCACGGACGCCAGAATCAGGCCGATCATCACAACCTTAACGACGATGTCAGCATGTTGATACATGCCCCAAACGGAGAGATCCGTCTGCATCAAATTATTACCCACTCTGTATCTCCAGGACGCAAATCACACAATCTGAACGTAATAATATCAAAACGTCGTCGAATTGATAGTAGTTCTCATTAGTATTTACATAGTGCCGTAATTTTCGCTCACTTTCCTTGCGCTTACGCAGTAAAAATTTCTTGTGCGAATTTTTAATAATATTTTCTGCTTATTCGATAAGCATCCGGATGCACATTGTGACAATCGTGGTAGTCTGGACGTCCAGACGTATAAAAATAGGGTTAGCGAACATGACTAAAAAGCAGCTTGAGACCACGCTGGTGCAGGCAGGACGCAGTAAAAAATACACCCAGGGCTCGGTCAACAGCGTGATCCAGCGTGCCTCCTCGCTGGTGTTTGATACCGTCGAAGATAAAAAAATCGCCACGCGTAATCGCGCGAAGGGCGGGCTGTTTTACGGTCGCCGTGGCACGTTAACCCATTTCTCGTTGCAGGAAGCCATGTGCGAACTGGAGGGCGGCGCGGGCTGCGCGCTGTTCCCGTGCGGTGCGGCGGCGGTCGCCAATACCATTCTGGCGTTTGTTGAACAGGGTGACCACATCCTGATGACCAATACCGCCTACGAGCCAAGCCAGGACTTCTGCACCAAAATACTCAGCAAGCTCGGCGTCACCACCAGCTGGTTCGATCCGCTGATTGGGGCCGGTATTGCCGGGCTTATTCAGCCCAACACGCGCGTTGTGTTCCTGGAATCTCCCGGCTCCATCACCATGGAAGTGCATGATGTCCCGGCCATCGTGAAGGCGGTGCGCAGCATAGCGCCGGAAGCGATCATCATGATCGACAACACCTGGGCGGCAGGTGTGCTGTTTAAAGCCCTGGAATTTGACATCGATATCTCCATTCAGGCGGCGACCAAATACCTGATTGGCCACTCAGACGGCATGATCGGTACGGCGGTATCTAATGCCCGCTGCTGGGAGCAATTGCGTGAAAACGCCTACCTGATGGGCCAGATGGTGGATGCCGATACCGCCTACATGACCAGCCGGGGCATCCGTACGCTCGGCGTGCGTCTGCGTCAGCATCACGAAAGCAGCCTGCAAATTGCACAGTGGCTGGCGCTGCATCCACAGGTGGAGCGCGTTAACCATCCGGCGCTGCCTGGCAGCAAGGGCCACGAATACTGGCAACGTGACTTTACGGGCAGCAGCGGGTTGTTCTCATTTGTTCTTAAGAAGCGCCTGAATGACGCCGAGCTGGCAAGCTATCTGGATAACTTTACCCTCTTCAGCATGGCCTATTCATGGGGTGGGTTTGAATCGTTGATCCTGCCCAATCAGCCGGAGCAGATTGCGGCCCTGCGCCCGGGCGGCGAGGTGGACTTCGAGGGGACCTTAATCCGCCTGCATATCGGGCTGGAAAATGTGGACGATTTAATTGCGGATTTATCGGCAGGATTTGAGCGCATCGTGTAAAGTGCTGGCTGACATGTACTCCCTGGACGCTATTCTGAACACCGCAAGCAGAAAAGTCTGTATGAGATGCGCCTGCGATCAACCCCGACAGGCAAAATTAGGAGTACAATAGCGTTATATCTGCTGTTCCACAGGAAAGTCCATGGCTGTTATTCAAAATATCATCACGGCGCTCTGGCAACACGATTTTGCCGCGCTGGCGGACCCACATGTCGTCGGGATTGTCTATTTCGTGATGTTCGCGACGCTGTTTCTGGAAAATGGATTACTGCCAGCCTCATTTTTACCCGGTGACAGCCTGCTCCTGCTCGCAGGGGCGTTAATCGGCAAGGGCGTGATGGACTTCGCACCGACAATGGTGATCCTCACCTCTGCGGCCAGTCTCGGCTGCTGGCTGAGCTACCTGCAAGGGCGCTGGCTTGGAAACACCCGCGTGGTGAAAGGCTGGCTGGCGCAGCTGCCGCATAAATATCATCAGCGCGCGACCTGCATGTTTGACCGTCACGGCCTGCTGGCGTTGCTTGCCGGGCGTTTTCTGGCGTTCGTTCGCACCCTGTTGCCTACCATGGCGGGTATTTCAGGCCTCTCTAACCGCCGCTTCCAGTTCTTCAACTGGCTGAGCGCCCTGCTCTGGGTGGGCGTGGTTACCACGCTCGGCTACGCGCTGAATATGATCCCCTTTGTTAAGCGCCATGAAGACCAGGTGATGACCTTCCTGATGATCCTGCCGATTTTCCTGCTGGTTGCAGGGCTGGTGGGGACCATTGCGGTGGTGATCAAGAAAAAGTATTGCAGCGCATAAATAAAAGCCGGGTGGCGCTACCGCTTACCCGGCCTCCGTTTCCCCTCACGCTCCCTGCATGGTTCTGATACGTGACGCATCTTCCCCCGGCGTGACGCCGAAGTAACGCTTAAACTCCCGACTAAACTGCGACGCGCTTTCATACCCGACCCGCATCGCCGCGGCGCTGGCCTTCATGCCATCGTGGATCATCAGCATCCGCGCCTTATGCAGACGGTAGGTTTTGAGGTACTGCAACGGCGACGTGCTGGTGACGGATTTAAAGTTATGGTGAAACGCCGAGACGCTCATATTGGCTTCCGCCGCCAGCTGATCAACGCTGAGGTTTTCCGTGTACTGGCTCTCGATGCGCTTCAGCACGCGACTAATGAGGCTGAAGTGCGTTTGCCGGCTTACCAGCGCCAGCAGCGCCCCGCCGCCCGGTCCCAGCAGCACATGGTAAAGAATTTCGCGGATAATCTGCTTTCCGAGAATACGCGCATCCAGAGGCCTTTCCATCACGTCTAACAGGCGTTCAATCGCGCAGAGAATTTCCTCCGATAAGGTCGCGGAGTTGATACCGCTTGCCGCCATCGACGGCCGGAAAAGTTCGTCCTCCCCAATCTCCATCAGCAACTCCTGCAACTGGAGAATGTCGACGTTGACGCGGATCCCGGCCAGCGGTACCTCCTCTGTCGCGAAAGTTTCACATTCGAAGGGTAAAGGTACTGTCAGAAGCAGATATTCATTGGTGTCGTAACGGAACACGCGCTCATTGATATAGCCAATCTTATGGCCAGAAAAGAGAAACACGATGCCGGGCTGATACATCACCGGGGTGCGCGTTCCGGGCTGGGTACCGTAGAGCAATCGGATATCCGGCAACAGCTCAGCCGAATCATTTCCGTTATCTATCAGTCTTTTAATCTGCGACGTTAGCTGGCGGCAGATGGCATCACGGTTCATTTTCAGTTACTCCGGGTACGGTTTCCGACGCTAACAGTGTGCGCATTTTCTTACCGTTTCTCCAGAGCGCTGTAGAAATGGGCAAGACATCGGCAGGAATGTGCATTGAGAGGATAGCGCCTGCCCGCCACAATGTGCAGCATCAGGTTGCCTTCTGCGCCACCACGATTTTTTACCCACTACAGGGAACAAGCCATGAACAACTTTAATCTTCACACCCCAACCCGCATTCTGTTTGGTAAAGACGCTATCGCTGACCTGCGCGCGCAAATCCCGACGGACGCCCGCGTCCTGATTACCTACGGCGGCGGCAGCGTGAAAAAAACCGGCGTACTGGATCAGGTTTACAGCGCTCTGGAAGGGCTGGACGTACGCGAGTTCGGCGGTATCGAGCCTAACCCGTCTTATGAAACGCTGATGAACGCGGTAAAAATCGCCCGTGAGGAGCAGATCACTTTCCTGCTGGCGGTGGGCGGCGGTTCCGTGCTGGACGGCACCAAATTCATCGCGGCGGCAGCGCATTACGCTGACGGCATCGACCCGTGGCATATTCTGGAAACGGGCGGCAGCGACATCAGCAGTGCGATCCCGATGGGCTCCGTGCTGACGCTGCCGGCCACCGGCTCTGAGTCCAACAAAGGCGCGGTCATCTCCCGTAAAACCACCGGTGACAAGCAGGCCTTTATGAACGAACATGTTCAGCCCGTGTTCGCGATCCTCGATCCGGTTTACACCTATACCCTGCCTGCGCGTCAGGTGGCGAACGGCGTGGTCGACGCCTTTGTTCACACCGTTGAGCAGTACGTCACTTACCCGGTGAACGCCAAAATTCAGGATCGTTTCGCGGAAGGCATTCTGCTGACGCTGATTGAAGAAGGTCCGAAAGCGCTGAAAGAACCTGAAAACTATGACGTGCGTGCTAACGTGATGTGGGCTGCAACACAGGCACTGAATGGCCTTATCGGTGCAGGCGTGCCACAGGACTGGGCGACCCATATGCTCGGTCACGAGCTGACGGCGATGCACGGCCTGGATCACGCCCAGACGCTGGCGGTGGTTCTGCCTGCGCTGTGGAATGAAAAACGTGACGCTAAACGCGCCAAACTGCTCCAGTACGCCGAACGCGTCTGGAACATCAGCGAGGGTTCCGACGATGCGCGTATTGATGCCGCAATTGAAGCCACCCGTCACTTCTTTGAAAGCCTGGGCGTGCCAACGCGTCTCTCTGACTACGGCCTGGACGGCAGCTCCATCCCTGCCCTGCTGGCGAAGCTGGAAGCACACGGTATGACGCAGATCGGCGAGCATGGCGACATCACCCTGGACGTCAGCCGTCGCATTTACGAAGCGGCACGCTAAGCGTTTTTAGGATCCTGACTTTCGTTTTTTGACATTTCGTCCAGACTTAATGCACATCACATCGTCGGAGGTTCCCTCCGGCGATGAGCACCTGAAGGAGGAAAAATGGCAAACCAAACCGTAATCAAGCTACAGGACGGCAACGTGATGCCCCAGCTGGGGCTAGGTGTATGGAAAGCCGGTAACGACGAGGTCGTCTCCGCCATTCATAAAGCCCTGGAAGTCGGCTATCGGTCCATTGATACCGCCGCCGCCTATAAAAACGAGGACGGCGTGGGGACCGCGCTTGCCAGCGCTGGCATTCCCCGCGATGAGTTATTCATCACCACCAAGCTGTGGAACGACGATCAAAAGCGTCCCCGCGAAGCGTTGCAGGAGAGCCTGGAGAAACTCCAGCTCGATTTCGTCGATCTTTATCTCATGCACTGGCCGGTACCGGCTATCGATCATTACGTTGATGCCTGGAAGGGAATGATTGAGCTGCAAAAAGAGGGGCTGATTAAAAGCATCGGCGTCTGTAATTTCCAGGTTCATCACCTGCAACGCCTGATTGATGAAACGGGCGTCGCGCCGGTGATTAACCAGATTGAACTGCATCCGCTGATGCAGCAGCGCCAGCTTCATTCGTGGAACGCCACACACAAGATCCAGACCGAATCCTGGAGCCCGCTGGCCCAGGGCGGCGAAGGGGTGTTTGACCAGAAAATCATTCGTGAACTGGCGGATAAGTACGGCAAAACGCCGGCGCAGATCGTCATTCGCTGGCATCTGGATAGCGGTCTGGTGGTGATCCCGAAATCGGTCACGCCATCGCGTATCGCCGAGAACTTCGACGTCTGGGATTTCCGCCTGGATAAAGACGAGCTGGGTGAGATTGCGAAGCTGGATCAGGGCAAGCGGCTTGGGCCGGACCCGGATCAGTTCGGCGGGTAGTTTCCCCTCACCCTAACCCTCTCCCACAGGGAGAGGGCCGGGGTGAGGGCATCATCGTTATCCGATCTTACGTTTTCCCGTTTTTTTCGTCCCCGAAGCCCCACCGTTCGAACGCTGATGCACAATTGGCGTGTGCTTGGTCAGCGCCGGGCGCGTATTGCGGTTCTGGCGGCGCGCTTCGCGCATCTCTTCCAGCGTTGGCGCTGGCACCAGGCAATCACGACGCGAGCCGATCAGGTGCTTTTTCCCCATCTCTTCCAGCGCCTGACGGATCAGCGGCCAGTTTTTCGGGTCGTGATAGCGCAGCAGCGCTTTGTGCAGACGGCGCTGTTTATCCCCTTTCGGCACCACCACGTCTTCGCTCTTATAACCAATCTTACTTAGCGGGTTTTTGCCGGTGTAATACATGGTCGTCGAGTTAGCGAGCGGCGACGGGTAGAAGTTCTGCACCTGATCCAGACGGAATCGACGCTGCTTCAGCCACAGCGCCAGGTTCACCATGTCTTCATCTCGGGTGCCGGGGTGCGCGGAGATGAAGTATGGGATCAGATACTGCTCTTTCCCCGCCTGTTTTGAAAAGGTATCAAACAGCTGTTTAAAGCGGTCATAGCTGCCCATGCCCGGCTTCATCATTTTGGACAGCGGGCCCTCTTCGGTGTGCTCCGGGGCGATCTTCAGATAACCGCCAACGTGGTGCGTCGCCAGCTCTTTGATGTAGCGCGGATCTTCCACCGCAATGTCGTAACGCACGCCGGAGGCGATCAGGATCTTCTTGATGCCTTTCAGGTCACGGGCGCGACGGTAAAGGTTGATCGTCGGCTCGTGGTTGGTGTCCATATGCTCGCAAATGCTCGGATAGACGCAGGAGAGACGACGACAGGTCTGCTCAGCGCGCGGCGATTTGCAGCGCAGCATGTACATGTTAGCCGTTGGACCACCCAAATCGGAGATTACGCCGGTAAAGCCCGGGACCGTGTCGCGAATCGCTTCGATCTCGTTAACAATCGACTCTTCGGAACGGCTCTGAATAATACGACCTTCGTGTTCGGTGATCGAACAGAAGGAGCACCCGCCGAAGCAGCCGCGCATGATGTTGACCGAGAAGCGGATCATCTCGTACGCCGGAATACGGCTGTTGCCATATGACGGATGCGGCACACGCTTGTACGGCAGGGCAAAAACGCTATCCATCTCTTCGGTAGAGAGCGGGATCGCCGGCGGGTTAACCCAGATATAACGCTCGCCGTGCTTTTGCATCAACGCGCGGGCACAGCCCGGGTTGGTTTCATGGTGCAGAATACGGGAAGCGTGTGCGTAGAGCACCTTGTCAGCTTTGACCTTCTCATATGACGGCAGTAGCACATAGGTCTTTTCCCACGGCTTCGGACGCGGCGGCTGCACCACCACGGCCTTTGCTTCCGCTTTCTTCGGCTCAACTGGTTTGTTATCCGCGCACGGCAGATCGTCACCGTACGGATGCGGGATAGGGTCGATTTTGCCCGGCATATCGATAATGCGGGAATCCACCCCGCTCCAGCCCGGCAGCGCCTCTTTCACCATGATCGCGGTGTTGCGCACGTCGCGGATCTCGCTGACCGCTTCACCCTGCGCCAGGCGATGCGCCACTTCCACCAGCGGACGCTCGCCGTTGCCGAAGATCAGCATGTCGGCTTTCGAATCCACCAGCACCGAACGGCGCACGGTGTCAGACCAGTAGTCGTAGTGCGCGGTGCGGCGCAGGCTCGCCTCGATGCCGCCCAGGATCACCGGCACGTCTTTCCATGCTTCTTTGCATCGCTGGGTGTAGACGAGGGTCGCGCGATCGGGACGTTTACCCGCCACGTTATCTGCCGTATAAGCGTCGTCATGGCGCAGCTTACGGTCAGCGGTATAGCGGTTGATCATCGAGTCCATGTTGCCCGCGGTCACGCCAAAGAACAGGTTAGGTTTACCCAGACGCATAAAGTCGTCTTTGCTGTTCCAGTCAGGCTGAGAAATAATCCCCACGCGGAAACCCTGAGCTTCCAGCATACGGCCGCAGATCGCCATGCCAAAGCTCGGGTGATCGACATACGCATCACCCGTCACCAGAATGATATCGCAGCTGTCCCAGCCCAGTTGATCCATCTCTTCCCGGGACATCGGCAGGAACGGCGCCGGTCCAAAGCAGGCTGCCCAGTACTGGGGCCAGGAGAAGAGGTCGCGATCCGGCTGGATCAGGGAAATTGCGCTCATAATGCTTCCGAAGAAAAAATAGACAAAAGGAGCGGGATTATACGCTGGTTTATCGGGGGAAATGAAGGGGTATTTATTGCCCGGTGACGCTACGCTTACCGGGCCTACGGGCCTGTAGGTCGGGTAAGGCGAAGCCGCCACCCGACTCGTTTTACGGTGCCGGATTCACCAGCATCTGCCCTACCGACCCCCTGTCCATCATCTCCAGCGTCTGGCTGTGGAACAGGAACGGGAAGTGCGGCCATGACGGCTGTCCATAGTAGACGAGCAGTTCTACCTGCCCATCCACCCAGACGGTGTCTTTCCAGCCCCTGTCTTCAGGGAACGGCATCGCCCCGTTGACGTTGCGGATCAGGAATGACACCCCTTCAATATGGAACGACTGCGGCATCTCCGAGCGGACGGTCCAGCGCTCCCAGGTTCCCTGCTGGGCGGTGATATCAATACGGTTTACGTCCCACAGCGCACCGTTGATGCCCGGATCGTCGCCAAGGCTGATATCGCGAGTGCGTACTGCCGGGCCGGTCACAATTTCCTGCGGCAGCAGGCGCATCGGCAGACTGTCGGTCACCAGAGGCAACAGGCCGGTCGGGCGCAGCGTCAGCACCAGCGTGGAGACCAGAACGCTCGACGGTTCAAAGAAGCCGCGAATGCGGTCAACAATGCTTGCCGCTTCGCCGCAGGTCACGGACACTTCATCCCCGTTGGTCATATCCACGAGGATTTCACGACGTTCGCCCGGCGCCAGCGCCAGCTGTTTGACCGACACCGGCGCAGGTAATAACCCCTGATCGCCTGAAATCACATGCAGGGCGCGGCCGTCGCTCATTTGCAGCAGGTAGCGGCGCGAGTTAGAGGCATTCAACAGACGCAGGCGCACCCAGCCACGAGACACTTCGACATACGGGCTTTGCGCGCCGTTAACCAGCAGCGTATCGCCCACAAAGCCACCGCTGCCCGGCTCGCTGTACTCCGGCGTACCGAAGTTATCCAGACGCTTGTCCTGAATAATGATCGGGAAATCATCAACACCGTAGTGATTCGGGATCGGCAGCGTTTTACTGACCTCATCTTCAATCAGCCACATCCCGGCCAGGCCGTTATAGACCTGCTGGGCGGTGCGGTTCGGGGTGTTGGCGTGATACCACAATGTCGCCGCGCTCTGACGAATCGGGAGGACGGGCGCCCAGTCGGCATTCGGCGACATCATGCGCGCCGCGCCGCCCATCAGCGGCCCCGGCACCTGCAACCCACTGACGGTCATTGCGACATTTTCCGTCGTCCGGTTACTGTAGATGAGCTTGACGTCATCCCCATTCCACACGCGAATGGTCGGCCCGAGGTAGCGTCCGTTAATGCCCCATACCTGCGCGCGCGTTCCCTGGGTAAAGGACCAGTGGCTACGCTGAAGCGTGAGGAATAGCGGCTGTCCGCGACGGGATTCAATCAACGGCGGAATAGGCAGCGGCTGTTGCTGCCCGGCGGCGCTGGCTGTCCGCGGCATCGCACCCGCACAAAGGGCGATACCCGAAGCCTGAATAAACTGACGCCGACTGAGTGACATATAAGCTCCATCTGAAACGACTAACAACGCGGGAATTCGTTTTCCCTTGAACGAAACCGGGTTAAATCTTACCGGCGGCTTCTCGCTCTGCAACTTCTTTATCGAGCTGTGCAATGTGCTGAGCCATCAGCTCGCGGCAGTGCGTGGCCAGCTCGCGCACCTGGTCTTTACCGTATTTGGAGGTATCCACCGGCGGTAGCATTTCGACAATGACCAGTCCGTTTTTCAGACGGTTAAGATTAATCTTATTCGATGTATTGGAAACGCACACGGGAATAATTGGAACGCCTGCCGCAATTGCAGCATGAAACGCGCCGGTCTTGAACGGCAGCAGGCCGCGACCGCGGCTGCGCGTCCCTTCCGGGAACATCCAGATTGAGATCCGGCGCTTTTTAAACTGATCCACCACTTCCGCAATGGTGCCATGCGCTTTCGCACGGTTGTTGCGGTCAATCAGCAAGTTACCGGTGAGCCAGTACAGTTGGCCGAAAAGCGGGATCCACAGCAGGCTCTTTTTCCCGACGGTTACGGTCGGCGGAATAACAATATTTGAGGCCGTCACCATATCGTAGTTGTTCTGATGGTTAGCGATATAGATGGCGTTACCGAAATTCTCCGCCCCTTCAGGCAGACGCTTTTCAACCTTCAGGCCGAACAATGGCGCAAGGCGACCAAACATGTGCCCGAACGTCGCGACATGTTTTGGGTTACGCGGGCTGAACAGGCAATAAATCGATCCGAAAATACAGACCAGAATGCAGTAAATAACGGTAAGAATAAGACGAACAATGTATAGCATAGCGACCTCTGAAGCCCTGACAGCTGACAATTATACTTCACCTGTGGCCAGGTAAGGACTTTATTACGAGCGCGTATTGTTAATCGCAACGCACGAATTAACAACGTTTTTACGGGAATTTTTATGGTAATCCCCCTCCGGAAAGAGGGGGGGATGAAACAGGTTACTCTTCGCTGTCGTCCGCTTTGCTGCGCGCCGGCGAGTCGATCTCCACGCGGTCGATGCGCTGCAGGCCACGCATCAGTGAGCCGCGACGTCCGCGCTCGCCAACCACCTTCTGCAACTCTTCCGGACGCAGTTTGATCTTACGTTTGCCGACATGAATGGTCAGCGTGCTCTGCGGCGGCAGCAGGAAGAGATGCGCCAGGCTATCTTCGCCTTTTGCCGCTTCCGCTGACGGGATACTGATGATCTTGTTGCCCTTCCCTTTCGACAGCTCCGGCAGATCGCTGACCGGGAACATCAGCATGCGTCCGGCAGCGGTGATCGCCAGCAGCATATCGCTTTCGTTCTCGATGATCAGCGGCGGCATGACGTGTGCGTTATCCGGCAGGCTGATCAGCGCTTTACCGGCGCGGTTACGCGATACCAGATCGTTAAAGGTGCAGATAAAGCCGTAGCCAGCATCAGACGCCATCAGCAGTTTTTGATCGTCGGCTTCCATCAGCATATGGTCAACCGTGGCGCCCGGCGGCAGCGTCAGCTTGCCCGTCAGCGGTTCGCCCTGCCCGCGCGCGGATGGCAGCGTGATCGGATCAATAGCGTAGCTGCGGCCCGTGGAGTCGATAAACGCCACCGGCTGGTTGCTCTTGCCCTTCACCGCCGCCTTGAAGCTGTCACCGGACTTGTAGCTCAGACCCGGCGCGTCGATATCGTGGCCTTTGGCGCTACGCACCCAGCCGCTCTGGGAAAGCACGATGGTCACCGGCTCGGACGGCAGCATGTCGTGCTCGTTCATCGCCTTCGCTTCTTCGCGCTCATGCAGCGGAGAACGACGGTCGTCGCCAAAGGCGTCGGCATCGGCCTGCAACTCTTTCTTCAGCAGGGTGTTCATCTTGCGCTCGGACGCCAGAATCGCCTGAAGTTGATCGCGCTCTTTTTCCAGCTCATTCTGCTCGCCGCGGATCTTCATCTCTTCCAGCTTAGCGAGATGGCGCAGCTTCAGTTCGAGGATCGCTTCAGCCTGGGTTTCGCTGATGCCAAAGCGCGACATCAGGGCAGGCTTAGGTTCGTCCTCGGTACGAATGATCTCAATCACTTCGTCAATGTTGAGGAACGCCACCAGCAAACCTTCGAGGATATGCAGGCGCTTAAGCACTTTCTCCAGGCGATGGTTCAGACGGCGGCGCACCGTATCGCGGCGGAAGGCCAGCCATTCGGTGAGGATCTCCAGCAGGTTTTTCACCGCCGGACGACCGTCCAGACCAATCATGTTCAGGTTGATGCGGTAGCTTTTTTCCAGATCGGTAGTGGCGAACAGGTGGTTCATCACCTGCTCCATATCCACGCGGTTAGAGCGCGGCACGATCACCAGACGGGTCGGGTTTTCGTGGTCCGATTCGTCGCGCAGGTCGTCCACCATCGGCAGCTTTTTATTGCGCATCTGGGAGGCAATCTGCTCCAGCACCTTCGCGCCGGAGACCTGGTGCGGCAGCGCGGTGATCACCACGGCGCCATCCTCTTTGGTCCATACCGCGCGCATGCGCACGGAGCCGCGGCCGTTCTGGTAGATTTTACGGATTTCCGCACGCGAGGTGATGATCTCGGCTTCGGTCGGATAGTCCGGCCCCTGCACGATATCCAGCAGATCGTCCAGCGAGGTTTTTGGCTGCTCAATCAGGGTGATGGCCGCTTTCGCCACTTCACGCAGGTTGTGCGGCGGAATGTCCGTCGCCATGCCCACGGCGATACCGGTCGTGCCGTTCAGCAGGATGTTCGGCAGACGCGCAGGCAGCATTTTCGGCTCCTGCATCGTACCGTCGAAGTTTGGCACCCAGTCGACCGTACCCTGCCCCAGTTCGCCCAACAGCACTTCGGCATATTTAGACAGACGGGATTCGGTATAACGCATTGCCGCGAAGGATTTCGGATCGTCCGGCGCCCCCCAGTTCCCCTGACCATCCACCAGCGGATAGCGGTAAGAGAACGGCTGGGCCATCAGCACCATCGCTTCATAGCAGGCGCTGTCACCGTGCGGATGGTATTTCCCCAGCACGTCACCGACGGTACGGGCGGATTTCTTGAACTTGGCGGTCGCATTCAGCCCCAGTTCGGACATCGCATAGACGATGCGGCGCTGAACGGGCTTCAGGCCATCCCCGATAAACGGCAACGCCCTGTCCATGATGACGTACATGGAGTAGTTCAGGTAGGCGTTTTCCGTGAATTCATGTAGCGCGAGGCGCTCTGCCATATCGCTCATTACGTGTGATTCCTCAACTCAGAAACCGATGGGTTTCAGGCAATATTGCCGCAGATACTACCTCATCTGGCGAGTTGAGTCACAAAGAAAAAGGGCCGCTCATGCGGCCCTTTCCGGGTTATTTGTTCAGCTTGATAACCTGCTTCACGTCGATTTCAAACTCGTTCCAGTCTTTATCGATTTTACCCTGGAGTTCGACTTTATCCTGGGGCGTCACCGTCACGCCGTTCCAGCGCTTGTGGTCGATCTCCACCACCACCGTGCCGCTTTCATCGCGGAAGGTGTAACGGTCATCGGACAGGCGCTCGGTAATATTACCGCGCAGCTTCACCCAGCTGTCGTCCTTCATATCTTTGACTTTAGCCGCGGTAGTGAGGTTGGCGTTATTATCGACAAAGCCACCCTGCTGGGTTTGCGTCTGGGTCTGTGTCGCAGATGGGCCAGAGAAGCCACCCTGTGCAGCAAAAACAGGGGCAGTGGTCATCATCATGATGGCAGCAATTGCAGCGTATTTTTTCATCTTAATCTCTCCCTTTAATGTCGTTTCACAATCCATTAAACAGGGTAAACCTTAACAACTTCTTAAGGGGAAAATTTATTTATTTTTACTGTACAGCAGGCGCTTGCAGAAGGTTTACTGACGGCATCAAGGAGGAAATATGCGAATTTTACTGGTAGAAGACGACAAGCTCATCGGCGATGGCATCAAAGCGGGCTTAAGCAAAATGGGCTTTAACGTGGACTGGTTTACCGACGGTAAAACCGGGCAGGCGGCCCTGTACACCGCGCCGTACGATGCCGTGGTGCTGGACCTGACGCTGCCGGAAATCGACGGGCTTGAGATCCTGCGCGCCTGGCGCGAAAGCTGTAAGAGCGAACCGGTGCTGATCCTCACCGCGCGGGATGCGCTGAATCAGCGCGTCGAAGGGTTACGCCTGGGGGCGGATGATTACCTGTGTAAGCCGTTCGCGCTGATTGAAGTGGCAGCCCGCCTCGAAGCGCTGGTGCGCCGCAGCCACGGGCAGGCGCGCAGCGAGCTGCGTCACGGCAAGGTCACGCTCGATCCGGCAAGTCTCGTCGCCACGCTGGAGGGCGAAACGCTGGTGCTCAAACCCAAAGAGTTCGCCCTGCTGGAACTGCTGATGCGCAACGCGGGCCGCGTGCTGCCGCGCAAGGCCATCGAAGAGAAACTCTACAACTGGGATGATGACGTCTCCAGCAACGCCGTCGAAGTCCACGTTCATCATTTACGCCGCAAGCTCGGCAGCGAATTTATCCGCACCGTGCACGGCATCGGTTATACCCTGGGTGACGCATGAAACTGACCCAACGCCTGAGCCTGAAGCTGCGCCTGACGCTCCTCTTTTTGCTGCTGTCCCTGGCGGCCTGGTTTGCCGCAAGCGTGGTGGCCTGGCACCAGACGACCGACAAGCTCGATAAGCTGTTCGATACCCAGCAGATGCTGTTTGCCAAACGGCTGCTGACGATGGACGTGGACGAACTCCGCGCCCCGGAACGCATGCGCGAGGTGCCGAAAAAAGCCAAACACGGCCATCTTGACGACGATGCGCTGGCCTTCGCAATCTTCACCGCAGACGGCAGCATGGTGCTTAACGACGGTGAGAACGGGCGCGACATACCTTATCACTACCGCCGGGACGGATTTGATGACGGTCGGTTGCAGGATGACAACGACGAATGGCGTTTCCTGTGGCTGACCTCCCCGGACGGGAAATACCGCGTGGTGGTTGGCCAGGAGTGGGAGTACCGACAGGATATGGCGCTGGATGTGGTCAGCTCGCAGCTGACGCCGTGGCTGGTGGCGCTGCCCGTAATGCTGCTGTTGCTGATTGTCCTGCTGAGCCGGGAACTGAAACCGCTGAAAAACCTGGCGCAGACCCTGCGTTCACGCTCGCCGGATGCGACCGATACGCTGCCCACCCACGGCGTGCCGACGGAGGTTCGCCCGCTGCTTGATGCGCTTAACCATCTTTTCGCCCGTACGCAGGAGATGATGGCCCGCGAGCGCCGCTTCACCTCGGATGCCGCTCATGAGTTGCGCAGCCCGCTTGCCGCGCTGAAGGTGCAAACCGACGTGGCGCAGCTTTCCCTTGACGATCCCGAGGCGCAGTCTAAAGCGCTGGGGCAATTGCATGCGGGCATCGACCGCGCCTCCCGGCTGGTGGATCAGCTTCTCACCCTGTCGCGCCTGGATTCACTGGATAATCTTGATGACGTCGAACCCGTGATGATGGCCGATTTGCTGCAATCCGCGGTGCTGGATATCTGGCATCCGGCGCAGCAGGCGGGCATTGATATTCGGCTCAACGTCAACGCGCCCGAGGTGATGCGTCACGGACAGCCGCTATTGCTGAGCCTGCTGGCGCGTAACCTGCTGGACAACGCCGTTCGTTACAGCCCGCGCGGCAGCGTGGTGGACGTGACGCTGAACACCCAAAGCTTTACCGTGCGCGACAACGGCCCGGGCATTTCAACCGATGCGCTGGCGCGTCTCGGCGAGCGCTTTTATCGTCCACCGGGCCAGGACGCCACCGGCAGCGGTCTGGGGTTGTCTATTGTGAAGCGCATCGCGGCGTTACACGGGATGCGCGTCTCGCTGGGCAATGCGCCTGAAGGGGGCTTTGAGGTGACCGTCAGCTGGTAGCCATTATTGCGCTGAGCGCAAAAGACTTTGCACATTTTGCTTATTTTTCCGCTCCGTCCTCGCGCGTAGAATACCTGGCATACTCTCAGCATCGAGGACAAATAATGAGCAACATTCTGATTATCAACGGCGCGAAAGAATTTGCGCACTCTAAAGGCCAGCTCAATGACACCCTGACCGAGGTCGCGGATGGTTTCCTGCGCGACTCCGGACATGATGTTAAGGTTGTGCGCGCGGACAGCGATTACGACGTGAAGGCCGAAGTGCAGAACTTCCTGTGGGCCGACGTGGTTATCTGGCAGATGCCGGGCTGGTGGATGGGCGCACCGTGGACCGTGAAAAAATACATGGACGATGTGTTTACCGAAGGTCACGGTTCGCTGTATGCCAGCGACGGCCGCACCCGCTCAGACGCGTCTAAAAAATACGGTTCCGGCGGCCTGTTGCAGGGCAAGAAATACATGCTCTCCCTGACCTGGAATGCCCCGCTTGAAGCGTTCACCGAGCAAGATCAGTTCTTTGAAGGCGTAGGCGTAGACGGCGCGTATCTGCCATTCCACAAGGCGAATCAGTTCCTGGCTATGGAGCCGCTGCCGACCTTTATCGTCAATGACGTAATTAAAATGCCGGACGTCCCACGCTATATCGCAGAATATCGCAAGCATCTCGCGGAAATTTTTGCTTAACTGGTAGCCTGGAATTAGAAGGAGTTAATTATGCTTACCGTTATTGCTGAAATCCGTACGCGTCCTGGCCAACATCACCGCCAGGCGGTGCTGGATGAGTTCGCAAAGATCATCCCGACCGTACTGAAAGAAGAAGGCTGCCACGGCTACGCGCCAATGGTGGACGCCGCCACCAGCGCAAGCTTCCAGGCGACCGCGCCAGACTCGATCATCATGGTTGAGCAGTGGGAAACCGTCGCGCACCTTGAAGCGCATTTGCAGACCGCGCATATGAAAGCGTGGAGCGACGCGGTGAAAGGGGACGTTCTGGAAACCCATATCCGTATTCTGGAGCAAGGGGTTTAAGTTCTGTGAAATTTGCCGGGTGGCACTGCGTTTACCCGGCCTACAACTTCCCTCCCAGGCCCGGTAAGCGTTAACGCCACCGGGCTTTTTTTATCACCTTAACACTCAACTGCTATGCTTATTCTGACTTCATGTTAAACAGGAGGATGGAATGGGTCTTTTTAATTTCGTAAAAGAAGCAGGCGAAAAGCTGTGGGACAATCTGACCGATCATAAGGGTCAGAGCGATAAAATCACCGAGCACCTCAAGAAACTCAACATTCCCGGTTCCGATAAGGTTCAGGTTGACGTCACCGACGGCAAAGCCAGCGTGACGGGCGACGGGCTGACGCAGGAGCAGAAAGAAAAAATCCAGGTCGCCGTCGGCAACATCGCAGGCGTCAGCGAGGTGGAGAACAACATCACCGCGACAGATGCCAAAGATGAAGCTACTTACTATACGGTGAAATCCGGCGATACCCTGAGCGCGATCTCTAAAACCGTGTACGGCGATGCTAACCAGTACAACAAGATTTTTGAGGCTAACCGCCCTATGCTCTCCAGCCCCGATAAAATCTATCCCGGCCAGACGCTGCGTATTCCTAAAGCATAACGTCTAAAACAGTCGGTTCACGTCGCGCAGAGGAACAGAATGAAAATAGCTTGTCTTGGCTGGGGTTCGTTAATCTGGAAAAGCGGCGCGTTACCGGTAGCCGGTGAGTGGCAGACCGACGGGCCTTCTTTGCCCGTCGAGTTCTGTCGGGTCAGCGATGGCGGTGAACTGGCGACCGCCATCTGTATGAATGCCCCTGCCGTGCCGGTGCTTTGGGCATGGCTGGAGGCCACGACGTTGAGCGTGGCCTGCCGCGCTTTGCGTGAGCGCGAAGCCATTCCCGAGGATCGCTGCGATGGCATTGGCTCGCTGCTAATCACCGGACGCGACACGGGTATCCTGACAACATGGGCCAGGGAGAAAGGTATTGAAGCGATCATCTGGACCGGGCTCCCGCCGAGAAGCGCGTCACAGGAAGGTAGGGTTCCTGCCGTGGACGAAGCCATCGCTTATCTCGACGGCCTCAGCGGAGAGACCCGCAGCCATGCGCAGGACTATATTTGCCGCGTGCCTGCCCAGCTTGATACGCCCTACCGGCGCGTCATTAAAGACGTGCTTGGATGGTAATCCCCCGGCCAGTTACCAGTACAGTTTCCAGCTCCGGGTGAAACGCACCAGCGCCTCAACGTAGAAGTAATCTCCCCAGCTTGCGCACTCATCCACGCCTTTGTTGCTCCCGAGGTGGTAAACCGAGTGTTTAAGCAGCCCGTTGCCCTTTTCTTCTCTCCCCATCAGATAGTGTTTCGTCAGTGACGACATAATGCCTTTAGCCCACTCCATATAGCGCTCGCGATCCGGATCCGTGACCGGCAGGTGTTTCACCAGCTCCAGCAGCCCACATACCGCAATCGCCGCCGAGGAAGAATCACGCAGCGCGTCGGTGCCCACCAGCGCCAGATCCCAGTGGCAGACGTAGTCGTCGGGCAGGCGATTGAGGAAGTAGTTCGCCAGCCGTTTTGACAGGGCGATCATCGTCTCGTCGCCGGTATAGATATAGCTCAGCAGGAAGCCGTAAATTCCCCACGCCTGCCCGCGTGACCAGCAGGAGTCGTCGGCGTAGCCCTGCTGGGTGTTGCCGTAGCGCGGTGCGCCGGTTGTCACATCCATATAGTAGGTGTGGAAGGTGGAGGCATCGTCACGAATGAGGTACGTCGCCGCCTGCATGACGTGCGCTTTTGCGGCGTCGGCAAAACGCGGATCGCCCGTCTGCTCCGTTGCCCAGTAGAGCAGCGGCAGGTTCATGTTGCAGTCGATGATCATCCGCCCGGCCTGGTCCGGATCGGAGAGATCGCCCCACGCCTGGATGATCTTCGCCTTCTCGTGGAAGCGTTCCAGCAGAGCTTCCGCCGCCAGCAGCGAGAAGCCGCGCGCCTCGCGGTTTCCGGTCAGCCGCCACGCGGCTACGCAGGAGAGCGTGTAGAGGAAGCCTAAATCGTGGGTGTTGGTGTCGTTGCGCCCGGCGATGCGCAGGCCAAACGAGCGCACGTGTTTTTCCGCCATCGCGCGGAATTTTTCCTCGCCGCTCATCTCCCATGCCAGCCATAGCTGCCCGGTCCAGAAGCTGGTGGTCCACTCCACGTTGTCAGTCAGCGGATAAAAACCGTTCTGGCAGGTTTCCGCCGGGAATTTGTCGCCGAACTCCGTTAAATGACGGCTAATCAGGTCCAGAACGTGGCTGCGCGCCGAATTCAGTTCATCGCTGAATGCGTGGGAGTCAACGGGCGCAGCGATAACAGGCAGACGTTCTTCTTTGATACGACTTAACATATTTCGGTTCCTTCTTTGACGGCGTAATTTATCGTGTTGACGTTTCTGCTACGTTCAGCGCACGAGCCCCGCGCCATTTGCTCTGACAGGCGGATAACGTAAAAGCAGAGATAAGGGTAAAGGTCAGCGCCGTTGCGCCCATGATGATATAGGTGTGCTCAAAGCCAATACGGTCATACATATACCCGGCAGGGGAAGAGACCACCACGTTGCCAACGTAGAGCATTGCCTGATAGCCGAGTAAATACATGGTGGCATTGACGCGCTTGTCGAAATGCTCGGCGATATATTTAAATACTGACACCAGCAGGAGACAAATTTCCAGACCGTACAGCGGCTTAAGCACTGAAATTAACAGGTGAGAATCACACATGCCGGAAATAATCAGACGCGCCCCGACCACCAGCCCGACAATTAATAGCCCGCGTTTGGCGCCAATAAAGTTCACAAACAGCGGGACCACCATATACATGACAAATTCCATGCCCGACTGCACGGTCCCGAGATAACCGAATACCGCGTTGCCCTCATGAATATCATCGAAGAAGGTGACGAAATAGCGCGAGAACTGCTGCTCGGCGATAAACATCATCCACGCCACGCCCGCCACGTACAGGCAGAAGGCCCAGAATTTGCGGTTTCGCAGCAGGGCGTAAACGTCTGACGGGGCGATTTTCTCTTTCGTCAGCACCTCGCCCGCGTGAATGGAGTTAGTGTTCACTTTCAGGCTCAGCAGGACGATCAGCATCACCACCGACGCCACGCTGCCGAGGATAAAGTTATACGCCGGTGAGAGGTTAAACAGCAGGCCGGAGAAGGACGATGCCACAGCCCAGCCGAGCGAACCCCACATGCGAATTTGCCCGAACTCCATGCCGTTTAAGCGGCTAAAGCGGTCGGAATACGATTCGCACGCCGCCACACCCGCGTACCAGGCAAAGCTTAAATAGAGCGCGCCGATAATAATCCCCAGCAGGGTATTAGACATTAACAGCGGCTGGTATACGTAAATAAAGAACGGCGCCATCAGGGCCGACATGATCACCACAAAATAGAGCAGGTATTTGCTCATGCCGATCTTATCGAGAATATAGCCGTAGATCGGTTTAAGAATAACGGAGAATATCCCGTTCACCGCAAAAACGGTTCCAATCACCGAGCCGCTGAGATTGGCTTTCTGGCCAAGCCAGATCGCCAGCAGTCCAATACTGGCAGACCAGGTAAAGAAATAGAGAAAGATAAAGCTACTGATTTTGTAATATTCAGTTCTGTTAGTTGTCGATGTGCTTTTCATATCATCCTCGCCGACGTGTAGGGCCAGATTTTTATAATGTGAACGACAGCTTACGTTCGCTTCCGGGTTCGCTAATGACGACCCGGCTATGGGTTATATTCAGCTGCGGCGTCGCCGCAACGGGCTGTTTTCCGCCAGCCAGAACGGCGCAACAGAGCCAGCTTTCCCCTTGCGGGAGGTCGGCCTTTAACAACGGAATGGAAGCGCACTCCGCAAACATAATGCTGCTGTTCGGCGGCGTGACGATGCTGTCTGGCTGGCGGTGAATGACCGGCGATAGATCGACAATGACGCTGCTGCCGTTTTCAGCCATCAGATAACAACCGCGATCGCGCACCTGGTGGGCGGTTTTCATCACCGCAAAGCCGCCCTCGACGGTTTGCAGAGTGCGCGCGCTGTTGATACGGTGCAGGCGCAGGTGCCACTCCCCGAACGGGATCTGCCAGGTCGCAATATGCACGTCTCGCCAAGGCGACCAGCGCGTGAAAATGTAATGTTCATCCACCCGAACCTCTTCGCACTCGCGACGACCGCGGAAATAGTCATCTCCATCCGCCAGCAGCAGCATGGAATCGCAGGCGGCATGCTTCAGGCCAAATCGTCCACGCTCAATGGTGAATCCGAAGCGGCTGGAGTAGGCAAATTTGGTGTATTTCGCTTCGGTGTTGACGTAGTTATTCAGCTCCAGCTGACCAGCGGTGAGCATGACGACGTGCTGCGAATCTTTCGAATGCATCAGGATCTGCTGCGCATGCGGGATCACATGTTTTTCAGCAAGCGCGGGCAGCGGCTGCTCGTCGGCCTGCCAGAACGGATGCGCCTCCGGCAGCGCCAGGATCAGGTAGGTTTTCAGCGCCCAGTACGGTGAACCGGGGGAGTTGTAATCCTCGCACATCGCCAGGTTCGGATACGCAAACCCCAGGGTAAGAATACCGTCGCGATCGACAATCGACTGCTGCTGCCACCAGCGCAGATGCCGCAGCACAATGCCCTTCACGATACCCGGGGTGAAGACGTCCAGCTGAGAAAAGGCCACCGCGCTCCAGAAGGCAACCATGGCAAAGCGGTAGGTCAGGCTGCGGCCAAACGGCACCGAGGCACCATCGGCGGCGGACCAGTAGATAAAGTCTTCCGCGAACAGACGCGAGCGCTCGCGCAGCACCTTCGCCCTCGCCTCGTCGTCACTCAGGGTGGCGTAAATCAGGCCGTAAAAATGGAAAGCCATGGAGATGTAATAGTCTTTCGGGCGGCCAGGACCGTCGGAGTACCAGCCGTCGCCGAGATAGTAGGCGTCCATCAGCGCAAAGCGGTGGTCAATGGCGGCTTGATCGTACGGCAGGCCGGCGCGCTTAAAGCCGAGCTGGACCATAATGGCAAAATAGTTCCAGTTGCTGTCCGGCATCTGCGCGTCGGTGATTTGGTTGAGCCACGCGTGCAGGTTAATCACCTCGCGCCCGGTAAAGTGCGCGGAGAGTTTATCTCCCAGCAGAGCGAGCCCCAGACCGTAGGCCGCCATCTCCACCAGACGCTGATCGTACGGGCCGGTTTCACCCCAGTAGCCGGTGCTTTGCGGGTCGGTACCAAGCTTAATGGCAGTAAGGTACTTCTCGCTGAACGGCGTGCTTTCGCCGGATGCCATCAGCGGAAACAGCCCCCACAGCGCGCGGGAAAGTCCCTCCATCTGCGCAATATCCGCTGTGTAATGGGCGCAGGTATCACCCAGCGAGAATCGTGAACGGTTCGCCGGAAATTGCGTATCCAGCGCCTGTAAAAGTGCATTCAACGACGCCACTACCTCCTGGCGTGAAGACAACGGATTTGATTTTTCTTTGTTTGCCGCCCACATCGGTTCGCCCTCGTAATCAACTGCGGCAAAGCATAGTGAATCCGCAAGGGGCAGAAATGTTAGCCGTGTCACAGGCATGAACGATGAATAAACCTCCAGTTGAGAAAATTTAAAAAGGTGGTTTATAAAGACGGTCAGACGGGAAAAAGTTGAGTTTTATTGCACTATGCGCGACACGCCGACATCCGATCTTCTGGAACTGATCGCCCTGAACGATACCGTGGCCTCGTTCAGCCGCCTGTTTGCCAATACCGTGCGCTACCATCACTGGCACCAGTGTCTGGAGATCCTCTATGTGGAAGAGGGCTTTGGGGTGGCGATTGTCGATAATCGTCACTACACCATGCGCCCCGGACGGCTGTTTTTCTTCCCGCCTTTTACGCTGCACAAGGTCATGGTGGACGAACAGGCGGAGGCAATTTACCGCCGCACCATTATTCATCTCGACCAGCACGCGGTGCTGAAGATCCTGCGGGATTTTCCCCAGACCCGGCAGCGTCTGGAGCGGCTGTCACGCCGTGGCGGCGAAGCGTGGGTCGCCGATTTAGCCCACTTCCATCACCATATCGACCATCTGTTTAGCTGCTATAAACCGCCGATGAACGGCGAGAGCATCGCCAGCCTGCTGATAGGCCTGTTCGCGATGCTGCCCGAGGATCGCGACGGCGAGCCGGGAAACAGCCAGGGGATCGCCAGCCAGGTGATGTTTTGGCTCGACGAGCATTATCAGGAGAAATTTCGTCTGGATGCGCTGGCCAATGAGCTGGGAAAATCCCGCAGCTACGTATCGCGAAAATTCCATGCGGAAACGGGCGAAAAAATTCACGACTACCTGAATACGCTAAGGTTGCGTAAGGCGTGTGAGTGTTTACTCCACACTGATTCGAGCGTGCGTGACATTGCCGCACAGACGGGTTTTTCCGACGTGACGTGGTTTATCAGCGCGTTTAAAAAAGGGATTGGCGAGACGCCGCTGCAGTACAGGAAGAACCATCGTGCGGTTTGACGCCCTCTCCCACAGGGCTGAGGGTTCCCCACAAATTAATGCGAGCACTGAGCAATCCCCTCGCCCCTCCGGGGAGAGGGTTAGGGTGAGGGGAACATACGGCGGTGGTGGTCATTCCGTTCACTTTATGTTCCTTGCTACTCTGTAACGACATGACCGGTGAACGTGCCAGGGTGGCTCAGTCGCCACCACCCTGGCGACCCGGGCTCCCGGCGGTAAATCGCCGCTTCGCGGTGCCCTCGGCTCATTCCTTCCGGCTTATCGGGTACGGGCGGAGGCAACGTCCCTGTAAAGCCGCCCTCTCGGCGCATCCCTGCGCCTCGCCCCGGCCTGCAGGAAACGCCTCAGCGATTTACAGCCGGACCAGGGCATCGCTGACAGCCCTCAGTCATTTAGAAAGCAACTTTATTGCTTCTGCATAAAAAATTACTGGGGATCCCTCAGCCCACGGGGAGAGGGGGAAAATCAACCGCTCTTCTTGCCCGGCTTTAATCCGCGGTGTAACTCGTTGATGCGCTTCATCGACTTGATGGTGCGCTGCGGCTCGGTGGAGGCGACGGACAGAATAATCATCTCCAGGCACAGCAGCACCGTGCCGTGCAGCGGGATTTTGCCCTTCTCGCCGCCGCGCGGGACGTGGATCACTACGCTTGCCTCTTTGCTAAAGCGCGAGTCCGTGGCGTTGGTCAGCAAAATGGTGGGAATACCCAGGCGCTTCGCTTCGCGCAGCGTGGTCTGTCCCTCCCGGTGCGCGGATTTTTGCGCCATCATTACCAGCACGTCACCGCGCTGTAGGGCAATCAGCTGTTCGGCGAGGCCAATACCGGTGCGGTTGAGCGGGATCGCAGGCAGGCCTATACGGCTAAACAGTCGCGAGGTGTACTCAGCCAGAATGCCGGATGCGCCAATGCCAAAAATAGCGACCTGTCTCGCCTGCGCCAGCAGCGACACCGCCTGCGCCATCGCGTAGCGGTTGCCCGGTTCGGACAACACCGCGCAGGTGTGTTGATGGCCTTCCAGCACAAAATCGATGCTCGCGTCGACGTCGCTGGTAAGCGTGTTTACCGTCGTGGACATCTTCTCGCTGGAGGTGACCACCGGGCCAAACCACTGCTCCAGGGTCTGCTTGAGATCCCGCAGCCCGCCAAACCCAAGCGCCTGAATGGCACGCACCACGGTGGCGTCCGAGGTGTGTAGCACAGCGGCAATCTCCATTGCCGTCTGCTCCATAACCGCTTCACGATTTTCATTGATATAGCTCGCCACCTGCAGCAGGCGCGGCGTCAGCTGGTGCGCCCGCGAGCGGAGGCGGTCGCCGTAGACATCAATTTTTCGGATCATCGTGCGGCCTCCGGCAGCGGACGGCCCGCTATCTGCGACTGCACCTGCGCGGCCATCAGCCCCAGCGAGGCAAATGAATTTGAGATCGCTTCCTCGCGGGAGATGAGCACGTAATGCCCGGTTCGGCAGGCGTTGAGAAACTGACACCAGCCCGGCATCACCGCATCCATCGCCGCCAGCTCGTCCTGCGGTTTTCCGCCGGTGTCCCCGCGCCAGGTTGCAAAGACAAAATCAGCATCCAGCTCCGGCAGACGCTCGGCGCTGACGTCGATGCGCCCGCCCTCCGGGATGCTCTCAATCAGCGGCGGGAATCTGAACCCTGCGTCGCGCAGCACGCGCCCAAGCGAGTGGTAGCTGTGCATGGCGTTGATTTTGCCCTGATTGGCCTGAATCACCGAGACGGTCAGTTTGCTCGTATCGATGGTCGCCTTTAGCGCCTCGATCTGCTCCTGATAGCGACGCTCCAGAATCTTCAGCCTCGCCTCTGTCCCGGTAAGCTGCGCCAGCTTGCGGTAGATCTCCGGCGCGCCGCCGTCGAGGTGATCGATACTCACCGTCGGGGCAATTTTTTCCAGCTGTTCGACCGGCGTGTTGCGGGTCGGCTCGGTGATGATAAGATCCGGCTTCGCCGCGGCGATGGCTTCAATATCGATATCGGCGGTGCCGATGAATGTGATGTCGGAATTATCAAAATCGATGCCCGTCAGCATGCCGCTGGAGCGCAGAAAATGGCTGCCGTCCGGTCGGGTACGGCCATGGCTGGCAACCGGCGGTACGCCAAGCTCGATCAGCGGAATGGTGATATCCAGGTCGTGCAGGGACACAATCCGCTTCGGGTTAACCGGCACCACCACTTTGCGGTTCAGGTCGTCAGTAAACGTCTGCGTTGGCTCTGCGGCTCCTGCAGCAAAACCCACCAGCACCAGCATTGCAAAAAATACGCGCATTTCTATCCCCTAAAATCGATCCCGACGCTGCCAGAGCAGCAGCAGGAAAAACGGTCCGCCAATCAGTGAAATGACAATTCCCGCCGGCAGCTGCAACGGGAGAAATGCCAGCCGCCCGACGTTATCCGCCAGCAGCACCAGCAGCGCGCCCAGTACGGCACTTCCCGTCAGCAGTGCCGTTTGCCCTCCGCGCAGCAGCAGGCGTGCCATGTGCGGGGCAATCAGCCCGACAAAGCCGATACTCCCCACGCAGGAGACGCAGGCCGCGGTGAGCACCACGGGGGCAAACACGCGCAGCAGTGCGAGGTGTGAAGTCCGCACGCCCAGCCCCGTCGCAGTGTGGTTGCCGAGCAAGGCTACGTCTGCGGCGCGCGCGGTAAAGAGCAGCAGCGCAAACGCCGGCACTGTCCAGGCAGCAGCGATGCTGACCAGCGTCCAGCTTGCCGCATGCAGACTCCCCGCCAGCCACAGCATCGCCGTCTGGACGTCGCGCACGTCGGCGGTCGTCATAAAGACCCCCATCGCGGCGGCAAACGCCCATGACACGCCGATGCCGATCAGGATGAATCGCGGGCGCGAGATATCACGCGCCAGCGCCACTACCAGCAGCGCGGTCAGCAGCCCACCGGCCATGCCGATAAGTGGACGCCAGTACGGCCCCAATCCCGGAAACTGAAAAATCAGCAGCAGCACCGCCGCGCTACAGCCCTCTTTCACGCCGATAAGTCCGGGGTCAGCAAGGCCGTTGCGGGTAATGGACTGCATGGCCGCCCCCGCCATGCCGAGCATCGCGCCGCACAGCACCGCCATCAGCAGGCGCGGCAGGCGGATATCCATCACAATGTAATGCGCATCCGCCGTTTGACGTTCAGGATAAAACAGCGCACGTCCGATGGCGGAAGCAGGAATGGGCAGCGAGCCGTGCGTCAGGCCAAAACTTAGCAGCAGTAAAACGGCAAGGGTTAAAACGGTCAGATACAGCAGCGCCCTCGGGCGAACCAGCGCCGAGAAGGAGGAAAATCGTACTGCCCTCAATCCAGCCCGGTTCATTTGAACATCCTTGACGCCATAAGGATAAAGACCGGCGCGCCGACCAGCGCAGTCATCACGCCGGTTGCCAGCTCATACGGCGTAAACAGCGTGCGGGCGGCGATATCCGCCATCAGCAGAACCAGCGCCCCGCAGAGGGCTGAGAGCGGCACCATCACGCGCAGGTCCACCGATACCAGACGGCGAATCAGCTGCGGCACCACGAGTCCGATAAACCCGATCGGCCCGGCAACTGAAACCGCCGCGCCGCACAGCAGGGCGATGGCCAGCAGCGCGAGCAGGCGCGTTTTCAGCAGCGACACGCCAAGCCCCTGCGCCATTCTGTCCCCCAGCGCCAGCATGTTCAGCGACGGCGACAGCCAGAGCGCCAGCGCAAAACCCACGGCAGCGGCCCCCGCGGCGCTAGCGGTCGTCTCGCCGATGACTCCCGCCACATCCCCCGCAAGCCAGGTCCGCATGGCCAGCAGCGTCTGTTCATCCAGAATCAACACCGTGGCGGTTATCGATGAGGCAAATGCCGACATCGCCACGCCGCACAGCGTGACCTTCATCGGCGTGAGACCGGTACGCCCGGATGAGGAGAACGTTAGCACCAGCAAAAAGAGCGCGGCGGCGCCGGCTGCGGCTATCAGAGGGCGGCCAAACGGCAGCGACAGCCCGAGGGCACTCGTCAGCACCACCGCCAGCGCCGCCCCTGCATTTAGCCCCAGGATATGCGGCTCGCCGAGCGGGTTGCGGATCACTGACTGCAGCAGCACGCCCGCGACGCCGAGCGCCGCGCCCGTCACCAGGGCGGCGCACAGTCGCATCAAGCGCAGCCTGACGATCACGCTATGCTCAAAATTGCGCGGGTCGAAGTGGAAAAATGCGTCTACTACCGTCCGGGGGGCGATAACGCGCGCCCCGATGCTCAGGTGCGCAATCGCGCCTGCCAGAAGCAGCAGCGTAAAGAGAATAAAGGCCACAGACGTGCGCATCATGGTTTGTCGTCAGCCTGACGGAACGGCATAAAGAACGGCTTGCCGGTCAGCGGGTTAACCGACATATGCACGTCGACATCAAACACCGCTTTGATCAGCTCCGGCGTGCAGGCGTCGCCCTCATGCAGTACCCCCTCAACCTTTCCCTGACGTAAAAAGACCAGCGAATCACCGTAGTTCACGGCGAAGTTGAGATCGTGCAGAACCACCACCACGGTGCGCCCGTGCCGGCGCGTCAGCGTGTGCAGCAGTTCGAGGATCTCCACCTGGTAGCGAAGATCGAGGTACGTCGTGGGTTCATCCAGCAGGATGTAGGGCGTTTGCTGCGCCAGCACCATGGCGATCCAGCAGCGCTGGCGCTGGCCGCCGGACAGGCTTTCAACCAGATGATGGGCAAACTCTGCCGTTCCGGTCAGGCGTAACGCCTCCTCCACGGCCCGCTCGTCTTCTTCGCTCCACTGGCGCATCACGTTCTGCCAGGGGAAACGTCCGCGCGAGACCAGCTCAAATACGGTTAACCCTTCTGGAAGCAGCGGAGACTGCGGCAGGATCCCGAGCTGGCGGGCGACCGCTTTGGTTGGCTGCGAGTGGATGGCTTTGCCGTCCAGCACCGCGCTGCCGCCGAGCGGCTGAAGCAGCCGCGCGAGGGTACTTAACAGCGTCGATTTTCCGCAGCCGTTTGCGCCCACCAGAACAGTCATTTTCTGCTGGGGGATCGCAAGGGAGATATCATCAACGATGATTTTTTTCTGGTAACCCGCGGAGAGGTTCTCAAGAACCAGTCCCGGCTTTTTGATGTAGTGAGCCACGTGAACGCCAACGTAAGAAAAAAAACCAACAAATAAAAATAAAACTCATTCTCTTTTGTGAGTTTGCCGCCGCGCCATGTAGTAGTCAAGCGAAGATATACCCTGTAAACCCCAGGGATAACTGAGCATCGCTTCACAAATCAAAATTCCTTTTTATCAATTATTTTCAATGCCTTAAACAGGAAATCAACGCGTATTAGCCAGAGAGAAATCTCTGTAGCGAATTTTTTATTTATTCCATTTACTACTACATTCCCTCATGCTTGAATGATTCTCAATTACAAGTCCGATGCCGTAGAGGCTAACGGACAGACCGTAAGGGCAATGACTCACACATTCTTCCGCGAGCATTTCATCGCAGGATATTTTGGGAAAACAGATGTAATGGCTAAGTTCACACCTTCATTCGCCGGGGTAAAAGGGCGCGCGCTCTTTTCACTCCTGTTCATGGCGCCTCTGGTGCACGCAGCAGCAAAAGACGGTGAGACGCTTACCGTCACTGCCGACCCTTACGCTTCCACCGACGCCACCAGCGGCTATCAGCCCCTGAACACCTCCACCGCCACGCTGACCAACATGCCGATGCTGGACATCCCGCAGGTGGTCAATACCGTCAGCGATAAAGTGCTGGAAGACCAAAACGCGACCACGCTCGACGAGGCGCTGTATAACGTCAGCAACGTGGTGCAGACCAACACCCTGGGCGGCACGCAGGATGCCTTCGAGCGCCGTGGCTTCGGCGCAAACCGCGATGGCTCGATCATGACCAACGGCCTGCGCACCGTGCTGCCGCGCAGCTTCAATGCCGCAACCGAGCGCGTGGAGGTGCTAAAAGGCCCGGCCTCGACCCTTTACGGTATTCTCGACCCCGGCGGCCTGATTAACGTGGTGACCAAACGCCCGGAGAAAACCTTCGGCGGCTCGATTTCTGCCACATCAACCAGCTTTGGCGGCGGTACCGGACAGTTTGACGTCACCGGTCCGATTGAAGGTACGCGTCTGGCCTATCGCCTGACGGGGGAGTATCAGGACGAGGATTACTGGCGTAATTACGGCACCGAACGCAGCACCTTTATCGCCCCGTCTTTGACCTGGTTCGGCGATGATGCCACCGTGACCGTGCTCTATTCGCATCGCGACTATAAAACGCCGTTCGATCGCGGAACGATCTTCGATCTCAACACCAAAAAGGCGGTCGACGTCGATCGCAAAACCCGCTTTGATGAGCCATTTAACGTGACCGACGGTCAGTCCGACCTCGCTCAGCTTAACGCGGAGTATCGCCTTAACAGCCAGTGGACCGCGAAGTTCGACTACAGCTACAGCCAGGATAAGTACAGCGATAACCAGGCTCGCGTGATGGCCTACGATTCAAAAACCGGCAACCTGACCCGCCGCGTGGATGCGACCCAGGGTTCGACCCAGCGTATGCATACAACGCGGGCAGATTTGCAGGGGAACGTGGACATCGCGGGCTTTTACAATGAGATCCTGACCGGCGTGTCGTATGAGAATTACGATCTGCTGCGTACGGACATGATCCGTTGTAAGAACGTTAAGGATTTCAATATTTACAACCCGAGCTACGGCAGCCTCGGCAAGTGCACCACCGTCTCGGCATCCGACAGCGATCAAACCATCAAGCAGGAGAGCTACTCCGCTTACGCGCAGGACGCGCTGTACCTGACCGATAAATGGATCGCCGTTGCCGGACTGCGCTACCAGTATTACACCCAGTACGCGGGCAAAGGCCGTCCGTTTAACGTCAACACCGACAGCCGCGACGACCAGTGGACGCCGAAGCTGGGCCTGGTATACAAGCTCACGCCGGCAGTCTCCCTGTTTGCTAACTATTCCCAGACGTTTATGCCGCAGTCGTCCATTGCGAGCTACATCGGCGACCTGCCGCCGGAAACGTCGAACGCGTATGAAATAGGCGCTAAATTCGACCTGTTCGACGGCATTACTGCCAACATCGCGCTGTTTGATATCCACAAGCGCAACGTGCTGTACACCGAGAGCATCGGTGATGAAACCGTCGCCAAAACCGCGGGCCGCGTGCGCTCGCAGGGTGTCGAAGTGGATCTCGCCGGATCGCTGACCGAGAACACCAACATTATCGCCAGCTACGGCTATACCGATGCGAAGGTGCTGGAAGACCCGGACTACGCGGGCAAACCGCTGCCAAACGTGCCGCGCCATACCGGCTCCCTGTTCCTGACGTACGATATTCACAATGCGTTTGCCGGGAATACGCTGACAATTGGCGGCGGCGGGCACGGCGTGAGCCGTCGTTCAGCGACTAACGGTGCGGATTATTATCTGCCGGGCTATTTCGTGGCGGATGCATTTGCGGCGTACAAAATGAAGCTGCAATATCCGGTGACGCTACAGGTGAACGTGAAGAATCTGTTTGATAAGACCTACTACACGTCGTCGATTGCGACCAACAACCTGGGCAACCAGATTGGCGACCCGCGTGAAGTGCAGTTTACGGTGAAGATGGAGTTTTGACGTCAGTGCGAGGCGTTCCCCTCACACTAACCCTCTCCCCAGAGGGGCGAGGGGATCGATCGTAGGCCCGGTAAGCGCAGCGCCACCGGGCAAAAAAAAGCCCTGCATCGCAGGGCTTTTTCAGCATCAGGCCTCAATATCCGCCATATCGCCTTTCTCCTGCAGCCAGTTACGTCGGTCTTCCGAACGTTTCTTGGCAAGGAGCATATCCATCATGGCGTTGGTTTGCTGTTCGTCTTCGTCGCTGATCGTCAGCTGCACCAGACGGCGCGTGTTCGGATCCAACGTCGTTTCGCGAAGCTGCATCGGGTTCATCTCGCCCAGCCCTTTAAAGCGCTGCACGTTCGGTTTGCCCTTCTTGCGCTTCAGCTGTTCCAGCACGCCCGCTTTCTCTTCTTCCGTCAGCGCATAGTAAACTTCTTTGCCAAGGTCGATACGGTACAGCGGCGGCAGCGCCACGTGGACGTGACCGTTTTTCACCAGCGTGCGGAAGTGCTTCACGAACAGCGCACAGAGCAGCGTGGCGATGTGCAGACCATCGGAGTCCGCATCCGCGAGGATACAGATCTTGCCGTAGCGCAGCTGGCTCAGATCGTCGCTGTCCGGATCGATGCCGATCGCCACCGAGATATCGTGTACTTCCTGCGAGGCCAGCACTTCATCAGAAGAGACCTCCCAGGTATTCAGGATCTTACCCTTGAGCGGCATGATCGCCTGATATTCACGATCGCGCGCCTGCTTGGCCGATCCGCCCGCCGAGTCCCCTTCCACCAGGAACAGCTCGGTGCGGTTGAGATCCTGCGCGGTACAATCCGCCAGCTTGCCCGGCAGCGCGGGGCCGCTGGTCAGTTTTTTACGCACCACTTTCTTCGCCGCGCGCAGACGACGCTGGGCGCTGGAGATCGCCATTTCAGCCAGCATTTCTGCGGCCTGAACGTTCTGGTTCAGCCACAGGGTAAACGCATCTTTCACCACGCCGGAAACAAACGCCGCACACTGGCGTGACGACAGGCGCTCTTTAGTCTGACCGGCAAACTGCGGATCCTGCATTTTCACGGAAAGCACGTAGGCGCAGCGGTCCCAGATATCTTCTGCGGAAAGCTTCACGCCGCGCGGCAGAATGTTGCGGTATTCGCAGAACTCGCGCATCGCATCCAGCAGACCCTGACGCAGGCCGTTGACGTGCGTCCCACCGAGCAGCGTTGGGATCAGGTTGACGTAGCTTTCCGTCAGCAGCTCACCGCCTTCAGGTAGCCACAGCAGCGCCCAGTCCACCGCCTCGGTATCACCTTCGAAATTCCCGACGAACGGTTTTTCCGGCAGGGTCGGCAGGCCGTTAACCGCTTCGCACAGGTAGTCGTTCAGACCCTTTTCGTAGCGCCAGCTCTGTTCGGTGTTGTTAACGTGATCTTTAAAGGTGATTTCTACGCCTGGGCACAGCACCGCTTTGGCTTTCAGCAGGTGCGTCAGGCGGGAAACAGAAAAGCGTGGGCTGTCGAAGAAGCTTTCGTCAGGCCAGAAATGGACGCTGGTGCCGGTGTTGCGTTTACCGCACGTCCCGACGACCTGCAAATCCTGCACTTTTTCGCCGTTTTCAAACGCGATGTTATACACCTGGCCGTCGCGACGGACGTTCACTTCCACGCGCTTTGACAGGGCGTTAACCACAGAGATCCCCACGCCGTGCAAGCCGCCAGAGAACTGGTAGTTTTTGTTGGAGAACTTACCGCCCGCGTGCAGACGGCAGAGGATCAGCTCAACGGCAGGAACCCCCTCTTCCGGGTGAATATCCACCGGCATGCCGCGGCCATCGTCGATGACTTCCAGCGACTGATCGGCGTGCAGGATAACGTCCACGCGTTTGGCATGACCTGCCAGCGCTTCGTCCACACTGTTATCAATTACTTCCTGGCCCAGGTGGTTTGGGCGCGTCGTATCGGTGTACATCCCCGGGCGGCGGCGAACCGGCTCAAGCCCGGTGAGTACCTCAATGGCATCAGCGTTATAGGTTTGCGTCATGATTTAAGCTAGCAATTCGCATTGATTGTCAGTGGCTGTGCAGTCCAAGAAAATCGACAATCTGGGTGAAATGATCTTCAAAGCCCGTGAAAGCATGGTTTCCGCCCTCTTCTACAGTCTGGCGGCAGGATGCGTAATACGCCACTGCCTGGCGGTAATCCAGCACTTCATCTCCCGTCTGTTGCAGCAGCCAGATAAGATCGGGCGCTTCAAGCGGGTCGACCTGCATAACTTTGAGATCGTAAATATGGCGTGACTCTAGCACATATTGTTGGCCGGTGTAGGGGTTCTCGTTTTCGCCAAGAAAGTCCCTTAACAGCTCAAATGGCCGGACCGCCGGGTTAACGACGACAGCGGGCAACATAAAGCATTGCGACAGCCAGGTGGCGTAGTAGCCGCCGAGGGACGAGCCGACAACGCCAAACGATTCGCCGCCGTGTTCAAGCACAATCGATTCCAGCATTTCTGCCGCGTCCGCCGGATAAGGGGGCAGCTGCGGAATAATCATCTCCACGTGCGGATGATGTTCGCTCAGCCACTGGCGAAACTGCGTCGCCTTTGCGGAACGCGGAGAACTGTTGAACCCGTGCAGATAGAGGAGCGTCGACATCAATAGCCTTCTGAAGCGGTATCCGGGCGGAACTGCGCGCCAGCCAGACGGCACACTTCGGTGGTCAGCGAGCCGTCGGCATGCAGGTCCAGCCAGCGCCAGCCCGGTCCGATGGTGTCCAGCGTGAAGTTAGCGCAATGGGGCTTGAACTGCACGCAGGTGGACGGCGTCGCGAGCAGGCGGCGACCGTTCCAGTCGAGATCCTGTTCCTGGTGAATGTGCCCACACAGCAAATTTTTCACGCGCGGGAATTTCGCCAGCACGCTATCCAGCGCCGCAGAGTTGCGTAAGCTGTGCTGATCAAGCCAGCTACAGCCCGCCGGCAGCGGATGATGATGCAGTAACAGCAGCGTATTACGATTCGGTTCGGCGGCCAGTTTTGTCTCCAGCCAGTCAAGCTGATAGTCGCTCAACTCACCGTGCGGAACGCCAAACACCTGACTGTCGAGGAGCAGAATTTGCCACTGGTCCCCCGTAAAGACACATTTTGCCGGCGAAATCCCCGCCTCCTGAAGCGAACTGTACATGGCGGGCTGAAAATCGTGATTGCCCGGTAGCCAGACGCAAGGCACACTAAAGCTCGCAATTCCTTCGGCGAAATGCTGATAGGCTGCGGAGGATTGATCCTGCGCCAGATCGCCTGTCGCGACGATCAGATCGCATGGCCGCTTTTCAGCATGGATCGCGTCAAGAACCGCCTGATAACTCTCCCAGGTGTTCACGCCCAGAAGCGTCTCATGCTTTTCGGCAAAAAGGTGGGTGTCGGTGATTTGTAATATCCTGACTGGCGCCCCACCAGCAACAGTCAGGTTCAACAGGCTTTCCAAATGGTGTCCTTAGGTAGGTTTATGACGCTAACAAACCGGAATCGCCATTGCTCCATGTGCTAAACAATATCTTAGCCAGTCGGCTAAAAACTGGTTAATTTGATGCTTTTCGTCGCGTTGATGCAACTTTTTATTCGGATAATCATACCGCGCTTTGAAGCGAAAGATCTGCTGGCTTGAACACACTTCAGCGACCATCGCATCATGATAAAGACGTACCGTCATTGACGGCAGGCTCCAGTAGCTGATGCTCGGCGCCGTTTGCTCAATCTCCACCAGCGTAGTGTAGCGCGTTGATTCTGTTATCGTTAACCGATACTGCGCGTTGCTCACCTGATAGCTTACCGTTTCGCCGGGCGCGTCGTTTCGCGGCAGCAGGCGGCGCAGCTGGGCGAAATTGGTTTCGCACAGGCGCATCATTTCTGGGAAGTCAGGTGTATAGCGCTTCATTTTTTCCACTCGTTTCGTAAATTCTGATGATGCAGTTGCAGCCATTGCAAGGCGATGACAGACGCTGCGTTGTCGATTAAACCCTCTTCTACCCATTGGTAAGCCTGCTCCCGACTCACCACATGAACCCGAATATCTTCGTTTTCATCTGCCAGACCGTGGATTCCTTTCGCTGTCGTGGCGTCCACTTCGCCCACCATAATAGATGAGCGTTCCGTTGTTCCCCCCGGACTTGCCAGGTAGCTCAACACCGGTTTCGTCCGACCGATCGCCAGGCCTGCCTCTTCCAGCGCCTCACGGCGAGCGACGTCTTCGACCGACTCACCCTCCTCGATCATCCCGGCCACCATCTCCAGCAACCACGGCGTTTCGCTGGTATCATACGCCGCAATACGGACCTGCTCGACCAGCACGACTTCATCACGCACTGGGTCAAAGGGTAGCAAGACTGCCGCATGCCCGCGCTCAAAAATTTCGCGTTTGATTTCACCGCTCATTTCACCGTTAAACAGGCGATGCCTGAAACGGTAAAGTTCCATTGAAAAAAAACCGCTATAAAGCGTTTCTCGTGCAATAATTTCTACATCGTTTTTGGCGAAGGTGACAGGCACGTTTTCTGGTTTTTGCATCGGTCGAGTCCTGGTAGCAATGGTGATGAAATTGTGAATTTCAAGGCTGTTTGGCTGCCGTTTGTATGGCTATATGGTAGATTGGAGCAAATTACCGCCAGATGGCACGTTACGCCAACCTTTTGGTGTGGATGATTCTGTTAGAATCGGCAATTATTTTTAATTAGATCAGCGCTAATACTGCTTCACAACAAGGAATGCAAATGAAGAAATTGCTCCCCATCCTTATCGGCCTGAGCCTGACGGGCTTCAGTGCAATGAGCCAGGCAGAGAACCTGTTACAGGTCTACCAGCAGGCACGTCTGGGCAACCCTGATTTACGTAAATCAGCGGCCGATCGTGATGCTGCGTTTGAAAAGATTAACGAAGCACGTAGTCCACTGCTGCCGCAGTTAGGCTTAGGTGCAGATTATACCTACACTAACGGTTTTCGCGATAACAATGGCATCGACTCGAATGCCACCAGCGCCTCTTTACAGCTTACACAGACCCTGTTCGACATGTCCAAATGGCGTGAACTGAGTTTGCAGGAAAAGAGCGCAGGCATTCAGGATGTCACCTATCAGACCGATCAGCAAACGCTGATCCTGAATACCGCGACCGCCTATTTCCAGGTACTGAGCGCGATTGACGCGCTCTCCTATACCGAAGCGCAGAAACAGGCGATTTACCGTCAGTTAGATCAAACCACCCAGCGTTTTAATGTGGGTCTGGTTGCGATCACTGACGTGCAGAACGCCCGTTCACAGTACGATACCGTACTGGCTAACGAAGTGACCGCACGTAACAACCTCGACAACGCACTGGAAGCACTGCGTCAGGTCACCGGTAACTACTATCCTGAGCTGGCCTCTCTGAACGTGGACAGTTTCAAAACGGACAAACCGCAGGCGGTTAATGCTCTGCTGAAAGAAGCGGAAAACCGTAACCTGACCTTATTGCAGGCGCGCCTGAGCCAGGATCTGGCACGCGAGCAGATCCGCCTTGCACAGGATGGTCACCTGCCAACCCTGAGCCTGAGCGCCTCTACCGGCGTATCGGATACCAGCTACAGCGGGTCTAAAACGACGTCTCAGGCCTATGACGACAGCAACGTTGGCCAGAACAAAGTGGGCCTTAGCTTCTCTCTGCCGCTGTACCAGGGCGGGATGGTTAACTCTCAGGTGAAACAGGCGCAGTACAACTTTGTGGGCGCCAGCGAGCAGCTGGAAAGCGCGCACCGTAACGTGGTGCAGACCGTGCGTTCTTCCTTTAACAACGTCAATGCCTCTATCAGTAGCATCAACGCTTACAAACAGGCCGTTGTCTCTGCGCAAAGCTCTCTGGACGCGATGGAAGCAGGCTACTCCGTCGGTACGCGAACCATCGTTGACGTGTTAGACGCAACGACCACGCTGTATAACGCGAAACAGCAGCTTTCCAGCGCACGTTACCAGTACCTGATTAACCAGTTGAACATCAAGCAGGCGCTGGGTACGCTGAACGAGCAGGATCTGCAAATGCTGAACAGTACGCTGGGTAAACCGGTATCCACGTCGCCTGACAGCGTGGCGCCGGAAAATCCAGAGCAGGATGCCGCGGTTGATAACTTCAACGCTAACGGCAGCGCCCCGGTTGCACAGCCAGCGGCAGCACGCAGCACCTCACCTGCCAGCAGCGGCACGAATCCGTTCCGCAACTAAGTGTGTCATCAGGCCCAGTGCGGCCTGATGCCCTCACCCCAGCCCTCTCCCACAGGGAGAGGGAGCACATTAATCCCCCCCGAACGTAAGCCAACGTAAAGATCCCCCGGATTTCGCCCCTCTTCGCTTCATTTTCAACCACTCATCCTCTATCCTGAGCGTTAATACCCCTGGGTCCTGGAAGACAAATATGAAACGGACAAAAACGATGAATCACGCGTCGTTCCGCAAAAGCTGGAACGCACGCCACCTGACACCTGTCGCGCTGGCGGTCACCGCCGTCTTTATGCTGGCAGGCTGTGAGCAAAGCGACGAAACGGTGTCGCTCTATCAAAACGCTGACGATTGTGCGAGCGCAACCGGTAAAGCCGCCGAGTGTACGACGGCCTATAACAACGCCCTGAAAGAGGCAGAACGTACCGCGCCGAAATATGCCTCACGCGAAGACTGTGTAGCCGAATTCGGCGAAGGCCAGTGCCAGCAGGCTCCTGCTCAGGCAGGTATGGCACCGGAAAACCAGGCGCAGGCACAGTCCAGCGGTAGCTTCTGGATGCCTCTGATGGCGGGTTATATGATGGGCCGTCTGATGAGCGGCGGCGCGGGCTACCAGCAGCAACCGCTGTTTAGTTCTAAAAACCCAAACAGCCCGGCGTACGGTAAATACACCGATGCCACCGGCAAGGGTTACGGTGCTGCAACGCCTGGCCGTACGATGACCGTACCGAAAACCGCGATGGCACCGAAACCAGCCACTACCAGCACCATTACCCGTGGCGGCTTCGGTGAGTCTGTGGCGAAACAAACCACCATGCAGCGTAGTGCGACCGGCTCTTCGACTCGCTCAATGGGCGGCTGATCATGGAACGAGTCAGTATTGTCGAGCGCCCGGACTGGCGCGAAAAAGCCACCGAATACGGTTTCAACTTTCACACCATGTACGGCGAGCCGTACTGGTGTGAAGACGCTTACTATAAGCTCACGCTCGCGCAGGTCGAAAAGCTTGAAGAGGTGACCGCAGAACTGCACCAGATGTGCCTGAAGGTGGTAGAGAAAGTCATCGACAGCGATGAGCTGATGACCAAATTCCGCATTCCGAAGCACACCTGGAGCTTTGTTCGTCAGTCCTGGAAAACGAACCAGCCTTCGCTCTACTCTCGCCTCGATTTGGCATGGGATGGCGTGGGTGAACCGAAGCTTTTAGAAAACAACGCAGATACGCCAACCTCCCTGTACGAAGCCGCGTTCTTCCAGTGGATCTGGCTGGAAGATCAGGCGAATGCCGGAAACTTGCCGGAAGGCAGCGACCAGTTCAACAGCCTTCAGGAAAAACTGATTGAGCGTTTCGCCGAACTGCGTGAACAGCACGGTTTCAACCTGTTGCACCTCGCCTGCTGTCGCGATACCGAAGAAGATCGCGGTACGGTTCAGTATTTGCAGGACTGCGCAGCCGAAGCGGAAGTGGCGACGGAATTCCTCTATATCGAAGAGATCGGTTTAGGTGAAAAAGGTCAGTTTACGGACACGCAGGATCAGGTGATCAGCAACCTGTTCAAGCTCTACCCGTGGGAATACATGCTGCGCGAAATGTTTTCTACCAAGCTGGAAGACGCCGGTGTGCGCTGGCTGGAACCAGCCTGGAAGAGCATTATCTCCAATAAAGCCCTGCTGCCGATGCTGTGGGAGATGTTCCCGAACCACCCGAACCTGCTGCCTGCTTACTTTGCCGAAGATGATTTCCCGCCGATGGAGAAATACGTCGTTAAGCCAATCTTCTCCCGTGAAGGCGCGAACGTCTCGATTATCGAAAACGGTAAAACGCTGGAAGCGGTTGAAGGGCCGTACGGTGAGGAAGGGATGATCGTCCAGGCGTTTTATCAACTGCCGAAGTTTGGCGACAGCTATACGCTGATCGGCAGCTGGCTTATTAACGATCAGCCTGCCGGGATTGGTATTCGCGAAGATCGCGCGCTGATTACGCAGGATCTGTCGCGTTTCTACCCGCATATTTTTATTGAATAAGACTTGCCGGGTGGCGGCTTCGCCTTACCCGGCCTACATGTTGAGCGTAGGCCCGGTAAGCGCAGCGCCACCGGGCATGTTTTACCCCACCTGCACCGACAGCATACTCAAGCTCCCCATCTCAATACCGTCGACCGGTGTTGTAATAACCTCCTGACCGTCCCATGCGCCTAATACATACAGCAATGGCAAGAAGTGTTCCGGCGTCGGGTTAGAGAGCGAACCGCCGTCGTGATCCAGATAGTTCACCAGCGGATGTGTTTCTACCGGCCCTTGCCAGGTCAGGTTGTCTTTTACATAGTCATTAAAGGCTGTTGCCCAAGGGTACGGCGTATTTTCACCGTGCCAGCGTACCGTACGCAGGTTATGCACCACGTTGCCACTGGCAATCAGCATGATGCCCTCATCACGAAGCGAAGCCAGCTTACGCCCCATCTCCATGTGCCAGGCAGCCGGTTTGGTGCTGTCGATACTCAGTTGCACCATCGGGATATCCGCATCAGGATACATCTTAATCAGCACGCCCCATGAGCCATGGTCAAAGCCCCAGGCTTCTTTGTCCAGGGTGACCGGGAAAGGTGCCAGCAAATCCACCAGCGTTTGCGCCAGCTCAGGCGAACCGGGGGCCGGATAATGCGTATCGTACAGCGCCTGCGGAAAACCGCCAAAATCATGGATCGTTTTTGGCGCTTCCATGGCCGTCACGCCGGTACCCCGGGTAAACCAGTGCGCAGAGACCACCACAATTGCCTTCGGACGCGGTAACGTCTTACCCAGTTGACGCCAGGCGCGGGTATAGACGTTATCTTCCAGAACGTTCATGGGGCTGCCATGGCCTAAAAACAGTGCTGGCATACGAGAAGGAGACATGGTGATATCCTTAGAGGAAGTGACAAAGTGATGGGCCTACATTACGCGCATTCAGGTGAAGATGAACGTAGATAACCGTGAAGATCATCATCAGGAAATTTGAATGCCAGATATCGCTTAAGGAGAATGCATGTCAGTACCGTTGATTTTGACCTTACTTGCGGGCGCCGCGACCTTTATCGGTGCGTTCCTTGGGGTACTCGGTCAAAAACCCTCTAATCGCCTGCTGGCCTTCTCGCTGGGTTTCGCCGCCGGGATCATGCTGCTTATCTCGCTGATGGAGATGCTGCCCGCCGCGCTTCACGCCGAAGGGATGTCGCCTGTTCTGGGCTATGGCATGTTTATCATTGGCCTGCTGGGTTATTTTGCACTCGACCGTATCCTTCCTCACGCGCACCCGCAGGATCTAATGCAAAAAAGCGTTGCCCCCATCCCTGGCAATATCAAACGCACGGCCATTCTGCTGACGCTGGGTATCAGCCTGCATAACTTTCCGGAAGGTATCGCCACCTATGTCACGGCCAGCAGCAACCTGGAAATGGGTTTTGGTGTCGCGCTGGCCGTTGCTTTGCACAATATTCCTGAAGGACTTGCCGTTGCCGGGCCCGTTTATGCCGCCACGGGTTCAAAACGTACAGCTGTCTTTTGGGCGGGTATCTCCGGGATGGCTGAAATTCTCGGCGGCGTGCTGGCGTGGCTGATCCTCGGTAGCCTCGTATCCCCGGTTGTAATGGCTGCAATTATGGCTGCCGTGGCCGGGATTATGGTCGCGCTCTCTGTCGATGAGCTGATGCCGCTGGCAAAAGAGATCGATCCCAACAATAACCCAAGCTACGGCGTGCTGTGTGGAATGTCAGTGATGGGGATGAGTCTGGTTCTGCTACAAACGGCAGGTATTGGTTAAGAATTAATGCCTCCGTTTCATACGGAGGCATTATACTATTCAAAATAACAATCCTATATATTTATCCTATAATAACTCACCAAATATAAACCCATTAGAATTTCAAAAAAAGGCGTCTCTTAAGATAGCCTAAAAATATTAATTAAAAGCACCTACAAATATATTTAAGTCACGTTAATCGCGTATTCCCACCCCAATCCGTATACTTTGCAAGTATTCTGAAATTAATATTCACATTATGAATCACTCTGAAAAAGGATATTTCCATGTATATGGGTAAGAAATTACTGTTAGCAGCGGCTATGGCTGGCATTGTGTCGGGTTCTGCTTTTGCTGAAGATCAAGGCTCTGGCAAAATCAAATTCAAAGGTGTTGTTATTGACGCACCGTGCAGCATCGCACCAGACAGCGTTGATAAAGAAGTCGATCTGGGTGAAGTGACTACGGCCGTTATCAACGCCAACAAAAAATCCACGCCGGTTCCGGTCGATATTAATCTGGAAAACTGCCAGCTTGACGATCCGGCAGACGAAACCGACACGCCAATTACCAAAGTGGATGTCACCTTCACCAGCGCAGCGACAGACGCGACAGACACCAGCCTGATGAGTAACACCTATGCAAGTGGTGCGCAGAACGTGGGTGTACGTCTGCTGGATAATGCGGAGGCTGCTATCACGCTGGGAGAATCCAACGAGGTTGAGTTGCTGGCAGGATCAACCACCCAGACGCTGCATTTCAAAGCGGTTATGGAAGTCCCCACGGGTAAAACTGCGACGGCAGGCCAGGTTGAAGCCACGGCTAACTACGTCCTGTTGTACAAATAGTTCTGTTACGTCACAGTATTAGCCGACTGGTAATTCATGCCGGTCGGCATCCTTTATATATTCGAGTAACAGGATGATGACATACAAATTACAATGGATAATCATCATTGCATCCCTGTTAATGACGAGACTTACCTCTGCCACTGAATTTAATATAAACGCCATCGATAAAGATCAGCGCGGCAGCGTCGATTTATCACGTTTTAAAGATCAAATATCGGTTACGCCGGGAAGCTATTTCGTTACCGTTTCAGTTAATGATATTCCGCTGGCAAATGGCTGGCTCCTTCGCTGGAGAGAAATAAATAATGCAGTTCAAGTGTGTATTCCTCCCGAACTGGCCGATACATTTGCGTTACAGGATGAGGTTCGTCACGCTTTGCCAGAAAAAGAGGGATGCGTTGATTTCGCCGCCAGACCAGACATCAGATTTACGTTTGAGCAAGATAGCCAATCCCTGAATGTGACGATCCCCCAGGCGTGGCTGCAATACCGTGCGGTGGACTGGATGCCGCCATCCACCTGGGACAACGGCGTGCCGGGCGTACTGCTGGATTACAATCTTTTTGCCAGCCATTATCAGCCCAATAGCGGCAGCAGCAATAACAACGCCAATACCTATGGCACCGTCGGTGCGAACATGGGCGCGTGGCGCCTGCGAAGCGATTACCAGTACACGCGAAGCGATACTGAAGCAGGCTCAGAGCAGGATGGCCGTTTTTCACGCGTATATATGTTCCGCCCTCTGCCCTCAATCGGAGCGAAACTGACGCTGGGTGAAACGGATTTCCAGTCCGCAATTTTTGACGCCTTTACCTATACCGGCGCATCGCTAATCAGCGAAGAACGTATGCTGCCATGGTCGCTGCGCGGCTATGCCCCGCAGATTACCGGGATAGCGCAAACCAACGCCACGGTGACCGTAAGCCTTGCCGATCGCGTGATTTACCAAAGTAAAGTGCCACCAGGCCCGTTTGTTATTCAGGATCTTAACCAGTCGGTTCAGGGCACGCTGGACGTCAAAGTCACGGAAGAGGACGGCCGCGTCAGCACCTTCCAGGTCTCTGCCGAGTCCGTGCCGTTTTTAACGCGCAAGGGTCAGGTTCGCTACAAGTTCGCGGCGGGTAAAGCGCGCCAGGGTGCCTCCCATAACGTTGAAGATAACGCCTTCATGAGCGGCGAATTTTCCTGGGGCATGCTGTCACACACCTCCCTGTATGGCGGCACGCTGACCGATGGCGACGGTTATCGTTCCGTCGCTGCCGGGATCGGCCAGAATATGGCCTGGCTGGGGGCGCTCTCTTTTGACGTCACGCAGGCCACCAGCCAGCTGCCACACCAGCGCAGTCAGACGGGTTACAGCTATCGCATTAACTACAGCAAGCGTTTCGATACCACCGGCAGTCAGCTTACGCTTGCCAGCTACCGCTACTCAGACCCCCAGTTTTTGAGCTACGCCCGCTACCTTGATTATGACGACGGTGACCGCCAGTCGGAGAAACAAACCCTGAGCGTGACGGCAAGCCAGTACATTTCGGCGTTATCCCTGAACCTGTACGTCAACATGCTGCGTCAGACATGGTGGAATGATTCACCTTCCACGACCGGCAGCATCACGGCGGGCTACAACTTTGATATGGGCCGCTGGAAGAACCTCGGCGTAACCCTGTCCTGGAGTAAAACGCATTACGATGAGGAAGACGAAAGTGACGATACTCAGTTCTATCTCTCGCTCAGCGTACCGCTCGATCCCGATCATCGTCTTAACTATGACCTGCGTAACAGCGACACGCTGAGTCATAACCTGTCGTGGTATGACACGTCGGATCGCAATAATACCTGGGGCGTTTCCGCAGGCGCGGAGAGCGGAAAGCCAGATTCCGGCGCGCAGGTCAGCGGGAATTATCAGCATTATTCTACGTACGGCGATCTCAATCTCTCAGGCAGCTATAAAGCTGACGAATATAACTCCCTCAGCGCGAGCTGGAGTGGTTCCTTCACCTCAACGGCGAAGGGCGCCGCGCTGCACCGGCGAAGCTACGGTAATGAACCTCGTGTGATGGTCAGCACCGACGGGGTAGGCAATATCCCGCTGAACATGTCGCGAGATGAGACCAACCGTTTTGGCATCGGCGTTTTACCGTCATTCTCCAGCTATTCTCCCTCCAGCGTGCAGGTCAATCTGAACAACCTCCCTGATGGCGTGGACGTAGACAACCGCGTCGTGACCTCAACCTGGACTGAGGGAGCCATTGGTTATCGTCAGATTGCCACGCGCGCAGGTAAGGACGTGACAGGCGTTCTGCGAATGTCATCAGGAGCGCCACCTCTCGGGGCGATTGTTCGCCTGGAAGCAAGCAATTTGCAGGTTGGGATGGTGGCCGATGAAGGCCGCGTCTGGCTGGCCGCCGTTGAGCCAGAACAGCAGTTTCGCGTGACATGGGGCGACAACCAACAGTGTCGCTTCTCGTTACCTTCTCACTTAGAAAACAGTATGCAGTTGATACTGCCGTGTCAGTAAGAAATCATCATGAAATTAACGCCGTTTAAAAGCCTGTGCCTGATGCTAACCAGCACAGCATTTGCTACCCACGCAGCCATTAATCTGGACCGCACGCGCATTGTTTTTCCAGAAAGCGACAAGGCCAGCAGCCTGAAAGTGGACAATCAGAGCAAGGTGCTGCCTTATCTGGCGCTCTCCTGGATTGAAGATGAAAAGGGACAAAAAGAAGATACGCACTTTATGGCGCTTCCCCCCATTCAACGTATCGAAGCGGGCACCTCGTCGCAGATAAGGATTGTTAAACAAGCCGCTACTCGCCAGCTGCCAGGAGACAGGGAATCGCTGTTTTATTTCAACCTGCGTGAAGTACCGCCAAAAAACACCAGCGCCAGCGAGGAGCGCAGCGTGATGCAGGTAGCAATGCAGAGCCGAATTAAGCTGTTCTGGCGTCCTGAAGCGATTAGCAAAAAATCCGGCGAACTGACTGAAATGCGAATGGAAATTTCCGCCAACGCGGATGGGCTCACGGTCCACAACCCTACGCCGTACTACATCACGCTGGCGTGGCTGAGCAAAAATGCTAAAACCATGCTGCCGGGTTTTGACAGTCTGATGATTGCGCCTTTCGCCACGGCAACCGCGTCTACCGGCGATTACCACGGTAGTTATTACAGCATCGGCTATATCGACGATTACGGTGCCCTGAAAAAAGTCGACGTGCAGTGCACCGGAACGGCGCAATGTAAACTTACCGAACGGAAAATCGATAAAGATGCGAAAGCTCGCTAGTGTCCTGCTTACATTGCTGCTTTCAGCGCTACCTTTGGAAGATGCGATGGCGCTTAACTGTTATCTGGGTGGCTCTGGCGGTTCCGTCGAGGAGACAAAAACGATCTCCCCCTTTGCCATACCCAGCAACGCCCAAATTGGCCAAAAAATATGGGAGTCTGATGACATTAGGATTCCGGTGACGTGTGACAACAACGTCTCGAGCAATTTTAAGCCGGAAGATGTCTTTGCCTGGGTAAATCCTTATCCTACCGCAACTGATCCCTATTATGAGCTGGGCGTCACCTATGAAGGTATAGATTACGATGCTACAGGTCAGCCCAACGGCGTGGATACCCGCCAGTGTCTGGACAACAATAACATCACTATTTACACCCCTGCTCAAATCCGCCAGATGGGTTGGGAGAATCGCATTTGCTCTGGTAATCCGGATGATATCCATATTTCGCGCACGTTCGTCGCCCGATTACGACTTTTCGTGAAAATAAAGGCTGTGCCGCCGCATGGCTATGTCAGTTCGCTCAGCGATTACATCGTTGTGCAATTTGACGGTAAGGGTGGCGTTAATCAGATGGCCGACGCGAAGAACCTGAAGTATCACATCAACGGGCTGCAAAACATTACGGTACTTGATTGCGGGGCGACGTTTAGCATTTACCCTGAGAATCAGGAGATCGACTTCGGCACCTTCAGTGCGCGCGACATTGTGAATCAGCAGAAGCGTATTCGCACGTTTTCAATTCGAACCACCAAAGTGCAGGATGCCCAGTGCTCGGACGGATTTAAGATGGACTCGTCATTTTACACAACCGAAACGCTCAGCGCAGACGACACCGCGGTACTGATAGGGAATGGGTTAAAGCTGCGTATTCTTAACGGAACGGAGCCTTACACATTCAACCAGTACAAGGAATACGCCGATTTTACGGGCGATATGATGAATCTTGAGCAAAACTACACGGCTGAACTTTCGCGGGATGAAGGAAAAGCGATTCAGTCCGGGCCGTTTGAAACCGTGGTACTGTTCAAAATTAACTACCACTAGAAACAAAAAAGCCGGGTTTCCCCGGCTTTTTCACATCAGCATGTTCAGCTGGCTTTACGCTCATGCGCCCGGCGGTATTCAACCAGATCTTCAATCGTCACCACTGGCATATTGTGCAGACGCGCAAAGGTGATGCACTCCGGCGCGCGCGCCATGGTGCCATCATCGTTGGTCAGTTCGCACAGCACGCCTGCGGGTTTGAAGCCAGCCAGCGTCACCAGATCGATGGTCGCTTCGGTATGACCACCACGGGTCAGCACGCCGCCCGGCTGCGCGCGCAGCGGGAAGACATGACCAGGGCGGTGCAGATCGGAGGGTTTTGCACCATCAGCAATCGCTGCACGCACGGTAGTCAGGCGGTCAGCCGCCGACACCCCGGTGGTGACGCCATGTGCCGCTTCAATGGTCACGGTGAAGCCGGTACCAAAGGCGCTGGTGTTGTTTTCAACCATCATCGGCAGATCAAGCTGCTGGCGACGGTCTTCGGTGATGCACAGGCATACGATGCCGCTACCGTGACGGATGGTCAGCGCCATCTGCTCAACGGTCATGTTCTCGGCGGCAAAAATCATGTCGCCTTCGTTTTCACGGTTTTCATCGTCAAGCACCATCACACCGCGGCCTTCGCGCAGTGCATCCAGTGCATGTTCAACACGTTGAGTTGAAGTGCCAAAAGAGGAAAGTAGCGTCTGATTCATGGTAAAAAAACCTCATTAACTTTATGGTTACCAGAATCAGGGCAGTCTTAGGAGCGCCGTACAAGCGGCAAAAAAATAACGTGAGCGGGCCTTGCCCGACTGGATCGTTACTCTCTCCCATCCGGACTCTAACCGTCGGCCCCGGAATTACACCGGATCTGCTGACCTTTGAGAATTCACCCAAAGCGCTCGCGGGCTTTCAGCGTTAAGCTGATTTACCGCCGGTGGGGAATTTCGCCCCGCCCTGAGAATAAGCGAGATAACTATAACGCTATTGATTACCCTGGGCAATGCATAAGCTTCAAACAATTTTGTTTAACCCGCGGCATGACGCGCTACAATAGGCACTAACACCTTTTCATCAAGGGAAACGACAATGATTGACCCAAAGAAAATTGAGCAGATCGCGCGTCAGGTTCATGAGTCCATGCCGAAAGGTATTCGTGAGTTTGGTGATGACGTTGAGAAGAAAATTCGCCAGACGTTGCAGGCACAGTTGGTTCGCCTTGATTTAGTCAGCCGCGAAGAGTTTGACGTGCAGACGCAGGTGCTGCTGCGCACCCGCGAGAAGCTGGCGCTGCTGGAACAGCGTCTGAGCGAGCTGGAGAGCCGCAATGCGCCGGAAGAGGTGAAGCCAGCGCCAGCTATTCCACCGGTGGATGACCAGGCATAGTGCGGCCTGTTGTGCCCGGTGGCGGCTACGCCTTACCGGGCCTACATGAACGCGTAGGTCGGGTAAGGCGCAGCCGCCACCCGACATAAAAAAACGGGCCAACTGGCCCGTTTTTTACTGACTGTCTTTCTGGATCTTCTTAATGATGTTAGTGGTTGAACACCCGTCCTCAAAGTTGAGCACCATCACTTCACCGCCATTCGCCCAGACCTCTTCGCTACCTGCGATTTGCTCTGGCTTGTAATCACCGCCCTTCACCAGCAGGTCAGGCAGAATTCCGGCAATCAGGCGCTGCGGGGTGTCTTCTTCAAATGAGACCACCCAGTCCACCGCTTCCAGCGCGCCGAGCACTATCATGCGCTGCTCCAGCGGGTTCACCGGACGCGTTTCACCCTTCAGACGTTTGGTTGAGGCATCGCTGTTGACCGCCACAATCAGGCGGTCGCCCAGCTTGCGCGCATTCGCCAGATACGAGACATGACCCGCATGCAGGATGTCGAACACGCCGTTCGTCATCACCACTTTTTCACCGCGTTTGCGCGCGGCGGCAACGGCCACTTTCAGCTCGTCTTCGGTCATGACGCCAAAGCCGGTATCCGCACGCCCACGCACCGCATTTTCCAGCTCGATTGGCGAAACGGTGGAGGTTCCGAGTTTACCGACGACCACGCCCGCCGCGGCATTCGCGAAGTAGCACGCTTCTTCCAGGGAGTTCCCCGCCGCCAGCGTCGCCGCCAGCACGCCAATCACCGTATCACCGGCACCGGTCACGTCGTACACTTCCTGCGCCTGGGTTGGCATATGCAGCGGCGCCTTGCCCGGTTGCAGCAGCGTCATGCCCTGTTCGGAACGGGTCACCAGCAGCGCAGACAGCTCGAAATCAGCGATGATATTCATGCCGCGCTCAACCAGCTCTTCTTCAGTTTTGCACTTGCCCGCCACCGCTTCGAACTCAGAGAGGTTGGGCGTCAGCAGGGTTGCGCCGCGATAGCGCTCGAAATCGGTGCCTTTCGGGTCGATCAGCACCGGAACGCTGGCTTTGCGCGCCAGCTGGATCATGGTCTGCACGCTCGCCAGCGCACCTTTGGCATAATCAGACAGCACCAGCGCGCCGATATTGCCCAGCGCCTGGCTAATGCGCTCGTGTAGCGGCTCAGGATCAACGCCTTCGAATCCTTCTTCGAAATCGAGGCGGATCAGCTGCTGGTTACGCGACAGGACGCGAAGCTTGGTGATGGTTGGGTGGGTCGGAACAGAAACGAAGTCGCACTTCACGTTCACGTCCGCCAGCGACTGACTCAGGGCACGCGCCGCATCGTCAATGCCGGTCAGGCCCACCAGACGCGAATGCGCGCCCAGCGAGGCTATGTTCATCGCCACGTTTGCCGCGCCGCCTGGACGTTCTTCAATGGTGTCGACCTTAACTACCGGCACCGGCGCTTCCGGAGAGATACGGCTGGTCGGCCCATACCAGTAGCGATCCAGCATCACATCCCCGACAACCATAACTCCAGCACGTTCAAACTCTGGCAGTGTTACTTTCATTCCTGACTCCAGAAAGATTCACAATTTGCGCGCGATAATATCACACTTGTTTTGTTACGCACGGTTCCACCAGCCACTTCTGCCAGCTTGCGGTCACCTGCGCGCGTTCATCGGTGAAACCGTCCAGCGCCACATGGCCCGGCTGTTCCTGTAAGGCCAGATGGTGCAGCTCGTCACGCAGCGTGGTGTAGGCGCGGGTTAATGCCTGCGCCTCCTGCTCATCCATAATGTCGTTCTGCGCCAGCAGTTCCAGTATGCGCACGTTATCCGACCAGCGGGTCAGCTTCGGCTTATCGTGCGCGTGCAACAGCACCAGATACTGAGTGATAAACTCAATATCGGTAATCCCGCCCTCATCAGCTTTGATATCAAAGCGATCGCGATGTTTGTTGCCAAGGTGCGTGCGCATTTTCTCACGCATTTCCCGCACTTCGGTTTGCAGCGTACAGCCTTCGCGCGGGGTCGTCATGACCGCCTTGCGGATCGCATCGAACTGCGTTTTGAGCTGCGGATCGCCGTACACCACGCGGGCGCGCACCAGCGCCTGATGCTCCCACGTCCAGGCTTCGTTCTTCTGATAGTCGGCAAAAGCCTCCGTGGAGGTAACCAGCATGCCTGCCGCGCCGGACGGGCGCAGACGCGCATCCACTTCATACAGAATGCCGGATGAGGTGCGAGTGCTGAACAGGTGCATGATGCGCTGGGCCAGGCGCAGGTAGAACTGCCGCCCGTCGATTTCGCGCTCGCCGTCGGTCATCACGTCAACCGGACAGTCGTGGAGGAAAATCAGATCCAGATCGGAGCTGTAGCCCAGCTCCCAGCCGCCCAGCTTGCCGTAACCCACCACCGCAAAACCGCGGCCTTCACGGTCAGCAAGGTGCTTCGGCTGCCCGTAGCGGGCTACCATTTGCACCCACGCCTGGTGGACTACCGCGTCGATGATCGCTTCCGCCAGCCAGGTTAAGTGATCGCTCACTTTCATTACCGGCAGAGTACCGGCGATATCTGCCGCCGCCACGCGCAACATCTGTGCCTGCTTAAACTGACGCAGCGCCTCAAGCTGTTGCTCTTCGTCCTCTTCCGGCACGCGCAGCAAATACTGACGCAGCTCATCGCGGTAAGCATCCGTCGCCGTCGGCTGATAGAGCGTATTCGGGTCGAGCAGTTCGTCGAGCAGCAGCGGATAACGCGCCAGCTTGTTCGCCACCATCGGGGAGGCGGCGCAAAGGGAAATCAGATGCTTCAGCGCGCCGGGAAACTCACTTAACAGTTCAAGGTAGGTGGTACGCGTGACGATCCCGCTCAGGAGCGGCATCATGCGCGACAGCGGCACCGGCGCATCCTCGCGGGAGCAGACATCGCTCAGCAGATGCGGCATCAGTTGATCCAGCACCTGACGACCGCGCGGGCCAATGGCGCGTTTGTTCAGTTCGAGACGGAAATCAGCAATCAACGCCACCACGCGATGGCGGGCATCGTCGCTTAAGTGCGCCAGCACCGGCGTGGTGTCATCTTCCTGAAGCGCGTCCTGCCACAGTTCGCGCCAGTGCTCGGAGAGCGCATCGTCCTGCGATTCACTTTCGTCGTCGCCGATCAGATCGTTAAAGATGCGGCGCACGCCCGCCATATGCGCTTCCAGCCGTTCCGTCAGCGCTGCCCAGTCATCCACCCGCATCCCCCAGGCCAGACGCGCCCGGTTCAGCTCATCGCCCGGTAACGTCTGGGTCTGTTCGTCGTTGATACTTTGCAGCAGATTTTCCAGACGACGCAGGAAGAGATAAGCGTCACGCAGCGTTTGCGCGTCGCCTTCCGGCAGCAGATGCAGCTGATCGATAGCGCTGAGCGTTGGCAGCAGCGAGCGGGATTGCAGAGAAGGTTCGCGCCCGCCGCGTATCAGCTGGAAGACCTGGACGATAAATTCGATCTCACGAATACCGCCCGCGCCGAGCTTGATGTTGTCCTTCAGGCCACGGCGACGCACCTCGCGGGCAATCATCCCTTTCATATTTCGCAGGGACTGGATCACGCTGAAGTCAATGTAGCGGCGGAACACGAACGGGCGCAGCATGGCGCGCAGCTCGTTGGCGTAGGCATCGTCGCTGTCGCCCATGATCCGCGCTTTGACCATCGCGTAACGCTCCCAGTCGCGCCCCTGCTCCTGGTAATAATCTTCCAGCGCGGCAAAGCTCAGCACCAGTGGCCCGCTGTCGCCAAACGGACGCAGACGCATATCCACGCGGTAGACAAAACCATCCTGGGTGGGCTGATCCAGCGCCTTAATCAGCCGTTGCCCCAGGCGGGTAAAGAACTGGGCGTTGTCCAGCTCGCGACGACCGCCGCGCGTGGAGCCGTTTTCCGGCCAGGCAAAAATCAGATCGATGTCTGAGGAGAAATTGAGCTCGCAGCCGCCCAGCTTGCCCATCCCCAGTATCAACAGCGGTTGCGGAACCCCGTCTTCGCTGCACGGCGTGCCCCACTCTTTACAGCAGGCGGCGTAGAGCCAGTCCCGAGCGGCGACGATCAGCGTCTGCGCCAGCTCGCTCAACTGCTGCAAGGTGCTCTCTTCACTCACCAGCTCCAGCGCCTGCGCCCAGGCAATGCGTACCATCACCCGGCGGCGGAACTGACGCAGAACGCGCATCAGCGTGGGTTCATCTGCCACCTCTGCCAGCGCGGTTTGCAGCCAGCCAGCATAATGCCGCCACTCGTCAGCCTGCGGCGGCGCGCTTTCCAGCGCTGCCAGCCAGTCCGGGTTAGCGCTGACGCTCTCCTGCACAAAATCACTGAACGTGAGCACGCTTTTCGCCTGCTCGCTTAACGATGACGCGGGTAACGACTCAGGCAGGCGTTCACAAACGGTCTGCCAGTGCTGCTGTAACTGCGAAGAAAGCGGCATATCAGGGATTCCTTGCCAGAATTAACGTTTTCCGCTGTGCAGCCAGTACGGATCCTGCGAAATGGCCTCGTTGCGGAAATGCTCGATCTCAATCTGCTGACGGGTCTCGATGGCATGCTTAAGCCCCTGCCAGTTCTCCAGCCAGGCCTGCGCCTTCACGCCCTCATACGCACCTGACAGCAGCAACATGCTGTCGATGTTACGCGCCAGGCGGGGAAGCTGATCGCCATACTGGTCGCCCAGCGGATGCGCGAAGGTGGTTCGCAGCTCGGCCGCGTGACGGGAGAGGTGGATATCCGCAAAACGTTTGAAGTTTTCCGCGATTTTAGTCTGCCCTTTCGCATCGAGGAAAATGCGCCAGCCGCGCGTCACCAGAAATTCGGTCAACGCCAGTTTCGCGCTGGCGTTTTGCGGGCTGTAGATCGCCGTTTGTGCCGACACGTCAGAAAGCATCAGCGTTTCGGTTTGAGTGAGCAGATCACGTAAGTGAGCGCTGGCTTTACGCGGTACAATACCGCCGAACAACGCCAGGGTGTGACGCACCAGACCCATAGCAGCGAGCACCTGTTTTTTGGCATTTTTCACGTTACGCGCCCACAGCTCCTCGTGGTACTGCCACTGAGAGAGCGCCAGCTCCAGCGCCGCTTCCATGCCCTGCTCAACGGAGGCTTTCGGCACAACGCGCAGAATCGGGGTTTCTCGCAGCACGCGTGGCGCATTCCCGGCGGCCAGGTGATAGCCGCGCGCCGCTTTACTCAGGCTGCCCTGACGCAGGCCAGGCTGGTTCACCAGCTTGTGCGCCAGCTTCAGCACGTCGCTCGCCTCACCTTCCAGCAGTTCGAGTTCCAATTCGCAGATCGGCTCCTGCTCTTCACCAGCCTTAATTTCACCTCGATCAAACGCAATCTCAATGCGGCTCTTGCCTTCCGTCACCAGCCATTTCTCGCGCCAGAAATCGGTGCTGAACAGCGGTTGCGCCTCTGCCGACAGCGTTGCGGGCAGCGTCCCTTCCGGCCACACTTCCGCCGGAAAACGATCCAGCTCAAGTTCTGGCTTACTGATGTCGATATTGTATTCCGGACGCTGGTGCAAACCGCCCACCACGCGACCGGCGATTTTCATCGTCATCTCGTAGCGCCCGTTCGCACCACGGATGCGCAGGCCCATATCGTGGTTGCGCAGCCAGTTGTCCGGCGTTTCGTAATAGATGTTGAGCAGCTGTACGGGTTCATGGTGCTCGCCGGACAGCGTATTCAGATGCTGGCGGAGCGCGTCAGCGCTGTCTTTTTTGACGATAAACTTTAATTCGATCTCTTGTGCCATAGCCTTGTACTTTTGCGTGCGTCACAGACGCGTCGATGAAGGCGAACTTCCTCGCCATTTGTTTGTCAGTACATAGTATTTTGCGCCAAATTGCCACGCAATGAGCAATTTGACGGGCGTAAAAGTTTAAAGCGGTGGAAATCATGACACAGATGATTCCGATTGATGATGAATCCTTTGCGTAGCGACACTGATACCACTACTATCGTTCCACTTTTTATGAAAATAACGACTGATATGCTTAAATTACGCCTGATTGGACTTACTTTACTCGCTTTTAGCGCCGCAACCGCGGTCCACGCTGAAGAGAAACGTTACGTTTCTGATGAACTGAATACCTGGGTACGCAGCGGCCCTGGAGACAATTATCGCCTCGTGGGTACGGTAAATGCCGGCGAGGAAGTGACTCTGCTGCAAACTAACGCAGACACCAATTACGGTCAGGTTCGTGACAGCTCTGGCCGCACCTCATGGATCCCGCTGAAAGAGCTAAGCACAGTGCCAAGCCTGCGCACCCGCGTGCCGGATCTGGAAAATCAGGTGAAAACCCTGACCGATAAGCTGAACAACATTGACGGTACCTGGAACCAGCGCACCGCAGAGATGCAGCAGAAAGTGGCGCAAAGCGACAGCGTGATCGCCGGCCTGAAAGACGAAAATCAGAAGCTGAAAAATGAGCTGATCGTCGCACAGAAGAAAGTAAACGCCGCGAATCTACAGCTGGATGACAAACAACGCACCATCATCATGCAGTGGTTTATGTATGGCGGCGGCGTACTGGGCGTCGGTCTGGTGCTGGGTCTGGTGCTTCCTCACCTTATCCCAAGCCGTAAACGTAAAGACCGCTGGATGAACTAACTCGTCTTCTCTGCCACACTTACGTATCATCTTGCGAAAAGAGAAAACGGGAGTGTTGGCGTGAAGAGTTATCTGGTCGGTGGTGCGGTACGTGATGCGTTATTAGGTCTGCCGGTCAAAGATAAAGATTGGGTCGTGGTCGGTGCCACGCCCGAAGCGATGATTGACGCGGGCTACCAGCAGGTAGGCCGCGATTTTCCTGTGTTCCTCCATCCGAAAAGCCGCGAAGAGTACGCCCTGGCGCGTACCGAACGGAAATCGGGTTCCGGTTATACCGGCTTCACCTGCTATGCCGCGCCGGATGTCACGCTGGAGCAGGACTTACTGCGCCGCGATCTCACCATTAACGCCCTGGCGCAGGACGAAAACGGACATATCATCGACGCCTACGGCGGCCAGAACGATCTGCGCGATCGTCTTTTACGCCATATTTCCCCCGCCTTTTCTGAAGATCCGCTTCGCGTACTGCGCGTGGCGCGTTTTGCCGCCCGTTATGCCCATCTGAGCTTCCGTATCGCCGACGAGACGATGGCGCTGATGACGGCCATGACCGACGCGGGCGAGCTGGAACACCTGACGCCAGAACGCGTCTGGAAAGAGACCGAAAACGCCCTGACTACCCGTAATCCACAGGTCTTTTTCCAGGTTCTGCGCGACTGCGGGGCGCTGAAAGTGCTGTTCCCGGAAATAGACGCGCTGTTTGGCGTGCCCGCCCCGGCGAAATGGCACCCGGAAATTGATACCGGCATTCACACTCTGATGACCCTGAGCATGGCCGCCATGCTCAGCCCTGAAGTGGACGTGCGCTTTTCCACCCTCTGCCATGACCTCGGCAAAGGTTTAACGCCAAAGGAGTTGTGGCCACGCCACCACGGGCACGGTCCGGCTGGCGTAAAGCTGGTTGAAGGGCTTTGCCAGCGCCTGCGCGTGCCGAATGACATTCGCGATCTGGCAAAACTGGTCGCCGAGTTCCACGACCTGATCCACACCTTCCCGATCCTGAAACCCGCCACCATCGTCAGGCTGTTCGATAACATCGACGCATGGCGCAAGCCGCAGCGCGTGGAGCAAATTGCGCTGACCAGCGAAGCGGACGTGCGCGGCCGTACCGGGTTTGAAGCGTCCGATTATCCGCAGGGTCGTTTGCTGCGCGAGGCGTGGGAAATCGCAAAAGCGGTGCCAACGAAAGAGGTGGTGGAGGCAGGGTTTAAAGGCCCGGAGATCCGCGAAGAGCTGACGAAACGGCGGATTGATGCGGTCGCGGCGTGGAAGGAAAAACGTTGCCCTCAGCCGAAAGACTGAGGGCGGTCGGTCATCAGAAGAAGACCACGTACACGGCAGCCGCGACGATAAAGCGGTAGATCGCGAACGGAATAAACGAGATACGCTTAATCAGTTGCAGGAAGGTTTTGATGGCAATCAGCGCCACGATAAAGGCGGTGATAAAGCCCACGGCGAACATCGGAATGTCGCCTACGGTCAGGAAGCCGATGCTTTTGTAGAGATCCAGTGCGGTGGCGCCCATCATCATCGGTACCGCCAGCAGGAACGAGAACTCAGACGCCGCGTAACGGCTCACGCCCATCAGCATCCCGCCGGAAATGGTTGCCCCTGAACGGGAGAAGCCCGGCCACAGCGCCAGACACTGGAAGCAGCCAATCATAAACGCCTGGCGATACGTCATATCGTCAAGACCTTCTGCACGCGGGGTTTTTGGCTTCAGCACTTCGGCGGCAATCAGCAGGAAGCCGCCGACAACCAGCGCGTACATCACGTTAATCGGGTTGAAAAGCGATTTTATGGTGTCGTGGAACACCAGCCCCAGCACCACCGCCGGGATCATCCCCAGCAGAATATGAATCAGCGTCAGGCGCCCCTTGCCCTCTCCTTCACGCTGCGGTAAACGCCCGAAGTGGATGCCGATCAGACCAAACAGACGACGCCAGAACATGACGACCACCGCCAGAATAGAGCCCAGCTGAATCACCACCTCAAACGTCTTTGCGGTATCGCCTTCAAAGCCCAGGAGATGGCCAACGATAATCATATGGCCCGTACTGGACACCGGCAAAAACTCCGTCAATCCTTCGACCACACCCAGAATTGCCGCCACCAGCAGCGAGTGCATATCGCTCATCTATAAACCCCTAAAAAGATATAAAAAAACGGTGTCCCACGCGGACAACCGTGAAAGATACAGCTTTAAGACCGATATAACCTAAAATGGTTTAGCTATTATGACGTTAAATCTTTTCCTTTCAGATTTGTGCCACGCTCGATAATCACGCCCACATTGGCGGCGCGCGCCACCGCTCCCGGCTTGCTTAGTTTGATGCGCACCCACGGGGAGTTAAATTTGCTTAGTAGCAGGTCCGCTACCTCTTCCGCCACGCGTTCCACCAGCGCAAATCGTTGCCCTTCCACATGGCCAACTACCGCTTCACTGATGTCGGCGTAGCTCAGACAGTCATTCACATCATCGCTTTTTGCTGACTTGCGGTTATCCCAGCCCATTTCGATATCGAACACCAGTTTCTGCTCGATGGTCTGTTCCCAGTCGTAAACACCAATTGTGGTGATTACCGAAAGTTGCTCTATAAATACAATATCCATCACGACCTGCCTGCTTTTTGGCTAAACCGGATACCACTTCCGGCGAATTATGCGTATTATCCACAGATGCTGAGAATACAGATACATTTTCAAAACGGAACAGCGTTATGAGTGCAATCGCGCCTGGAATGATTATCCTCGCCTACCTTTGCGGCTCAATCTCCAGCGCCATTCTGGTCTGCCGCATCGCCGGGTTGCCTGACCCGCGTGAAAGTGGTTCCGGGAATCCGGGGGCGACCAATGTACTACGAATTGGCGGCAAGGGAGCAGCCGTAGCGGTTTTGATTTTTGATGTTCTGAAAGGAATGCTCCCCGTCTGGGGTGCGTATGCGCTGGGCGTCACACCCTTCTGGCTGGGGCTGATTGCTATCGCCGCCTGCGTCGGCCATATCTGGCCCGTTTTCTTTGGTTTTAAAGGCGGTAAAGGCGTTGCAACCGCGTTTGGCGCGATTGCGCCGATCGGCTGGGATCTCACTGGCGTGATGGCGGGCACCTGGCTGCTGACCATCCTGCTGAGCGGCTATTCATCGCTGGGCGCCATCGTCAGCGCGCTGATCGCTCCGTTTTATGTCTGGTGGTTCAAACCGCAGTTTACCTTCCCGGTATCGATGCTCTCGTGCCTGATCCTGCTGCGTCATCATGACAACATTCAGCGCCTGTGGCGTCGCCAGGAAACCAAGATCTGGACGAAGCTCAAGCGTAAAAAGAAAGACGCTCAGTAAACCGTTCGTTATGCCTTATAACCAAATGTGATTTTTGTCACCTTCTGCCTGTGGTAACTGTTAGGTACACAACACCACTACACAAAAAGAAAATGGCAGAAATCACAGACACAACTCCCCTTCCAACGGCAGGAAACACCCCGGATGGCGACATCAGGTGGGTACGCAGCGCCTCGGACGTTTCACGTCTCGTTAACGACGGCTCTCAGGGCCGGGCAAATGCCCGCATCGTGGTCGGTATCGCGCTCGGGGGAATTTTCCTCGATGCCTACGATCTGGGTGCACTGGCCTTTGGTATCAAAGACATCACCCGCGAATTTAACCTGACGCCCGCCGGTACCGGCATGGTGGCTTCAGCCATTACCTTTGGCGCCATTGTCGGGGCGCTGCTCGGCGGTTACCTCACGGATAAAATCGGGCGCTACCGCGTCTTTATGGCCGACATGGTATTCTTTGTCGTCGCCGCCATCGCCTGTGCGCTGGCTCCGAACGAATATGTGCTGGCGGGCGCACGCTTTGTGATGGGTCTTGGCGTCGGGATCGACCTTCCCGTGGCGATGGCGTTTCTCAGCGAGTTCGCCAGGCTGAAAGGCCCGGGGAATAAAGCCTCCAGCGTGGCAATGTGGTGCCCCACCTGGTATGCGGCCATCAGCATCTCTTATCTTCTGGTGCTCTTCTTCTACGCCGTGCTGCCGGAAGGCCACAGCGACTGGCTCTGGCGTCTGATCCTTGGCTTCGGCGCGGTGCCCGCGCTGGTGATTATCGCCATCCGCAGCCGCTATATGAGCGAATCCCCGGTCTGGGCGGCGAATCAGGGCAATCTGAAGGAGGCGGCGTCCATCCTGCGGCAGTCGTACAACATTAATGCCCACGTGCCGCAGGATGCGCTTGACCAGCCCGCGCCGGTGGTCAATAAGGCAAAATGGTCGAACTACCTGAATCTGTTCCGCGGTATCTACCTGCGGCGTACCACGCTCGCCACGCTGCTGTCGGTTGTCTCCTCGTTCGCCTATAACGCCGTAGCCTTTGGCCTGCCGGTGATCATCTCCAGCTTCTTTGTGCAGTCGATGCTGACCACCATTCTGATCTCGCTGGCGCTTAACCTGCTGTTTGCGTTTGTCGGCGGGCTGCTGGCAGTGCGCTATGTTCCGCGCTTCGGCGCGTGGCGGATGTCACTGGCGGGTTACGCCTGCCAGCTGGTGGCGCTGCTCGGTCTGGCGCTGATTGGCCGCCCTGACGGGGCCACGGAAGGCGTGGTCGCCGTCGCGATGCTGGCGCTGTTCCTGTTTGGCCAGGGTTTTGGTCCGGGTGCGCATACCATGACGTTTGCCTCCTTGAGCTACCCGACCTCGCTGCGCGGCGTGGGCGTGGGGCTTAACCAGACGCTGATGCGCAGCAGTTCAACGCTGTCACTGTTTCTGTTCCCGCTACTGGTCGCGTCGCTGGATACCGCCGTGTTCTGGGTGATTGCGCTGGCGCCGTTTATCGGCCTGGTATCGCTGCTGGCGATCCGCTGGGAGCCGTCGGGGTATGATGTGGATGCAGAGGATTATCGCTAGCCTTTCTTGCCGGGTGACGCTGCGCTTACCCGGCCTACATTACTGAAACCGGCTCACATGAGCCGGTTTTTTATCCATAAGCGACTCATATGACAGCCTTCATTTCCGCCAGGGCATACTGAAACGTACCCCGATAGTGTGGAAATGGAAGCACCATGTTAGCAACTCAGGTCACTGATAATTCATACAAAGGCTGGCAGGCCACGCTTGCCCTCCAGTTTTGTTATACCCCTGAGAAAACCCTCCTCCATTCCGCGCGTCACACCGGGCCGCTCACCGTTCAGCGCCCGTTTTACCCTGAAGGCGAGACCTGCCATCTTTACCTGCTGCATCCACCAGGCGGGATTGTGGGCGGGGATACGCTGGATATTTCCGTGCGGCTCGACGCCAAAAGCCATGCCCTCATCACCATGCCCGGCGCCAGCAAGTTCTATCGCAGCAGCGGCCCGCTGGCCTGTCTGAATCAGCAATTTTACCTCGACGAAGAGGCCACGCTGGAGTGGCTGCCGCAGGACACCATAATTTTCCCCGGCGCTAACGCCGCGCTGCGTTCCGTCTTCCATCTTAAGGCCACCAGCACGCTGCTGGCGTGGGAGCTGTACTGTCTGGGCCGTCCGGTGATAAACGAATCCTTCAGCCACGGCACGCTGGAGAGCCGCCTTGAGGTGTGGGTGGATGGCGAGCCGCGTCTGATTGAGCGACTGCATCTTAGCGATGGCGATCTGTCGCCCGTCGCAGGCCATCCGTGGGTCGGCACGCTGCTGTTCTACCCGGCCCGGGAAGCTCATCTTGATACAGTGCGCGAGCGGCTCGCCCCACTGGAAAACTTTGGCGGGGCGACGCTCACCGACGACCTGCTGTCGGTGCGTTTTCTCTCCCACGACAACCTCATTTGCCAGCGGGTGATGCGCGATATCTGGCAGTCGCTTCGCCCGCTTTTAACCCCCAAAACCGCCTGTTCGCCGCGTATCTGGCAGACATAAGAGAAACGCTATGGAACTGACTCCCAGAGAAAAAGACAAGCTGTTGCTGTTCACCGCCGCGCTGGTTGCCGAACGCCGCCTCGCGCGCGGGGTAAAGCTCAACTACCCGGAATCGGTCGCGCTGATCAGCGCCTTTATTATGGAAGGCGCGCGCGATGGCGAAACCGTCGCCTCGCTGATGGAAGCCGGCCGCCACGTCCTGACGCGCGATCAGGTGATGGAGGGCGTGCCGGAGATGATCCCGGATATCCAGGTGGAAGCCACCTTCCCGGATGGATCCAAGCTCGTCACCGTCCACAATCCGATCGTGTAAGGAGCGCGTGATGATCCCAGGCGAATACCGGATCCAGTCCGGCAACATTGCGCTCAACGTCGGGCGCGAAACCCGAAGTGTGATCGTGGAAAACCACGGCGACAGGCCGATCCAGGTCGGCTCGCATTACCACTTTTACGAGGTCAACCCGGCGTTGAAATTCGATCGCGAAGCCACCCGAGGCTACCGACTCAACATCCCGGCCGGTACTGCCGTGCGCTTCGAGCCCGGCCAGAAGCGGGAAGTGGCGCTGGTGCAGGTGACGGGCGCGCAGCGCATTTTTGGTTTTCGCGGCGAGGTCATGGGCGAGGTGAAACATGGCTGAGATTTCACGCCAGGCGTATGCCGATATGTTCGGCCCCACTACCGGGGATAAAGTGCGGCTGGCCGACAGCGAGCTGTGGATCGAAGTGGAAGACGATCTCACGATCTACGGCGAAGAGGTTAAATTCGGCGGCGGAAAAGTGATCCGCGACGGCATGGGACAGGGGCAGATGACCGCCGACGACTGCGTGGATCTGGTGCTCACCAACGCGCTGATCGTCGATCACTGGGGGATCGTGAAAGCGGATATCGGCGTAAAAGATGGGCGGATCTTCGCCGTCGGCAAAGCCGGAAACCCGGACATTCAGCCCGGCGTGACGATCCCGATTGGCGCGGCAACGGAAGTGATCGCCGCCGAAGGGAAGATCGTCACCCCTGGCGGGATCGACACCCACATCCACTGGATCTGTCCGCAGCAGGCGGAAGAGGCGCTGGTCTCTGGCGTCACCACCATGATCGGCGGCGGCACCGGCCCTGCGGCAGGTACAAACGCCACCACCTGCACGCCGGGGCCGTGGTATATCGCCCGCATGCTGCAGGCCGCCGATACGCTGCCGGTGAATATTGGCCTGCTGGGCAAAGGGAACGGTTCAAACCCGGACGCGCTGCGCGAGCAGATCGCGGCTGGCGCCATCGGGCTTAAGATCCACGAAGACTGGGGCGCGACGCCTGCGGCAATCAACTGCTCGCTGGAGGTCGCTGAAGAGATGGATATTCAGGTGGCGCTACACAGCGACACGCTGAACGAGTCCGGTTTTGTCGAAGACACGCTGGCCGCCATCGCCGGGCGCACCATCCACACCTTCCACACCGAAGGGGCGGGCGGCGGCCATGCGCCGGATATCATCACCGCCTGCGCGCACCCGAATATTTTGCCCTCCTCCACCAACCCGACGCTGCCCTACACGGTGAATACCATCGACGAGCACCTGGACATGCTGATGGTCTGTCACCATCTCGACCCGGATATCGCCGAGGACGTGGCATTTGCGGAATCCCGTATTCGTCGGGAAACCATCGCCGCCGAAGACGTGCTGCACGATATCGGCGCGTTCTCGCTCACCTCGTCAGATTCACAGGCCATGGGCCGCGTGGGGGAAGTGATTATCCGCACCTGGCAGGTGGCGCACCGCATGAAGGTGCAGCGCGGCGCACTGCCGGAAGAGACAGGCGAGAACGACAACTTCCGCGTGAAGCGCTATGTCGCCAAATACACCATTAATCCGGCTCTTACCCACGGCATCGCCCATGAGGTCGGTTCTATTGAGGCGGGCAAGCTGGCGGATCTGGTGGTCTGGTCCCCCGCTTTCTTTGGCGTCAAACCCGCCACCATCGTCAAAGGCGGGATGATCGCCTGCGCGCCGATGGGCGACATCAACGCCTCGATCCCTACGCCGCAGCCGGTGCATTACCGCCCGATGTTTGGTGCACTTGGTGCCGCACGCCACGCCACGCGGCTAACGTTTGTCTCGCAGGCCGCTGATGCCAGCGGCATTCCGCAGCGGCTCGGATTGCAAAGCGCCACCGCGGTGGTGAAAGGCTGCCGGACGGTGAAAAAGGCCGACATGATCCACAACGATTTACAGCCGAATATCACCGTTGACTCGCAAACCTATGAGGTTCGCGTCGACGGCGAATTGATCACCAGCGAACCGGCAGAAGTTTTGCCGATGGCGCAACGCTATTTTCTGTTTTGAGGAGTGATGATGATTTATTTAACCCAACGCCTGGACCACGCGCACCCCGTCACCGCCAGCGTTACGCTGCCGATTGACGTGCGGGTAAAAAGCCGCGCCCGCGTGGCGCTGAACGACGGCCGCGAAGCCGGGCTAATGCTGCCGCGCGGCCTGTTGCTGCGCGGGGGCGACCTGCTGACTACCGACGATGGCAGCGAAGTGATCGAAGTGATCGCCGCCCCGGAGTCGGTTTCCGTGGTGCGCTGTGCCGACCCGTTCCTGCTCGCCCGCGCCTGTTATCACCTGGGCAACCGCCACGTACCGCTGCAAATCATGCCCGGCGAAATGCGCTACCACCACGATCACGTTCTCGACGACATGCTACGTCAGTTCGGGCTGGAGGTGACCTTCGCCAGCCTGCCCTTTGAACCAGAAGCGGGCGCTTACACCAGCGATGCCCACAGTCATGGCCACTCCCACGCTCATTCACATTAAGGACTCATCATGCGTAAGTATTTACCGCTGTTTCTGCTGGCCTTTTCCGTTCCGGCGCTTGCCCATCCCGGGCACGGAACCGACAGCTTTCAGGCAGGTTTTCTCCATCCGCTGACCGGGCTGGATCACCTGCTGATGCTGACGGGGGCTGGCGTGCTGTCCGCCCTGAGCGGCCGCAAGCTGCTGCTGCCGTTAGCAACGCTCGGCATGATGCTGGCTGGCGCCGTTACGGGCAGCCTGCTCGGCGGCTTTAGCGGCATGGAGATGCTGATTATCGCCTCACTGGCGGTCTGCGGCGTGATGATGTTTAAGACTGAAAATCGCCTGCTGCTGGCGGTTCCAGCCCTGGCGATGTTCCACGGCTGGGCGCACGGCGTGGAGATGTCCGGCCACAGCTTCTGGCTCTTTACCAGCGGATTTATGTTAGCCAGTGCCACGGTGCTGTGCGCCAGCTTCGCGGCAGGGCTGCTGCTGCGCCGTCACGACGGCCTGCGTAAGACCTTCGGCGGCGGGCTGATCGTCTCTGCCCTGCTGGCGCTGATGAGCTGATGGAGCACGCCCGCCAGCGGCTGCGCATGATGCAGCTCTCCAGCAGTAGCCTGCCGGTCGGATCGTATACCTGGTCACAGGGGCTGGAGTGGGCTGTCGAGGCCGGGTGGATCACGGACGCTGAGGCCTTCAGGCGCTGGCAGATCCAGCAAATGGAGCAGAGCTTTTTCTGCGTCGACCTGCCGCTGTTTATCCGCCTGTATCATGCCTGCGAGAAGCAGGAGGTCGCGACAGCAAAACGCTGGACGGCATACCTGCTCGCCTGTCGGGAAACGCGCGAACTGCGCGAGGAAGAACGCAACCGCGGCGCGGCCTTTACGCGCCTGGTTAAAAGCTGGGAACCCGCCTGCCCGCCAGAATGGCTGCCGCTGTTGATGCAGAGCCAGCTCGGCGGTATGGCGTGGCTCGGCGTGCGCTGGGGCATTAGCGCGCGCGAGCTGGCGCTGAGCCTCGGCTACAGCTGGATTGAGAGCGCGGTGATGGCGGGCGTCAAGCTGGTGCCGTTTGGGCAGCAGGCCGCACAACAGCTGATTATCGACCTGAGCGACCATTTTGCCGCTGGGTTTGAACAGGCATTTTTACGTGGCGACGACGCGCTGGGGGCAGCTACGCCGCTGTCCGCCATCGCCTCCGCACGCCACGAAACCCAATATTCACGACTATTCCGTTCCTGAGGAGTCAATATGGCTGATTACAAACATCCCCTGCGCGTTGGCGTGGGCGGCCCGGTAGGGTCGGGCAAAACCGCCCTGCTGGAAGCGCTCTGCAAGGCGATGCGCGACACCTATCATCTTGCGGTGGTGACTAACGATATCTACACCAAAGAGGATCAGCGCATCCTGACCGAGGCGGGTGCGCTTGAGCCAGAGCGCATCGTAGGGGTGGAAACGGGCGGCTGTCCGCACACCGCCATCCGCGAAGATGCCTCAATGAACCTGGCAGCGGTGGAAGCCTTGAGCGAGAAGTTCGGCAATCTGGATCTGATCTTCGTCGAAAGCGGCGGGGATAACCTGAGCGCGACCTTCAGCCCGGAGCTGGCGGACCTCACCATCTACGTGATCGACGTGGCCGAGGGGGAAAAAATCCCGCGCAAAGGCGGGCCGGGGATCACCAAATCCGATTTTCTGGTGATCAATAAAACCGACCTCGCGCCGTACGTGGGGGCGTCGCTGGAGGTAATGGAGCGCGACACTAATCGCATGCGCGGCGAGCGTCCGTGGACCTTTACCAACCTGAAGGCGGGTGACGGGCTGGCGACGATTATTGCGTTTCTGGAAGAGAAAGGGATGCTGCGGATGTAGTGCGGTTTATTGCCGGGTGGCGGCTTCGCCTGACCCGGCCTACGATTTTTGCAGACCCGGTAAGCCCAGCGCCACCGGGCAAAAGACTTACGCCTCAGGCAGCTCCGCCAGCGGCCAGCGCGGACGCACGGACACGCTCAGGTCAGCCGTGGCGCCAGCGTTCAGGCGTACCATCCCGGCGTAGGCGATCATCGCCCCGTTATCGGTACAAAATTCTGGACGCGCGTAGAACACTTCCCCACGACGCTTTTGCATCATTTCGGCAAGCTTCGCGCGCAGCGTACGGTTGGCGCTCACGCCACCGGCCATCACCAGGCGCTTAAAGCCCGTCTGATCCAGCGCACGCTTGCACTTGATCATCAGCGTATCCACCACCGCATCTTCGAACGCGCGGGCGATGTCGGCACGCGTCTGCTCGCTGTCGTCGTTATTGCGAATGGTGTTCGCCGCGAAGGTTTTCAGACCGGAGAAACTAAAATCCAGCCCCGGACGATCGGTCATCGGACGCGGGAAGACAAAGCGCCCTTCCGTTCCCTGCGCGGCCATTTTCGACAGCATCGGGCCGCCAGGATAATCCAGGCCCAGCAGCTTGGCAGTTTTGTCGAAGGCTTCACCGGCCGCGTCGTCGATCGATTCGCCCAGCAGCTCATACTTGCCAATGCCCGTTACGCTAATCAGCTGCGTATGACCGCCGGAGACCAGCAGCGCCACAAACGGGAACGCTGGCGGATTGGCTTCCAGCATCGGAGCCAGAAGATGTCCTTCCATATGGTGAACCGGAATGGCCGGAACGTCCCACGCGAAGGCCAGCGAACGCCCTACCGTTGCGCCGACCAGCAGCGCGCCAACCAGGCCCGGTCCTGCAGTATAGGCCACGGCATCAATATCTTTTGCACTTAACCCGGCCTCTTTCAGTGCCGCCTGAATCAGGGGAACCGTTTTACGCACGTGGTCACGAGAGGCCAGTTCAGGCACGACGCCGCCGTAGTCAGCGTGCAATTTCACCTGACTATACAGTTGGTTGGCCAGAAGCCCTTTTTCGTCGTCGTAAATCGCGATGCCGGTTTCATCGCAGGATGTTTCAATACCCAGTACACGCATGACTTGTTTTACCTCGTTTCAATACCGCGCAGTGTAGAGCCTGGGCGGGTTGATGTAAAACTTTGTTCGCCCCAGGAAGAAGCCTCGTGTATACTCTTCCCCCTTATAAAAGTCCCTTTCAAAATCGCATCGGTGCTTTACAAAGCAGCAGCATTTGCAGTAAAATTCCGCACCATTTTGAAATAAGCTGGCGTTGATGCCAGCGGCAAACCGAATTTATTAAAGGTGAGAGTTACATGCCGGTAATTAAAGTACGTGAAAACGAGCCGTTCGACGTAGCACTGCGTCGCTTCAAACGTTCATGCGAGAAAGCAGGTGTTCTGGCTGAAGTTCGTCGTCGTGAGTTTTATGAAAAACCAACGACCGAACGTAAGCGCGCTAAAGCTTCCGCTGTGAAACGTCACGCGAAGAAACTGGCTCGCGAAAACGCACGCCGTACTCGTCTGTACTAATCTGTTGAGGGCCACAGCCCTCAATTGACAGACAGAGTTGTAGTCGTAAGGCCGTGCTTCCGGAAGGAATGCGCGGCTTGTTTTCGTTTATAAGTCGCTTAAATTTTTGGGGCATATGGCCGGAAGAATCCCACGCGTTTTCATCAATGACCTGCTTGCCAGAACCGACATCGTCGATCTCATCGACGCGCGGGTGAAGCTAAAAAAGCAGGGCAAGAACTACCATGCGTGCTGTCCGTTCCATAACGAAAAAACCCCCTCTTTCACCGTAAACGGTGAAAAGCAGTTCTACCATTGCTTCGGCTGTGGCGCACACGGTAATGCCGTCGATTTTTTGATGAACTACGATAAGCTCGAGTTCGTTGAAACCGTCGAAGAGCTGGCGGCGATGCATAACCTTGAAGTGCCGTATGAAGCAGGCAGTGGGCCAAGTCAGATCGAGCGCCATCAGCGGCAAACGCTATATCAGTTGATGGATGGCCTGAATTCGTTTTACCAACAGTCTCTTAAGCACTCTGCGGCTGAGCCTGCGCGTCAGTATCTGAACAAGCGCGGACTGAGCGACGATGTGATTGCGCGTTTCGCTATTGGTTACGCCCCGCCCGGCTGGGACAACGTGTTAAAGCGTTTTGGCGGCAATAGCGAAGATCGTAAATCCCTCATCGACGCAGGCATGCTGGTCACCAACGACCAGGGACGAAGCTACGACCGCTTCCGTGAACGGGTGATGTTCCCGATCCGCGACAAGCGTGGCCGGGTGATAGGTTTTGGTGGTCGCGTGCTGGGTGATGCCCTGCCGAAATACCTTAACTCCCCGGAAACCGATATTTTCCATAAGGGCCGCCAGCTTTACGGTCTTTATGAGGCACAGCAGGATAATGCGGAACCTCCGCGTCTTCTGGTCGTCGAAGGCTATATGGACGTTGTTGCGCTGGCGCAGTACGACATTAACTATGCCGTTGCGTCGCTGGGAACGTCCACCACGGCGGACCATATCCAGTTGCTGTTCCGCGTCACCAACAACGTGATTTGCTGTTACGACGGTGACCGCGCAGGACGCGACGCCGCCTGGCGAGCGCTGGAAACCGCGTTGCCGTATATGACCGACGGGCGTCAGCTACGCTTTATGTTCCTGCCCGACGGTGAAGACCCGGATACGCTGGTGCGTAAAGAGGGCAAAGCGGCATTTGAAGCGCGGATGGAGCAGGCTCAGCCGCTCTCCACGTTTCTGTTTAACAGCCTGATGCCGCAGGTGGATTTGAGTACCCCTGACGGGCGCGCGCAGCTCAGCACGCTGGCGTTGCCGTTAATCAGCCAGGTGCCCGGCGAAACGCTGCGCATCTATCTGCGTCAGGAGTTAGGCAACAAGCTCGGCATTCTGGATGACAGCCAGCTTGAACGTTTAATGCCTAAACAGGCTGAAAACGGCACGGTACGCCCCGCGCCTCAGCTAAAACGCACAACCATGCGTATACTGATAGGGTTGCTGGTGCAAAACCCCGAACTTGCTCCGCAAGTGCCGTCACTGGCGGGTTTGAACCACGAAAAATTGCCCGGACTTGGCTTATTTTCAGAATTGGTCAACACTTGTTTGTCGCAGCCAGGTCTGACCACCGGACAACTTTTAGAGCATTATCGCGGCACAAAAGAGGCCGCTACCCTTGAAAAACTGTCGATGTGGGACGATATAGCAGATAAGGATATCGCAGAAAAAACGTTCACCGACTCACTCAACCATATGTTTGATTCGATGCTTGAGTTGCGCCAGGAAGAGTTGATAGCTCGCGAGCGCACCCATGGCTTAAGCAGCGAAGAACGCCGGGAGCTCTGGATGATTAACCAGGAACTGGCGAAGAAATAAAAAATTTAACGGCTTAAGTGCCGAATATCGATCGGGAAGCCCCCGGCAGCCGCACTGAGAGGCAGCGGCAAAAATATAAGTACGCCCTCGCTTTAAAGGTTGGCAGCCCTATCGCCGACACCAATCAAACGAATTAAGTGTGGATACCGTCTTATGGAGCAAAACCCGCAGTCACAGCTGAAACTTCTTGTCCAACGCGGTAAGGAGCAAGGCTATCTGACCTATGCCGAGGTCAATGACCATCTGCCGGAAGATATCGTCGATTCAGATCAGATCGAAGATATCATCCAAATGATCAATGACATGGGCATTCAGGTGATGGAAGAAGCACCGGATGCCGATGATCTGTTGCTGGCTGAAACCTCCAACAACACTGACGAAGATGCGGAAGAAGCTGCTGCACAGGTACTGTCCAGCGTGGAATCTGAAATCGGGCGTACCACTGACCCGGTCCGCATGTACATGCGTGAAATGGGTACCGTTGAACTGTTGACCCGCGAAGGCGAAATTGACATCGCAAAACGCATCGAAGACGGGATCAACCAGGTTCAGTGTTCTGTTGCCGAATACCCGGAAGCGATTACCTATCTGCTGGAGCAGTACGATCGCGTTGAAGCGGAAGAAGCGCGTCTGTCCGATCTGATCACTGGCTTTGTCGACCCGAACGCTGAAGAAGATATGGCGCCAACCGCCACTCACGTCGGTTCTGAGCTGTCTCAGGAAGAGATGGATGACGACGAAGACGAAGATGAAGAAGAAGACGACGACAGCAGCGACGACGACAACAGCATCGACCCTGAACTGGCGCGCGAGAAGTTTGCCGAGTTGCGTACTCAGTACGAAGTGACGCGTGACACCATCAAAGCGAAAGGCCGCAGCCATGCTGCCGCTCAGGAAGAGATCCTGAAGCTGTCGGAAGTGTTCAAACAGTTCCGCCTGGTGCCAAAACAGTTCGACTACCTGGTGAACAGCATGCGCGTGATGATGGATCGCGTACGTACCCAGGAACGTATCATCATGAAGCTGTGTGTTGAACAGTGCAAAATGCCGAAGAAGAATTTCATCACCCTCTTCACCGGCAATGAAACCAGCGAAACCTGGTTCAACGCCGCTATCGCGATGAACAAGCCGTGGTCTGAAAAGCTGCACGACGTGAAAGAAGACGTACAGCGCGGCCTGCAAAAGCTGCATCAGATTGAAGAAGAGACCGGCCTGACCATCGAGCAGGTGAAAGACATCAACCGTCGTATGTCCATCGGTGAAGCAAAAGCCCGCCGTGCGAAGAAAGAGATGGTTGAAGCGAACTTACGTCTGGTTATCTCTATCGCCAAGAAATACACCAACCGTGGCCTGCAGTTCCTGGATCTGATTCAGGAAGGCAACATCGGTCTGATGAAAGCGGTAGATAAGTTTGAATACCGTCGTGGTTACAAGTTCTCCACCTATGCTACCTGGTGGATCCGTCAGGCGATCACCCGCTCTATCGCAGACCAGGCGCGCACCATCCGTATTCCGGTGCATATGATTGAGACCATCAACAAGCTCAACCGTATTTCTCGCCAGATGTTGCAGGAGATGGGTCGCGAGCCGACGCCGGAAGAGCTGGCTGAACGCATGCTGATGCCGGAAGACAAGATCCGTAAAGTGCTGAAAATCGCTAAAGAGCCAATCTCCATGGAAACACCAATTGGTGATGATGAAGATTCGCATCTGGGTGATTTCATCGAGGATACTACCCTCGAGCTGCCGCTGGACTCTGCCACCACCGAGAGCCTGCGTGCCGCTACGCACGACGTGCTGGCTGGCCTGACCGCCCGTGAAGCGAAAGTGCTGCGTATGCGTTTCGGTATCGATATGAACACCGACCACACGCTGGAAGAAGTGGGTAAACAGTTTGACGTGACCCGCGAACGTATCCGTCAGATCGAAGCGAAGGCGCTGCGTAAGCTGCGCCATCCGAGCCGCTCTGAAGTGCTGCGTAGCTTCCTGGACGACTAACCCATGTAAACCGCAAAAAGCTCCCAATCGGGAGCTTTTTTTTTGTTTATTCCCTCTCCCTGTGGGAGAGGACCAGGGTGAGGGCATCAGGCCGCAGAGGAGCTAAAGCCCCCTCACCACCAGCGCCTCATCAAGTTCCCGATACGCCTCCACCAGCTTGTCCAGCGTCGCCCTGTTCAGCCCGCTCGGATTCGGCAACACCCAAACCTGCGTTACGCCAATGGTAATGTTCTGCTTACCCCACTTCGCACCGCGCTGGCTGAACGCCTGCTCGTAGGCCTGCTTGCCGAGGATCGCCAGCGCCGCGGGCTGGTAGTCTTCAATCTTCTTCACCAGTTCCCGCCCGCCAGTACGCAGCTCATGCAGATTTACTTCGCTCGCCTGCACCGTTGGACGCTCGACCAGCATGGTGATGCCACAGCGCGTATCCAGCAGCTGCTGCTCTTCTTCCGGCTTAAGCTGTTTGTCGGTAAAACCGGCCTGGTGGATCACCTTCCAGAAGCGATTTCCCGGATGAGCAAAGTGAAAACCGGTGTGCGCCGAGGACTTGCCCGGGTTGATTCCGCAGAACACCACCCGCAGGCCAGGGGCCAGAATATCATTGATCATCTCTACTCCTGTCTATGCATCTTAAGATAAGTATAAAGGATTGATTATGCGTTGTTTATAAAAACAGCAGGCAGGTGTGAATGGCTGGATTGATGAGGGGAGTTACTTTATAATTCACCGCCACGGCCCCTTAGCTCAGTGGTTAGAGCAGGCGACTCATAATCGCTTGGTCGCTGGTTCAAGTCCAGCAGGGGCCACCAAATTTTAGCTTTAGAATCATCCCGTTAAGCCACTCAATTGAGTGGCTTTTTTGTTACTCAATACATGAGTGTCGCACGAAAGTAAGAGCGTCTCCCGCTCATCAAGGTTTTGATAAAGCCCTGTCCCGGGCAAAGAGGGGTTTACTCATTACTCCGGAGGTTCGTTCCGCTTGATAAGAAGGAGCTAATGGTGGAGTATCGGAAAGCAGCCCACCAGCGTGGGGCAATTACCATCATTACGAATAATGGTGCGCCCAGCTTATACGAGCTCTACCGCGATAATGGCTTTACGGTGCATGAGTTCGATAACCAGCAAAAAATATCATGTAAGGATGATAATCGAAATCGCGTCAACAATATTATTGCTGTGCTTTAGCGCTCAAAAAGTAATAAAAAAGATCATTGAAAGTTATAAACCCAGAGAGTTATATTCACCAAGCCAATTAATCACCAAGAATTGATCTGTTTTTGTGATAATTGAGTCATTTTTAAGACCCCCATCACATTCTAAGGCATTTCTAACGAGCATATTAATATCCGTAGGCAGGGGCTTAAAAAAATAGAAGCTATAAGTAGATCTATTTAATCTTATGCCCTCACTCGTCCCACCTGATATAAGGATATATGTATGAACATCGTAGAAGAAGCGGTTAAAAGCATCAATACAATGTACGAAGGCGGCTCAGCACCTCTCTCTGAATATAAATTCCAGTCTCATGAACTTGCCCAAAAACAAGCGCAAATGTTATTCACCAATGATCGGGGTGATATCGAAAAAGACGCTCAATTCAGAATGAATCAGACGGGTAACATTTTCTATGTTTCAACTTCACCAGAACTAACCGAAAAAACAAAAAAACTATTCGATAGTGTAACGGTTTTATTCGCGGCAATGACGGCAGGGTTAAACGCATGTGAAAAATCACTGTTTGACTATGACACCTGGCGCGCGGTCATTGGCAAATCAGGCTTCTTTGTTGAAGTACAGAAAACCAGAAATATGATGACGATTAAAAATAGCGGCGTTACTGTAAATACCCAGATTGTTCAGCAGTTGCTGCCAGGGCTGACTTCTGGCAGCGCAATGGAAATTGCCAAAGGCGTTCTGAGTGCAGTTAATGGTGAGTTTCAGGCGTCTGAACGTGCGGAAGAAGCTAAGATCGGACATCTCCTTTTCATCTGTGAAGAGCTTTTTGGTGCCCCAAGCGTCACAGTGCGCTTGTTCTTTGCGTCTAAAAAATCGCATAGCACCTTTACGAACTCTCCATGCCACAAGTCAGTTTCGACTACTTTTGAACAACTGCAAGAAGCGAATACATACCTGTTCGTATCTCCTGAAAGTATCGCTGAATATGCGAAGCGATTCACTGAGCAACCGGAAGAGTATTTAAATCTCATTGAGCGTTTCAAAGAAATGATCAACCCGCGTAAATAATTTTGGTTACAAAGTATAGGCTGCACATTGCAGCCTATATAAGTAACTCTTAGTGATTTCAGCTTCCACTATTACCCATACAACTTACTGGAGGTGATTTCGTATGGTTAATCCATTCAAAATCATATTAGTTTCTCTGGCAATCGTAATTATTTTTGCGAATCAGTCCATTGCAAACATATATGTGTGTGACCAAGATCCATGCACTACCTGGAAACCAATAACAGATGCACAACGGGCAATGGAGTCTTTCGATGAGTTAAAAACAAGGGTTGATGTGGCTTTAATAAATTCATCAAATGATCGTATTAAAAAAGGTGTCTCCGATGCGAATTTGAATCTTTATCTAAAGTCGAATTTGTGGCATAAGGGTGGTAGTGCGCCTAAATCATACGAGCATCTGACAGCTTATGTCTATGAAGATAATGTACATGTAGAGACCTGCCATATCCATTCCTACAAGACGAAACTATTCGGACCTTACGTCACCACTTGTTAAAAATAACAGGATCAAAGGAGACAGGGCCGCAAGCGGCCCTGTCGGTATTTTTACTGCTTGGTGTGCGGCATCACGCCTTGCAGGTTAAACTCAACACCTTGAGCCTCGAAGGTTTTGAACTTAAGACTATCAGCCTTAAATTGAACTCCCCCGAACACCAGCGCAACAATGATGACAACAGACAGAAGTAGATCACGAAGATTTACGTTCATTATGCCTCCTTGCGGAGCCGCACCCTTTTTCCCTTAGTTAATCCGGGCGTTCACAATGGGTGCAATCAAAATTTGTGAACTTGGATTGCTAGGGTCGGCGTGGTTGTAAGGCTTTCATACCCGGCGGGGGCTAACCCGCTGAAAGGCCTAAGGCAAGAGCTATCTCGCCAATTTAGTGGCTCTCTTTCGAAAGCATCTAAGGGGCGAGAATGCCCATTGCCAACACTACACATCCAGCACTCGGTTCACGGGTGACATTGTGCCAAAAAATGCCACTATATCAACTGCTTTTTTGAAGCATGTACTATCATCATCAAGGACTTAAAGTTTACAAAAAGTGAATAAAATACTTGATAGGAAGTGACAAAAAGGTAGACTGTCCTTGTGAACTTGGATTGCTAGGGATAACGCAAAGTGAAACGCTAGCTACGTTTTGCTTCGAAGGGCCGCTAACCCTTCCAGCGTATCGAATTACCTGTATATGCAGGCGTTGAAAGCCACCTTTTGGTGGCTTTTTTCGTTTCTGGCACCCAGCTCTTTGACCAGTGGAGTCTTGTTAGCCTCTTTTCTGACTCAACCACCAAATCTCATCACTATGCCCATCATCATAATTCAAGGCGCGATCTGTTCAGGCCATGAAGGCTTCCCGCCCCCCCCTGCCGTCGCAGGGGAGACGTTCTTTACAGTTAACGGTATACCTGCGCAGGTGAATGGCATGCCATTTGACAAGCACAGCGACAAAAACAGCTCCCCTGATGGCGTCGCTATATCTACTCACCCCTGGTACACTTCAACCTCATGGGAGTTGTGTGCATGGGCGATCCGGTCTCCTGCGGTTCTGTGGTTGCATCCGGCGATCCGCTTATCTTCATTCTCAGAGGCCTTCATGCTTGAACAACAGTACCAGATCGACGCTTTCAATGCGCAATGCGTACGCAAAGCTGGTGGGCTTACCCCGCCCGATTCTGCTACGCTGTACCGCTCAGCAGTAAAGCGTATAAATCAGCTCGTTTCTGAACTCAGCGCACTTTTACCCGAAACGATCACTTACCCGCCCAGCCTCGCTGGGGTCATTTCGACGCTCGACGGTATTACTGAAGACCTCACTGATGCCGCAACCCTTTTTGAGGCAGTGATTGAGCTTATCGAAAGCAATGCAGATGTCGCCACGCCGCAAGCAGTACTCTCCCTCGTTAATAGCGTGTCAACTTCGGATCCGAAATTCGCATTCACCATTCTGAACCACATTTTGATAGCCGTGGGCACAGCGCACCCAGCAGATCCTGGGGCACCGGTCGTTATCCCAGAGGATTTACTGGATGACGTTTCAGATGCCGTTGAAGCCTTTGCGGAAGATACCGGGCCATACAGCAAGCACATACGGAGCCCACCACACGTAGCCCGGCCTGTCGCTTCCCCTCACAAACCCTAAAAACTAAAGAAATCCCCCATCGCGCCGATCATCATCCGTGTGTATTATTTCCAGTAGCTTTTACAACAACTAACCTTAACTCAAATACTTAAGCGCCAGAGCGAAAGGCATCATGAGCACACCGATCAAACGGCTAGAAATCATTAAAAATGCCATTGAGCTGGAAGATGACGACATCATCCGGAGCCAGTTGAAACGTCTCAAAGAGGAAGCCTTTGACGATAATCTCCTGTCCATCGTCGCGGCGCTTGAGCAGAAAAATTACACCGCAGCCCTTCGCGCTATCACCGCCTGGCTGCAAAGCCAGCGCGCCGTTACCCCGTGGCGTGACCCGCAACTGGCGGCCAGCAAGCTGGAGCTGAAGGCTCTGGAAGAGCGCTTGCGCGATCTGATTGATCGCCGTAACGCCCGGGTACAGCAGCTTGATGAATTCAACGATCTCTATTTCTCCCGCCTCGGGCCGTTGATGCAGCAGATCCTCGCCCTGCGTAAAACGCTGGCGGAGCTTAACCTGCGTCGTCAGCAGGCGGAGACGCGTCGTCGGGAAGAGGATTACCGCCGCTGCCAGGGCTATATGGCGCAGGCCGTAGAGGTTCTGTCAACGCTCACCGGGCGCTGGCGAGATCTGCCTGCGGATTCCGTTCAGGCGGCAGAGGCGCGCAAGCATCTTCAGCAGCAAAGTAATCTGATTGCCAACCTGCTGGCCGAAGCGATGGAGCTGGAGACCGGTTTAACGCGTGAAGAAGAGCCAGCACGTCAGGCGCGCGATGAGGCCAACGAAGAGTACAGGAAGTATCGCGAACAGCATCATGATGCCGAAGCGCGCCTGCGTAAAGGCAAGGATCTCTCAGAAGAGGATCGGAACGAGCTGAAGCGGCTCTGGCGTCAGGCGAGCAAGCTATGCCACCCGGATCTGGTTGCCGATGATTTAAAAGAAGAAGCCAACAGGATGATGGTACAGCTCAACCAGGCCAAACAGCGCGGCGACGTGAAGGCCATTCGCTCGCTGGTCGCGCGTCTGCAACAAGGATTCGAACCGATGATGGCGAGCGACAGGCTGAACGACCTGGAACGTATTCGCAAAAAGATGGCGCAGGTGCGTGAGCAAATCGACACCCTGGTGAACGAGCTGGCAGAGCTGGAGAAGGAAGAGTCCTGGCTGCTCGTCTCGTCGCTCAGCAATATGGAAGCCTACTTTGCCCAGCAGGAGAAAGCGCTGAGAGAGGTATGCGCCTCGCTCGAACATCAGGTGAGCGAAGCGCAGCTGGATCCCGCAGCCTGATTATTTGGCGTGCCAGTACGCACTGGCACGTACCAGCTGTGGGTCAATTGCGTCGGTTTCAAACTGACGGCTCAGGCGTTTCACCACCTTCCCCTCTCCGGTCAGCCAGATAAAGTAATCCTCTTCCGGCACGGCCAGCGCTGCAAGATGGTCGGCTACCGCCTGCTCGTTGTGGCCGATAACCCAGGTGATGTTGAACCCGCTCAGGTGCGCCAGATAGTCCTGGTACGCCGCATCGCCCACGGTGACGATGGCGTGGATCGCCGGGGGAACAGGCAGTTTTGCGATGCTTTCTAAACGGCGACGCAGCGCGGGCATACCCGACTCGTCGCACACGTACAACTGCCAGGCGTAATCTTCCGGCACCACCAGCGAACCACGCGGACCGCCGATGGTCAGCTTGTCGCCCACCTTCGCCTCTACCGCCCAGTTGCTGGCAATGCCGCCATCATGCACGAAAAAATCGAGCGCCAGCTCGTGTTTTTCGTCATCGTACAGCGGGGTGTAGTCACGCGCCTGCGGACGCACCCCGTCGCCCCAGTCGATGCCTTCATCGGTCACCACAGGCGGCACGAAAGGGGTGCCCGGTGCCGGGAAAAAGACTTTGGTATGGTCGTCAAAGCCGCGAGAGCTAAAGCCCTCCAGCGCCTCGCCGCCTAGTACAATGCGCTGAAATCCTGCGCTGACTCGCTCAGTGCGCATCACGTTCAGCTCACGAAAACGCAGGTCATTGCGGACACGTTGAGGGTAACGGGTAGATGCCATGTTGATGCTCTTCTCAGGTGAATACGATATATCGGAATGAATTTTTAATGATAATGATTGCTATTAACTCAGAAATCAAGATCTTTTAGATTGCATCTGAATATATCTTAGATATAGTTTAGATATATCAAATTGAGGAAGAAACATGCGACACGAACACGACGGCGGCGGACGCCGGCCACGATTTTTTGGCCATGGTGATTTGCGGCTGGTGATCCTGGATATCCTGACCCGCAACGCGAGCCATGGTTATGAGCTGATCAAAGAGATCGAAAACCTGACGCAGGGACATTACACGCCAAGCCCTGGCGTGATCTACCCGACGCTGGATTACTTGCAGGATCAGGCGCTGATCACCATTACCGAAGAAGAGAACGGCCGTAAGCGGATTGCAATTAACGCCGCCGGGCAGCAATGGCTGGATGACAATAGGGAACAGCTGGAGCAGATCCAGACGCGTATCAAGGCGCGCTCCGTCGGGTTCCAGCTGCGCAAAAACCCACAGATGAAGCGGGCGCTGGATAACTTCAAAGCGGTTCTGGATCTGAAAGTTAATCAGGGAGAACTCAGCGACGCGCAGTTAAAACAGATTATCGGCGTGATTGACCGCGCGGCACTGGAGATCTCCCAGCTGGATTAAGCCAGCACGCCGTCGCTCACGCGGAACACGCGGACCAGCTCTTTCAGGTGCATCGCCTGTTCGTTAAGGGATGCCGCCGCCGCAACGGACTCCTCCACCAGCGCGGAGTTCTGCTGGGTGGTGGCGTCTATCAGGCCAATCGCGCTGTTGATCTGCGAGATACCTTCCGTCTGTTCATGGCTGGCCTGGCGAATTTCACGCAGGATGACGTCCATCTCTTCCACGTTGCCGACCATGCCGTTGATAAGCCCGCTGGCTTTCTCCACAAGGTTCATGCCGTCCTGCGTCTGGCTTGTGGAGCTTTCAATCAGCTGGCGGATCTCACTTGCTGATGTTGCACTTTTCTGCGCGAGCTGGCGTACCTCGCCCGCCACCACCGCAAAGCCGCGGCCATGCTCACCCGCGCGCGCCGCTTCGACCGCCGCGTTCAGCGCCAGAATGTTGGTCTGGAAGGCAATGGCGTCGATCAGGTCGATAATGTCGGACATCCTGTTCGATGTTTCGTTAATCAAGCGCATTTTGCTGGTGACCTGCTTCATCATCTCGCCGTTGTTTTTGACCACGGCAGCCGCATCGGCAGACAGGTTCGTCGCTTCTCCGGTGTGGGACGCGGTGTTCTTCACCGTGGCGGTAATCTGCTCCATCGACGCGGCCGTCTGTTCAACGGAACTGGCCTGCTCCTCCGTGCGGGCAGCCAGATCCTGGTTGCCTGCGACAATCTGCGCGGCGGCGCTGGAGATGTTTTCCGATCCGGTTTGCACCTGCTGCACAATCTCCAGCAGGCGCGTTTTCATCTCCATCAATGCGGTGAGAAGCAGTCCGGTTTCATCTTTACCGTGCGAGGTAATGCTGCCGGTGAGATCGCCATCGGCGATGGCCTCCGCAAAATTCACCGCGTCGTTCAGCGGGCGGGTAATGGATCGCACAATGAACCAGCCAGTCAGGCTGGCTGCCGCGACGCTGAAAAGCGTAATCAGGATCAGCAGCAGACGATTAGTGCGGAAATCGCCTTCCACCTGCTCGCCCGCACTCTGCATTTCATGATCCTGGATCGCAATCAGCGCCTGCACTTTCGCTTTATAAGACTGTTGCAGGTCCAGGGTGTTGGTCATCATCTCGTTTATCGCGCCCGCACGGTCGTTATTCTGCACGGACTGCAAAATGCGGTAGCGCGAGTCAAGATATTGCTGGCGTACGCCGTGGATGTCCGCCAGCACCTGTTGGGATTTTTTATCCTTGAGAGCGTTGTCCAGCTCGCTCAGGATTGCGGTGATGCGCTCGCTTATCGCCTTCAGACGCTGTTCTGATTGCGTCGTGTACGTTCCCTGTTCGTCCAGCAGCATGAGCTGCTGCGTGCTGATAAATTCCTGGAAGTTGTCGATTAACTGGTTCGCTTTTACCGTAGTTGGATAGTCGCTGGTAAGAATGGTTTGCATTCCATTGTTTGCCCGATTCAGGCTCATCAGAGACAAGCTTGCGCTGACGACCATCAGGACAATAAATAATCCAAACGCCAGAAATAATTTCGTGCCGATCTTTACGTCATGTATGAACATATTTACCCCATCGATGTGATTATTTCTCAGACGATCGCTGTTATCGGTAGGAAACGCGCTAACTTTATGACTTTGATCGTTTTTTTATTTCTCACTTTCAATAAATACGGGGCGTAGCAATTAAAAATCGGGTAATTTTTTTAGTTACTTAATATTTCATTAACAACATAACTTATTCTGAAAAACAAAAAAGCCGTTTACCCCGGAGGAATAAACGGCTTTATCGAAGCATGCATTTCTTAATGCAGCACGGTAACCGCATCTTCAAGACGTCCGGCCCGGTGCTTAACCATCGCGGAAATCTGCGCGCTCTCTTCGACCAGGTCAGCATTTTTCTGCGTAATGCTGTCCAGTTCTGCCACGGCACGGGTCAGCTCTGTCAGGCCTGTAGCCTGCTCGGAGGTGGAGTAGCTGATCTGCGCGATAAGCTGCGTGACGTTTTTCACCTGCTCGACAATATCATCCATGGTACGTCCCGCGGCGTGGACCTGATCGGCGCCCGACTGCACTTTGCTGGCGCTGGCGTCGATCAGCTTGCGAATATCGTTAGCCGCGTTCGCGCTGCGGCTGGCAAGATGACGCACTTCGCCCGCCACCACCGCAAAGCCTTTCCCCTGTTCGCCCGCGCGTGCCGCCTCAACCGCGGCGTTCAGCGCCAGAATATTGGTCTGGAAGGCGATGTCATTGATAAGCGAGGTAATAGAGCCAATGCGCTGGGTACTGTCGGCAATGTCATCCATGGTTTTCACCACGGTCTGCATCACGGTGCCGCCCTGCGTGGCCGCGCTGCTGGCAGCCATCGACAGCTTGTCGACTTCGGCTGCGGTCTCAGAGTTACTCTGCACCGACGCCGCCATCTGGTTCATTGTTGCCACAGTCTGCTGCACGTTAGCCACGGTCTGGCGCGTGCGGTCGTTGAGATCTTCATTGCCCTGCGCCAGCCTGTCGCTGCCGTCGCGCACGCTCACCACCTGGCTGGAGACGTCGTTGATAAGCCAGCGGCACATCAGCCCCAGTTGTCCGACGGCCCGCAGCGTCAGCCCCAGTTCATCGCTGCGGTTAAGATGCTGCACGCTGTTACGCTCGCCGGTAGCGACCCTGAGCGCCTGCCGTGCGACGTTTTCCACCGGACGGACAATCTGTTGCTCAAATACCAGGGTGCCAAGCAGCATCACCACGGCTGCCGCCACCAGCGAAGCCCAGCCTGCGGCACTGGCAACCAGCGTTGCAGCCATCACCGCAAAAAGTACCGCCATTACGCTACGCACGCGCCAGCGCAGCGGCATCGCCGGTAATTTGCCGAGCCAGCCTTTGCGTACCACCAGCCCTTTATGAATGCGTTTTTTGCTACGTCCTTCATTGAGCGCCTTATAAAGCGGCTCCACCGCGGCGACCTCGTCCTCGGTGGCGCGGGTACGAATGGACATATAGCCCGTCATCTGGCCGTTACGCACCATTGGTACCGCATTGGCGCGTACCCAATAGTGATCGCCATTTTTACGTCGGTTTTTGACAATCCCGCTCCAGGGCTCGCCCTTTTGCAGCGTGTACCACATGTCGGCAAAAGCCGCTTTCGGCATATCGGGGTGGCGCACAATGTTGTGCGGCTGCCCGAGCAACTCCTGAAGCGTAAAGCCACTCACTTGCACAAAGGTGTCGTTAGTGTGGGTCATGTAGCTGTGGAGGTCGGTGGTCGACATAAGCGTGGTGTCATCGTCCAGCGGATATTCATTCTGGGTGACATAGTCAGGAGAGGACATAGTGAGCATCCCTTGCAGGTTATTTGAATGTTAATTTTGTGGCTTATGTTTTTTCGGCGATAAAAAATTTATCTTTAGTTGTTAAATATGATTGAGATCGCAAATCTCGGTTAAACCGCACTTTTCGTACGCTTTTCTAATTAATTGATTTAAAATACTTTCGACACAAAACTACCTACAAAGCATGATCCCCCGGCGCACACTTAAGGCGCATTTCCTGCCCTGGAGCAGTGCAATTGACGAAACCCCATCCCCGGCTCGTTATCCCTTATCCCGTGCGGCGCGCGATGGCATGATTAAATATTGTGCAACTTTGATTTCACCTGGCGTTTATCCCGATTTTTGTTAAGGCATCTGAGGTGGCGTAATCCCTGCAATACTTAACTCAGTATCATGTGATACGCGATCCCCGGGAGCATATTTTGAACAGGTTACCTTCCAGCGCCTCGGCTCTTGCCTGTACCGCGCACGCACTGAATCTCATTGAAAAGCGAACGCTTGATCATGAGGAGATGAAACAACTTAACCGTGAGGTCATTGATTACTTTAAAGAGCATGTGAATCCTGGTTTTCTGGAGTATCGCAAATCTGTTACCGCCGGCGGGGATTACGGAGCCGTAGAGTGGCAAGCGGGGAGTCTGAATACGCTTGTCGATACCCAGGGACAGGAGTTTATCGATTGCCTGGGTGGTTTTGGTATTTTCAACGTGGGGCACCGTAATCCAGTTGTGGTTTCCGCCGTACAGAATCAACTTGCGAAACAACCTCTCCATAGCCAGGAACTGCTCGATCCGCTTCGCGCCATGCTCGCGAAAACGCTGGCAGCCTTAACGCCCGGTAAGCTGAAATACAGCTTCTTCAGCAACAGCGGCACCGAATCGGTCGAAGCGGCGATTAAACTCGCCAAAGCGTACCAGTCGCCGCGCGGGAAATTCACCTTTATCGCCACCAGCGGCGCGTTCCACGGGAAATCCCTGGGCGCACTGTCGGCGACCGCCAAATCCACCTTCCGCAAACCGTTTATGCCGCTGCTGCCGGGCTTCCGCCACGTACCGTTCGGCGACATCAACGCCATGCGCACCATGCTGAGTGAATGCCGTAAAACCGGCGACGACGTGGCGGCGGTGATCCTGGAGCCGATTCAGGGCGAAGGAGGCGTGATCCTCCCGCCGCAGGGCTATCTGCCCGCCGTGCGTCAGCTGTGCGATGAGTTTGGCGCGCTGCTGATCTTCGACGAAGTGCAGACCGGGATGGGGCGTACCGGCAGGATGTTCGCCTGCGAGCATGAGAACGTTCAGCCAGACATTTTATGCCTGGCGAAAGCGCTCGGCGGCGGCGTGATGCCGATTGGCGCAACGGTCGCCACTGAGGAGGTCTTCTCGGTGCTATTCGACAACCCGTTCTTACATACCACCACCTTTGGCGGTAACCCGCTGGCCTGTGCGGCAGCGCTGGCCACCATCAACGTGCTGCTGGAGCAAAACCTGCCTGCGCAGGCGGAGCAGAAAGGCGACATGCTGCTGGACGGCTTCCGTCAGTTGGGCCGGGAATACCCGGATTTGGTACAGGATGCACGCGGGAAAGGGATGCTGATGGCGATTGAGTTCGTTGATAACGAAACCGGTTATAGCTTTGCAAGCGAGATGTTCCGCCAGCGGGTACTGGTGGCGGGAACGCTTAACAACTCGAAAACCATCCGCATTGAGCCACCGTTGACGCTCACCATTGAGCAGTGTGAGCAGGTGCTGAAGGCGGCGCGTAAGGCGCTGGCGGCGCTGCGGGTGAGCGTGGAAGAGGCGTAAAAAACGCCGGGTGGCGCTACGCTTACCCGGCCTACAACATACTGCAGATGTCGGCCCGGTAAGCGTAGCGCCACCGGGCAAACACCGCCCCCTCTCGCCCCCGTAGGCCCGGTAAGCGCAGCGCCACCGGGCAAAACGCTACTCCGGCAACAACCCCACAAAGCAGCGTTTTTTGCGCGGCTCTGACATCAACTCTTCAAGCTTGTCCACGCACGCCAGATAGTGTGGCGTTTGCTTATGCGCCAACACCGCCTCTTCGTCTTTATAGGCCTCATAGATAAAGAACCGGGTTTTCACCCTCGGGTCCTGCAAGACGTCAAAGCGCAGGTTTCCCGGCTCCTGGATCGCCCCCTCGTGGTTGGCGCGAAATACCTCCAGAAACTCATCCACCCGCTCGGGTTTGATGTTGATTTCCACCAGCGTCACGTTCATTTTGCTTCTCCCTGTTTCTCTTCCTGCCAGAACTGGAACGCCTCACGGGCGCTCATGTTCTCGTGAACCACTTTCTTCACCGCCTTCAGCATGGCGAGCGGCGCGCTGGACTGGAAGATGTTGCGCCCCATATCCACGCCGGACGCGCCCTGGTCAATCGCCCGCCAGCACATCTCAAGCGCCTCATGCTCCGGCAGCTTTTTGCCGCCCGCGATAACAATCGGCACCGGACAGCTGGCGGTCACTTTTTCAAAGCCCTCGTCCACGTAGTAGGTTTTGACGAACTGGGCCCCCATTTCGGCAGCGATGCGGCTGGCGAGCGAGAAATAGCGCGCGTCGCGCGCCATCTCTTTACCCACGCCCGTCACCGCCAGCGTCGGCATGCCGTAACGCGCCCCCGCATCCACCAGCTTGATGATGTTGTTGATTGACTGATGTTCAAACGGGCTTCCAATATAGACCTGCGCCGCCACCGCGCAGACGTTCAGGCGCAGCGCGTCTTCCATCGCCACCGCCACGCACTCGTTAGACAGCTCGCCCAGAATCGAGTTACCGCCGGAGGCGCGCAGCACCACCGGTTTGTTCGTCGCGGCAGGTACCTGGCTCCTGAGGATGCCGCGGGTACACATCAGCACGTCGGTTTCGCCAAACAGCGGCGCGATGGAGAGATCGATACGCTCAAGGCCGGTGGTCGGTCCCTGAAAGTAACCGTGGTCAAAGGCCAGCATCACCGTGCGGTTGCTCTGCGGATTGAAGATGCGCGAAAGCCGGGACTGCATGCCCCAGTCGAGCGAACCGCAGCCCTTCAGGGTGTACGGCACATTCTGCTGCGGCGTACCGATGCCAAAATCCTTGCCGTCTTTGATGTCGTCTAAATCAGCCATTTGCTCCCCCGTCAGAAATCGTATTTGCTGATGTTCTCTTTGGTGAACACCACCCGCTCCGGCAGCAGCACGATGCCGTTGCCCTTCGCCTCATACTGGTAGCCCTGCACGCTGTTCGGCTCGACCTTCAGCGTCCCGATATCTTTCACCTCCACGCTGTCGCCAGGGTTAAGATCGCCTTTTTTCAGTAAACGATCGGCGACATTGACTGCAATTTTGCCCTGCTGCACCACGTCCCACAGGCCGAAGGCTTTCACCGTGCCGCGCTCAACGTACGGACGCATCACGTTTGGCGTGCTGAAGCCGACAATCGCCACCCCTTCCCGCTTCAGGTTTTCCGCCGCCTGTGCCGCCGCCGGCAGGGCGTTGGCGTCCGGGGCGATGATCGCATCCAGATCCGGATAGGCTTTTAAGATCCCCTCGGCGGTTTGCAGGGATTTAGTGGCGTCGTTATAGCCAAACTGCGTGGTGACGACCTGCCACTGGGGATGGTCTTTCTCGATTTTGGCCTTCGCCTCTTTCACCCACTGGTTCTGGTCGGTGACGGTGGGGCTGGAGTAGAAGAACGCCACTTTCGCGTTCGGTTTGGTGACCTGCTTGCCTGCCATCTCCACCAGCAGGCCGCCCAGCTGTTCCGGCGTGCCCTGGTTGATGTAAATGCTGCGGCACTCCGGTTTGGTGTCGGAATCCCAGGTCAGGACCTTCACGCCGCGCTGCATCGCGCGCTTCAGCGCCGGGCAGAGACCGTCCGGCGACACGGCAGAGACGATGATGGCGTTATAGCCCTGGTTGACGAAGTTATTGATCAGCTGCACCTGGCCGGAGACGCTCGGCTCGGTCGGGCCGTCGTAAGTCACTTCCACGCCAAGTTCTTTCCCCGCCTCTTTCGCGCCGTTGCCGCCGCTGGTGAAGAATCCCACACCCACCAGTTTTGGGATAAAGGCAATGCGGTCCGCCGCCTGCGCCGAAGCGAAGCTGAGGGCCATTGCCAGGACGAGCAGTTTTGTTTTCATCTTACGCTCCGGATAGTTTTCTGAAGAGAGAACGCACCCATTCACGGTGCAGACTCAGCGAACGCCCCATCACCACCACAACCAGCAGCGCCCCTGACAGCGCGCTCGACACCTGGTTGGGGATGCCAACCATCTGTAAACCCTGTTGCAGGTACCCCACCAGCAGCGCCGCCAGCGCCGTACCGACAACCGAACCTGAGCCGCCGTAGATATTCGCTCCGCCGAGCACGGCGGCGGTGAGCGCAGGCATCAGTAAATCGCGCCCCAGATCCGAACGCGCGGAGCCGAAATAGGAGACCATCACCAGCGCGGCAATCGCCGAAGCCACGCCCACCAGGCCGTACAGCGCATACGGCATACCGTTCACCGACAGCGCCGCATAGCGCGCCGCGCGCGGATTCTGGCCAATTAAAAGCAGATGCCGACCAAAGCGCCCGCGATGGGTAATCAGCCAGAAGAAAGCGGTAATCACCGCGAACAGCACCAGCGGGATCGGCAGGCCCAACACCGTGAGGTTAGCGAACGCCGTGAAGCTGTCCGGAAAGCCGCCGATCCCCTCGTAGCCCGTCGCGCCCGCCATGCCGGAGAGCAGCAGCGCCCCGCCGCCGTAGAGGTAGAGCGTGCCGAGGGTGATCACTAAAGGGCTGATACCGGTGTAGTGGATCAGCGCCGCATTCAACAGTCCGCACAGCAGGCCGAGCAGCAGCGTCAGCGGGATGGCGACCGCCATCGGCCACCCTGCCTGCATCATCACCCCCAGCGCGATAGCGCACAGGCCGATGGTTGAGCCGAGGGAGATGTCGATCCCGCCGCTGATAATCACCAGCGTGAGCGGTAGCGCCACGATACCAATGCAGATAAAGTCGCTGGTGCTGAACAGCAGCATATTGATGTCGAGCATGCGCGGGTTGATGGCGCCGAAGAGCAGGATCTCCAGCACCAGTAAAATCAGCAGCGCGCTTTCCCAGTTAAGCCTCATTTACGCCACCTCTTTGTTGCGTTTGGGAAACGGGGTGACGTGCTTTCCCCCTCTGTTACCCGGCTGGAAACGGCTGTATTTCAGCGCCCGCTGATGTCGTGAGAGCGCCTGACGCAGCCGCCCGTCGAGCACCAGCACGCCCAGCAGCACCAGCCCGGCGATAAAGTCATTCCACCAGGCCGGCAGCCTGAACAGCACCAGCACGGTGTCGATTTGGGTGAGGAAGAACGCGCCGAGGAAGGCGCCGATCAGCGTGCCGGTGCCGCCCAGCAGCGAGATGCCGCCGAGCACGCAGGCGGCGATGGCCTTCATCTCCAGCCCGCTGCCGGTCTGGTTGGGCACAAAGCCAATCTGCGCGGCAAAGACGATCCCGGCGCAGGCCGCGAGTATGCCGTTGAGTGTAAAGGCGATCATGCGGGTGCGGTTCACCGCCACGCCCAGCTGACGCGCGGCGGCGAGGTTATCCCCCACGGCGTAGAAATCACGGCCAAAGGCGGTGCGCGACAGTGTCCACGCGCCTGTGACCACGATTATCAACACCACAATGCCGAGCGGCGAAATGCCGACGGCGGCAGGCTCAGAGAGGGATTTCAGCCCCGGCGGCAGCCCTTCAATCCACTTCCCGCCGGTCCAGAGCAGCATCGCTCCGCGATACAGCCCCAGCGTGCCGAGGGTGGCGACAATCGCTGGAATGCGCAGCCCCACCACCAGAAAACCGTTGAACGCCCCCGCCAGCGCGCCAATCGTCAGCGCGAAGAGAATGGAAACGGGCAGACTGTAGCCGCTGTTAAGAGCCACGCCGACGGCAATGGCGGACAGCCCGACGGTGGAGCCGACGGAGACGTCGATATTGCGGGTCAGCATCACCAGCGCCGCGCCGATGGCCAGCAGGATCAGGATCTGCGAGCTGGCGAAGATCATCCCCAGGGTCTGTAAGCTCAGGTAGGACGGGTTCAGCGCCACCAGCACGGCGAACAGGGCCAGAATGGCGAGAAACGCGCTCAGCTCGCGGTTTTTCAGTAAGATCTTCATGATTGCCCTCCAAACGCCAGCGCCATCATCCGATCGAGGCTGACGGCCTGGCGCGGCAGTTCGCCGCTGAGCACGCCCTGATGCATTACCAGCACCCGATCCGCGAGGCCGGGAAATTCATCGAGATCGCTTGAGATCATCAGCACTGCCACGTTCTGCGCCGCTACGCTTTTCAGCAGCTGGTAGATATCGGCGCGCGCCGATACGTCCACGCCGCGCGTCGGTTCATCGACGATCAGCAGCAGCGGATTGGCCTCAAGACAGCGCGCCAGCAGCACCTTCTGCTGATTACCACCGGAGAGCGTGCGCACGGTTTGATCCGCATGGTTGAGCTTGATCCCCAGCGCCCGGTGGTAACGCTCCACCACCGCAGACTCCCGCTTTCGCTGCTGCCAGAGCGACGGCTCGTTCAGCGCCACCGTGTTCCAGCGGACAGGCGCGTCGAGAAACAGGCCGGACACCTGCCTGTCTTCCGGCAGATAAACCAGCCCTTTTTCCAGACGGGAACTGACCGGATCGGCGGTGATTTCCTGGTTCTCCAGCCACACCCGCCCGCCGCGTACCGGACGCAGGCCGTAAAGCGTTTCGGCAAACTCGGTACGCCCGGACCCCACCAGCCCGGCCAGACCGACAATCTCCCCGGCATAAATCTCAAGGCTGAGATCGATAAACCCTTCCCCGGTGAGATCCTCCACCCGCAGCACCGGGAAATCCTGCGCCTGGGTTCGGCGGTTGCCCGGCAGCGCCAGCCACAGCTTTTGCGTATCGCTTAGCGACTTTTCCCGGCTGACCGGCGTCATCGCGGCGATCAGGGCGTTATCGTCAAACTGCGTGGTTTCGCCGCTCAGCACCACCGCGCCGTCGCGCATCACCGAGACGTGGCTCGAAAGCATGCGAATTTCCGGCAGCTTGTGCGAGATAAAAACAATGCCAACGCCGAGATCCTGCAGCGCGCGGATCTGGCGAAACAGGCGTTCGGTCTCGCCCGGCGTGAGCGATGCCGTGGGCTCGTCGAGGATCAGAATTCTGGCGTTGCGCATCAGCCCGCGCAGGATCTCCACCATCTGCTGATCCGCGACTTCCAGAGTGCTGGCAGCGGCATCAAGATTAAGCTGACATTGCAGCTGCTGGAGTTTCTCCGCCAGCCGCTTTTCCCGATCTCGTTCGCGCGGCAGACGAAACAGGATGTTTTCCCGCACCGTCAGGTTGGGGAAAAGCAGCGGCTCCTGTGGCACCAGATAAATGCCTAACCGGTGCGCCTGCGACGGGGTAAGCCGTGCAAAAGACTCGCCCGCAACCGAAAGCTCACCGCGATCCGGCGTTTCAACCCCGGCGATGATTTTCATCAACGTCGATTTTCCCGCGCCGTTACCGCCCATCAGCGCATGCACCTGCCCAGCAAGCAGCGTGAAATCAATGCCTTTTAACACAGGCACGCCAGAGAACTGTTTGCAGATGTCACGTGCCTCGAGAAGTGGTGTCATCATCGCTCCGCTATTGAACAAATGATTTTTAGATTTAATAATGTTCAAAAGCGTAGACGGTGAACTATATTTACAACCGTGCAGGGATCACAGTTTTATCGATTGAGATTCAGATAAACCGGAAAGGATCGAAAAGATCCGTTTTGTCGCGTGGCTCACATTTTCACGCCGCACCATCACGAACATATGATCTAAATTTTTATAAGAGTTCAACTATGAGCGATAAACGCACTGCGGAAGAAGGACGGTTTGCCGGGCTGGCACTGGCGGAAGAGGAGCTGGTGGCGCGCGTGGCCTGGTGCTACTACCACGACGGGCTGACCCAGAACGACATCGGCGAGCGGCTCGGGCTGCCGCGCCTGAAGATCTCCCGCCTGCTGGAGAAAGGCCGTCAGTCCGGGGTGATCCGCGTGCAGATAAACTCCCGCTACGAGGGCTGCCTGGCGCTGGAAACCGAGTTGCAACAACGATTTGGCCTGAAGCTGGTGCGCGTGATGCCCGCCCTGAATACGCCGCCGATGAACGTGCGGTTAGGCATTGGCGCGGCCCAGTCGCTGATGGGCGTGCTGGAGCCCGGCCAGCTGTTAGCGGTGGGCTTCGGTGAAACCACCATGAGCAGCCTGCAACACCTGAGCGGCTTTATTAGCTCACAGCAGATCCGCCTGGTGACGCTCTCCGGCGGCGTGGGGCCGTATATGACCGGTATCGGCCAGCTGGATGCGGCCTGTAGCGTCAGCATGATCCCTGCCCCGCTTCGCGTGTCATCCGCTGAAGTCGCCGGGATCTTAAAGCGCGAAACCAGCGTGCGGGACGTGATCCTCGCCGCCACCGCCGCTGACGTGGCGGTGGTCGGCATTGGCTCGGTGAACCAGCGCCGTGACGCGACGATACTGCGCTCCGGCTATATCAGCGAAGGTGAACAGTTGATGTACGCCCGCAAGGGCGCGGTCGGCGATATCCTTGGCTATTTCCTCAATGCCGAAGGGGAATGCGTCGAGGAGCTGGAGATCCACAAAGAACTACTGGGCGTCACGCTCGATGAACTGGCACAGCTGCCCACCATCGTAGGCGTGGCCGGGGGGGAAGAGAAAGCCGATGCGATTTATGCCGCACTGAAGGGCCGCCGTATTAATGGCCTGGTGACGGAAGAGACGACAGCCCGCGCGGTGCTGGCTCTGGCCATTTAAGAGCCCTCCCTGCGCTAACAATGAGGCATGCTCATGAGTTACCTTTTAGCGTTAGATGCAGGGACAGGCAGCGTTCGCGCCGTTATTTTCGATTTGCAGGGCAACCAGATTGCCGTTGGCCAGGCCGAGTGGAAACACCTGAGCGTCGAGAACGTGCCGGGCTCGATGGAGTTCGACCTCGACACCAACTGGCAGCTGGCCTGCCGGTGTATTCATCAGGCGCTGGAGCGCGCGCGCCTGAGCGCGGCGGATATTCAGTCCGTCGCCTGCTGTTCGATGCGCGAAGGGATTGTGCTGTACGACCGCAACGGCGAGGCTATCTGGGCCTGCGCCAACGTCGACGCCCGCGCCAGCCGAGAGGTAGCTGAACTCAAAGAGATCCACGACTACCGGTTTGAATCCGAAGTGTATGACGTTTCCGGCCAGACGCTTGCCCTCAGCGCCATGCCGCGCCTGCTGTGGCTGGCGCACCATCGTCCGGATATTTATCGTAAAGCCGCCACCATCACCATGATCAGCGACTGGCTGGCGGCGAAGCTCTCCGGCGAGCTGGCGGTGGACCCGTCCAATGCGGGCACGACGGGCATGCTGGATCTCTTCTCCCGCGACTGGCGTCCGGCGCTGCTCGACATGGCCGGGCTGCGCGCCGATATCCTCTCCCCGGTAAAAGAGACCGGCACCGTACTGGGGGCCATCACCAAAGCAGCCGCACAACAGAGCGGTCTGCGCGAGGGCACCCCGGTGGTGATGGGCGGCGGCGACGTGCAGCTGGGCTGTCTGGGGCTGGGCGTGGTGCGCGCCGGACAAACGGCGGTGCTGGGCGGCACCTTCTGGCAACAGGTGGTGAACCTGCCGCAGGTGCGCACCGACCCTGAGATGAACATCCGCGTAAACCCGCACGTTATCCCCGGCATGGCGCAGGCAGAGTCGATCAGCTTCTTTACCGGGCTGACCATGCGCTGGTTCCGCGACGCCTTCTGCGCCGAAGAGAAGCTGATTGCCGAACGCATGGGAATGAACCCCTACTCCCTGCTCGAAGAGATGGCGAGCCGCGTCCCGCCGGGCTCCCACGGGGTGATGCCGATCTTCTCCGATGCGATGCATTTTAAGCAGTGGTACCACGCGGCACCGTCGTTTATTAACCTCTCCATTGACCCGGAAAAGTGCAACAAAGCGACGCTGTTCCGCGCGCTGGAGGAGAACGCGGCGATTGTCTCGGCCTGTAACCTGGCGCAGATTTCTCACTTTTCCGGCGTGACGTTTGAGAGCCTGGTGTTTGCCGGCGGCGGCGCAAAGGGCGCCCTGTGGAGCCAGATTTTAAGCGACGTCACCGGCCTGCCGGTGCGCGTGCCAGAAGTCAAAGAGGCAACGGCGCTCGGCTGCGCCATTGCCGCAGGAGCTGGCGCGGGGCTGTTCGCGGATATGGCCTCGACGGGCGAGCGGCTGGTGAAGTGGAGCCGCGAGTTCACGCCAAACCCGGCGCACCGCGAGCTGTACGACGGCATGATGCAGAAATGGCAGGCGGTGTACGCGGACCAGCTCGGGCTGGTGGACAGCGGGCTGACAACGTCGATGTGGCAGGCGCCGGGCCTGATGCGCGACACACGCCCCTCACCCTAACCCTCTCCCCAGAGGGGAGAGGGGACTGCTCCGTGCGGCCTTTCACCCTCTCCCCTCTGGGGAGAGGGCCGGGGTGAGGGGTGAAGTTCTTTGAGATCTATCACAATCATTCGATCCCGCTTTTACCTTTCTGCCGCCGCTGGCTAAATTAGTAACTCATCCGACCACATAACAATAATTTTACACTGGAAGAGACTATGAGCCGCTACCCGTCGTTATTCGCCCCTCTCGATCTGGGGTTCACTACCCTCAAAAACCGCGTGTTAATGGGCTCAATGCACACCGGGCTGGAGGAGCGTCCGGACGGGGCTGAACGTCTGGCAGCCTTCTATGCCGAGCGCGCGCGCCACGGGGTGGCGCTGATTGTCACCGGCGGCGTAGCCCCTGCCCCTTCCGGGGTGACGATGGAGGGCGGCGCGGTGTTGAACGATGCGTCACAACTGCCGCACCACCGCATGGTGACCGACGCGGTTCACAACGAGGGCGGCAAAATCGCCCTGCAAATTCTGCATACCGGGCGCTACAGCTATCAGCCGAACCTGGTTGCCCCCTCGGCTATTCAGGCACCGATTAACCGCTTTACTCCCCATGCCCTCAGCCATGACGAGATCCTGGCGCTGATAGATGACTTTGCTCGCTGCGCCGCGCTGGCGCGGGAAGCGGGCTATGACGGCGTGGAGGTGATGGGCTCCGAGGGCTATCTGATCAACGAATTTCTCGCCGCGCGCACCAACCAGCGCGAGGATGAATGGGGCGGCGACTATGCCCGCCGCATGCGTTTTGCCGTGGAGGTGGTGCGTGCGGTGCGTGAACGTGCCGGTGCGGATTTTATTATCATCTTCCGCCTGTCGATGCTCGACCTGGTGGAAGGCGGCGGCACCTTCGACGAAACCGTGCAGCTGGCGCAGGCGATTGAAGCCGCTGGTGCCACCATTATCAACACCGGGATTGGCTGGCACGAAGCGCGCATCCCCACCATCGCCACGCCGGTGCCGCGTGCGGCGTTCAGCTGGGTAACGCGCAAGCTGAAAGGCAAAGTCTCCGTTCCGCTGGTGACCACTAACCGCATTAACGATCCGCAGGTGGCGGACGATGTGATCTCCCGCGGCGACGCCGATATGGTGTCGATGGCGCGTCCGTTCCTCGCGGATGCCGAACTGCTCTCCAAAGCGCAAAGCGGCCGTGCGGATGAGATCAACACCTGCATCGGCTGTAACCAGGCGTGTCTGGATCAGATCTTCGTCGGCAAGGTCACCTCCTGCCTGGTGAATCCCCGCGCCTGCCATGAAACCAAAATGCCGATCGTTCCTGCGACCAACAAGAAGCGTCTGGCCGTGGTGGGCGCAGGACCCGCTGGCCTGGCGTTTGCGGTCAATGCCGCCTCGCGTGGGCACAGCGTGACGCTGTTTGATGCGCTGGCGGAAATCGGCGGGCAGTTTACTATCGCCAGACAGATCCCCGGCAAAGAGGAGTTCTATGAAACGCTGCGCTATTACCGCCGGATGATCGAGGTGACGGGCGTCGATCTGCGGCTAAATCAGTTTGTCAGCGCGGCGGATCTGATCGGTTTCGACGAGGTGATCCTCGCGAGTGGGATCGCCCCGCGCACCCCTGCGATCGAGGGTATCGATCATCCGAAGGTATTGAGCTATCTGGACGTGCTGCGCGACAAAGCGCCGGTTGGCGAGAAGGTGGCGATCATCGGCTGCGGCGGGATCGGTTTTGATACCGCAATGTATTTAAGCCAGCCGGGCGAAGCCACCAGCCAGAACATCGCTGAGTTCTGCGTGGAATGGGGCATTGATACCAGTCTCAGTCAGTCCGGCGGTTTACGCCCGGAAGGTCCGCAGCTGCCGAAAAGCCCGCGTCAGATCGTGATGCTCCAGCGTAAAACCAGCAAGCCGGGTGAAGGGCTGGGGAAAACCACAGGCTGGATCCACCGCGCCACCCTGCTCTCGCGCGGGGTAAAGATGATCCCGGGGGCGCGCTACCAGAAGATCGACGACGACGGGCTGCATGTGCTGATCGGTGGTGAACCGCAGCTGCTGCGCGTGGATCATGTGATTTTGTGCGCCGGACAGGAGCCAAAGCGCGATCTGGCCGATCCGCTGCGCGAAGCGGGTAAAACGGTGCATTTGATCGGCGGGTGCGACGTGGCGATGGAACTGGATGCGCGGCGGGCGATTGCGCAGGGGACAAAACTGGCGCTGAGTATTTAACGGCATCGCCCGGTGGCGCTTCGCTTACCGGGCCTACGGGTCCGAGGCCATTGTAGGCCCGGTAAGCGAAGCGCCACCGGGCATTTGAAACCGTAGGCCTGTGCAAGCGAAGCGCCGCCAGGCAAAGCGATCTTACCGACGACGCCCCAGCTTCACCGATTTCAGCACCACGAATTTGTTATTGGTGGCAATGGTGACGCAGTTACCGAAAATCTTCTTCAGCTTGTGGAAGTAGTCCAGATGGCGGTTCGCCACGATGTACAGTTCGCCGTTGATTTTCAGGCAGCGGCGCGCGTGGTGGAACATCTCCCACGCGACGTTATCCGTCAGGGCGTGCTTCTGATGGAACGGAGGATTGCAAAACACCGCGTTGAAGCGAAAAGGCTCTACGCCGGACAGCGCGTTATTGATCATAAACTCGCAGCGATCCAGCGCCTCCGGCAGATTGGTTTCCACGTTCAGACGGCTTGAAGCCACCGCCATTGGCGATTCGTCGCTGAACACCACGCTGGCCTCCGGGTTCTTCGCCAGCAGCGTCAGGCCAATCACGCCGTTACCGCAGCCGAGATCGACAATCTCCCCTTCCAGGTTTTCCGGCAGATGTTCCATAAAGAAGCGTGCGCCGATATCCAGACCGGTACGGGAGAAGACGTTCGCGTGGTTGTGGATGGTCCAGTCGGTCCCTTCCAGCTTCCAGCTCAGGGTCTCTGGCGCGTCGGCCAGTTCCGGCGCGCTGAAGGTACAGTTGATCAGGCGCGCTTTTTTCCAGGCCAGCGTCGTAGTGGTCGGGCCGAGCACTTTCTCGAACAGTTCCAGCGTCGAGGTGTGAATATCACGCGCCTTGGCGCCCGCGATGATGCGCGTTTCTGGCGTCACGACTTTACGCAGCGCGCGCAGTTGCTGCTCCAGCAGCGCCATGGTTTTGGGCACTTTAATCAGCACCACCCCTGGCGCCTGCGGGTAGTCCGCGGTGCTGTCGAGGAACTTCACGCTGGATTCGTCGATATCGTTGTGACGCAGGTTTTCACGCGTCGCCAGCTCGCTTAAGTAAGAATCGCCGATACTGTAAGGCGCATGTTCCGCCAGCGCACAGCCCAGCGCGCCAAACGCGTCATTCAGGATCAGAACCGGGCCGCGGATTTCAGTCTCATCCAACTGCTGCAGCAGATATTCATCCGCCGCTTCCCACGCCTGAAGCGGGTTCACGTCGTCCGTTTCCGGGAAACGTTTAAGGTTGAGTGAACGGAAACCGTTGTCTAAGTGGCTCATCGGCCCTCCTGAATGGTAAAATTTGGCGTATCCCTGAAAAGGGTGCGTGAGTATACCCGTTTTCACACTATTTTGGGGTTTTGATGAACCAGCTGACTTATCTCCAGGGCTATCCGGAGCATTTACTAACCCAGGTTCGCGACCTGATCGCCGGGGGAAAGCTCGGCGCGGTGCTGGAAAAACGCTACCCGGGCACGCATGATTTCGCGACTGACAAAGCCCTCTGGCAGTATACGCAGGATCTGAAAAGCCAGTATCTGAAGAGCGCCCCGCCGATCAACAAGGTGATGTACGACAACAAGATCCACGTGCTGAAAAACGCGCTCGGCCTGCATACCGCCATCTCCCGCGTGCAGGGCGGCAAGCTGAAGGCCAAAGCGGAGATCCGCGTCGCGACCGTCTTTCGCAATGCGCCGGAAGCCTTTCTGCGGATGATCGTGGTGCACGAGCTGGCGCACCTGAAAGAGAAAGATCACGACAAAGCGTTCTATTCCCTGTGCTGCCATATGGAGCCGCAGTACCACCAGCTGGAGTTTGATACCCGTTTGTGGCTGACGCATTTATCGTTAAAGAGTAATGCGCAGTAGCGCACGCGAAATGTCATGAGGACGTGCTACAGTGGCTTTAGGTTCCCTGCTACGGAGTACGTAAACGTTTATGATACGTTTCGCAGTCATCGGTACGAACTGGATCACGCGCCAGTTCGTCGACGCCGCCCACGAAACCGGCAAATATAAGCTCACCGCAGTCTATTCCCGCAGCCTTGAGCAGGCGCAAAGTTTTGCGAATGACTACCTGGTTGAACATCTGTTCACCTCACTCGATGAGATGGCGCAAAGCGACGCCATTGACGCGGTCTATATCGCCAGCCCGAATGCTCTGCACTTCCCGCAAACGAAGCTGTTCCTTAGCCATAAAAAGCATGTGATCTGCGAGAAGCCACTGGCGTCGAATATCCACGAAGTGGAAGCCGCCATTGCGCTTGCCCGCGAAAACCAGGTGGTGCTGTTTGAAGCGTTCAAAACCGCCAGCCTGCCCAACTTCCTGCTGTTGCAGCAGTCCCTGCCGAAAATTGGCAAAGTGCGTAAAGCCTTTATCAACTACTGCCAGTATTCCTCGCGCTACCAGCGCTATCTGGACGGCGAAAACCCGAACACCTTTAACCCGGCCTTCTCGAATGGCTCGATTATGGATATCGGTTTTTACTGCCTGGCCTCTGCGGTTGCGCTGTGGGGGGAACCACACGGCGTGACGGCCACCGCCAGCCTGCTGGAGAGCGGCGTGGATGCACACGGCGTTGTGGTGCTGGACTACGGCGATTTCAGCGTGACGTTGCAGCACTCGAAGGTCAGCGACTCCGTGCTGCCAAGCGAAATTCAGGGCGAAGACGGCTCGCTGGTGATCGAAAAAGTCTCCGAATGCCAGAAGCTCAGCATCGTTCCGCGCGGCGGAAAAGCGCAGGAGCTGACGCAGCCTCAGCATATTAACACTATGCTTTATGAGGCAGAGGTCTTCGCCCGTCTGGTAGAAGACAACGAAGTGAACCACCCGGGACTGGCGATCAGCCGCACCACGGCGAAGCTGCAAACGGAGATCCGCCGACAGACCGGCGTAATCTTCCCCGCAGACGGCGTGAATGTGGAAGCCGTCGCGTAAAGCTGTGTAATGAAATCGTGCAGACCATTGACGAAATCGATGGTCTGACATAATTTGTTACCTGCAAAGGGGAGTAACTTCTTCGCCGGTGGATCGTCATTACGATGCGTGCAAAACCGCATCCGGTCGCCGGGCAACCTTCGTGGTTGTAAGTGAGACCTTGCCGGAAGGCGAGGTCTATGCATAAAAAGCTAACGGCTATCGTCTTCTGACCATAGCCGTTTTTGTTTTTTTATGTGTAAGGAAAATAGTATGCATTCTGTCGGCACTCCAATGCTGTGGGGCGGATTCGCGGTTGTCGTGCTCATCATGCTGGCGATCGACCTCTTTTTGCAGGGTCGTCGCGGCGAACACGGCATGAGCGTTAAGCAAGCCGCCGTCTGGTCGCTGGTATGGGTTACCCTCTCACTTCTTTTCTGCGCCGCCTTCTGGTGGTATCTGGCCTCAACCGAAGGTCGCGCGGTGGCCGATCCTCAGGCACTCGCCTTCCTCACCGGCTATCTGATTGAAAAAGCGCTGGCGGTTGATAACGTCTTCGTCTGGCTGATGCTGTTCAGTTACTTCGCCGTGCCTGCGGCCCTGCAACGCCGCGTGCTGGTGTACGGCGTGCTGGGCGCCATCATCCTGCGTACCATCATGATCTTCGCCGGTAGCTGGCTGATTACCCAGTTCGAATGGCTGCTGTACGTGTTTGGTGCGTTCCTGCTGTTCACCGGGGTCAAAATGGCGCTGGCGAAAGAAGACGATACCGGTATCGGTGATAAGCCGCTGGTGAAGTGGATCCGGGGTCATCTGCGCATGACGGACAAGATCGAGAGCGAGCATTTCTTCGTGCGTAAGAACGGCCTGCTGTTCGCCACCCCGCTGCTGCTGGTGCTGATTCTGGTCGAGCTGAGCGACGTGATTTTCGCGGTGGACAGTATCCCGGCTATCTTCGCGGTCACTACCGACCCGTTCATCGTCCTGACCTCGAACCTGTTCGCCATCCTCGGCCTGCGTGCGATGTACTTCCTGCTGGCGGGCGCGGCAGAGCGCTTCTCAATGCTGAAGTACGGTCTGTCGGTGATTCTGGTCTTTATCGGTATCAAGATGCTGATTGTTGATTTCTACCATATCCCGATCGCCATTTCGCTCGGCGTGGTGTTTGGCATTCTGCTGGTGACGCTGATTATCAATACCTGGGTTAACCGCCAGCACGATAAGAAGCAGCAGGCTTAGTGCAACGTTCGGTGCGGGCTGATGCCCTCACCCCACCCCTCTCCCACAGGGAGAGGGGGAAATGCAATGCAGGCCGGGTAAGCGTAGTGTATGACCGGATACATGGGTAACAGATCAGACCGGGAACATAGGTAACACTTTTCAGTCTATCCGGAGCACA